>Ga0078972_1000015_pt1 | contig 675431 bp, 708 predicted proteins | sample YelNatPaOPGAMG01_FD_67568 | JGI IMG/M metagenome (GOLD analysis project Ga0078972, IMG submission 67568) | Hot spring thermophilic microbial communities from Obsidian Pool, Yellowstone National Park, USA - OP-RAMG-01 (SPADES assembly) (version 2) | ecosystem: Environmental > Aquatic > Thermal... | reverse complement strand
TCATAATGTTAATCTTCTCGTTATGCAATGTCGGCTTCGGCCTAATAACTGCAACCCTCGCCAAATCTTCAAGCGCAGCCACGGGAATAGCGTTCATATTCATATTGCCCCAAATGTTCCTTGGAACCTTCGTAGGAGCCGCACTCTCATCCATAGCGCAAGTTGCAGGACACTTCGTGCCTAGTTACTACGTCACCGATGCCTTTACATCACTATTGCTGCGGAAAGCTTCAATCACCAGTCCAACTGTGCTGTTAGACTTGGCGACTATTTCATTCTCAAGCCTTACAGTGTTAGCCTTCGGCGTGCTCCTTTTCAGAAAATACGGGAAAGCGTAAAAGGATGCTCAAAAATGGAAGACAACATAACTCCAATTTTCATATGCTTTTGCTTTACCCTTTATAATGTGGAGAAGATTTTCATGTATTTTTGCATGTTTGAGTTTTTGCTGGCTCGTTCTCTAACTGCTCCCCAATTTTCCATTGGAATTTCGCGAATCACAACTTCAACTACTTCTGCAGGAATTCCTATTTCAGTCAGACTTTGGTTACACCCTCTATAACCTTCTTCTTAGCATCGTTTGAGAGCCCTTCCACACGTTAACATGAACAATCGCATGATTTAACTCCGTCCACATACATATAAAATCTTTATCGTGAAGATTCTTTTAGTCATCGCTAATAGAACAAAGCGGTGATTGCGATTATTTGCAATTGTTGTGGTTCTATTGTTGGGTTATGTGAGAATGTTTGTTCGATTTGATAGTGTGGAAAGTTTTAGGAGCCAATTGGTTAGCTCTTGTTCCAGTTTCTGCATGCTTGCTTGCTCAGGCGGGGTTAAATATTTCCAAATGAATTCTCTTTTGATGTTGCAGTCTTTAACCCATTCAAAACCTGAGATTTTAGACAGCTCGTTTAGCAGTTTTTTGACATTTTCCACGCCGAGTTTTCTTTTTAACGCGTTTATTCTTATATCTACAAATGGTTTATTTTCGATGTTTTGTGCATGTGGGATGCCCAAGCGAAATAAGCGCTTGAACTTTCCGACGCTTAGATAGAACATATGCATTTTCCCTTTATCTTCATTTTCAAGACGGAAATTATGCTGACCGTTAAGGCTTTCCAAAACTTTCCTTATCGTTTCAGCGAAGTTGTTCGTTAACCTTGCAATCTCCTCAATTGAAGGAGCCTTCTGTAAGCTCAGCCCTTCCATCTCACCATTAATCATCTTGAATAGGTCGTTCAAAAAACACTTAACACAATCTTCATCAAGCTCAAATCGATAATGGCCGTAATCTTTGTGAGGTCTCTTGAATAGCCAGATGACATAGCCGTTGGTGACACTATAATAATCCGCGTCGAGACGATCAGCGTAAGCTTTCGCCTGCTCTCTCGCTTTGCTGTCATAAGCAGAGAACCTATTCCTTGCACTCTTCACCTCAATAACTGTTAAATTCTTGTCTTGACCATCCACTTTACGAGTTAAAACCAAATCAGCACTACCGCCACCTACACTCTTCTCAGGCTTAACATCAACATCAAAATATCCGCCCGAAACCAAACAGTTCTTCAAAAGCCTATAAAGCTCAAAATGAACAACAGCCTCCCTTAATTTCTCCATTCTCTAATACCTCTCACGCAAATTTAACAGAAATTCATAGAATTTTAATCTTTAAAAGTTTTGGCTACCTTCTGTTAGTCGCTGATAGCCGAAAGTTTGAAAGTAAAAAAGAAAAAATGGGGTGCGCGGGAGAAGTCTCCATACCATTTTGAGAATGAGCTACCTCGGCAGCGTTCAATAGTTTTGAATAGCACTCTGAATTTTAAGGTTTCGCTGGCTAACGGGTTCTTAGTCGGATTCTGAATGTTCTACATTCCGTTTGCAAATCATATTTCATATGCAGAAGGAACCCTTAATAAAGCACCACATGTAAGATCTCACCGCTCATAGCGGGTGAAAAATGTGAAAGTGGCTATAATAACCATTAAGCTCCTAGAGGAAAGCGCAGAAAAAAGCATTAAGGACCTTGAACAGGAACTGCTCAATTGGTTTAAAGAGAACACTTTCCTTATACCATGGGCACAGGACGTCAAAAACGTTAAAGTTAAAGAAAACTCAGAAACCTAGGCTTTCCATTACGACATATCCTAGAATGGCAAATGCTAAAAAGCAAAGTATCAGCCAAACAGCTTCTAAATCGCGCTGATTCCTCTTTGAACTTTCATCATTCATAAAGGGTCCCCGAGACACTGTTCTGGGCTTTTTGGCTAAAGTCGGGAAAAGATTTTATGAAACAGAGATTAATATTCTGAATCGACAAACGCGGGGCCGGTGGTCTAGCTGGCTAACCAATAATGGGCCAAGGGACGTCGCCCTCACACGGCGAAGGTCACCGGTTCAAATCCGGTCCGGCCCACTAAAACCCATCTTAATTTAGGTTCAGGAATGTTTGAGCTAATTGATGTTGCCCTCGGAAAAGAGAAGGCCGAATTAGTCATAAAAAACGGATCTTTGCTTAACGTTTACACCGGCGAAATTCTCGACGGTTTCTCCGTAGCCATTAAAGGCGAGAAAATAGCCTATGTGGGCAGAGATGCCGATCACACAATCGGCACAGAAACAAGAATTGTAAGAGCCGAAAACCAGGTTCTAATTCCCGGATTTATAGACGCCCATGCACACATGTTCGCATTCTGCACGGTTGACGAGGCTGTAAAATATGCCATAAAAGGCGGAACTACAACAGTGATAACCGAAGTGATAGACACATTCTTCCACGTAGGATACCCTGGACTCAGAGAGTTCATGGAAGCCGCCAAGATTCAGCCAATAAAAATATTCATGCTTTTGCCAGGATCCCCATTCATAGGCGAATCCCCCAAGAAACAACAGCTTACAGGCGAAGAGGCAGATAGCCTACTCAAACAAAGCGAGGTGCTGGGAGTCGGCGAAATATATTGGCCCTATGTCCTACGAAAGGATGAAAACGCGTTAATGCTCATCAGGGGAGCTCTAGCGCGGAACAAGAAAGTGGAAGGGCATGGAGCAGGGGCAAGGGACAAAAACTTGGCAGCCTATGCCTCCGCAGGCGTCTCCTCCTGCCATGAGTCTATAAACGCTGAGGAGGCCCTTGAGCGCCTGAACCTTGGATTCACCACAATGATTAGGGAGGGAAGCATAAGACAGGACCTTGAAGCCGCCGCAGCCATAAAGGATAAGATACATGATTTTAGGAAACTCTGCCTAGTAAGCGACGGATTATTCCCAAAAGACCTCTTGGAAAGGGGCTATATGGATCATATTGTCCAAAAAGCCATAGACTTGGGATTCGACCCCATCAAAGCCATTCAAATGGCAACAATAAACCCGGCACAACATTTCTCTTTAGACGGCATCCTCGGGGGTATAGCCCCAGGCAAGTACGCTGACATCCTACTGGTTCCAAGCCCAAGCAAAATTAAGCCAAAACTCGTCATAAGCAATGGTAAAGTAATCGCAAAAAACGGGAAACTCCTTGTACAGCCAAAGAAGCCAGAGTTCCACATATGCATGAAACCCATAAAGCTCAAGAGGGAAATGCTACCATCAGACTTTCAGGTCTACGCTGAAGGAAAGGAAGCCAAAGTAAGAATTATAAAATTCGTTGGGGAGCTCGTAACAAAAGAGGCGCAAGCAACACTTCCAGTCATAGAGGGGACAATTAAATGCAACCCTGAAAAGGACATACTCAAAGTAGCCGTAGTTGACAGGTGCCAGCAACAAGAAAGGGTTTTCACGGGCTTCGTGGAGGGTTTCGGAATAAAGAGCGGAGCCCTCGCCTCAAGCGTCGCCTGGGACACGCCCAACCTAATCGTCCTAGGCGCAAACGAAAATGACATGGCCAAAGCCGTAAACAGAATATCAGTACACGGTGGAGGAATAATTCTGGCAGAGAATGGCAAGGTCTTAGTTGAGCTTCCCCTCCCAATAGCGGGGACAATGTCAGATTTGCCCATGAAAAGCTTAGCCAAAAAACTGGAGGACATGAGGCTAAAGCTAAGGGAGCGCGGATGCCCTCTCCGTGATCCGCATCTGTCGCTTATTACCCTGACAAGTCCAGCAATTCCATTTATCAGAATCTGCGAGGATGGGCTAATAGACGTAAAAACTGGGAAACCCCTAAGCTTAATGATATAGACATAGTTATATCCCTGAATTCAACGCATGCCGTTGTCATGCGTTGAAGCCCTTGACCATTCACGGCAACAAGCGGCAGTTTTTTATATTCCATTTTCGAATACATTTAAAACATGATAATGCTAAAGGAAGTGGTAGCTACTATCATTCTCTTCATATGGGTTATATTTGTGGCATACGTGCTTACCGCACGTCTATACAGTCGCATGAGGGGGAGGGGCGTAAAGGAAAATGTTGCAGTTTACTATAACAGAAAGATTATCCATATCCTAACAGGTGGAGTTGTTGCAATTCTTGTACCGTTCTTCTTTGAAACTCCGTTGCTTCCCTTCGTTATGGCCATGTTTTTGGCACTATTTCTCTACATACCCCATAAAAGAAGGAAAATCCTTTACTGGTTCCAGACAGAAGACAATGCTTACGAGGTTTCATTTTGCATCATGTGGGGAGCAGTCATAGCTTTTGGCTGGATAATTTCCGGAGGAAACTTTTGGTTCGGCGTTCTGCCAGTAATATTCATGTCCATAGGAGATGCCATAACGGGAATTGTGAGAAACCTCCTTTACAAGCATAGAACCAAGGCATGGTTAGGTAATCTCGCCATGGCCTCTTTCTCAATTCCAATGGGAGCCGTGTTGGGGGCTGCTGGCATGATAGCTGGAACCATAGCCTCCATAGTAGAGCATTTTGAGTGCAATCCAATAGATGACAACATAACAGTTCCATTATCAGCCTTTACTATAATAATGCTAGCCAAGTTCTATGCACCATGGCTTCTGACGCTGTAAGCTTTTAACGCTCCTCTGAGAAGGCCCGTCTAACGCCAACATAGAAAATCAAGAATATGAATAGTATCAACGCTATAACAAAGGATCCAGTAGCTGAAATAAGAAGATTTCTTCTGGCGACCTCGTCAACAGTTTGGAGGGAAAGAAGCGATAAATAGAAGGCTACAAAAACAAATATCAGTATAACTGCAGCAGCCACAGACTCAATTTTCATTGCTATTTTTTCCCAAGCCCTTCTTAGAACCAATTATAAAAAAGGTCCATTAAAAATGTTTACGTATTTTGAATCTAAATCTGATAGAACTTCATATAACCTATTTTGACTTGCTCTTGATCCTGCCTAAACTTTTCTCGATTATCCAACTGCTGGACTGAACTTTACCGCCGCCAACCCCGTAAACTATCTCTATACCAAGCCTCTGGCAGGTTTCAACCTCCCCTCTAGGCATGTTTTCAGGGGTTCTATCCCCACCTTTAGCGTAAACATCAGGTCGCATAGACTCCAAAATCGGCTCCATTGTCAAATTGCAGTTCTCCGGGCAAACCATTACTTCGTCCACGTATCTAATACTCTCCAGTATGGCCCTTCTATCCTCAAGCGGCATAAAACAATAGCCCTTTTTCTTTACACAGCACTCATCCCTATGAACCAAGACTATGAGCTTGTCGCCTAACTTCTTGGCTTCCTTAAATAGGTTAATGTGACCCCTATGAGGCGGATCAAAAAAGCCACCTGTAAGCACTACCCGCAAAGCAACATCACCACAACACATATGCATACTTGTTCGTGAAAATGTTATTATTAAAATTTTAGCTTTTTGGATTGCTTGGGATGATATAATTCGAAGATAAGGGGTTTGATGGACCGGGCGGGATTTGAACCCGCGACCTCCCGAGTGCGAGTCGGGCGTTCATACCAGCTGAACTACCGGCCCAACATTTATGAAACGCCCAATTTTAAAATTTTAATTTTAAAACTGGGATATAAGGGATGTTTCTGGATTTTTGGGAACTTGCCCCTCTGCCCATGTCTCCAAGCGGCTCTTTGGAATCCCATGTACTGCATCATCTCAAATCATAGCTTGGATTTATGAATAAACCTTTTGTTGATCAATTGTGCTGAAAATAGCTGTGGCGGGATGTCTATAACTAGCAGATGGCTATGTATATTTTCCTCTCGTCTAATGGATACTCATGCCACTCCAGTGCTATCTGTGGAACAGTGATGTGCAAGAGCACGCTTTTGGCCCTTACAAGCTCCGCCATATCTCTGAGATATAGGTTTAGAAGCTTCACAGTTTCCTCATCGAAGCCAGCCACGTGAACGGTTTCCAAAATGTCTGTGGGATTGTATCCCAGCTCCTTTCTCAGGGACTGAATCCGCCGAGCTACATCCCGCATTAAACCCTCGCCTAAAAGTCCCTCGTCCCTATAAGTATCAATGAAAACCCTTACATCCTTATCGGAGGCTGTGGCCCATCTACCAGCGGCGGCTTCATCCTTAATGTCCTTTGGAACCTCTGACGCATATTCCGCTGCCTTGACATTTGCAAGCTCAAGGAAAACTTCATGTAAGTTTTTAAGCGACGAACAGACGCTTTCTGGCGCTTGGACGAAAACTCTCCTCAGAGGCCAACGCCTTTTCAGTTTAGCAGACTGCCTTGCAGAATAAACAAGGGATAGACATAGGAAAAGGTTCTCGAAATCCCCCTCAAGAGCCTTGTCCCGCAGCCTTTCATCCGGCTTAGGCCAATCCTCAAAGTTCACGGATTCAGGAAGCTTAGGATCGAGCTTTCTGTAGACTTTCTGGTACAAGGCTTCACTTAGAAACGGCGTTATAGGATTAAATAGAAGAACCGTGGTTTTAAGGACATGCCATAAACAGGCGTAAATGGCCAATCTTCTGTTTAGGGTTTCAGGGTCGTCAGACCATAGTTCCTTACGGATCATAGGCACATAAAGGCGGCTGATGGTTTCTACGACAAAGTCTTCAAGCATCCATAGGGCGGTGTTGAATTCGCATTTTCCCAACTTTGTAGTATATTCCTCCACGGTTCTTTGCAATCTTGAGAGAAGCCAAAAATCAGGCTTTTTGAAGTATTTCCATGCCCACTCAAGCTTATGCCTCTCAGGGTCAAATTTGTCATACTCGGCGTTTTGTAAAAAGAATCTATGAAGGTGATATAGGGTTGAGAGAATCTGGTAGGGACGACGGTTCATCTCATCTATGTCGAAGTTCATGAAGTCTATTGGAGAACACTTCCAAAGCATGTAAAACCTACAAACATCCGCTGACTCTCTCTTCAAAAGGCTGTTGACCTCTATAACGTTTCCAAGGCTTTTGCTCATCTTTCGACCTTTCGCATCCTGTGTTAAGCCCTGAAACAAGAAGGCCTTGTATGGCGCTTCAGCCCTTCCAGTTAATATCACATGCTCCAGCAATAGAGAATTAGCCCATCCCCTTGTTTGATCAATTCCCTCGGTAAGGAAATCCACTGGCACATACTTCTGAAACTCTTCATCGGTAAACCTTGCATATGGAGAAGCACCGCTATTGTGCCAGGTGTCAAGCACGAAAGGTTCTCTATGCATTATGTCCCCGCATTTCTCGCATTTCAGGGTAATACGGTCTATCCACGGCTTATGAAGCTCAAACCAGCCGGATGGCTTTTCTATTGCTTTATCCAGAAGCTCCTTCTTACTTGCTACGAAAATTTTCGCTCCACAATTTTCACAGACCCAAATTGGAAGTGGCGCCCCCCAAATTCTCTCCCTTGAAATGCACCAAGGCTTACCCTCTTTTAGGAAGGAGATGAAACGGTTCTTCGGTGCTTCGAAGAAGTATTCAACCTTTTCAGCAGCTTCCAAAATCTTGCTATTTATTTTGTCAGTCCTTAGGAAATATTCCCTCCTGGCAATCCAGAGAAGCCTATGATGGGAACGCCAACATGTGGGATACTCATGCTTTATGGTTTTAACCCCAACAAGTAAGCCCCTTTTACGAAGTTCTTCTATAACCATAACATCAGCGTCTCTAGCGAATACTCCGGCAAAGAAGCCGGCTTCATTCGTGAACTTGGCTTCGTCATCGAAAGGAGCGAATATTGGAACCCCCCTCCTCACAGCCGCTGCGAAATCTTCTTCACCGTTTCCTGGAGATAGATGTACAACGCCCGTTGCCGTGTTCACGTCCACAAAGTCTTCACAGACAACCCTGTGCACTAAAGGATGCTTATCCAGCTCTGCTTGTTCAGGAATAAGATCCTTGAATGCATAATCATACTTTAGCCCCTCCAAACTTTTGCCATCAACCACCTCGATTATGGAATAATTTTCTATACCAAGCTCCTGCATCACAGGCTCTACACGTTGCCTAACCATTATCCACTTTTCATCGTTCACCTTAACAATCGCGTACTGCGCATCTGGATGAACAGCCAACATTAAATCTGTAACAATTGTAAACGGCATTGTAGTCCAAACGAGGAAATAACTATCATTCCTTTCAGCCAGCCGGAACTTGAAGTATAGAGAGGGATCCTCCACTTCTTTATAAGATCCCTCGTAGCCAACTTCAGCGCTGCTTAAGCTGGTTTGGCAGCCAGGACAATAAGCCACAACATAGTAGCCCTCCTCAAGCAAGCCCTGCTCCCAAGCACGTTTGAGATACTGCCATTCCCTCGCAATGTAATCGTCCAGGTAGGTCCAATAGGCTTTGCTATGGTCAATGAATATTCCAAGGTTTCTGTCGGCTTCAACCCACTCCTTATGATAGCGCATTATTGTCTTCTTGCATTCCTCCACGAAACGTTCTTCACCCACTTTTTCAATGAGCTCTCGCTTATTCTTCACTCCCAAAAGCTTCTCAACCTCAAGCTCCACCGGCAAGCCTTGACAGTCCCAACCAGCCCAGAATGGCATAAAATAGCCCTGCATGGTTTTCCATCGATAGTGAAGGTCTTTTATCACACGGCCCCTTGCGTGACCCACATGAGGAATGCCATTGAGAGTTGGAGGCCCCTCAACCCAGCCATACAAGCCTACAGCGTTTTTCTCACGATACTCCATGAGCTTTTCTTTAATGCGGTTTTTATCCCAGAAATCGCGGATTTCCTTCTCAATTTCAAGCGGACGGTAGTTTGGACTTAAACCTTTTTCAGAGTTGGCGCTGAATTTGACGGTCACCTTTCATCCCTAGCACCCGCGGATAAACCAAATAAACCCAGCTCAAATATAACCTTTTTGAGCTTGACTTTCTCATTCAATTGGGATTTTCTTCCCATCGAAGTCCCTTTTCCAAGAGCCGAACTCGCCTTTCACTTCCCTCAATTGCTTAATGCTGAAGACAGGGCCATCTCTACAAACGCGATACCTTCCTATTATACAACTTCCACAAATTCCGATGGCGCAGCGCATTAAACGCTCCAAACTCGCCTCTAAATCGACGCCATACTCTTCAGCTAGGCAGAAAACCTTGAACATCATCTGTTCTGGCCCACAAGTGTAAATCATATTAAATTTCTCACTGGACAAGAGCTTCTTTAATGGTTCCGTAACCAAGCCCTTAACGCCGTAACTTCCATCCTCCGTAACAGCTAAAACGTTTCCCTCGCCACAAAGCGCACACAAATCATCAAAGAACAACAATTCATCCCTAGTCTTAGCACCAACCAAGAAAGTAACGTTTACATCCGATGCAACAAGTTTTCTAGCCAAGAACATCAAAGGCGCGATGCCTGTGCCCCCACCAACCATAAGAACTCTGCCCTTCCGAGTGGAGAAGGAATTTCCGAAAGGCCCTCGCACACCTAGAACCTCGCCAGCACTCATCTTATGAAGAACCTCGGTAGCCTCGCCCACCTTTTTAATGGCAACGGAAACTTCGCCATTCTTCTCCGCGGATAGAATGCTAAGCGGAATTTCATCTACTCCGGGAATCCAAAGCATCAAAAACTGTCCGGGCTCGGCCCTCGCGCATAATTTATCCTTAAAAGTAAATATTTTAACGCTGGGCGACGCTTTTTTAATGCTTATGATCCTTGTTGTCCTCAGCACATTATAGGCTATGCGATAAGCCAACAATTTCACGTACACTCCCAAAATTCTTCTTCTTCAGGTATTTTTCAATTCCTCTACATATAGTCTCAAACACGCCTAGCCCCTTTAGGGCTATGGCAGTTCCAATCTGAACTGCTGTGGCCCCCGCGAGCATGAACTCCACGGAATCCCGCCAGTTTGTTATACCACCACAACCGATTATCGGAACATTAACTTTTTCGTAAATCTCGTAGACACACCTTACTGCTATCGGCTTTATAGCAGGCCCAGATAAACCACCTTTTATATGACCTAAAACTGGCCTTGCCGTTTCCAGGTCAATTGCCATAGCCTTAACCGTGTTTATAGCCGTGATGGCATCAGCGCCAGCTTCAACGGCGACCTCTGCAAGCCCGGCTATATCACTAACATTCGGTGAAAGTTTAACAAAAATTGGCTTATCTATAGAAGCTTTAACCCTTTTAACCACATGAGCCAAGACTTCCGGTTTTTGTCCAATCTCAACACCTGTCTCTTTAACATGGGGACATGAAACATTAAGTTCAACGGCATCCGCACCTGCCTCAACGGCTTTTTCAGCCACCTTAACGTATTCTTCAGCCGAAAAACCATAAACGCTTACAATTAACGGAACTTGTAAAACAGCCTTCGCCTTCTGGATTTCCTCTACAAAATTATTTATCCCAGGGTTTGGAAGCCCCATAGCATTTATTAAACCACAGCTTGTTTGAAACACTGTGGGGTTTGCGTAGCCTTTTCTAGGTTTAAGCCCAACAGACTTCGTTACAACGGCACCAGCGCCACTTCGCGCTATATTTTCAAGGGATTCGGCGGAATATCCCAAAATCCCGGAAGCCAGCATCAAGGGATTTTTCAGCTTCAAACCAGCTAAATTCACGCTTAAGAGCTCAATTTTCAATTATTATTCCACCACAACCAGCTATGTCTATGTTTCTGATAAGATAAACTTAATCTCAAGTGACAAAGTTTTCAGAATCCTTTATTTATTCAATCAATTTAATACTATCAAGAATCTGAGGAGTAATTGAATGAAAGCCGTTATAACTCCAACATTTTTCGGAGTTATCGCCCTTGATGAAGGGAACATGCTTATAGCCAGATCGTTATTCAATAAAAAACCCGAGGAAGCAGCTAAAGCTCTGACGGAGATCGAGTCAGGTAAAGTCGTTAAGGAAATATCAAACATAATAGAGCACCTGAAAGAAAAGGGCTACACAGTTTTTGCCTTTAATAATGAACGGTTAGCAGAGGAAGTCAAGGTAAGGTATAAGGTGAATGTCGAAGTTTTGGGGACATCTGAGACTGAGACTCTACGCTCTAATATTGAAAAACTCGCTGTAGAAACAGGTTTTGTTAAGGATTACGAGGAATTACGTCGCTGGATTCACAAGGTTGCCATCGAAGTAGCCAAGCTTAAAGTTAAGAAGATGGTGGAGAAAAAAGATTTAATAATAGCACAGGCCATTCAGGCCCTTGATGATATAGACAGAACCTTAAACCTTTTCATGAGCCGTATAAGGGAATGGTACGGCATCCACTTTCCAGAACTGGATAGGATGATAGACAGACATGAAACCTATGCTAGGCTTGTTCTGAACTTGGGGAGAAAAGAAAACTTTACAATTGATAACCTTGAGAGAGAAAAATTGCCAAAAACCAAAGCAGAACAAATAGCCAATGCTGCCTGGGCATCCATGGGCGCAGACTTAACGGAAACGGACTTAGCGCAAATTCAAGCATTATGTAAGAACGTTTTAGATTTTTATGCTCTCAGGGAAGACCTGGAGAAGTATATAGACACCGCCATGGAGGAGGCGGCGCCTAACATAAAAGCCGTTGTAGGCGCACTTTTAGGTGCACGCCTAATCGCCTTATCAGGAGGACTTACGAATTTAGCCAAAATGCCCGCCAGCACAATACAAGTTTTGGGAGCGGAAAAAGCATTGTTCCGTTCCTTAAAGACTGGAGCAAGACCGCCAAAACATGGCATAATTTTCCAGCACCCACTTATACACGACGCTAAAAAGTGGCAAAGGGGAAAGATAGCCCGGGCTTTAGCTGGAAAATTGGCTATAGCAGCTAGAACCGATGCTTTTGGAGGCAGGTATATAGGCGATGAGTTAAAGGCTGATTTAGAAAAAAGGGTTGAGGAAATCCGAGAAAAATACGCTGAGCAACCAAAGATTTCAAAGAAAAAACCTAAAAAGGAAAAGAGAAAAAGAGGGAAAGGGCATGCGTATTAAACCCCATCCCCACTTCCCTCAAATTTATCAGGTAATTCTTGAGGATGGAAGTCAGAGACTTGCAACTAAGAATCTCGCTCCTGGAAGAAGCGTTTACGGTGAAAAACTCATACATTATGAGGGAGTAGAGTATCGATTATGGGATCCCTATAGAAGTAAGTTGGCGGCAGCCATAACTAAAAATCTGAAAAATGTCCCAATAAAGCCTGAAAATCACATTCTATACTTGGGAGCAGCTTCAGGGACCACCGCAAGCCACGTTTCAGACATCGTAGGAGAAAAAGGGATAGTTTACTGTGTAGAGTTCGCCCCTAGATCCATAAGAGAGTTGATTAACAATGTATGCGCCTATAGACCAAACATGATTCCAATTCTTGAAGATGCCCGTTTTCCAGATAGGTACACTATGTATATTCAAGTTAAAGTTGACACTATATACTGCGACATTGCACAGCCTGATCAGGCCAGAATCTTAGCGGACAACGCCGATTTCTACCTTAAAAAGACCGGCTGGATTATGCTTGCTATAAAGTCCCAAAGTATAGATGTCACAAAGGAACCATCAGAGGTCTATAGACAAGAGATAAAAGTGCTGGAAAGTAGAGGTTTTATAATTGAGGATGTTGTACATCTGGAACCCTATGACAAGGCTCACGCAATGATAGTTGCAAAATCCAGGCAAAAACAAGGCGTATAACCTTATATTTAACAGCATGCCGGTACTTTATTGTGGAGGCTGATGACCGCTAGGGAGATGGAAGGCGTTAGCTCTGTTAAGACCGTGCTTAAAAAGGCTGGATTCACCGTCTCCCCCGTATATTCTAAGCCAAGTTGCTTCAACTTAGCTGCTAGAAAGGACGATTCCCTTATCTTGATAAAGGTTCAGCCAGATATTGGAGGCATTTCGCCTCACGACTCTTTAGAGTTGAGAGTTATTTGCGAAAACATATTAGCAGCTTCTTTAATAGTTGGAAACAAGACGCGGGAAAAACCTCTAGAGGACGATACGGTATACTTCAGATACAACGTTCCAGCAGTGACGCCCAGAACCTTCAAAAATATTATTCTTAAGAAAATTTACCCGTTGGTTCAAGCGGGTCCAGGAGGCTACTACGTAGAAATTGATGGAGAAGCCTTGAGGCAGAGAAGGCAAAAGCTTAGTCTCTCAGCTGGCATGATAGCGGAAAAAATCGGTGTTTCCAGAAGGACCCTTTATGGATATGAAAAGGGAATGACAAGGACATCTGTAACCATAGCTTATAAGCTGCTATGTACACTGGGGGTGCCAATAGCTAAATCTGTGGACATTTTTAACATGCCGAATCGTAAAGGAAGAACTTCGATAAAAAAAGCAAAACGGTTGATCACTAAAAGCAAAATTTTTCAGAGGATTTTTAAGAATATATCCGGCTATGACATAATCCCGGTAAGAAAAACACCGTTCGACTTCCTTATAACGAATCAAGAAGACAACATCAAGATTATAGGAAGTGTTACGAATGGAAGAGAGGACAGTTTAAGCCAACGGGTCAGCGAAATTTTAAGCCTCAGTAAAGTTGTCCAAGCACATGCAATACTTGTAACAGAAAACAAAAAAGCAGAAAACGTGGATATTCCATGCATTTCCCGTGACAAAATTTCAAAGATACGGGATCCAGAGGAGCTCTGCAAAATTTAAGGAAGATGCATCTGATTAAAGCCCTTTTCCTCTTTTATCCTCTTAGCTGGTTTCCAGGACTTTCGCACGAAGTCCGGGTATTCTCCGAAGGTTTCAAGGCATTTTTGCAGAAACTTAATGGTTTTTGAGTCTGAAGGGTAACCGCATCCTAAATCACCGTATCTCAATTTCAAATCCTCAATTTCCCTATCCCTTTCAACCTTGGCTATTATGGAAGCCGCGGAAACTACTGGATATTTCCTGTCTGCCTTATGCTCCGAAATTATTTCAACCTTAGAGGGCAAGAGTTCAAGGATATGCTGTTTAAAGCGTTCTTCTAAAACATCTGAAGCATCAACATAGGCAATATCGGGTTTAAGATGCGCTATAACTTTAGCCATTGCCTGAGCTTCCAGCCTATTAAGCCTATGGAGCTTCCGACCAGTTTCAACAACTCTATCAATATCTGACGGCGAAAGCTTTATGATACAATAATTTTGGATAGTCTGCATAATTTGGACCGCAAGTCTTTCTCGGGCTGTAGGTGACAAGAGTTTTGAATCCTTAACGCCAAGCTGAACAAGTCTCGGCAAATCCTCATCTTTAATTAAAACTCCCGCAATGACAAGAGAACCGACCAAGGAACCCCGTCCCGCCTCGTCAACACCAGCAATAAGCATGGGGGATACTTTCTCACTAAAACATATTTAATTTTTATATCTTTAGCCTAAGCAAAAGGTCTTAAACTGTTTTATTGTGTTAGATGGGAACAAAAAACCAAGATAATGCTTGAGAATAGGCATAATAGTTTTCATCGCCAGCTTTAGCCATTGATTATTTAGCACTGGAATATCTCAATGATCTCGAAATCTACCAGAAACAGGGAATATATTGCCTTATTCTATATTTTACACCTAACTTTTTTGCCAGTTCTTCAAACTTCTTAAAATCAACCTCGGGAACTGCCACGGCAGTGACTTCTACATCAATAATATTCTTGGCTCTTTCAACGAAGTCTAAAACTGCCTCAAATGCCCCATTAATGCTTGGCCTACAAATTTCTAGGTATGTTTCCCTGTCATGGGCATTTAGGCTGACGCTTAATTTGTTGACGCCCGCCTCTTTAAGTTCTTCAACAACCCTTCGACCCTTGTTCAACAAATAACCCTGCCCGTTAGTGTCAACTCTTATGGTGACAATTTTTCCATAATTCTTTCGAACATATTTGCTAACCTCTAAAATGCAATCCAACCTCATGATGGGTTCTCCAAAACCACAGAAAACGATTTCCTTCCAATATCGCAAATTAATCGTATTCTGGAGGGCGCTTAAAATTTCGCTGATCGTTGGGTCCTTCTCCAGTTTTAGGTTGAACCCTCCAACACCATTCCAAAAGTTTCTTAGGCAGAAGTAGCAGTTATTTGTACACTTGTTGGTTATGTTCAGGTATAAGTTGTCTCCAAGCCAGTACACGATGCTTGGCTCCTTTTTTATCGCCATGCACATTTCTTCTCCTGCAATCAGACCTAAGGTCATGACTGTTTTAAACTTTCGGAGGGTATGGAATAAGTTTAAATGCTCAGCCGGACCATGGTTTTGCTATTGTGGAGCGTAACAGCATGGTTAAGTATATCTTTGTTACAGGCGGCGTTTTAAGCTCCGTAGGTAAGGGGATAGTGACCTCTTCCATTGGAAAAATGCTTCAGGCAAGGGGATTTAATGTAACAGCTGTGAAAATCGACCCATACGTGAATGTTGACGCGGGAACAATGAACCCATACATGCACGGCGAAGTTTATGTAACTGACGATGGTGGAGAAACAGATCTGGACTTGGGGTGGTATGAACGCTTCCTAGACTTAAACCTAAAAAGAGAAAATAACATTACAACAGGCCAAGTTTATAAGGCAGTGATTGAAAAGGAACGACGTGGAGACTTTCTCGGAAAATGTGTGCAGATTGTTCCGCACATAACTAATGAGATCAAAGATAGAATACGGAAGGCGGCCTTGAATTCTAAAGTTGATGTTGTGTTAACAGAAGTTGGCGGCACCGTAGGCGACATTGAAGGGTTGCCGTTTCTTGAAGCAATACGCCAAATGCGCTTGGAAGAGGGTTACGAAAACACCCTTTACGTACACGTTGCACTGGTTCCAATTCTTGACGTTACAAAGGAGATGAAAACCAAGCCGTTGCAGCATAGTGTCAATGAATTAAGACGTATTGGTATACAACCAGATATAATTGTGGCGCGATGTCAAGGGATGATAGATTCTGAAACGCTGAGGAAAATAGCCCTTTTTGGCACAATTCCAGAGAATGCTGTCTTCTGCTCCTACAACGTTGAAAATGTCTATCAAGTTCCCCTCATTCTGGACGAGCAAGGAATGGGCAAATTCATCTGTAGGAGACTCAACCTCCCGGAAAACAAACCTAACTACGAGGAATGGAAAAAATTTGTCAATGCCATATTAAATCCTAAATATGAAATTAAAATAGCCCTGGTCGGCAAATATGCTAGTCTTACAGACAGTTATGTAAGCATGAAAGAAGCCCTGCTTCATGCAGGCGCGGCATGCCAAACAAAAGTTAACATCCATTACATCGAGGCTGAAACTTTTGAGAAAAACCCGGAAAGTCTGCAAACTCTGAACAGTTATGATGGAATATTTGTACCCTACGGTTTTGGACCAAGGGGCACTGAAGGAAAGATTATGGCTATAAAATTCGCTAGGGAAAATAACATTCCCTTCCTAGGAATATGCTATGGCTTCCAGTTGGCTGTTATAGAATTCGCCAGAAATATTTGCAAATTGAAGGAGGCAAATAGTACAGAAATCGATCCAGATACTCCTCACCCTGTGATTGATTTAATGCCGGAACAGCGGACGATAGAATATAAAGGGGCAACTATGCGCTTAGGCTCCCAAAAAATTATTGTGAAAAAGGATACAATCGCTTATAAGCTATATAAAAGTGAGGAGATTTATGAGCGTCACCGTCACAGATTTGAGGTGAACTTAAATTACATAGATGTGCTGGAAAAGAATGGGCTGATTTTTTCCGGAAAAAGCCCGGATGGAAAGAGAATGGAGATTTTAGAGTTGCCAAATCATTTCTTCCTTTTAGCCTCTCAGTTTCATGGAGAATTTAAAAGTCGCCCGGGAAAACCCGATCCTGAATATTATGGGTTTGTGAAAGCATGTTTAGACAAGAAACTTGGTAAATCCAAGCCGGAGTTTTGATTATAGGCCTATATCCTGAGCTATCTTCTTTAGCCCTTGAAGAGCTAACTCAAAGAATATTTCCCTTGGAATATTCATAGCCTCGCAGAGGAGGATTCTTTCCCTGTCCACACCCCTAGCAAAATCCTTGTCCTTAAACTTTTTAATAACAGTTTCCACTTTAACCTCCTCTAACTTTTTAGAGGGCATAACCAAAGCGCAGGCAACCAGCAGACCGGAAATCGCATCACAAGCTATCAAAGCTTTATCCAGAAGGCTTTGCGGCTTGACACTTGTATACTTAAAATTATGGGCTTTTATAGCATTCATAATCTCATCAGAAACATGCTTTTTCAAGATTTCTTCAGCAAGCAAACCATGCTTATCCGGTTTCTCTTCCGTCTTCTCATAGTCTATGTCATGTAACAAACCAGCTAGACCCCAAATCTCCTCATCTTCTCCAAGATATCTTGCAACATTCCGCATTATTGCTTCTACGGCAAGCATGTGAAGGAAAACGTTTCTTTTTGAAATCCAACTCTTAATAAGGTTTAGCGCCTCTTCCCGTGAAAGCATAAACGCACCTAAAGCACACATGATTCTGAAGCTTTTAAAACTTTAGCTCAGCAATTCTCATAACGGCTTTTCCAAAAATTATATAATCCGTTAAGAGCTTTTCTGAAGTCATTGCTGGATGAAGCTATGGCTACGATGAAAACTCAAGTCACGTGGAAAACTATAATCTTGCCATTAATAGGCATAGCCGCATTCATAGCATATCTCCAAATATTCCAAGTTAGCATACCAGAAATAATAGCCACAACCCAACAGGCTGATTCTTTAATATATTCATTGGCAGCTCTCCTAGTTTTTGTTGACGTTTTCTTCCACTCGTTGGCATGGCACCAGCTTATCAATTTCCTTTCAGTTAAGCTTTCAGTGCTAAAATCTTACCTATATGTGTGGTACGGAATATACGTTGACATAATTATACCAGCGGAATCTTTGAGCGGGGAGATCTCCAGAATATACCTTGTAACAAGAATGCACGGTAATGATGTGGCAGGTAAAGTTGCCGCATCGCTTGTGGCGCAAAGACTCATAGGAATGGGAATTGGTACCGCTACCCTTTTGATAGGCATGGGGATGCTCATGACCAAAGTTCAAGTGGACAGTGTGATTTTTAACCTAACATTATTTCTAGTTATTGCAACGCTTTTTTTCGCATTTTTGCTACTTTTCCTATGTATTAAAAAAAGCTGGACTTTGAAAATTATTGACTGGGTTATAAGTTTTATTGAACACATTAGTAGAGGGAAATGGAAACTAGCAAAAATTAAGGAGGAAGCTGTGAAGCTTGCGGATATTTTCCATGGTTCCATAAAAGCCTTTGGACACAACCCAAGGATCGTGATAGTTTCAATCATTTTAACGGCACTCTCTTGGATGGCTTATCTTGGAATCTCTTATCTTTGCTTCTTAGCACTAAACTTCAAAGTCAGCTGGAGCATAATCATTATGACTCAAGCTGTAGTCTCAGCTGTTAAATCAATTCCTCTAGGTGTGCCCTTTGAGGTGGGACTCCCGGAAATAACCATGACAACATTTTATGGATTGCTAGGCGTCCCTCTTGGCTTAAGCGCCACAGCGACTATACTAAATAGGGTTTTAACTCTTTGGCTTAGGTTCTTTGTGGGATTTATAGCTCAGCAGTGGATTGAAATTGGAATAGCGAGGGCATCCTCAAACAGCGTAGCATTGAAAGGATAATAAATCGATAAACAATTATAATTGATGATGTGTAAATGGCAGTGGTTATCGAAAGTGCCTCAATTGGGCACTTAGACAGACTCTATGAAATTGAAAAAGAGTGTTTTAAAGATGAGGCCTTTACAAAAAATCAGATAGCCTATTTACTTTCAATTTACAATTCAATCAGTCTTGTTGCAAAGGAGAATGGAAAAATAGTGGGCTTCGTTATAGGAACCCTAGATTTCGAGGGCGATATTATAGTAGGACATGTATTAACGTTGGATGTGTGTCCAAGCCATAGGCGGAAAGGCGTTGGAACGAAACTCCTGCAAGAGCTAGAGAAAATATTTCTAAATAATGGGGCTAAGAAGTGCCGTCTTGAAGCTAGGGAGGATAACGTCGCAGCATTAAATCTTTACAGGAAACTTGGTTACATAAAAGTTAAAAGAATTGATAACTACTACAAAGTTGTTCATGGAATACTTTTTGAAAAATATCTTCAGGGCTAGACGGCTACAAAATAAACCGTGAATTTAACATCAAACGTGAAGGGATAGAAGCTGATGCTGCTAGGATTTCTCGATAAGTTTTTTAGCGTTTTCAATTAATGTCATAGCCATTCTTGGAGAGACTTTAAGTTTAGCAGCTAAATCTTCAGCGGAAGCCCTAGCCAATTCTTCAACGGTGTTTATGCCAACGCTCCTAAGACGTTCTGCCCGCTTCTCGCCTATCCCTTTCACATCCGTTAAGCTGATGTTTTTTGAAGGCGCTCCAGCAGAGCCCTCCTGTGTAACAACTGTTTCTACTGTTTCTACGGTTTCTTGAGACTGTTGCGAAGCAGTAATTAAGGAGGGCGCTCCAGGATCAGTTACAGTAGGCGGTGATGTTAACGGAACACCTGAAATGGGCGTGGATGCTTCTACAGCTATTGGTCTAGCTTCTACAGCTATTGGTCTAGCCTTCGGCCTCTGCATATACCCGAGACCAACGAATGCAAGCCCCAAAACCACGGTGGATATGACCCATAACTCCCTATACGCTACTTGATATCCAAGCGCCATTCCTGTGGCTATGAAAACCATTGCCGCAATCACGTATAGTATATAATCTAACCGCAAACTGATTTCCTCCCGATATTACATTCACTTATGCGCTTAAAAGATAACTTTTGTTAATATGCTGATATAGTCTAAATTGACATGAACAATTGCTATGACCTAATATGTTAGAAATATCCCTTAAAACCTAAAATCTTCCAATTCCAACATTTTTACAATTTTATGAAGAATTCTAGTGGGCCAATAAATTTTGAATTTTTGCAGTCGCATCCTTAAATAATACTTTTTAATCTTTAAGTTCAAAATAATTGTATGCACAAAATTGCAGTTATAGGAACTGGTAATCTCGGATCATGTATAGCTTATGAGATAGCACGTAGAAAGCTAGCTGAAGAGCTGGTTCTTATAGACATTGTTAAAAACTTGGCGGAAGGAAATGCCGCAGACATAGCACATGCCATCGCCTTTAAAAGCAATACAAAGGTTTTTGCTGGAAGCTATGATGATTTAGATGGTTCGCAGGCAATTGTTGTTGCCGCAGGCAAGCCTAGAACCTCTGAAATGAAATCCAGGCTTGAACTTTTAGATGTTAATAAGAAAATAATAGCAGATGTGGCGCAGAACTTAAGAAAGACTAAAGGTGAGCCGGTGATTATTACACTAACAAATCCTGTGGATGTTATGAATTACCTCTTGTGGAAGTATTCTGGTTTTCCACGTTCAAAGGTTATTGGAAGTGCCGGAATGCTTGATTCAGCAAGGTTTAGGCATGTTCTAAGTAAAAGGTATGATGTTCCAGTTTTGGATGTAGAGGCATATGTTATAGGCGAGCATGGAGATAATCAAGTTCCGGTTTTTAGTAAAGTGAGGATTCACGGCAAAAGTGTAACATTTACAGAGAAGGAAAAAACCGAAATAATGGAGGAATTGAAAAAGTCAGCTTCAGATGTCATTTTGAAAAAGGGTGCAACTATATATGCCCCAGCAAATAATACTGCCGACATTGTTGAACTTATAATCCGTGATGAAAGAAAACTCTGCGTGTGCTCTACGGTTTTAAACGGGGAATACGGGCTGAAGGACATAGGTATAGGTGTCCCAGTCATTTTAGGTAAAGAGGGTGTCATCGAAATCTTAGAATGGAAGTTAAATGGGGACGAAAAGAGAACGTTCTACATGGGAGTTGAGGAAATCAAAAAAGCCATGAAAAGTATTCTCTAATGAGGTAAAAATTGATGACGGAGACGGATGAGCTTTTTAACAATATTTTAATCGAAGTAATAGATGAGGGACTGCTGATACTTAGCGAAAGCGGCAGGGAGGTCGTTTATTTTCATCTTCATAAGTTTTATGGTTTAAAAAAGGAGGATATACCGAAAAATCTGGTAACATTCCTTAACTGTATTAGAAAAATTTTTGGATCAGGAGCGTTCATCATTGAAAAGTCAATAATCAGAACACTTTATAAAAAAATTGGATTAGAATTTTCTGGAAAAGAGGAGTATGATTTCATAAAATGCTTGGACGCATTAAAGGAGCATTTTAGAAAGGGGCTCTGAATTCGCCGATTTAGTATCTCCTTTGCTTGAATCCGCCTCTTCTCTCCCTTCCACCGAAATCTCTTCGACCTCTTCCTCCAAAGGTTCGTTCTGTTTGAGGATATATTTTTGCGGAAAGATTATTTTCAGTGTTTACTTCACCTGTTAATGCTTCTTTTGCGGCTTCTAATGTGCCGTATCTCCCAACGTTTAAGCGCATACTGCCTCTGAACAGGCTCACGTATCCATTCCCTATGCTTATGGTTTCGCCAATCTTAACCTTGTCTATATTATCGTCCCAAAGGGTTAGATAGATGCATCCTGTCTCATCGCCTATTAATGCATCGCAAACGTTATGGGGCGCTCCGTCCCTTCCTGAAGCTACGCTTCGAACGTCACTCTTTGAAACCACCTTTGCTTTCACATTTACAGCCCTTGAGGTTGGCGTTAATTCACTTATTTTCACGTCTGCAGCCCTTTTACTTCCGGAAAAACCCTCAACGACCAAACTTAAATCAACACCCTAAATTTTCTGCCAACTAGTTAGGAGCCTTCCCACTTAAGGTTTTTGGTCGCAGGTGCTCCTGAGTCTTGGGCCCTTGCCAGATGATTCATAAGGAAGGCTGCTTGTTCTAAAAATGACAATTTTATCTTTGAAATCAGCCAAATAGGCTAAGACTAATCTTTTACCCCTTACCGTTAACGCATAAACGGGAATGGTTATGCCCAACTGTAGTAACGCCCTTTTTCCTATTTCTTCTTTAAGGATTTTAGATGCGCCCGCACATGCAAGGTCAGCCTTCGCTATGTGCTCCAAGTCTTCTTGGCTCACACAAGTGTTGCAAACAGAGAATATTAAAATGTCTCCCTCTGTGTTTTTTTCCAATTTTCTAATTTCGCTTATCACTTTGGATTGAAAGCCAGCAACAGTAACAGCAACTCTTTTAAAGCCTAAATCTAAAGCTCGCCTTACACCCTCAGCCTGGTTAATGGTGGCTTGAGACTCATCTAAAATGATTCCTTTATCTTTCTTGATCCTTTCTATGACTTTAGGTATAGGCGAAGTTTTTATTATTCCAGTTAAACGGGCTCCTATGGACTGCACAAGATCGCCGTTCGATGTTATAACGGTTCCAGCGCCTTCGCATACGACAACTGCGCAGTCTATAAGGTCCTTTTTAAGCCAAGTTTGCATCATCTCTGAGGCGCCATAAGCTACTACGGGCTCAAAATTAAAAATGCGATTTGAACAGCAAAATCCAAATTCAGAGATCTTCTTTCTTACACTCTCCCTTACAGTGTCCCTGCTTATGCTTTTTACACCATACAAAGCTTCGTGAAAGGGACAATATTCAACTAAGGGTTCGCTTAAAATTTCCACATCTTTCTCAGACACTCTTACGCGGGCGCCACAACAGAAAAATTCATGCTCACCCTTAATGTCCATGACTCACGCCTGACAGGAAAAAGGGAATTTATTACTCCTTATTTACAACCTCATTTATTTTATCTTCCATTAGGTGTCCTCGACAATAAACCAATGCTTTTTTAACGCCCGCCACCTTTGCCGCTTTATCCTTTATATCCATGGCCAATTTGAAAGCTATTGGACAGAAAGGGCTTGAAGGGATAAACTCTACTTTAACAATGCCCGGTTCTTCCTCTTTCACACTTTTAATTAAGTTCATCTCCTCAAAAGTCATCCCAGTTTCCGGATCGACAACTTTACCCACGGCTTCACGGACTTTTTCTTCTAATCCAGTCATCTTTTCAGCATCCTACTTGCTTACTTTATAAATAATGCAAGAATATAAACGTTGCATACAATCCTATTTTAGTACTGTATGCCCCTTCTAGTAACAATCTCGTCTGGATGTTTAATATCAACAATTTCATTCACAAAATCAGCCCGATCAATAAGTTCCTTTGGAGCATGCCTTCCAGTCAAAACAACATCTGTCTTCTTTGGAATTCCATTTAAGAAACATAAAACATCCTTTATATCCAAAAGTTTACAGTGGACAGCCAGATTTATCTCATCTAAAACAAGAAGATGAGGCTTCTTCTCTTTAACTATTTTTTTGGCGAATTTCAAAGCCTTTTCAGCCATTCTTTTGTCCTCTTCGCCTAAATTACTTAGGCCATGCCATCCTTTACGGCCAAACTGATAAATTTCATAATAGGGCGCAAGCCTTTTACGAATTTTATACTCTCCAATGTTTTTCCACCATTTTAAAAATTGGATTATCACAACTTTTCGCTTATGACCTACACAACGCAGAGCTAAACCCAGCGCGTTGGTTGTTTTACCGCCCCCCATGCCTGTATAAAGATAAATATAACCCATTAAAATCCCTGCTAAGAACTCTGAATATTATCACGTTTAAATTTAAATTTATGCCCTATTATTGCTTTGTATTTAGCTGATAAAACAGCATTATGTATTATTCAGGTTCACGCTTTACCGTGCGATTCTGTTCATGATGAATATTCTCTTTATTTGCTTGATACTTTCTCCGAAGGATTGTTTTTGAAAATCGGGGCTTAATTTGCATCCTGTTCTGTTAATGATGAAGTCTATAATCATTTTTTCTATAAACTTTGAACCTAAACCAAAAATCTTTGCAAGCCCATCGGATAGTTTCTCAGGGTCCTCGCATATAGTATCCTTTTTTACAGAGAATGATTTTTCTAAGTGGAAATATAGGGCTTCCTTTATACTTGCACCTAAGGCGCTTAATGAGTCATCTAAGGCTTCAAGCAGAAGGTTATTAAATTCTTTTTCAAGTTCTTTTTCACTAAGCCTAAAAGATTGATTATTTTTGTTGTCGTTCATCAGTATCCTCTTCTTGTGTTGCCTTCGCTACGCGAGTTTGAATCCATTTAACAACTTTATCCTCTGTAATTTTTTCAGCTTCCCTCTTTTCTTCAAGTTTCTTTTCAACGACCTTCAGCAATTCATCAGGTTTTACGGGTTTCATTATGTATGCATGGGCGCCATAGTTAAGGGAATCCACAGCGTTCTGAAGGGAGGCATATCCGGTGACCATTATTTTAACCATCTTAGGCAGAGTGTCCCTCATTTCTAGCAGTAGTTTAGTTCCTTCCATGTCGGGCAATTTTATATCTAAGAGAGCAACATCGTAGTAGTTCTTTTTTGTTTTTTCTATGGCTTCTCTGCCGTTTTGGGCCGTGTCAACTTTGTATCCATTTTGCTCTAGAATTGTCTTAAACGTTTCTAAAATGCCTTTATCGTCATCGACTACAAGTACATACGCTTTAACCATATGGTTTTTCCCCTCCTAAATCTTTATTTTTAATTGGCAATTTAACCGTGAAAGTTGATCCTTTACCAACAGTACTTTTAACATGAATGCTTCCCCCGTGGCTTTCAGCAAATTTTTTACAAATCAACAATCCTATGCCCATGCCTTTCGCCTTTGTGGTAAAAATGGAGGTGAAAAGCTTCTTTAAGTTTTCCTCTGGGATGCCAACACCAGTGTCCTCAAAGGTTATCTCAATGAATCCTCCTCTCTTCCTAGTTGAAACGCTAAGAATCCCACCATTCTTTTCCATGGCTTGGATTCCGTTAATAAATAAGTTTACAAAAATTTTTTTCAGCATATATTTGTCCGCGTATATTTTTGGAACGTTTCCCAGTTTTGTGATAACTTCTATGTTCGTCGGAACCTCTATTTGGGCTAACGCCTCATTGACTAAAGCGTTTATGTCTAACTTCTCAAGCTTAGGCGGTTCTGTCATGGCAAAATCCCTTAAGTCTCTCAATATTTTATCGGAATATTGAATTGAATCCTGTATTACTTTCAAGGCCTGCATGATTCTTTCAGAAATCTTGTCATTGGAAATTTCTTTACGAATAATGTAAGCCGCATTGGCTATTGCCTGTAAGGGGTTTCTTAAATCATGTCCGACAATGAGTGCAAGATCACAAATCGCCTTAAGCCTTTCAATTTCTAACAGCTGCTTTTGTAAAAGTTTCCTCTCACGAATATCCCTGAATATAACAACAATTGCTGGATAACCTTTGTACCTAATGAGGGAACCGGACATCTCGACTGGGATCCGTTCGCCATTTTTGTCTATCAGCTCAATTTCGGTAAGAAGTGGGGGCATTCCCTGTAATTTTTTCTGGAACAGATTCAATGCGAAGTCGTGGTATTTTTTGTCAACGAATTCTTCGTAGTGATGCCCCAGTATCTCATCCTTCGAATAGCCGCTTAATTGCAGTAAACGTTTGTTAACAAAAACTATTTTTCCATCATGCTGAATTACAGCGATTCCGGCGCTGGCTTCTTCCAACAAAATTGATGCCCTTAGCTCAGCCTCCATTAACTCTTCAGTTCTTTTTTAACAAGTTCTTCCAGGTTTTCCGAATACTGCTTTAGTTTTAATTCCATTTCTTTACGCGCAGTAATTGGGATAACAAGCTCCATTGCTGCCACGATTTTTCCGTTCTCGTCTTTTACGGGTGAAGCAAAAATTTCAATCCACTCGCTTTTTCCGCCACAATCCTCAACAAAAACCTCCCGCCTAATCTCATCCTTTCCGGTTTTGAATACTTCCTCAACAGGACATTCGGGACAAAGGCTATCCCGACCCATGAATATAGAGTAACAAAGTTTACCTTCAAGTTTACAACCCTTTTTCTCTTCCTGAACCTTATTAGCCCATAAAATTCGAAAATCCCTGGACACCACTACAAGACCAGCATGTATGTTCGCAGCGACCACATCCAGAATTTTATTCTTTTGCTGTAGTTCCTTTTCCAGCATTTGGATTTCACTCATATTCTTTGCAACATGTACAGCGCCCACAAGATTACCATTTTCATCAAAAATTGGCGAGTTTGAAACCAAAAGTGTACCTAAGCGGGGGTCATCCACTAATTCCACAGCTGCTTTTCCTGTTGCTAACGTCTTTTTATATGGACAGTTATGCCAAGCTTCACTTGTGCCATGTAGAACCTCGAAACATTTTTTCCCAATTAATTCCTCTTGATTTTTGCCTAAGGCCATACAAAGGGATTGATTGACTTTTACAATCCTAAAATCCTTATCAATTATAAATATGAAGTCAGGTATTATGTCAAATGTCTTTTGCCACTCATCAACCATGCGCCTTAAGTGATCTTCCATCTTTTTTCGGTCAGAAATATCTATAAAACTTTCAATGAGGCATCTTCGCCCATTCCAAAAGCTTTTTTTGACCGATTTTAAAATAGGAACCTTTTCCTTACCAGCCTTTAACAGTATGCGCTCTGATTTGTCTACTTCTTGCCCTAAATCAGTTATTGGACACTTTCCCCTCTCGCTTGGGCAGATAAAATTGTGGCAAATTTTTCCAATAACATATTCTTTAGGAACGCCAAGCATTTCTAAGGCTGCCTTGTTTAAGTCTATGATTTCATGGGTAGCCTCATCTATGATGATTATTCCGGCGAGTATGAAATCTAAAATGGGTTCAATGGAGGTTCCGCCCTGCAATAACTCATCCCTCACTTTATATGATTGAAGAACAGAGGCGGACTTCTTATCGGTCTGCAATGATGTGAGCGCTCCTATTTCCAACATTAGTAATCAGATATCTAGCGATTCATGATATTTTTAGAGGAAAACGATCTTAAAAATATTATGGATAACTTTGATTAAATACGATTAATGTTTTGACTTTCCGGATTGTATAATGAGGTTTAAATAGGATGGTTTGGCTATTCATTTTCGGAGAATCTTTAATGGAACATGATTATGAGGCCTTGCTTAAGAGGGCGCGTTCCCAGCTGCCTGAAGTTGCTTCAGGATGGGAACGTTTAGAGGTTCCTCCGCTTGAGTATAGTGTTGTGGGTATGCGCACTACCATTCATAATCTTAGGGAGATCGCGGAGGTTCTTAATAGGGAGCCACAGCATCTTTTGAAGTTCTTGTCCGGGGAGTTGGCCACCGCTGCTACCCTTCAGCAGTCAAGGGCTATTTTTCAGGGTAAGTTTCCAAGGGAAACGTTGGAAAGGCTTATTCAGAGGTATATCGAAACTTTTGTTGTCTGTCCAGTGTGCAAGCGACCGGATACAAAAATTGTTAAGGAAAAACGTTTAGCCTTTCTATTATGTGAGGCATGCGGCGCCAAGTCATCTATTAGAAGCTTATAGAAGGTTCAGCTTTGAAGTGCTACATGAAGATTAGAAAGGTAGGTAACCATGTACTTCTATCCATCTGCGACTCTGAAATACTTGGAAAGACTCTACGTGATGGAAAAATTGTTTTCAGGGTTTCAGAGGAGTTTTATAAGGGTGAAGAGGTTGAGGTTGAAGAAGCTATTGCAATGATAGAGAACTCAACCATAGTAAACATGATTGGCGTGAGAGTGGTAAAGAGGGCCGTGGAAAGGGGCTATGTCCATCCAGAAGCAATACTAACAATAGAGGGCATACCCCATGCCCAAATTATAAAGCTTTAAACCGCAAAACCTAATCGCTGCTGAATATTATTTAACAGCAGGGAGAAATCTTGAATGTAGAGTTTGTTAGAACCGGTGTTCTTGGACTTGATGAGATTTCAGGAGGCGGCGTGATTAGGGGTTCTTCTATTCTACTTGTTGGTCCTGCCGGCACCATGAAACACAAGATCGGCTTCCAGTTTTTGCGTGAGGGGTTACTCAGCGGCGAAAGGGCCATCTATGTTTCCGGATTCACACTCTCAGGGATGTTGAGTTTTTGATGAAGATTAACCTGGAATTTGATGTTGAGCCATACGTTAAAGGGGGGCGGTTCGCCTTTGTGGATGCATATGACCTTTTAACAAGCTCTTTGGGAAATCTTAGCAAACTGCTTAGGACATTTGTAGTAATAGTTAATGATATGTTGAAGGCTGAATCTAGCCGCAGCGTCATAAGTCTAACTCCAATGCTAAATATTATAACGGATGATAGTGCAATTGCAAGGTTCTCACTTTTAGGAACAAGGTTTGGCAGGCAAAGAAGGCCAACTACACTTCTAATATTGGATGAGAAGGCTCAGAACCAACAGACTGAAACATTTTTGAAGTCCATGTGTGACTATGTCTTGGTCACAAGCCATTCCGACGGAGCAACGAAGATTAAGGTTCATAAATCACCCATAACATGTTCACAGGAATGGCATACACTTATAATCAAGCCTAAGGGCGTTGAGGTAATTAAACCACCATAACATTCTATACACATCCAATCCAAGACACAAACTTTACATCCCGCGATCGTTTCAGAAAATTTCTCAGCATTTAACTGTAAATTCGCACACGTTTCATTATTTGCCGTCTGAGTAACTCTGAGATTTCATCCAAACGTCAACCTAATGCCTTCTCATCATCCGGCAAGCCAAAAAACCAAACCCGCAAATAAAAACTTTGTTGAATCAAAATAAAGTGGCTTGGCTTATGATGAATTCCACCATCAAACCATAGTGATAAAGGGTATTTCATTTACGTTTCCTTTACAGTTTATCCCCTTTTAATGAGATGGTGTGGGGAAAAGGCCATAAACAATGAAACAAGATAAAGGAGACTAGAAAAAAGTAAATACTGAAAATTAGGCGAGGAAAATGGCAGAATGTTGTTCCAACCTTTTCACAGAGTTTACATTCCAAGATTTAACTAATGCTAAGCCTCCAAGTGAAAAAGGAGTTTATGTCATCAAAATTAAGCGTAAAGGAAAAGCATCGCCACAAGAAATGATCGAGAAAACCAAGCAATTAATATCTGGAATTAGCTGGGACCTTGTTGTAGAATTTGTAATGAGCCGCATAAAACGCTTAAATAACATTAGAAATTGTCCAATAATTTACATAGGCTCCGCTGGCACTCAGGAAAGAAGCAAAAATACATTAAAAGATCGCTACGAAGAGTTATCAAATAGACACACTGCGATGTATCCTATATGGGTCTTGCTCTACTTTGGATGGGAACTTGAATTTGGTTGGAAAAAATCTAATAGGCCTAAACAAGAGGAAGAAAAGCTAAAAATAAAGTATCAAAAACTTCACAATGGAAAACTACCAGCGTTAGTAGCAAGATAACCTAAATTACACCATTTCATTGAAAAGCTATAATGGATGCGCTAAAACCAAAGACATCTTGTACGTTATGAAGCTACGGGACATAGAAACATTAAGAACCCGCTTGTGTACACCCAGCTTGTAAAATTTTAATCAGACGACAAATGTGCAAGGCTGCAAAGAACCATGGGGGGACGCAGGTGGTTTGTCCAAAAGTGCAGGGGGTGGGATTTGAACCCACGAACCCCTACGGGACAGGCTCCTGAAGCCTGCGCCTTTGACCAGGCTCGGCAACCCCTGCCCACTATTTGTGTTTTGCGGCGAAAAGGTTTAAGAGTTGCTCTTTCCATTTAGGGGTTTCGGAGGTTGATGCTTTGCCGACTCACGGTTCGCTTTCAAAGGCCGGGAAAGTTAGATCCCAGACTCCTAAGATTCAGCCCATGCAGAAGAAGAGTCCTGCGCCTAGATTCCGAAATAGACGAAACTATGAGAAGAGGGTGATTCTTCAGCGAAAGCCCGGCCAAAATTGGGTTTAAGCCTTTTAGCTTAATTTATCTGCCTGTTTAACCTCCATTTTAATGCTTAGGGTCAAATATGGAAATGGAGGAGGCCCTCAGGGAAATTGTTGAGCATTTAATGCGTGTTCCTGTGCCTAGCCCTGAGGATGTGGGCCGCGTCAAAATGCAAGTTCTATCAAAATATAAGCTGGGCAGGGTGCCTTCTAACGCTGAAATAATCGCGGCTTTGAAAAGTGAAGAGGAAAAAAGCAGGTTACTGCCGATTTTACGGAGAAAAGCCACGAGAACAATTTCAGGAGTAACAGTTATAGCCGTTATGACGGAGCCTTATCCCTGCCCCCAGCCTAAGCCATGCGCCTACTGTCCTGGAGGACCACCATATGGTGTTCCCCAAAGCTACACGGGACATGAACCCGCTGCCATGCGGGGCTTGCAGAACAAGTTTGACCCCTACCTGCAGGTTAAAAGCCGCATAGAACAGTTGCAGGCTGTGGGACATACGGTGGATAAGGTGGAACTTATCATCATGGGCGGCACATTTCCAGCCACACCCCCTGCCTATCAAACATGGTTTGTTAAACGATGCATAGATGCTTTAACAGGCGTGGAGACATCCAGCCTAGAGGAGGCCAAAAAATTGGCAGAAACCAGTAGAATCCGAAATGTTGGAATAACCGTTGAAACGAGACCAGACTGGGCTAAGGAAAACCATGTAGACCATATGTTGAACATGGGTGTAACAAGGGTTGAGCTTGGCGTCCAAAACCCCGACGACCAGATTTACAGCCTTGTAGAGAGGGGACACACAGTTGAAGATGTTGTAGAGGCAACCCGCATACTAAAGGACTCGGGAATGAAGATAGTTTACCACCTTATGCCAGGGCTTCCCGGCTCCAACCTGCAAAAGGACCTAGAAACGTTCAAGAGGATCTTCGAAAGCCCGGATTTTAAACCCGACATGATTAAGATTTATCCATGCCTAGTTTTGAAGGGAACAAAAGCCCACGAATGGTATATGCGAGGCGAGTATAAGCCATACACAACAGAGGAAGCCGCAGATCTAATAGTTGAAATTAAACGTATAATCCCAACATGGATTCGCATAATGCGAGTGCAACGCGATATTCCCGCACCGTTAATTGTTGCAGGCGTAAAACATAGCAACCTCCGTCAGCTGGTTCAACAAAAACTTAAGGAAAAAGGTTTAAGGTGCCGCTGTATAAGATGCCGGGAAGCAGGCCACAGAGCCATGGCTGACGGTGTGAAACCAAACCCTGAAAACGTTAAGATTCTAGTCACAAAATATGAAGCCTCAAAAGGCCAAGAAATATTCATTTCAGCCGAGGACATAGAGAATGACGTTTTAATAGGCTATTTGAGGCTGAGAATACCCTCAGAAAAAGCCCACAGGCCAGAGATCAAAAGGCATCCCTGCGGTATAATCCGCGAACTCCACGTATACGGTGCTATGGTTCCCGTGGGAAGACGCTTGGCAGAAGCTTGGCAGCATAAGGGCTATGGGTCCATGTTATTAAACGAGGCGGAACGCATGGTTCGCGAAGAATTCGGTCTAAAAAAGATCTTGGTTATAAGTGCCCTTGGCACAAAGCAATATTACCGAATGTTTGGATATGACTATGATGGCCCTTACATGTCGAAGATTCTAGAATAGACTATTTCTTGACTACTCATCTCTGACACCTACATAGCTAATTTTGACACGGGTACTCATAACTTTTAAGCGGGATTTCTACGAAAGGTTAAAGGTGAAAACCATATTCTAATTTGGATTTGGAGAAGCTTTAGATGATTAAAGACGAGAAGCTTTATGGTTACAGAGGCTTAGCACTGGAAGCACTTAAAAGGATAGGGGCTGAAGTAGGCGACCTAATACGCATAGTTAAGAACGGCCAAGTTTATGAGGGAATTTTGATTCCCCGCTCTGAATACGGCGACGACAAGCATATAGTCATCAAACTAAAGAGTGGTTATAACATTGGGGTGCGGATAACTCCGGAAACCAGAATAGAGAAAATTGGAAAGGGCGAAAAACCAGCCTTTGCCCCACCTCCACTACCAGAACAGAGGACAAACCTTCCGAAGGTCTCGATAATCAGCACCGGTGGAACAATAGCCAGCCGTGTGGACTACCGCACAGGCGCTGTTAGACCAGCCCTAACCGCAAGCGACCTCTACAGCATCGTTCCAGAGCTATCCCAAATAGCCCAAATAGATGCACAAATCCTATTCAGCATCTTCAGTGAAAATATTACTTCAAAACATTGGAGTGAAATGGCTAGAGCTGTGACGGCACAGATAGAGGCAGGCGCCGATGGCATAGTCATCGCCCATGGAACAGATACTATGGGATACTCCGCGGCAGCCCTGAGCTTTGCACTTCAAAATCTGCCTGTTCCAGTAGTGTTTGTGGGTGCACAGCGCTCAGCAGACCGTCCAAGCTCGGATGCTGCAACAAACCTTATAGGTGCGGTGATTGCCGCTGCTAGGGCACCTTTCGCTGAGGTATGCGTGGCCATGCATGGAAGCCCTTCGGATACTGCTATAGTAATCCATAGAGGTACAAGAGTTAGAAAATGCCATACAAGCCGAAGAGATGCATTTAAGTCAATAAACGCCATGCCTCTGGCTAAGGTTGTTGGCGACCAAATAATCATGCTTGCCGAGAATTATATGAAGCGGGATAAGGCCAAAAAGCTTGTGTTAAAGCCGGAGTTCAGCGAGGAAGTTGCCTTAATCAAGTTTTACCCTGGAATGAAGCCATCCATTATAGATTGGTATGTTGAGAAGGGCTGCAAGGGCATAATTCTGGAGGGAACAGGGCTTGGGCATGTTTCCAGAAGCTGCTTTGAGCCTATAAGGAGGGCCGTGGAAAGGGATGTTATCGTAGCCATGACTTCCCAGTGCCTTTGGGGTAGAGTTAACATGAACGTTTACGATCAGGGTAGAGATCTTCTGGCTTTGGGTGTAATCCCCCTTGAGGACATACTTCCAGAAACAGCTTTAGTCAAGCTTATGTGGATTTTTGGACAGACCGACAGCCCTGAAGAGGCTAAGAAACTTCTTAGAACCAACATCGCCGGAGAGCTTTCCTATAGAACGATATTTGAGAAGGACACGGTTAAGGGAGAGGCTGAAGCGGTATGAGTGTGGATTATGAGAAGCTTGGATTAAAGGTTGGCTTGGAAATTCATCAGCAGCTTGAAACTTCTACGAAGCTCTTCTGCTCCTGTAAACCGGAACTTTTCAAGCAGGATCCTGAATTTACCTTTTTGAGAAGGTTAAGGCCAACCCAAAGCGAGTTGGGACAAATCGACCCGGCGGCGTACTTTGAATTTCAAAAGGGCATGAAAATTCTTTATGAAGCTAACTCGCAGACTTCATGCCTTGTGGAGATGGATGAGGAACCTCCTCACCCCCTAAGCATGGAGGCCGTGGAGATAGCCTTGACAGTTGCGCTGATGATGAACGCTAAGCCAGTTGATGAGATTCACGTTATGCGTAAAACGGTCATAGATGGTTCAAACACCACGGGTTTCCAGCGAACTTGCGTTATAGCCCTAGATGGTGAAATAAAAGTTGGGGAGAAAATCATCCCAATACAGCATATAAGCCTAGAGGAGGATGCTGCTAGAAAAACAGGCGGAGAGGGCATGACGCTACATTATAGGATAGACCGCTTGGGCATACCGCTGATAGAAGTGGCAACAGCCCCTGTTATTAGGACACCGAAAGAGGCGGGAGAGGTTGCCCTGGCAATAGGTAAAATTTTGCGGGCAACTAGAAGGGTTAAGCGGGGTCTTGGCACCATACGTCAGGACCTTAACATTTCCATCTCAAACGGCGCCCTAACTGAAATCAAGGGCGTACAAGAACTGGAGATTATCCCGCTTGTTGTTGAGTATGAAGTGCAAAGACAACTAAACCTGATAAAGATCAGCCAGGAATTAAGGGATTTAGGGGTTAAGGAGGATGATCTTCAAGAGAAATTTCACGATGTTACCCATGTTTTCCAGGAGACTCAATGCAAAATCCTCCGTAAAGCATTAGAAAAGGGGTATAGGGTTTTAGCAGTTAAACTTCAAAAATTTAGGGGCTTTCTAGGAAGGGAACTTGTGCCTGGGATACGCCTTGGAACAGAAATGGCTGACCGTGCAAGGTTTTGGGGCAGGGTTGGCGGCCTATTCCATACAGATGAGCTTCCAGCCTATGGGATAACAGCCCAGGAAGTGGAGGCTTTAAGGGCTGCTGTGCAGGCAGGTGAAAAGGATGCTGTAGTTTTTGTTGCAGACGTAAAGGAGAATGCTGAAGATGCATTAAGGGCTGTTTTGGATAGAGCCCGTGAAACCATAAGGGGTGTGCCCGAGGAGACTAGGGCAGCAAATCCTGATGGAACAACACGTTATATGAGACCTAGACCTGGGGCAGCCCGCATGTACCCGGAAACCGATATACCGCCTATCCAAGTAACCTCGAGTCTTATAGATAGAATACGCGCAAGCCTCCCTGAGTTTCCTGAGCAGACCCTTCAGCGCTTGATGAGAGAGTATGGCTTAAACCAGAAGTTGGCCAAGCAGGTTTTAGACTCTGGAGTGATAGACTTGTTCGAGGCTGTTGTAAGGGAGTGTCGGATTTCGCCTACAATGGTGGCTGTTTTCCTAACGGAAACCTGGAAGTCCTTAAAGCGGGAAGGAGTCCCCGTGGAGAAGCTTTCGGAAAACCAAATAATGGATATGTTTAGGGCCGTGGGCTCTGGGAAGCTTGCCAAAGAAGCCCTAGGAGATGTGGCTGCTTGGCTATCGAAAAGTGAGGGTAAAAGTCTAGAGGACGCCATTGAAGCCCTTGGTTTAGCATTCCTCTCGAAGGAAGAGCTTGAGGGGATAATTGACACTGTAATGGCGAACAGCAGAAGTCTCATTGAAAAGGGTGGGATGAAGGCTTTCGGACCCATCATGAGAATGGTGATGAAGGAGGTAAGGGGCAGAGCTGATGCAGATCTTGTAGGCAAAATGATAAGGTCAAAGTTGGAAAAACTGCTAGGCTCTTCTCATTAATTTAGATTTGGCCGTAGAAATCGCGTAAATTCTAAAAGGAGAACGCTTTATTTTATTATTTGGGATAATCTTGAGCAGAGAGGGGAGCGGGGATTCGAAGCAAGAATTTTCAATACGGGTGAGGGTCGGCGATTATGAGGTTGAACTTAAGGGCGCTCGTAGAGAGGTCATGGACACGATAAGGGAATTACCCAAGCTTATGACTGATTTCAGCAAGGCTTTCAGTTTCTTAAGGCCCAAATCAGCATCCACAGTGGCCATTAAGGCTATAGCTACAGGCTCAGTTAAAGAAACGCCGATGGAAAATCATCCGAAGATTCCAAAGGTGGGCAGCTGCGGTGAAGCCGTTCTAAAGGTTCTGGAAAGCGACTGGGGAAAGTGGCGCCCAAGAACCCTCATGGAAATTAAGGCGGTTTTAGAAGCAAACGGCATGTTTTACTCCGGTAGCACCTTAGCCAGCGAGCTTCTTAAGCTTGTTAAGGAAGAGAAGGTGAAACGCTGGAAAACAGATAAGGGATATGTTTACATTATTACTGAAAAGGAAATTTTAGCTGATAAGGAGGGAGCCAATGAGGAAGGTTGAGGTTAGGATTAAAACTCCCTTCGGCGAAATAGTTGTGGAGGGGGAGAACCCCCAGGAAATTCTGAGCCTTCTCGAAACCTTTCCCAAAGATTTCATTGAAAACATTTCTACAATCATTTCAAGTAAGCTTACCCCATCGGCAGCAGCTCAGCTGAAGGGCATTGTGGAATATACTACAGAAGGGCCTGTGCTTATAGCTAAGGAGAAGCTCACCCACTATGAGGCTATTGCACTTGTTCTGTATGCCTCTGAGGGCAGACAGAACACTGCCACGCAAATCCAGAAGCTTCTGGAATCCAGCGGCATAAAGTGTATGGTGCCAGCCCGCTTGAACGAGATGACGAAACGTGGACAGGTTTTCAAGCCTGATCCAAAGAGGCCTGAGTTTAAGTTGACCGTTCAGGGAGAACGATGGGTTGAGGATGAGGTTCTACCAAGGCTTAGAGGGAAGGTTGGTTGACTGAAAAGCCTAGAATAACAGTTCAGGTAAAGTATGGCGAGGTGGAGAAAACTTTTTCAGGCAGCTTGGAGGAGATTTGGCTTTCGATTTACAGGTTTTTCAGCGAATTCATTCCATCCTTCGAAATTGCCAAAAAGCTTACACTAAGCGTTGATCTACAAGAAATCACCAAAGAATGCGAGGGGCTGATTGCCTTCTCATCCGAAGGCGCAAACGTGCTTGTTCCAAGGGAAAAACTGACGGATAACGAGACTCTACTTTTGTGGCTTTTAGCTAGCTATGTAGGGTTTCGGCTTGGCCTTTTTGGGAAGGAAAATCTATCTAAGGATGAATTGCAACAGAAGCTTGGTAAAAATCCGAAGATTACCAGCACTAGGCTTGGGGAGCTTGTTAAGGCTGGGCTAGTTTCAAAAACAGCTGAAGATACATACAAGATTACGAGTGCCGGCTTATTCCAAATGCGCAGGGAAATCATTCCACGGATAAGAGCAAAGATGAATGCCTGATTACTTGGATAGAAGATGTTCTATCAATTCCTTGCTTATAACGGGTTTGCCGTCCCTCAAAGGGTAGGCGTATGGCAAATATATGGAGTGCTCCCTGCTGACCCTTATTGTTAAACCCCGCTTTATTGGGACCTTCTCCAACGGTAGGCCCTCGCTTACAAGTTTGGCAACATAAACTGCTCCATCTATTGGGAATTGAAGCTTCCCAAGGTTTCTGGCGACAGCCCCTGGAGAGCGGCTGGTTATAAGCTGATAGGTTCTTCCGCGGGGCGGATGATCTCCTAAGATTCCACCAATAACGAAAGCCTTTTTGTCTGTAAGATCTTGGGATTTAAGTGGTTCATCAGCCCTCGGATCTAGAATCACCAACTCATGCAGAGGGAAGATAACGTCAAAGCTTTCCGATTTTACGGTGCCAAACCTTGAAAGTTTAGCCGCGTGGGTTCTCTTCTTTATATTCGTAAATATTATGCGGTTAGCTCCGACAATTTCAGAAGCATGTTTATATTCTATTAGGAGCCATTTGCCAAGGGAAGGTTCTAAATGTTCTATTACGAATTTTAACTGATTTTTGGCGCCATTTTCAACCAATAGCGATAGCCACCCTCTGGATCTTTCATTGTTTCCGCTTAGATATGCCTTTTATTCTGTCAGCAGAGTTGTGGCGTATAAATTTGGCAGGTAAGTTTCTTCCAAAATGTCATTTATGGAGGTGGTCTTTTTTGAGCATATTGGTATCTGCGGGGTTTTCCTTCCCGGGTTAAGATGCCGTCTTTTACTAAGTCGATCAAGGCGTGGGCTACGGCTGTGCGGTCATAGTGGAATCCTCGTTTTGCCATTTCGCTGTGGACTTCGCTTAAGCTTTTTGCCGTTTTAAACCAGCCTTCTTCCCAGAATTTTTGGATTATGCCTTTGCATGTTTCTGCCCTTGGCGGCGCTGTTGGCTTTTCTATAGGCGCAATTTGGGGTATTTCTTTTAGTTTTTGGGTTATGGTGGATAGGATTTTGTCCACGGCTGCTTGGAGTTGGTCTTCTTGGCATTGGATTTCGAATTCTATTTCTCCTACTTTCATTTTTAGGTGTATTGGGGGTTTTTGCTGGTTTTCTGTCAATTTTTCACCTTGTTGAATATTGTATTGTGCAATTTGTTCATGCACAACATTTAAATATCACCATTGAAAGTTGCTTATTGGTGAATCTTGGTGATTGAACAACACAATATAGTAACAACACCAAAATATAATTTTCCACAAGCCCAAATAGACTTGGAATTTCCTAAGAGATTTGTGGAATTAAGCCTAAACTCACTCAAACAAACAATAAACTCGGCATTTCAATTGGATCAACAATTCCTTCAACAAAACATCAAGGAACAACTATATGTACCTAGGCCGCCCGCAAGGCCCATACCCTTACGCCCAAACTCTTCAGAAACGCCCATAGCCGCTGTCGACACCTCCAGCATAAAACTGGGCGAAACCAGCAAAGGCATAGTAATTGCCATTCGCGGCACAAGCATCTGGAAAATTAGGCACAGCTATGGATATCTGCGCGTTGGCCCCTTTATATTCCATATAACCGAAGAAAACCTAAATGAAGTCTATAAAATACTACAGAAGACGTGCTTTCCAGAAGAAAATCTTACATCTCCAAGGCTTATGCAAATAACAACACGCATGTCAAATCTTCTTGAAAAGTGGCTTCAAGCATCCCTCGCCAAAAGCATTAACAACGGAATAATCCTTTTTGATGGTTCTTTAACTGCAGGGACTGCGGATACTCCGGTTCACCAATTGAAGGAGATTCTAACTATAGCCAGAAGCATGGGAAACGTAACATTGGCCTTCACTAAGGTTACCACTTTAAGGTTTAACGGTTACCTAATAACAGACATACTGCTGAACCAAAAGCCCCCATGCCTAATAGAAGTGCCAGATATAAAGCAGAAGCCGCCCCTAACCTTGTTAGGTGAAATTTATGTGGCGAAGCTGTCAAACGGCAATTATGCCTTCAGACTTGACATAGACAAGGAAATTCCTCACCAGCTGAGAATAGAAGCTACGGAAAGACTACTTGGAAACGACCTAATAACTCAAAGTTATCCCGAAACCCTTAGACTGGCCCATATACTCTGCACCTTCACAGCAAATGAGGTAATTGCTATGCAACATTTCATCCAGAAGAGGTACGGTCTTCGGATAGTGAACAGGCCTGACATGCATAGGCTTCTTTTCGGACCTTTTGGCAAGGGAGAAAGCGGCAATGAAGCTTTATAGAAAAGAAGGCGACGTTGTCGAGATTCTAAGTTTCCCAGATGAAAATGTGGAAAAAGGCGACTATCTGCTTGTGGAGGACAATGAAGCCAAAAAAGCCTTAGTGGTGCAGGTTATAGACGTGCAGTTTGCCAATATTCCAGGAGTTTTAGAGGAGCTTCTGCGGAGCCTACCTGATGGAGGAGAGTTCATAAGAGGTGAAGACATAGATCCCCTTGACATAGCGCCTCATATAACATACCTTCAGGATTCGAGGCTTCTAAAAGGCAAAATCCGCGCAACAGTAGAGAACGGCGAAAGTTTAAGTCCGAGCAGCTCATGGCTTCCATCCCGATCCCAGTCAACAATAAAAAAATTGCCTATTTCAACCCTCCTTAAACTTGCCAGGATTAATGGAAATTTCCCCATAATCTTAGGGACAACGAAAGAGTCGCTCTTAACTATAGACGCCACATCCCTCGATGGAAAACTGAACATCATAACTGGAAAGAAGGGAACAGGCAAGTCCCACCTTTCAAAGCTTATTATAACAAGCCTACTCCAGTATAAGGCGCCAATAGTTGTTTTCGACATGAACGGCGAGTATGGGGGTCTAGGGCTTACATCCGACGATAAAAGAAATGCATATTACGATAAGGTCCATGTCTTAACGCCTGCACAAAATTTTAAAGTCGCTCTGAAACAAATAAACCTCAACGTCATATTAGACATACTCATCCATGCACTTTATCTACCCGGAACCTCAGCCAGAGAGTTTAGGCGCATCTGGCACTTTCTGAAGGAAAGAGACAGCTTAACGCTTCATGAGCTTGGAGAGGCCATACGAAATTGGCACTGCAACCAAAACGTGAAGGACGCACTTTATTCAAGATATTACGCAATGCTGAATTCCGGATTCTTTACTGATGATATGGCGGAGGCAAATCTGCTTGAAAAATGCCTATTCAAGATTAGAGATGAAGGAGGGGCAATAGTGATCAACTTGCGTAACACATCAGCTATTGACAGGCAAATAGTGGTCGAGTATGTCCTGGGAAAGCTTGTGGAACTCCTAACAAGCTGGAAGCTAAAAGCCGTTTTTCTTTTCGCTGAGGAAGCCCACCTATACCTTAGGGAGACATATTGGGACGACATTGTAACACGCATGCGCCACTTCGGCATATTCACAACATTCATAACAAACCAGCCTGACACAATAAAAGAGAGTATTTACCGCCAAGCAGACAACATTTTCCTATTCAACTTCACAAACGAAAGCGACTTGGAGGTAGTTTCGAAAGCCGCTCGTGTAGACGCTGAAACAGTAAAATCTATAGCAAGAGACTTGCCCCCACAACACTGCCTAGTTTTAGGGACAGCCGTAAAGGATTTCCCAATAGTGGTAAAGGTTAAAGCCCTAGACATAAAAACCATGGGTGAGACAAGACTATTCTTTAAGGATTTAGAATCGTTAGGAGCATGAGTTGAGTTTTTTAAGTTTATCCATGTTTCTATGGAGAAAATCCCGCAGGGTATCCGTTATATTAAATTTTTCCAGATCTTCAAGCGGCACCCATCTCAGCTCCTCTGCATCATCAGCAGCCCTTAGTTCTCCACCCTTGAGTTTAAGAAAATAGTCGATTATAACGAAGTGATATTTAATAGCGCCTTTTTCATCGAATATTATTCTGTTGACAACGTCAACCAGCTCTGGATCGGCAACATCTAACCCTGTTTCTTCCTTGACTTCCCTGATAACCGCTTGTTCAGTGCTTTCGCCAAGCTCTACAAGACCCCCTGGAACGCTCCATTTACCCTTTCCAGGCTCGCTCCTACGTTTTCCAATCAAAAGTTTTCCATCACAGATTATTATGGCGCCTACACCAACAACAGGTTGGCTTGGGTAAAGCCTTTTTGGCAAATTAAAACCCTCTAGCCAAATACACAACCTTTGTCATATTTTATTTTTAGCATTTAAATTTCAGCCTTCTGGTAAATAAGTTTAGGCTCACCATAACCCAAAGCGACAGAACTAACTTTATTTAAACTTAGATTGAAGTTAATGCTTCTAAAATCGTCTTCAACTCACACCAACTCTTTTAGCAACTTATTCCGTTAAGTATCTCCATGAGAGGAGAATGCCGATAACTGAGAGCACAAATGCGAAAACGCCTAGATAAATTAAGTCTGTTATTAACGCTGAGGGATCTAACGAAAGTATTGTAAGTTGCCTTAGGGCGTCCGTTAAGTATGTTAACGGGTTTACACGTACTATAGCCTGCAACCAATCCGGCATCAGAGCCGTGGGGAAGAAGGTATTACTCGCAAACATTAGGGGCATCATAATCAAGTTTACAATCTGCATGGGCCTTTCCATCCTTGTGGATCTTATTGAAAGGGCAAGGAACGCTGATGAAAGGCCTGTTCCCAGCAGTAGTATAGCCGCATAAAATCCAAGCATGTTAAGTGGACTAAAGGTTGGGCTAAATTTAAGGCCCAACAGATATGCGAGTATCAGAATAACTGTTGCCTGAAACATTGCCCTTAGTGTTGCATTAAGAACCTTTGAGAATATTATCGCAGCTCTAGGCACTGGAGTGCTAATCACCTTGTCTAGAAAGCCTAATCGCCTATCCCATACGATAGACATGCCGCTAAACATGGCTGTAGTCACCACGATCATGGACACCATACCAATGGCCATAAAGCTGAAGTAGTCTGCTACTCCGAAGGTATTCTGCATGACCATCGTCCCTATATCTGAAAACATCTGCTGAAGTTGCTGGGAAATTAACGCGCCTGGAATGACGATAATTCCATTAACTGGAGGATTTAGCATGGAGCCAGGTATTCTAATGTCGCTTATAGCCAAGTTGCCTAGGTTGCCGGATGAGAATAGGGCAGTTATATTCATTGATTTGCCTAGAAGACCCATCCATATTATTGGCTGAAGAACAAACATCATGAGCATAACAGGGTCTTTCAGCCACTTCTTAAGCTCTCTAAGGGTTAGAGCCCATAATCCTCTAAAAATGCTGGGTTGATATTGATTTGTGCTACTCATTTCCTCGCCCTCATCAAGGTTATTCTATAAGCTCTAAATGCCTCCTTAGATTCTTCAGCGTCCCGCATCGACCTGCCCGTATATTCCATGTAAACCTCATTCAGAGTTGGCTCTGTTAGCGACAGCCTAGTGACGGTGTAGCCTTTCTTTCTTAAAGTCTCAATTATAAGGGGTGCTGTAACCTCGCCTAGTTCTGCCTTAATCCAGTATGAGTTTCCTATATTCGTTACTTCCTTAACATGTTCAACACTGCGGATCAAATCCGTTACATTAGCATTTTCCTTTATGCTTATAGTTATGATGTCGCCGCCTAAACTATCCTTCAGCTCGCTTGGAGAACCACTGACAACTATTTTTCCATGATCAATAATGGCGATGCGGTCACATAGTGCATCAGCTTCTTCCATGTAATGAGTTGTCATGAAAATAGTCATCCCATACTCTTTCTTTAAACGTCTAATATAATCCCAAGTGGCGGTTCTTGTTTGAACATCCAATCCTAAAGTAGGCTCATCTAGAAACAGCACTCTTGGCCTGTTAATCAGCCCACAGGCGAGTTCAAGCCTACGGCGCATCCCACCCGAGTAAGTCTCAACCCTCTTATCCTTAAACGCTGATAGTTCAACAAGTTCCAAGAGTTCAAGGGCACGCTTTTTGGCGACATCCCGCGGAATACCATAGAGATCAGCACACAGCATTATGTTCTCATATCCGGTTAAGTCTTCATCAGCTGTGTATTCCTGATGTACAACGCCTATAACCCGTCTAACCATGTTTGCCTCACCGATAATGTCATAGCCTAAAACTGAAGCTCGGCCTTCCGTTGGCTTCAGGGCGGTTGTTAACATTTTTATAGTGGTGGTTTTTCCAGCCCCGTTGGGGCCGAGAAAGCCGAAGAATTCGCCTTCCCTCACGCTGAAGGTTACGTGATCAACTGCCACGAGGTTCTTGTTGAAGACTTTCGTAAGCTCTTCAACCTTGATAACTTCCTCAGCCACTACGCTCTTCACCCCAAATCTTCTTATTTATCCTTTCAAGCCGCTCTGCAGTTTCATTTAGAACTTCTAAAATCTCATTCAAAGCTTCCTCGGAGAATTTTTCCTCCAAGCCTATACCAAGATCCAAAAATATTTTAAGAAGTCGTAATGAAGCCTTGCGCAGTTCCCCAATTTTTTGTACAGGAAGGTGGAGCCATAGAGTACCCAAAAAAGGTGGAGCGAAAAACTTGCGTCCACAACGGAAATTATATTTCATTTTCCTCTGTTCTTCTAGAAGCTGTTTACCGCTATCTGTAAGCATATAACGTTTTATTCCACTCTCCCTATCGGGGGATTCCCTTATGTAGCCATTATCCTGGAGCCATGCCAAAAGGGGATACACAGATCCTGGGCTAGGTCTCCAAAGTCCATCGGTTCTCTTCTCAATTTCATTCATTATTTCTGAACCTGAAAGAGGTTTCTCGCTTAGCAGTTCAAGAACTTGGTAACGTAAAAATCCCTTAGGAACAGCAGCTAAGTGTCTCATCCAATGTCTTAAGGTAGGAATAGGCATTATATCACCATTGATATCGAATATGATAACCTAAAACAGACAGTTACTATATAAACATTTCTCAGCAAAATAGCATTAAAATACCGCTATTCTATAATAGTTCCTACATTCTTACCTTCAACCGCTAAGAAAATATTTTCAGGCTTAAATCCGTTTAAAACAACAACCTTTACGTGGATGGCTTTTAGAACCTTAACAGCCTCTGGATCTAATATCTGATGGATTCCAGCTTTATGCACTTTTTCTTCTAAAACCTTCGACAAATCCTCAAAACTTAACTTTTCAAGTTTGACAGCATCTGCATGTTTTCTAGGATCCTTATCATAAATGCCCTCTTGATCTGTAGCTTTCACAAGAATTTCAGCCTTTAACCTTTCAGCAACAAGGGCTGCTACAGTGTCTGTCGTCATCCCAGGCCTTAAGCCTCCCATAACAACAATTTTTCCCTTTTCCAAACATTCAACAGCGCTCTCGATGCTTAAAGGGGTTACCTCACAACTAAGCGGCCTAAGCGCTTTAGCAAAGAGCTGAGCAAAAATCCTTGAGACCGAAATCGCTAAATCATCTTGATCCCTCTCATCAAGGCCGAGATCCTTTCCATATTGTATAAAATTTCTAGCTAACTCCCCGCCTCCTACAACAACAACAAATTCGTGACCCGCAGCCTTCAGTTTCTTAAAGACCTCCGTGTACTCGGCTATAAGGCGAGTGTTAACAGGTGTAGCTACAACAGAACCGCCAAGCCTAATCACGAGTCTCATGAGACATCCAGCCAAACTTCTATGGATTTAATACAAACCCCCAATTTAAAAGAATTTATCAAGCCCCCCTTGAGCTTTCACACTCTTACTCAGAATTTTTATAGTCTCTCCAAATGTTACTTGCATTCCATCAGTGGCAGCCACCGTAGGCACACCTGTCTTCTCTTCAATAAGCTTCGCCTCCTTTGATGGGCCATGATAAATCATTTGCATGCCAAGATGGGTTAAAATAACATGTTCTGGGCGAGTTTCCTCCACGATTTTTAATGCGTCACCAGTGGTCATGTGCCCCTTCCAGGGTTTTTCAGATGGACGCATAACACAAAGTATAAGGAGCCTCACACCCTCGTAGTACTTGCCTATTCCCTCAAAATATTCCGTGTCACTCGTGTAGGCGAAATCGCCAAATTCTTTGGTTTCAAACCTAAAGCCAACAGCATCCGGATCCGTATGTCTGGCTTCAGTGACATGAATTGTTACATTGCCAAGATTAAACATAAAGTTCGGGACAGCTTCGATCACTTGCTCGGGCATTTGCTGATGATACTTCGAAATGGACGGTTCACAGACATCGCTACCCCTTAAGACGCTCTTAGAGGCAACAAGCACGCCACGCTTACGAGTCATACCCCGGGTCATAGCCTCAATCAGCACTTCAGCGTCCGTGTAATGATCAGGGTGACAGTGGGATACGAATATGGCGTTGATTTTTTGAGGATCCAAACCCTCGCCTATAGAGTAAATAAGAGCCCCGGGACCTGGATCCAGATGCAAATTCAAAAGGTCACCAATCATTCGAATTCCGGCGGTACGCCTTTTTTGAGTTATTGTTGTGAATCTTCCTCCACCAGTCCCTAAGAAAAATATTTCAAATTGACCCATATCTCTCTTTTTATATCAAACAAAAATTTCTGTTTTATCCTTAAACGAAAAATAACGAGCAAAACATTTTAATTTTAATTCAAAGCTGATTAAACAAAAACAGGATGCGTTCCCTTTGCTGGAAACGATTGGACTGCTAGGCAATATATTGGTTCTTTTGACAGCCATCCTAATCCTTGACAGGGCAAGCGACCTCGTAATAAATAACGCTGTTAAAATTGCGGATTTAACAGGCTTCGGAAAAACCACAATAGGTTTTATATTGGTGGCAATGGGCACAACATTGCCCGAGCTCAGTGTTAGCATATTCGCTGCCATAACAGGAGAAAGCGTAGCAGTCGCTATAGGAAATGTTTTAGGCTCCTGCATAGTAAATATATGCCTCATCCTTGGTGTTGCTTTCGTTCTGACAGCAGTAAGAAACCCAAATTGCTTACAAGTGGCGCCCATGCTTGCTAGAGAAGAAACTGGAACGCTGTATTTTGGACTTTTTGCGGCTTCAGCTATACCTCTTGCACTTATATACATAGGGGAAGCCAGCAGAATCATAGGAGTTATCCTAGTCGCCATTTTCGTATATCATACGTATCTTCTCTCAAAAACAAGGCGTATAAAAGAGGAAGGGGGCCTCGGGGCGGAATATGAAAGACTTAACTTTTACGTTCTTGTAGCCTTTATAAGCGCAATTATCGTTGTGACAAGCGCCTACTTTATCGTGAATTCAGCGGTTTACATTGCTAGGGCTGTAGGGATACCTGAAGTAGTTATTGGCTCCACAATAGTTGCCTTTGGAACGAGCTTACCGGAATTTGCTAATAGCGTAAAGTCGTCTCAAAAGGGACATTTAGATCTAGCTCTCGGCAACATTGTTGGAAGCAACTTTATAAACACAACCCTAATTCTAGGCGCATCTCTTATAGGGTCACCGCTAATTATTCATATGAGAGCATTCACAAACGTAGTGCTTTTTTCGCTTATAACTAGTCTTCTACTGTGGTATTTCCTATCGAGTGAGAGAACAGGATGGAGAGAAGGATTCATACTTTTATTCCTTTATGCTGTGTTTCTATTTGTTAGTTATGGTGGATACAGAACCTAAACATGGAGAAATAGCAATAAAGGTAAACTTCTTTTACTTCTTCTAAAGTATGATAATGTTGTTATGTCAGCTGATGTGGCTGTTCAAGTTTTTCGAAGTCTAGAGAGCCAAGATTTTAGGATACTACAAATTATTGAGGTAGGAATGGAAAAACATGAATTTGTTCCCTTTGAGATGATTGTAAAATTTTCAAAGTTCAGCAGCGAAGAGGTTGAATACAGGCTTAGGAGACTGCATAAATTTCGCCTAATACATCAAACAAAACAGCCTTATCTAGGATATACATTGAATTATGCAGGATACGATTGTCTATCAATAAATACGCTAGTAAAGGCAGGGGTTGTTGAGGCTTTCGGCAAACCATTGGGGATTGGCAAAGAGGCAGATGTCTACGATGCGCTTAGTCCCAATGGTGAGCGTTTAGCAATAAAGTTTCATAGACTGGGAAGAATAAGTTTTCGCCAAGCAGTTCGGAAAAGAGAGTACATTGTAGAGCACGTTAACTGGCTTTACCAGTCAAAAAGGGCGGCAGAAAAGGAATTCGAAGCTCTGAATATTGTTTTCCTCAAGGGCGTAGCTGTTCCAAAGCCGGTAAGCCAAAATCGCCATACAGTTGTCATGGGAGCTATAGACGGCGTGGAGCTCGCAAAATGCAAGGAAATATCAAATCCTAAAAAAGTGCTAATGGAAATTTTGCGAAACATCAGAAAAGCCTATCTTAAAGCTGGAGTCATTCATGCGGATCTAAGCGAATACAATATCATCATAAACCCAGATATGCACATATTAATAATTGATTGGCCCCAATACGTCACCAAAACCCACCCTAATGCCCAGCAACTTCTTACACGGGATGTCAGAAATGTTTTCCAGTTTTTTAATCGCAAGCGAATGCTGAAAATACCGGAAGCAGATGTTGAGAAGGCTTTGGCTTACATTACTGGTAAAGGGAGGAAACCCCTACTTTAGGGGATCCAAAATAATGTAAAGAATATTATTGCCCCTCAAAAGGATGTTTCCATAACTAGCTATAGGTTGGTCTTCCTTACATTCAGTAGCTCCATCCAAGAGAATATTCATATGGCCATCGCATTTAATCATCTTACCCTTATACTCACAACCATTCTTGAGGACAACGGCAATATTTGCATTCATCTGCTTGATAAGGACGTTCAAAGGCTTTTTACTTGGTTCCATTCAAGCACCTTTATTCCTTAATTCTAAGCTATAACACAACCATATTGAATATAAAAACTTTAAGAATACAACTTCAATAAAAGGACGCTCGAAGGCTAATATATGACAAACAAGCCAAGTGGTCGGGCGGGCAGGATTTGAACCTGCGACACTCCGGTTTCTGCAAATGTACGCTTGGTAGGCTGGGAAACATCCACCAACGGGTGGACATCTACAGCTTCTCCGCCAGCTGGAGGTTGCCAGCAGGCTCGGAAGCTCTACCAAGCTGAGCTACCGCCCGACCAAAAATTCTAGAGAAGTTTAGGAAATTTATTCTTTACGCATTTTGTCAGACTTCAAATTTGTTGAAGATGATTAATTGGTTACATTAAGGCTAGTTCAAGTTTCGGATAGCCGTTATTTGAAATAACCGTATAATAAGACATTCTTTCTATTGGAGTAATGGTTTTATATAGAACCACTCTGATAAAAAATTGGCCTGAAGAGGGGATGGGGAAGGCGTTCTCACCAAATTTTAGGCAAAATTTTAGAGCCACTATTGACATTGCCTCTATTTGGTCTCGGATTTTATAAAAAAGTTATTAAATTCGATAAAGTGCGCACTAAAAAACATTTTTATTTAAATTATATTCAGTTTAACCAAGCAAAGAGGATGAAACATGAAGGTTGGACTTTTTGGCAGTTCTGGCATTAGAGGTTTGGTGAATGCAGATTTGACGCCGATCCTAGCTGTTAAGGTAGGGTTGGCCGTTGGAACTTTTATTGGAGCGGGGAAAGTTTTTGTTGCTAGGGATACAAGGGTTTCTGGAGTTATGCTTGAAAACGCTGTGGCATCTGGTTTAATGGCCTGCGGAGCGGAAGTTCAACGTCTCGGAGTTCTTCCAACTCCTGCTCTGGCATATCTCACGAGGAGCGTTGGCGCTGATGCTGGTTTGATGATTACGGCTTCGCACAATCCACCTCAGTATAACGGAATAAAAATTTTCGACAGGGAGGGACTTGCATATGATGAAGAAAAACAGAGCCAAATTGAAAGTCTCATTAAAGAGGAAAAATTTTGTCTCGCTGATTGGCGAAATCTTGGAAAAGAGGTTATTGAAGGAATTGACAGCCAAGTTTACTTAGAAATGATAAAGGAAAATGTTCAGCTGAAGAGGAAGTGGAAGATTGTAATTGATCCTGGATGTGGCGCAACAAGTCTTATTGCGCCTGCAATTTTTAAAAATATGGGATGCAAGGTTGTTCCGATAAATGCCCAGTATGATGGCTACTTTCCGGGAAGGAGCCCTGAGCCTAACGCTGAATCGCTGAAGTCCTTGGCTAGGATTGTGAAGGAGTTTGGGGCTGATTTGGGGGTAGCTTACGATGGGGACGGGGATCGCGTTGCCTTTATAGATGAAAATGGTACATTTGTGGATTTCGACAGGATTCTGGCAGCCTACGCTGCTCATATGCTTGAAGAAGCAGGAGGGGATATTGCCGTTACAACGGTTGAGGCTTCCATGAGTTTTGACAGAATGGTGGAGTCACGTGGCGGAAAGGTTGTGCGGACAAAGGTTGGCGACGTCTATGTTGCAAAAGCCATTAAGGAATTTGGCGCTGTTTTCGGTGGAGAACCATGTGGCGCTTGGATTCACCCAAAATTCCATTACTGTCCGGATGGAATACTCTCCTCTGTGCTTCTATTGAAAGCTTTAGAGGACAAGGATAAAAGCATCTCAGAATTTGTATCCCAGGTTCCAACTTACGTCATAACTAGAAAGAGTGTTCCATGCAAAGACCAGATAAAAAAAGAGGCTGTTATGAAAGTGAAAGAACTTTTAGAAGAGAGTTTTCCATATTATAAACAACTTTCCACGGTGGATGGTGTTTTAATGAAGCTTACGGACTGTTGGATTCTTGTCAGAGCCTCTGGCACCGAGCCGCTTGTGAGGATAACGGTTGAAAGTGAATCTCTAAAGACCGCTAACAAAATAATGGAAAAGGTTTCGGTTATTGTCAACAAAGCTGTGGAGGATTTAGAAAAATGAAGGCAGTTATCCTGGCTGCTGGGGAAGGTTCAAGGCTTCGTCCTCTAACTCTAACGAGACCAAAACACATGATACCAATTGGCGGAAAGCCCATTCTTGAACATTGCTTAAACGCCATTAGGGCCTGTGGAATAAGGGAAGTTGTGCTTGTTGTCCATTACATGGCTAATGTTATAGAGAATTATTTTGGCTCTGGAGACAAGTTTGGGTTAAAAATCGACTACGCATATCAGAAAGAGATTCTTGGAACTGGAAATGCCATAAACGCAGCAGAATCATATATCCAAGAGGACTTTTTGCTTGTCTACGGCGATCTGCTGTTCACAGAAGAAACTATTAAAAAAGTCACCGAAACCCATTCAAAAAAGAAGCCTGCAGCCACGCTTGCTGTGGTTCCGGTTAATAGACCAGAATACTACGGCATAGTCGAACTTGGAGAGGAAAATAAGGTGAAACGGATCATTGAAAAGCCAAAGCCGAAAGAAGCACCAACGCACCTAGCTAATGCTGGAATTTACGCTTTTACAACAGAAATCTTTGAGGAAGCAAAAAGAATATCCACTTCTTCCAGAGGGGAATGGGAGATAACCGACGCTATTGAAAATTTACTGAAGAGAGGAAGACCTGTTTATGCAGCTGAAATCTCAAAGGACAACTGGTTTGATATAGGCAGACCGTGGGACCTGCTTGAGGCCAACCATTGGGTGCTAACCAGAATGGAGCACGCCGTGTACGGAAATGTTGAGGCGGGAGCAAACCTAATAGGTCCTGTAACTGTAGCTGAAACAGCAAGGGTGCGGGCGGGAGCTTACATTGAAGGTCCAGTTTTCATAGATGAGGGAAGCGATATAGGGCCAAACTGTTACATACGCCCCTCCACAAGCATAGGTAAAAAGGCACGTATAGGGAACGCGTGTGAAATCAAAAATAGCATAATCATGAATGGGACGCACATCGGGCATTTGTCCTATGTAGGTGATAGCATAATTGGTGAGAACTGCAATTTAGGAGCTGGAACAATAACTGCCAATTATAGGTTTGACGCTGGAACTGTTAAGATGATGGTTAAAGATAACCTTGTAGATAGTGGAAGAAGGAAACTTGGAGCAGTACTTGGAGACAACGTGAAAACTGGAATAAATGCACTTTTCATGCCCGGTGTAAAGATTGGGGATAACTGCTGGGTCGGGCCAAACGTTACCGTTTATAGAGATTTGCCGCCCAAAACCGCTGTTTTCCTAAAGCAGAACCTAGAGGAAAGAAAATTGGGGTAATCATGCAGAGGAGTATATTAACGCGCTTCATCACATTTAAATCCTAAAATATATGTTCTATCATAACGTGTATTCACAGTGGAGGTTAACATTTGTCAGTGGCTCAGAGGAGATACTTTACAGAGGTTTCAGCCCTTGTGGATAAGACGGTGATCGTAAATACCATAACTGGAAAAACTTATAGTGGAACATTAATAGGCATAAATCCAGACAATCTAAGCCTATGCCTTGCAGATGTGAAGGATGAGGAAGGGAAAAAACTTCATAGAGTTTTTCTCAACGGAAATGTCGTAGCTCAAATTTTAAGCGTGGAAAAACCCTTTGACTTGAGGGCGCTAGCTGAACGCCTTGAAAGGGTTTTCCCGACCATGGTTAAGCTTTATGAAGATAAAGGTTTCATATGGGTTATGGATAAGATCAAAGTAACTGAGAAGGGTGTTGTTGAAGGCTCAGGACCTGCAGCCGAAAGGGTTCAAAAAGTTTACGAGCAATTCATCAGTGAGACAAAGGTCTAAACAAACCAGCGGAATTCATCCCTCTTCTTTTCCACTTTTTGCATCTTAATCCAGCCGAAGGACTCCAGCATCTTCTTAATCTCCTCCGCGGCTTGCTCAAGACCCAAAAAGTTTACTTGCAACCCTAAAAACTTGTTTAAGGCTAATAATGCATATCGAGCAGCGTTCACGTCAGGGTAGGTTCCAGGCGTCTCCACAAGAAGGGAGAAGCCCCTAAAGCCCCTTAGGTAGCCTAAACCTACGAGTATGCCCGCTATGCCAAAAATGTTTCCAACCATGATTTTTGTTCCCAAACTTAAAGCCTCCTGCAGAGTCTCAGGATCCGAAGCAGCACAATATACATCCGGAATCTCCTTAACTTGATCTTGTTTATATCCGCCTATAGTGATGATATACCCGCAGCCGAGTTCTTGGGCTAAATCTAAAACACGACCGCAAAGCTCATACTGTCCAACAGTTGTCAAGGCCTGAGTGTTCCCATACCAGATGATTAAATCTCTGCCATTACCATTAGCCTTACAGTAATAAAGCTCGTTCATGGGTGAAAGTGCTCTTCCATCACTGGTCGTTACGGATAAATCTTGAAAGGAAGACGAGAAAACCTGCGCGAAACGCTTTGCCCTTAGTTCACGGATTAAATGTAAGGCCACAATATTGGCTACGAACCCTATTCCTGGAAGGCCTTCGACAAGCACTGGATTGTTAAGCACTGGTTTCTCCTCAACTTGAACTAAACAAGTCAATACTTACTCCCTCTAAAGTGAAGATGTGATATAGGGATATAAATAGACTTTAGACTACACACTCTTATAAGCGTGTTTCACTGATTTTGTTTTGACCTCAGCCATGAACTTCGAAGTGAAAGACAGGGACCTGCTTGGAAGAATTGGAAGATTGCGAACCAAAAGCGGAACTGTAGAGACTCCTCTGCTCTTCCCTGTTGTAAATCCAAGTTTGCAAATAATATCGCCAAGGGAGATCCGTGAAAGATTTGGTTTTGAGGCCTTAATAACAAACGCTTACATTTTAAAGAAACGATTCCAAGATAAACCAGTTGAGAATGGGGTGCATCGCTTTTTAGAGTTCGATGGAGTTGTAATGACGGATTCCGGGGCATATCAAATTCTAGTTTACGGGGATATAGAAGTAACACCAGAAGAAATTGTGGAATATCAAGAGAGAATAGGGGTTGACATAGGAACAATTCTTGATTGGCCTACTGGCTGGAGAGTCTCAAGAAGTCATGCCGAAAAAACTGTGGAAGAAACCTTGAACAGAGCCGAGAAACTTTTCGAGATTAAAAGTAGGGATGACATTCTCTGGGTCGGCCCTATCCAGGGAGGACGCTACTTAGATCTCGTCGCAAAGTCTGCGGTCAAAATGGGAATGCTTCCCTTTCAGATTCACGCCCTGGGAAGCCCTACAGAGGTTATGGAATCCTACAGGTTTGATGTGCTTGTGGACATGATCATGGCTGCGAAAATGAATTTACCAATAGACAGGCCTCTTCACCTTTTCGGAGCGGGACATCCTTTAATGTTTTCGTTAGCCATAGCCCTTGGATGCGATCTTTTTGACTCCGCGGCCTACGCCTTGTATGCTAGGGAAAATCGATACATGACTGAGACTGGAACAGCTAGGCTTGAGGAACTCGAATACTTCACATGCCCCTGCCCTGAATGTTGGGGGAAGAATCCAAGGGATGTTCTTGAAATGTCCAAGAGTGATAGGCAAACTTTCCTTGCTAGACACAACTTATACGCGTGTTTAGCGGAGATAAAACGTATAAAGCAGGCAATAAGAGAGGGAAAACTTTGGGAGCATCTTGAAATTAGGGCACATGGTCATCCAGCCCTTTTGCAAGCTTTGAAAAGGCTACGCAAATATGAGGATTTCATTGAAAGATATAGCCCTGCCATAAAGCAAAGCGGCCTTTTCTTCTACAGCTTTTTAGACCTCGCCAGACCGGAGGTTGCCCGCTACAGGAAAAGGATTATTGAAAGGTACTCTAAGCCAAGGAACACGGAAATACTTTTACTTATGCCCCAAACTGGAACCAAGCCCTTCCACAAGACTACACTTTACAAGAAGGTTGCAAAAGCCCTCAAAAAGGACCTTGGAGAGGAAGCTGAAAAGATTCATATATGTTTTTACGCTGCTCCTTTCGGTGTGGTTCCAGAGGAACTAGACGATGTTTATCCTCTATCCCAAAATGAGGTTGCCCTGCCACCAGATGTGGAAACTGTGGAATATGTTGCCTCTCAAGTGGCTACATATATAGCGAAAAAAGACTATAAGATGGTTATTCTTGTGCATAGCCCGGAAAACTGGGGTGATGCTATTCTAGATGCCTCCAAGAAAACCTGTGCGTCTAAGGGCGTTAAGTTTAAATATTATAGCGACAAGGATGACTGGATTAAGGCTATGACAGCTTTCTTGGAAAGTGGTTGTGCCGAAGATCTGGGCGATATGCATTGATTAAGGCAGACTTACACATCCACACGCTATTTTCAAACGACTCATCTATCCATCCGAAAATCCTAGTAGAACAACTTTTCATTCATCCAAGCATTAAGGCGGCGGCAATAACAGACCATAACACGGCTAAGGGCTATTATAAGGTTCTGGAACTGGCCTCAGCATATCCGGACATCACCATCATTCCTGGGATCGAAATTAGCGCTGTTGAAGGTGATTTGCTGATTTTAGGCATCGCTGAAGTACCACCTGAGCCTTGGACCGCTGAAAATGTTATCGATTTTGCAAGGGATGCTGGGGGCATCGTCATCGCAGCTCATCCCTACAGGGAGTTTGGTTTAGGGGATCTTGCGCGAAACTATAAATTCGACGCCGTTGAGGTCATAAACGGTGGAAGCTCCAATTACTTTAACATGCTTGCAGAAAAATTGGCGAAAGAAATGGGGTTGCCCGGTATTGCTGGTAGCGACGCCCACAAACCCAGCGAGCTTTGGTCAGCCTATACTGAAATACAATCTTCCAACGATTTAGATGAGATTCTTAAGGCCATTAAAAGGGGTCTTGTCAAAGCTGTAAAAGGGGAAAAGTCAATACATTTTTAAAAAAGATTGCGGATGTTTAAAGCGTTAATGGATGAAGGAAAATGAGCCCACTGCGAATAAGATTTTTAGGGGGAACCCGCGAGGTCGGCAGGTCGGCAATATCAGTTGAAACGGAGAAAACGCGCGTCTTATTGGACTATGGCGTGATGCTGGACCATGAGCCCGGATTCCCAATACACGTACCGCCCAAAGAGGTTGACGCAATAATTTTAGGGCACAGCCATCTTGACCATTCAGGCGCCATTCCAATTTTCTACATACAGGGGAGAAAACCGGTCTACACGAATAAGTTGACAGCGGAGTTAAGTCAATTGCTAATTTCAGACTTTATACATTTATCAAGCTATTATCTCCCCTATGAATATCTTGAATTGAGAACGATGATGAGGAACATCAGACACCTAGAATTTGGCGTTAAAGAAACTGTTGGGGATTTAACCTTCCAGCTTTTTAACGCAGGCCATATTCCTGGAAGCGCACAGGTGCTTGTTGAGGCTGAGGGGAGAAGGCTCCTTTATACTGGTGACTTCAACACCATAGACACAAGGCTTCTGAGGGGAGCGAGGTTAGACTATGGGGACCTGGATGCGGTCATAATGGAGGGCACCTATGCCAACGAGGATCATCCGGAGCGCTTGGAGCTTGAAAAACATTTTGTTGAAGAAGTAACAGAGGTTGTGGAGAAGGGAGGAACTGTTCTGGTTCCAGCCTTCAGCATTGGAAGGGCTCAGGAAATTTTATGCATACTAAGTGCCTATCATTTTGAGTATCCAGTTTATCTTGACGGCATGGCACGTGAGGCCAGCAGGGTACTGATGAATTATCCGCAATTTTTAAGGGATCACTCTGCTTTTTTGGACGCAGTTCACACGGCAAATTGGGTTGAAGGTTGGCGCGAACGGAGAAGGGCAACTAAAACTCCATGCGTGATAATTGCACCAGCAGGAATGCTTAAAGGCGGACCCGCAGCCTTCTACATTTCCAAAATCGGGAAAAAGGCAAACAACGCTGTTTTCCTTGTTAGCTTTCAGATACCAGGCACACCAGGAAGGGAGCTGCTGGAGAAGGGCGTATGCCTCATTGATGGAAAAATGAGGAAGGTTAAAGCCAAAGTAGCACATTTCGATTTCTCCTCTCATTGTGGCGCAAAAGAACTTAAAGAAACCGTAAAAAGCATCAAGGGCAAAGCGAAAATTTTCGTCATGCATGGAGCAGAGGGAAACTGCGAATTACTCGCCAAATGGATAAGGGAGGAAATTGGACTGGAAGCAGTTGCACCTAGACCCGGAGACACTTTTGAGGTTTAGGATATTGATAAAAATAGGGATCCTATGTATTGGAAATGTTGACTCAACAATAATAGAAAGGATTATACAAAATCTTGGCGAAATCCTTCCAGACGTAAAATGCCAGCGGATCCCTTATAATATTCCCATGCCCCAAGAGACTTTTGACTTCCAGAGGAACCAGTACCGATCAGATATGATCCTAAACATTGTTGAAAATCATGCTAGAAAATCAATGGAATTTAACAGGCTTTTAGGAGTGATTGATGCTGACATCTTCGTCCCAGGGTTGAACTTTGTCTTTGGGGAGGCAACATGTCCAGGAAAAGCTGCATTAATATCTCTTTGGAGGCTTAGACCTGAATTTTACAATGCACCTGCAAATCTTGAGCTTCTGATCGAGAGAAGCATAAAGGAGGCTGTACATGAGCTTGGACATACCTTTGGACTTAGACATTGCGCGAATCCTTTTTGTGTCATGTATTTTTCGAACTCTATATTTGAGACAGACAGGAAGAAAAGCTTATTTTGTAATAGATGTTACTTGGAACTCCAGAAACTTTTAGATGAACTCGGCGGGGAGGCTTGAGGAAAATTTTTAGAGCTAATTTAATCTATTTTATCCCCATTTTAGCCAGTTTGCTCTTTGGAATTTTATGTGCCCATTTACTCATAGCCTCTTCCATGGCTTTTCCCGACGTAACACCATTTCCGGACACGCCTACGGGCTCTATTGGAAACGCCCTTTACTTTGTGGTTTTAGTGGCTGCAGGAGCCACATTTCTGCTTCTTCTTTTAAGGTTAAAAAGCTACAGATTAATCCTCATTTTTACTGGTTTTGCGCTTACAGTGGTGTCCTTTACACTTTCAACATTATACTTATCCGCTGCGCTTCTGCTTTTAAACATATCTAGCCTTGAGGCGCCACTCCTCGGATCAGCACTCATAGCATGCCTTGTTTGCTATGCAGTTTTTAGGGAACGGCGCAAATTTTTAAACTCCATAGTCGTGTTTTTAGGCGGTGCTACAGGGGCATTTTTGGGCTGGATCATCCCCACCTTAAGCGCAATTCTCATCCTCTGCTTTATGGCAGCCTATGATATTTTCACAGTTTATTATGGGCCTGTAGGGAAAATAGCCCGTGAAGGTATTGAACGTTTCTCAGGCTTAGTTTTCTCATTTGAGGATTTTCAGATGGGGCTGGGCGACTTGACCTTTTATTCCATGCTCTCATGCCACATGCTTTTCAACCTTGGAGCTTTTTCATGCATAGCCTCAATTATAGGGATTTTAGCTGGATGTTTACTATCTTTTAAAACGCTGGAGAGGAGGGGAATTTTCCCAGGACTTCCGTTTCCAGTATCCTTTGGATTGCTTTTTGGCTTTCTGGTCTCCCTTATTTAGGAGCCAGAACTAAACGTGTATTGTTAACATCTATTTCAACTATTTTGCAATTCCTGAATTCTCTAGATTCGCCTATGACGTCTCGAACCGTAACCTTTCCATCCTCTACTTTGGCGTAAACTACGTCCTTGAAGACCTCTTTACCATCCAGAAATACTTTAAACTCGCACATTAAATTTCGCCAACGATTGATTGGAAAGGTATCTATAAATCTCTTTTGCTAATTTCATGGAATAGTTAATAATTTGAATTGTCATTTCTATGTAACATAATTACACGCTGGAGAGTCTAGCAGATCTGTGAGCATAGATATATTTCATTTGCTTTCTGAAACGGCTGAAAGGGAAAAGCGGCAGCGAAGGGAGAAAATGCTAACTCCTATAGGCGTAAAGGAGTTTTTCATTGATGGCAGTATTTCAATTAATATGCGAACATGCAGAGGGGTTGATTGCAAACTCTGCATAAAAGTTTGCCCTACAAACGCCCTTTTCTGGAGGGCCGGAGAAGTTGGTATAATCGAGGATCTTTGTATATATTGCGGCGCATGTGTCTTAAGCTGTATAGTTGATTACTGTATAAGGGTTGTGAGGAAGAGGGCTGATGGCAAAGTTGAATCCTTCAGCACTCCGAGAGACTTTATTATACTTCAGAATTGCATTAACGCCAAAAAACGTTTTAAAAGAGTTGAGGATCTTTTTCCAACACCAAAAGATTATTTGAGTCGATATAAACCAGCAATGGCTCCATAGGATTATACAGATAAGAACTTAGTGTAAAGTTTTTAGGATGGAGACCATTTTTCTTGCAGAAACTTCGGTATGTCAGAGGAGTCTCTTGGACCAACTAGAACTTGCCATCCGCTTAGCTCCTCTATTTCACCGCTAAGACGGGCAGCCTTACCTGGAATTATCAGCTTTCTATGCTTAACCCTGTTCTCTATTCCAGATGTTTTTATTGCCTCTGCAACCTTTTCCGCCGTAAGTTTTCTTCCTGCAACGGCGCTGTCTACGGCTATACCCTCCGTGTCCACAACGAGGAGATAAGCGTTTAACTTTGCAGATTCAATGTCTGAGGATACTGTGTAGTAGGTTAGGGCGAAATTTGTGGTAAACATTACAGGCGAATTCTCATCAGGAGAGCCGAATACTCTCAATCCGGGCTCCACGGCCACAGGCTTTCTGGGATCCGTGTAAATGTTCAGCCGCAACATCATGTCTGGAAGCAACGCCCAACCATCTAGGCTATGCATGATTAAAAGATCCGCATAGCGTACAATCAACATGGCTGCATGGTAGGCCTCCTTCCATACGAGGAGTTCTCTAGCAGCCCCTGTGCTGTTCATCCATGCGGTCATGGGTATTCCCAATATTGGGAAGCCTAGAAGTTCATCGCCGTGCTTGCATGCGCTTCTACGGATCATTGTAAAATTGTTTATCGTGTCAGCTAGGCCCTCGTCTGGAAATGTTCCAGGATCAAGCACGAGGTCCTCAACGCCATATTCAAGGAGGGTTTTCACAATGGATCTTAGAAGTTTAAGATTGTTGGGCGCGGAAACTGTCAGGGGACACTTGTACATTAGGGCAAGCTCAGCCATTTCACGCCAGTTATCCTTTGTAGCCGCGTATAACAGCGGCCTTGAGTTTGGCGCCGCCATTAGTCCTGCCTCTAGGACGTCCGGATTTAGTGAGCATAAGATCAGCGGCAATTTTGTGGCTTCAACAACTTTTTTAACGGTTGCCTTAAACTTTTCAGGGTCATTTGATGTTGAACGTACAGCAATCATGTTCAGCTTTAAGGCTTGTCCAATATGCTCGTAGTGGAGGCTTTCTGCTCGCCTAACCCGCTCTAAAACTTCATCAGCCATCTCGTCCGTCACGTCTATTGCTATGGCTGTGGGGTTAATGTATGTGAGTTCATGGCGGTACATTACAAGTTTTCCGCCAACCTTCACTGCGTTTTCGCCGACTCCAATTACAACCTCTTTCACCGCTGGCTTTAGCATCTCCTTTAATTGCTTGTAGGCGTTTTCATACTCCTTCTTTAGAAGCGGCGGGCATTTTTCTATGGCGACCTCCCGGTTAACAACTTTTGCTGCAAAGGCCATGCAATTCTCAAAACCACATTCCCTACAGTTGATTTTGGGAAGAAGCTTGTAAACGTCTATCGGGCTTAATTCTTTAAGACTGGGCTTAGATTTTTCACCCATGGAAAATCCCTGCCTTTAGATTTTCATGGAAACCCATTCAACAAGCTTTTCATTACTAGCTGAAACTCCGCCCATAAGCTGGCGTATAACGTCCTTCACTGTTTTAACTGCTGCTGGATGCATCATCATGAATAAATCCACCCCTGCCAGTAGAAGCGTTAAGGCTGTAACAACCTCCCACATAGGCCCCCTCAGTTCACGGGGCTCCCACTCTGGAGCCATCTTCATCCAGGCTTCCCGAGCAGCCCAAGCGTTTGTCGTTCCAGAAGACATAGGATGGGCAAGCTCAGTGTCGCCCATGAGAGCCGCTAGCCTCGCCCTTTCCATGTTTGTGAAGGCATAATCTAGACCATAACCTAGAGCAGCTGTTGTTAAATCCATAACAATGTCCTCTTTCGGCAAATAATCATAGAGTTTGCGGTTGAGCTCTCTTGCAAGGTTTAGATCCATTGGAGTGAAGGCAAGGGCGACGTGACCATTCTTTTTTATGAAATTTGCACACCTCTCAATGTCCATGTCTCTAGTTACCGAGCTTATTAGAAACCTTTCTCCGGCGAAAGTTTCGGCAACAGCCTCAAACACCTCAGCATCCTTAACTGGATCGCCACAGCCTCCTATTATAAGGGGAACGTCGACTGCCTGGGCCACCGCCTCCACGGTTTTCACAGCTTCTCTAGGTTTGGCATCTTTTTGGAGGGGATCTATGCTAATCAAGTGTATTGTTATTAAGTCTGCTCCAAATTTTTCGACGGCAAGCTTAGCCCAGGCCGCCGGGTCGCCAATAACATCTTTTACATGCATCTTAACTGCCTTGGCTAATGGAACTTCCATGTCGAAAACATCTACTGCAATCGCAGGAGGATGGGGCGTAGGCCTTTCAAACGTGTAGAATGCCGGGGTTGTTTCGCCTCCAATAATTATGCTTTTGCCCCTTGTTCCACCCTCAGCCTTGGTGGCTCCAAGTTTCACTTCAACAACCCTGCCAGGATATGTTTCAATGGGCGGGATGAAATCTGTCTCTATTATTTGGTTTGGCTTTCCCTTAACCTTCGGAGCCTCTGCAACAGCGGCTTTTTGGGGGGCTAAAACGGGGGCGACGGCCCCAGGCTGAATCCATAATTCTAAATCGCCTACTTCCATTTCAAAGTCTTCAAGCTCTATTTCCTGAAGCTTGGCCAGAAGCTCAAAAAGGCGGGGACTTAGCTTGATTCCAAGCGCGCCTGTCTCTTTTTCCTCCTTTTCCGGCAAAATTCTCACCTTTTCTCAGGTTTTTCACTTCTAACAGTATGTATAATGACCCTTCTAGCGTAGATCTTCGCATCCTTTAAGATTATTCTAAATCCTCCAGCGGTTATTGGGAGGGTTGCGGCTGTTATGGCTAGAACAGCTGGAGCCTGCTCTAGTTCTGCAGCTTTTTCCTCTCTGCCCTCAGCAGGTACAGCCTCAACCACGGCGACGGCGGCCTCCTCCTTCCAACGCTGCACCACCGGATGATTTTTTGCCTTTAGAAAGGCCTTTAACTCGTCGATTGTTTTTGCATCTTCTTCCGTGGCTATTTTATCCACAAGGTCTGATGGTATAAAGTTTTTAACTCTCTCTTTAACCTCCTTAGGCATCCAGACTACACGGCTGTATCCACCATCAGCCTGAAGGAACTTTGGCGAGCGCATATACTCAATGGAGATTCCATGGAAGCCATCCACCTGTCTCCCGCCTGCAGTGGAATCTGCAATTGTTGAGAAGGGAAGCCCGTTAACCGCCACGCCGGAGTAGCCTCTGTGCACTATACCTAAACCGTCAACCTCTGGAATGTAGAAGGCCACAGCCTCGAAACAGCCGCATGAGGTGTGGGGATATCCAAAACCCGTGTACAACCAGACCCTCTGGATTTCACCCATGGTTCTCTTTTTAACAGCCTCATTTACTCCGGAGAATTCGCCCTTAACCGGGTCGAGAATTTCGCCCTTGTCAATTTCAAATACTGGACCCTTTGGGTCTATGCTTGCTGAAGCCCTTCCATCGAACCAGCTGATAGCCCCGCAGTTAGAGTAGCGCTGGGGCGTTATGACACAGCAGTGGGTTGGGGCGAAGGACTGGCATAAAACGCAACCATAAAACTTGTCCACTTCCTCGTCCTTAAGCCCCCTTGCCCTTGCATCTCTCTCCTCATAGATTTTCAAGGCTTCGTTATAGATGGGCTTTATCCTTTCAGGGTCTGTTATGAAGGTGATCTGCAGCTTTTCAATTATTGGAAGTTCGCTTTTGAAGAGCCTGTGCAAAACTTTACCCAATAACTGGAATGAGTTGAAGCCCTTTTGGAAGGATTTCTTGCTTAAACGTAGCCATATGTCGTAGCGCTGGTTCAGGTGCATGAAGCCCTCTATGTAGTTGCAGTATTGATGTATTCGTCTCTCAATCACGCCCTCCAGTTCAGGCTCAAGTTTAGCCCCTGAAACCTCAATTAAAATTCCAAGGGGGTAGCTTTTGCCCTCCTCCATGTCTTTGATGTCTGGTCCTATGATGGTTATTTTTCCATCCTCAACTTCTTCGGGCTTTTTAACCCTTGCCAGTTCAAACTTTTCTTTGACGTCTGGTCCGCCAAGCTCAACCTGCATGTCTTTTCTGCGGATGCGTTCGCCCTCATAGATAACGCCAACGTCGACCGGTATATCTTGAAACATGCTCATTTTGCTTTACCTCCTTCAAACTTTATCCATTATGACTTTAAGGCTTTTAACCCACTCTTCGTGGGGAAGGTTTGGGAAAGACCAGCTTGCATTGGGATGATAAACATTATCTAAGGTTATGGTTTTCAGGTTTTTGGCGAAATGTTTCAGCCCTGAAAGAATTGTCCACTCCATGTAATAGTAAAGCCCAACAAACAGGGCTAGGTCATGCTGCCCCTTGCCGTCAACACCCATCCATGAGGGGTCGACAAGGCGGTTTCCAATGTCTACCGCTGGCATGAAAGCTGCCGGCTTAAAGTCTCGCTTTGTGAACTCGCCTATCATGTGAGCTGTAGCCACAACAGGGATTCTGCTTTTCTTTGAAAATGCTATTATGAAGTCTATGAGTTTTCCACCTTCAAAATCCGTTTCAGCAGCTTTATGTCCAACAACAAGCACTGGATGCTTAGCCCTCTTAATCATAGAGGCGACAACTTCAGGCTTTGTTATCACTAGTGCCTTCTTAGGTCCCGAAATTTCGGCCGTTTGCCAAGGTTCAGCCGCCATATTTGCGTATCCCCTTTACCCTTTCTTTTTCCTTATAAGCCTAGGCAGAAGTGTCGGGTCTGGGATGATTGTCTCTTTCCAGCCCTTCTCCTCAAGAATCTTTATGATTTCATCCTTCATTGTTACAGGAATGTCTGCCACTGTTCGCACGAATCTGTGAATGTCCTCAGGCATTGTCCCATATAAGCGCTTATGCAAATCAATATAGTGAGTTAACTTTATTGCGCGACCTTTAGTGGTGTCGTTGGGCCGCATGCAGAGCTTAGCAATCATGACCATAGCTTCTTCTTTGGTTTCAGCGGCATAGAATAGATGCTCAGGCGCTGGTCCAACGTAGACTTTCTCCCCGGTACGGGCATCATAAACATACCAGTCTTCTTCCCGATCAGCCCTTCCAAGGAGCATACGCCTGTACTTAACGCCGTGAGGCCCAACAACCACTGGCACGCCTAAACGCCAGAAACCGCTGGCTATCGAGGCTGCCTTTTGGGAGTAGGCTCCCCATGCAACCCCCACGGCGCCTACGCGGTTTAGAATATAGTCAGCTATCTCCTCATAATTGGCTCGCAAGTTTCTCTTTGCGAATATGCTGGCGATTTTTATGGCTGCGCCTGCTATATGTGAATTAGACACGCAGGAGCCCACGTTAACCACGCAGCCGGCGGTGAACTCGCCGGTAAACTCTTCATAAGGCGTTTTGCCCTCATTGTTCTTGTACATGCCTATTGACATAGCGGAGCATCCTGAAGTCACAACAATGTAGCGTCTGTTGGCGAATTCTCTGCACATCTCCGCAACTTCTATTCCGCCTTTAGGATAATTAGAGCATCCGACGAAGGCCACTACACCCGGTATTTCACCGAGCACTATAGGGCTTCCAACATTTCTGATTTCCACATCCTGTATTGGACCTCTTCCAGCCCGAACCTTGTAGGTTTCCTCTTTAAGCTTCTTTTCGCCAGCTTTAACAATGAAGCTGTGGACCTGTAAGCCTACGGGACATGTCGCTTCGCATCGGCCGCATCCAACACATAAGTCGTATAATTCTGCAAGCTTAGCCAGGGAACCAGCCATGGCTGCTTTCATGGCTTCTGGGATATGCAAGTCTTGGGGGCAAGCCCTTTGACAGTTGCCGCATTGCCTACATTCTTTCGCTTTTTGAAGAACCTCGTCGACCTCTGGAATAGCCTTAAACTTCTTCCGTAAGGGTGCAACTTTCAATGCGACTTTAACCGCCACCTCGCCCACTTTCTCCGGGTCTAGGATTAAAGCGCCTGGAATTTTTCCGCTTACAAGGTCATCAACTATGGCGTCTGCCGGGTCGTTTGTGCGGTTCGGCAAACCCATGCAGTTCTTTTCTGAAGTTACTATGACTGGTGCCTTTATCCGCTGGGCCTCGTGGAGGGAGTCTGTGCGAATACATTGTTCATCAAGTACAACGACGTCCGGAACGCCGCTTCTTATGAAGCGCAGCTGCCAAGAAATAGGTCCAATTATTTTCCCGCGTTTGTAATAGCGTGTAATATCATGGGCTGTGCAGCATAGTCCGCAGACTTCGATTTCGCCTTCAAGCTCGTTATCCTTCATATAGTCGATTATTCCAATCGATGGAACAACATTATGTCCAATGCATAGGATAACGGGCTTTTCAATGTTTACTGTGCCATAACCCAAATCCACAAGGGGCGCATCAGGGTCTCCCTTAGGAAAGCCGTAAGCCGCTATTTGGGCTATGTCCGCTACTTCCATGCCCACGTGGTCTATCATGCCTGCTTGGAAAACCTTTGATTCAAAGTCTAGGTTGCCTCCTTCCTGTCCTGTGTGACAAACGGATAATAAATGAGTTACTTGGGTTTCTACGTAATTTAGAATCTCTTCCAAGTCGCCAAGTGTTTCAGGTTTTACTCCACAAACAAGCCTTGTAATAGGCGCTTCAACTTGAATATTTAATCCGCCTACATCTAACGGCATCCTTCTACCATACTTTTCGATTAGGTGTTCCACCAAGTGGCGAGCGTGTCCGATGTGGGTGGCAGCGCCTATACAGCATGCCAAAAGCACTATGCGGGACTGCTGGGCTGCCATGTCTATTCCGCAAGCCCCACGCTTACCTCCGGTTAGGTCGCACTTGCCAAAAGTGCAGAGGCAGCAGACATCACAGAAGGGCATATAGAACGGCTTATAACGATGCAGAAGCTTCATATCCCACTCCCTTAGGGCCGTCAGCGATGGGAAAGGTGTAGGTCCCATCGGCTCAGCCCATGCTTCTTCAACTATTTTGCCGACGGACAATTCAAAATTCTTTAAGAGTCCAACATCGGCCCTTAATTCTCCAATCTTAACACGCATTTCTTTTTTACTCAATAGAATCCCAACCTAATACTGCAGTGGAAGGTCTAAATAGCAAACCCTAACCTTTAAGCTTTTCTAAGATTTTCTATAAATTTCTATAAAAAGGACAGAGATTATTATCTAGAAACGTTTAATGTATCCGGCGCTTTCCATAATCCGTTTAACCGAGTTATATGCGGGGGTGTTTGCGGGTAAGTTTAGAAGGGGTTTTCCGGAGAGGACGTAATCCTCAACGTTTTCGTCGTAGGCTATTCTGCCCAAAAACTTGAAGGGTAAGGTTTCCACTGCTTTTTTCTCGAGTCTTTCTGGGAACCTGAAGCCGCCAACCACATAGAAGTTTTTGAAGGCTATTTTCACTTCCTTTGCCACACGATAGGCTCGTTGGACATGATCAAAGGACTTTTTAGATGGGTCTATCACGTCGAAGATATCGTCAACCCTAGTCGTTATCCGCCTGTTCAAATGCTCTAAACCTGCAGGGGAGTCTATTAGAACATACTTATAGTTTTTTGTAAGCTTTTCAAGGGCCCCCTTTAGAGCGGCGTCTGGGAGACAGTAGCACCCCTCAATCCACTTTGTTCCAACAGCTATGAAATCGAAGTATTCGCCTTCATACATTCCATGTGTCCATATCCTGCTTTCAATACGTTCTGATGGCGGCACGCCCACTGTGGTTCCACCTTCAACTAGAAAGGTTTCCACGAGAAGTTCCGAAATGGATTTCTTGCCTTTTTCATGGAGGTCTACGCCGACCATTTCGCCAAGGTTCTGATCCGGGTCCGTGTCCACTAGGAGAAGCGGCGTCTCCCCAAGTTCAATAAAGTACTTCGTCATAAGAGCCACGAAGCTTGTTTTCCCGGTTCCACCCCGACCCATTGTAACAAGCAGTTTCATATACTTCTCAGCCTCGCCTACCCATTATCAATCAAGCTTATTTAAGTATCTCTGCAGTAGCCTTTCAAATAGCTTTTCAATGGCTTTTATTGCTTCGGACCCGCCATATTTAAGCGGGGTTTCCCCGAGCATTTCTGCTTCTACAATTTTTTGGTCGAAGGGTATAAACTCTAAAACTTCCATGCTTGCTTTTTCCGCGAAGTTTTCAATAGTCTTCCTTTGAGCCTCATTTTCAATTTTGTTTCCAACCAGAAAGACTTGTTTTATTCCGGCTTGGAGGCTTAACTCGTGGAGACGTTTTGCCGTTTCAAGGGCTTTCATGTTGGCATTAACCACAATGAGCATGGTGTCAACATGCTGAGCTGTTCCCCTGCCCATATGTTCAACACCGGCTTCCATGTCCAGGACGACAGCTTCATCCCTTTCAACAACCAAGTGCCTAAGAAGCGAACGTACAACAGCGTTTGCTGGGCATGTGCATCCGGAGCCCATGGAACGCACAGTTCCCATGACTATCAGGTTAACGCCCAACGGTGTCTTAACAGAATAGTCACGTACAATATCATCTACTGTAAAAGTTAGGCGATAGACGCCTGCATATCCTGTGGAAGTTTTCGATTCTATAAGTTGTTTGTTTTCTGAAATGGGAACAATTTTTTCGGCCTCTTCAGGAGTTAATCCCAGTGTTAAAGCGAGGTTTGGAGAGGGATCAGCATCTATGGCTATTGTCTTGAAGCCCCCTTTGGCAAAAGCGTAAGCTAGACCAGCGGCCACGAGAGTTTTACCAACTCCACCCTTACCGGAAACGGCTATCTTCAAGGCTTACACCGCTTAATTGTTCATATCCTTTCAAGGAGGGCGGCAAAAATAAGCGGCAAAACTACTGTGGCATCGGCTTCTATAGTGACTGTTTGGGCTTTTTCCATTATTTTTCCCCAAGATATAGCCTCCCGTGGTCTAGCTCCGGATAGGCTTCCATCATACTCAACGGCTGTTGTTATGTACACAGCATAGTCCAGCCCGTTTTTGAACTGGTTCCACCATAAAACATGATGCTTTGATATGCCCCCGCCTATGATTAGTGCTCCGGATTTCTTAGCATTCCAAACTAGATCGCTTAGTAGCTGCTCATCCTTCAGAATGTCTATTTTAAGGTCGTTTTCTTGGGAGAACTGCCAAATCTGGTATCCGACCGCGCCATCTGTTATTCCAGGAACTATCACTGGAATTTCATTTTTCCAGCACCAATAAAGGAATGAACTCTCATTAAGTCGTTTACCAAGTTCCCAGCATAATTCATATGTGGCTAATGTTTTTTTACCTTCTGATTTGAGCTCTTTAAGAAATTTTAACATTTCAGCCTCGATTATCTCGCCGTAGGATTCGCGGGGTACAAGAACATTTCCAATTCTATGGACGCCCTTCCTATGGAGTTCCCTGTCATCCATGAAGAAGTCGCCTTGGTAATATTCCCTATAGCATCGGGCCAAGTCATGGTCTAAAGTGCCGCAGGTTGTAACTATTACGCTAAACCATTCTCTCTTCACTATTTCTCTTATTATGCCTCTGGTTCCAGTTGCCATAATGCACGCTGGAAAGGAGAGAAAATTCAACGAATCATGATCTTTCAGCATTTCCTCTAAAATGTCCACGCCTATTGCCAGATTTTTCGCTGTAAAGCCTCCGCTTTCCCTCATTTGCCTAATAAGCATATCCGCAGATATGCCTTTTGATATTTCGAAGTCTTTCACTTTATCCATGAGACGCGCCATTACTATTCTAGGCCCTTGAAGAGCCATGATAAGTCTGGAATCTTCCTCCTTTTATCTATTCTCTCAGCTAAAGCGTGAACGATGATGGGTAGGGCTATGGTTGCATCACAGTAGCATTGAACATTCCGACCTTCCTTAGCCTCTTTGCCCCAGCTTATAGCCTCTTCGAAGGTGCATCCTGAAAGTCCACCCCATTGGGGCGAGTCTGTTGTGATCTGTATTGCATACTTGTGGGGATGGGCATGCTCTCCTCCCCTTGATTCTGTAAGGCTGACACCAACGGTCGTCAACTGAATGAAGTCTTTAGGAACACCGCCGCCAATGTATATGACACCGCTGTTTTCGGCTCTAGCCTTTATTTCAGTAAGCTGTTCAAAGTCTCTCATCTGGTCGATAGTTATGTCGAAGTCACTACCATATTTCCTATTTAAAAGGTAGGCTATCCCGTAGCCGCTGTCAACTATGGCGGGACAGAAAACAGGAACCTTATTCTCGTAGGCTTTAGCTACTATGCTTTTTATTCCAAGGGATGAAAGTTCTTTTCCGAAAAGATAGAGAAATTCTGCAGAAGAGTACTTGCGTTTCGGATCCAACTTCTTCATAAAGTCGGCTATTAAACTTTCCATCCGCCTATACTCAAGCTCATCCACAAAGACATCGTAAAACCTATCTATTTTATGCTCGAAAAGCACATGGTCATCAACCATATGGTGGCCTTGCCAATAGGTGCCACCCATAGCCTCTAAAATATCCTCAGAAATGTTTGCGCCAGTGGATACAACTACGTCTATTAGGCGTTTTTCTATAAGCCAATCAACTATCTTCCACTGCCCAGTGGTGCTCATGGAACCAGCATATCCAAAAAATATTGTAACGTCATCCTTCAGCATTTCCTCCCAAACTTCGACGATCTCGCCTAGTTTCCTGCCTTGAAATCCCGTTTTAGCCATCTCAGAAAGCAGTTCTGAGATTTTCTTGGGAACTCTAACTTCTATGGGCTCAAGCTTCTTTCTAAAGAATGGCGTTTGCCTCTTCTCTTTTATTAATACCATATCCACACCAGCTTCCAAGTGCCGATTGCCTCAATACCATCATTTTAAAACTTATTTAACTTTTTGTAAAGAAGGTAAATAACTCTACTTGGCAAAGGGTCACAGGAACAGATCCTTCTCCTTTGGTCTTATAAGTTCTTTAGCCTTAGCGTCCTCGGATTTAATGTAACGATATCCGCGAATTATAGCTGCTGGAACCCCCTCATCTGCCTGGCCGATAACCAGCTCAGCTGCTGATGCAAGTTCGTCGGCAATTGCTGTCTGCTTAACTCTTAGAGTGTATCCGAAGAGGTCTTTTTCGCCTCTCCGATCCCTTATGGGCTTTAAACCAGAAACGCCTATTGCCACGTTTATTTCGCCCTCCCTTAGGGGGCGCCCATGAGTGTCGGATATTATTACGGCAACATCCTTGCCAGTCAGCTTCTTAATCTCATTTCTAATCCTCGCGGCAGAGGCATCTGGATCTTCTGGAAGCAGGGCGACACATCTTTCCCCTGGAACATTGGATTTATCAATTCCAGAGTTCGCGCAGATAAATCCATGTTTTGTCTCCGTTATGATTTTACCATCAACCATGCGTATGATTCCCTTGGATTCCCTGAGGATGGCCTCAACCATTGCCGGATCCTTGCCGTAAAGCTCTGCGAAGATCCTAGCGAAGGTTGATGGAACAACATTATCCAAGTTTATAACACGACCCTCGGCTTTAGAAACGGCGACATGGGTAATCACAATAATGTCCCCGTCCTGGATGGGGGTTCCCTGCCTTTCAGCAGCCTTGCATATGAGCCCAGCCAGGTTGTCTCCAGCCTTTATAAGGGGTAGACCCTGTATTTCAATGATCTGAACAACATTCATAGGAACATCACAAACGCACTTATTGAATGTAGGTTCTTATAATTTTCTCCTAAAGCCTCTATATCTCACTTTACACGGCTATAGCCTTTTTAACCATTGATTTGTGGTTGTTGCATGCAAAAATTTTAATTATTAACGGTTATCTCTTAAGTCAAGATGATGCCTCATGAAAATATTGCATGAATTTGTTCCGTCACGTAAATTTCTGAAACTTGCAGAAGAAACAAAAGATTTAGTTGACGGCTGGAATATCACTGACAGTGCTGCCGGAGTTCCAGCACCAAGCGGTACAGCTATAGGCTGTGTGCTTAAGGCTAGGTACCCTGAAAAAATTGTGGTGCCAATATTCATACTTCACTATAAGGGTCCAGTGGAAGTGGGGGGTTTGGCTTTAGCCGCTGACGCCGTAGGCCTCGACGGCTTAGTGCTCACCATGGGCGACATTCCCAAGTACGGTGAACCCATAAAAATGTTAAAATCCTCTGAAGAGGCCCGAGATTTCCTACGCACAACAGTTAAGGTTAAAAACCTGAAGCTGGGCTGCTTGCTTAGCGCACGCAAATCCTTGGAAGAAAACATTGTCAGAGCAAGAGAGCCGTGGGACTTCATATTCTTTATGCGCCTTGAAGATAAAACCCTTCCACAGCTAGAGCAGCTGGCAAAAGAATGCAAGCGTCTAAACAAGCCCATATACTCCTACTTCTTAGTAGGTACACCAAAAAATGCTGAAATTGTGAAACTTATTGGATGGCCGGTTACAACAACCATGGAAAAAGTAGAAGAGACTGCGGCAAAGCTGGAGGACATAGTAGACGGTATAATCGCAACGTGCGCCGGGGATTATGAAGGCGATTTGACGTTGCTGAAAAAGCTTCAGAAGTTCAGAAAGTAACAGTTTAATAGCTCTTCTTTTTGTTTCTATTTTTTTGGTTAAACGATCATGTTTAGGCAAGATGGTATATTAATGATATAACGTTATCCAAGTTATAGAATGTTTAAACCTTTTAAGGCACCCTTAACCAATATATAAGAGAGCCGATTGACATGAGCTTCCCTAAAGTTAGTTTTGAAGAATCTTTAGAGAAGAATGTTGTTAGAACTGGAAAATGCGTCAGTTGTGGTACATGTGTTGTTGTCTGTCCCTTTGGATGTTTAGAGCTTAAACAAGGCACACCAACAATAGTGAAGAAATGCAAAATTTGTGGAATATGTGCTCAGGTATGCCCCCAGAACGAGTGGGTACAATCCAAGGCTGAGACGTTTGTTTTCGGCAGAGAGAGACAACCCAGCGAGGAATTCGGCATCTATCGTAGGCTCTGCATTGCAAGGGCGAATGACCCGAAAGTGCGGGGTGTTTCACAGGATGGTGGTGCCGTAACTGCGCTCCTGCTATTTGCATTGGAAAAGGGGATAATTGACGGTGCTATTATTTCTGGACTCGGAGGGGATAGGCCCTTCTATCCAGTTCCAAAGCTGGCTACTACTCCTGAGGAGATAATGGCGGCTGCTGGGACGAGATATTCATACTCGCCGAATATTTTGGCATTATCTGAAGCCATTAAGAGCAGGAAAACAAGCATAGCGTTTGTTGGGACGCCTTGTCAAATTCGTGCACTTCGAAGGATTCAGATGGCTGGTTTGAAAAAGTACGCGGCACCCTTGAAAGTTCTGATAGGCTTAATGTGTTCCGAAAGTTTCACTTATGAGGGGCTTATGGAGGATTATATCCATAACAAACTGGGGATAAACCTTCAAGATATTGTCAAGATTAATATTAAGGGGAAAATGCTTGTAACCACAAAATCCGAAGTCAAGGCTATCCCGTTGGCTGAAGTTAAACAGTATGTCAGAGGGAGGTGCGGCTTCTGTCAGGACTTCAGCTCTGAACTGGCAGATATTTCTGCTGGCGGCCTCGGATTAGAGGGCTGGACTTTTATAATAATACGCACGAGGGAAGGTGAAGAGCTTTTCAGCGCCGCTGAAAAAGTAGGAGCCTTGGAGGTTAAGCCTTTAGAGGGAAGCGAGCCCGCCTTGAATCTCCTCGTAAAACTTTCAGCTAAGAAACGTAAGCAACCAAGCAGTTAAACATCCCTTTTATCCCACGTATTGAAGGCCCTTATTTCTTCCAATCCCTTTCTTGATGGAGGGTTAGGCTGCTCATCCGCGTAGCCCATAATTATCATGGCTTGGGGATCCATTTCCCGTGGTAGATTCAACACTTTTCTGACGCTGTTTTGACAGAATAATGGCGCACATATCCAGCATGCTCCGATTCCATGGTAATGGGCTAGAAGCAATAGTGTTTGGATGTAAGCTGCAACGCTTTGGACGCCCATAAAATATTCTGCCCGGCGCCTCCGCCGGTCCGGGTATTTATGCATTTCCTTCATAGTTAGGCATACTATGATTACTACTGGGCTTTTGGTTATCCGCTCCCAGCTTTCCTGCTTAATAATTTCCTCAGCCCTTTCCCTAGGCAAACCATCCTTAAGCAGATCTGAAAGCCATGCCTTTCCCATGGCTTCAGCAAGTTTAACTTTAACCCCATCATCCTCGATTACTATCAAGCGCCAAGGTTGGGCGTTATGCGCTGAGGGAGCCCATTTGGCCTCATCCAGAATTGTGTCGATGATCTCGCGGGAAACTCTGGTGGGCTTAAACCTTCGAATGCTCCTTCTAGTTTTAACCAAGTATGCCATATCCAAGAATGGCACCGTCTAAATTCTCTTAAACATGACATTTAAGGCATACTATGGAAACAGTTTTATGATTTACAGTCGCCTATACGTTGGATGCTTATGGGCAGGGTTGTGGCTCTTGCAGGAGGCGTTGGTGCAGCTAAGCTTTTGAGGGGAATGGTTAGAGTTGTTGATCCTGAGGATTTGACGATAATTGGCAATGTAGGTGACGATGTTGAGATTTATGGGCTTCATATAAGCCCAGACCTTGACATAATAATTTACACTTTAGCTGGAATAGTGGATGAAGCCAAGGGCTGGGGAATCGCTGATGACACTTTTAACTGTTTAGAGATGCTTGGAAGGCTGGGGTTTGAAACATGGTTTAGGCTCGGCGACAGGGACCTGGCAGTTCATATTGCCAGGACTAAGATGCTCAAAGATGGCATGAAGCTCTCCCAGGTTACGGCCAAACTATGTGAAAAGCTTGGGGTGAGGGCTAGGCTTATCCCTGCAAGCGATGATCCTGTTCGGACAAAGATTCAATCTGGAGATTTGCTTCTGGATTTTCAAGAATACTTTGTTAAGAGGGGGACGGCTGACAAAGTGACGGGCGTGCTTTTTGAAGGGGCGGAGAAGGCTACGCCGGCACCTGGAGTTATTGAAGCCTTAAGAGAGGCTGAACGGGTTATTATATGCCCAAGTAATCCGCTGTTGAGCATATCGCCAATACTATCAATTCCTAAGATAAGGGAGACGCTGATGGGTTTAAAGGCGCCTGTTGTTGGGGTAAGCCCAATAGTTGGGGGAAAAGCCCTCAAAGGTCCAGCTGACAGGATTATGGCAAGCATGGGCTATGAGGTTTCAGCCTATGGGGTGGCTAGTTTTTATGGGAAACTGTTAAAGCGTTTTGTCATCGACGAATTGGATAGGGAGCATAAGGAGCGCATAGAAAGCATGGGCATAAAGGTTACCGTGGCAAACACGCTGATGAGAAGCCTTGAGGATTCTATTAGCTTAGCAAGGGTTGTCTTGGAATCCTAATTCGGAAAACGCAATTAGACTTCTCGGATTTCACATTTAAGCCTTTTAATGATCTCCTCAGCCTTTGCTGGGTCGACTTTCAAGGTGTAAAGCATTCTTGGAGTGCGGAGCTTCAGCTTCACTACATCCTTTAGCCTTTTAACTGCACAGTATTCCGCATTCCCGCTGAGGGTAACAAACTTTTCAACATCAAAGATTTCCGTTGGCAAATTGTGCACCCCATTGCAGAAGAGCTTATTTTGGCCAGCTTTTATCTGTTTTGGTCACAACCGCCTTTTTAGTTTATTGCAGAATTTGATGAGCTCTATTCTTGTGGGGTGTCTCCCCGCAGTGTTTGATATGTAGTAGGCAGCTACGGCATTGGCCAACATGAGCCTTGCACTGTCAGAGAGTTGCAGGATTTCTCCGAGAATGTTTCCGGCGTTCCATGCATCGCCGGCGCCCGTAACCCTTAAAACCGGCACTTTGAACGTGGGAACGATGGTTTCGTTTTTGCCTGTAAGGGTCGCCGAGAAACTTGTTGTGTGGAGGTCCACCCTAGCCTTAACATGTTTGGCGATGGTTCTAGCCGAGTCCATTGCCAGTTCCTCGAAACCCGATTTTCCAGCTTGGGCCATGTCGAAGCCCAGTCTTGAGGCATAGAATATTGCCTCGTTCTCGTTTAGGCTTAAAATGTCCAAGAAATTGGCCTGTAAAACCTGTTTGATTAGATGATCAGCCTTTTCCTTGTTTGGCGTTGGGTCGGCTGTATCATAATAGGTTCGGCTTTTCCCCCGACTTTTTGCATGGCTGAAAACGGCTTCAGCCAATTCTGTTCCATATTTTCTTGTTCCAGCCCAGTTGAAGACGCATACGTAGTCGGCTTTGGCTATGGCTTCGTAGTCTTCACGGCTTAGTTTTTCAGGTCCGAAATCCTCAAGTGAGCCTATGTCTCTTAACATGACGTTAACTTTTCCATTCTCAGTTTCAAACTCTAAGGCTGTTGTTATGGACATTTTACTGGAAATCTTAACATGGGACAGGTTTATCCTTGATGAGCGTAGGTAGTGCCTAATCAAACGGAAACCAAGCCTGTCCGTGCATACTATTGGAACTACTTTTATGCCTAGACAGGCCAAGGCTGAAGCCGTGTTTATGGCGTTTCCGCCTCTAAATTCTTTTTGGGCTATCCCATCTATGCTTCCGCCCTTCCGTCCGGCAACGTTCCCAAGCATTTCATAAAAAGCCTTTATGCCACAATTTAGCGTAACAAACCTATCAAGGAAAAAATCAGGCATAACCACAACGGTAGCTTCAGCCTCCACGCTTTTCAGCGAGGACTGAACTTCTTCAAGGTAGGAGGCAAGCATTAGCAAGTCTTCCCATTCATATTTTTAGCTTTAACTCAGAATAATTTTGCCGTCAGACCTTCTAGCCTCCAAGCATGAAGCAGACCAGAGTCCAAATCAAGTCGCCATATAATAGGGCTATCATGAGACCCATCGTCACAAATACAAGCATTGGCAGTCCAGGGGTTGCCCAAACATTTTCAGGAATCACTCCAGCTTCAACGGCCCTTGAAAGCCTTTCAACGATGGCGTCGCGTCCCTCATCCCTTGGAAAAACGAGCAATCGCCTTACAGGCTTATTGTCCACCGTTTCTATGTCTTCCATGGGATAGATGTGCCATCTCTCCTTTAGCCGGCTGATAGGCGTTTTATAACTTGTTAGCAAGACCAAGAGTTTTTTGCCAATAGGCTCGTTTCTCAGCATATCCTCAAATAAGGGCTTACGGGTTCGCCAACGCCAAAGCAGATTATGCAGCAGAATATAAACAGCCATCAGTGCGGCTAAAAGAACAGAATTACTGAAAACCGTCAATGGGAAGAAGAGCTGCATAATGGGAGAGAAAATGCCAGAAATGGGTATGAAAAGCGCCTTGGGATAGAAGGGCAGGGCTAAGGCTAAACACATAAAGGCTTTGGCATCAGCCCCTCCGAAGGCTCCCGTATAAAATAGGATTATTGCAAAGGCTGATGTCAAACCAAAGCATAACCCGTAAAGGAGCAGCAAATCAAAACCAAAAACGAATATTTCGGCAAGGTTTAAGGCTAGGGCGACGGGTGCATAGAAAAGCCAAACCATGTTGCTTACCTCCCGGGTTTTGTAATCGCTCCAAGAAGCATAGGATAAGGCGGCTAAAGAAAGGAAAGCCTTTGCAACGGCAATTGGTTGCGCCGAAGTCATTCTTGGCACCTTTTAAGCAGCAGACATTCAAGCCTAGCTAAGCATAAACCTTACTATGCCCACTACCTTAAAAACAGAAAGGGGGGACAATCATTATGGGTTTACGGAGATCTTTCACTGAACTCTAAGGGCGCTCCTGTCTTAGGTGCTACACGGAAATAGTATCTTGTCAGAGACTGCCAAGCATAATTGCAGGTTATTTCAATTGTATCCCCGGCCTTAACAATACCATTGTTGGGGTTAAAGTCTGGATTATTAATTTTTGTTAGGTTTGATGGTGATGTGCCTATATATACGGTGCTTATTTCTGCATCCACAGTTCCAGTGTTCCTCACATAAATGATTATTTGGCCATTAGGTTGGAAGCTGACGGCGTCTTTTGTTAGCATTACGCCTGCTTGTTCTCCTGCGCTGCTCATGTATGTCATTATCCATGCATAGGTTACGACTATGGCTGCCACGGCTATAACCACCAGCAGTAGGGTGGCGAGTATCGGTGATATGGCCTTTTTAGAGTTTATTATGTGTTTTTGCATGTTGGATCCCTATGTATTAAATATTGCTATTTAATATAAACTTGTTGGTGTAAAAATGCAAATCCAAAATCAAGAATACTATGACCTCTCCACGACTACCGTGGCTACTGGAGGATAATTAACTAGAATCCATAAACCCGAGATAAGCTCGCCGTCCCGCTTATAAATGGGTGTGGAGGCACTATCGAAAACCACAACAGCACCATACCAGAGCAGGTCAGCTTCTTGCGTGTGTCCGGACACTGGCCCCACAACGTCTACTCTGTCAGGGCATACCGGGCGAAGCTCAATGAGTTTTGATGGAACTGTCACGTTAATGGCTCCCCTTTTTGCGGTGCTGCCGTCAAAGTAATATAGCATCTTATTGTAGGCGGTTGTGAACATTATTCCAAATCCGGCGGTTTGGCTTGTGTTAATTTGCGCCCAGCGGTGCTGCCAGCAGGAAGCTGAATAGTTATAGAGACTACTGCTCCCACTGATGATGCCTACCGTTGGATATCCGTTTGACGCTGTGCCATTTTCAACATAAGCGGCGAGGCTTGTGGAGGATGTGATGCTCATTGGACATAAATCCGAGATTGTTCGCGGTCTGTCCTGCGATTTTAGGAATAGATAGCGCAGCTGATAGGTATAATAGGTGGCGTTCACGGGAAGCGTTAAGACTATATGGGCATAGAAATTGGGGCAGTTCTCGACTCCACCGTAAGGCCATTCCACTTCATGATTTAAAACTGCTCTTACTGGCCCTACTATTGGAATCGACGGTGCAGAGTACCCCCAGTATGCATAGTCATTGTTTACCCGCATAAAATCGGTTGTGGCTATTATCGTAGTGCCCTTTTTAAGTTCAGCCGTGAATTTGTCGATTGGCCATTTTACGGTTAGCTCCACGATTCCATTGTTAATTTTTCTATAGTTGGATCCCATGGTTATTACATAGTTGTGTCTATAGGCTAGGGGGGTCTGTTTTGCTGTGTCCCTTCCATCCCACCATATAACGACTTTTGTCACGTTTGGGTTTACTGGGAATACTATCATATGCCTGTTGCTGAATACGCTCATATTGTTGGCTAGGCTTAGGGGCACACGATATTCGGAGGCCCACTCTTCAATTTGGAATGGAACCTCACGTTCCACACCATTTATGGTTTCAAACACGTGAATACCTTTAATTGGAATTGGTGGAATCGGCTTAGCCTGTGTTTTTATACGAAGATTCTCTCCAAGCCAACGTAGGGTGCCGTTCTGTAATAGTTCAATGATTATTGTTTCGCCTCGCATTGTCTCATATAGGTCTATGGTTGGCAGTATGCGCAAAAGTAAGGCATCTATTCTCCAGTAGTCTTGAATGCTGTCTGAAACTTCGTTGGAGCCTTTAAATCTGATGGTGAAAGTCGAGGAGTTCAAGTATTGGATTACTGAAACATTATTCCATCCGTTAACGAGGTTTAGGATAACCGGGACCCATGTTTCATTGTGCCAGACATCAACCATAAGAGGCTCCGTGGCAGCGCTAACGTCAGCGTAAATGCACAGCTCAGCCGTTGTTACATTTTGGCTGTAAATGGTCCATTGCGCTTCTAGGTCAAGTTCATAGTTGTTTCCGCCAAAAGCAACATAGATTATTTGCTTAGCTTGAGATTCAACATTACTCCATTGCAACTTAAACCCATTAGAGAGAAAGGAGACAAAATCTGCAGAACCTCGCAATGCAAAGCTGTTTGATCCTGTTCTGTCTCTCCATTGAATAATTCTATCGGCTCCAATTTCCATCGCATTATCTGAAGGACGCTGGTTGTCTGGATCTTCAAACCAGATGAAACCCTTTTCCGTTGGGGATGTGGCGGCGCCAAATGCAATTTCAGCGCCTGAGCCTATACTGTTTGACGCCACTTGTCCCTGCGTCGCCAGCATAACAAGCACTGGTTGAAAGCCCACCGTGGTGATTTGCTGGATTCCCGTTGATGTTGGCGAGTTAAAGCTTCCAACATCGTAGTTTCCACCTTTAAGCGCAAGGTAGAAAATGGGAGTTGGACTTGAGGGGGAGTCAATTATATTAATTTTAAAGCCATTTGGTAGATAGTCCATCAAGTCAGCTATAGCGTCCTGCTGTCCACTTGTGGGGTTTAACAGCAAGATGCATGAATCGGTTCTCTGTTGCCGATATGTATCTGTTCCAGATTGGCCATCCCTTGCGCAGGCGACAATTGCCCCCCTCTTTGTTGGGGAAACTGCAAACCCTATACCGATCTCCGCATTAGCGGTGTTGCTGTCAGGTTGCTCGGTGAAAGTCCAGAGGAACATTAAAAAGTCTGGTTTAAAACCGACGTTCGTGACGTCTAGGGAAGGCGAGGTTGGTAAAGTGAACGTGCCTGCCTTTGCATTAACTAATTCTGGACCGCCTAACGCGATGTAGTGTATGACATAATTGCCGGAGGTCGTGTCCCATTCTATAACAAAGCCGTCGGCCGTGAATTTTGTAACTTTTCCCTGGGCTGCCAATGTTGGATTTCCATTGCTTAATATTATTATGGAATATTTTTCTGATCGCCTTCTTCCCGCATTTGAAGTGCGAACATTGTCATCTGACGCGAAGGCGACGCCTAGGTTTTGACATGAGCCATCATATTCTGTTGCAAAGCCATAACCCATTCTTATCGAGTTATAAAGCCCCGTGGATACTTGACTTATCCACCAGAAAATGACTGCTTTTGGTCTGAAACCTACGCCTGTAATCTCTTGGGTTGTGACTCCGGTTTGTTTGTTGAATGTCCCCTTTTTCGCTAGAAAACCAGCTTCTGTTAGCGTGTCAAATACGTTATCCTTTGATTTTAGGGCGTTAAAGTTGCTGTGGGTTCCCTTATCTGGAGAGCCATCAACATCAGAGCGGGCGTCCACGTAATTTTCCGCAGATGTTCTTAGAGATTCCCATGAAAGATTAATTGTATAGCGGCTGTAGGAGGATGCTATGACACATAGGCCCCTCTCATCCTGAACCTCAACAACAAATGCCTCAGGATCTATCCCGCTTGGAACCTCCACTACATATGTGCCGTTTGCGAACGCTGTTATGCTGTTTGGAAAGTTGGGAACCCATGTAGTGTTAGCCTGCCAGTAGCGATAAAATTTGAAGTTTTCTCTTCCAAGGGTTATGAGGGGTTCATCCCGCTCATCGACTGTGACAAGTAGCCGCGTGGTGTTTGAATCCCGCCCGACTGTAACATTAAGTACTTCAACGCCTAGCTTGCATGAGGTTTCATATGCCACGTTGAATATTCCGAGGCTTGGAAGGTCATAGCTTACTCTGGCCTTCCCGAGGCTATAGGTTTTGCCAGTGAACCATTTAATTTCTAAGGTAAGGTTTTCCAGCCTCAGCGAGAGACCCCAGTCTGGATGCATTCGCGCAACATAGTCAAGGCCGCTGACGAGGAACTTTTCAGCCTCGCTATAGGCAAATTCCCTGTTTGCGGTAACCTTTAACACTGAACTGTATTGGCCTACAGTGTATCCGAGAATCTGCTTGAGGGCGAAGTTTATCTCATCCACAGCGCTTAAAACTTGGGGTTGCCCCTCAATTGAAAAATTACGGATAACAGAGTAAGTGATCATCGTGGTTCCCACGAGCACCACAGCTAAAAGCATGGCGGCGATAAGCGAATATTGCCCACGCCTATTCATCCTTATACCCCTCCCAGCTGCCCAAGCTGCAACACTACAAGTCTTGTTTCCTGAGTCCCGTTATAGCTGGCGTGAAAATTGAGTCTAGGCTTGTAATATGAGAGGATCCCAACGGCGGAAAGCCGGATATCAGGGGTTCTAGTTAGACCTAGCGCTAAGAGGAAACCCTCAATTTTATTGCCAACCACATGCTTGTAAAGGGCTCCTGAACAGTAAGTTTGATAATTATGTGTGACATTGTCAAATATTTGCACTTCAATTTTTAGATGATAAGCCTCCAATTTACTGGCCAATAGGGCCCTAGATGATGTTTGAATTTCAGACGGGTATATTCCATATCTATTGCAGTAATATGAGACCTGCGGCGTTAAATGAACATCATAGGCGACGTCGCTTAAAGCGATCCATGTGCCGTCTGATTGAAAGCTTACACCATCAAGCCCCTGGAGAAATGCGTTCAGGCCGGCAGCCCCGATGCCTACAATTCCATAAATCCCATAGCCATTACTAGAGCTTGCAAGCCTATCTGTGTTTGTAACGTAGAAGAATGGATAACCAACGATGCTCACCCACGTCCAATTATATGCACGGACGCGGGTTCCTAAGAAATGGCAATACCGAGCATAATTTGAGGAATATTGATCCACATACTCCGATGGTATTGGAATAGCCTCGCCGAAGGTGTTTATAACTACTGCGTTTTTAACTGTCTCGTTGCGTGACCCCGTAAGGGTCTGATTATTTAATATCCTTGAAAACTGGCTTGTGCTGTTAACGAGTACTGTGCATTTAAAGTATCTTGAAAGAAGCTTGTAAAGGTCTTCTGCTAGGCTTTGGGCCGTGTATCCTGTAACCCACCATCCTCTGGCATCGCTGCAGTTTAGAATGTATAGGGTTCCGCCTAACCCTGTTGAACCGATGACCTCGGGCTTAACATCGAAGGTTACATTCGATGAAGTTACAAGGTAGGAAGCGGCTTCTGAGTATATTCCTAACTCCTTAGCATTTGAAATAGATCTGTAGGGGATATGTATTGTTCCATGGCTTCCGGATTGGACAACGTAGACTGTGAGGTTATAGACTATGCTTGGCGGCAACATGGCGGTTAGGGCAGCGTTAAGTGTTTCCCATGCCGGATCGTCTGGTGGATTAAAAACTATGGCGCTTAGATTGTAGTTGGAATCCAGCATCTGAAGCGTTGTGAGGGCCCATCTTCTGAGGTTTATTGGGGAAACCCTTCTGGGCAAGGGTAAAACGGCGTAATAGGATGAAATTGTAAAGGCGCCTAGGATGATGATTATAACGAGAAAAACTTCAACCGTCCGCATCATCAGCCAATCACCTCATAGCCTTCAAGGCTCCACATAGCAAGCTTAGCCTCATAGGAAATATCGCCGACCAGCACGCTTCGTATCTCCGTGGCAACCCAAACGCTGTTGGATATATCTCCGCCGAAAACAACTGGGAAAGCCATCATGTTTATCCCCCAAGGCATCATGGTAATTCCATACACTGCATCAGCACCATAATAGCCCTTGTAGGATATTATCAGGATACCAGCATCCTTTGGCATGGTGAAGTTGGCAAAAGGGTTAATGCTGGTAATATTGCCACGGTAAATATAACCCTCCAGCCTACGTATAGTAAGATCCTCACATACATACATGAAGGATGCAGTGAAGTTGAAAGGAACAGTGGATGATTCATTTCGCAGGTCAAAGTTGCGCACAACGGTCACTCGTCTGTCATTAAAGCTTTCAACTAAAGGAACAAGGAAAGCATCAAAGCCCAAGGGTCTTTGACGGCATCCGAAGCCTATTAAGCCACCAGCTTTTGCATAAGCTAGGAAGGCATAGGAGTCGCCTGTGCAAACACTTGAAAAGTTCAGGTTAAGTACGCCCATGTTGTCCGCTGGGACGGCGCCAGTTATCATATCATACGTGGGAAAACCCTCAGAATCTTCTTTCACTTTTAACAATGCATAGCTGACTTCGGCATGGGCTAATGGAACTCCTCTGCCAGTAACTTTTATGGTGAGCGTTAGGGGGTCTCCTGCGTTAGCCTCCTCAATTTCAACATTCACTATAGGCGTTAGCGTGAGCTGAAATCCATACATGCCATATATTCCAAGCAGCTTTGCCACATCGTCGTATGAAACGGTCTTGTTCATTGAAACAAGCAGATAGCTTCCGAAGCCCAATGTGATGTTGCTGTAAGTCCTATTCGTGATTGTACAATAAACTGGTGTGCCTATGGATGATTGTAGCCTCATCAGTGAGAAGGGGCTTAACCTATATTGGGTGAATTCTGGGTTTTGCAGTCCAAAAACTGATGGGCTGTCGTCTCGTTTACCCCATTCTATGGGCTTGTCGCCCTCCATTTCGAGTGGAAATCCGGGGTTTAGGAGGATATTGTCGAGGATGTCGCTGCATTTTATGGCCAGGTTCTTTTGTCTTTGATAAATTATCACTGTTTGGATTGTTTGATTGAATAAGCTAATGAAGATTAGCATGGCTGCAAGGAATATTGTTGTGGCGATAATATGGTCTATTGTAGCTCCAGCCATAGATGTCACCCTCCAGGGGATGTATGGCTGAAGGATAGTCTAATGGTTCCATTCTCGTACTTCTCAGCGTAAATACATGTGTCATCAGAGTTGCTTATGAATAGGGAGTATATCCATTCAGCGTTTGGCCCCAGGACTATTGTCCGTTTTACCGCAATTTTTGTCCCGCTTAATGTTAGCGTTAATTCTAAGATTTTAGCCTGTGAACCAGAGGAAGACTGCTTTATGGTGGCGTTTCCCACATAGAAAGAGCCCTCAATATACTTTGGAACATCAGGTTTATGGCTTAACTGCATGGATTTTATGGTGGCATGGTCAAGGGTGAAGTACATCTGCTGTATCGTGCTTCCAATATTGTTTGCAACCTCTTCTAGGGCCAAGGTTCTCCTAGAGTCAACCCAGATGTTCATAAGCCAGTTTGCAACCATTGGAAATAGTATGACCTGGAGTACTAGAAGCGGGAGCATGATGACATTTTCGATGGCAACGTGGGCCATGATGAACCCCCTAGCCGTGAAGACCTATGGAGACAACCACCTCTCCAACATAAACCTCAATGATGCTTCCCTCTGTAACGCTGGGGATAAGCTCAGCGGTGCTTCGGAAGTTGAAGAAGGAGTTGTCGAAACCCGCCGCTTTAAAAGTAACTGTGACATAGTAGTCGGCTGGGTTGTCGGTTCTAGTGTTATTTGAGACATTGACTAAAACGGATCTTCCTGAAAGCGTAACCGATTGCGAGCGTCGAGGGTTCTCGCCTGATTTTAGCAATGGAAGGAAAATTCGAACATGGTTCTGGTTTCCAACTGTGGAGTTCTGGATTCTTATGCATGGAACAAGCACAACCCGTATGTAGTTTCCATCAGGCATAGGCATTTTTTCAATCACGAAAACGTTACCTATGGGGTCTGATGAGCTGTTGTATAGGAATGAGGGCTCCCTCGATGTGGGAAAGACAAGTTCATAGTAATTGTTCTGTATAGAGTATTTGCTTACAGGAACATTAAACATTAAAATGCCAGTGGAATAATTACAGACAAGCTGGCCGCTCACGTATATTGAATATTCAAGTGTATCATTGAGGAATACCATGCTTCCGGTTCTGCTGGCATAGCGTATTGTTTGAACCCTTCCAGGGATCCATGCTACATCGTCCATTTGAAGCGCCGCTGTCTGCATGAACTGCTTAACAGTGTTAAACTCGAATTCGGTCATCCTCTGCTCTAGAAAGTTGTTGGCATAAATGATTACTCCTATTAGAAGAACCACGATAGCGCCTGTTAGGATTACCGTGGAAACTATTGGACTTGCGGCTTTCTGGTTACGTCTGAATTCTGTCAGCCTTTCAGGTTTAAGCTTCACCTTTTACCCCCTTCAGGTTATCCGAATTTAATGAACATGGGGACAAGCTTGGCAGCTAGGGCTGCGACTATCACCAGTATTGCAGCATGTTTGAATCCAGCTGAAACTGATTCCTCGCTTATTTTGCCGGCAACTATTCCTATGAGGTAGCTGTGAAAGATGGCGGATGTGACGAAAATCGTTATCATTGGACCAATATCCTTTGTTTGGGCTACTTGTCCGCTTATCCCTGCAACGCCTGTAACTCCCAAGGTTCCGGACGTGAACCCAATCATCATCACAGTTGTTGCAACCAGCAGTAGGGCTGCAAAGTATGGCATCATCATGTATGGACGGACAGCCATCTTCTTCTCTTTTTCAACTTCCTGAGTTAGATTGTTGAATCTGGTGACGGATTCCATCATGGCTATTGTTCCGCCGCCAACATCTATTGTTTCAATAAGAAGGAACATTATAAGCTGGGCCATCCAGCTTTTAGTCCTCTTGATAAAGTCCATAATGACCTTTCTGAGGGGGGTGCCCCATGAAATCTCGGAACTTATTCTCCGCAGTTCTTTGCTGAATTCGCCGTAGTCTCTTTCAGCGAGGCTTTCTATGCATTTCTCAGGGGACAACCCTGTCTTTCTCACCTCAGTTAGATCCCTCAGGAAACTGTTGATTCCATGTTCCATGCTTGCCTTCTTGCTGCTCACCCTCTGGTGGACTATGGCTGCCGGCGCGGTTGTTATGAACAGGGCTATAGCTATTGCTGACGGCAAGTCGATAAGCTCCTGTAGTTGGCCAAAGAGGGGTACTTCCATGTATCCGAAGAAGTTTGTTAGTAGGAGCAGTGTTAGAGCGCCGAAGATGCCGCAAATTCCAAGGGCCTTGTAGGGCCTGTTTTCTGTGACGGGGGATTTTGGCTGCATGCTATGGGCTAGATATATGAACATGAAGGATAGCATAGGCGTGAAGACGAATGTGTAGAGGATTATGCCTGAGCCCATGGATATGCCGGTGCTGTAGAGGGATTCTACGCTGAAGAGTATGTAGAAGCAGAGGGACATCAGAACCATGATTATTATGAAAGTTTCCATAAGCATGCCAAGCCTTTCAGCTGCAGCCTTAACCCGCATGGCTCTTGCCTTGAAAATGTCCTCGGCTTTTCTTTCAAGGAAGTGAACTATGTCGCCGCCAACTATAACTGTCGAAGCGTATCCGGCCAAAAAGTCCCTGAAAACCTCTAAGGGGTTCTTTTTCGCAGCGTTTTCAATGGCAGTTAGTGGATCTATTCCGAAAATTTCCACATCCTTCACTATTTCCCTAGCTTCGCTACTTATGGAGGGCATCAGCTCAACTTCCGCCAGCCGCTTAAAACTTGTGTAGGGGGATATTCCTCCAGAGGCCATCACACTGATGTATGCCGCCGCAAACGGCAGCTCCTTTTCAAGGTTGCCAGCTCTATCGCTGGCCTTCGAGAGGGGAACTAGCATGAAGCCCATCATGACATATACTGGGAAGGGGACCAGAAATATGAGGGGTATAAAAGCGTAATAATAGAGGAGGATTACGGAGATAACGCTAACTGGGATTGTGAGGAATGCAGAAAAGAACATTAGGGAAACATATGTTTCAGGGTAAATTTTGATTTTGGCTTTTTCCAAATAGTCCTTGAAGGAAACTACATGTTTTAGGAAGGAGGGGGCTACCCTTCCGAAGATGCGGAAGGACCAAGCCTCAAGCACTTCCAGAAATGGCAACTGCGCCAGCCTCCTCGATTACTTTCTCCCTACCCTCAACAACCTTCTCATATACCTGCTCCGGCCTTGCATAGTACTCTGCGATTATGGCGGCTACGTCCCTATAGCTTCTTATATTGCGCTCCCGCATCCAGCGTAAGATTTCTTTTCGCCTCTCCATTTCTCTTAGCAGAGCATCCACGTCTATTCCCTGGCGCTCGGCAATATCTGGGATTAAGACGCTCCTGTCAAAATAGGAAACATGCTCGTCCTTCGCTGGATCCCATTTGAAAATTTCCCTATAGTCGCCATAGTCGGCTATTTCATTAACGTCAATTACTCGCCTACAGGTTTTTCTCCCCTCGGCTCTTCTGAGGTGTACCCTTCTAACGCATAGGATGATGTTCATTAAGGGGATGTAGGCTGGCGCTATGTCCATGGGTTTTTGTGTTAAACGCTTTATTGCCGAGTCCAGGTTTTCCGCATGCATTGTGCACATGCCACCGTGGCCTGTTGCCAAGGCCTGAAAGAGCACGTAGGCCTCCTGTCCTCTAACCTCGCCTACGATGAGTATGTCTGGACGGTGTCTCATAGAAGCTTTCACAAGGTCGAAGAGAGTTACCTCTCCAACATTGCTTCCGCCAAGGCCGTAGCTTTGTCGTGATATGAGGGAGACCCAGTTCTGGTGAGGTATATTAATTTCAGCTGTCTCTTCGATGGTTATCACCTTGCTTCCTGGTTTAATGAGGCATGTGAGGGCGTTTAGGGCTGTGGTTTTTCCAGCTGCTGTTCCGCCTAGAACCATTACTGAGGCTCGGTTTTCGAGGCATATCCAGAAATAGGCAGCCATCTCCTCTGAGAATGTGCCCATTTTTATAAGGTCGATTATTGAGTAGGGGTCTTCCCTGAATTTTCTTATAGTGAAGGCTGTGCCGAAGGGTGTAACCTCACGCCTATAGCAGACTGCAAGCCTATGCTTTCCGGGCAGGGAGGCATCAACTATTGGAAAGGCTGAGCTTACATGTTTTCCAGACATGTGAACTAGCTTGACAACCATGTTGTCAAGCTCTTCATCCGTTTCGAATTGTATGTTTGTTTCTATGCTTTCGTAGGCTCGGTGCCATACGAAAACGGGCTTTTTAACGCCGTCGCATGAAATGTCCTCTATATTGGGGTCCCTCATCAGCGGGTCTATCTTTCCAAAGCCCACAAGATCCCTTTCAGCGTGATAGAGAATCTTGTACCATGAAACATCAGGAAGCCAACCTAGACTTATTCGATATTTATTCACTATTTTTCTCGCCCGCTCTGCAAAGAACTTTCTTGGATCCGGAATTTCCTCTTTAGGAGCTTCGATTTCAGCTAGGAGAATTTCGAGGATGCGGTTGTAGATGCCCCTTTCAACCTGATCAAGTTGAAGTTCATCAAGTATGTATTTGTATTCTCCTGTTTTTGGGTTTTGAACTATTGCAACATGGGCGAAGGGTTCATATAATGGGTATCTTTCAACAACCTTGAAGTCTTTTGGTATTGGCTGTGGCGGAGGTGGAGGTATTGGAGCCTTTTTTGGTTTACCTATGCGTAATCTTAGTTTAGGCATATTTCTCCCTTGGATGCTGAGATTTATTGTTCAGAATCTGATTATTAAATATTGCGACGTGTGAAACACTATTCCAGTTTCTGCTGCTCCCTCAATATTAAAAACTTATGCCTTCAGAACCATTGCAAAAAGGGATTTGCCAATTTCTCCTCCTTCAGCGTTGAGGTTGGACCGTGCCCGGGGTAAACCGTCAAATGTTCGGGCAGATCCAGTAGCCTTTTAAGGGATTTTCTCATATCCTCATCTGAGCCTTCAGGAAGGTCTGTTCTGCCTATAGAACCTGCGAATAGGGTGTCTCCGGTGAAAATTTCATTCTCGCTTAATAGGCAGATGCTTCCAGGAGTGTGGCCGGGGGTATGAATGACTTTAAGGGTTTCTTCTCCAAATCTTATTAAATTTCCCTCGTTAAGGAATTCGTCTGCTGGGGGCGTATTAATGTTAAATCCGTAAGCCCTCGCGAATATCCTTCCCGGTTCTTCAAGCATTTTTGCATCTTTCTCGTGGATCATAATTGGTATTTGGAATTGTTCTTTAAGTGGGCCGTTTCCACATATGTGGTCTGGGTGTCCATGGGTGTTTATGATGCACTTTGGTTTTAGTTTGTTCTCATTTATATATTGGATTATCTGCTGTAATTCCTGCTTGGCATCGTATCCCGGATCTATTATGACGGCTTCCCCTGTTTTTATACATGACACGATGAAGCAGTTTGTGAGAAGCCTTCCAACCATGAACATTTGCACTATCATTGCTGTTGCCCTTTTACGGGCTTAAAATAAACGATTTGCATTTATAGGTTTCGGGCTATTACGATAATTTCATGCATTTTAGAGTGTGTGGTTAATTATTTTATACTAAGAAAGGGGAGATGGGCTTGAAAAGAGTGGAAAAAGGGGTTTTAGAAAAGTTTGAAGCGTTTTTCCTTTTTCTTGAGGAATGCGCTTTCCACGCCTGTTAAGACAGCCATGACAGTGGCTGTTCCCGTCAGATCCTTGTCTATCCTTGCGCCCCATACGATTTTGGCCTTTGGCGGTATCGAACGCCTTACAAGTTCTCCTGCTTGGTGGACTTCGTTTAGGGTTAAGTCTTCTCCGCCTGCAACGTGCAGCAAGAGGCCCCGGGCTTTTGTAACATCCTCAACGTCTAATAGACGACCGTTAAGCGCTCTCTCAACAGCCTGCTCCACCTTGCCGTCGCCCCTTCCTTCGCCTACCCCTAAGGAGGCTAGGCCCGCGCCTGTCATTATGGCGCGTAGGTCAGCAAAGTCTATGTTGATTAGGCTGGCAGTGGTTATGGTTTCCGTTACGCCTTTGATGAATTTTCCAATTGTTGTATTGGCTACACCCAGGGCTTCTTTAAAAGGGAGGTTTCCGGCTAGTTTGACGAGTTTGTTGTTGTCTATTAGGACAACTGTGTCGCACACTTCCTTGAGGCGTTGGATTCCCTTTTTTGCCAGTTCCATTCTTGCGGTTTCTATTTCGAAGGGTAGGGTTACCACGCCTACAATGAGTTGATAAACGTTAGGGGATACCCTTTTACGCAGTTCTTCTGCTAGGGCTACTGAAGCTCCTGTGCCTGTGCCCCCGCCCATACCAGCGACAAGGAATATGATGTTTGCTTCTGCTATTTCTTCAATGACTTCGCTGGCGCTTTCATGCATTGCCTTTTCTCCAAGTTCAGGGTAGCCTCCGCATCCTAGTCCCTTGCAGGTTTTTTCGCCTATGAGGATTTTTCTGTCAGCCCTGGTAATTGCTAGGTGGTTGGCGTCTGTGTTTGCGGCTATGAGTTTGCCTCCTGCTATTCCTTTTTCTTTAACCCATGTTATGACGTTGCAGCCTGCACCGCCTATACCAACGGCGACCACGGATGGACGGGAGATTCTTGCGAGCTGTTCTATGCGCTCCTGCTCTTTTAAAAGGAACTTTTGTTTTCGAATTTCTTCGAGTTCCTGTTCTTCAACGTCTACTTTTGGCATATGTGTTCTCCTCCTATACACTGCATTTATAGGGGCGCCTTCGCATATTTAAGTATTGCGAATTAAGACTTACTATTTAATAATATGATACCTTATCGAGAAATAAACTTTAAAAACAGCCAAACCGCCATTAATGTGAATTAGAATGGAAAAGCTGGATTTGATGAGAAAGTTCATGCAGACTTTCGTGGGTGGCGGTTTCTATCTTATTATTAAGGATCATGGAAGCTATTTCCTAGTATATTCCGTTGAGATTTACCAGAAGGAAGATGAATCTTGCCCTCCAGAGGGGGTTCCTGTAGGCGGCTATTTTATGCGCCTGCTGGTTAGGAGCGAAGGAAACAGGGAAGCTGCCATCCTATGTGATTGGAGCGAGGAGCTACTGGAGAACCTCTTAAAGCATTACGAGTATGCCAAAGAGTCTGGATACAACATGCTTCTCATGGAGAGATCGCCTTTAAACAGGGATGATTGGCTTCTGCTTTGGGGAGACGAGGTTGAAAAGGCTATAAGGCTTGATGAATCCCGCGATGATGGGCGCTGGTATATTACCTAGGCTTGGCATGTGAGGTTTTTAATTTAACCTTTGCCAAACCAGAATCATAAGCGGAATGCTGCTCCTTTCATGCCGAAGCCAGAATAACTAAATTTGAGGCAGTTTTAATTTGCGAAATTAAAAAAGGGTGGATGTTTGCCCCGCTTTTAGGCGGGGGGGTGAAGGTTCTATCCTGCTATTTTTCCGCGTATTGTGATTATGGCGAAGATGGCTGCTATGGCGGATATCAGGGATAGCACCACAGCTATCCATACGGGCATTGTTAGGCCTTCAGCAGCTGCTTTTGCTGATTCAGCTGCTGAAACGGCACTCTCAGCGGTGGAGGCCGCGGTGTCTGCTGCTGATTTGGCGGCGTTAGCTGCTGAAACTGCGCTTTGGGCTGTGGAAACCGCGGAATCAGCTGCTGACTTGGCGGATTCGGCTGCAGTTTTGGCGGCGCTTGCGGCGGATGCGGCGCTTTGGGCGGCTGAAGCTGCGTTCTGGGCGGCTGAGGCGGCGCTTTGGGCGGCTGAAGCTGCGCTCTGAGCTGCTGAGGCGGCGCTTTGGGCGGCTGAGGAGGCGGTGTTAACGGCTGAGGATAGGCCGGATATGGCGTTCTGCATTGAGGTTATCTGGTTTGTCATTTGTGTCATGGCCTGATTCAGCTGGTTTGTCATTTGGGTTATGGCCTGGTTCAGCTGCTCTGTCATTTGGCTTATGGCTTCGCTCAGCTCCTCGCTTGTAACGGCGGCGGTTTTAGCATTTACCGTGAACAGGTTTGAGGCTATCTTCTTTCCTGTTGGGTCGTAGGCTGTGAAGTTCCAGCTGCCTACCATGGCGTCGTCAGGAAGCCTAGGCGGAAGCACTGTCGAGTTTAAGTATTTGAATCCGGTAATTGGATCCGTCACCACTTCAGTGGAAGTTATCGTGTGCTCCCAGAATTTCAATCCAGTTGGGTCTTTTATTACCAATTTTATGCCTACTATGGATTCGGTGGATTTGACGTGTACGCTTACTTGGTCGCCTTGCGTGTAGGTTGTGGATCGTGTGTAGATTTCAGTTATGGGTTCTGTTACTGTGAACTTGGCTGTGGCTGATACGCCTTTATCATCTGTTGCAGTTACGGTGTATTCACCTTTGGCGACTGTGGGAACCTTGAATGAGGCATAGAAGCTGCCGTCTCCAGCGGTGTATACTACTGATGGTGTGGTTGCCACGGTTAAGTCGCCGAATTTAAGGGTTATTTTCGAGTTAGCGCTGAACCAAGTGCCTGTGACACCGACTGTTGTACCCACGTATCCGGCTGTTGGGCTTAGAACAATTTTTGCAGAAGAAACAACCTTGAAGTTCGTGCCAGCAAAGTTGGCAGGCGATGCGGTGTCCACTGCTTTAACCCAGTAGTAGGTTCCTGGAGCTGTGGGGTCGCCTACTGTTGGCACATTGAAGGTTGCCGTGAAGGTGCCGTCTGCAGCTACTGGGTAATCGTCTACAACAGTTATGGTATCTGCTGTTGGATCCCCGCTATACGGATTTTGGCTTGGAGCCATGTACCAGAGAACGTCAACGGTTTTACCTGGGCCGAAGCCTCTTCCGGCAACTGTTACGGATGAGCCTCTGAGCCCTGAAGTCGGCGTCAGCGTTATAACGGACTTGACTACTGTTATAGTTCCTGAGGCTCTAGCCTTGCCAGTGCCGTCAATTACAAACAAATTGTACGTACCAGGTGATGTGCCGACTGGCATCATGAAGGATGCGGATAGGGAGCCAAGCTCACTTGTGGATGAAGGAACTGATGAAATTACAGCAGTAGCGGTGGTGTTGTAGATCGTGTAGGTTGCGTTCGCGAATCTTGTGCCCGAAAGTGCCCAGTTCCATGTTAGGGACACGGAGCCGGTTACGTAGTCTATGGTACCGCTGCCAGCAACAACAGAGGTGTTACCCCTTGCGAAATTAAGGATGAGTTTACCTGCACCGTCATCCCTGAAGCCCAATGCCTCGCTGAAAGCGGAGGAGTTTGTAACGTTAAGCACCACGGAATTCGGCTTTATTGGTTTTTTGGCTAGGATTCCGCTTCCACTGGTGCTGCCCCATGAGCCGCTGATAGTTTCATTTTTCACAAGGTTTTCAGGGGTTGAGCCTAAATGGCATATGATCATGGCATCCTTTAATGCTGCGAAGCCTGAACCAAGAACGTTTACGGTGTCTCCTGCAAGTACGGATGGTGGAGCTGCAACAACTTTTGGTTGAACATCAAAATTCACATGGATGATGCTGTTGGATTCAATGTCCTTGGCGATTATTGTGTGCGTGCCATTCACCGCTTCTGGAACATTGAATGTTATTATAGCTGTCGTGCCAACGGCGTAGGCTTGCGCAAGGAAACCTGCTTTACCATCCCAGTCCTTAATTGAATCCCAGTAAACCTTAACCAAACCGCCGGGGGTTGTACTGTTAACTGTCACTCGTATCATATCGCCAACATTTCCCTTAGGGGCGCTAGTTATATCAACCCAGCTAGGAGGCACATATCTTTCAACTTTCGAAATGCTAATTATTGCCATTGCCATGGGTATTGCCGCTAAAATCATTGAAATTGCCAAGATCGCCGTTACCAGAAAGGATAGCGTTTTCTTACCATTTTGCATTTATACTCTCTCCTTCCTAAACTAATTGCTTGCGTGGAATACTTATCTCAAAACACCATATTTATATCTAATGTATACAGAAACCACTTGGGAATTGAAACTGTACACATTCTCAATAATTATATATATACCGGAATATTATTTAGCCTTAAGGAGATTTAAAAGTTACTATAATCATGCCCTTCAAACATTCAACTGCGCCGACTTTGCATCCCATTCCATCAACAACGCCCTCTAGAAACCTGCAGAGCATCTCGGTAGCCTCCATGGAAAGCGCCGTGGAGACGCATCTAAGCCTTACTGCTTCGCCCTCATGCAGCACATCCACCTCATTCAAATCCCATCTGGTAGCCTCAAGAAAGCACCTTAAAGCCTCAACAGGATCCTTGAACTTCTCCCTCAAATATCGCCCATGGAGGCGCCCTCCCTCAAACCACTTGGCTAGAAGCTCCTCCCGCCCGCTTTTGTAGAGGCCTTCAACCATGAAATCCAAAGCCTCTTGGGGGACGAAGGCGCCGCCGAGAACCCTCTGAGCCTGCAGAACCTCAAGCGCCTCAGCCGCCTTATCAGGCGATAAGCCAACCCCATATGCCCTAATAGCTAAACGTACAGCCTCCTCAACGAACTTTCCAATGGTTTCACCCCTCCCCCGGGCAATTGCCAAAATCTCCTCAATAAGCTCCTCAGGCACATATACGAGCCTCTTACCCCTAGGCTCTAAAGCTTTACTTTTGCCGCCAGCCATCACCTTTCTCCCTTCTCAGCCATTACGCCCTCTAGGCGGATATTGCCCTTGAAAATCTCCCGCTCCACCACCCTAAAGCCGAGGCCCTCCAAAACCCCCTCAAGGAAGGAGGCAAGCAGAGAGGTATAGCCTTCGCTGAACCTTGGACCCAAAACCTTAATGGAAACCCCGCTGCTGGACTTCTCCATCAAAAACTGCGAGGCGTTCCACATGAAAGCCTCCAGATCCCGCCTTAAGGAATCAAAGGGATCAACAGCGCCGCTGGTAGCATAACGCCTGGCAAACCAAACCCCAGCATCAAACCAGCTCTTAACAGCCCTGTTTTTAGCCTTCTCGCAGGCCAAATCCGCCAACTCATACCATAGGCTTTCCAAACCCAAAACAAAACCAGACCGCTTCGCATTCTCCAAAACGCCTCTCTCCTCCAAAATTCTCCTCAAATCCAAACCCAACTCCTCGGCTCTCAAAACCAAACCAAAAACCTCATTCACCAAAGCATAAAGACTGTAACCCCTCTGACGGGCAACCTCGCTCAAACGGTCAATAAGATCCTCCCTAGCCACAAAAGTCTTACGCCTAACCTTACCCTCACCCAAACCAGCCAACAAACCACCAGCAAACACAAATAACAATAAAACCTTTAAAATCTTAAACATTTCCAAAAAAGGAATCGAAGCCTCAAATTTAGAGGGGCTAACCCTTTAATAATCCTATAGTCATCAATTATTTTGGGTTAAATTTGTCCTATCCAGAAGCGGAGCTTCTAAGGGAAAGAGCTGAGGATTTTCTGGAAACAGCTGAAAAACTCATCAACGAAAAGAAATACGACCTAGCAGCATTCTGCATCGAACAGTACTGCCAACTCATACTAAAGTACAAGCTCCTATTGAAAACGGGAACATATCCAAGAATCCATTCCATAATGAGCTTAATGCGCCTGCTTTCAGAAGAATCTGAGGACGCAAAAACATTCCTTAAAGATTCCAAAAACATTCTATACCTCACAAAAATAGAGGATGCGTACATAGGCGCAAGATACCTACCCAGAGCCTACGAAGAAAGCGAGGTTAGGGACATGCTCAGGTTCGCTAAGGAGGCCTTCAAAAAAATTGTCGCAAAAATTTGAAATATACATGAATTATGGGAGAAAAAGGCTTGAACAACTCAAAAATTATAGGCAAATAGCCCAAAAAGTAAAGGAAATAGCCCAAAAAAGGCTTGGCAACGTTGAGGTTTACGTCTTCGGCTCCGTAATAGAAAACAATGCAACAGCATCAAGTGACATCGACCTCCTAATAATAACAGAACACATCGATAAAGAGGAAGCCCAAAAACTCAAAGCAACCGTAATGGAATCAATAGACGCCCCAATAGAACTCCACATAACATCAAAAAGCAGCTTCGAAAACTGGTATAAAAAATTCATAACAAAAATGGAGAAAATCGCCTAACCAGTCCCACAAACGACTAGAAGATCCTCATATGGTCTCTATAAACCCCCTGAGCCCTAATGACGATGGCCTTCAAAAACATGCACCTACCTGCAGCTAACCACCAAAAACTGCAAAAAAAGGCTTTAAAGAGAGAACTGAAGGCAGCACCTTAAAAGCAGACAAGTCACTCGAGCTCTAAAATTTTCCTCGGGGTGAGGTCTCCGCTCCACTTTAAAATCCAAACGCCCCTCCTTTTGGCTTCTTCAAGGGCGCTTGGAGGAGCGTGGTCAGCATAAACAACCTTAATAATCCTCCGCCTTAACAAATCAGGCCTTCTGCTCCTTAAAAACGCAATTTTCTCCTCAAGCTCATCAATCAACCTAACCCCAAGCCTGACAGTAGCCTCGCCAACAACACACAAGTCCCCAACAGCGCCGTAAAGATTTATTTCCCTACCATCAACAAATATCCTCTCAAGCTTTATGTCAACAGCCAACTCATTCCTTAGCCTATATCCAACAACATCAAGAGCCTCCTCCTCAACGGTCAAAGTAAGCCTCCCAACAGTCGTCCAAAGTTGACTCAAAGAAACATCAACCCTCCGGAAACCCCTATTCATGTCCGCCCTAAGCTTAGCAATCTCCTCATCGTGGCGCTTAAAGCCAGCAACCATGTCCTCCCTAAGCTTCACAAGTTCAGCCTCATGCTTGTCCAAACGCTTCAGAATCTCCTCTAAACCTACAAGCCCCGCTACTGCATACCTAAACTCTTTATCCTTCTCCAAAAGTTCTAGAAACTCTTCTTTTAGCCTTTGAGACATAAAATAATTTCAGATAAACGAAATATTTAAACAGTCTGCCCGGATTCCCAACAGCCAAAAACGAAAATGGATGTTAACAGATTTATTCCGTCATTGCTGGATTTCACACCCACAGTTAGAAAATTTAGAGTCTATGTTTGGGAAACCTCCCAAGCCGACAAGAATAATTAATTGAAAGAACAAGTAGGAACCGGTATCAGATATGCTACATTGGGATCAGGTAAACGTTAAGCTTCTAGAGAAGCGCACAGAGGACGTCTGGTTCGATTTCAGCCTCCGCCAGCTTAGAAAGGGCGAAGTAAAATTCTATAGGGTTAAAGACCCGAAGTCAGGCGAGTGGATATTTAAAACCTGCAGGGACATGGAACAGGAAAGGGTAATAGTGAAGGCTATAAAATGCCCTCAGGGTCCGGCCCTCTCCCAGCTTGAGGGGAACACCATGCTCTTCCAGAAGAGCGCAATCCCGGAAATGTACTATGACATCATAAGCCTAACACAGATAGACGAAAATGGAAATGTACGCCGAAAGGCCATAACAGCCGAGGAGGAAATCCCTCAGATTATAAGGGAAAAATATGAGGTGAAACCCTACGAGGAGGCAACGGGCAAGCAGGTTCCCGGAAAACATTTCGTAACCCTATGCAGGGGCGACGACGAAAAAGCCATGATAACCCTATTCCTAATGGAAAGAGCCTGGCCCATAGCCCCGCCGCCGGAGGAAAAGCCATTAGTGGCAACCACAGCCGAGGAAGAATCCCAAAAGCTCCACAAAAGGGAAATAGACACAGGTCATGTGTGGACATGTCCAATATGCAGTCGAAAACACCGTCTAATCCATATAGAAACTGAAAAAGCCATAAAACACTCCATCCGAAAACACGTAGAGGAAATATCCAAAAATTGAGCCGCATCCTCTTCACAAGCGAAAATAAAATATGGCATAATCCAAATCAAAATTTTTCCATTTTCTATAATCTAAAAACCGTCCCAAGCAGCGATAATAATTGCCCGCAATATATCTGCATGTTAAGAAGAGTTATAGGACAGGCTCCATCACTCCCATAACGGTGCAATTGAATGAGTGAAAAAATTGTCAAGGTTACCTTGGTAGAGGAGCCGGAAAAAAGGCAGGAGGACAAATCCATAAATTTTGCACATCTGGAACAGTTAACCTCAAGGCTCATGGAGGTTGAAAAACTCCTAGAGGAATTCAAGGCAAAACTTTCAGACGCGGAGTCTGAGTTGAAGGAATTCAAAAACAAAAGTCCTCTGGAAAAGCGCTTCAGCGAACTCACAGGAAACACCTTCAAAGACCTAACACCGGAGCTGGAGCAAAAGGTGAAAACACTGCAGGCTGAAGTGGAAAACCTAACCTCAGAAAGGGCTAGACTCCGCAACGAGATTCTAACAGGCCTAAGCAACGTGATAATGCCCGTTGAAACAGACGGGCTGGTTGAAACCACAGAGGAGGAAACTTTCTTCAAATTCAGGGATGGCGCCAGATACCCAAACATAACAGCTTTCCTTAAAAAGGAAATGAAGTTCGGCAATCCGCCAATCTATGTCACAATAAACCCGGAGGGCATAAGGGTTGTAGGCCTAACCGAAAGAACAGCAGCCGTTAAAGAGCTTGTAAACGCCATAGAAAGCCTTAGGGCAAAGGCAGCCGATCAGATACCAAAACCCCAGCAAACCCCCATTCCGCAGCCGACAATTGAAAGTCCCCCATCAGAGGCTGAGATGGAAGAGAATATAGCGAGCATCTTCAAGAAAGCCAAAAAACGCCTGACAGTTCCAACATGAGCCCCAAGCTTAAACTAGCCTAAGCTTCCTCAAAACTTCTTCAGGCAGAAACTCCTGCCTAGACCTTACAGAGGCCTCCTCCACATAAAGCTGAATAGCATACTTTAACGCGTCATCACTTACTGGAATATAGTTCAAATCTGAACCAAAATAGTTCAAAAGCGAAGCTGCACAGGCAAAACGTATGGCCCTATCCTCCAAACGCGCGGAAAAAGTCACATGCTCCCTTGGAATACACTCCAAAATAGCATCACGCGCCCTCTCAATTAAATCATAAGCCTTAGGCGTAATCATAACAGGCTTTTTTGGAAAACGGTCCCGAACAAGAGGATGCCCAGTTTCAATAGCATAAACAAGCGTAACGTGATCCCGAATCCTCCTAGCCCCCTTCTCCGTGTCTATCTCCCCGAAGGCCAAGCGCCTTTGACTCTGGGCAATTTCAATGAAACGCTCCTTTGTAAGTCTATGCAGCCTACAAAGCATACGATCCTCAACAGCACTATTATGCAATATTACACCCCCGTAACCTCCAACAAAGTTTTCAATAGCCCTACCCTCTGGGCGAACCTCAATATCATATGTGGGTTCCTCAAGCCCAGTGTCCACAATCTCTACAACCTCATCCCAGGCTAAATCTCCGGAAACCAGCATCCTAAGCCGACGTACCTCCTCGGTGAGGCTCAAATCGCTGGGCAAAGCCTCGATCAGCCTTAAAAGCGTAGACCTTTGCACCGTGCTATAACGGCCCGTTTCTAAATTAGCAATAAAAGATCGTGAAACCGCATTGCCAAGCAGCTTTGCAAAGGCCCTCTGGGAAAGATTATTTCGCCTTCTAAGAGCGTATACCAACTCTTTAACAGCCACTGCCGGTACAGCATCAAAAAATTCACCATGACCGAAGAAACTTTGAAGGTACATTTTATCTGATGACAAATGACCACTCAAAGCTGCAGAAACACCCTCGCCCTTCAAGCTAAGGTTTCCTCCATCTGCAAGGCATCCCTCCGTAAAAGCCTTTACACAACCCTTTGAAAAATTAAACACTATTGAAGGGACACGCTTCTCATGGCGGCGGACGCCGGCGCCAAGCGCCATAATTAACCTTGCCAGAATCATTGAATGCATAACCATAAACTTTCCATCATAAGAAACTGCAACGCCGAATTTTTCAGCAAATCTGACGATCCTTTTTTCATGTTCAGGCTTTTTTACAGTCAACCTTACATATCTTCCATGAATAATCTCTCCCCGGGCAACATAAAACCCTAAAAACCATGCAAAGTCTTCATCAACATCTATCAAGGCCGGGAAATCCCTGCCCATTTTGGCTGAATACAAAACCGCCGTAGCAGGTATGCCGCGGACATCCATAAGTTCAGCATAAATGGATAATGGCATCATTGAATTGCCATTCCAATGGCGAACCGCCGCGTATGACCTTTGAATTCGCCTACTAAAGTCCATTAACGATGGATTTGAACTTTTAGAAATCACTTCTCTAACGGACAAATCCCTTACAAAAATTCCCTCATACAGATTATTTTCAAAAAGCAGCCATGCAACATTCAGTTTGGAAAGCGGCTTAGGATTAGCTGGTAGACGCCTTGGAATAGCCACATAATCGCCTGGCTTCAGCTTGCTTGTCGGAACGGATTTAATTAGCCCATCCTTGGAAATTGTGAAAAGCGAGTGCCCTAATGTAACTCTCACTCTGCGACCGCTACGTAATCTCACCTCGTAAATCCTAGAGACGGGATGCTTAAGATATCCGGTAATCTCAAACAGTTCCATCTGCAGGGTTTCCGGGTTAAACGATGCCACTTTAACGCCAACAGGATGCGATTCAACAAGCTCCCCTATCATGCGGAACTCATAGCCATTGGGACCAAAAACGAGAACATATTCATCATAAGGCAGGCTGAAGTTTGGATCTGAAATGGTGACTTCATAGCCCCTGCCGAAGGTTGCAACGTTATAGTTTACTGAGAAGAAGCCGCCGAAGCGGTAGGGACCTATAACCTCCCTGTGAAGCTCATATTTTATTATTCCCCGCTCCATAGCTAACTTTAACGGCTCAACCATGCCCTTATATCTAAACCAGTCGTTGAATTCTGGTATGATAAAGTTGAAGGTTCTGCCAACATAAGCCTGACCAATTCTTATGAAGCGGGCAGGCGTCATACCTCCTGCATAACGGTTCCGCCCGGGAATCCCGTGGGGGTAAACCTTCGCGTCAAGCTTGCCGAGAATCATATCCCTCGTCGAGAAACTTTTACCCGTTCCAGGCTCGCCGAACAAGGCTAAGTTCCAACCTGTACGCATGCCCGTTCTTCCACTCTCATGGACAATATCCACATCAGCCAAGCCATACTGCTGGATAATGCTCAAGAAACTGTCAAAGTACAGAACCGACCCAAACAGTTTCATCAGATAATCAGCAAGGGCAGCTGCTGAGAAGGTTTTTCCAAACCTTATTGTGGATTCCAGGCGGCTTTTCAGCAGTTCCCTTAAATACTCGTTGAATTCATTATCCATCTTCCCAATTTCCTGCCTCTCAAGCTCAACATAATCCACCTCCCCCTCGCCAGCCACAGCAGCCTCAGCGGCTGGCATAGTCCCCTCCCTTAGCACTGCAGTGGGACGCCTCTCCACCGGGCCGCCTAGTTCCTCCTGAATAAGCGGGAAAACCTCATCTAACAACTTCCACTCAGTGTAACCGTCGCCCCTATAGGAAACCGCCAATATCTTCAGCCTTTCAAGATCAGCTATTATGGCCTCAGCATTTACGGGACGCTTAATGCGGGAGGTCACATCCATTAAACCGCCGCTGCCGCCCAGCTGAAGAAAGGCTTTTAGAACCTCCACGCCATCATGTCCATGCTTCCCCATTATCTGGCGAAGACCAGCCCTTAGGGCGTCCCATGAGCCTTTAAGGGAAAAAACACCATCCTCGAAGGTGTAGTGCTTGCCACGGAAAACAACCCAATCCCTAGGCTTCTGAGACTCGAAAATCTCCCTAAGCTGAACATCACTTATAACAGAAGCTATTTCAAAGGCCGCCTGCTCCTCATCCATGTCCCAAGCACTTTCAAGACGCTCAAAATATGGAATAGCCAGCTTCTTTCCAATCTCAAAGAGACGAATCCTCGGAAAAGCCCTCTTAAGGAGAATTTTCCTCTCCACAACTTTTCCTTCTTCCACCTTCAAGCCCCCTTAAAGTAGGAGTTAATTATGGCATTAACCTCCTCATGTCCAATCCAGCCCCTAGACTCTAACTCCTCCAAGCCCCTGGCTACGGCGCCCTTAATGCCCCGCTGCACCAAAAAGTTGTTTGAAAAAGCCGCACGATACAACGCCTCCTTAAAGACCTTATCAGAGTTAATAGCCCTTTCAATAGAACCCAAAAGCTCGCCTAAAGTCTTTGACCTTGGCTGCAGGTAAGGCCTCAGCTTTGAGGCTGTGCTAAAACTAAAAAATTTTTTGCGGAGGATCCCGGCCTTACCTGAAGACATAACTTTAATTGGCTGGAAAATTTGGGTTTCAGTTTTACTTCCAACCCTATAGCCAACAATATAGAAGGGCAAACATGCCAAAGAAACCTTTTCACCACGCCATGGTATGAAAAGCTCATCCAGTCTATCAATCAACTCCTTCCTAGCATCCAAAAGCCCTTTTATCTGACCGGAAATCTGGCTGACAGCGATTCTAAGCTTTTCTATTTCCTTTTGCTTCTGCAGAATCTTCTCTTCCCGCTGAGCCTCAAAATTGCGGATTTTATGTTTCTCCTCCTCAATAAGACCTGCATACTTCTTCCTTAATTTTTCAATTTCTGATTCCCCATGCTTGCGTGCCCTATCAATAGCAGAATTTAGGGAATACAGTTTGCCCTTGAACTTCCTAATTTTTTCCTCGCAAAGGCGAAGGTTTCGCTCCATTCTTGTCCAACTAGCTCCGCCCCGCCTGCGGACTACTGCCAACTTTTCCTCGATTTCGGCTCTTTTAACCTCCAGCTGCTGTATTTTTCGTTCAAAACTCTCCTTCTGCCTCTCCTTAGGCTTAATCTCCCTCTCCAAAAGCTTTTTAAGCCTAGCTATTTCAGCATCCAGTTCCTCCTGCAGCTTATTAACCCTATCCTCGACGAGGGGTTTAACCCTAGAAATTTCCCCATCATAAAATGCTCGGGCGAATTCGATCTCCTTCAAAATCATCTTCTCATGGAACTCCGCGGCATCTCCTAAAATTTTCTGGCAATGCTGCAGAGCCTTTATATCCGACCTAACCTGCCGATAAAGGGCAAAAAATTTCCCAGCATTCTCAGAAGCCAGGCTAAAATCCAGACGGGGCGGCACTAAAACCAGGGAAACAACCTCTTTAGCCCCGCTAGAAGTAACCTCTTTGATATACTCAAGCATTTCATATAGAAGTTGCCTATTTTTTATCAGACCGCTAAGTTTGACTTCATAACTTCCAGTAAATGTGAGGAAGGTCTTTCTGTGTTTTTCCAAAATATCCCAGAAATATCCTCGCATTGATATACCCTTTTCCACGTCCTCCACGAAAGAGGTAACATCAGGTAATGTTTGAAAATTTAAAGAAAGCGAAAAAATATTCAAACCATCCAAAATAAGGGATTTATCCTCAAATGGAACAACCCATAAAGGATAAAAGAGTTTAGAAACAAACTCCAAATGCTTTTCAGAACTCAAAAAACCTTTTCTACGCTTAGCCTCCGCCAAAAGCAGAACAGCAGCAACCTCAACATCAAAATTTTCAGCTCTCCCATCAGCCATAACCATGAAAGGCAGCACTATACTAGCGGACATTATGCAAACTCTCTATTATTTATTCCATGCAGGAACATTTAAATGCAACTAAACAAAAGCTGAAAAATAAGGGACACCTTGAAATTACAGCTTTACGTGGAAAATTCAAAAACTGAAATAAGCAACCAAATGAATGTATCACATTAAACAAAAAAGATTATAAAAACCCTTAAACCCATGGTATGAGGCTGAAGCTTGAGCGAAACGTACAATGTGTTATTCACACAACCTGATTTTGAAAAACTGAAAAGCATAGTTTCTGAACATTTACGGATAGAGGAAGCCATAATAGAGCATAATGTGCCCACATTCTACCTTAAACAACCCCAAGAGACAAAGCAAGCCTTCCTAACACTTCTTAAAAAGTTGGAGGAAATTAATCTAATAGCTTTCCTCCGCAGAATAGACGGCAAACTTGTTCTAAAGATTTTCCCGAAACCCCCAGCGAAGCAAAGCAATATCCTTATAAACTGGCTATTCTTCCTCGCAACCATAGGCACAACATTCACCACAGGATACATGATCTCCATCTCAGGGGGCTTCATCAATCCAATTATTGGCGGAGCAACATTCATGGCGACAATAATGGCTGTTTTAGGCGTACATGAGATGGGGCATAAGTTAACAGCAGGCAAAAAGGGAATTGAGGCCACACCGCCATACTTTATACCCGGACCTCCTCCGATTAGCGGATTTGGTGGCATCGGAACCTTTGGCGCTGTAATCATTCAAAAATCTCTCCCGCCAAACAGGGATGCATTATTTGATGTGGGCGCAAGCGGACCCATCCTCGGCTTTATAGCATCAGCCACAGCCACCATAATAGGTTTGCCCTTCTCAGTTTACACAACGATACCAAAGGGGGCACCAACGCTACCAGTACCCATATTTATAAGGCTTACTGCACCTTTGCTCCTCAAACCGCCAACAGGAATAACAATTGAGCCCGGATATGAACTAGCCGTATTTTTGCACCCAATAGCGCTTGCCGGGTGGATAGGCCTTTTTGTCACAATGCTTAATATGATGCCGGCCGCCATGCTCGACGGAGGACATGTGGCTAGATCGCTGCTCAGCGAAAGAAAAAGAACCATTTTAACATTGCTCTCCATAGTTTTCCTAGCTTATGTAAGCCCCTTAATGGCCATTTTCGTCCTATTCCTGTCCATGCATAAACACCCGGGACCCCTCGACGATGTTTCAGACCTCTCGAAGGGCAGAAAAATCTTAGCAGCGATGTTGGTTGTCATATTTATCCTTTCATTTTCTTATACAACCTAATTTTACCCAACCGCCCTTATGGAATTGCTGACATTCAAGAAAGAGGCGGCAATAGATTTAAGCAGCTCATCCAAAATACGGTAAAACGGCAAAGCTAAATTGGTTAATGGGCCTCCATTTCCACCAGAAAGCCCACAAGCCTTATTTTACTCCCACAACGGTTGCACTGAAGCGTCAACTCTGCCAAGGCATCTCCGACAACCTTTGTATCTATAATCTGGTAAATATCATCCGTTTCATCGTCAGGGGATATTGTAACACCGCATCCAGGACATGGAAAAGCTCCTTCACCATCAATTTTGGTTAGATCCACAGTATATAGCATGCTCTTTTTAACTGCGGCCTTCTTAAGCGCATAATCCTCCTTCATCTGCCTTCACGTTTTGAGAGTTCTTATGTTGTTTATTAAGAATTTATGAACCAAAAATATGTATGTAGAATCCATGTTAAAGGTCATAAACAAAGCCTGGAATTTTTGGGAAAGGCTGCACCTCGCCAATATGTTTCGCGCCAACTATCCATTGGATTAGCCTTTCAACACCTATACCAGCCCCTGCAGATGGCTTAAGCCTACCCTCTTTCGCAAGCTTCAAAAGAAGCCTATAATTTTCCTTTACTATTCCATCCCTCTCCATCTTCTTAACCAGCTTATCATGCTCCCATTCCCTTCTCGATCCGGATAGAACCTCGCCATATCCTGGAAGAATCAGGTCATAGTTGTCCCAGTATCCGCTTGTGAAATCCTCAAAGTCGTAGAACTCCCTAGGAATGTTAGTCACCCATACCGGCTTCTTTGCGCGGCTTATAACCTCCTTTTCCCATGAATCGCCATATTTAGCTATAAGCACCATCCTATCATAAACCTCAAAGGGCGTATCAAAGTTTCTAAGATTGTCATAGCTCCCAAGCTGTATAAGTTCTTCCCGCAGATCTTTCCTCAAGTCCCTTAATAATCTGCATAACACTTTTTCAACTAAAAATCTTATATCGCGGGAAGATGCGTCGCGCACTTCAAAATCCAGTTGGGTAAATTCATAGGCATGAATTCCGCTATATGCCCTTTCCTTTCTCTCAATCCTTATGTTAGGCGAGTATGTGAACAGTTTAGGAAATGCAAGAGAACACGCAACCATCTTGTGTACGATCATACTGGCCATTGTATTAACTGTCTCGCCATAAATTTCACATTTAATTCTCTTCTCTAGAGAAGCGCCAGGATCTGGCCAAAGGGGATCAGTGGACTTTGAGAAAATCACTGGAATAAGCCATTCAAACCCCTCTTCAATAAAACTGTCTGAGAGATGTTTTAAGGCGTATGTGGTGACTCTGCCAATCAATTGCTTAATCCTTATCTCATCCCCAGAAAGTTCATAGAGTGGCCTCGGCAATATCCATGCGGGCTGTTTCTCAATGGTGAAGGTTTTTGAAGGGTCCAATTGAGATATCCTCTTTTCCCTGTTATTTTGTTCAAGCTGCGCAGGACCATAAAAACGCAAGGACTATTATAAATTTTTTATAAAAATTTTTGTACTTTACCCGATAAAGAAACGTTTTTAAAGTTAAAAATTGTTAATTTCACAATATGAATCCGAAATTAGATGAAAAAGACATGGCAATTCTATATCTCATTCAAAGAGATTGCCAACTGACAGCAAAAGAAATCGCAAAAAGGATAGATTCGCCCATAACAACGGTCTTTGCGAAAATAAAAAGGATGGAGCAGCTTGGGATAATAAAAGAATATAGGGCCATCTTGGATCCTAAAAAGCTAAACTTTGGGGTTACAGCCTTTATCCTGGCATCCTTCTCTTACAGAACTGGAAGGCCAGAAGAAGCTCTTTCCCAAAGGGCGATAGCCGAACAAATTGCAAAATTCCCAGAAGTCCAAGAGGTCCACATAATCTCTGGAGACTGGGACATTCTAATTAAAGTTAAAGAGAAAGATGTTGATAGCGTTGGAAAGTTTGTCATAGACAAGCTCAGAACCATTAAGGGTATAGAAAAAACTTTAACATGCATTGTTTTCGACACGCCTAAAGAGACAACGGTCCTGGCCCTACCTATAAAAAAGCAAGCCTTAGAAGAATAGTGGCTTGCGGAAACTAAATTGAAGACAAACTGCTCAAATAATACAGAAGAGGCAACGCCAGAAGGGCAGTGTTTCTTCCCTTCACCGTAAGGGCGTACTTCACCCTTAATGGCGGCCCGGCTTCGACAATTCTCTCAATGTAACCGTGACTTTTCAAGTTCTTCAGCTTATCGGATAAAGTGCGAGAGTTAACCCCAAGTATATGCCTTAAACCGCTGAATGTGGCTTCATTTTTAAGAAAAAGCGTGTAGATTATTTCAAGATTCCACTTCTGGGATAACAGGTTAAAGCTTTCCTCTAGGCTTTTCAAGTCCTTTTTGAGAACATCGAATGTTAAATCCTTATCTTTAAGGACATCCCTAAGCGTCTCTTCTATTCCTTTTAAAGTATGCTCGATACGTGCTTCTACAAGTCTGCGCAGTTCGCCGCTTAAAGTTATTTTGCGGTTTATTTCACCACACCAAGTGTAAAAGATCACGCTTCAAGTTTATAAGGTTTAATTATACAACAAAGTATAGAAAGTACACCAGAGGGATGAAATGAAATTTGACGTAGTTATTGTTGGTGCCGGCACGGCTGGCTGTTTGGCTGCGAAAACAGCAGCCGAAGCTGGTTTAAAGGTCTGTCTCATTGAAAGGAAAAGCAGGGAGGATATTGGAAACAAAGTATGTGGCGACGCCCTAGGAGAGCATCATTTAAAAGCGGTAGGCCTGGATAAGCCTCAGCATGGAGAACTTGAAAGACGCATTGAAGGCGTCAAAATATACTCCCCTGATCTCAGCACAGTCTTCACAGTTAAACATGAAGATTTTTCAGGCTATATGCTGAATAGGCAACTTTTTGGACAGTGGCTTCTGAATCAGTGTCTAGACAAGGGCGTTATCCTAATGGATTCCACTTTATGCTTGGAACCCGCAATCGAGGGGGGCTATGTAACCGGAGTCTTGGCTAAGAACCTAAAAAATGGCAAAAAAGAGTGTGTAAGAGGCAAAGCCGTAGTTGACGCAAGCGGTTTTTCAGGGGTTATCAGAAAGAAACTTCCACCAGAAATGGGTATAGAGAGAGAAATCTCCAACGATGATGTTGAAGCTTGCTATAGGGAAATTAGGCAACTGAAACAGGAGAGCAGAGAAACAAGATACTGTGAAATTTACTTGAATCAAAAAGTCACACCTGGAGGTTATACGTGGATTTTCCCTAAAAGCGAAGCAAAGGTGAATGTTGGTTTAGGAGTATGCATGCGAGGGAAATTTCCGAATCCCAAAAATCAGCTTTACCAGCATATTTTAACCAGACCAGAATTTGAGGGATCCATACTTCTTCATGGAGGCGCATGGTTTGACCCAACCCGCAGACCATTAGACAACATGGTTGGGAACGGAATAATAATAGTCGGAGATGCAGCCTGCCTTGTAAATCCAATCCACGGAGGAGGAATAGGACCATCAATGTTAAGCGGCTTCCTTGCTGGAAAAACAATAGCCGAAGCCATAGAAAAGGACGACATGAGCAAACGGGCCCTCTGGCCATACAATGTTAGATACATGGAAAATTATGGAACAAAGCAGGCCTCATTAGACATCTTTAGAATGGTGCTCTTGACATGCAGCGATGATGACCTAAATTATGGAATGAAATATCAGCTATTAACTGATGAGGATGTTTTAAAGGCAGGGCTCGGACAGGAATTTCGGCTGAACATAACAGAAACTGCCAAACGTGTTTTTAGAGGATTGAGGAGAATGCATTTCCTTAACAAACTAAGAATATCCTTCAACCTTATGAAAAAGGTGAAAGCCCATTATAGAAACTATCCAGAAACTCCAGAAGATTTCGAAGAATGGCGACGCCGTACAGAGGCGCTCTTTAAAGAGGCCAAATCAAAAATTTTAGAGTAGAGCCCCATGAGAGTTGCAGTCCTAGCAAGCGGAGGAAAGGATTCCACATTAGCGCTCTACAAGGTCCTAAAGGAAGACTACGAAGTAAAATTCCTCGTGTCCATGATTCCACTAAGGGATGACAGTTGGATGTTCCACTATCCGAACATTAAATTAATGGATCTCTTCGCAAAAGCTGTTGGAATACCTCTAGTTAAGGCTGAAACCTCCGGCTTGAAGGAACTTGAATTGGAGGATTTAAAGCGTATAATTGAAAAATTGGATGTTGATGGTATAGTCTCAGGGACCATAGCCTCCTCATACCAGAAAAACCGCATAGATAAAATCTGCGGCCAACTGGGCCTTGCATGCATAACACCTCTATGGAAACAGAAGCCGGAAAGTATACTGAAGGAAATTTTGGAATTAAAATTTGAGGTTATACTAACTGGAGTTTACGCGTATGGGCTCGGCGCCGACTGGCTTGGAAGAAAAATTGATGAAGATGCTGTTAAACATTTGCTATGGCTTAGTAAACAGTACGGAATTTCACCAGTGGGCGAGGGGGGAGAATACGAAACCCTCGTGATTAATGCTCCGATATTTAGAAAGAAAATAACCATACTTGAAGCGGATAAGATATGGGATGGTCAGAGGGGATATTTCCTGATAAAGAGAGCAGTACTTGAGGATAAACTGGACGGGCACATCTCCTCATAGGCACATTTATTATTGAAGGCGGAAAGTTTAAGTAATACTATTTTTTAAGAAAGTATTACAAGGGGTTTACGTATGCACATCCCAGATGGATTTCTAAGTCCGGAAATAACAGCTTTCATGTGGGTTATATCACTAGGCATTCTCTTCTGGGCTTGGAGAAAGGCGAAAGCCACATACGCTAATTCGCTGACATCGCTGCTTGCCATATCAAGCGCCTTTGTCTTCATAGCCCAAATGCTAAATTTTCCAATAACTTATGGAACAAGCGGACATCTTGTTGGAGGAACATTCCTATCCATAATTCTCGGCCCTTATACTGCAATTTTAAGCATGACCATTGTATTGTTAATGCAAGCACTTTTCTTCGCTGACGGCGGAATATTTGCCCTCGGAGCCAACATATTCAACATGGCAATAATCGGCGGGTTAAGCTTCTTCATAGTAAAACTAATATCCGGAGAAACTACAAGCAGCAAGGGATTCTACTTTGGCGTTTTCGCAGCTTCATGGATTTCAGTTGTTCTAGGCGCCTTTGCCTGCGGCTTAGAAATTGGACTTTCACCCATATTCTCAGAGGCTGGAGGCTTAACAGTAACAGTACCAGCCATGCTATTCTGGCATGCACTAATTGGGCTAGGGGAAGCCACAATAACCACCACAATTATAAGCCAACTATATAGAATAAGACCCACAGTTTTAAGCGGTTTAAACTTAATGAGGAGAACCGTATATGCGAGAGATAGCTAAAGCAGTTTTGTTTATGCTTATAGGTTTTGCGCTTCTAGCACCATTTGCATCCCCATTTCCGGATGGGTTGGAAACAGTGGCTGAAAATTTAGGAGTCACGGAACCTGAACCGCTGTGGAGTGGGTTAATGCCTGACTACACTCTGCCAACAATCGAGAATCCATATATATCCAATTTAATGGCTGGAATTTTCGGGGTCTTTCTGGTTTTGGCTGCAACATTTGCCCTTGGAAAAACCTTAGACTCGACGCGAAATAAGCGATTAAGCTGAATTACTCCCTGCTGGCAAGAATCACTATATAATCAGCGGTGTCAGCACACATATCAGCAGCATGCTCAATAAACTCTACAAGGTTGTTAAATATTACCATTGAGCCGCTATTAACTCTATCGGCATATTTAATGAACAGCTTTTTCGTGCTCAGGTATTCATCATCTATTTTCCTCTCTATTTCCTCAACCTTTTTAGCGCCGTTCACAGCAGCTGCTGGATCCTCGCCTATGTTTTCAATGCTTACCCGAAGGGCTTGAGCGCAATCAACCAGAACTGATGTCATATAAGCTGCTTTTTCCCATAGTTCCTTAGGGATTTCAGCATCTTCAAGCATTAGAACACATCTTGCTACATCTTTAACATGATCCGCAAGGGTGTCAAGTCTCTTCACAAGATGCATAAGGTCCTCACGATAGTCAGCCACTAACGCCACACCTTTGGAAAGCTCCTTGAAAACTTCAGTCCTAAGCCTATCCACCTCCCTCTCAACCTTGAAAATGTTGTCAATACTATGTATGGCCTCCTTTTTATTGCCTTCCGCTAATTTTTGCATAGCCTGATTTAGGAAGGACACGGTGTCGAGGGCTTTTGTTATCTGCTCCTGCGCCAGATCTAAAGCCCTATTCCTTCGGCGCCTTTCAAACCATAAATAACTCCTCTTCTCCAATAGCTCCATCTCCAATCATAACGTTGAATATCCGCTTTATAATGCTTCCCAAAGATAAAGAATTAACGCTGCTAATCCTTATATTCCTTTTCAGAAACCCAATAAGCATTGAGGCCGCCCTCCCCGCCAATTATAAACTCTTTCTTGAAAATCGGTGCCTCTCTCTTATATCTTTCAACAGCTTCCTTTAAAACTGGAAAGACATTTTCGCGATGGGAGCCAGCAACTAGAACATAGACAAGATCTTCGCCCACGCCAAATTCGCCTACAAAATGATGAATCTGAACATCCACAATTCCAGTTCTTTTCATTAAATCCTCACATATACCCGCAATTACCTCCTCAGCCTTCTCCTCGTAGGCTTCTATTTCCAGCTTCTGCACCTTCCCGCCGTTGGGGGTTTCACCCCGCACCACACCTATGAAAATGGCTAAAGCCCCAGCCTTCCAAAAGTTCTTCAATTTCTTAGCATTTTCAATAAGTTTGGAAAGACTGAGGTCACCCTTGTTATGAATGTATCTGCCCATATACTTCACCTATTAGGCATATAAGATTTGGGAAGCTTTTGTTAAAATACCTACTGCACAGTAATACGTACCTTGTGCAAAAAACACTTACCCAAATCCTCCGGAGTAGCTGATGGAATAGGCAAATCCTTCATAGTGATCAATCCGGGAGAAGCGCATAATACCTTTGGAATTAAATTGGTGAGTATGGCTGCAGTGCCTAGGTCGCCGTGCACACATGGTTGGATCTTCTGATGAACCATTGGAATTCCATGTATAGTTATGGCGTCATACTCCTCCTTTGCACCCACATAGGCTTGGAAATCCAAAAGAATTACTTCCTCGCCATCCACGAACCCTTTAGCCTTCTGCCTAATTCCCGCAACCTCACCAGCATCAATCTTGATGGTACTCTCCCCCTCAAACACTTCTGCGGCTACAATAGGCTCAACGGCCTCTGTCACAATTCCTTCAAGATCCCATGAAAGAGCATCCGCTATCATGGCGATAGATTGCTCCAGACCTACATGCCCTGTAATTTGCTTCTTCGCAATTTTCCGCTTAAAATCCTTCAGCGTTAAACCTGCTCCAATCTTCACTAGAAAAGGCAGCCGCCTTGACGCTGCATCTATCACCCTAACGGCTTCAATCCGTCTTATACTCTGACAGACTGCGGTTAGGGCTATCACTAAAGTGTCCATTAAAAATCCTGGATTAATCCCCGTCCCTAAAACCGCTACCTCGTATTTTTTGGCCAAGGCGTCAAGCTTCTCCGCAAGCTCTGGCTCGGAGTAAAAGGGGTAGACAAGCTCTTCACATGTGGATATAACGTTTACACCGTTTTCTATGAGCTGGGAAATCTGCGGATATGCATCTTTGAGGTATGATGTCGTAGCATGAATGGCTACATCCGCATGTACCTTATGAAGCGCCGAAGAAACATCTCCAGAAATTATTACTCCAGTTTTGGCGCTTAGACCTATAACTTCGCCTAAATCCTTTCCAACTTTATCCTTTGCAATGTCGACTGCGCCAACTATTTTAACGCCGCGCTTTTTCGTAAGGAGATTGGCTACCGCACTGCCTATGGCGCCAACACCATATAGGACAACTTTAATATCTCCCAACCTTTACCTCCATTTTAAAACACTAAAAGAGCAGAATGAGTAACTGAAAATTAAAATGGAAAGGCTAACTTGCCTGCTGAGTTTGCGGCATAACAACTTGCGTTAGAAGTTTGGATTTCCTTACGCCTACATGGCGTAGCGGAACCACCTTCTTAGCCTCGTTATAGATGTCTGAAGCTATTTTTCCCAAAACCATCTCCTGAACAAATTGATCCGTAGTTAAAGCAGCACTCTTTTCGTTAACTATCCTCGCCATAACCTTCCTAATAATGTTCTCCTGTGAAGTTTTAATTCTTGACAGGGTGAACGCCACAATCGCAACTCTAAACCTATAACCATCCTTTGTTGAAACATCAAATAGGCCATCAACTTTTGTCGTCCTTCTACGCACAAGGCTTCTGAGGTAGTCCCTAGAATATTCATGCCCCTTAAACATTGTGTGCGCTGTTTTACCATCAACATTAGTTATTTGAAAATAAAGCTTCAAGTACTGATGCGAAAAATCGCCAGTGACATCGTAAAGCGTAACCTCCATCACGCGGCCTAGAAGCTTTTCTGAAGATTCAGCAGGGATGCTACCTAATTCTACATTCCCGAAGTATGGTGGAGCAAGCACAGTGTACCATGCTTTGCTACGCCATTTGTCCCTTACCTTTCTTGTTGACACACATACCCTCCATTTAAACAGCGAAAAAAATCACATTAAGAATATTAAGCTTTACCATTATGGATTCTGGGATTTTCATTTCTGTTAGATACTTTTAGGTTCTATCTTTTCCAAGCCACCCATGTATTTCCTTAAAACTTCAGGAATTATCACTGAACCATCCTTCTGCTGATAGTTTTCTAAAATTGCAACCATTGTTCTTCCAGTGGCTAAGGCGGTTGAATTCAGCGTGTGCACAAAGCCCTTTGGAGGTTTCCCTGCCTTCTCCCTGTATTTTATATTCAATCTTCGAGATTGAAAATCCGTACAGTTGCTGCAAGAAACCACTTCCCTATAGGTTCCCTGGGCTGGCATCCAAGCTTCAATGTCATATTTTTTCGCAGCAACCGTTCCAATTTCGCCTGAGCAAACATTTACAACCCTGTATGGTAAGCCCAACTTCTGCACAAGCTCTTCAGCATTCCTAACCAGTTCCTCATGCAAGTTCCATGAATCTTCAGGTTTGCAAAAGATAAACTGCTCAACCTTATTAAACTGGTGGGTTCGAAATATTCCCCGCGTATCCTTTCCATGAGCCCCAGCCTCCTTTCTAAAATTGGTGCTTATCCCGGCAAATTTTAGGGGTAAATCCGACTCATCCAGAACCTCATTCATGTACATTGCAGCAATTGGGTGCTCTGATGTGGCAATGAGATACAAATCTTCATTCTCGATTTTGTATAGGTTTTCCTCAAAATCGCTAAGCGCAATAACACCCTCGTAGGGCTTTCGCCTCATGAGAAATGGAGGTTCAACTGCGATGAAGCCCTTTTTGATGAGCTCTTCAAGAGCAAAGTTTATTAAAGCTAGGTCCAAAAGAACCCCTGCACCTTTTAAGTAAAAGAACCTCGCGCCAGAAATCTTTCCAGCCCTTTCCACATCCAATATACCTAAGCTCAGCCCAAGATCTATATGATCTTTTATGGGAAAATCAAATCTTCTGATCTCACCCCATGTCCTAACGACCACATTGTCAGACTCGCTTTTCCCGGTTGGGACTGAATCATGAAGGAGATTTGGAAGCCTCATAAGATAGTAGCGCACATTCTCTTCATATGTGCCCACTTGCCTTTCTAGATCGGCAATTTTTTCGTCTATTTCCTGTGCTTTTAATAGAATCTGGTCAATGCTTTCGCCCCTTTTTTTCGCTTTTGCTATCTCAACTGTTATTTGGTTTCTTTCCCTTCGAAGATTGTTTAATTCTGTTAGTTTCTGCCGCCAAATCCTATCATTCTCAAGTAAAGCGTCAAGCATCTTAAGAAACTCAGGATCAGCTCTTCTCTCAAGATTCCTTTTAACCATTTCCGGATTTTCTCGAATCAGCTTTATGTCTAACATTTTCCTCACAATTTAGCTGCTTTTGCCCTAGCCTTAAAAACTTTAAACGGCTATATAACTTTCATTAACATTTTCAAGGTTTTTTCAGCAACCGAAATTGAAGACAACAAGTCATCAATAGTTGCTATAAATGTTGGTAGCTCTCCCTCGCACCTTATCAATGTCAGAACTTTGTCTCCCTGCCTTTCAGTTTTTACAAACAAGCCTGGAGGCGCCTTTATGTTATCCGGCGAAACCGCGGCTGCAACCGCCTCAGCTGTTTTAGCATCATCGTAACTTATTATTATTTCAGCTTCCAATATCCCCGCCCGCCAAGCTCTTGCCCACAAGCTCATTTACAAGCCTTATGAAAAGGTCGATGTTCTCGATGGGAATCTGGGCTCCAGCAGCTATATCGTGGCCGCCGCCTTTGCCAAGACACTTTTCAGCAGCAATTTGCATAATCCTTCCAAGATTAACCCCTTTGCCAACCACCATATCAGTGGTCCTTGCAGAGACCTTCATTAACCTCCCTTCACTTGCCTTGGTATAAGCTATGAGGGGCTTTTCTGTATTCGGGAGACTTGTTGATAATATTGATGAAACCGCGCCAATCATCTTATCTTCAACAAAGTCTTCACCATAAACCACATATATATTTTCCATCTCCCTAAGTCTCTCAGGCTTTTCCATAATCCACTTCAAATACCTGTTAATATTGCGTCTATAGTCTTCAAGAACCCTGTTCGCTTCCTCCAAGGCTGAACCCTTGTCGCCCATGCATATGGCCACGCCGAGTCCGGATTTATCCATGCGTCCAGTAGCGTTTAGCAAAACTGCAAATTCTCGTCCGTCCCTAGTTGGAGTCCAAGGCAACTCGCGGGTTAAAGTGTATACATAGCCTATAAGGTTTGACACTTCACAGTGCAAACCCTTGGATAGGAGATGATCGGCAAGGGCTGAGCAAATCTTTCTCTTCTCGTCTTCTGAAAGATCCCTTAAGGCTCTCCACTTATCGTCATGTTTAAGCTGGATACCGAGCTTCATAAGGAAGTCTAGGCTTTTGTCCTCAGAGCCGCTTATTTCTGGTATAAAAGGGCTTGTTGTGGAGGCTAGGGCCTTATGTATGGGACGAGTCTCCCTCCCGAAGAACAGCAAATCCTTCTCAACAGTTAACAGCCCCTCCTTCTGCGCATCTTCAACTATTTTCTGGTTCAACCCGCCAAGCATTCTTTGTTCATACTTATCTTGCAGGTCGCCAAGAGCGCCAACAACCGCTATGGGGGCTAGATCCACATTAGATGGATCTAAAGCCTTCGCCACGAAATAGGCAACTCCTGAACTGCTAATGCTTTTGGAACCGTCTATGCCGAAGAGATGAGGGTTAACACATAAAAAGCCTTCAGGTAATACTTCAATAATTTGATGATGGTCTAAAACCAATAAGTTGGAATCTGAAACTTTCTGTTTCAGCAAACTTGCAAATTCCGTCCCAAGATCTATAAAAATGACCATTTGAGGCTTTTCTTCAAAGATCTCGCTTATCAGTTTCTCGTCAACCCACTGAGTTATCCTAATGCGGAATCTAGCATTAAGCCTATAAAGTGCCTTACCAATCACTCCGGCGGCAGCTATGCCGTCAGCATCAAGGTGAGAATACAAGTAGATTGTAACGCCGCTTTTAACAGCCTCTAATATTGCCTGGGAAGCTGCAGAGGCAGCATCAAAGAAACTTGAAATTTGCTGATTATCTGAGGACATGGCTAATCATTAGTAGGCTTAGAATTTCTAAAGTTTTTGTCAAAATGACAAAGCCATTAGGCAATAGAGGTCATCTTTGGCTCATACTTCCAGTTTGAAGGTAAAATGCCTTCCTGCTTGTAATAGTTTTCAAGTCTATGGATTTTTGCTTCAATAAGCTGCAGAGCTCTCTTGTTATGAAAATCTTTCTTATGCTTTTCAAGATGCGCCATAAGTCTAGCAGCCTTCTTAAGCAGGTTTTCCAGGTCTTCAGGCACTGACGGTGCAAGCCCCGCTTCTCGAAGAATTTCCGTTATGGTTTTCCCAGTTATTGGTTTAACCAGTGGAATGGCGTATTGATCTCTGAGAATTGTCCCTATCCGACTTGGAGGATTGCCCTCCTTCGCCAGCTTAATTACGAGGGCCTCAACCTCTTCAGGTTGGTATTTACACCAGCTTGGAGGACGTTTGCTCACTGGTCTTGTCGGATGTGATTTACCCTTTTCCTTTTTAGGCATACTTACCCCTTTTAGCTTTAAAGAGCGAATGTAAGCGTATATTTAAAATCTTCGATAAACTTAAACAATTCGCTTAAAACTCTTATACCATTTAGCGAACTCTCTGAAGGCCCTAGCCCTATGGGAGTACATGTTCTTTTCTTCAACACTCATTTCCGCGAAAGTTTTATCGCTTCCCTGAGGCTTAAAAATGGGATCAAAACCAAAACCTGAGCAGCCTTTCCGAACTTCTTTAGTTATTTCTCCAACAATCTCCCCCTTAAAGCATATGGGAAATTTCAATTCCGACGAAAAATAGGCCACAACGGATCGAAAACTGGCTTTCCTATTTTCCACGCCATCCATTAGTCTAAGCAACCCCTCATTACCTATGGTTTTATAGGCATAGGAGGCATATGGTCCTGGAAAGTCATTTAAAGCCTCTACAAACAATCCAGCATCTTCAACCATAATTGGGATCCCACATTTCTCAAAGGCTTTCAGAACACATGCCTTTGCAATCTCTTCCAGACTTTCACTTTGAATCTCAAACGTTTTTATCCTAAGCATGCCTGCAGATAGGTTAAATTCTCTGAGAACCATACAGGCCTCACGAAACTTATTGGAATTATTTGTTGCAAAGAAAACAACTCTAGTGCAGGATTGGGGGTTCACCACTCACCCCACCTTTTTTAGCTTCACATTATTTTAAATGCTTAAAACCTTTTCTAACCTCCTCAGAGCCGCAAGAGGGCTCGCGAGACCCCTTTCTTTCGATAATATATCGCCCCCTCCGCTCTATTTCCTTAATCTTTTCTAAAACGTTTTTCACTATTGCATGATCTAAAATGCTTGAATATCCTCTTACGACGGCGTTGAAGCACTCATCTGCAAATTTGAAGTGGGTGCTTTGTAAAGCCCGTTTCATAAGATGTAGATCCACCCCCTTAGCCTCAACTTCATTGATTTTCTCTCCAAGTCCAAAGTCTATGAAGAATATTTTGCCATCAGCGTCCTGTATCATGTTAGACGTGGTTAAATCCCCATGAATAATCCCATTCTTATGGAGCTTTCCTATTAATTCGCCAATATCATAGCATAACCTATCCCGCTCCTCTTGAGAAATCAGACCTAACAATTTTTTAACCTGATCGCCTTCGATAAATTCCATGACAATCATAGCTTCCTTTATGTCAACCAAATAAATTATCGGAGTTGGCACTCCAGCTTTTTTGGCCTCATGCATAAGTTGCGGCTCACGAACTGTGCGATAAATTCTGATCCGCTCATCAAGTTCAGGAGTCCTATAATGTTTAGGCAAACGCTTTTTAATTACAACTTTCCTCCCATGCCAATTGGCAAGGTATAGCCAAGCTTCTGCTCCCTTTTTAATTAGTTGCCATTGACTTATTTCACCCAAGGCACTTCAACCTCCTCGAGCCGCCACCGCAGCTTTACAAAGCTTTCTTCAATGGGGGTTGTGATGCCGTGGGTAAAGGCGAGCACGCCAGCCCATGCAACCATGGCGCCATTATCAATTGCAAACTCGCTTGGTACAACACAGAATTTTGCATCGTGTTCCTCAGCTACGAACTTAACCATTTCCTGAAGTCTCTTGTTAGCGGCTACACCTCCTGTCAGCAATACTTCCTTTTTCTCTGTATGGGCTAAAGCCCTCTCCGTAACTTCTGTAACCATTGAGAAAGCTGTTTCTTGGAGACTGTAGCACAAATCCTCCAACGAAACCTCTTTCCCCAACATGTTTATAGCCGCAGTCAACAAACCACTGAAGGATAGGTCCATTCCCTTAACTGTGTAGGGCAGGGACGCAAACACTTTCCCCTTTCTAGCAAGCTCTTCAACCATAGCTCCTAAAGGTTTACCCATCCTCGGCCTTAAACCAGCCTCTCTTGCAAAAACATCTAGACAGTTTCCAAGAGCTATATCCAATGTCTCGCCAAAAACTCTATATCTACCTGAATCAAAAGCCGCAACAATGGTGTTCCCGCCAGAAACATAAAGCGTAAGGGGATCCTTAGCGCCCGTCGTAAGCCTCCCTATTTCAATATGGGCCATACAATGATTAACACCCACAAGGGGAACGCAGAGATATGAAGCCAATGCACGAGCCACTGTAGCGCCTGTCCGGAGACAAGGACCTAACCCAGGTCCCTGTGAAAAAGCGATAAGAGTTATATCCTCTGGCTTAATTTCGGCTTTTTTTAAGGCCTTTTCAACAACCTTACCTGCAACATCTGCATGATGTCTCGCGGCCTCTCTTGGATGAATTCCACCCTCTGGCGGAACATACGCGTCTATAATATTGGCTAATATTTCCCCTTCAAAGCTGACTATTCCAACACTAAAGTCGTCTGCCGTACTTTCAATTCCAAGGCAGTACTTTTTCTCAGCCTTACCCTTATTCATTTTACTTTCCTTTCACTGAGCGTAAACTGTTTTATTTTTGATAAACGTTTTTACTTTAAGAGATCCTAAATATAATAATGAAAGTGACGGGAAATATGCGTAGGCATAACGATTTAGAGCAAAGAGCCCTGCAGATAATAACAAGTAGTGGAAATGAGGGAATGCTTCAGTCTGAATTATGGAGGAAACTTGGGGCGAGCAGTAGGGAGGGCTCAAGAATAGCGCTGAAACTGGAAAGCAAGGGGCTCATAAGAAGAGAAAAAGAGCTCTGCGATGGAAGATGGACTTATAGGCTTTATCCAAAAAGGCTTCCAGCTTCAATAAGCTCCATAGAGGACTCTCCTTGTATGCTGTGCCCTGAGAGTCAAAGGTGTGGCCCAGCAGGTGCGGTAACTCCGCAGAATTGCAGCAAGCTTACTGAATGGCTTCTTCATGAAGCTGAAAAGGAACAGAGTTGAACATTAGGTGAAGATTAGTTTTGCCTAAGGTATGGCTCCAGGAGCGGAAAAGGGACTACTATTATAGAAAGGCGAAGGAGGAAAGCTATCGCTCAAGGGCAGCCTATAAACTGCTTCAAGCTGTAGAGAAATATCATTTCATCAAAAGTAAAGACGTTGTCGTGGATTTAGGTGCTGCTCCTGGAGGTTGGATTCAAGCAGTTAGGAAAATTGTCGGATCGAATGGTTTCATTCTTGGAGTCGATTTGAAACCTATCGAACCTTTCCCTGAGAACAACATAAAGACGATTATTGGGGACATAACTGAAAAGGAAACTGTTCAAGCCATAATGGAGATGTTGCCTAGAAAAGCAGATGTTGTAGTTTCAGATGTTTCTCCAAATATCTCAGGCATATGGGAGGTTGATCATGCCCGGCAAATAGACTGCGCACAGGCAGCCTTAAAAATAGCAATTGAAGTTTTAAAGCCTAAGGGCAACTTCTTTGTCAAGGTTTTTGAAGGAGATATGCTGAAAGACTTTATTGAAAATGTGAGGCAGTATTTCGAGGATGTAAAATTAATTAAGCCTAAAGCAAGTAGGGCAAAAAGCTCAGAGATTTTCATATTGGGGCTACACCTTAGAAAGCCCGAGTTTTAGCCCGTCTTGGAAAGCCATTTATTAAAAATGCAGTAAATATTGCAACAAGCATGGTGAAAGCATTGAGAATTATCGCGGCTGATTCCTCATCAGCAATATTAAATGAAAAATTTCAGCCACAATCCGTAGTTGCTGCAGCAGCAGTTTTGGTTAACCCACCATTTTGGTTAACCCACCATATAGAGAGCCAAAGACATTTTTAGCTGAATCAATTTTTGAGGATGTCAAAGCTAGTCATAACCTCGTTTTACATGAAGTGAAATTATGCATGCATGGAACTCCCAGCAAATTTTGACGTCGATCTCATACATTTAGATATGACTTTAGGCGCAACGCCCGTTGAAGAGCTTTCGTCAATACACTTTTCAGGCTTAAGAATCTCCGGTGAAGCCAAAAATAATCTTCTGAAACTACTTCCAAAGCTTAAGAAAATTGCGGTTGACATAAGACAAAAGCATGGCATTGAAGTTTTGGCAATAGGTAAGGAAAGCGTCCCCATAAGGATCGCGGAACTTAAAGCAGGAGCCCATGCCATATTGTATGCTTCAGAAAAGGCCGTAGACGCTACTAATCCAGTTTTTTGGGTTTACCTTCAGAATGTCAACACAAAATTGTTAGAGATACGTGTTGCCTATACTCTCTTAAGACCGCGGAACATGATATCAAGGGGTATGCAAGAGACAACCAAATGATACTGGAACACGTTAATATCATGGAAATGTTGAATTCCTGCACAAGGGGGTTTAGGACATTAAAAATAACTTCAAAAAGAAATTTTAGAGGATTATAAGGATAATTACCCAGAATCTACTCCATAAATTTGACCACATAGACCCTAACATAATCAATAACACTCAAGCGATACGGCTGTTTACCAGTAATTAAGTAAGGGTAAGGATAATTGAAATAAGTTTTATTGGACGATTTATGCATGCGAATAACTATGCGATTGATGCTTAGCTGTAACGAACTTGGACTCGGGCACCTGTCAAGAATTATGCGCCTAGGAAGGATGTTGGAGGAAAAGGGAAACGAGTTGTTCTTCTATTCTGGAGGAAAGGCGTACGAGCTTCTAAGAAAGGAGTTTAGAAACGTCTATCATTGTACGCCTGTGGCTTGGTATGAAAATTCTTATGGAATAATTACTTCAGCTTCTATTCTAAATATATTATTCCCAATACCGCGTTTTAATCCAGAAAACAGGGGATTTGAAATAAAAACGCCATGCGCCATAGAAACTATAAGACGTTACTATGATCTTAGAGGTAACATCAGAAAAATCAGGCCAAACCTGATTATTTCGGACGGCGATCTTCATGCATTAAGGCTAGCACAAAGATGGAGAATCCCCGCCATTTACATAACAAACCTCATCAGACCACGCTATGGTTTTGCCCGCGCACTTACCCCGGGAGAGAGATTCGTTGAGCGTTATATTAAAAAATGCTCAAAAGTAATCATTCCGGACAATCCAATGCCCTATACAATATGCGAGTACAATATCGGCGACTTGGATGACATAGGAATAAGAGACAGGGTTGAATTTGTAGGCACTTTCTTCGATATAACACCAGTAAAAGGATCGGAGGAACATATTTTCGCCTCTATAAGCGGCCCTCTAGGAACAAAAACGAGGCTAATGCAAATTATAATCCCAGTTTTAAGTAGCCTGAACGTGAAAAGCATAGTAAGTCTCGGAGAAGCTAGGGAAAATAATAGAAGCACAAAAATTGGAAACTGCACATTATACTCGTGGCTCAATCCAGAAAAACGCCAAGAACTCATGGCAAACTGCAAAATGGTGATTTTCAGCGGGGGACATAGCACATGCTTTGAAGTGATAAAGTATATGAAGCCTAGCATCTGCATTCCTACACAGCCCGAGCAGGTCGGAAACGCCAAAAAACTGCAAGATTTAAACTGCGCCTTGATCGCGAAAGATAAGGAAGAGTTAAAGCATGCAATTCAGGAAATCGATAAAGAAGGAGAGTTCTTCAAAGATAGTTTGCGACGATTAAATAAGTATTCCAATAGGTTTAATGGCTTGGAGAAGACAATAAAAATCATAGAGGAGATAGGAGGATAGTAGCTCAAGTTTATTCTTTTTCAATGATCTTGCGTTTTATCTCACCGCCAGGACTCTCTTCTTCAAAGATTACGGCTTGGAATTTATAGACTTTTGTACCTTTCATTAGCCAACAATCTGGAGGCAGACCAGCCTTAATGCAACACTGACATAGAAATTCCTCTTCATCCCATCCCCATTCTACGGGGACTTGGGGAAGCAATAATCCTTTATAAAACCCTTTTTCGATTATTAGTCCGTCTCGTCCAATTTTAATTTTTGAGGGATAATCTATGGATTTTTCAACCTCTATTAGCTGGGGCGGTGTTAGAACGCTCACTTCAAAAACCACGCTGTCAAGCTCGTCTAATGAGAGCGGATAGAAGCGTGGATCGCTTGTCGCGGAGCTTATCGCAGAGTCTATGACGGCCTCGGCTAAAGGATTTGTTGGGTAAGGGTATCCTATGCAGCCCCGTAAATCCTTCTGCCCATTTTCAATTTTGTTTATTGTTACAAAAACTCCAAATGGTTGCATCAGCTTTCCCGGCGTGGTTTCTGGGACATGGATTCGCCTATGTTTTTTAAGATATTCCTCAACCGCAGCACGTGCAAGTTTGACTAGAAATATACCTTCCTCAAGACTAATATCAAAGGACACTGGAAACAGCCTCGGTTAATTATAAAAACCATAAACTAGAACTTTATTGATTCCTCCCGAATACCATCTTTCATTACAAACAGAAAGTCTATGCCATCACCGCTCATTATGTCTCGACTTATAGCGGACTTTATTGCCCTTACAACAAGTTCCCTTCCTTGCTTAAGGCCTAAACCTTCTCGGTATCCCTCTTCCAGAACCCCCATGGCAATCTCCGTCCCAGAACCCACCACGGCAAACTTGTCGGGAATAACAGACCCTAATACATCAAGCACGTAAAGGGAGGGCCCTTCCTCATCTAATCCTCCCACGATGGTCTGAGTTATCAGAGGGGTAAGCCTATTCGCGAAAAGTAGGTTTGACATAAGCTTTGCAGCAGACCGAACCGGAATGGATCGGCCAACTTCTAGACTGTACAAGTTCGCGTAGGCTTCAACTTCTCGAATAAGTATCTGCATATCAGAAACAAGCCCAGCGCAAGCCGCTCCAATACGATCAGTTATCTTAAAGACCTTCTTTCCACCCCGGCTGACGACTAGATATCCATAGGAAACGCGTTTCTCAGAGGCGAGTATAACACCGTCGCTGCATACTACCCCAACTGTGGTGGCGCCTGGAACCCACAAATATTGGGGCATCTGTCCTCCAATTTCCAAACGTTTCACCTTCACTGGTGAAAAGTCATATATAAACCCGCCCTATTAAACTTAATGTTGCCCATTCTACGTACTTAAAGAATTAGACGATGGATGTTCCAGACATAAGGAGGGACAAAAACGGGGAAATAACATTATACGTTGAAAACCTCGATGGGGTATGGTACGGGCTTGCTTATGATGAAGGAAGAATTTTTGCAACAGCCTTCGCCTTTAACGAAAAGCGTGTTTTACACAATTTGCTGGCAAAAATCCCATTTAATGTCCCCTTTGAACACTCCAAAACGACTTCAGAACTCGCTAAGCAGGTGATAAGCACGCTTAGAGATATTTACAATGGAAATGAAATTTCTAGAAGCTTTAACCTAGCAGCGGAACATCTATCAGAATATACGAGGAGAGTCCTTAGGGCTACGTCCTTAATTCCGACAGGTTATGTGACCTCGTATGGTTCCATTGCAGAAGCTGTTGGAGGAAGCCCAAGGGCAGTAGGCAAGGTGATGATGTCTAACCCCTTCCCGTTAATTATCCCATGTCATAGGGTCATCGCAGCAGATTTCACCCCAGGCGGCTATGGCGAAGGCATAGAAGTTAAGCTTGGGATTTTAAGCCGCGAAAAGAGAGGATTTCCCAGCGAGAAAAACATTTCAGTGGATGATGCATATATCCGGGTTTTTCCTGTTGAAATTCTTTTAAATAAGTATAAAAAGCGGTCTATAGTAGGGCGTAAAAAATAAAAATGGGCTTGTTAACCTCAAAGGGGGATATTTATGGTTAAACGGGGGCTTTTCGTCGGAAGGTTTCAGCCTTTTCACTTAGGACATCTAAACGTTGTAAAGGATATTTTAAATGAGGTTGACGAGCTGATAATTGTTGTGGGCAGCGCCCAGTATAGCCATCGAATTGAAAATCCCTTCACAACAGGCGAAAGAATTGTAATGATTAGAAGAGCCCTAGAGGAAGCAGGAATAGACCTTAAACGCATTTGGATTGTGCCAGTTCCAGACATACACATACACATGGTTTGGGTTTCAGTTGTTGAAGGTTACACTCCACGCTTTGACATTGTGTATTCAAATGAGCCGCTCACCCGGAGACTATTTATAGAGGCTGGCTACAGGGTTAAAGAGATACAATATCATAAGCGTGAGGTATACACCGCCACCGAGATTAGAAAACGCATGCTAAATGGAGAAAACTGGGAGGAACTTGTACCGAAAAGTGTTGCTGAATTTATAAAAGAAATTGAGGGAGACAGGAGGCTAAGGGACCTTACAAAGAGCGATAAAGTGTAACCTTATCCCCAGCTTTTATTCCAAATGTCTCAGCAGCATTCCCCTGGTTTATCGATATCTCCAAGAAGTCGTGACTTCCGATTATTGCCAGAGGTTTTAATGGTTCAACCTCTGCGTAGGCTTTACAAATCTTCAGCTTTAGCTCATTTTTTCCAAGCTTAACATGTATAAACCCTTCAGTAACAGCTGATCTAACATCCTCCTCAGTAAAATTTGTGATTATGTTTCCAAAACTATCCACGTAAATAACTTCGCCTACAAATAGGCTTTCCATTTTCATGATCTTTGCGAATTCTGGTGAAAACATATTACAAATTTTAGGACCAAAATCTTGCGGGGAAACTCCTTTTGAAAGAAAGGCGGCAGCCGGTGCAAAAAGGTCTCGCCCATGAAATGTCGCAGACACCTTAGGGAGCATGAATTTAGGATTAGTTATCCTATATACACTTTTTACACCTTGCTTGCTGGCAGCCAAGGCTAAGACTCCATTGTCGGGACCTATGAGGAAATAATCATTTGTCTCCACGAGTAGCGGACTGCGCGTTGTTCCTACACCAGGATCTATGACAGCTACATGTATTGTGCCCTTTGGAAAATATTGTGCAGCCGAGGCTAAAATATAAGCACCCATTCTGACATTAAACTTTTCTATTTGATGACTTATGTCCACTATTCTGGCCTTTGGATTTATACTTAAAATAACGGCTTTCATTTCAGCAACATAAGGATCGGACAATCCAAAGTCTGTGGTTAATGTTATTATGGGATGTCGGTTTCTTCGCGCTTTACTCTTGGACATTTTGCTTAACAATAACATTCTGCAAATAGTTCTCTGTTAACTTTTCTAGTCGTTCCATTTCTTTTTTACGCTTCCTTCTACCATGGAGGTCTATGGCAATCATCAAAGCGTAAGGTGCAATAAGATATGCAAATGCGGAAAAAGGATTCTTCAACAACAAAGCAAAACCGAGAAAGTATCTGATGGGATCTATGCTGGCGCTCCATGACTCCAATATGTCAAAGACTACAAAGGCTAAAAAGGTTAATATCAAACATACTGCGAACTGTAGGAGCACGCCTCTTTCCTTTCCAAGGATAATGCTTGGGATAGCTGATGAAACGACGAAAACCCATGCAAAGGCGCATACAGAGATAATCAAATCGACGCGGTATATGAGCCATGATCCCAATTGAGGCCAAAGCATGTTAATGTATGTAACTAATGTTGTAACCGCTGTCTGAGTAAACATTTGATAACTGGTCATTAGGATCCAAGCGACTGATATGTAAAGTAGAGTTTGCCAAGCAGCCTTACCCAAACCACTCTCCAGTAAAGCAATCATGCTCTTAAGTATTAAGCTTTACTACATTGCGGTAAACATTGCACCGCATAAACTTTTCCAGTTATCCGCCATGCAAAACCGGTATAAAAACAACCTCGTCCCCATCTTTTAATATCGTATCCAAGCCATTCAAGACACTAACTTCCTTTCCATTAACAAATATTAAGCTATATGTTTTTAAATAGCCTAATTCCGAATCAGGTAGAACCGTTTTCAATGCCGGCCACTTCTCAATAATTGTTTTAATGAAATCTTCTAACTTGAGAGGATGCTGAATAGCCAAGTTTATTTTGTCCTTCCCGACAATATTGCGGAGACTCCCTAAAAATTTCACAGCCACAGTCACTTATAATCCTCCTATGTTCAAAGGCTATTTTTGAATTAATTTATTGCCTAGTTATAAAATTTTGAACCACTTACGTTGGCGAATTTATGCCAGGGAAACTGCATGAATGAATGCTTAAATATCTTCTTTTACATAAACTCGGCTTAAAAACGGTGATGTCGAAGTGGCACCGTTGTTCGCAGATAGAATAAGTCACCTAGGGACAGAAGCTTCTTTTGAAATGCTTGCAAAGACAAAGGCTTTGGAGAGACATGGGAAAAAAGTTATTCACATGGAGATAGGCGACCCTGACTTTGATACCCCTGAGAATATAAAAGAGGCAGCAATAAGAGCTATTCGTGAAGGATTTACCCACTATGTTCCAGCGCCCGGAATTTTTGAGTTAAGAGAAGCCATAGCGGAGTACATCTCAAAAACCAGAAAAATCGAAGTTGACCCTGACGAGGTTGTGGTAGGTCCAGGCGCCAAGCAAATACTATTTCTTTTAATACAAGCTCTGGTGAACCCTGGCGAGGAGGTTCTATATCCAAGCCCTGCATATCCAGCGTACGAGTCGCTGATAAAATTCGTTGGAGCAAGGCCTGTGCCCATTCCTCAAAACGAGGATCGTGACTTTAGAATAGAGCACGAGTATGTTAAGGAAAAAATAACAAAGAAAACTAAGATGGTAATACTAAACTCGCCAGAAAATCCAACTGGAGGGGTCTTGACCAGAGAGGATCTGAGGCTAATAGCGGACTGTATCTCTAACAGAGATGACATCATAGTAATTTCTGATGAGATTTACAGCCGAATAATCTATGAAGGAGAACACGAAAGCATAGCTTCTATTCCCGGGATGAAGGATAGAACAATAATTTTGGATGGGTTCTCCAAGACTTACGCTATGACAGGATGGAGGCTTGGATATGGAGTTATGCGAAAGGATATAGCCCAAACTCTTACAAAACTTGTCATAAACTCGAACGCTTGTACCTGCGCCTTTGTACAAGTAGCAGGCATCGAGGCTTTAAGGGGACCTCAAGACAGCGTCAGAAAGATGATTGAAGAATTTAAACGACGCCGAGACATCATCGTTTCAGGATTAAGTAAGGTCAGGGGAATTAAGTGCAAGGCACCTCGTGGAACATTTTATGCATTCCCAAACATAAAAGAAACAAAAACGACATCCCAAAAACTTGCAGATTATCTACTCCACGAGGCAGGTGTCGCCGTTTTGCCAGGAACAGCCTTCGGAGCTCAGGGAGAAGGACATTTACGCCTGTCGTTTACAAATTCGGTTGAGAACATAAAGGAGGCTTTGGCGCGAATATCTGATGCCCTAGAAAAGCTTTCCTAGTATTCAGTCTACTTTTTCACCAGTTACAGTTTCAACAATTTCTGAGGCTAATTGTATAAGGGCGCTTGCCCGTTTCAAAGTTTTTTCTCTATCCATAGTCTCTACATATGAAAATTGGTGAAGAGTTTCCTCCATTTCCACTAAGCACTTTAAAATCGGATCAAGCTTGCCCTCCATGTTTTCTGCTGCCTCTCTTACTATGCCCTCTATAAGGGATGGTTCGCCTAAACTGTAATAAATGGCATTTCTAGCCTTCCTAATGGCTTCGATAATAAGCCCTTGAGCCATGTATGGCATTTCTCTTGCAGCCTCAAGTTCAGCTTTAGCCTCTCGTAGATACCTTAAGGCCCATCCACGCCTGTACTGATCAATCATAATTCCCAAGCTCCACATTACAATTCATAATAAGAAGTTATGCAACTTTAATAATGTTACTCGTTCTTCTCCGAAGCCTTAACCGCGGACGACTGCATACCAGAATAGATGCTGGTTATATACCCTGCTATCTGATTTCGCACCCTTGGAGTTGCTCCTTGCAGAAGAAGGGAAATCGCACGTTTGTTTTCTTCGAAGTTATTGGAGAACCTATTTGGAAATTTTTTAATGAGCTCTTTGGCTATGCGTTTAACTTGCTCCGTTCGAACATTTCCCAAACTTTTAAATCCTCCTGAGGCTTCGCCTTCGCTTGCATGCGAGTGTAGATGAACATTCATAAAAATGCAGGTGCGATTTAACCTTACCGTTCCTAACATTAAATTTACGGAATGGAAAAATTAAACAATGCTTACTCCGAAAAAATTCTCGAAGTTTTTCACCACTTTTTCTGCAACATCGGCCACGCTCATCTTCTTTATTTCTGCCACAGCCTGAACAACCATCGGAACGAACGCGGGGGTTGTCAACTTGCCATGAAATGGACTTTTAAAATAGCGAACTGATCCGTCAGTTTCTGTTAGAAAATTCTCGAGAGGTATCCTTTGAATGATTTCACGTATATTACTAGAATATACCGCAGGAGGACCTTCGGTTATGTAGTAACCTCTTTCTATAATTTTAGATAGTAGACTTATTGGATTGCTAAACCAGTGCAATAGAACCTTTCTAATGTTGTATGAGGGAAGCATTTCAACAATTTCCCGTGTTGTTCCGCGAGAGTGGATTATGACAGGCAAATCTAATCTCTCGGCCAGATGTAACATTTCGTTGAAAACATGTAATTGCTTTTCCCAGATATTCTTGTATTTAAAGTCTAATCCTATCTCTCCGACAGCCACCACAGCGCCGTCTTGCCGATTTTCTAGTATAAACTCGGAAGTCTTGTAAAGTTCATCTTCTCTTAACACATTTACATTCCACGGATGAATTCCCAAAGCAGCATAAACCAGCCGCGGATATTTTTTGGCGAATTCCATGCTTTTGATGCTCGTATTCAGATCCATAGAATTTGAAACTAAGGCTTTGACGTTTGATTTCCTAGCTTCTTCCACAATATCTCCAATTATTTCTGAATATTCCTCATCCGAAAGGTGTATGTGAGCATCAACATATTGAAGCTCCATTAGACAGTCCCTTAAGCTGGATACATAATGCACATATTATTTCAGTATAATATTAGGCTTCCCATAGACAAAAGTATATACGTCAGATTTTTGAATCTTCTATTCAATAAACGTTAAATATTGCTTTAAATATAAAAAGAAGCCACTGGAGGAGACTTTATGGCAAACTTGGAATTGGCAATTGCTCCCATGCACAGGCTATGCAAGAAGGCTGGAGCTGAGAGGGTAAGTGAAGCAGCGGCCCGAGAATTGGCCAAAGCATTAGAAGAAATAGGGATAAAAATAGCTAAGGAAGCCCTTGATTTTGCAATGCATACAGGAAGAAAAACTATAAAGGCTGAGGATATCGAAATCGCAACAAGGAAAGTTCTGGGAAGGTAAACTTCTTTCCCCACATTCTTTTTCATGCCATGTTAAGCCCATTTAAAGTAATGAATATAAGAGGCTGAAATGCATATCTGCATCAGGTTCTAGAGGGATATGGATGGGCGGAAAAAAGAAACTATCCCTGAAGCAAATGGAAAAGATGCAAATGCGAGAAGAAGCTAAGAAGCAGCAAAAGGAAAAAGAGAAGGGAAAAACTGCAGAAAAAGAGAAAAAGCCGGCAGGGATTCTTCTTCCAGATATTAAAAGCGAAAAAATTGTTGAAGAGTTAAAGAAAATGCATGTCTTAACCCCGTATACCGTAGCTTCACGATTCAATCTAAGGATAAGTGCAGCAAAAGATCTTCTTGAAAGTCTGGAAGATGGCGGTGTAATAAAACTGATTTCTGGGAACCACCATATCAAAATTTACAGCGTAGACTAACTTCATCTTTTATTGCTAGCTCGAGGGTTCTTCAGAATCTAGGATAGTTTAAGCGTGTATAACCGATAAGTGGAAGGCAGAATTGTCTACACAAACCTCAAAAAAGGAACCCAATCGTAGCATAAAAATTGATGGAAGCGCCGAATTCAAGTTAAAGGTAAAAGCTGCGCTAGACCTTATTAAAAAAGCAGGATATTATGACTTTTTTACGACATATATTAGAGAAATCAAAGAAATCGATGGTTTCACTCAGCTCCGCGAGGCTGAGGCCAAAATTTGGGCCAATAAGTATGCGGTGCAGAATCCAGTGGACGCCGCCAGCTTGTTTATACAAAAAGCTTACCATATGAAAGAATATCTGGAAGGAAAACTTTATTATGGCGGGGACGCGGAAAGGCGCTCCGTAGAAAAACGTATAGAGTTTCTTGAAAAGCTGAGGCAAAAGTGTCGAAGTAGAGAAGTCGCGAATGAATGTGAAAGGCTATTAAAAAGTTGGAATGACAGCGTTTTCCTATAACTTTTCCACTTTGATTATTGATCCACTTTTAACTTTATTGAATAATTCAAGGTTTTTAGTCACTTTGCCTATAATGTTAACTGGGCTGTAGGGCTGGGAATCGCCGTAAAATATGCATAGGGCGCTTCCCATAGGCCAAAATGCAATAGTTCCTTTTTCCACGGTGCTTTTTGCTTTTTCCTCACCCATCCGCACGGGAATTTCAAAGTAGACCTCCTCTTTCCAGATAGCCGCCCGTCCTTCAAAAGGCAGCTTTCTGACGATGGCATCAACGGTTCTCGGAGACAAATAGCGAATGAGTTCACCTTCAGCCTCTCCTAAACCTTCAACCGCAAACCTCACTTTTATCCTTGAAACTTCAAACTCATCACTTTTCATCTTCGATACACCAATAAAATCATTCCTTCAACCGGACGCGCCTTTATATGGCGGGCTACTTATATTTTACCTTTACTGTTAATGTATAATTTTTAACTACTATGAGTTGTTAAAAACTTCAATGCTTGTATTTAATGAAGATAGACTGACACTTATGTTTTTAATAGCCCGAACAAGCTTTCACCATGGGGGTTAAAATATAATTATGTTTACGTCTGTTGAATTGTTTCTAAGACAACTTTGCCTATGAAATCTATTTGCTCTGCGGTAACACCTGGATGGATCGGAAGCGAGAATACCTGAGAGGAAGCCGCCTCAGTTTCTGGAAGCCTAAACTTTTCAAACTGCTTGTAATATGGCATAAGATGTATTGGTAGAGGATAGTAAACTTCAGCGCCCACCATTCTGCTTCTTAGCTTCGCAACAACAGCATTCCTTTTCGCAACATTAGCGTCCCTAAGCCTAACGGTGTAAAGGTACCAGCTGCTTTTACAATTTTCAGGTTCTATAGGCAACTGTAAATTCTCTGCCCCGCAAGTAAGCAATGCGGTGAGTCTATCCGCGTTTTCTCGTCTCTTCGCTAGAAACTTGGGCAACTTGGCCAATTGAACCAGGCCTATCGCAGCTTGAATTTCGGGCATACGGTAATTGTGGCCCAGAATTACTGAACGATATTTCTCTTTCTCGCCATGGCACCTTAGCAACCTCAATTTTTCAGCTATTTCATCATTGTCTGTTGTCAGCATCCCGCCTTCCCCAGTGGTCATGTTTTTACTAGCATAGAAGCTCCAGCATGCAACATCTGCATAGGCTCCCACAGGCTTTCCTTCATAAAACGCGCCGTGAGCTTGAGCTGCATCCTCGATAACCGCCAAGCCATATTCTTCAGCTATTTCTTTTATGGGCTTTAATGGAGCTGGTAAACCATAGAGGTCCACAGCGATTATCGCCTTAGTTTTCCTCGACACAGCTTCTCGGATTCTCTCTGGAGAAATGTTATACGTAACCGGGTCAATATCCACGAAAACTGGTTTAGCACCCGCTAAAACCACAGCCTCAGCAGTAGCCACAAATGTGAAACTTGGAAGAATCACTTCATCGCCAGGGTTAACGCCAACGCTGGACACAGCCATGTGGAGCGCGGCTGTTCCGCTATTGACGGCTAATGCATGTTTTGCACCCACAAATTTCGCAAATTCCTCTTCAAAACGTTTAACCATTGGTCCCTCGCCAAGGGCATTCGTAAGAATTCCGCTTTTCAGAACTTTGACAACGGCTTCAATTTCCTCTTCGCCTATTTGTGGAGCATTTATGGAAATCATTTTAACGCCTCTTAACGGCTTGTTCTTTAAGTCTAATCATTTAAAGGGGTTGCTATTCCACAGGCATTAAACGTTCCATCTTGTAGTCAATTATCACCTTGATTTTACGTTTTCGAAATTCTTCATCCAGTCTTTGGTCACCCGTGTCAACCCTTAAACTCCTCAGGTTCTCCAGCTTACTTTTAGTTGCGATCACTATTATGTTATCTAAGCCTACCTTACGAATCACTTTCGAGCTTATTTGCTGGTTTCCCCTTCCAAAAATGAAACCTTGCCCGCCAATGGGCGTGACGATGATATAGGCTTTTCTTCCCTCAATAGCCTCTAATACCTGTTTCTCATTCACGTCCTTAGCTATCATTTTCTTGTTAAGGAACAAATCAACGCCTAAAAGGGTTTTACGTTCATCCAATAGGTCGGCTATTGTCCGGGTTGTTGTTCCAGGCCCAATGATATAAACTGCATCTGGCTCCATGTTCTCGATAATATATATGGCTATTGCAGCTTGATTCCTCAGCTCGCTTTCGGTCATTGGACTTGCCATTTTAGCATCCTGAATTAGATATGGCTCATATGGAATTAGAACATATCCATATAGCTCGGCGGAGACGCGCCCCCGCCTAAAAGCCTCTTCATCAACATCCATAACTTCAGCCTCCTTGAGGGGAAGGCCTGTAAAAATAAATTTTGCAACAATTCTCGCTGCAGCTTGAGGGTCAACGGCAAATACCGCGCTGTGCATTTTCACCCCACTTGGTACGCCTAAAACGGGAATATCCATGCCTACTGCGTTGTATATGTCGCGGGCGGTTCCATCACCACCACAAAACACAAGAAGCGACGCCCCCATTCCTTTAATTGATCGCGCAATTTCCATGGTGTCCCTTGCGCTGGTTTTCTCTTTTCGCTTCCCCACGACAGTGCACTGGAACCCGCATTTTTTGGCTTCATCTTCCCCCATCGCACCAGCTCCCGTGATCAGCTTTATCTTTTCCATGAAGGGCTTGAGTTCGATTAGGAATTTTAACGCCCTCTCTGGTGCTACTGGTTTGGCTCCAAGGGCTATGGCTTTCTCTAGAACTGCATCGCTATCTGTGCCCTTTAAGCCTACAGCTCCACCCATTCCAGCAATAGGATTAACAATGAAACCTAAAATTTTCACGTTTTTGTTCTCCACGATTCCCACAATAGATAGCGTTTTGATTTTAACTTAATTATATATTGCACAGCGATTACTATTAAAATAAAGGGGAATAAAGTATTGAAAAAGGTTATCTGATGTACTTATTTTTAGCCTCATCAAGCCATGGATATAGTTTCCTAAGTCTCCGCATGGCTTCCTCAACTTTTTCAGCCGGGTACTCGTAGGGTTCTAGTTTGCCGCTTAGAAAGTCAGCGTAGGCTTGCATGTCGAAGTGACCGTGACCGCATAAGTTGAAGAGGATGACCTTTTCCTCTCCAGTCTTCTTGCATCTTAAGGCTTCGTCTATGGCAGCCTTTATGGCATGGGCAGGCTCTGGCGCTGGGATTATGCCCTCGGTTTGAATGAAGAGTTTCGCAGCATTGAACACTTCGACTTGATTATAAGCCACCGTTTCAAGGTTGCCGGTCGATGCGAGGAGGCTTATTGTTGGAGCTATTCCATGGTAACGTAGACCTCCAGCATGAATTGGTGGAGGGATATAATCATGCCCCAACGTATGCATAGGCACTAAAGGTGTTATCCTAGCGGTGTCTCCATGATCATATGTGTATTCGCCTTTAGTTACGGATGGACATGCCGTGGGTTCTACAGCTACAAACTTGACATCCTTAGGAGCTTTTTTGGAAACTTTGTCATAATAGAATGGCCAGAAGAGACCTGAAAAGCTGCTTCCACCTCCGATGCATCCGAAAATTACATCAGGATATTCTCCGGCTATTTCCATCTGTTTTTTGGTTTCAAGCCCGATTACCGTTTGGTGCAGAAGAACATGATTGAAGACACTTCCTATACCATAATTGGTGTCCTCATGAACCAAGGCATCCTCAACAGCCTCGCTTATTGCGATACCTAAGCTGCCAGGGTTATTAGGATCCTCCTTGAGAATCTTCCTCCCTGCTTCCGTCTTATCACTTGGGCTTGGATAGACCTCAGCACCAAAGGACTCCATCATAACCCTTCTATAGGGTTTCTGTTGGTAACTTACTTTAACCATGTAAACTGTACACTTTAAACCAAACATCATACAACCAAAAGCCAAAGCGGAACCCCACTGGCCAGCACCAGTCTCAGTTGCAAGTCGCTTTATGCCCTCTTTCATGTTATAGTAGGCTTGGGCAACCGCGGTGTTTGGCTTATGACTCCCCGGCGGGCTTACACCCTCATATTTGTAATAGATTTTTGCAGGCGTTTTAAGCGCCTTTTCAAGCCTCACAGCCCGATATAGTGGAGTCGGCCGCCATAGCCTGTAAACTTCCCTCACCTCTTCAGGTATATCTATCCATCTTTCCTGGCTAAATTCTTGGGCGAGAATTTGCTTTGGGAAAATCTTTGGAGCCACTCCTCCTCCTGGCGCTCTTGTTTCAGGATCAATGAACGGCGGCAATGGTTTGGGCAAATCTGGAAGTATGCAGTACCACTGTTTAGGGACCTCTTCATCGTTCAAGATGATTTTCCTTAGAGGCAAAGCTTTTTCACCTCAGATTTGTTAAGTTGAACGTTTAGGCTCTATTTAAGTCTTTTGAGTACAATTTTGTACATTCATAAGCTCGCTTGCTCAGCCATGACATAAGAATGAAAATTTATCTATGCTCGGCTATAATAACATATTTCAGACGCAAAATGTGGAATAACATTAAAAAACATTTGGAAAAATACCCCGAACGACTTAAGGTAGCTCGAGTTTTAGTGGAAAATGGGTTAAGTGTAAGATCTGGAAAAATTTATCTTAACGATATTGAAGTTCCACCAGTACGTGTTGCTAGAGTCGCAGGTGTTGACAGGCGAACGGTTAACGAAACAATCGCTACGATACAAAATATTCAGGAGCTACGCTTAATTTTTGAAAGTTTACGTTCTGCAGGGCACTCACTAAAGGAGGTTGCAAGACATCTTAACTTCGGAGTTGTTGAAATAACACCGGTTGACGCTAAAATTCCAGGTATTTTAGCGAACGCGGCTATGATTTTAGCAAAAAATGGATTAAGTATTAGGCAGGCGATAGTTGATGACCCTGAACTTTCACCCGAACCAAAGCTCACCCTTATTGCAGAGAGGAAAATTCCTGGAGAGCTTATTCCAGAATTCTTAAAGATAAAGGGTGTTGCTAAAGTATCTGTTTATTAAACTTAAGCTAAAATAAAGAAAATTCACGCGTTAGCCTTGATTCAAGCGAAACTTGATATCAAGTTGCTTTAAAGAATCTGATAAGTTTAATGCCACGCTACTTTTAAGTTATCGATAACCTTTTATATATGCTTAATTAGAAGATGCATCTTCAAGATAAGATGGTTGGGAAAATATATGTATGATTTTACGGAAACTGAAGAACAGAAACTCATGGTTAAAGCGGTAAAGGAATGGTGCGAGAGACATTTAACACCTGAGCGCGTCAGAGAAATGGACGACAAAGGACATCCTTATCCTAAAGATATCGTTGAAGGCCTGGCGAGTTTAGGCGTTATAATGGGCACAGTGCCGCAAGAACATGGGGGACTAGGTCTAGACTGGAAAACTCAAGCCCTCATAGCCGAAGTTATAGGGTACTACGACCCAACAGTCGCCACTGCTGCAGGGTTCATGGCTGTTGAAACTGGGTGGGGCTTCACGATTAACAGGTACTGCTCTGAAGTTGTAAGAGAAAAGTACGTAAAACCAGCGATAAGGGGAGAAAAATTCGTTGGCATAGGTGCAACCGAGCCTATAGGCGGGTCGGATGTTGCTGGACATAGGACAACCGCGAGAAAAGAAGGCGACTACTGGATTTTGAATGGTGAGAAAACTTTCATAAGTGGAACTGAAGAGGCTAAGCTATGGGGAGGAGGCTACTGGGTTAACGCAAGAACGGGACCAGTAATACCTGAAGCACCACACCGTAACATCACAGCCTTCTTTGTACCTATTGATGCTGAAGGGGTTGAAGTGATTGAACCCTATAGGGATGCTGGCAGAATGGCCATCTCCACAGGTGGCTTTGTAATGAAGGATGTAAAGATTCCAGATGAGTATAGACTTGGAGAGGTGGGTAAGGGGTTCTACTACACCATGGAGGGTTTTGATAATGCTAGACTTATGATAGGAGCAAGCTGTGCGGGGGCAACACGACGTATTTTAGATGATGCCATTCCCTACATAAAGGAAAGGAAAGTTTTCGGAATGCCCCTAGCGAAATATGAAGCAATACAGTTTGAATTAGCGGAATTATACATGGAGATGGAGGCCCTAAAGCTTATGGTTATGAAGACAGCTTGGATGCAGGACATAAGGTACAAGGAGGAAGGGCTTCCAGTGAAGGTTTCAGAGGCAAAAACTTTTAAGCCTACAGAAATAGCCAAATGGATATCCATGGTTAAATGGAAAGGCCCATTCCTTGCCCTTAAAGCGGCTGAAAAGGCCATGATCTGGTTTGGAGCCGCTGGCTATACAAAGGAGTACCTATTTGAGGCAGCGTGGCGCGGTGTAATGTCATATGTTGTAGGCGCCGAGGGCGGACAAAACATACAGAAGATAGTCATCGGAAGGGAACTCCTAGGTAAGGAGTACGTTCCCTACAAGTAGGTTTCCTTTTATCTTTATTGTAGAAATTAGCTACACACCCTAAAAATGGGGTGACCTTATGCCGCGAATAATTGTTTGCCTCAAATATGCTATTGACGTGTCCCAGATAAAAGTTGATTCAGCTACTCGTAAATTGCTAATAGCTGATGCTCCAAGAAAAATAAGCGATTTTGACAAGAACGCCTTGGAGGAAGCTGTTAAAATAAAAGTGAAACATGGAGGAGAGGTCATAGCCCTGACAGCAACGGCAGAAAATGCCTCCACAGCACTTAGAGAAGCACTAGCGATGGGAGCCGACAAGGCCATTCAGATACAGGATCCAAACATTCAAAACGCTGACACCATGATGGTCTCGAACATTCTTGCCGAAGCTATAAGGAAAATAGGCTCTTTTGATATTATTCTATGCGGAGAAGCAAGCATTGATAGCTACTCGGGACAGGTTGGACCCAGACTAGCAGAGGTCCTCGGGATCCCCGCAGTTACATATGTAAGTAAGGTTACCCTTGAAGGTAATACCCTCACAGTTGAAAGAAGCCTTGAAGACTGTTCAGAGGTTATTATGGTTAAGACACCCGTATTGTTAACCGTTACAAAGGAGATTAACGTTCCAAGAGTGCCTACATTAATGGATATTATCAAAGCCTCAAAGAAAGAGGTGCTTACATGGACTCTTGCAGATATCGATGTTAAGGGTGAAAAAATCGCAACGCCATCTATAAAGGTTGTAGATGTCTCGGCCCCAAAAATAGAGCGAAAAAGGATAAAAATATCTGGAGAAAGCCCCAAGGAGATCGCTGAAAATCTTGTTAAAGCCCTAATTCAAGAGGGGGTTATTGGAGGATAAAAAATGAGCGCAGGGGAAGTTTGGGTTTTCTCAGAAAATTTAGACCTAGCCCTTGAAATGTTAAGCGAAGGCAGGAGGCTTGCAGATAGACTTCAGACAGAGCTTTCGGCTATAACTTTAGGATGCAACATTAAAGAACAGGTTGAGGAAATAGCGAAACATAATGTGGACAAAGTTTATCTCATGGATAACCCTGTCTTTAAGAGCCTTCAAACGGAACCGTATTTAAGTGTTTTCACGGAATTGGCTGCGAGACGTTCCCCTGAAATAATTCTGATAGGTTCTACAAAAAGGGGAAGAGAGCTTGCAGCTAGACTTGCAGCAAGGCTAAAGACTGGCTTAGTACAGGATGCTTTCAAGTTTGAAATAGATGAAAGGGGAATGCTGACCGCGGCTAGAATTGTTTACGGTGGAAATGGAGTAGCATTAATAACTTATCAATCAAAACCCCAAATTGCGACGGTGCCCCCCAGAACCTTTGAAAAAGCTAAGCCCTTTGGCAAGCAGGCCGACATAATCAGTTTGGATGTTAAAGTTGATGAGCCAAAAACCACAGTTGTTGAGGTCAGACCCGCCGAGGTTGCCAAAGTCCGCATTGAAGAAGCTAGAGTGGTGATTTGCGGCGGGCGAGGCGTAACCAAAAAAGAAGACTTCAAGATGTTCGAGGAGCTTGCCAGCATCTTAGGGGGACATGTGGGAGCCACGAGACCTTTGGCCGAGGATAGGAAATGGTTTTCTGAATGGGTTGGATTATCAGGGAAGAAGGTTAAGCCTGAAATATATATTGGATGCGGCGTTTCAGGAATGATTCAACACATTGCAGGAATTAGAGACTCAAAGGTTATAGTGACAATAAACAAGGATCCAAATGCGCCAATATTCGAAGTTGCGGATTATATTGTTGTAGGTGACATATACCAAATAATTCCAGCCCTAATTGAAGCCCTAAAAGGCGCCTTAAAGAAATAAATACCTCCTCTTTTTATAGCAAATTTTCATCTCTATTTTTAGAGGCGCGAAATCGTCGTCGTGGAAACTGAAAGAACGGAAACGATAAATTTATATTGTAATGCTGTTTTTGTTTGAGACGCGTTTGGGAGGTTGTTAAGTTGTCATCACCCTCAGCCGGAATTCCAGTCTTAATATTAAAAGAAGGTTCAAGTAGGACTAGAGGAAGAGAAGCTCAACACAATAATATAATGGCGGCTAAATTGGTAGCTGAAGCTGTAAAAAGTTCTCTTGGCCCCAGAGGTATGGATAAGATGCTTGTGGACAGTTTTGGCGATGTCACAATAACAAGTGATGGCCGCACGATTTTGGATGAAATGGATGTTCAGCATCCAGCAGCGAAGATGATGGTTGAGGTGGCAAAAACTCAAGACAACGAAGTTGGAGATGGAACTACAACGTCCGTAATACTCGCGGGAGAGTTGCTGAGCCAAGCCGAGGAACTCATCAACAAAAATATCCATCCGACGATTATAATTGATGGATACAAAAAGGCTATGGAGAAAGCGCTTGAAACTTTAGAGAAAATAGCCATCCCTGTAAACCTGAACTCTGCAGAATATAGAGAATATTTGAAAAAAGCAGCGATGACATCGATGGCAAGCAAACTTGTGGCCGAATACAGAGAATATTTAGCAGAATTAGCGGTTGAGGCCATTCTTCAAGTTGCTGAAAAAGTAGATGGCAAATACAAAGTCGACATAGATGATGTTAAAGTTGAGAAAAAACCTGGCGAGTCGCTGAAGGATACAAAGCTCATAAGGGGAATAGTTTTAGACAAGGAAGTGGTTCACCCTGGAATGCCAAAACGTTTGGAAAATGCTAAAATAGCCCTTTTGGACACTTCCTTGGAAATTGAAAAAACGGAGTTTGATGCAAAACTAAATATTGAAAGCCCTGAGCAAATGGAGGCTTTCCTAAACCAAGAAGAGGAAATGCTGAGAGAAATGGTTGAAAAGATTGCGGCTATTGGGGCGAATGTTGTTCTATGTCAGAAAGGCATAGACGATATGGCTCAACATTTCCTAGCCAAAAAGGGAATTCTGGCCGTTAGGAGAATAAAGAAGTCAGACGTGGAAAAACTTGCAAAAGCCACAGGAGCGAGGATAATAACTAACTTAGAGGATGCAAGTCCAGCAGACCTTGGATTTGCAGGTCTCGTAGAGGAGCGTAAAATAGGCGACGACAAGATGACATTTGTGGAAGGATGTAAGAATCCAAGATCCGTCACAATACTCATAAGGGGAGGAACAGAGCGCATAGTAGACGAGGCTGAACGCTCAATTCATGACGCCCTTTGCGTTGTAAAGGACATAGTAGAAGAGCCAAAAGTCTTGGCTGGTGGAGGGGCCCCTGAAATTGAAACTGCTAAGCTGCTCAGAAAATATGCGGAATCTTTCTCAGGTAAAGAACAACTTGCCGTTAAAGGCTTTGCAGAAGCCCTAGAAGCCATTCCTACGACCCTCACCGAAAATGCCGGATTAGATCCCATTGACATCCTTTCCGAGCTTAGAGCAAAACATGAAAAGGGCGAAACATGGGCTGGAATAGAAGTTAACTCTGGAAAAATTAAAAATATGGCTGATGTAGGTGTCTTTGAGCCGCTTTCAGTGAAAAAGCAAGTGATAAAATCCGCAACCGAAGCTGCAACTATGATATTGAAAATCGATGATATAATAGCAGCAGGGAAAGCCAAAGCTCCCTCAGTGCCTCCCAAAGGGCCACCTGAAGGATATGGCGCTGGGGAGTATTAGAATACGTTAAGCACAGAGAAGAAAATTTTAATAGGCCCACCGAAGCTGACACGTTTCGAAAAGGCAAGGATAGTGGGGGCAAGGGCGATTCAAATAGCCATGGGCGCCCCCATACTTATTGATATTCCAGAAGGAGCCACAAGCCCCATAGATATATCTCTAAAAGAGCTTAAAGCAGGCGTACTACCGATAACAGTTAGAAGAACTCTGCCGGATGGAACCTATCAAGATATACCTTTGACTTGGCTTCTGGAAGGCGAAAAAAGGAAATAACATCGTTCAGCGCTATCTTTGTGCTTTTATCTTGTTTAATAGTTCCCTTGCAGTTTCAAGGGTTTTAGTTATTCTTGTCCAATGAGCACCTTGCCAGTAAATTTGACCGCACTTTGGACACTCCCAGAATTCGTTGTAGTAAGAAAAGGTGGTTTCTTCAACTTTCCCGGCAACCTTTTCTTTGGGCACAGGTTTCACTTGTGCATTGCATTTTGGGCACCTAGATATTTTCATGTCCACATCTAGATTTATGCCGAACCTTTTTGCAAGTTTCGCCAGATCCTCCGCTTCGTTTACGCCATCAATATAGTAGGCTTGAACGCCCTTGGCCACGGCTTGTTGGTAAAGCTCCAAATCCCTCGTGAGAAGAATGCGTCCCTCCCTTTTAGCTATCAAAATTAGTTGAGGATCGTCAAGTTTGTTTGAATATTTTACGTTATGCCCTAACATGCGAAGCCATCTTGTTAATTTTCCAAGCATTCCATCAGCGATAAACCTCAATATTTAACGCTCCTCCTTATAGCTTCGCCGCAACCAGGCTTGCCAACTATTTCGCCCTCGTCCATAACAAGTAAACCGCCTACAAAAGTTTTAACTGGTTTCCCCTTTACCTTCCAACCATCAAACGGGGAGTACTTGGCCTTTGAATAAAACTTTTGGGAGTCTATACAGTCCTCCCTTTTCAGATCCACAACAACAAGATCGGCTTTATTCCCTTCTTTTAGGCTTCCTCTATCTTTAATGCTGAAAATTTTGGCTGGGTTTTCAGCCATCAATCTGACAACATCAGCTAGAGCCAATTTTCCCTTGTTCACTTCATTAAGCAAAAGCGAAAGTGTAGTCTCCAAACCTGGAACGCCAGCTTTAACATTCCAGATAATGTTTGCAGACTTCTCCCACGTGGCGTGCGGTGCATGATCGGAGGCAATGATGTCGACAAACTTTTTGGATATTCCTTGCCAAAGAGCGTTTACATGCTTTATATCTCTAACAGGCGGCAGAGTCAATCCCAAAGATCCAATACTTAACAGCTCTTTTGTAGAAAGAAGGATATGATGGGGAGTAACTTCACATGAAACAGGAAGATTAGACGCTTTTGCTTTAACAACTTCCTTTAAGCCGTTCTCGGAGCTCAAATGGCAAAAATGCACCTGAACGCCTGTTCTTTCAGCAATTGTCATTATCCTCTTTACAGCCTTTTCCTCTGCTTCAACAGGATGAGCCTTAAAAAAAGCCTCCAAGCCATCAATGCCTTTTTGTTTTAACTCATCTCTAACAGCCTTAAGAACTTCATGGTCCTCCGCGTGAACAGCCACAGGGACTCTATTTCCAATTCTTTTAAAGGCCGCTGTCAGCTTATAATCGTCAGCTATATCCAAACCCCCAACCTGCTCGCCTAGGAAAAGCTTGAAGGCCATGCAGCCTTCTTTAATTATATTGTCGATCTCTCGAATTTCACTTGGAAATTCGGAGTAGAAGCCGACATTAACCAGAATTCTGCTTTTAGCAATTTCAATCCTATTTCTAAAAGTTGCAGCGCTCATCGTGACAGGATCGTTGTTAGGCATGTCTAAAACTGTTGTTATTCCACCCGCTACAGCTGCGGCTGTGCCGCTGTAGAAGTCCTCCTTGTAGGCTTTACCCTCATCCCTAAGGTGCACATGAACGTCTATTAGCCCGGGTAAAACTAGAAGTCCATCAAGACTCAGAATAGTGTCGGCTTTGGGCATTTGGGACTCTCTTCCAATTTTGAAAATTCTTCCACTTTCTATAGCTATGCAGCACTCAACCACTTGACCATCAATGTAGGCTTTTAGATCCTTTAAGACCAAGTCAATAGTCAATTTGGATTCTCTCTTACATTAGTAAAGGGTGGGACGCTAGATAAAGTTAGCTAGAATGTTCTGGATTAAGTCCGTTGCTAATAGGCTTTTAACAATCTTTCCAACTTTTTCAAATAACTTTTCACTTAAAATTCCCTTTTCATAATTCCTTTCAAGTTTTTCCATGTCTAGGACTTTTATTTCTCCGCTAGGAGAAACACAGATGTCCACCTCTAAATCTATATATCTTATGGCTTTTGGATAAACTTCAATTGGTGTGTTTATGTTTATGTAAGCGCCCCTCCAACTTGAATCGCTTGAGAAGTAATTTGTTATAATGTACCACTCGCCCGGTTTTGCCTCGCTTACAGCTTTGTCGCCGGCCTTTTTCTCCACGCCAAGCCCATCATATACACCATTAGCCCTAATAGTTCTATAGTACTTTACCATTTCAGCATCCAGCACTTCTATTGTTGCTTTTCCAAGGTTTAAAACGACACCGCTTGGTTTAACATGCTCCACGTCCACTAAAGAACCTTCTTCTGGAAATTCTGATTTTATTTGCTCTCTGAAAAGCTGTTCAATTTTGTCTTTGTCGCCCTCTTTTTCTAAGAGTTTTTCGGCCATTTCCAAGGCCGCTGAAACTCGGCCTCCGCATCTTTTGAAGAAATGATGTCCCTTGATTGTTGGTGTAACGGTTGACCTTAACTCATCTAGTTGTTTCTTTGCCGACCAAGGAAACTCCACATTCATAAAGCTTAAGCCTTCGAGGATTAGGCCTGAAGATTCTTTAGAGGATGCTTTCTCACTTAAAATTCTGATTTTCTCAGAAAGTTTTTCTATTTCTTGCTCTAAAAATTCTTTTGGTTTATAGGCTGTCGGTTCACGCCAAATTATTCCCCAGTTTTCCGGAGATAACTCCTTTCCAAGCTTGTAAAGTTCCAGTCGCTTATTTGCGTCTCGAATTTTTAAGCTTACTCCAACTTTGCATCCTTGGATGAGAATAGCATACTTTCCGACAATTTTTAGTCGAGTTGTTAGAAGGGGAATCTTCCTTCCAATTCCTTTACGCTCAACCTGGACGATTACTTCCTTTTGATCTTCTGGTGGAGCTTCATGATCAGGGATAAAACCTAAAACGCCGTTTCCGATGTCTACGTAAACTCCTCTTTCATTTCTTTTAACTACAGTTCCTTTATATATTCCATCCACACTCACGCTCCATTTTCTGGTTAAAGCATCTTCGAGAGACTCTTGTAGGACCGTCCGTAAAAAATTCACAGCTTCGGAAGAGCCTAAAGCAACTATTCCCTGGAGGTCGCTTCTATCCTTTATTGTAACTTCTGGAGGTTCATCGTCACCGTCTGGAAGATTAAAACGCTCTTTTTTGACCTTTGAAGGTTGAAGGATTTTAAAGCCATGATCCATAAGCAATTTTGTCAGAGCAGTTGAATATATTCCGCGGATTTTAGCCTTCAAAATTAGGCCACCTTTTCCACTCTGTAAAGTTCTTTTATTTTTTCTATTCTAAACTTTGTTCCCAGAAAAATTTCTGCAAGCCAAATATTCGAGTCTAAATGGTCAGAAAATATCCTTGTCAAATATATAGATCGCCCACTTGCTAAGGCAATGTAAGGCACCAGCATGTCTGCCAGGTGCATATCCACTGTCGCCCCGGAGGATATTTCCAGCCACAACTTTTCCGCGGCCTCCCTGCCCACAGCCTCGCTTGGCTTTTTGAGCTCGCCTATAGCATCAGCGCCCAACAATGCACCCTTGTCAGTTTCAGCCCATATTACTAGGGAGCTGCCCTTCTGCAGTGGATTTGACCTGTCATTTATTATTCGAATGTCCGCTGAATAACCTTTTTCTTTTAGATATTCAGTTGCCGCGACTGCCTGACGCTCGGCAACCCTTCTTTCAGCCAGAAAAGTGCAGACTGAAATTCCCCTTACTGCCTTAATGTTGCCAGACTCCTCCAGCACTAGCGGATTTAGCTTCACGCACGGTTCAACGGTTAGGGTTACTTCACCCATTCCTTTCGGGTAATAGCCATATTTCTGCACTGTAATGCTGGCAGTAATCCCCATCCGCTTTAAAACTGGCATAAACACACTTTGCATATAGTTTATTGTAGGCGCATGTTGGACATCGGTGCCGCCTTTCGAAATATGAAGATGGACGGTGCTCTTTGCAAATATGCATATGGGAAGCACGGTCATAATAAGCATTGGAATGCTTCCAGCAGTACCTATTTCAGCCTCAAATTTTCCGCCCTTAATCTCTTTTGGCTCGAACAGGAGTTCACGGGAAGAAATACGGGCTCCTTCCACATAAGCGTTACAAAGTTTTGCAGCTGTTAAAACGGCTTCCAAATGCTGGGGCCTTAATCCAGGCTGGGGTCTATTCTGCCGAATGTTGTATATTCGAATAGGCTTTCCAGTGATGGAGGAAAATGCTATGGAAAGTCTGAGAATCGTACCACTCCCGCTTTTCTTGCTCCCATCGATTTCAATCATTTCCTCCGAAACTCCATTTTCTGGAGATATTAAAACGCATAAACAATTAATAAATACGCCAACGGGATATAAGAAAAATTAGGAGAGGGCTTTGACTTGAGCATGGAGAGGGAAAAAATTGAAAAACTCATAGAAAAAGTTGACGAGTTACTGGTGGTTTTAAACAGCGTTTCCGAAGATTTAAGGACGATTTCCACCTCATTAAAATCCATCGCAATTTCCCAGATGGCTCCACCATCCCCGCCCTCACCAGTAATTTCGGCACCTAAAACGACAGAAATCGAGAAAGTTGAAATAAGCGACGTTAAAAATATTTTCCCAGAAGATTTAGGGGTCCTACTCACATTTGAGGATAGAGGCGACTTCATAATGATAAAGCCCCGCCAGTTTTTAGGATCAGAAAACTTTGCACGGATAGCAGCAATTGTGCGGGAAGCTGGAGGGGAATATATAAGCGCAGGGAAGGAATCACACTTTCGCGTTCCAAAAAAGAGAATATAACAATTTCAATATCTTATTTCAAAATCGCTGAACTCGCTGGTATAATTTTCCCATAGGACTTCAACCCTTGTAACCTTGGCATAGGGCGGCCCATGCTTGCAAAATTCTATAAGCTTTTTGACCGCTTCTTCGTCTCCTTCAAAAACAGCTTCAACCCTGCCATCTGGTAAATTGCGAACCCAACCCGTGACGCCGTGCTTTTTAGCCTCACGTCTAGTTTCTGACCTAAAGAATACTCCTTGGACACGTCCACTTACAAATACATGAGCTCTAATTTTCACCTTCTTCACGCCGCCTTAGGAGCAAAATAATCTTAGATTTTCACTTTAACTTAACTCTCTCCATGTGCAAACCTGTTGATTCACCAACCATCTTAAAAATAGAGACTTAAAAACCACTTTTGGTGAGACCCTTGAACATTAATTGTGGAAAGTTGCTAATTTACTTTTCAGCCAATCATGAAAGAAAAAGGTTAAGATCCGTTAGCGCTGCCGTTAGGAAAATGGCTAAGAAACTTTGCTTAGACGTTGAAGTCATAAAATTGAAGGAAACGCGGGCTACGTTCTATGCTACGCTTTACATTTACTTTAAAGATGGAAATGGGGAACCTATACCGCTTTACTGTGACAAAAATCAGGATTCAAGTGTAGAAAGTATCTGCGAGGCTTTAAGGGGTATGATGTTTCTGCTATCTTTTCATCCAAGGTATTCTGCCCTAAAAGGGATTCGAAGGGAAATTATGAAGTTTTCTTGAATCTTATTGCTTGACCATCTAGGGTTATCTCGTAAACTTGGTTGACGTCAAAGTCGATTCCTAGGCTTTCATACTCTTGCTCTGTGAGGAAAAGGATTATCTTTGGAACTGTGAGTTGCGCCCTAGCTGGAAAGAATGGAAGTTGCTGCTGTAGAGCTTGAAAAACTTCTTGAACAAGCCTTGCCTCCTCGCTGTGCGGCTTGATTATAAGTTGTGGGGTTGGACGCTCTTCAACAAGTTCTATGCGCTTCCCAAGGTTACCATCAATATCATAGATTGATTCTATCTTGTTCACTCTAACCCGAATCATAGCTATCCAGCATAAACTTGTAGAATCGGACTATTTAGGTTTAGCATCCACTACTCCATTTCTATTGTTGCTGGTGGTTTAGGCGTCACATCATAGTATACTTCAGAAACTTCCGGACAGCTTTCGAGAATCCTCGTGGCAGCTCTGTTAAGGGTATTCCACGGTATTTCTGAAACCTTAGCTGTCAAAAAGTCCGTTGTCTGAATAGACCTTATGCTGATAATATAAGGCTTATGTTCCTTTAGATATTTCACAGCATAGAGAACCCTTGTTACATCGGGATTATCGTTTATTATTCTTGACTGGAGGGCAATTATTCTTTGTATTGGAAGCTGGTAGGCGCCGCCGTTTTCTGTCGTACACTTTATACCGACAATTTTTCCATAGCGTCTTTCCTTATTTATTACCCCTGTGGCGCGGTCCCTAAAGATTTTCACTTCAACGTTTTTATGTGGAACATTAAGATAGCGAGCGACAATTTCCTTTATATGCGCGTCAAGATAATGATCCAAAGACACCTCATTATCAATTATTGCAGCGAAATATTGACTTGGCCTGTGCACTTCAAGTTCCCTCTCCACAATTGCTGTTGCCTTTTTCAGAGCGTCCAACTTGTCTAAACGAATCTCCCCAACAACGCGCACCGATAAGCCTGGCCCTGGGAAGGGTTGCCTCTCAGAAATTTCTGGAGGCAAATTTAAGTATCTTGCAACCATTCTAACCTGCCCTTTGTAAAGGTCAAGAAGAGGTTCAACAACTTTAAATCCGAATTTTTCAAGCGGATTTATGCCCATCTGCTCGAGGACATTATGCTGGGTTTTCACACCGCCAACAGTTTCTACAACGTCAGCACGGATTGTGCCTTGAACTAAGACGCGGCAACCTTCTTTTTTAGCTGTTTCACTTAAAACCGTATAAAAGGTTTCACGAAACTTTTTTCGCTTTTCCTCGGCATCCTTTAGGCCCTTCATAGCATCAAGAAAACGGTCGCGAACATTAACTATTTTCACTGATACATTGAAAGGCTCTCTGGAAAGAATATTAGCCACTAGCTCGGGTTCACCCTCACGCATAAAAGCATCATCTAAAAACACGCAAACGAGGTTTTCGCCTATGGCCTTGCGGGTCAAAACAGCGCATGTTGTGCTGTCCACACCGCCGGAAATAGCCACTAAAGCCTTCTCACCACCGATTTCTTTGCGAATATCCTCAACCTTTTTCTCAACAAATTCTTTGGGGTCGAACCTTTCCATGGGCAATACATCCTTCGGCGGCTATTTAACTCACATCCTCCTTGTATATATATTTACCGCCTCTAGGCATAACTGAAAATCCTAAAATTCTCTTCAGTAGCTCTAATGAAACAGGAATCTCAAGTTTATGAAAGTTTGTGAACCTAATGAAGGTAGCTTTGCTGTTTCCGCGGAGAAAATCTATGTACTCTTTATATGATTTTAGACATGTTTCGTGTCCATATCTTTCCCAAAGCTTTTGGTAGTTTCCAGCTATCCGCTCAACAAAATCCGAAGTTCCTTGAATCTGCATCACTGGACGTTTGACATAAAAAAGAAGCTTTTTAGCATGAACAGGCCCTACCTGGCCTCTGCGTACAAACGCATAAACTTTGTGAGGATCCTCAACTCTTTCGCAAAGCCTCCGCCACCATTTTTCATCTGAGATCAGGATAAATCCATAATGCCTATTGCCCAATTTGACACCTTGCTATTGGTAAACCAATTGTTACAGTCTTCCTAATTGTAAAATAACATTTTTGTTGCTGCAAAATTCTTCTTAACAAATATTTTCAATACGCAGTACAAAAACCATAGCAAGAAGCCTCAATTTTGAAGTAAAACTTTAAAACTTGAAGCTTCATGCTGAGCGAAGAAACCCGAAAAAGGAGACTCTTAGGCTTTAAAGTTTTTCTCTTCCGAAACGAAAAGTTAAACGGGATCAAAATGAAATCAAATGATGTTAAAGCAATTTCAACCATACCCAAAATATCAAATGAAATGAGCGAGAGCTACACGGATTTTTTGAGAATATTAAAGGAAGCTGGGGGGGAAGTCAGGACTACCAAAAAGCTATGGAAGAACGGGAATAAACCATGGCTCATCAAGCTCGGTTTAGCATTAATAGTTTTTCCTGAGCCTGTGATAAGCGACGTTCTTGGAAGTCTATTGATTGCCGCCGGAACAATACAAGAGGGTTTATGCCGACGAGCAATGCACTTAGAAGATATACCGGAAACATTTCAGAGAATAATAAGGGACCTTCGAGAAGTAAATGAAAAAGTCATTTGGGGAAACTATTAAAACTATTAAATTTTATATTTGCAGCATATTATGAATATAATATGCCGAGGAGAAGGGAGCATGAAACTTGTTACAGTATTGTTGCCTGAAGCCTATCTTGAAGGTTTAGATGAACTTGTGAGGGCTAACATGTACCCAAGCAGGAGCGCTGCGATAAGATCAGCTGTAAGGGATCTGCTTAAGAAGGAATTATGGGAACGAAGGGAAAGATAGCTTTAAACAGACTTTTGAAGCGCTCTTGCAATATTTCTAATTTTTTCGGCGGATTCGCTAGGATTATTTGAAAGTGTTATAGCACGTCCAACAATAAGATAACGGGCACCTGCCTTCAAGGCGGATTCTATTTCGCCTCCCTGAACGCCTATTCCAGGTGAATATATTGGAACTTCATCTTTAAGTATCCCAAAAATTTCCCTTACCTTTTCAGGGTATGTAGCACCAACTACGACCCCGTCTGCACCCCATTTTAAAGCCCTTTTTGCAAATAGGACATATTGGGGGATTTCCTTGCCTGTATCATGATCTAGAACTGTTTGGCCATAGCCTTCAGCCACTCCCTTATGGCTCATATAGACTAACAGTATTACACCCTTATTGAGAGCCTTAGCCACCTTGAACACTGGTTCTAGCCCTTCATCCCATCCTACGAAAGGGTTGGCTATGAGCGCATCAAAACCAGCCGCATAATAATACTCAGCAATCACTTCATTTGTAGCGCCTATATCATTGATCTTGCAGTCCATGATTGTTAATAGTCCCTTGTCATGGGCCTTTTTTATCAGCCTTTTAACACCATCAAACAAGCCCAGAGGAAGCGTTAAATGATGATTGAATTTTACAGCGCAAATGTAGGGATGCACCCTTTCGATGAGGCTTTCTGCACGAACATATAGAGACTCACGGTTTTCAAGCCGCTCAAAAGGAAAATCCAAGGCCAAGACAATGTTAGATTCCTTAAACCTTGAAGTTTCCTCCATCTTAACCTTGAAGAACAACCAACAACACCCTATGCATTTTGGGAGGGGTTAAAAACCTTAAGCATTTCAATCTCCCCGCCTGAAACTGCTTGGATATAGGATAAGGCTGTTTCAACAGCTTCCAAGAGTTGTTGCCGTTCTATTCTGGGGACGCCATAGCCAACAATCAAAATATTCCTTGTTTTCTCTGTAATTTTCGTATAGTCTGCATCCCTATAGGGATAGATGCATAGAATCCTTTCCCTATCAGACAAAACAAGCATTTTTTCTGTTAAAGTGATTGACTTTTCCATTCCAATGCCAAGGAACTCCTCTCCTCTGTTTGCAAAACGCACATTAAATGGAGGTTTAAGTTTTTCAAGGTCAAAGCCGCTCACCGGAATCATGGTTTTCATAGAAGCTAAGTTATAGGCATCAACGGCTGTGGATATTACTGGAAGCTCATTGCCATGTAAAACTCTCCTTAGCAAGGCTTCTCCTGATGGTCTAACCTTCGTTGGATCTATATTCAGTTTCCAGTAAAAGTCTCTGTAGGCTCTTATTATGGGGTTATCCTTTAATTTCTCAACTTCATATTTGGCTCTTACCTCTTCGTAAGCCATTCTCTTTAATTCTTTGATTTTCTCGTTTTCCTTTTCTATATGTACATTTCTGATTATGCCGATCCCAAGAGAAAGTTCGGGGAACAGTTTTACGGCTTCTGCGCACCAGTAAACTGCGAAGTTCATATCAACCGAACAGAATATTATGAAACATTTAAGTATTTAACAGCTTTAGCGATAGCATCTAAGCATAAATGGTGATTTGATGATAGGTGAATTCGCAGCGCTGGGCGCTGCTATTTGTTGGACTGCTTCAGCAATACTCTATAAAAAAGCTTTAGTCGAAACTAAGCCCCTACCAGTCAATACCATACGGTGCCTCGGGGCAGGATTATTTCTTCTTTTCTGCTTAGCTTTAATTGGATTTAAAACTTTAGCAGGCATCTCTATTCATGCACTTTTACTAGCCTCTACAAGTGGACTTGTGGGTTTGGGACTGGGCGACACCCTTTATCTTTTAAGTTTGAAAAAACTGGGAGTAAGTAGGGCTGTACCTCTCACATGCACCTATCCACTTTTCAATATCATTTGGGCTGTTTTGCTAGCTAAAGAGGAAGTAACATTTCAGGTTGTTTTAGCTGCTTTGACGATTGTTTTAGGGATATGGCTTCTAAGCTATGAAAGAGGCAAAGGGGTTGAAAATGAGCGTAAGGACTCTTTAATTAAGGGCATTGTTATTGCATTGGCTACGGCGGTCATTTGGTCTATAAGCATTTTTATGGTGAATCTAGCCTTACAAGAGGCCCCGGATCTTGAGCATGCATTTGCAATAAATACTCTGCGTGTGATATCAATAGCCGCTGTTTTGCTTGTGATTGCGCCAATAACTCATAGGGGTTTAGGCTTTTTCAAGATAAAGAGAAAGGTTTTAGCCATGATATTGTCAGGAGGCATCATCGCCTTAGGAATAGGGTGGTTTTTCCTGATCTTAAGTTTTGCCTACATCCCAGAGTCGCAAGCTGTTCCTATTTCCTCTACAACGCCGCTTTTTTCAACACTATTGGGAGCTATATTTCTGCATGAAAAAGTGACAGCGAGCGTCGGTTTAGGCTCCGTAATGGTTGTAGCTGGAACAGTTCTAATTTTCATCATTTAATTTGTGATTTATGCAAAATAATATATTCATTCCATACGAAGTAGCATGAGATTATCATAGCTAGCATACTTTATATTTTTGATTCCGTAGGGAGAAAATGGGGCAGGCTGGTAGCGATCTTATGTCAATATCTCCTAGTGTTCGCGAAGTTCTAGCAAGGAGAATCGCCGGCGAGATTATCCTTTCAAATAAGCCAGGAGCAACTATGCGTAAATGGAGGGAGCTTTTTGCTGTTTCCCAAGCAACACTCTCCGAGAAAATGCTTCTTTCACCTTCGGTTATAAGTGATTATGAAAGCGGCAGAAGGAAAAACCCGGGAACGAGATTCGTGCGAAAGTTCATTTGGGCTCTCCTAGAGATTGATGAAGAACGGGGAGGCCGCTTCATAAGGGAGTTCGCTATCTTAACAGGCTCTCCAAGCATGGCTGTTTTGGATCTGCGGGAATTCCCCATGCCAGTTCGTGTGGAATACTTATGCAAGGCTATTAGAGGGGAAATCGTTGTATGCTCAAGTTCTAATGTTGGAGAGGTTAGGGGGTATACTGTCGTAGATAGCGGGAAAGCTGTGGAAACTCTCTCCGGCTTTGAATATGCTCAACTTTTTGGCGCCACTACAGAAAGAGCACTCATTTTCACAAATATTGAAAATGGGATTTCGCCTATGATGCTTGTTAGGATGAGCAGCTTAAAACCTAAAGTTGCCGTATACCATGGATTTAAGCCTGACGAGTATTCCATCCGATTAGCACAGTATGACCGCATACCTTTGCTATACACTCCTCTGCCCAGCGTGGAGCAGCTTATAAAGTCTTTAAGAAAACTTTACAGAATAGCCCTACACAAAAAACTGGGGAGGCCTTTACGTCCGCCCCCAAAAGTTAGCACTTGATGGCAGGCCCATATGCCATGATCAAAGTTGGATGTTGCGGCTTCCCAACATCAATGAAACGATATTTTGAAAACTATCAGCTGGTTGAGTTAAACAGCACTTTTTACGAATACCCGCGAATAGAAACGGTGAAAGGCTGGCGTGAAAAAGCTCCAGAAAACTTCGAGTTCACAGTTAAAGCACATCAGGATATAAGTCACAAGTCTAAAATGAGGTTGGACGACGCTAGCCTTCAAGCTTTTGAACGAATGAAGCAAATATGCAAAGCATTAAATTCGAAGATCCTGCTTATTCAGACACCCGGCTCCTTTAGACCAGATAAACTTGACGCTGCTGAAAAATTCTTTAAAGGAATAGAACGTGAAGACTTGGTCCTAATTTGGGAGACTCGTGGACCAGAGTGGGAAAAGCCGGAAATACATGAAAAACTTGGCGAAATCTTAAGCGCACTAGATGTGGTGCATGTGACAGATCCGTTTAGGCTTATGCCAGCATATACCAGCAAAATAGCCTACTTTAGGCTTCACGGCTTGGGCGAGGAACTTTACTACTATCAGTACAGTGACGTGGAACTGCAAAGGCTTTTGGAACTCCTTAAACCCTTTGAGGATAAGGGCAAAATAGTCTATGTACTTTTTAATAATCTTTCCATGTTTGAGGATGGCCTGCGTTTTATGCATTATCTATCTAAGGGAAGTTTTCCAAAAATCACAGGTTCGGTTGGGTTGGATTCCATTAGAAGTGTTGTGGAGAAAACGCGTTATCCAGCGCCTAAAAGTGTACTAGTTAAAAAAATCGGATGGAGACTTGTAGAAATTGAGGAGGGAAAACAGATTCGGCTTGCAGAGTTACTGGCTAAACTGCCTTCAAAAACTTTTGGGAACGTCGAAGAACTGCTTAGAGCCTTAAAGTCCGCCATTAAAATGGATTAGGCCAGCCCCAACTCACCAAGCCTCGCTCCGAGTTTTCTAAAATCCGCTATGAGAAGCTGCTTGTATGCGGCGCTGTAAAGCCCGGCTGCTGGATGCAATGTTGGAAAAAATGTAACAGGTAGACCCAGAATATTCGCTTCATAGAAAACCCCGCGAGCACGGGTTATGCCGTTAAATGCAAGCCCAGCCTTAGAGAAAATGTAGGCAGTGGAATAATTACCAAGGGCTACTATGATTTTTGGCTTTATGGCAACTATCTGCCTATCCAAATAAGGCGTGCAGGCCCTAATTTCTTCTTGGGACGGTTCTCTGTTACCCGGGGGCCTACACTTCAAAACGTTACCTATGAAGATTTCATCTCGGGAAAGGCCAGCCTCAGCCAAAAGCATATCTAAAAATTTTCCAGCAGAGCCGACGAAAGGTTTACCTTTAACGTCTTCCCAGTAACCTGGAGCCTCACCCACAAACATCACTTTGGCGCTAGGATTTCCCTCACCGGGAACAGCGTTTTTACGGTTACGCCAAAGAGAACATTTAGTACACGTCTTAACCTCCAAAGCCACCATTTCCAAAACATCATTTAAAGACAAGCAAGACACACCAAAATTAGTTCCATCAGCATATATTTATAATCTTAAACATCAAAAAGCCAGAAACAATAGTTAATCGAATAAAAATGTAGACAAGAAACACAGAAAGCGAATAAAAATAAAAGAGGACGCCTCATTAATTGTTGCCCTTAATAATGTTAATTTACGCAATAAGCGGCGACTATATTTGCTGTTTTTCAAGAAAATATAGCGGGTTATCAATTTTTAGTCCGAATCTAGCTAATATTTAACATCTTACAACATGCGTTTTAAGGCTTCCAGACCTGACATACCTGGTTCTATGCCGAGACTTTTAGCCTTCGAGGTAACAGCCTTAATCTGCCCACTTAAAACATCCTGAAAGTTTTTAACCCCACTAACCACGGCGGCAGCTACACCAAAGCCCTCTGCAACCTCAATGTTCAGGAAACCGCACATTATGAAACCCTTTTCAGCGACAATCAAAACCAGCGGCGGCGAGTCTGGAAGTTCAACCCTAACTCCGAAGCAAGCCTTATCGCCAACCTTCAAACAATCCACACTTATCAAATAAAGTCCTCCAAGGATGATCACAACTAACAATTATACGTCAATCTTAAATAAAGATTAGCGACACAGAAATCTGAAACCATGCTGACAAAGATTAAGGCTAAAGTACAGTTAATCATAGCCGGACAGGCAAAAATAGCCAACAAGATAGGTTTAACGCCCAACATCATAAGCGCTATTGGAGCAGCTTTAGCACTTCTATCAGCAGCAGCTTACGCAAATGGACACAAAATCCTTATCCCAGCAGTAATTTCTATGTTGCTATCAGGATATTGCGATATCTTAGACGGAGCCTTAGCAAGGCTATATGGAAAAGAAACACTCTTCGGAGGATTCCTTGATTCACTATTGGACAGATACTCGGATGCCCTAATTTATGCGGGAGTGATTCTTGGAGGATTATGCTCGCCCATGTGGGGGCTAGCGGCGCTTGTAGGTTCATTACTTGTAAGCTACTCCAGAGCAAGGGCAGAGGCCCTATCTGTTAAAATGGAGACTGTGGGGGTTGCAGAAAGGGCGGAGCGAATAATCATACTTGCAACAACAAGTGTAATGGAGATTTTTTGGATAGGAGCATTGGAAGTTGGCATCATATTGCTAGCACTTCTTACAAATCTTACAGTTATACAAAGGAGCAGCTATGCATATAAGATTCTAAAGAAAAGAGGAAACACTGCAAACTAGAATCTTCTGCCAGTGCGGAGCTTACGTTCTTCCCTGGCCCTAACCTTAACGATTCCATAGTGAACAGCACATGAAACGCAATAATATTTAGTTTCAACAGGAGCTGATATGTAGGCACCTTTCTGGCGAAGTTCCCTGGCTAGGGCGGGATCAACTAGGGACACTCGGCGGGTGACTTTCTTAGCTTTATCTCTTGGCACCAGCTCCCCACAGTTGGCACATTGGACGAATCCGCTTCTTCCCTTGGCGCCTTTCGATCTTCCCCGACTCTTCCTCTTATATGGCATAATCTCAACAGTCCATTATAATTTACTATCAGAGGATAGCATTCTCTTACTTATATATCTGTCCTTAGCTTCAGCACATAGGCTATGTTAGCTTTTGAGTCTATTTTAGGAATGATTTTGCCAGATGCGGAAGTGAACAATGTTGTCACGCCGGGCCCATGGCCTGAAGTCACACAGTTCGTATGCACAACTATACCAACTGAAACAGCGCCTTTTCGATAGATTCTCCCGTAAGAATGGTCAGCATCAAGAATGGCTACAAGATCGCCAAGCCGGAGATCCTCAAGACCATATTCCCTGCAGATACTTTCATCAAAAAGCTGAATATCATAATCTCCCGAATATGTTTGATTCGCTCCCAAACCTGAACCCATAATTGCCGCAGGAATAACATGTGTCACAGGAATCTCAAGCTTATCTCCAACAGGCCTTATGCCTAAGGCTTCAAGAAAGTGAGGATCCATATTCATAACCTTGATTTCCCGAAAATCCAAAAGTTTTAAGCCAACCCCGAAAGCCTTCACCAGCACTTTATCACCGATCATAAGCTTTTCAAGAACCTCTCGCGGAAAGTCAACAAGCACATGCTCTATCCCACCATGCTTACCCGTCACAACACCCCTTGCGCCCTTAGCATCTCCTGAAACCACAACAGCCTCATTTCCAACGCATGAAAGTACATTGAGGGCAACATTTGCTCCTCGTCCAAAACTTGGATCATTTTCCTTGTTTTCTATGCTAACGCCGGGTTCCACATGATCAGCTTCCCAACCACATGCAGGATCGCCAACCCTAACATTATAGGTTATTCCTCCCACACCAGGCAAAACCATGGGAACCCCTTCAGCTGAAACATTGTAAACGTTTCTATACACTGGACTTGCAACTTCGCCAATTACAGAGATTTTCACCAACTTATCCACGTTTGTCCTCAACATGAATATCCCAAATTAACCAAAACCATCCACTCATATATGTTTCTTCTTGCAGAAACTTTATTCTAAAGATATGACAAGTTTTAAATGTACGTTTAATTTGAATTGAATAAATAAGGCGAACATCTGGCTGAGGGCGATGGCGGAAATAGGGTTAAGACCAAGAATGCTAGTTAAAGACGTTATGAGTAATCCAGTGATAACAGTTGATGAGAATGCATCAATAAACCATGTTGCAGAACTGATGGACAAACATGAATTAGGCTGCATAATAGTGACGGGCAAGGATGGAAAACCCATCGGGATCATAACGGAGAGAGATCTGGTCACAAGGATTCTCGCCAAAAACATAAAACCGGAATCGGTAAGGGCTAAGGATGTCATGACTAGCCCGCTAATAACAATAGAGCCTGACGAAACAATAAATGAAGCGGCGAGAAAAATGAATAGATTAAACATTAGGAGACTTGGAGTGACATATAAAGGGCAACTGGTTGGACTAATTTCAAGCAAGGACATCTTAAGCGTGATGCCCGAACTTTTAGAAACAATTCAGGAAAAAGCCATGATAGAAAGAGAACATATAGCACAAGCGGCAACGGAAGAGGGGGTCTCCCTAGCGGGATACTGCGACAGATGCGAGGGATGGTCAGACAACCTAAAGGAAAGAGATGGAGAATTCATCTGTGAAGACTGCAGGGCTGAATTGGAAAGTTAACAAAATATCTTAAGCTTTACTTAGGAACTAGAATTATAAAACAATATTGAACGGCTTAATTAATAAATGGTTAAACGAAAACAATTATTAAATTTATGCCCAAAAAATCTCAATGTCTAAGGGTTCCTAAAAAGGAAGGCGAAAAAGCAATAAGACTAGTCCATATGCTTAAAATAATTGATAATGAATTAGAAGTTCAGAGAAACAGCAGTCACATTTACATACCTTTAAACCGGAACCCATCTCAAGAAGAATCTGAAATTCTTAAAAGGAACATCACGAACACGGAGGTCATCGATTACATTTTCCCTTTCAGGGAAAAACAAAAAACATTTCTGGAACTTCTTGAAGGTAAACTTCCACCATACTTACTTGCAAGCATTCCCAAATCTATGGATATTATAGGAGACATAGCAACAATTGAAATTCCCCCAGAGCTTGAACCATATAAAAATGATTTAGGCTGTGCAATTTTGCAAGCGCATAAGGGGATCCGCACAGTTTTAGCCAAGGCCAGCGCAATAACTGGAACTTATCGCCTTAGAGAATTTACTTTCATCGCAGGTGAACCTAAAACTGAAACCATCCATAAAGAGCATGGATGTAAATATTACATAGACCTAGCTAAGGTTTACTTCTCGCCACGCCTTTCCTATGAACACAGCCGCGTAGCCTCCTTGGTTAAAGAGAATGAAACAGTTGTGGATATGTTCGCTGGAGTAGGCCCTTTCTCTATACTAATTGCTAAAACTCATGAAAACGTTAGGGTTTATGCCATAGACATAAATCCAAGCGCATTCGAGCTTTTAAAGAAAAACATTAGGCTGAATAGGGTTGAAAATAAGGTTCACCCAATACTCGGAGATGCAAAACAGGTTGCGAAGGATAGGCTTAAAGGCATTGCAGATCGGGTAATAATGAACCTACCCGAGAAAGCTGTAGAATTTTTGGATGCTGCATGCGAAACATTAAAACCTGAAGGGGGCACGATACACTTTTACACTTTTGCCAAAGCCTCAAATTCCATTGAAAACTTAAAAATTCGCCTCCAGGAAGAAATTGAGAAGGCTGGAAGAAAAGTGAAGAAGTTCCTATTTTCAAGGTCAGTACGTGAGACAGCACCCTATGAGTGGCAAATAGTCTTAGATGTGGAAGTGCTTTAAACCCTAACTGTCAGCGTTATCCGAACCTCTTCTCCGGGGATTTTAAGTTTTTCCACAAGAGCCTTTGAAAGATCACATGCAGCTTTATCCGCTTGTATGGCTAAAGTGCGCCTACAAACGTAACCACTTTTTCTCACAACCATTTCTGTGGGATGCGTCAGAGTAAGCAGGGGGCTTCCAAAGGCATTTATCACATCGCTCGCCCCTCCAGCCTCAATTAAAATGGTTAATTTAGAGCCACACCTACGCAATATTTCTTTAAAAATATCGCTTAATTCCGCCAGTCCTTTGTTGGCAGAAACAGCGATTATGCAATCTCCCCGTTTAGACAGATGGCTTTCCTTGGTAATCTCGAAAGTTGATCGATGAGTAGCTTGGACATTCTCATGCCCATAGGCTATAATTACTTCGGATGCCTCCAAGTCAATCAGCTCATAAGCGAGCCAAGCGACCTTGCTCGATAATTATTCAAGAATTTCTATGGAATCAACCTTTCCATCGCCATCCATGTCATAGCCCTGTATGACTTTCGCAAAAGTGTCCTCGCCTCTATAATCCTTAAGGGTTTTTTCCCAGAAGTTCGTCAAAGCCAGAACGCATGCCTTAGTGCCCACCGCCTTATTTCCGGCAAGGACTATAACCCTTTTGCTGGAATCCCACGGATTGACTATTTTCGCCACAACACCAACAGAGTCTGCAACATAAACACGCCCAGTTTTTTGTGAAACCAGTCCGCCGAAAAGATAACCTTGCTCAGATGGCATCATATTAAATTTCACGGGAAGATAGTCGTTAAGCTCTTGCGTCAAAAGATTTGTTCCCGGCCCTCCTACAAGCACCAGATTATTTTTCTCTTCTTTTTCCACCTTAACATCTACGTCCAACTTCACGGAAAAATCATGGGGCATTATGATAAACTGTCCAAAGAAGAAAGCCAAGTGGCTAGCGTAATGGCCATCTCTAGCACTTGTCTTAAAAGGACCATGGGGTATAGGACTTCCCACAACAATTTTCCCATCAAAAATTCCATTCTGACTTATGAATTCGCTAAAGAACTTTCGCACCACACTATAACCACCAAAACCAAATAATGATGATAGAAGTCTTTCAATAGGCTTGTACCCTTGAGGAAACTCTATTCCGAAGGCGGGATAAATCACCTTATAATATTTAGCCACAGCCCCTTTTCTCTCCTCCTGCCTAGCCAGGGTCACCACTCCAGCTTTTAACAGCTTTTTTATATGGTAGTAAACCTTCTGTTCATGAACTCCTAAAGCTCTGGCCACCTCTAGCGGGTATCTTTCCTTCTCGTAGAGCATTGACAAAATTTTCCAGCTAGTTCTGTTCAGAATCATCTTAAGCATCTGCGGATCGTCAAAAATTTTAATATCCTTAACCATTCGGACTTTTCCATCGTCGCATAGAAGAAACTTTACCGCCGCTTTGTTCATGGTCTTTTCAGATATAGTATTCATGTCCATTATTAAAATCTTTTTTATGGTTCCATTTTCTTACACACAACAAATGGAAAACAAATGTTACCGCAAGGTTTTACGAAAGTTGACATCCACAAAAGTTTTTCAAAATTGAAAATTTTGTCTTAAAAATGCTTATTTAAGGAAAAAGAAAATAAGAGTAGCTGAAAATTCAGAAAAAGATGAAAAAGAGGATTAAAAATGTGCGGAATTTTTGGCTGCATAATGAAGGACGGAGCCGCGGCGCCGGTTATACATCAAGCCCTAAAGAGGCTTGAATACAGGGGCTATGATTCTGCCGGAGAAGCGACATTACATGATGGTAAAATCTACATAAAGAAGGATTGTGGAAAAATTGATGAGATTCATAGAATCCACAACTTGGATGATTTGCCTGGAAGAGTTGGTATAGGTCATACAAGATGGGCTACGCATGGAGCGCCCACACAGGAAAATGCGCATCCCCATACAGACTGTGGGAGCCAAATAGCTTTAGTTCACAACGGCATAATTGAAAACTTTGCTGAGCTAAAACTTGAATTGGAAAATAAGGGCCATGTATTCACGTCTAGAACCGACACAGAGGTTATAGCACACCTTATTGAAGAAAATTTAAAAAGCAATCCTTCATTAAAGCTTGCAGAAGCAGTTCTCGAAGCTGTCAGGAAACTTGAAGGTTCCTTCGCCATCGCCGTAATCTCGCCCAAAGAGCCTGATAAAATCATCTGCGCCAGAAGGGAAAGCCCGCTTATTATTGGCATAGGAGAAAACGCGCTATATTGCGCTTCAGATATCCCAGCCTTTCTGCCCTTAACCAACAAAGTTATTATAATTGAGGATGATGAATTTGCAGTTCTGTCTCCTGAAGGTTTTGAGATCAAGAAGATAGCGGACGCAAGTCCCGTGATGAGGGAGCCAAAGCTAATTGATTGGACCCCAGAAATGGCGATTAAGCAGGGTTACACGCACTTTATGTTAAAAGAGATTCATGAGCAGCCATTATGCCTAAAAAACACCCTTAGGCTGCAGGAGCACTATTTAGATCTGATGGCAACGTTTTTGGATCGTGCCCGTGAGGTTTTTCTAGTTGCATGTGGAACCTCTTATCATGCTTGTTTAGCTGCATCATACATGTTTTCCAAACTTGCCTTTTTGGCCACATACCCAGTTATAGCATCAGAATTCATAGAGCAGCATGGAAAATCTGTCAACATTGATAGCACAATTTTAGCTGTAAGTCAGTCCGGGGAGACCGCAGACACGATTGCAGCGGTAAACGCCGCGAGACTAAGGGCAGCTACCATATTGGGGTTAACAAATGTTATCGGCTCAACATTGACCAGAATTTCAAGAGTCTACATATGCCAACAATCAGGTCCTGAAATAGGCGTAGCCGCAACGAAGACTTTCACATCCCAGCTTTCAGTTCTAGCTCAGCTTGCTCTTAGATTAGCAAAGAAAAGGGGTAAGATCTCCCAAGATGAAATGGACTTTATAGAGGCTAAGTTGAAAAAGTTGCCGGATATCGTTGAAACTGTGATTAGAACACAGGAGGAAAAAGTTAGGCAACTCGCCCAAAAATACAGAGACGCTAAAGTTTTCATGTTCTTGGGGCGGGGAATAAGCACAGCAACAGCCTATGAAGGCAGACTGAAACTTATGGAAATCGCCTATGTTCCAGCCATGGCTTTTCCTGCCGGCGAAAGCAAACATGGGCCTATAAGCCTCATCGAAGAGGGTGTACCGGTAATTTTCATTTGCCCAAGAGATGAAACTCGTAAAACAATCATGGGAAACATTATGGAAATGAAGGCAAGGGGCGCTTCCATAATAGCCCTTATAGAGGAGGGGGACGAGGAATTGAAAAAATTTGCTGATGACTACATAGAGCTGCCTAGAGGCATACCGGATGTGTTGTCTCCAATACCCTTCATCGTGCCATTGCAGCTTTTTGCATACTATATGGCAGTTGAAAAAGGATATGATCCGGATAAACCAAGAAATCTTGCAAAATCGGTAACTGTGAAGTAAGCATTTAACAAGCACTTCTAGCTAAAATTAGACATGTTAAAAAATCAGTATGCAATCTAATTAATCGGTGAACATCTTGGAAGAAGAATGGAATAGACTTATTGACAATTTAATAAGAGAGGGCATACTAAGCTCCAAGAAAGTAATCAGGGCCATGCGCCTTGTACCCCGATCAAAATTTCTTCCAGAAAACATGAAAGCATACAGCGCCGCGGATACGCCCCTTCCAATTGGATATGGGCAGACGGTTTCCGCGCCACATGGCCAAGCTGAAAGCTAGGCCAGGCGAAACATGGTCGCAATAATGAATGAAGCCCTCCAATTGGAAATAGGCCAAAAAGTATTGGAGGTGGGCGCGGGGTCAGGGTGGCATGCCGCGACTGTAGCTGAGATTGTAGCCCCAAACGATGCTCCTAGAAGCGAATGGGGCCACGTATACACGGTGGAGATAATAGAGGCTTTAGCTGAATTGGCGAGAAAAAACATAATGAAAGCGGGATACAGCGACCGCATCACCATAATCTCGGCAAATGGTTCAATGGGCTACCCGGAAAAAGCTCCATACGATCGCATTTTAGTAACTGCAGCGGCACCTGAGATTCCAAGACCTTTATTAGAGCAGTTAAAGCCTGGGGGAATAATGGTTATCCCTGTTGGAAGTGTGCACTTTTTTCAAAACTTAATAAAGATCACAAAAAGAAGTGACGGCAGAATTATAGAAGAAAACCTTGGAGGAGTAGCTTTTGTTCCATTAACCGGACGGTATGGCCACAAAATTTAGCTATGTTAATTAGTTGACTTCTATCCAAACCATCTTTCAAGTGTTGTTTTTCCCTTAATTTTGGCCAATCCTTTTTGCATTTTCTCTAGAGCTTTTCTTACACGGTCCTCTGAAAAATCTCGCTCTCCACAAATGAAGGCAACTACACCCTCAACATCCGGCTCCCGCCACTCTATCTTGTAATTAGCAGTTACGTTAGGTTTTAGGAAAAGCTCTCTAATCTTCAGTGGATCCACTGGAAACTCTGCACTCTTCAAGTGAGGCAGAGCATTTTCAAGACACTTATATTCTTTTATCAGCTTCAAGGCAGTTTTAGGACCTAATCCCTTAACACCATCAGGATTATAATCCGTTCCTACAAGTATTCCTATATCAATCAGCTGCTGATGAGTTATCTCCCACTCCTTTAGCACGCGATCAAGTTCAACTATTTCAGGTACAACTTCAACGTACACGTTTTTTCCAGGAAGTTTTCTCTTACCAGAAATTGTAACGTTTCTTACAAGGCAGGGAGCACCAAAAAGCAGGCTGTCATAATCCTGACTTGCACAGTAATCAGCATCTCCATGTTTCACGATGTAGGCAGCTTGGGCCTCACCCTCGCTTGGGGCTTGAACCCATGGAATTCCCATTAAATTTAAGAGACGCTTGCTGTCTTCAGCCATGTAATCTTTAAGCGTTGAAGTAGCCTGTGCATACATACGGGCTTCTTCAATTTTGCCCTCCCTTAAGGCTTGTTCATATTTTATTAGGGCTTCCTCCTTCACTTTCATTCGCCTTTTAATTTCAGCCTCTTTTAAAGCTGGAGGAACCCCGTCAAAGACGTAGATTGGCTTAATTCCGAGCTCAACAAGGTTGCATGTCCTGTAAAGAAGACCGCTTAAGTGGCTTGTGATTCGCCCACTGCTATCTTTGAGCGGAGTGCCATCCGGCTGGCGGATTATGGCCAAAAATTGGTAGAGGGCATTATAGGCATCTATTGCCATGGATTTTCCGCTTAAATCTTCAAGCCTTACAATAGTTTTAGGTACAATATCCCGAAGGTTTACTCCCAAACAGACCCACTTGGGCATATAAACAAGAAGAATGATAATAATTTTGCGAATGAGTTATGAGGCAGAATGTAAAAATAAAACGTATAAAATATAAGGAAGCTCGACAATTACAGCAGTATACCTTTGGGAAACAAGATGTCTGAAAAAGCATTAACTATAACCTTAGCAACATGCACAAGCTGCGGTAAGCCAATTCCACCAAGAGCAGAGGCTACAAAGTTTCCATGCCCTGATTGCGGAGAGATCATAATAAGAAGATGTGTAAGATGTAGAAAATTTGGAAGACCCTATAAGTGTCCTAAATGCGGATTTACGGGCCCATAAAAATTAGGAGAAATGAGTATGGGAAGCGTTGTAATAACATATAAAATATTTCCTGTTGATATTACGGTTAATTTCGATGATTTGAAAAAGAAAATAGAGAGCATGCTTCCAGAGCATGCAATGGTTTACGGATATGGAGAAGAACCAATAGCATTTGGATTAAAAGCATTAATTTGCGCCATAAAAATTCCAGAGGATAAAACTGGCATGCTTGAGGAATTGGAGAATAAATTAGGCGAAATAAGCGAAATAAGTCAAGTTCAGCCAGTAATGGTTAGAAGAACAAGTACATAGGAATGGCAAAGCACACAAGGTTAAAAGGCATAAACCTTTATATTAAACACAAGAACTGTTTCGACACGTATAATCACAATTAAGTTTAGAGGCGTTCTGAATGACGGAGGTTCAGCTTCGAGTAGGAGATGCCAAACAAAGAGATGTAGGCAGAGGCATAGCTCGCATTGACCAAAAGACCATGCAGAAGCTAGGCATAAGCGCTGGTGATGTCATAGAAATTGTTGGAAAGCGTACCACCGCGGCTATTGCTTGGCCAGCCTACAGTGAAGACCAAAATCGTGACATCATAAGAATAGATGGCTTCACGCGTAAAAACGCTGGCGTGGCGATAAATGAATATGTTATTGTAAGATCTACTAAGGTGAAAGAGGCTCTTAATGTCACTCTGGCTCCAGTGGACATGAGGCTCAACGTTGATGAGGACTTTACTAATTTTGTTAAGAACCGCCTTATGGAAAGACCCCTTGCTGAAGGGGATACAACTCTTGTTATGATGCTTGGGCACGCAATACCCTTTATGGTGACGAAAACACGTCCTCACGGCATTGTAAAGGTTACGACTGAAACAAAGCTAACTATACTATCAGAGCCAGCGCCTGAAGGCAAGGGCGTGCCGAGAACCACATATGAGGACATAGGTGGGCTTCATGAAGAAATACAGCGGGTCAGGGAAATGGTGGAACTCCCACTCAGACATCCGGAACTCTTCCAAAGATTAGGCATCGAGCCTCCTAAAGGAGTTTTGCTTCATGGTCCTCCCGGATGTGGGAAAACACTGCTAGCTAGAGCAGTAGCCAACGAAGCTGAAGCCAACTTCTTCAGCATAAACGGCCCTGAAATTATGAGCAAGTTCTACGGGGAATCCGAGGCGAGACTTAGAGAAATTTTTCAACAGGCCCAGCAGAATGCGCCAAGCATAATATTCATTGACGAGTTGGATGCAATAGCACCGAAACGTGAGGAGGTTACTGGAGAGGTTGAGAGGAGAGTTGTTGCCCAACTTCTCGCTTTAATGGATGGACTATCCGGAAGGGGAAATGTAATTGTTATAGGCGCAACTAACAGGCCTGGAGCCCTAGACCCAGCACTTCGCAGACCCGGAAGGTTTGATAGGGAAATTGAGATAGGCGTCCCAGACAAGCAGGGAAGATATGAGATTCTTCAAATACACACACGGGGCATGCCTTTAGCGGAAGATGTTGATCTCAAAAAACTTGCCGAGATGACTCATGGCTATACCGGAGCCGACTTGGCAGCCCTTTGTAGGGAAACCGCCATGAAAGCTTTGAGACGCTATCTTCCGCAGATAAACCTTGAGGAGGAAAGAATTCCGCCAGAAGTACTTGAAAAAATGGAAGTCAAAATGGAGGATTTCCTGAATGCCTACAAGGAGATCACGCCGACTGCCATGCGTGAAGTCTATGTTGAGGTGCCCACCGTCCATTGGGATGAGATAGGCGGCCTTGAAAGTGTTAAACAGGAACTTAGAGAAGCCGTTGAATGGCCTATAAAGCAACCTGAAATCTTTAAGAGACTTGGAATAAGACCGCCCAAAGGAATTCTGCTTTATGGTCCCCCGGGATGTGGAAAAACGTTGCTGGCCAGAGCGGTAGCCACAGAAAGTGAAGCCAACTTCATAACAATTAAGGGTCCGGAAGTGTTTTCAAAATGGGTCGGCGAATCCGAGAAGGCTATAAGGGAGGTTTTCAGGAAGGCAAGAATGGCTGCTCCAGCAATAATATTCCTTGATGAAATAGATTCTCTGGCGCCCCGCAGAGGTTTAGGCTACGCCGACAGCGGCGTAACCGAGCGGGTGATAAGCCAGCTATTAACGGAAATGGATGGAATAACAACATTAGAAGATGTTGTAGTCATCGCCGCAACCAATAGGCCTGACATAGTTGATCAGGCGGTGCTTCGTCCAGGAAGATTTGATAGGCTCATATACGTGCCAGAGCCAGACGAAAAGGGGAGACTTCAAATATTCAAAATTTACACTAAAAACATGCCACTCGCAAAGGATGTAAACTTAGAGCAACTAGCTTCAATGACTAAGTACTATTCCGGAGCAGATATAGAGGCTGTCTGTAGAGAAGCGGCGATGCATGCGCTAAGAAGGGATATAAACGCAAAAGAGGTTAATATGCAGAACTTTGAAGAGGCTCTAAAAAGAATAGGACCATCCATAACGCCTGACATGGAGAAATGGTACAGGAGCTTTATGCAGCAGTTGAGGCAGGTGCAGAAGCCAGCTACGCCAGTCACTTAAAGAGGGGAGCAGTTATGCCTATGAAACTATGGAAAACTCATCCAGCATATTACACGTTACTTGAGATTCTTAAAAAGAAAGGCGCCACGACAGACACTGAGCTATTTGAGCATATAAGCGAAAAATTCAATGACTTAGGTTTCAAAGATTTTAATGAGATGCTTATGCGACTGGAAATTGCGGGGAAAATACGAACAACCTCTTTGACACGAGGCAAAAAGAGGGTGGAACTTATAGCTTAAAACTTTAAATCGATCATACTAGCGGTTGGTCATGGAAAATTTTTCGGAAGTCGTCGTGATTGGAGGGGGACCCTCTGGCTCTTTCACTGCTTTAAACCTTGCGAAAAGGGGCATTAAGGTAACTGTTTTTGAGGAACACCAAGAAATAGGAGTTCCATTCCATTGTGCTGGCCATATCAGCATTAGAAACCTAAAACGGTTAGGACTTTATCCATTGCCTGAAAATATTGTGGAGAACATCTTTTGGGGCGCGAAAATTTATTCCCCAAACGGGAAGGAATTAACCGTCAAGTTCAATGAGCCAATAACATGCACCGTCAACCGTGAATTGTTTGACAAGCATATTGCACACCTAGCCCAAAAGCATGGAGCCATATACTATCTCGGAACTCGCGTTAAATCTTTGGTTAGAGAAAATGGCTTCGTAAGGGGAGTTAAAGCCCAACAAGAAAATAAAACATTCAGAGTTTTGGCTAAAATTGTCGTTGACGCTGAAGGTTTTCCGCCGAGAATGCTGACCGAGGCGGGAATAAAAAATTCTGGAAAACGCATTTTTGTGAATGGAATTCATGCCGAGGCTGAAAACATCGATGCCGAACTTGACTTCGTTGAGGTTTTTCTTGGAAAAGCCTATGCGCCGGGCTTTTACGCTTGGCTTATTCCAAAGCTTGATGGAAAAGCTAAGATTGGACTAGCCGTTAGGAAGGGGAACCCCGAGGAGTTTCTTAAGAAACTTATGTATAGGCATCCAGTAGCATCCAAAAGGTTGCGGGAGGCCAGAATCCTCAAAAAAGCCTTTCACCCAATAACAATTGGAGGAGTCATACCAAGAGCTTACTCTAATGGATTTTTGGCTGTAGGTGACGCAGCCTCCCAAGTTAAACCAACAACAGGAGGCGGAATAATCCTTGGACTGAACTGTGCAAAGATAGCAGCAGATGTTATTCAAAAGGCATTAAATGATGACGATTTCTCCGCGGAGACACTTATGGACTATCAAAAAAGGATTAAAAAACTGATGAAATTTGACATGAAAGCAATGCTAATGATTAGAAAGATGCTAGATAGGATACCTGATAAAAAATTAGATGGATTTATAAGATTTTGCAAAAAATTCCAGCTGGAAAATAGCGTAAAGGAATTTAGCGAAATAGATTTTCAAGGACAGGCTATTCTTAAAGCCATAAAAAATCCAAGGATTTTTCTCGCCATGGCGCATTTCATTGTAGCATCTTGTTTGCCAAGCAAAAATTAAAGTTTTTCAATAGCCATTTTCAAACAGTTTGGCGGTTTGCGCATGGCTGAATTTCGCTTTAAACAGGTTATTGTCTTCCGTTCAGATTTAAAGTTAAGTAAAGGCAAAATGGCAGCTCAGGCAGGTCATGCAGCTGTGTCTGCAGCAGAGGAAACAAGGAAAAGAAACAAAGAGTGGTGGGAGGGTTGGATGGATGAGGGACAGTGCAAAATAGTGGTCAAGGTAAAAAGCGAAAAAGAACTTTTAGAACTTGAAAAAAGAGCAAGGGAATCGTCCTTACCATGTGCGCTGATTGTCGACAGGGGTTTGACGGAAATTCCACCTGGCACAATAACATGTCTGGGAATAGGCCCTGCGCCCGCAGAGAAAATAGATAGACTAACGGGTACACTTCCACTCTTATAAAAAGAGGGCGAGATTCTGCAGGTTCCCAAAATTGAAAAATTGATGGGCATGGAAGTCTATTCGACAAAATCCCAGGGAATTGGGGGAAAAATAAAACATTATTTGGAAGATTTTATTGTCGAGGAAATTCTTGTGAATGGCTTAAAGGCGGAAGTCCAAAAGAAAGAGCCCTTGAATTTAAGCGGTTTATCCCAAATTCCAGAATGGAAATATTTGCTCTGTGTTCTCTTAAAACGGAATAGAGACACACTTTTGACGCTTGAAGCTATAGCCAGACAATTGGGTATACGTCCCAGCGACGTGCATGTTGCGGGAATTAAAGACAAAAAAGCTGTTACAGCGCAGCACGTAACCTTTAAGGGCGTTTCAATAGGGGACCTTCAAAAAATCCATATTAAAGATGTTGAAGTTCACCCGGTCACATATTTCCGTAGCAAACTCTCACAATATTACCTTTTAGGGAACCACTTCGTGGTGACCATTAGAGGAATAAGCCATTCTAAAACAACAATAGAAGAACGTCTAAAAAGAAATTTAGAGGAAATAAGATTAATCGGCGGCATTCCAAATTTTTTCGGCCACCAGAGATTCGGCACAATCAGACCAATAACGCATCTAGTGGGGAAAGCTCTGATCCAAGGAAACTTCAGAAAAGCAGCCATGGTCCTTCTAGCCAAACCAGGTCCTTATGAAAAACCATCCTTAAAGGAGACACGTAAACAACTTTGGAAAACCCAAAACTTCCAAGAAGCGCTAAATAATTTCCCCAAAAAGCTTTACTACGAACGGGTTATGCTAAAACATTTAGCCAAAAGACCATGTGATTTTGTAGGAGCGCTTAGAAGACTACCTAAGAAACTCCTTAGACTCTTCGTCCAAGCTTATCAGTCTTACCTTTTCAATAGATTTTTAAGTAGAAGAATCTCTATGGGCCTTGCCCTAAATAGGGCGGAAGTTGGCGATTACGTTATTAGCATTGAAGCCTCGGGCCTACCAGTCCCGAAAATTTACACCATTGCAAGCCAAAGCACCATATCCGATTTGAACGCCATGATAGCATCTGGAAGGAAGCGTGTAGCTTTACCACTCATAGGTTTTAGACAGAAAATTTCCCAAGGCATTCAGGAAGAGATTAAAAGACAAATACTTGAAGAAGAGGGAATATCGCATGAAAACTTCAAAATTAGGGAAATGCCTGAAATAAGCTTAAAAGGGGGGATTAGGTCGATCATAGCTCCATTGAACAATTTTTCACTAGATGAAATATCTAGAGATGAAGTCAACACGGCGAAGTGGAAGGTGAAAACAAGCTTCATGCTACACAGAGGTTCCTATGCAACGGTTCTGCTAAGGGAAATAATGAAAACGCGTAACCCGGTTAAGTCCGGGTTTTAGTATAGCTCTTGGCAACATTCTCGGCATTTTTTATGAGAGCCATTTTCTTATCAGCTGGCACTATAACGCTTGCAGCATATTGATGGCCGTCAGCCACCCCGAAACCCTCGGAAGCCCTATCCAGAAGATTTACAGCCCCCAGCATCCTTCCATCATCGATGAACCTCTGCATTTGCTTTGGCACCCTTAAGGAAGCTTTCACGAATGATTCGCTTAACTTCCCCCATTTAGGAATCTCCGGCGGCACACCAACGAGTCCAAGAATGTACTTGTCGGGTTTTATAAGACGCGTTTGATATGAAAGAAATGAGCAGAACTGCCCAATCACCTTTGTGCCCATGCCAGCATAAATGTTTCCAGCATCAAACCATTGAATATACTCTGTCTCCCGAAGCCTTTCTCTGTAAAGTCTCCCCAGAAGCCTCCGATTAGCCTCTTTGCGCCTATTTTCAAGCTCTGAAATTTTCTCATCCGCTTCGGGACTTATCCCTTTTATGCATAATTCCAAGCCAAGATCAGGACCACCCATGTAATAGCCGACTGCTCCAAGAATTTGAAGCTTAGAGAACAGTGCGTCCACATTTATGCCTAATTTTGCAATTTCAAAACTTTTTCCTTTTCTTACTATTCTATTACTTTTTATTGCTTCCTCCAAAATTGCCTTATTTATTGACTTGTATCCCTCAGGAATTTCAAAGCTTCCAACCAATGCCAAATAGTCTAGATCCGAATTCTTTTCGTTTAATGCTCTGGCAAAAAGATAGCAGCACGTAGCCCCAGAAAAATCTGTTTCGCCTTTAAAGCCAAAATTCTCTAGGTTGAGGTCTAAAACCCTCGGATCCATCGAAACTTTTGGATCATGATGATCAAGGATTATTGTCAGGTTGCGCCCTTGGTTGAAATCTGATATCATGTCCGCGTGAGAAGACCCTATATCAGCATATAATATTACAAAGTTGCCCTTGGAATGTAAATCGGCTATAACTTCCGGGTAGACCTTTTCAAGGCACAGCGTTATAACCTTAAAGCCTTCAATCTCTAACGCCTCCTTCAATATCGCGGCTGAGCACAAACCATCTGCATCATCATGGTGAACCACCAAAACCTCGTTAGGCTGCTCCTGCCTCAAAAGACTAACAGCCCTTTCCGTAAGTTTATTAAAATCATTAAGAGATATTTAAAACACCTCCATCACTTTATTTTAAATGATCAGATAGAAAGGCATTACCCTTGGCATGAGAACGGCAAAACATATATCTGGTTTTGTATTACGTTGAAATCTTTGTAGGAGGCTTAAGTTGCGAAATATAATAGTTGAAAGTTTGAGACAGACGCCCATAGAAAAACAAAAGCTTGAAATTGTTGAAAGAAAGGGGCTTGGACACCCGGATTATATCTGCGATGCAGTTATGGAAAAAATTTCTCAACGTTTAAGCAAAGAATACATGGAAAAGGCGGGCACAATATTACATCATAACGTGGATAAATCTCTGCTAGTTGCAGGGCAATCCGAAAATAAATTTGGCGGAGGTTCCGTAATTCAGCCTATGCTCTTCATATTCGGCGACAGGGCTACTACAGAGTTTGACGGGATAAAGATTGATGTTAAGGAAATAGCCATAAGTGTTGCAAAGGAATGGTTCAAAAAGAATATGAGATTCGTGGATCCTGAAAAACATGTAAGGTATCAGGTGGAACTGAAACCTGGATCATCAGGTCTTGTTGATATTTTCAAAAGAAAGGGAAAAATTTTAGGGGCTAATGACACCTCAGCGGCGGTGGGTTATGCACCCATGACCAAAACGGAAAAGACGGTTCTAGAAACTGAAAGATTTCTGAATTCTAAGGAATTCAAGCAAAGATTCCCAGAGTCCGGTGAAGACATAAAGGTAATGGGCTACAGGAACAATAACAGCTTGAATCTTACAGTTTCCATGGCCCTAGTAGACCGTTTCATATACAGCGAAGAGGACTACTTCGAGAAAAAGGCAAAAATTCTTGAGGAGATTAATAAGTTCGTCAATAAAAATACGGACTTTGACAATGTAAACATACAGCTAAACACGTTGGATGCACGGGGCAGGGGTTTAGGCGGCTTGTACTTAACAGTTCTGGGCACAAGCGCAGACAGTGGAGATTCTGGGCAGGTTGGCAGAGGAAATCGCGTTAATGGGTTAATATCTTTGAACAGACCCTTCTGCTCAGAGGCGGCGGCAGGCAAGAATCCAGTAAGCCATGTTGGAAAGATCTATAACGTTTTAACCTTCAAAATTGCCCAACATATCTATGAGGAAGTACCTGGACTTAAGGAAGTGTACATATGGCTCCTTAGCAGGATAGGTCAGCCCATAGACCAGCCAGCAGTGGCAGCTGCCCAAGTTGTTGCAGAAGAACCTTCTTTGATTGATGAAGTTAGAAGCAAAATAGCTGCGGTAATAGAATATGAACTCGAAAATATAGATAAATTCTGCATGGAATTAGCTGAGGGAAAAATATCAGTTTGCTAGTGTTGAAAATAGCACGTGAAAATAATTTTAGATAATTTTAATAACCAAAAATTGCTAAAATTGTTACGTGAAGTTTAATGCCAGTTAAAGTAAAAGATTTTTTAGAGAAACTTGCCAGCGAAAAAGCTCCAGGTCCAACCCCAACATTTTCTGCACTGCATTTGCTGTATTCTTTAAAGCTTATAGCCGAAGGCCCAATAGGACGTGGAAGACTTGCCACAGAATTAAAAGTTGGCCCGGGCGCGATTCGCACAATAATTAAAAGATTAAAGGATGAAAGCTTGATTATAACTTCGAAGGCTGGTTGTAAGCTTACCAGTAAGGGCGAAAAAATTTGGAAGGAATTTAAAGAAATTCTTGGCGGAGAGGGGGAAATTGAAGGGGACAAACTGATAAACGCAAATCGCAATTTTGCAATACTGGTTAGGAAACTGGGCTACAAAGTTAAGTCAGGAATAGAACAGCGTGATGCTGCAATAAAGGTTGGAGCAAAAGGTGCTGCTGTGATAATATTTAAGGGCGAACGCTTGATTATTCCATCCGTAAGCGATGACGTTTCAAAGGATTTTCCGAAACTTGCAGAACAAATTGTTAAGCTCTTCAAACCAAATGAAAATGACGTCATAGTAGTCGCAGGCGCTGACGATCTACATACAGCTAGGTATGGGGCCATGGCGGCTTTTTGGACTCTTCTCGAAGATTAATGACATAGAAACCACCATGCTAGTAGGTGTATTTATCCCCTCCTGCAAGGATGCGTTCTAACGCCATATTGAAGTTTATCATCCCTTCATTGGTTTTTGATGATACTGGGATTAGTGGAAATCTTAAGCCAAGCTGGATTATTGCCCGCATCATATTCCTGCTAAGAAGCCTCTTTGTACCTTCAAGTTTTTCCTCGATGGCACTTTCAATAGACTTTGGGCTGACAGACCAGTCAACGATCTTGTTTACATCCTCTTCTGAAAGCATATCACATTTTGAGAGAACATGAAGCTGAGGAACAAAAAACCGAGTATAAACAGCAGATGCCAAGAAAAGATTTGACACATAGTTTAAGGGATTTGAGGAGAAAACAGCGTCAAAAAGGTATACTATAGCTTTTGGGCCCTTTGCGAGTTCGCTCACTATGAATGGGCCGCTTGCCCTAAAAGCAAACAATTCCATCTGACCCGGCGTGTCAACTAAAACTATGTCTGACTTTAAGTCTTCTATCTCCTTTGAAATCACATCAATTTCATCCGCCAATAAATCGGCAGCCATAATCAAGGCGCCGTTGGGTCCAAGGTTATATTCTTCCATAATTCTTTCTATGCTTATATAATCACGAGCATCCACATCAGGCGAGTATGGAAGGGCCAAGGCTCCTGGATCCAAATTCACAAGCGCAACATCTTGCTTTGACAGTCGCAACCATTCTCCGAAGGCTGCTGTAAGGGATGATTTTCCGGAGCCCGCCATTCCAATGAAGAACACTGTAAACATTTATGCTCACCAGATTTTGAGTAAAAGTAAAAATCCAAACTTAAGGGTAAAAGCTTTCCCAAAATTGGTGACGGTTGCTCAAGTCACCCGGATTTTCCATCATCAAATCAGCGTCTAGCCTGCCCCTCATCGCAACCAAGAGTTTCAGCACAAGGCAAGGAATAAGTTTTACTGGAAACCAGACGTTCTGACCCTTCCACCCTTCTCCTTAACAAGTTCCGAAAGCTGAATAGCGGCCTTTCCTAGACGCGTCCTTGCGATTTCAGAGTTCTCAGCTATCGTTGACAAATGAACTTCCATATGGGGCTTTCTCTCCCCACCTCTTGGATGGGACTTTATGTAGACATATGGATTATCACGCATTGTAATCTCTATTAGAGGGGCCAGAGTTGACTCCATAATACCATCAATATTCAGGCTTGTCTCAAAGAATATTAGTCCTTTAGACTCTTTCTTAAGTAGAGGAACAATAGAACTCTCAAAAATAGCCTCCATTTCATGGGGGACCCCGGGAAGAGCTATCAGAAGGGAATCCATTATATTAATTAAGACTCCTGGCGCTGTTCCCACAGGGTTTAGCAAGGGTTCAGCTCCTTCTGGAAGCATAGCCATCTTAGCCCTGTAAGGAGTTATTTCAGCCTCTTCCATCTTTCCAGCCTTAAAATAAGATTCATATTTTTCTTTAACCATTTTTAAGGCTTTTTCATTCATTTTCAACTCTCGATTTAGAGCTTTTGCTATACCCTCCAAGGTCTTGTCATCAAAAGTTGGGCCTAGCCCACCAGTAGTTATTATAAAACGTGACTTCCGCTGAACGGCCTCTTTTACTGCCGACGCTATCTCCTCAACGTCGTCGCTAACCACAGTTATCCTTTTAACAATTACTCCCAGTGAGGTTGCGCGTCTAGCTATCCACTGGGCATTCGTGTTTAAAATTTTACCTATTAAAAGCTCGTTGCCTATACATATTATTTCCATATTCACACTCATGTAGGCTACCTTCTACAATAAGGGCTTAAAAAGCATGCCAGCCATTCATAAAGGATCATTTTTTCTTGCTAAGCCACCATTTCAGGTATTCTTTTCTTCGTTTTTCCTTTTCCTCTTCGTTGCCCATGGAAGGAGATTTCAACTTTTCCCTTAACTCCATAAGTTCCTGTTGTGTTACAGATAAGCCGCAGCTTTGGCAAACATACTGTTTTATGGCTGGCATATAACGCATTTCTCCACCGCATTCTGGACAATAGGGCATTTAAACCACTTTCTGCATAGAGTTGGGCGGCCTTTAAGAAATATCTTTCGTTGAAGACCTAGGTTATGAAGTTTTTTAACCCGATCTCCTTCGCCATCATTATGGCAGCGTCCATCTCATTTCTTGTCAACCTTCGCCTTAACTCGGGAATCTCATAAGCCCGCCATTCCGGCCTATACTGGAACATAATGTTCACCCTTGTTTCTTTATCCAAATTTTCAGCTATCCAATTTAATATGGGACGCGTGCAACATTCAAGGTGACCCGGCAGCACAAGCACACGGATTATGAGTTCGCCGTACTTTTTCGCAATTAAATGATTGTATGTGCATATATTCCAATAATTTGGAGCCTCTGAAATTCTTTCCGCACATTTTCCGGGTCCATACTTAAAGTCCAGAAGGTAAACGTCCACAAAGCCAGCTAGAAGCTGAGCGGTTTCAGGGCTATAATAGGTGTTGGAATTCCAAACCACTGGAATGTTAACATTCACATGCTTGAAGGTCTCAAACCATTGTCCCAGCCACGGTGTAGGTTCGCCTCCGACAAGGTTCGCGTTTCTGCAGCCGCTATTACGCAGATATTCTACTTCTTTCGCCAATCTCTCAGGTGTGAAGACTTCGCCCTTCTCCATCCACTGGGATATTGTCCAGTTTTGGCAATGCTTACAACGAATAGTACAGCCCATTGTGAAAATCGTTCCGGAGGGAACCAATTCGGGCTCTTCACCAACATGCTCAAAGATGCTTGAAACCTTGATTTCTTTTCCACATCTGCAAAAACCTAGCTGACCTTTAAGCCTATTTACACCGCATTTTCGAACACAAAAGTGGCACCTTTCAAGAATCCGCCGTGAAATTTCAATTTTCAAGTCTAAATAGGATCTTTCAGCGAAGGATGCGGATGGCGGTTTTTCCTGTGCATCGAGTTCCTTTTCAAAGTTGTAGAAGGTTCTTGTGAGTTCATCATGTTTTTTCCAAAGCTCCTCCATAGACGAGTTTTCATCAAAATCGGCTGGAAGCATCTTTGCCAGGATGAACCTTGCCAACTTTTCATTCTGCATTACAGCAAAATACCTGGCTAAACTTTTCTTCGCCAGTTCATCACTTAACACCGCAACAGCATCCGGGCGGAGCATCTTCCACATAACTATCAACCGTAAAACTTAACCTTCAAAATAGGGCATAGGGATAGGAAAATCCGCTTGCATGCAGTTTACCCTTTATTGGAATCTCCCTATCGCAAACTGGGCAGCACATGTCACCCTTAAGGTTCCACCTTGTAATTTCAAAGCCATAACGTTTAATTAAAAGTTCGTTACAGCTTGGACAGTAAGTATTCTCGGCAGGATGACCTGGAACATTCCCAATGTAAACATAATTTAGGCCGACGCTCTTTACAGCTGCGTAAGCCCTTTCTAATGTCTGGATAGGTGTAGATGGAATTGTTGTTAATTGGTAGTCTGGATGAAAACGTAATAGATGGAATGGTGTATCCTCGCCTAAATTATCCTTTACCCATGCCGCAAGTTTCCTAATCTGCTCGATAGAATCACCTTCCTTTGGCACAACAAGGTTTGTTATCTCTATGTGCACATCATTCCGCTTCAATTCCATCAATGCTTCGAAAATTGGTTCAACCGAAGGCACTGATGAAAATTTTTTGTAAAATTCTGGGTCGCCTCCGCCCTTAAAGTCCACAGTGGCAGCGTCCAAGTAGGGCGCAATGATCTTAACGGCCTCGGGAGTCATATACCCGTTTGTTACAAAAGTGTTAAAGAATCCAACTTGACGCGCAAACCTAGCTGTCTCGTAGGCATATTCAAAGAATATTGTGGGTTCCGTATATGTGTAACTTATCCCTTGGCAGCCGTTATCCCCCGCAGCCTTAATAACCTCCTCCGGCGGGAAATCCTTACCATTAATTTCCTTTTTCTGACTTATCATCCAATTGTCACAGAATTGGCAGCGAAAATTGCATCCGATAGTTGCAATTGATAAAACTGAAGATGCTGGGTTGAAATGATAAAGGGGCTTCTTTTCTATAGGGTCAACACATGCGGAAATAGCCTTTCCGTATACAAGAGAGAAAAGGGAGCCATTTTCATTTTTTCTAACCAAACAAAATCCGGTGCCACCGTCATTTATTAAACATCTTCTCCCACAAAGGTGGCATCTTACCTTTTTATCTTGCAATTTTTCGTAAAGCATTGCTTCACGCAAATTTATTCACCAAAAAAGGCCATCTAAGAACAACTATAAGTGCTTTTATCTTCCGATGAAAGCCACAAAGTTGCACCAACACCTATCCCAGTTAGAAAGGCTTAAAGCTTAATTTTTGCAGCGGTTTTTAATTCAAAGACAAAAGGTGGAGTTATGGTCTTAATGTCCAGTTCTGCGCAAAGCAACCTCTCAAGAAATCCCGCCCAGATTTCAGGCTCATTTATAAAAGGGGCCTTTATTAAGATATATTTGTCCTTAAGATAAAAGTCACCAAAGCCTTGAACCCTTAGACGTTTAAACACCTCAGCCCATTTATCACGGTCAGCGGTATCTATTCCTAGCGTAGCCTCCATGGAAACCTTTGCAGCTTCGCCCATTTCTCTTCCAACTTCACGTCTGCTTGATTCTGGAATACTCTTTATCAAAATGTCGATGAGTTCTATGTTCATGAAGGCAATACGGCTTATCCCGCAATAATATTCGCCTGGAAATTTCCAATCATAAACCATCATGCTGCGGTAAATGTCGAGCATTTTTGAAATTAGCGGTTTTATGCCGGGCTCTTTTCCCTCTCTAATTAGTGTATCTATAAACTCCCTTTCCTCTTTCCCTAAAATGATTGTTGTTCTTTTAGCCGAACCCTTATCTTTTTCGGGGGAACTTTTCTTTTCCGCGTCCCGGCTTTTTTGCATATATGTTATTTTTTAAGCATATCTTAAATGTGTTGCCATTTTAATCATTAACAGAATCTTTTTAATACTCTTCAAGTATTTTTCCTAGTGCCGATGAGGAACTCAACAGCTGACAGAATGATGCCCCCTGGGGTATCTGAGGCACCCTTTTAGGGAATAATTTTCCTCCTAATTAAGAAAAACATTATGGACAAGCCCAGCAAGAATAGGGTGAAACCAATAATCATTGAAATGCCATAATTTATATTCAGTGCATTAATGAGTATAAGAACTAAGTATGTAGGGCCAGCAAACATCAAAAGTACGGCAAGAATTATGAGAAAAACTTTCCAGAAAGTCGAATTTAACTCTGTGATAAAGATCTTTTCTTGAGAATTTTTCTTTACGGTGATGTCCATGCTTTCACTTCCTAACGGCAACCCCTTTAAGATTGAAATTGTTTTCCTTATAACCCTTCCTTAACTTCATTTCCAAAGGCTTTCATGAGAAACTTAAAAACGGAAAAAGCTGCACCACGGTCGGGTTGTAGGCCTAATGTTGATCCAAGTATGCATACACCATCCAAGCCATGCTCCTTCGCTAAACCTAACATAAGCCCAGGGGCCCCGACGATTCTACCCTTACTATATATTATGGCTCCTTTCTCCATGAACTCAATTGCGAGCCTCCTGGAGGTGGCAGCAACATAAACTTTTGACTCACCATCTGATATGGGTACACCGCCCAAAGTTATAATAAAACTGCAATGATTCTTTATCAAAAAGTCTAATATTTCGCCACATAAGTGATAGTGAGCTAGAACATCTTCAAATGATGGCTGGGTGTCCCCAGTCATTATGATAAAGTCATTTTTCACCATGGGAGCAGCATAGAACTCATATTTTGGCAGCCGACAAATCCCATCAGAATTGATGTGAACAAGATCCGGGAAATAGGGCGCATACAACTCAGCAAAAAGTTTAGCTCCGCAGAATTTAATAAGAAGATGAGCAGCAATCTTTCCTACATTTCCAACATCTGGAAGACCCTGAACAAATATTGGATTACTGAGTGTGGGATTAAAGATTTGACGAGTATAGGGCTTGTCCATTAATGGAACCAACCTCGATAAAGAACTTTAACATAATAAACCTTTCTAGGCTCCTAAAAAGATTTAAGAAAGTTCCGTTTCAGCATACATATAGCGGGGTGGGGTAGCCAGGATTAACCCGCTGGGCTCATAAGAGCAGCGTGGCTCTAAGAAACCCAGAGATCGGTCGTTCAAAAAGGGGTTGAGACTTTAGCCCCTTGAAAGTCGACCCCCCGCTACCAAAATATTTTAAATTAAATGAATCATTCATATAAGCTGGCTTTTACAACCGTTATTGCATCTTTAAGTGAGTAGGATATGAAATCATCGTAAAATCAAAGGAAAATGTTATTTTAACACCTTTAGCATGGCCATCTGTTCATATTTACTAATTCAATTGACACCATACTGATTTTGTATAAATGTCATAGACAAAAAATAGCTGGGGAGCAAAGTAATTGGCGTTTAGGCTTTGCCCTTTTCTTCTTTTCCGTAATATGCTGTCCATTTAAGCTTGCGTGAATCTCTTTTTAGTTTGAGGGCGTTTTTTCTGCATTTGCTTGAGCAAAACCACAATATTGAGCCATCATTTTTAACATACATCATGCCAGTGCCTGTTGGAAAATCGTTACCGCAGAATGAACATTTTATGAATCTGGGCAAGAATCGCTCCCTCCCTGAATGACATGCTATCTTGTGATCTTCTTAGCTTCTCTCTCGGTTTCTCTAAGCATTAGAACATCCTGTAAGCGAACGGGACCCTTCACATTTCTTGTTATTATGCGGCCCTTATCTCTGCCTTCCAGAATTCGGACACGAACCTGAGTGATCTCTCCAGTAACTCCAGTACGACCAATAATCTGGATTACCTCGGCAGGGGTTAGCTCTTCCTCAGATCTAGATTCTTCTTTTTCCTTACTCATCATGCGGCGCCTTTCTTGAATTGTTCGGTTCTCTTTATTATTTCCTTAACTAAATTCGCAGCTTCACCTTCATTAATGATGCAGGCTGAGGATGCAGGCACATCAATTCCCACAGCTTTTCCTAAATTATCTTTGCTTGGAACGTAAACATAAGGTATTTTCTTTTCGTCGCACAGCAATGGTAGGTGCGCCACAACTTCCGGCGGGTCAACATCCTCCGCTATAACCACAAGTTTTGCTTGCCCACGCTCAACGGCCTTTGTTGTTTCATTAGCGCCCTTTTTCACTTTGCCTGTTTTTGCGGCTATTTGGAGGGCTTCATAGGCCGCATCTACAACCTCTTTCGGAACCTCAAATTTCACATAGAACGGTTTTGACATCAGCCTCACCCTTTTAAACGCACATCTTTATCAACAACACCTATTTATGAATGTTTCGACGAAAAATCAAAAGTTGTTCGCTACAAAAAGCAACGTAGAAAGATTTAAATAAAATTCTTCGTTGATGATCATGTTTCCGCGGGGCTATTTAAATTTGATTAGACTAGGTCGAGTGCTTCATATTAGTGCGAATCGGAACATTATAGTTAAGATTGAAAAAATCCCGAAAATTGGGGATGTTGTCTTCGACGAAAATTTAAAACCAGTCGGGAACGTTTTTGATATTTTTGGTCCCGTATCTGCACCTTATGCCTCAATTAAACCAAAGGTAAGATTACCTGAAACTCTCGTTAATAAAGTATTGTATATTTCTACCAGTAAAAAGGCAGGTAGGATTTAAATTGGATGACGTAGAAGTTGTAGATTCAAGCTCTACGGTGCATGCCAAACAATCTAAAATACAGTTCTGCCCAGAATGCGGCAGTACAAGACTGATGCGCGATTACGAAAACGCTGAGATAGTTTGCATGGACTGCGGCGTTGTTATAGCTGCAAAGATAGCTGACAGAGGGCCTGAATGGAGGGCCTTCGATGACGAACAGAGAGCGAAAAGAACGAGGGTTGGAGCGCCAATAACATACACAATTCATGATAAAGGGCTATCAACGATGATCGACTGGCATGATAAGGATATATATGGAAAAGGATTATCTCCAGGACAGAAGGCCCAGATTTATCGTTTAAGAAAGTGGCAACGCCGCATAAGAGTTTCGGATGCAACGGAGCGAAATCTTGCCTTCGCGTTGTCGGAAATAACAAAAATTGCCAGTAACTTAAACCTGCCCAAGAATATTGTTGAAACCGCTTCATTAATTTACAGGAGGGCCGTTAAGGAGCGCCTTATACGTGGAAGATCCATCCAAGGGGTGACTTCCGCGGCGATATACCTAGCTTGTAGGCAGTGTGGACTTCCAAGAACCTTGGAGGAGATAGCCCAAGCGTCAAGTGTGGATAAAAAGGAAATTGGCCGCAGCTATCGCTTCCTAATAAAGGAACTTAACTACTTTATTCCGCCGCTGAAGCCAAGCCAATACGTAACCAAATTCTCAAACCAGCTAACTTTGCAGGGTAAAGTGGAGGAAATAGCCCACAAAATTTTAGCTGCAGCAAAAGATTTGAAGCTTACATCGGGCAGAGGGCCAACGGGAATAGCGGCAGCGGCGAGCTACATAGCTTCTGTTCTTACTGGTGAAAGAAAAACGCAGAGGGAGATAGCTGAAATAGCGCAAGTAACCGAGGTGACTATTCGAAACCGTTACAAGGAACTTGTTGAGAAACTAATGTTCAGCATGACCCTTTGATGCTAGGGAGATCAGATCGTATAACAGCTTAAATTCAGGGAACGGGAAACGGAGTCCAAAGAGATAACAAATATTAAGAACGTCACAGAGAAAGTTAAGGTCATAAAGGGTGGGCTTATGCAAACCCTAAAGGAATTACGTGAAAGGATAAAATTATTAGAAACGGAACGCGCTAATTTGCTTCTAGAAATTGAGAAACTGAAAAAGGCGGCATTAGAGAGAATTAACTCGCTTGAAGCAGAAATAAGCATGTTGCGAGAAGAAGCAAAATCTTTCCAGGAGTTTCTGGGATGCGCTGGCGAGAAGGCTAACAACCAAAGTGAAAAGGCGGCAGACAAGCTTCAAAGTTGACCTTAAAGGCTCACTTAAGTGCTTTAAATATGCCCTATAAGTTTACATTTGACCTTTCTAAGATTCCCCGTTTCTTTTTCACGGAATTAACTAGGATGGGCTATGAGAAGAGGATGCATAGAAAGGTAAGCGCTGCTATTCAAGATTTTATTAGGAAGTGTAAAATTCAGGAAGCAACAGGATTAAATTTAGCTGATGCCATCCAGCTTTTGGAGGACTTAGTGGATCTGGAAGCAAGAAACCTTTTGGAGAGGGAGAAATTTAAGAAAACGGGCAGAAGGGCCCTTCTCTTACCACATTGTGCAAGGAAATATATGGACAACAGATGCAAAGCAAAATTCGAGCCAAATATTCCATCGTATATTTGCGCCCACTGCTCTGAAGATTGCCTAATTAACAAAGCAGTATCCTTAGCTGAAGGGGAGGGATACGATGTATACATTCTCCCGGGAAGCTCTTGCGTACCTAAAATTTTGAAATTTAGAAATTACGAGGGTGTTATTGGAGTTGCTTGTGGTGAAGAGTTAAAATTAGCTGGAAAAGTATTGGAAAGCATGAGGATAGCAGGTCAAGCTGTTCCATTGCTAAGAAATGGTTGTTCAAACACCTTTTTTAATATGCAGACATTACAAAGGATTTTAAAGAAAAATAGGGAACTGAAGAGAGGCGGGGCCGATTAGGACATCACTCTGTCTTCTTTTTAGCTGTTTTCTTGGCCTCTTTCTTTGCTGCCTTCTTACAAGCCAAAAAGTTGCACCTCAAAACATTCATGTTTAAATGCGCATTTACAGTTTATAATTTTTTGCATGTTTAAAAAGGGAGCTTTAGTTAATTATAAACATGATTAGAGTCGTGAAAACGGCTAAATTTGGTAATTTGCTACTTTACAATTTCTCTTTTCTTCCATCTAAGGTTCTTACTTCGGCAGTTTCTACATTTAACGGCGGTTCCAGCGTTTCTTGCCCCACACTCTCGGCATATTTTCACGTAGAGTCTCCGCTGCTGGGCTAGTGTCTTTTTGAAGAGGTCGGTTATTGGCAATTTAATCAACCCACATGGTGTAAATTTACCCATGGAGATGTTTTAGATATACTTTTTGCTTCGCAGAGCATAATATTTTGCTGTATGATCAAAACCGCAATGTATTTATTTATGGATAAATGATGTTATGAAGCTACAAGATGTAAGGAGAGAGGCGGTGCAAAGTGGCTGAAAGCAACTCAGTGTTGATCGGGAAAAAGCCAGTAATGAACTATGTGCTGGCTTGCATAACTCTTTTCCACGGCGGAGCAAAAGAGGTGCATATTAAGGCAAGAGGTAGAGCAATAAGCCGCGCAGTTGACGTTGTTGAAGTAGTGAGACGACGATTTCTGCCGGATGTAAAAATCAAGAAGGTAGGAATTGGCACAGAGCAGGTGGCGCCGAAGGTAGAAGGCGGCACAGCAACAAACGTCAGCACAATCGAAATAACACTAGAACGCTAAAATTCAGCAAATCTAAAAGCTAAAAGCTCCGCCGCCCCTCCTTTATTTGTTGGAGGGTGCGCTTTTAAGTGAAAACAATGCTGTGTAGTTTCTGCTTGAAAAGCGGTATACTGTGCCAAAAATGTTCGGGTAAGGTTAAGTCTGGAGAATTTACGGAGCTTGATTTAAAGGTGGCACGTTTACTCTTGTCCCTTGAGGAAACTTATCCCTCCCTCCAAAATGTATATTTTCATAAGGCAATAGACACTGGAAAGACGCTGGCAATAATTGTTGGTAAGGGAGATTCCCATCGTCTCCTTGGTTATGGGGGCAAAATTGTTAAAGCCTTAATGGAAAGGACAGGCAAGAATATACGTGTCTTAGAGCATAACGTTGACGATAGGAAGTTTTTGGAGGACTTATTTGCGCCCCTAAGCATAGTTACCATAAACACTATATGGCTTCCCGACGGCACAACCGAAAACAGAGTTATACTTCGGAAGAAGGGCGGCAAGTTGCCCTTCGACATTGACGCCTTAAAGGAAATAGCGTATAAGGTTCGCAGGATGACGTTGCGTGTGGAGTTTGCAGACTAGGGATGCGTGGAGTAATGATTCTTGATTCTATTGGTGATTGGCGCAGAACCCATTACTCCACAGAAGTAAAGCCGGAGTTGGATGGCTCTGAGGTAACACTCTTCGGTTGGGTTCAGGAGATTAGGGATCTAGGCGGCATATGCTTTATAATCCTGCAAGATTCAGAGGGAACCGTTCAGATTACTGTTCCACGGAAAAAAGTTGACTCAAATGTCCTTTCAAAGGTTGAAGCTTTGCAGAGAAGATATAGCATCGGTGTTAAGGGCATTGTGAGGAAAACTGAAATAACGCCCCGCGGAGTTGAAGTAATACCAAGGGAAATTAAGATTTTTAACACAGCCCATCCGCAATTGCCCATCGATATTACGGGAAAGGTGCCATCCAACATTGATGTGCGGTTAGATGCTAGGGCGTTAGATCTCTGCAGCGAAGAGAACTTGGCAATTTTCAAGATTAGGCATATGGCCTTATGGGCTGTGAGGAATTTTCTTTCAGAAAGGGGCTTCATAGAAGTCCACACCCCGCGCATAATTGCTTCGGCAACAGAGGGGGGAGCAGCACTATTTTCCGTAGATTACTTTGAAAGAAAAGCCTTTCTTGCCCAAAGCCCCCAGCTGTACAAGGAACAACTTACGATGAGCTTTGAAAAGGTTTTTGAAATAGGACCATTTTTTAGGGCTGAAGAATCTCATACTAGGCGCCATTTAAGCGAGTTTATTTCTATAGACATTGAGCAAGCTTTTGCCACAGCAGAAGATGTTATGGAGCTGCTGGAGCAACTTATCAAACATGTCTGCCAAGTTATAAGTGAAAAATGCCAGAAGGAACTCGCAGTGCTAAACCATAAAATAAAAGTGCCAAACTTGCCTTTCAAACGCCTAACATACAGCAAGGTCATCGAGGACTTAGCAGGTGAAGGCATAAATGTTCCATGGGGAGAGGACATACCAACCCCGGCCTTTAGAACACTAGGGAAAATCTATCCATACTTCTACTTCATAACCGATTGGCCTACAAGTTCTAAACCATTTTATATTCAACCAAAAGAGGAGAACCCGCAGCTGTGCGAAGGGTTCGATCTCATGTGGCGATGGATAGAAATTGCTTCCGGCGGTACAAGGATAGCCGCAAAGGAGCTACTGATAAAGCGATTGAAGGAGAATGGCTTAAACCCGGAATCCTTTAAACATCATTTACAGTCCTTTGATTATGGTATGCCACCTCATGCGGGCTGGGCTATAGGGCTTGAGAGACTAATGATGATGTTGACGGGCAAGAAGAACATAAGGGAAGTGACATTATACCCAAGGGACAAGTTCAGGCTTACACCTTAAAGGAAATATTTGGAGTCCATGAAGACATTTTATTTGAAAATGTCATAAAAGTTGATAAATGGCAACATCTTTACCTTTGGGTATGGGAGAACTATTAAAGATAGCGTGCGGAGTCTTTGGTGTAATAAATTTTGGCGAAGAACCGGTTTTTCCCTACGTGTATTGGGGATTGAGGGCTCAAAATCATAGGGGACATCAATCTCATGGTTTTCTTACATACAACAACGGGAAATTTTACATTCATAAAAATTTGGATCTTGTGCCTAAGATAAAGTCAAGCGCAATCCATGAATGGTTCAAACGCTTGCCAGGCCCTATTGGACTTGGAAATGTGAGATACACGACTTTTGGGAAAACCGACGAGGCATCCATTTTGAAGGATACACAGCCTGTCGTCGCGTCAATTAAGGGTTTCAAGCTCGCCATTTCATTTAACGGCAACATCGTTAACGCCATTAAGATCAGGGACGATTTATGCAAGAAGGAATGGAAAGGTTCTGGTTCAGGCGAGTGTGACGCAGAGATTTTATGCGCTAAAATTTTAACGAGTTTCCTGGAAAGGGGGGATCTTTTTTCCGCTGTTGAAACATGCATGGGGGATATTGAAGGGGCCTTTTCAGTTGTAGGAATAACAAAGGATGGGGAACTCTTCGCTTTTAAAGACCCGCATGGCATAAGGCCTTTATGCGCAGGGCATGATGAAAGTGGGAATGTTTACGCTTTTTCCTCCGAGTCTGTTGGTTTAGACATAAACAAATTTTTTAGAGATTTCGAGATCGAGCCAGGCGAGCTTGTAACCGTTTCAAAGGAAGGATTCAAAAGAGAGAAAATTGTTCAAAGGCGGAAGGCTTTTTGCGCATTTGAATTTGCATATTTTGCAAGACCGGATTCCCGTTTCAATGATAAGTACGTTTATGAGATAAGAGAGGAGTTTGGAAGGAATCTTGCAAGGGAAAACCCAGACATAGTTAAGGATGCAGATATTGTTATTTCGATGCCTGAAACCGGCGATGACGCTGCTTTCGGGGTACATGATGAAACTGGCTTGAGATGGGAGCGGGCTACTAGGAGACATAGATACGTGACGGAAAGGGCGTTTATCCTGCTTAACAGAGATAGACATTCGACGATAGATAAGAAAGTCAATATTTTGCCATCTAAAGTTAAGGGGAAGCGAGTTATAGTGGCTGATGACAGTATCGTTAGAGGTGACACAACCAAAATTACAATAGAAAAGTTGCGCAGGATGGGAGCCAAAAAGGTTTACATGTTCGTCACATTTCCACGGATAATTGGACCTTGTTTTTATGGAATAGATATGGCGACATACAGCGAGCTTATTGGAGCGAGACACACTCCAGAGGAAATAGCCAAAATAATAGGAGCAGATGCTGTCCGCTACCAGTCTATAGAGGGATATGTGAGGGCCACTGGCTTTAGAGAGGACGAGTTATGTTTAGCCTGTGTGAACGGCAATTATCCAACACCGTTAGCGCAGAAAATTGCTGAGGCTATGAGGAAGAGATTTCTAGAAGGACGAAAAGAAGTTGGGAGACCCTATGAACTTGAAGATTTTATAGAGGAAATTATTGGTAAAAAAGATTAGATGCTTAGCAACAATAAATAAACTGCCATTGGCTGGGATGGATTTGGTGGAAAAGGTTGGTATTCTCGTAGTTTCCTATGGCGCCCGCGAAGCTGCAATGGTTGACGCTTTCAAGAGAAGCCCAAATTATGATGTGGAAGTTTACGTGGTGGATAAGCAGCGGAACCCCTTCAATGTCAAGATGGCAGCTGAGCATGCAGTGGTTCCTGACCTGAATATTGAGGATATATGCCGCTTTGCAAAAGCCCGCAAGGACAAAATAAATTTTGGCATAGTGGGCCCGGAGAAGCCCATAATCGAGGGGGTGAGGGACCTCGTTGAGGAACAAACTGGCATACCCATGATATGCCCAACAAGGAAATATGCCATAGAAGCAAGCAAAGTTCAACAGCGACTGCTTTTTCAGCAGATAGTGCCCGAGGCCAATCCCAGGTTTAAAATCTTTAACCCAGAGGACTTCAAAATAGAGGACGAGGCTAGAAAATCCCTGTACAGGTGGCTTGATGAGCTAAATAATCAGGCTGTCGTAAAGCCGGATAAGCCAGCAGCTGGGAAAGGTGTTGGCGTCTGGGGAGACCACTTCACAACCCGAGAACAGCTCTTCATCCACTTTTGGGAGAACCTTAAACACGGCCCGGTTATAGTTGAGGAGAAAATAGAGGGGGAAGAATCAAGTTTTCAGGCTTTCTGTGACGGCAAACACTTGGCACCGCTGCCGGAGACAAGGGATTATAAAAGGGCATTCGACGGGGACAGAGGACCTAACACTGGCGGTATGGGCTCATACAAGAATGCAGGCGAAATATTGCCCTTTATGAGCAGGGCTGACAGGGAAAGGGAAATCGAAATGGTTAGTAAAATTTTTGAGAGCTTAAAGGCTGAAGACAGCAAGGCCTTAAGGGGTATTCCATTTTACGTGGCGTTCATGCATACTTGCGACGGGGCGAAGATCCTTGAGAATAACAGCCGTCCGGGAGATCCGGAGATAATAAATATTCTGCCAATACTGAAGGACGACTTTGTGGATGTATGCTTTAGGATTATTGATGGGAACCTGACAAGGGTGGAGGTGGGCAAAGAGGCAACCGTTGTGACGTATAAGGTGCCTCCAAGCTATGGCGACTATATGGAAACTTTCCCATCGCTTGTTAGGAGGGAGGAAATAGGCAAGCCTGTGGACTTGTCTGGGGCTTATGAGCTGGGAAGAAAGTACGATGGGAAAATTAGAGTTTACCCTGCGTCAATGGAGCTTAGGGGAAACGAAATTTACGCTCTTAAGTCAAGGGCTGTTGGCGTTGTTGGGATAGGCGATGACATAGAATCGGCTAGGGAGATTTCAATGGAGGGAATAGAGGCCATAAAAGGCGGAGCCCTCTGGAATAGAACAGATATAGCCTCAAAGGAGCACATAGAAAAGAGTGTTAGGCATATGGAGGAGTTAAGGAGACGGCGATGAGGGTTTTTATTTCCGATTGTGAAGGGCCCATTTCAAAGAATGATAATGCCTTTGAGTTGACAGCCCAATATGTTCCATGGGGCGATCGCCTTTTCACGGTTATAAGCCGCTATGATGATGTGCTTGCCGACGTTTTAAAGAGGGAGAATTATAAGGCAGGAGACACCTTAAAGCTTATTCTCCCATTTTTGAAGGCATACAGGGTTACGAACAAGACTATGCAGGATTTTTCAGCCAAAAGCTTGGTCCTAATCCCACACGTGAAAGAAGCCTTAAGGCATATTCGAGGAATAGCTCAAGCCTTTATCGTCAGCACAAGTTATGAACATTACATTAGGGCGCTTTGCGAAGCCATAGATTTTCCATACTTAAATACTTACTCTACGCGGGTTGACTTAGACCGCTACGAATTAGAGGCAGGGGAGGAGGAGGGACTTAAGAGACTGGCACAAGAAATATCAGGCATGCCTGTAATCGAGATACCGCCCCGAGCAAAGTCACTTGAGGACTTTCCAGAGGAATATCGCAGAGCTGTTAAGCGGCTTGATGACATATTCTGGAAGGAAATTGCGGGTATGAAGATTGGGAAATTGTTGAATGAAGTTAACCCCGTGGGCGGTTATGAAAAAGCAGAGGCCGTAAGGGATGCTGCTAAAAGGGCTAATGTTGGTTTGGAGGATGTCATATATGTTGGAGATAGCATAACAGACGTTGAAGCTTTTAGGCTTGTAAAGAATCATGGGGGGTTGACGGTTTCATTTAATGGGAACAGATATGCCGTAAAAGAGGCTGAGGTCGCTGTTTTATCTGAAAGCAGCCTTGTAACATCCGTGATTGCAGAGCTCTTTGCATTTCATGGGAAGGAGGGGACGCTGGAGATTCTAGAACGGTGGGGTAGAGAAGCTCTGAGGAAATGTAATGTAAGCAAAGAATTGCTTGAGAAAGTGTTCAGAATATTCCCAGAAAGGCTACCTAAGGTTGAGCTGATCACAGATGAGAACGTGGAGACTCTTACATTAGAAAGTGAAGAATTCAGGAAGAGGGTTCGCGGGGAAGTTGTCGGAGGTTTGGGATGATGGTTAAGCTGGAACTTATAGAGGACACGTATGCGGAGGCTTTTAGAGGGATATTCTGTCGAGTAATAGTCACGGCTGATGATGAGGAAACCTTAATAAGGGCTGCCGAGGACGCCACTGCAACGCCGTCCATAGTTATTGGAAGAATCGAGGGAGGCGTGGAAAAGTGGCTAAGCGAAGCTGAGACGCCGGATGGCCGCAAGGGTGCCATTATTCAGTTCTGGGGCGGCTTAGATCAGAAGAGGGCTTTATCTGAATCCTTGAAGAAGTTTGAGATTGAGCTCTCATACAGAATTCGACAGGACATTCTGGTTAAGCCATTCACAGCGGTTTTTAATGCCATGCAGGGGTCTGAGGGAAAATTGGACATGATGGAGAGGGTGGGCCACTGTGGTGATGGATACGAGTGGGAGGAGGAGCGTCATGGCCGAAGGGTGATAATTGTGCCCATAATGGTTCCCGACTTTGTAATAGAGCGTTATATTGGATATTCAATAGGGGTTATGGGGGCAAACTTCTGGATAATGTGTAAAAATAAGGAGGCGGTGCGGGAGGCAGGTAGAAGGGCTCTTGAAGCCATTCATAATGTTGAGGGAGTAACTACGCCCTTTGATATATGTTCGGCAGGTTCAAAGCCTGAAACACGTTTTCCTTGGATAGGGCCCACAACCAATCATCCATATTGTCCTTCTCTAAAGAGGGTTTTAGGCGAAGCTTCAAAGGTTCCGAATGGCGTTTCATATATTCCCGAAATAGTGATTAATGGAGTTTCACTTGAAGCGGTAAAGGAGGCCATGAGAGCAGGTATAGAGGCGGCTTTAGAGGTTAAGGACGTTATGGGAATTTCAGCCGGCAATTATGGCGGGAAACTTGGGGAATATAAGATTTTTTTGCGGGAGCTTTTTAGATGAAAAAATTTGATGTAATAGGCTTTGGCGCTTTAAATGTTGACAAGCTTTATAAAGTGAACAGGATAGCCGGACCTGAAGAGGAAAGCTTCATCATCAGCTATGAGGAGTCCTGCGGAGGGTCAGCTGCTAATACTATAGTAGGGTTGGCAAGGTTAGGCTGTCGTGTCGGATTTATCGGCAAGGTTGCTGGTGACAGGGAGGGAAAAATGCTTGTGGATGATTTCCGCAGAGAAGGCGTGAATTTGAAGGGCATAATCAGGGCAAAAAGCGGTAGAAGTGGCACCGTTTTGGATTTTGTGGATGAGAAGGGTGACAGGGCCCTATATGTTGACCCAGGCGTAAATGACACCATAGAATTTGAGGAAATAGACAGGGAATATGCTTTAAAAACCGAGTTTCTCCACCTTTCGTCATTTGCCGGAGAAAGGTCCTTTGAGGCCCAGAGGAAACTCGTGGAGAGTCTGCCTGAAAATATCAAGATAAGCATGGATCCGGGTATGCTTTATGCAAGGATGGGCCTTGAAAAGCTGGGACTGCTGCTAAAAAGAGTTTTTGTTTTAATGCCAAACTCAAGGGAAACCGCCCTCCTAACCGGGGAGGAGGATCCTACCAAGGGAGCGAGGAAGCTGCTAAAGTTGGGCATTAAAATTGTAGCCGTCAAACTTGGTAGTAGGGGATGCTATGTTACGGACGGCAAGGAAGAGCATCATGTGGAAGCCTTTAAAGTGCCTGTTGTCGACACCACAGGTGCTGGTGATGCCTTCTGTGCAGGTTTCCTTTATGGGCTAATCCATAAAAAGAGCCTTTATGATTGTGGGAGACTTGGAAATTTTGTGGCTTCCCGTTGCATTATGAAGGTAGGCGCGCGAACCGGGCTTCCACGATTGGAGGATTTAAAACTTCTTCTCTAAGTATTCAATGAGACCCTCGAAGATTAGTTTGCCGTCGCCATATTGGGGCATAAAGTTCTGCCTGGTCCAGTCTGGCTGTTGCCACCAGTAAAAGGCCCTTTCAGGATGGGGCATCAATCCTAAAACTGTTCCTGATGGGTTGCATATGCCGGCTATGTCATAAAAAGAGCCGTTTGGGTTTATCGGGTATCTGCCATTAGCGTATTCGCCGTTCTTGTTGCAGTAGCGGAATACAAGTTGATCGCATTTTTGAAGCTTTTCCAGAAACTGGATTTCCTTCTCTTTTGGGAATATGAACCTTCCCTCGGCATGGGCCACTGGAATCCTTAGAACCTTTTCGGCTGGAATATTTCTAGTGAAAACACATTTTCCCATGTTTTCATGCTTGATATAAACCCATCGGCAATTGTATCCAGGCGGGTTATTTGTAGCCAAACACGCCTCTGGATATGGACTTATGCCCTCAAAAGCCGGAAGCAAACCGGCCTCAACGAGCACTTGGAAGCCGTTACAAATTCCAAGGATTGGACGCTCATCATCAATGAAGGCTTTAAGTTCCCTGCCCATTTTAGCAATTAGCCATTTCGCCCATATTGCCCCGGCCCGTACATAATCCCCGAAGGAGAAGCCTCCTGGAAAAATTAGGGCATGATAATCATGCAGATTTCGGCGCTTTACCACCTCGTTAATGTGGAGGATTTCCGCTTGGGCGCCTAGGTCTTCAATGGCGTTTTTTGTTTCCATGTCACAGTTTGTTCCCCCAACGCGGAGGATGCAAACCCTTATTTCCCCGCGTTTCATGGAAAACCTCCGCTTAGAGTTTTCCTCCATGAAGCCATCAAATCGCTTATTGAGGCCTCTATTATGGCTTCACCGTTAAGTCCATACACGCACATTGTTGGACTTTTGGATACCTCTCCAATTTTTGCATAAACGCATCCCCGCATGACGGATTCAAAGTCTTCAATGCGTTTCTGCGGAACCTCTACAAGGAATCGGCTGTTGGACTCTGAGAATAGGATAAAGTCCTCACGATTTAGGCCCTTTTCCCTGGGAACCTCACGCAGATCCAATTCAATGCCATAGCCGCCTGTGAAGGCCATCTCAGCCGCAGAGACAGCTAAACCGCCTTCTGAAAGATCGTGGCAAGCGCTTACAAGACCGAGATCCATGGCTTTGATGAGGGCTTTGAAGGCTTTCCTAGATTTTTGAGGCCTAACTTTTGGTACGCTACGGCCTAGGAAGCCCATAATCTTATAGTATTCTGATCCACCAAGTTCCTGGAAAGTTTCCCCGACAATATAAATTAGGTTGCCTGAAGCCTTCAGGTCCATTGTGATGGCGGTGCGTATGTCTGGGATTATGCCTATAGCCGTTATTAGCAGTGTTGGGGTTACTGGGCCTTGGGGGGATTCATTGTATAGGCTGTCTTTCCCTGATATGAAGGGTGTTTTGTAGGCTTTCGCGAAGTCGTAGCATGCTTGACAGGCTTTTACTAGGCTGCCGAGCCTATCTGGTTTTTCAGGGTTCCCCCATGTGAAGTTGTCTAGGAGGGCTATTCTGCGGCCGCCTACAGCTATGTTGTTTCTTATGGCCTCATCTATGGCGGAGGCTGCCATCCAGTATGGATCTATTTTTCCATAGTTTGGGTTCATTCCGCAGGATATTACAAGGCCCTTCCATGAGTTTTTGAGGGGTTTTAGAACTGCGGCATCGTTGGGTCCGCCGTTTTCGCCCTGCAGCGGCTTTATGACAGTGTTTCCCTTCACCTCGTGGTCGTATGTTCTTATGACGCTTTCTCTGCTTGCAATGTTGGGTGAGGCTAAAAGCCTAAAAAGCACTTCTGTAAGGTTTTTTGGCATTGGAAAGTCGGGTTCTTCCATTTTTGGAGGGTTGTACTCTGCGGTTCGCATGACTTTTGGAGGTGTGAAAAGGAATGAAACTTCAAGCTCAGCGACTTTTTCCCCGGAATAGTAGAGCCTTAGCATTTTGTCTTCTGTGTATTTGCCTATGGCTGTGGCTTCAACGTCCTCTTCCTCGAAGATTTCCAGGGCTTTGTTTAGGTTTTCAGGCGGAACCGCCAGAAGCATTCTTTCCTGCGATTCTGATATGTATATTTCCCATGGGGCTAAGTCTGGATATTTCAGTGGAACCCTGTCAAGATTGACGATGGCGCCGCAGTTGAATCTCTTTGCTGTTTCGCCGACGGCTGAGGATAGTCCTCCGCCGCCGAGATCTGTTATGGCTGAGGCTAGCTCCTGATCTCGAATTTTCAGTATGGCTCTTTTAAGCTTCTCCTCCTCTATGGGGTTGGCTATCTGCACCGCTGGCCTTGAGATTTCTTCGGATTCCTCTGTAAGTTCCGCTGAGGCGAAGGTTACGCCGTGAATGCCGTCCCTTCCGGTTCTCCCGCCGGCCAGGAGGATTATGTGGCCTGGTTTGGCGTTTCTCCTGAACTTTTTTAGGGGGAGGAGACCTATGCAGCCGCAGTAGACCACAACGTTTCCAACATAGCTTTCGTCGAAGTATATTGCGCCATTTACTGTTGGGATTCCCATATTGTTTCCGTAATGCCCGATCCCAGCTACAACACCCATGTAAATGTATTTGGGATGTTTTATCCCTGGAGGAAGCTTTTCATATGGATAGTCCAGCGGCCCGAAGCCCAGAACATCTGTGCAGGCTATTGGATCAGCCCATACGCCTAGAATGTCGCGAATTACTCCGCCCACGCCCGTGGCTGCACCTCCGAAGGGCTCTATGGCTGAGGGGTGATTGTGGGTTTCAACCTTAACGGCTATTCCATAATCCCTTGTGAATCTTATTATGCCCGCGTTGTCTTCGAAGACTGAGAAGCACCATTTCGGCCTGATTTCCTCAGTGGCCTTTGCAATATACTTTTTAAATAGACTGTCTATTTCTTGGTCTTGAAGTTTTATTTTGCCCTTAAAGGTTTTATGGAAGCAGTGCTCGGACCAGGTTTGGCCTATGGTTTGAAGCTCCACGTCTGTTGGGTTTCTGCCCTTCTTCTGGAAGTATTGTTGGATGGCTTTCATTTCCTGTAGATTTAGGGCTAAGCCGAGTTCACGGCTTATGTTCAACAGTTGCTGATCTGTGGCTTCCAGGATGTTTATTTCAAATAGGGGGAAAGGCACGTTTCGGCGGATATACAAACTCGGTCTCATGGTTTCTCCTCGATGGTTATTGTGTAGTTGTCTTTTGTTGGGTTTGCTAGAAGCCGCTTACACATTTCTTCGGCTTTTGATAGAGCTTCGGTTTGGGATTCCGCGTTCAATAGCACAGTGTATACTTTGCTTACGTTTACCTGTTCCACCTGGTAGCCTAGCTCCTTTAGGAGGCGGGCTGTGGTTTCGCCTTCTGGATCTGTGTGTCCTGGTTTTAGGCTTACCTCAATTTTTAATCTGAACCTCATGGACTTTTCATACCATCTTTTTGCGTTATCCATGAATTGGATGTTTTAGGGTTTTAAAATGATTTTCTTGTCCTTATAGTGGATTCTGATTCCCTGAGTGTCGGTTATGGTGCCTATTTCCTCCGCTTGCACGCCTTCTTTTTCGAGTATATCTATTGCCTTGTCCCTGTCTGCCTTATTGGTTATTATTGCGAAGCCCCATCCCATATTGAAGGTTTTGAACATTTCCTGGTCGGTGATTCCGCCATGTGTTTCCTCAGCTGTTTTCTGGATGAGCGTAAATATGGGTTGGGGTTTGAAGTTGTCGAATTTGAAGCCTATCCCCTTTGAGAACTCAGCTAGCCTTTCAAATTTTAGGTAGGCGTCGCCTGTAATGTGCACTGCGCCTTTAACCTTAATTTCCTCCGTCACCCTCAGCAGGGGCTTAACGTAAATCCTCGTGGGTTCGAGAACTTCGAGGATAAGCTCGCGGTTTAGGGGATCCGGCTTGTCATGGGGGTCATATTTGCCTCCCCATTGCTTGAACAGGATTTTCCTTGCAAGGGTTATGCCGTTGCTGTGGATTCCCGAGCTTCTCATGCCGATTATGGTGTCGCCTGGCGCTATTCCGCTGCCCCATATTATTTTCTCGTTGGAAACCTCGCCTATGGCCGCCACGACCATGTCGAAGCCTTTTCCTTCAACCATGCCCCTTATGATCTCAGCCACGTCGCCTATTTCGCCGCTTGGAACAAAACAGCCGGCTTCTAGGGCGGCTTTGGCTATGCCCTTCATCAGCTCCTCCAGAAGCTTTGGATCTGACACTTGGGCGTGGATGTTGTCAGCTATGGCTAGGGGCGTGGCTCCGGAGCGGATAACATCATTCACGGCCATGGCGACGCCATCAACGCCTATGGCGTCATATTTCTCGGCAAGCTGAGCTACAAGCACTTTTGTGCCGACACCCTCAATTACAAGATCCAAGTAGACGTTTCCATGGAATGGGAAAATATTGCCATATGGAAGCTGGATTACTTCGCCATAACGGCTTTGACTGTAAGTTTGCTTAAGAACGGATAATGCCCTCTTCGACTTTGCCCTTAAGCGCCTGTCCACACCGGCTTTTGCATATGTCACCTTTCCCAATGCTTAAGGCTCCTATCCTTGAATGTATCATTGAACGGTAACAAATAAAAGCTTAGTTTATGCTATTCTCAAAATAGCTGCGGCCGTAGTCTAGCCTGGTAGGACTTCGGCCTCCCGAGCCGGCGACCCGGGTTCAAATCCCGGCGGCCGCACTAGAAATCTGCATTTTTTGTGAGAGTTGAAGGCAAGAGAACAATAATCTTTAACTTAAAATTTTATGGAATTGTGAAGGATGGTGGAGGAGGAGTGGAAAATGCGTTGGTTAGCCCTTTTTGGACATGCCTGCATCATCCTCGGATGCTATTTAGTGGCATGGGGAATTGACTTATTACCGGTAAGCTCTCCAGAGCCTTTGGACATACTTGCCAAGCCATTGTTCTGGGGCATGATCTCAATATTTGGTGGAATATGCGCAAATATGCATTCAAGGTGCAGATGTATTAGGGGCGAATGGGGAGGAAAAGCGAGCGTTAGCTAGCACATATATTGTCCATTTAAATTTTAAGGTTCCATTTGCCTTCTTTCATCCATATTCTTTCTATTTGCTTTAAATTTAGAATATTCTTGTTAATTTATTCTCTCCTCTTTCTTGGATTGGAAATAAAGCTGAAACATTCTTTCTATAGGTTCCAGAGGATACTATTTCTAAAACTCCCGAGTAATTACAGGCTTACAAGCAATATCCTACCATCCGAGGTTTACAGTTCTGCACATTTTAATTTATATTACAGTGTTGCATGGAGAGATTAAGCATTGAAAACAATAGATTTAAATTCTTGAATATGAAGTTTATGCTGAGGGACTGAAATGAACGAAAAAAGAGAAGACAAAGCTCCATGCAGCCATGAATGGAAGGCTGAGGGCCTAACAGGGGACAAGTCCCACGTTAGGCTTGTATGTGCGAAGTGTGGAGCCAAAAAGGAGATAGAGCTCTTCCCATAAATAGCCATTATTCAGAGGAGCAGATTAATGCAGTCGAAGGAAGGCTCAAGCGAAGGTGTTGTAAAGCTTAGAAGCTGGGCTGAGTTTAAAAGGTTAGCTGAAAGCTTAAGGCCGAAGGCTATCGTATATAACATAGAGCAGAATGGCTTGTCACCGAAAAGGGAACTGACTAATTTGAGGCTTATACTTCCAGCGGGGCCAGCTTATTATGTGCTGATAGATTCTCCGAGGGAAGGTGAAAGGCTTAGGGAGACTGGTATTCAATTGAGGCGAGATGGTAAAGGAAACCTTTACCTAGAGGAGGAAGATGTGATAAAATTTCTGAAGGAGCAGTTTAGAAGGGAAGACCTTATTATATGCTCTTACTGGACAATTTGACGCGCTTTCCTTAGTTTTCTCATAAACAAGCTTAACTAGGGAGAAGGCTTCGTGGTTAAGAGCTTTATAGTTTAAACTTTACAAACCCAGTTTTGAAATGGTCTTAATAATTTCTGGGTCCTTAAGTCTGTAGTAGACCCATTTGCCCTCTTTCCTGCTTTTTACAAGCCCTGCGTTTTCCAGTATTTTCAAGTGATGGGAAGCTGTGGGCTGGGTTAGGTTTAGTGCTATCATAACTTCGCAGACGCACATTTCTCTAATATGCAAAAGTTTCAGAATTCTAATCCTAATTGTGTCTGCCAGAGCCTTGAAAACCCTGCAATACCTCTCTGCTTCATCAACGCCCGCCACCTTATCCGCAAGCTCTCTTAACTCCACCGCATATTTCGCCGGATCCTCATGGGGGCAAAGCCCAGAACTAACCAGCCGCATAAGTCTCTCGTCAATTTTGGATTCAGACATTTGCTGATTCCCAAAGGTTATAGTGAAATTAAGATATTTAAATATGTTTAAAGCCCTTTACACACCAGCTTCTCTTAATGCCTCTTTAAAAGTTTCTTCGCTTGGGCATACGCCTATTATGCGTATGTCCTTGTCGATGACGACTGCGGGACTTGCGTTTATGCCGTACTCTTTTAGCTTTGGGTTTACCCCGCGGTAGATTTCAATTTCGATTTTGTCCTTATACTCCTCCTTGATCTTCTCTACAAGTTTGAGGAGAAGTCTTCCGCCGGAGCAGGGTGGTTCCGAAGTGAATATTTCAACCTTTACTGGCATGTTTTATACCCCCATTTCTTTAAGCGCAGTCTCAATGGTTTGGAGGCTTGGGCAAACGCCCATAATCTTTATTTTGCCTTCGTTGAAGACTATTGCTGGAACCACTGTTAAGCCGTATTTGCTAAATTCCTCGCATTGGCCTATATGCTTTATCACTTCAACCCTTTCGCCATACTTCGCCTTGATCAAGTCCGCATATTCTAGGAGTTTTAGGCATCCTGCACAGGGCGGTTCAGCCGTGAAAGTTTCAACCTTTACAACCATTCCATACGCCTCCTAAACTATTTGTTCAACAACATGTCTAATTAGTGCATCCACAAATTCAGCGTCTACAGCGTCGATCACCTTGAAAATCGCTGGATTTGTAACGCGATAGAACCGTCTGTTTCCATCTCGCCTATCCCTTAAGATTCCACAATTTTTCAAGATTGCAAGATGCCTAGAAACCAGGGGCTGGGGCAACCCGACATATGGGATGATTTCGCAGACACATTTTTCGCCGCTGCGTAAACACTCCAGAATTTTAAGCCTAGCTGGGTCGGCAAGTGCATTGAAGATTTTAGCCCTAAACTTTTCTATGTTTTTCATTGTTGGATGCATGTTTAAAGCAAAAGTCTATAACAATATTTAAATATTGTTATATTCATTCACATTCTCCAAGGTGAAAAGTGTGATGAAAGAGGTTAAAGTTGAAGTTATAGGGCCAGAGCCTGAGTGCATGCGCTGTCAGGCAGCTAAAAAGGCCGTGGAAAAGGCTGCTGAAAAACTTAAGCAGGCTGGCATAATGGTGAATATTGAAAAGATTAACATAATGTCGAAGGGAACTGTTCAAAAATACGGCGTTTTAGTTTCGCCGGCCATAGCTATAAACAACACGGTTAAGATCATGGGAAGAGTTCCAAAACCAGATGAGGTTGAAAAGCTGATTGTGGAAGCAGCCAAATAAAGGCGAAAAAGCTTATGGAGGAAAAAACTAAAAGAGCCATTAGGGCAGGCGTAATTCTAGCCTTTGTAATCGTTGTTGTTGGGCTTCTAATCTACAGCCGCATACAAGCTTATTCTTTGGCGCCCACTTCCACGCCTATAGAGCTTCGCGGCTATCCGTTGTGGGCTATCCCGCTGGTTTACCTTTATGACTATTTTAGCCATGGAACCATATGTCTACTATTTGCATTCACGGTTGCGGGCTTAATCTACGAGTTTGTTCCAAAAGAAGTCATAACAAAATATATGGGTAGCAGCAGGGCGGTTGGTTATGCCCTAGCCCTTGGAATTGCGCCTTTTCTAACGGTTTGCTCCTGCACTATGGTCCCATTGTTCGGGGGAATACTATACGCTGGCGCAGGTATAGGCCCAGCTATAACCTTCCTTTTGATGGCTCCTGCATCCAATATACTGGCAATTCTGCTTACTGGCGAGCTTATTTCATGGGAGCTTGCAGGCGTCCGAATATTGGCCTCAGCCACGGTGGCGCTGGTCGCCGGAATAATTATTTCTAAGACTCCTTGGGGCAAAGCTGTTGAAAACGAGTATCAAGGGAATAGTGTGGCTCCAGCGGCAGCCAAGGTTGAAATTGTAAAGCCTCCATTAGATGAGAGGCTTTGGGCAGCTCTAAAATTTGGGGGTTACCTGGCAAAGCAAATTCTGCCGTACTTTATTCTGGGCCTAATTATTGTAGGCTATTTGGAAGCATTTCTGCCCGAAGAAATCATAAAGACTTATTTGACTGGCGCAGGCGGTGTACTGTTGGCTTCGGTTCTTGGTGGGCCACTATACACGCCGACCCTTGTGGAAATAGTGCTTGGAAGGGGTATATGGGTTAGAGAAGGTGTTATCCTTTCAAAGGGCGCCCTTCTTAGCTGGCTTATGGGGCAGCCCTACGATTTCGCAAACGCAATTGCTGTTTCAAGGATAGCTAGATGGAAGGTTGTAGCCACATATGTAATAATAGCTTGGGCTGGAAGCGTAACCTTTGGGCTCCTTTATGGCCTGTTAAGCGGGTCGCTTTGACTGTAAGAGCCGATTAAACTGCAGAAATTCGCTATTCAAACTCCGTTTTATTAAAGATGCGATTCTGCTTGTTCTCAGCTATCAATGCGAATCGGGGAAAGGGGCATTTATGCCCGCTTATGGCTGGCTTATATCCATTTAGTTTTGACTTCTTTTATTGTTTTTATGTGCGGATCGTCTGTTATGCAGGGCGCATTTAGGATCAGGGCTGTGGCGGCTATTATGCTGTCCGCCATTGAAGTTTTGTATTGATGGCGCAGTTGGGCTGAGGTTTTTGCGATTTGTGGGTTTACGTCTATTATTTTGAAGTCTTTTTCAAGAAGGGTTGCCCTTAGTTCCGCTGTTTCTCGCCCCTCCTTCTTTAGTGTTAGTGTGTAAAGTTCGTGGATTACAATTGTAGAGATATAGCGTCGCCGTGTGGTGCGCATGAGTTCCCTTGTTTTTTGTAGGATTTTTTCGTCCCCGGAGTAGTAGTGTTCTACGAAGAACCGTGTGTCGAAAACGGCTTTAGACATCCTCTTCCCTTAGTCTGTTTAGGAGACGTTTCATTTCTTCTGGAGTTGCATATTTTGCGCCTGAACCGGCTAGGTCTATTGTGGATTTTTTAGGTTTGAAGAGGATGCCTTCAGGCGTGTCTACAACCTCGAGGCGTGTGCCCTCCTCAATGTTATATTTTTTGCGAAGCTTTGCGGGAATCGTTGTCTGTCCTTTTCTTGTTACTACAACTTCGGTTTCCATCTTCTTTCAAGTAGTACGATTAAAAGACAGGACATATAAACCTACCTACTAGTTATAGAGCTTATAATACAATTTTGCGGCAACGGAGGTCAACGAGAATTTAAATTTTATGACATGTCAGCTGCATGCTCGCGTCTAGAGGTGATGATAAGTGGAGGGGGTTCCAAGCTTTACGGTTTTTAGAAGGGCTAACTTGGATTGAACGATTGATTTATTCTTTTAGTTTTATGTGCTCCGCCATAATGGTGAGGTTTTTGATGTTTTTTATGGCGGTTTCTGCGTATTCTAGGGTTTTTCTGTAGAGTTTTTGCCATGCTTCCTTGGTTACTGGGGCTAGTCCGTGAGCGAGGATTGATGTGTTTCTTTTTGTGAGGAGGTCTTGGAGGCTTTTGTCCTGGTGGTATTTTGCTCCGAGTTCGTCGCCCATGGCTTCTAGCAGTTCATAGTCTTTCTGTAGTGCTAGCTTGAGTTTCTCGATTTCTGGGGGAACTTTCCATTTTTCTACAAGTGTTGGGGGCAGCATGCTTCTTGGGCATGAGGCGGGTTCTATGCCATATTTGGTTTTGAGTTGGTATTGGGCTATGAGTTCTATGGTTCGGTATAGTCTTGCCACTGCGTCATCGTATTTGCTTTCTTTTTGGGCTCTTCTTTTGGAGTTGTTTATTAGGTCGGCTATAAGGTGGGGTTCTGGCTGCTTGTTCTGTTTTATTCTGCTTGTTAATTCGCCTAGGAACTGCTTGTTTTTGTTAAGTTCTTCCATTTTTATCCTTTTTAGTTTTTGGAAGGCTTTTTCATGTTGGAATTTGTCCCAGAGGTCGTAAGCTTCGGCTAGATTTAGTATGGGGGTTATTTTCGCGTTTATTTTCGGGTCTTTTATTTTTGCGATTTCTCTCAGGATGGCGGCAGCTGTTCGGTATTGGGCTTGGTTGAAGAAGCGGATTGCCGTTTTTAGTTTCTGCTCGGCTGATATAAAGTAGGGGTGGATGGGTTGGATTTGTTCGGTTCCAGGTTGGACTATTCCGTTTTTTCTTACGCCGGTTATGTAGCTTAGTATGTTGGCTTCGTAGAGGGCGGCTAGAATGGCGAGGGCGGCGGTCATGGCTTTTGTTCCGGAAGTATAGTCGATGGCTAGGATGTCGCTTTTCTCCTTTAGCTGGCTGATTTTGGGCTGTAGGGTTTCGTATATGGCTTTTATATTGTCGGGATCTTCGAGGATTATGACTTCATGTTGTTTGGGTTTAGCCTTTTCGATGATGAGGGGGAGGGTTGATTGTTGGCTTTCTTGAGTGGCGACGAAGACGGTTAGGTCGGGGTTGTGGTGGCGTATGCTGAATGCTAGGGCGTCGGCAAGCCCCTCTACAGCGCTTTTAGCAGCCCTTACGCCTGTCCCCACTGAAATAACAAGAACTTTCATGGGACAACAACGCCTATAACCAGTAATTAAACATCAAAAACATAAAACTTCCCACAACTAGCATTCCCTCAACAGCACCCAAACTTGTAGCCTTCTCGTCCTTTTAAGAGTCATGGAAACGCCGTTTATGTTGTTGCTTTGGCTGAACTGGAACAACAACAAACCTTCAGTCTTCTCGTCTTTTTAAGAGTCATTGAAACACTAGAAGTTATTCCGCGGATAGATGGGAGTGCAGACGTCTTTCAGTCTTCTCGTCTTTTTAAGAGTCATTGAAACTCATCGCTGACAGGCGATCCTTGCTTCCCATGATAAGCTCTTTCAGTCTTCTCGTCTTTTTAAGAGTCATTGAAACCTCTGATATACACCCGATTACCGAGGCTGGTCAGATCATCTGCTTTCAGTCTTCTCGTCTTTTTAAGAGTCATTGAAACTCCCAGAAAACGCGATATGGGTTGAAGAGTCAAGGCTATCAAAACTTTCAGTCTTCTCGTCTTTTTAAGAGTCATTGAAACGCGGCTCCCAAATGTGGCAAGACACAATAAGCATCACTAACTTTCAGTCTTCTCGTCTTTTTAAGAGTCATTGAAACTTCCATCCTTGATCATCGCCGACCGGAATCTCAATGCAAACTTTCAGTCTTCTCGTCTTTTTAAGAGTCATTGAAACATGAAGCATATGAAGTAAAAGAAACTGGAAAAATCTTTTCCTTTCAGTCTTCTCATCTTTTTAAGAGTCATTGAAACTGGTGAGGCTTGATGAGTGACCAAGCTGTTCTTAACTTTCAGTCTTCTCGTCTTTTTAAGAGTCATTGAAACGAGAACTTTTAAAGCTGAAATTAAGGGTTAAGCTTTTACGCTTTCAGTCTTCTCGTCTTTTTAAGAGTCATTGAAACTAAATGTCCTAACTGTGGAGCAATACGGTTTAAGCCAGATCTTTCAGTCTTCTCGTCTTTTTAAGAGTCATTGAAACCTTATGTTTCTTCAGCTTATGCACTAGCACCCACTTATCTTTCAGTCTTCTCGTCTTTTTAAGAGTCATTGAAACTGAATCTGCTCTAAAAGTTTCAAGGTTAAAAATTATTTGTCTTTCAGTCTTCTCGTCTTTTTAAGAGTCATTGAAACCGATGAAGTTCATGTACAAAAGAATACATAAATGTATAAACTTTCAGTCTTCTCGTCTTTTTAAGAGTCATTGAAACTGAAAACGGTTCATTGCCGAACATGCGGAGCATCCATTAAACTTTCAGTCTTCTCGTCTTTTTAAGAGTCATTGAAACACTGTTTTTGGAAATTCAACTTGTGCAGAAAAAACCTTAAACTTTCAGTCTTCTCGTCTTTTTAAGAGTCATTGAAACAGTGAAGCTTCCAGAAGCGATGTAGGCGCTGTCATATTCGTCTTTCAGTCTTCTCGTCTTTTTAAGAGTCATTGAAACCGGAGATGAAAGATTACATGAAGAAAAAGAAGAGAGGTAAATGCTTTCAGTCTTCTCGTCTTTTTAAGAGTCATTGAAACCGTATCGTTTTTGAGGCTTTTTGCCTGTTTGGGGCTTTTAAAGCGGCTTTCTCCGAAGGGTTTTTCGATTATGGATGAAATGCAACTTGCCTTATAAGGATAATCGAAATGATGGCTCCAGTATCCCCCATAAGCCTACATCATCAGCTGGAAACATCAACCTCTGGGGGGCAGCGAATCTCCACATTCCAGCCGACTCACCGACAAATTAAACTGAAAACCAAAACCTGCTACATCCCCCCAATAAACCTTTAAGCCGAAGCCTTCTCTATGAGGATCTGACCGCATCCATGCGGCTTATACGCGCCCACAGCATAATACTCCAGAGCTGCCAAGGCTAAAGCCAACTCGCCGCAGTCCTCGCCGCACTCAAACTGGAAAACCGAGCCAGCCGTAGTAGCCGCCTCGGGTCCCCGTCGCCTATTCTCCTTAAGTCTCCATCCACTATAGAGCTCCCCAGCCACAGTCCACTCTTTCAACTCAACCTTTGGCAATGAGGGTTTACCCTCATGAAAAGCCCAAGAATAGGCCCTCCGCGCAGCCTCCAGCAGACTTGAGGAATCCAAAGTTTTTCCTTCAAGGATAAGTGGCGAAGCCAAACGCACCCTAAAGCGCCTAGCGTCAATTGCACCTGCACGCTTTTCAAGGTCAGAAGTAGAAACAGCTTCAAGTTTAAGCTGTTCAACAGCAAGCTTACCCAAACCCCTAGACTTTGAGCCGCCAACACCCTCATCGGGGATGGCACGTTCAATGAGACTCCCCAGCATACGCGCCTCAGCCTCAAAATCCCCATCAACAATAACCTCAAAGTAAAAGCGACTCCCAATATCGATAAGCTCAAGCGTATGAATGGTTCCAGCAGCCTCCTCCCCAAAACCGCCAATCACTGCAGCTGAACACTTCTCCCTATCGATCGCCGTTAAAGTAACCCTAGAAAAGTTAACGGGAAGCCTCTCCATACGCCCACAAACTTCACATCTGAATCCGTGATAGGGCTTAAAAGTTCCCTCACACTCACACTTGCTAGGCGAAACGAAGGAGTCAATAACCCTTCTACATTGGAGGCTACTACATTGATAAAGCGTCCTTGGAGCTGGTCTAAAAACACCCCCGCAGCCATAATGGACAGGATAGGCATAGCGGAAGAAAACCCTTGAAGTCTTGCCAAACTCTTCCCCAAAAAGCCTCGTATAGACGCATTCGCTGAAAAATTCGCACTTTTCATGCTCAACCAAAGGCTCATCCAACCTACAAACAGCCTTAATCAAGGCTACGCCCACAGCCCCCCGCAGAACAGACCCTGGAATATAGGGGCGGCAACGCTTGATAACACCTATCCTAGCCCCAAACCCTATATGCAACGGCGTAACAGCCTTAACCACGCCAGACAGCCTATAACAGAAAACCGCCATTAGAACACGCCTCTAAAAGTCCAACAACCAACGCTTCAGCGCCTCACCCTCAAGCACTTGCTCCCCTTCTTCGCCCAAATAATAACCCGCAGTCCGCACACTGACCTTACTGATGGTGATCCGCACCTTACCAAAACCCCTACTGGAAGAACCGCCAAGAGCAGAATCCTCAACAGACTTCAAAGCAGCCTTCAACAGCTTAAGCTCATCCTCAGACAAGTTTTCAGCCACAATCTCCAAGCCGAACCTTGCTCCAGCAGGAACTGCTTGAATAGTATAAAAAGCACCCTTAGCAACAGTCCCGGTTTCTCGATCAATCGCAATGCCAGTTCGCTCCAATAGAGCCCCAACCGTATCAAGTGGGTAGGCGTCCCTAAACTTCACTTTACTAGCCACCGAAACATTGCCAGCTGTCCCGAAAATTCTGCAACAGATGCAGAGAGCGTTGATATTGCCCTTAGAGCCACACATATTATCAACTTTAGGAGGGTAGCATACGACCATACCCTTCTGGCGAGCTATGCGTTCAGCCTCAGCCCTAACCCGTCCCTTCAAAGAAGACCCTGGAATATAGGGCTGACCCTCGGGTGTCGTCAGAATAGGCATGTCAACCTCGCCTATTTCAAACTCTGATTTCCCTGAGCCAACGTGCAACGGCGTGATAGCCTCAACAGTCCCTGTTAAGATTATTCGCTTTTCCAGCTTTTCAAAAACCATCCTTTCTCACCTCCTTTTACCTTGATTCAACCCAAACTTTCAAACTCAAATTAGAGAATTCCTCCCTACGCTTCAAAGCATTTACGATCTCATCAGACAAGGTCTTGGGGCTCATGGAGAGACCTTGAACCTTCACATTGATATCCAAATTGCGCCCGTGAAGCCTTAAAGAAATACTTTCTAAGCTCATATCCCTAGCTTCTACAATTCGACGTATTATTGGCTCTGCAACCATTCTATGCTTCATTGTAGGCTCTTTCTCGCAATAGTCATAGAGCATCACCCCATACATTAGAACCCTTACAAAAAAGGATGGATTGGCCTCATATTTCTTAAGAAGCTCATGAACCCTCGCAAAAGCCATGAAGCCCCTAACTGAATCCCTGCTCATTTGCCTCTTAACATAGGCCTCAACATAAGCCAACGGTCTAGTCTTAGCCATTTTGTAAAGAGTCTGAAGCTGCTTAGCACCCATTCCGGATTCAACGGCTATCCTTGCTAGATCCTCGCCTTCTCTCATCAAAATTTTTTCTTCCGACGTACCTAATCACTTTCAAACAAGTTATAAACAGAAAAAGCCTCAAGAAGAAGCCCCGTATCAATATAGGATAATATTTTCTCTCCAAAAGGCCACTCAATCGCATCCCGACCCATCTGATACCTAACAAAAACCTTAGCCCTATCGGATCCCAAATTCCGTTTCAAATCACCAGCCAAAACACCTGCAATCTTCCTAAGCTGCGAAGAGGCAACATCGCCACGCCGCATAAACCTTGCAATCTCCATAATAGTTTCAAGATCGCTCCAACTCCAAGACTTCACCTTGGCAAGCTCGCTTAAGGTAACGTCTGAACCGCCAATAACGGCAAAAGCAACCCTATTTTTACCATCCTCCTTAGCCCTAGAAAGCAAAAATCCAGCGGACTCCAAACCCACATAAACAGGTAGCTTATAATGGAAAATCGCAACACCAGCGGACATGGTGCACTCCCAAGCCATCATCTCTCCAAACTTTAAAGCCATGGCGCGAGCAGCCTCCAACCCCCTTTCGCCGGGTACAAAAGCCAGCACGTCGTCACCTCCGGCAAAAACGCTTCTACCACCAAAATAATCCACCAATCTCTCAAACTCGTCACAAACATTTTGTAATAGGTCGCTGAAGGTGGAAAGCCTTGACGGAGTGTTTGCCTTATTCTGCTTCTTAAAGGCGGCTCCCGCCAAAAACTTGCCAATATTATCCCCGTCAGCCCTTATGCAAGCAACAAAATTGGTTTTCCGCTTTAAATCATTCAACCATACTCCTTTACCCTCTTCCCTCAAATTCCAACAGAAATCGCATAGACGTTCGAATCTTGGAGAAGCATCCAACGGCAGAAGTCTCTGCCCATCAACCTTCACCGCCACAGCTTTACCGCATACATCGCAAACATCCCTGCCCTCATCAATTTCAACTTTCGGAATTAGGCTCCTTTGACTCTTTTTCAGGCGCATATTCTCTTGGGCTTTTTCCCAGACCTCCCCGTAGGCTTCCTTAAATCTTTCACCGTCCTCCACCACATGGCTAACGGTTAATGTAACCCTATGGTCCATCATATCTTCAAAGGCCCTTTTAGCTTCACTTAACACTTCTTCAGCCATTTCCGGAGGCGAAACAGCTAGAAAACTTCCTCCAGCAGCGTAAAGCAGACACTCAGGTCCTAGCAGGCGGCTAATGGTCTCGCCAGCTGCTTTAGTAGCGGCTTCTATTCGCTTGCTTCTATTGTTCAAGTCAGGTAGGCGAAGCGACTCATTAACAAAACTTGAAATTCTATCAGCATCTCCGCTTAAGAGGGCAAAGCTGTAACTTTTGGGGTCATCGCCCCTATACCCACCAAGGAATATACACGTCGCAAAGGCTGCCGTCAATTTAAGATGATTCCAAAGGGAAACATCGTTTATTGGCCTTCGAGTATCAGCAGGGACAAACCGCAACTCAGAACCCCTCAAAGCCTCAAATATACGCCTATAAATCCCAGTGGAATCCTTATGAAAATCCTCCTCAAGGTTTCCAAGTTTACTCAGCAAGGTCTGGGAAACATAAGCCAACTCTGCAGAGCCCATGCTACGCCTAACAACATCAGAGTTTAAAAGGTGGGTCAACTCAACAGGCGGTGATGGAATATAGGAACCGCTTTCCGGAGTCTCGCGGCGATCAGCACCTGAAGCCAAGTTATCCGCCAAACAGACAATCTTCTCAACCAAAGTTTTGGGGCGATATTCCTCCCCGTAAGAAGATCCAACATGATGACGCATGGCATAAACTGCCAATTCCTCGCCCAAGCATGCCCTTACAAACTTGTAAGTATAATAAACATGCTCAGACCAAGGTTTCCGATTTGCCCAGCAATCCAATTTTCCAACATCATGAAGTAGAGCGGAAACCCGAACCACATCCAAGTCAACCTTCAAGACGAAGCAGCCCCATAGAAATATATCCTCAAATTTTTAATAAAATTAACCCATCCCATCCTTGGCCCTCCGCGGAAATCTTAAAATAGCCTTAGCAATCCTCAAGCAGCCGAAGCTGTCCTCCAAATTATAGAAAAGCGGCGTCAAATCCCCATCCTTAATGAAATTTCGATAAACCCTACAATAATTCCTGCCTGAAACATCCAAAACAGCCCTTTTAATGCCCAAGGCTTTCTCAACCGATTGCTGGGAGTAGCATGGAAGCCTAACGCCTAACCATCTTACCAGCTGGTAAACATCAACATGCCTTTGCATGTCAAAGATTTCCTCGAAATTCAAACCATAAAGACTCCCACGCCTAGTAACATAACCCAAATCGAACTTGGCGCCATTGTAAGTCAGAAGATAAGAGCCCTTAAAAGCCTCCAGCAACCCGCTAAGTAGTCTCAGCAGATCGGCTTCAGCCACCGGCGAACCAATAGCTGAGATGGCTAATAAACCGAACTCCCTAATGGGAACCACTAGCGAATAATTCACCACTGGATCCTCAGCGTTGTAAGGAAAACCATTGGGACTGAAGGTTTCAATGTCGAAAGAAACCACACCTTCCAGCAATGCGGAGCCAAGGGTCCCCTCAAAAAAACCTTTAAAGGTCATTGGAGACCCGGAATCGCTGAAACTTCGGAAGAAACCCAAGTCCATCCCTGCATCACCGAAGCATAATATAAGCGTGGGCATTATTACAATCTTACTCGAGCAAAACTCTAATAAAATAGAGTAATACACTATAAACTATCATGTAGGCGAACATCCTTGACGCAGACCGTGTGGGAAATGCCAAACTATCAAGAAGCAGTATCAACGGCAAACGGAAGAAAAATCCTTGAAGCCTTAGCCATACATGGAGGAACCGCAGCCTTCTCACAAATAGAAAAAACATCTGGAGTTAAGGGATCCGTCCTCACACATCACCTCAACAAATTTCAGAGATTAAAAATAATCGAAAAAGAAGTTAAGGGAACCTACAGCCTAGCATACAAGACGCCATTATGCTTCATATACGCTTCAAGAACCAGAATCCCCATAGCCTACCTCGGACTTCTAGGAAGGAAAAACTCCAGAGAAAAACCGGAACCCCAAGTCGCCATAGAACTCCTAAAAAGGGAAAAAATACATCCAAGCCTAGCCTACGTTGTAACCTCTCCAGAGGCCCTAAACGAGTGGAAAACCCTTAAACCACCATATCAGTGGATACTCTGCTACGAGGACGAAATAATAGACATAGACGCCGTGAAAAATAAAATTCTACCACAGCTCATAAGCCTCCTAAAAGATTACATCGTAATAATGGATTGCACATCAGCCACAAAACCGGCCACCATAGCCTACTACGAACTCGCCCAAACCTACCAAATCCCCCTCATATACGTATACGAAGAAACAAAAGAACTAAAGTGGCTAATCTCAAAAGAAACAATAAAAGAAAAACTTAACCTAGCATAATCACAATGCCAAAATACCCTCATTAACAGCCGGATTAACTCAACACATTATAAACCCACAAAACTAGAGAGCGCCCATTCTCTCTGTGCGCAGCTACTTCACCTCCAGTATCACGGGCATTATTCCATCCTCAGTTATTATGAGCAGGCCTATTGTTGGCTTTGTAAGGATGGGCGGAATTGGATCTATGGGGCTTCCTGGACATACGTATAGCCTGCCGCCATCTTTGCGTATAAACGGCCTATGATAGTGCCCTATAACCAGCACGTCAAAACCATGCCCCTCAGCTATTGCCCTCGCCCTATCCGTCACCCCGAGAATCCATGACAAACCAACATCATGCACAACGCCTATCCTATAGCCGCCAACCTCGCAGAAGGCTATTTCAGGAAAAGCCTCAATAACCTCAGGAGGATCCGTGTTTCCATAAACGGCTATCACCGGCGCAATTTCCTCCAGTTTCGCAATAACCCCGGGATCCACCACGTCGCCCGCATGGATTATCAGGCTCACATTCGCCCTTGCCAAAAGCCCAACAGCCTTCATAAGCCTAGCCTCATTATCGTATATGGGAAGGTGGCTGTGAGTGTCAGATATCAAGCCCACAACAACCGCATCATCTCCAATCTGCGGCAGCTCAGACTCAACAGCCGGCAAATCGTAAAAGGCATAAAAAATAACAAATACTGCAAAAACAACCAGAACAAGCAGTAAAAGCGCCAATATAACACGCAATACCCACCTAAAGCCCAAACAATTCACCCCAACACCAACAAGGGTATATAATATAAAAATAATTTATGCAAAATAATCACAAAATTGAATCATTATGTGTGGCGGGGATAAACCATACTAGAAGCGCCAGCGCTTTTCCTTCTTGGCTTCATTGTTGGGCTTAGCGGGGCAGTTATCCCCGGGCCCCTGCTGGCCTTTGTAATCTTCGACACTGCAAAAAAGCAGAGGGTTACAGGCCACTGGATCATCGCCGGACACGCCATATGGGAAGCCCTAATAATCCTCCTAATCCTCCTAGGCCTCGGCAAAACCATGCTACAATATAAGCCGCCGATCTACATTATAGGCGGAGCCGCCCTAACCCTCATGGGCCTCCTCATGATCAAAACCAGAGAAAACAGCATTAAAATTGAAACCTCAAGGTTAAACTCATCCCTGCTGGGCGGAATCTTCTACACAGCCTTCAACCCCACCCAGCCCCCATGGTGGGCCTCAGCCGGCCTAGCCCTACTCCTACAAGGCTACGAGCTTATGGGAAACCCTGGAATAGTCACCGTAACAGCCGGCCATTGGCTTGCAGATCTAGCCTACTACAGCCTAGTCTCACACCTAATCTGCAAGTATGGAAAATTCTTAATTCCAAGACAAAGACAAATAACATTAATCCTCGGAGCCTTCATCATCATGCTCGGCGCCTACTTCACACTCAACGGGCTAATCAGCAGCTAACATTCCGTCATATCAAAAAGCAGGGCATTAAACCATCATGGGACACGTTTTCTTAAAAAGAAAGCTGCAATCCTTAATGAAATCGTTCCCACCACAACGGCTATAGTGAGGAGTACAAAAGCACCTGTGGCAAACATCATCAACGGATAAACAGCCGTAACCTCGCCCAGAACCATTAACGCAACGCTAACAGCCCACGGAATCATTAGAATTTTAAGGCGAACAGGCCTAGGCAAAATCCAACGCTTACGCATCCTAGCAACAGCAATAAGGATCAGCGCAGCTGGGGGAGTAAAATACACCAACCCAATAAGCGCGGAGGCAACAAGCCCAGCAACTATTATAGCGAACTCGCAGTTAAACGAGAGAAAAGAAAAAGTTGCCGCCGAAAGCCCCAGAATCTCAAGCAGGGGCCTCAGAACCACCTGCATAACAGCCTTAAATGCCGGATTAGGCGCAATAGAAGCCGCCACAGGAGGACTCCAAGAGTAATACCATGAATTGAACAATTCCATAAAGGCGCTACCGGCAAAAGTCCTAAGAACAATATTATCCCTGAAATTCCTAAGAAACTGCACTTGAGGTTGAAGCTCCGACCCGTATGTAGCGGTTGCAATCAAGCATCTTGAACCACCACCAGTCGTTGGAACAGTCTCCTCCTCTTCAGCAGTCTCCTCCTCTTCAGAAGGCTTAACGCTAACATTAAACTGCACAGGCTGGCTTTCGGCACCCTCATGATCAGCATCCCCCTCCCAATAGGCATAGACACTCCACAACCCACTCATGTCAGGTTGATAGGAATCGCTGAACGAACCGTCTGAACCCGTTTTAACGGTACGTGTGAAACTCCGCCCATCCGGCCTAGTATAGGTTAAGGTAACCACCACGCCGGAAACTGCGGGATTTATAACCCCTGTAACCCTAACAGTTTCGCCTTCAAAAATTTCCCTAGATGAAACACTACATGAAATGACGGTGAAAACCTTAGCCTTAACATTAAACTGCACGGAAGGGCTACTTGCGCCCTCATGATCGGCATCCCCCTCCCAAGAGGCATAAACGTTCCATAACCCCCTCACATCGGGCTGAAGAGAATCGCTAAATGAACCATCCATCCCCGTCATAATGGTCCTAGTCAACTTACTACCATCCGGCCTAATATAGGTCAAAGTGACCCCTTTCCCGGAAAGCGCGGGGCTGATGGATCCTGAAACCTTAACGGTGCCTCCCTCAATAATCTCGCGGGGTGAAACGCTACATGTAAGGCTTGTTAAAACCTTTTTAACGACAACTCTGTAACTGAAACTCCGTGTCACCTCCCCGCCATCAACCTGATATCGCACCATCACTTCTATAGATGCGTTCCCCGAAGAAACCGCATTAAAAACAAGGTTGAGATACCTAGACTCATATCCATATATCCTATCAAAAAGGTATGAGGACATATTTAGAAGCCTTAAACAGCCAGGGACGCTGATAGTTACACTTGTCGTGTATGCGGTGCCATTGCCATAATTAATCAATTTTAGCCTGAAGCCAAAAGAACTACCAACCGGAACTTCATCATCATAAATCGCTGAAACGGATAAATCGGGCCTAAAAACCTCCACAGCCAAAAAATCTAACGCATATTTAACATCACATTGAAAAGGCTGATAAGCCAACCAACTTACATACTTAGGTTCCGAAGACTCCTTCATAAGCGCCTCGGCTATATGCCGCCCCTCAAGCCTGCCGAAAAGCTTCCAAGTGGGGTCAACATCAAGCCAACCATATCCTGGGATGTAGACCCTAACCCAGGTATGGGCTACCTCGCCTCTTAACGCCACTCCATCCCCGATGTAGACCAAACCATTCACGCCAATGGCAGGTATTCCTGAGGCCCTACAAAGGGCAATGAATAGATCCGAAATGTCCTCGCATACTCCGCGACCCAGATTAAGGGTTCTAACAGCGCCATATCTTCCAGGATTCTGCCCACTCAATATCAACTGAAACTTTGCATCATCATACTCTATATTATTGACAACATAATCATAGATCGCTCTTACCTTATTCAAAACGCTGTTCTCGCCCTCAGTAAGGCTGCGGGACAAACTTCTAATAGTAGCATCATCCACCTCCCAATATTTGTCCGCAGAAGTGTACCGTAAATACTCAGGCGGTATATCGCTTAATCCACCGTTGAAAGAATCATTTATCATAGGCCTGAGAGACAGTCTAACCAAATAGCTGACAGCTACAGTTGCACTCTGCCCCGGCCCTACCGATGAAATCCTGAACTTAACCCTAAGATTTCCAGACTCATCATAAAATGTTGAAACAGGAGTAGGCTTATAGCTCACCTGCATAATCTCCTGCCCCTCAATACTCAATGGCCCCGGCACCTCGAATTCAGGAGAATACTCCGTTACTGAACCCTTGTTAACAAATGTGTAATAGCAGGTCACATTGTACCATGATGCGGAGTCTGCAAACTCTACATCTAGCCAGTATTGGGTATCGGCGCTAACCCCAGACATCTGACCATGCAACACAGCGCCGCCTGCCCCTTCAACACAGCTCAGGAAAGGCGGCTCATATTTTACCACGCCGAAACCCTTTGGAAGCTTAACAGTGAGGGTCACATTCTCCTTGTAAACCCCATCCGTAACCGTCCACATTCTCAAGTTTCTCTCAGGACCCATGGACACAATCCTGTCCGCGGCAAAGTAGCCTATCCTCAAAAGGTAGCTTTCATTAGCGAAAACTCTCCTCCTAAGGCTGATAGCCAACAGCGTCCAGTTGCCCGAAACGCTAACGTTGAAGGGCAGAGCACCATACTCATCCTCAACAGTTATTCCATAGGCATTAGCCGTGTTAATTGGCATATACCAAGTGTCATAATAATAGCCAGGCCTCAGCAAAGCCATAAACCTATAATTAAGGGACACTTGCACCGTTCTACTATCTAGCACCGTAACCGTTTCATCGAAAAGCAGAACCTTATAATTTTCAGAAGCATAAACCGTTGGATAAGTAAAACATAACGCGACTAGAAACATGAACAAGAAGGATACAAAGAACTTTTTATTCAAACATATCCAATAACACTTAATCAGCAAAGCTTTTAAATTTTATTGCAAAAAGCCTCTCAAGATCTCAAGGGCAATCCCAAACCAAATAGCTACACATTTACAATTTTAAGAAAAACATCATATACTTCGCATAGGTTTTTGGCCGTTGCATCTGGCGTTTGCGTACTCTTCTTCAAAGCCTCAAAAGGATAGAACTGGGACTCGACATATATCGTTTTCATGCCAAGTTGTTTGGCGCCCTTTATATCCTCCTCTGGACTGTCCCCAACATAGACGGTCTCTTCCGGTTTAACCCTAAGCCTGCTAAGGGCCTCCTCGAAGATTTTCGGATGGGGCTTCCGCCAACCCACAGCATCCGACACTAATATAGCATTAAAAAACCTATTTATTTTAAGCATCCTAAGCGCCGCATAGATAAGAGGCGCATAAGTGAAGTTTGAAACCAAACCAAGCTTATAGTCCCCTGAAAGATTGGTAAGCACCTTCTTGGCACATCTTCTAATGCGAAAGGAATATAGGTAATCATGAAAGAAAACATTCACGGCCACTTTAACCCTCGGATCATCCTGAGCTACCTCAAACCCTAAACTCTTCAAGGCATCCGAAATCCAGACAGCGTTAGTAACTTCAATAAACTTTTGATAACGAATAGCCTTATACTTTTCATGGGCCCAGTTGTAGGCCTCCATAAAACGGTTAAAATCCACCCTAAATCCACAACTATAAAGGGCATTATACATCTTCAATTTTGAAGCCTCAAGACTGTAGCTCTTGCTTATGCTGGCCAAAGTTCCGATGAAATCAAAGATCACAGCCCTAATTGGAATAGCCAACACCCATCTGCCTTCAACCAAGTTATCCTATGCAATGCTAAAAACCCCACTAATAAAATTTTAGGCAAAACACGCATAGCAAATCATGTGTCCGCATTAATTAGCAAAGATTTAGGCGACTAAGCACATCGTTCAGGCTTCTCGCGAAGGCTGTTTCCAGAAGGGCGTCCACGCGGCCTATAGCCTCCTCAACCATAGGATCAAAGGGAACCCCGCCCAAATAGGGAAGCCCTATGGCTTTTACCTTCCGCTTTATAGAATCATCCTCACGCATCTTCATGTTCTCCAAGATGCCTAACACTGGAACATTCAGCCCACGCAAAAGCTCAGCCAGCTTCCTTACAGTCTCGAAAGCCAATAGCGAAGATGTCGTCACAATCAAAAACTCAGCCCTCTCAACAAGCCTAAGCATGTCAAGAACCGCATCACTTATCCCTGGAGGCATGTCTAAAACGAGAAAATCTGTGGCATCCCAACGGGTTACAGCAAAAAGCTCTATTAAGGCGTTCGAGAAGTCGGCGCCCCGAAGGGGAAGCGCCCTATCCCCAGAATAGGCAACTATAGACATATATTTTAAACCATGAACAAAAGCTGGAACCAAGCCGCGATCCTCTACAGGCTGAACCCTATCAACCCCAAGAATCAAATGCGTGGACGGGCTTGTAAAATCCAAATCGAAAAGCCCGACACTAAAACTCCTCCTTGCAAGCAACAATGCAAGCGTGGAAGCTACAAGACTTTTTCCAACTCCACCTTTCCCGCTCGAAACTGCAACAATACGCCTGACAGGCCTGAGCCTTTCATTTATTATGCTAGCCCTTGGATCTAGCATACTATTTGACACCTATTATGCTTTCAAGCCAGACGCCACGACCCTCAACAACCTCAAAATCAGGGCTCCCACATTTCGGACACTTTATATATGCATGCAAAGCCTCTGGAACAAAGTGGACAGCCTCAGCTGAATCCCTATCAAGCTCATTTTTCCGAAAAACCCATTCGTAACCGCAAACCCTGCACTTAAGCCTAGCCCTCTGGGTTTCAACAACAAACTTCGCATCTTTGAAAATATCCGTCTTAAGCTGGGAAAGGGCAAACTCGAAAAGTTCAAGCTCCACCTGCTGGAGCTCACCCACCCTTATTCTAACCTCCCTAACTACTTTCAAGCCCTCCCTTTCAACAACCTGAGAAGCTGCAGCCAAAACAGCCTCAGCCAAAGCCCATTCATGCATCTTGAAATTCCCGACCATGGGCTTTAAAAACCGCCACCAATTTATATTTTTCCCGCAAAACAAAACTGAAAAGCATCACTTTTCTATATCTCTTCACCAATCAATATTATAGCGCAAATATAAAGGAAGCATCAAGAAATGAGTAGAGTAGCCATAATAAAAGATCCCAACCCCATAGAAGCAACCTCAAAAGCTCTGGAAATGATAAGACAAGATTTAGATGCCATTTTAAACAGCCAAAAACCAGCATTGATAAAACCCAACTACATAAATGACAGCCATCCCTCAACGGGAATAACCACAGACGGAAGAGTCGTAGAGGGTATCGTAAAGTTTCTGAAGGATCATGGAAAAGCAGACATAATAATAGGCGAAGGAAGCGGATTCGCCGACACCTTCAAAGCCTTCAAAGCTGCAGGCATAGACAAGATTGGCGAAAAATGGAATGTAAAACTCATCGACCTAAATAAAGATCAGGTTGTTGAAGTTTACCCTCCAAATCCCCTTTCACTGAAAAAGGTTAAAGTGGCTAAAACAGTTCTTGAAAGCACAATAATAAGCGTTCCAAAGCTCAAGGTTCACAGACTCGCCACTGTAACCCTTGGACTAAAAAACATGATGGGAGCCCTAGCCCATAAGGGCAGAATGCATAACGGCCATTTAAACGAAAACATTGTAGACCTCGCCACGGTCCTGAAACCCAGCCTAACAGTAATTGATGGAATAATAGCCGGAGAAGGGCATGAAACAAGCGGAAACCCCGTAAAAATGGATCTTGTTATAGCTGGAACGGATCCAGTGGCCGTTGACGCCGTAGGCGCTGCAGTCATGGGAATAGACCCTGCCGAAGTGGAGCACCTAGTCCTCGCCGAGAAGAAGGGGCTTGGAACATGCAATCTTCAGAAAATAGAAATACTAGGCGAAAAAATAGAAAACGTCAGACGAAAATTTAGAAGGTCCCTCCTATCAAAGTTTCTATCAATCCTCTAAATCACCACTTACGAAGAACAATCATGGTGTTAGTATCCAGAACTCCTTCAACTTTCCTTATCTTCTCCACACACTCATTAACCTCACCAATAGTACCAGCAGAGATTATGACGGCAATGTCATATTCGCCAGTAACCTCATAAACCGACTCAACACCAGGTATGCTCCTAAGAGCAGCGGAAACATCCGACGTTGGAATGGAAGGATCTACTGAAATAAGGGATAAAGCTTCAGACTTATCAAGGAGACCAGCTTCAATTGTAAACCGCTTTATCACACCAGACTCCAGAAGCTTCTTAACCCTCACCCTCACGGCTCCCTCTGAAAGCCCAACCTCCTTCCCAATATCACCATAAGAAGCCCGTCCATTCTTCTTCAATATCTGGATTATTTTCTCGTCAACTTCATCCATTCCAAACACCAGAGATATATTTACGTTTTTCGCAATTACTTTGCTAAAACAGCAAAATAAGCTTTACTAAATCCGAAAACTTTATAAAAAATGCTGACATCACAATGCTAGAAACCAACAAAAGGGATATGCATGTTTAAAGGATGCTACACCGCCCTCATAACGCCCATGCTCAAAAATTATGAGGTGGATTTCAGAGGGCTCCAAGCCCTAGTAGAATTCCAAATTTCACAAGGGGTAAGTGGGATAGTAGCCGTTGGCACAACAGGCGAAAGCGCCACCCTTGACCCTGAAGAACATTTAACAGTTATAAATAAAATCTACGAATACAGCAAGGGAAGAACAACCATAATAGCCGGAACCGGCAGCAACTGCACAAGAGAAGCCATACAATACACAAAAAGGGCCTACGATTTTGGAATCAGAGCCGCACTTCTGGTGGATCCATACTATAATGGTCCAAGCTCCTTGGAAATTAGACGGGAATACTTGGCGCCCATAGCCGAAATGTTCCCCGACGTCCAGATAATCCCGTACGTGATACCTGGAAGAACAGGAACACAGCTTCTCCCCCAGGACATTGCCATACTCCATCAACAGTTCGCTAATATTAGAGCCGTAAAAGAAGCCACAGGAGACTTTGAAAACATGAAGCTTACAAGAAAACTCTGCGGGAAAAACTTTGACATCCTCTCAGGCGACGATGACAAAACGTTCAAAATGATGACGGATCCTGAAATAATGGCTTCAGGAGTTATCTCAGTTGCCTCTAACATAGCTCCAGCAGCTGTGCAGAAAATGTCGAACCTCATACTGGAGGGAAGAATTGAGGAGGCAAAAACAATCTGCGACAAGCTTAACCCCCTATTCCAAATAGTAACCGTGAAAACAGTTGAGGAAACACCTTTTGGAAACGTGACGGTTAAGGCTAGAAACCCGCTTCCATGTAAAACCCTTATGAATATTATAGGTATGCCATCAGGCCCTGCAAGGCAGCCTCTTGGAAAAATGACGAGAAAAGGGCTTGAGATAGTTTTGAAAGCCGTGAGGGATGTTTACGAGAAAAGCCCTGAAATTCTCAAGCCTGTGGAAGATTTCTTTGATGTAAAATTGTCAGAAAGGCTATACAAGGAAAAGTTCTGGAAGGATCTAACCTATGATTAAACTCTGCGTGGCAGGCGCCACGGGAAGAATGGGAAGCACTCTAATACGAGAAGCGGTAAGTAGAGGCTACCAGATAGTCGCAGCCATAGCGGCTCCAGATGAGCCAAGCATAGGAAAAACCCTACAAGAGCGGGGAATATGTAACCTTGACATAAGGGTTTCACCCCCCTCAGAGATAAAAGAAGTCGCAAAAAATGCTGACGTTTATGTTAGCTTCACCTCTCCTAATGCCGAGCTTACAAACCTACCGATAGTTGCGGACATGGGTAAACGCATAGTTATGGGAACAACAGGCTTTAATGAAGCAGAGTTTAACAAGCTTAAAGATTATGTTGGCCAGAGGGTTCCAGCAGTTTTCTCATCCAACTTTTCAATAGGCGTAAACTTCATGCTAAAAATGCTAAAAGTCCTGAAGGACCTGCCAAAAGACTATGACATAAGCATCATGGAAGCCCATCATACGGGAAAGAAGGACGCCCCCAGCGGTACGGCCCTCACAATGGCCAAACTGCTCTCCAACATAAGAGGTTACAGCAAACTTGTGCATGGAAGAGAGGGAATAAAACCCAGAAAACCAGAGGAAATGGAAGTTCTATCAGTCAGAGGAGGAGGAATACCTGGAATCCACTGGATAATTATTGCCGGCGCCTATGAAATGATAAAAATTGAGCATGTGGCCTTCTCCAGAAACATTTTCGCCCAAGGCGCCCTATATGCTGCAGAGTGGATAATTAAGCAGACAAAACCGGGGATTTATACGATGGAAGACGTCCTAGGAGGATGATAAATGCGCACCGTTCCAAACAGGGTTGTCGTAAAGTTCGGAGGCGGCGAGTTAACAGATGGAAAAGCCTACAAAGAAGCGGCTAGAATGGTTAAGGAGTCAGGTTTTAAGGAGATAGTCGTAGTAGTTTCAGCAATGAAGGGAACCACAGACAATCTAGTAAAATGTGTTTCAGACATTGGAAACGTTGAAGACTCGGACTACGCGGACATAGTTACCATGGGCGAGCGAACAAGCGCTAGAATTTTTAGCTCAGCCCTAAAATCTCTTGGCGTGAAGTCAAAATACCTCGATCCACAACAGGAAGAATGGCCAATAATCACCGACTCCAACTATAAGGATGCAATACCAAACCTAGATGAAACAAGAAGAAAAGTTAAGAAATATCTTGAACCAATGCTTGGCGACTGCGTACCAGTAGTCTGTGGATTCATAGGCAAGGATAGAAATGATTGCATCACAACCCTTGGCAGAGGGGGAAGCGACATAACAGCCACGCTTATAGGCAACTGCCTAAAAGCCAATGAGATCATCCTAGTCAAAAACACGAAGGGGGTTCTATCAGCTGATCCAAAATATGTTCCAAATGCGAAACCTCTAGAAAGAATAACTGTTGAGGAAATGTTCTCCCTAGCCCAAGGAGGGGCAAAAATAATACATCCAGAAGCCCTAAGATACAAGCTTCCAGGTCAGAGACTCAGGGTTGTGGGCTTTCCAGGAAGTCTAACCTCCATCGGAACAGAAATAGTAGGCGTTTTCAGCGCTAATCCCGTTGACATAAGACGCCATCATGGACTTGCAGCCATAACCCTTGTAGGCGACATAAACCCAATAACCTTAAGCAAAACATTCCAGGTTTTTGACGGGAGAAAAATTTTCGGCATGGGAACCAGCAGAAACTCGCTAACAATTTTTGTAGAAGTGAAAAACCCAGAGCGAGTTCTGAACAAGATATATAGTCTAGACTACTTTAAAGCGGTAAGCCTTAAGGATAAAGTGGGCGCCATAGAGCTTGTAAGCCCGAAGTTTGTGGATTCCCCAGGATGGGTTGCAAAGGTTTCAGGAGCCCTAGCTGAAAGGGGAATAAACATCCTTGAAGTTATTACAAATAAGGCTTCAATAACAGTTTTTGTGGATGAAGATAAGATGGAAGAAGCTTTAAACGCGGTTAAAGCCAAACTAAGCGAAGGCGCCTAGATAAGGGAACCTTATGATCAAAAGTCCTCTGGAAAACGTTAACGGCGAACTATACATAGATGGCGTTTCAACATTAGAGCTAGCCAAAAGGTATGGGACGCCACTATACGTAACGAGTGAGATAAAAATAAGAGAAAACTATCGACGTGTGAAGTCAGCATTCCAAAAAAACTATGAGAGAACAAGGGTTCTGTACTCCGCTAAAGCAAATACAAACCTCTCAATACTAAAGATACTTAGAAGCGAAGGTGCAGGAGTAGACGCTGTAAGCCCAGGGGAAATTTTCCTAGCCCTTGAAGCGGGATTCAAACCAAACGAGATATTGTACACAGGGACAAGCGTAGGCGAAGATGAGCTGGCATATGCTCTGGAAAAGGGAGTAACCATAAACATCGACTCCATGTCCCAAGCTCAAAAACTCTTCAGAATCGCTACCCCAAAAAGGCTTTCTGTCAGAATAAATACCGAAATTGGGGCAGGACATCACGAATACACCATAACAGCCAGCAAAGTCTCCAAATTTGGAGTAGATGAAAAAACAGCCTTAGAAATCTATAAAATAGCCAAAGAAGCAGGCGTAAAGGATTTTGGAATACATATGCATATTGGGTCTGGAATAATGCAGGCTGAGCCATACCTAAGGTCCATGGAAAAACTGCTTGATGTCGCCGCGAAAATAAACAATCAGCTGGGAATAAACTTTGATTTTGTGGACATTGGAGGAGGCATAGGCGTTCCATACAGGCCGGGTGAAGAGGAATTAAACGTGGAAAAATTTGCTGAAACGCTGACAAGTCTATTTAAGCGAAAATTGTCTGAGCATTCCCTTGGTAAACCTGAATTGTGGCTTGAACCCGGCAGATATATCGTAGCAGAGTCCACAATACTACTCACAAGGGTAAACATTGTTAAGGAAACGCCCCACAGAAATTTTGTTGGAGTAGACGCCGGGTTCAATGTACTAATAAGACCAGCGATGTACGGATCCTATCACCACATAATAGTCGCAAATAGGCTCAACGAAGAGCCAACTAAAATGTACGATATTGTAGGCCCCATATGCGAAACTGGAGATGTATTGGCCAAAGACAGATTTCTTCCTAAAATTTCTGAAGGAGACATCATAGCCATATTAACAACCGGTGCCTACGGATACTCCATGAGCTCTCAATACAACTCTAGACCAAGACCAGCAGAGGTTCTGGTTAAAGATGGGAAACATGAGTTGATAAGGGAAAGGGAAACATTCCAGGACTTGTTGAGGGGGCAGAAAACAGCTTCATGGCTAAGGGACTAAGGTTCTGGAAGATGCATGGCTTGGGAAACGATTACATAGTCATCAATAACATGGATGGCAGGATAAACTCTGAAACCATGTCAGAACTTGCAAAGACACTTTGTCAAAGAAGATATTCCGTAGGCGCGGATGGACTGTTATTCGCATGCAAATCAGAAAAAGCTGACATTAAAATGCGGATATTTAACCCGGATGGCTCTGAGGCGGAAATGTGCGGCAATGGAATACGTTGCCTTGCAAAGTTCTGTTATGAAAATAGAATAACCAAGAAAAGGGAGATGGCCATTGAAACCCTAGCCGGAATAAAAAGGATTTGGTTATACACAGACGAACTAGGCAAAGAGGTAAAAACTGTGAAGGTTGATATGGGAGAACCCTCCTTTGAAAGAGAAGCCATACCAATGCTTGGCAAGGGCAAATTTATAGATGAAGAACTTGAAGTTGATGGCGAGAGGTATAGGGCTAGCTGCGTATCCGTGGGCAATCCTCACTGCGTAATATTCACCGAAGAAATTGATCATGTTCCAGTTGAAGAAATAGGCCCAAAAATAGAGCATCATGAACTTTTCCCGAAAAGAGTGAACGTTGAGTTCGTCCAAGTGATAAGCCCAAAAGAGATAAAGATCCGCGTCTGGGAAAGAGGTGTCGGAGAAACTTTAGCCTGCGGCACAGGCGCATGCGCAAGCGTTGTAGTAAGCCACATCCTAGGCAAAACTGATAAAAAGGTTAAGGTAAACCTCCTAGGAGGATCCCTTGAAATATATTATGATGGGAGAATATTCATGGAAGGACCTGCGGTTAAAGTGTTTGCCGGAAAGTTGTTTTAGCGGCTGATGGGGGAAACTTTATGTTTGAGTTTTCAGAACGGGTTAAGAGGCTTCCACCATACATCTTCTTTGAAATAGAAAAAATTCTTGAAACAAAGAGACGCGCAGGGGAAAAAATAATATCCTTAAGCATAGGAGACCCTGACCTGCCTACACCGCAGTTTATACTGGATGCACTGAAAGAGGAAAGCGCAAACCCTGAAAATCATGGCTACTCCAACAGCAGAGGAGAACCTGAATTCAGGGAGGCTGTAGCCTCATGGATGAAAGAAAGATTCAAAGTGGATGTCAACCCGGAAACAGAAGTAACTGCCCTAATAGGGTCAAAGGAGGGAATAAATCATCTGGCAAGAGCATTCCTAAATCCAGGGGACAATGTTATAATCCCAAGCCCAGGCTACCCAGCTTACTTCAATGGCGCAGTTGTACTTAATGATGCCGAACCTATCTTTATGCCGCTGCTAAAGGAAAATTCCTTTCTCCCAAAAGCTGAGTTTATAGCTTCCGTAAAGGCTAAGATGATATTCCTAAATTATCCAAACAATCCAACAGGCGCAGTGGCAGATAAAAAGGTTTTAAAGGAAATTGTTGAGGTTGCACGGGAAAATAACATCATCATATGTTACGATAATGCATATTCAGAGATAACCTTTGGAGGGTATAAGGCGCCAAGCATACTTGAAATAGACGAAGCATGGGATGTTGCGGTTGAGCTACATTCATTCTCTAAAACCTTCAGCATGGCGGGGGATAGAATAGGCTTCGCCGTTGGAAACCGAAGGCTCATTGAAGGCATCGTAAAGGTTAAGTCACAGGTAGACTCAGGACAACCCAAATACATACAGCGAGCAGCCATACGGGCCTTGCAAAGCTATGTAAATGGAGAACCGCCGGAGGAGATTAGAAGAAACATTATGACATACTGGGAAAGGGTGAAGTTTTTAGCTGAAAGGATTAAAGAAATAGGGCTTGATTGTGAAATTCCAAGGGGAACATACTACGTGTGGGCCTTTTGCGGAGAGGATTCCATGCAGTTCGCAAAGAAACTCCTCGATGCTGGTGTAGCCGTAACGCCTGGAATAGGTTTCGGAAAATATGGTGAAGGTTTCATAAGATTTTCAGCCACCATACCCATCAAAGACATCGAAGAAGCCTGTAGAAGACTGGCAAAAATAAGGAGATCTTCCTAATAAGGGAAGCCTGTCGCCAATCTTAGAAAAATATTTCAATAAAATACCAGAAATCTTTTTATATTGGAATTATAAACCAATTTAGGCAGCGTGTTAAGGGATGCCTAACGACTCTCTAACCTTACTGGTTAAATGCTCTACAGGAACACGCTTCTTCTTTAAACGCTATTATTATTACTAAACGGGCTGAAACGGTTTAAAATTCCGTTTTAGCCTTTTTGGGGGTTGATTTTATGAAGAATGTTGAAAATATTCCGAAAAGACTTGTGGTCAAATATGGCGGAAGCAGCCTTGCAGACAGTGATAGAATACAGGCAGCCGCCGTGGCAGTAGCCAGAGAATCAGCAAGGGGCGCACATATAGCCGTTGTAGTCTCAGCCATGGGAAAGACCACAGATCAGCTTCTCCACGTGGCCAGAAATGCCTCCAGAGGAAATATCAATGGAGAGGATTTAGACGAGGTTCTATCCATGGGTGAACGCACCAGCGTCAGAATTTTCGCTGCGACACTAAGAGCTCATGGCTTAAAAGCCCGCCACTTCGACCCATCGGATGATGATTGGCCCATAATAACCGACAACATTTTCTCTAACGCAAATCCCATTCTGGAAGAGTGTGAAAGAAAAATTCGGCAGCATGTACTTCCCTTATTTAATGAGGGGGTTGTACCTGTCATCGCTGGTTTCGTAGGGAAGACTATTGATGGAAAAATAACAACATTGGGAAGAGGGGGCAGCGACACAACAGCCTTCATTCTAGCTAAGGCACTAGATGCAAATGAAGTTATCTTAGTAACGGATGTTGATGGAATAATGACGGCAGATCCGAAAATCGTAAAGAATCCTCAAAGAATTCGCGAAATCGACGTGAACACCCTTGTTGGACTGGCCGACGCCGGAACCAAATTTATACATAGAAAGGCCCTAAAATACAAGGATCCAAAAATAAACGTTAGAGTAATCTCATACCAGCATGGCGAACTAAACAAAGACGGCACCGTGATAAGCGGAGGCCTAGAAACCGAGCTGAATGTCACCTTAGCCAGTCAGCATCCCATCGCGTCAATAACTGTTGTAGGTCATGGATTGTCACAAATGCCAAATGTTATTGGTGAACTTATCGAGAAGGTTAAAAATCACTCAGCATTTTTAGGATCATCCCTAGATCATAACTCAATGGTGTTATTTGTTTCAGAACACAATAATATAGAGCAGCTAATCAACGAGGTTCATGAAACAATTTTAGGATGCCAAGAAGCCGTCGCCATGTCTGTAAGGCGAAACCTAGCTTTTCTCAGGGTCAGCGGTGTCGGCCTAGAAGAGACTCCTGGCTTAATAGGAAAAATTTCCGAACCCCTTAGGCTTCATGGAATAAACATTTATGGTATTTTAACAAACACGTCAAGCATACTTCTCTTTGTTAATTGGGAAGAGCGGGAAAAAGTTTTAGGTTTGATTAAAAGTTCTCTGGGATTAAATGGAGGCGAGTAAAATGTTAAAGGCAGCTGTTTTAGGAGCAACGGGAATGGTTGGCCAAATATTCATACGCCTTCTAGACGGCCATCCATGGTTCGAAACAGCAGTGGTAGCAGCATCCGAGAGGAGTAGCGGCCAGAAGTACAAAAAGGCGGTCAACTGGAAAATGCCGACACCAATACCTGAAAGCGTCGCTGATATGGAGGTCGTGGATGTCACACCTCAAGCGGTTAAGGATGTGGATCTTGTATTTTCAGCACTGCCTGCGGATATAGCAGGAAAGGTCGAAGAGGAATTTGCAAGGGCGGGGCATATAGTCCTAAGCAACGCATCGTCCCATAGGATGGATCCCGATGTACCACTGCTTAACCCAGAGGTAAATGGAGATCACATAGTACTCATTGATGAACAGCGGAGAAGGAGAAAGTGGGACGGCGCCATCGTTACAAATCCAAACTGTAGCACAGCAATCATGACATTGTCTTTGAAACCCATATACGATGCATTTGGAATTAACAGGGTAATCGTTTCAACAATGCAGGCCCTCTCAGGAGCTGGTTACCCAGGAGTAGCTTCGCTAGACATTGTGGACAATGTGATACCATTCATCAGAAACGAGGAAGAGAAAATGCAGACAGAAACCTTAAAAATGCTTGGAACCCCCTCAAAGCCGGCTGATTTTAAAGTTTCAGCTAGCTGCCACAGGGTGGCGACTCTGGACGGCCATATTGAAGCTGTTTTCGTTGAAACAAAAAGGGAAGCCGCTCCGGAGGATGTTGCAGAGACCATGAGAAAGTTTATCGGTGAGCCGCAAAAACTTAAACTTCCAACAGCTCCAGCAAAACCCATAGTCGTGAGAACCGAAGAGGACAGGCCACAAGTTAGGCTGGATCGCATGGAAGGAAATGGCATGAGCGTTGTTGTCGGAAGAATAAGAAAAGATCCGGCTCTCGGCGGCGTCAAATACATTGTGTTGGGACATAACACCATTAGAGGAGCCGCGGGTTGCAGTATTCTCAACGCCGAATATCTAAGGGCCAAGAAGTACCTATGAGGGAAACATTTAAGGTTGAATGGAAGTCATGAGGGAATTTTGGATTAAAATAGATAAAAATGTACCAAAGAATGTAAGAAATAATTTACTTAAATTGGCATGCCAGTTATGCGACGTTGTATATGTTGACGATCAGATCATAGAAGAAGTTGAAAAGGACAAAGCAAGGATAGCGTCCCATTCTAGCGATTGTGACATAAGGGTTCTCGAATCTTTTGATGAAAAAAGACTAACAGAATTAAAGAATGCTGGCAAAATCGTCGCCGTGAAAGTTACCGTCAGAGATAAGGTAGACGAGGAAATCGCTATAAAAGCAGCAAATCTTTCAGCTGATTATATAATCATCCAATGCCCAGATTGGAAGGTTATACCTCTAGAGAACCTTATAGCAAACATAAAAGGTAAAAGTAAAATTTTAGCTGAGGTTTCTTCAGCAGAAGAGGCTAAACTAGCGCTTGAAACCCTTGAATTAGGCGCAGATGGAGTTGTAACAAAAACTCTCGATTCAAACGAACTTACGAAAACAGCCTATTTGGTTAAGCGGCAAACCCCAAAAATCAGGTTAACACCGGTTAAAATAGTTGAAGTTAAGCAGATAGGATCAGGGGCAAGGGCATGCATAGATACATGCGATCTAATGAAGGAGGGGGAAGGTCTCTTGGTAGGATGCCAGTCCGCATGCTTGTTCCTTGTGGAAGCAGAGGTTCACGAAAATCCTTTTGTTCAGCCACGACCCTTCAGGGTTAACGCTGGACCAATATCCCTATACACGCTATGTTCTCCTGACAAGACGAGGTATCTATCGGAGTTAAAAGCAGGGGATGAGGTGATGATAGTTGACAGAAGTGGAAAAGCCAGATTCACAAACATTGGCAGAGTTAAAATTGAATGGAGACCGCTTCTGCTGATCGAGGCCGAGCATGAAAGGAAAAAATTCAAAACAATAGTTCAAAATGCGGAAACCATCAGGCTTGTAACTGAAAAAGGTTCAATATCAGTTGCCGAGCTGAAGCCGGGGAATGAGGTTCTAGCATACATTTCTGAGGGAGGGAGACACTTCGGAACTCTTGTCAAGGAAGAAATGGTGGTCGAAGTTTGACCCCGAAAATCTGCGTCTCCATAATGCCTAAAAACGTTGAAGAGGCGCTGATCCTTATTGAGAAAGCTGAAAAGCATAGGGCGGATTTTATCGAAGTGCGGCTTGACCGCCTTTGCAGGGATGAAAAATTAAGGGATATTACAGGATGCACCGAGATTCCATTAATTGCAACAAATAGGCCTCAAAACTGTGGCGGAAAATTTTCGGGAACCGAATCTGAAAGGCGACAAGTATTGCTTAATGCAGCTCGAAGCAATTTCGAATATGTTGACATTGAATTGGATGCGGAGGATTTAGACAGCTTTTTAACGGAGTTAAAGCAGACCAACGTAAAATTGATCATATCATTCCATGATTTTCAAAAAACACCCGAAACAGCCACATTGCAAAAGGTCCTGCAAGAAGAAATTGCAAAGGGGGCAGACATATGCAAGATTGTAACTACAGCAAAAACCCTTAGGGATAACTTAACCTTACTATATTTTCTTTTAAACTCATTTGAGAACGCCAAAATTGTATGTTTTGCCATGGGACCGTTGGGCAAGCCATCAAGGCTATTATCACCCATTTTTGGAGGCTTCTTTACAATTGCCTCATTAGAAGCTGGAGGAGAAACTGCTCCTGGCCAGATGACGATTGAAGAGCTAAAAACAGCGTATAGGATTTTAGGAGCCATTTAAATGGAGATCTCCGGGAAAACGCAGGTTTTTTGTGTTATAGGTGACCCTGTGGAACATTCACTTAGCCCAACAATGCATAACGCTGCTTTTAAACACCTAAACCTTAACGCGGTTTATGTTGCTTTCAAGGTTAAAAGCGATGAATTGGAAAATGCGATAAAGGGCATTCGAAGTCTAGGCATAAGAGGCGTAAACGTAACAATGCCCCATAAAAGTACAATTATTAACTATCTAGATGAGGTGGATCAGACGGCCAAATTTGTCGGTGCAGTGAACACTTTGCTAAATGATAATGGGAAGCTTATAGGCTTTAATACTGACGGGATCGGTGCTTTAAGGGCTTTAAAAGAAAACCAGGCATATCCGGAAGGCAAAAAAGTTCTGCTTCTTGGAGCCGGAGGCGCAGCCAGAGCAATAGCTTTCCAGCTGGCACAGGTGACTGAAGAGCTTAGGATCCTAAACAGGAATGGAGAAAAAGCAAGGCAGCTCGCAAACTTGCTCCGAAAGGAGTTGGGCAGAAACGTCGTGGGAGATCAACTTTCACCTATACTTATTGAAAAGTGGTTAGAGGATTCGGACATACTTGTAAACAGTACCTCTGTAGGCATGCATCCTAACACCGATCAAACTGTAGTCAAGCGTGAGTGGCTTAGAAATGAGCTGACCGTAATGGATATTGTCTATGATCCAATAGAAACAAGGCTGATAAGAGATTCGAAAGACGCTGGAGCTAAGGTGATACATGGAACAGAAATGCTTCTCTTTCAAGGTGCAGCTTCATTTGAAATCTGGTGGGGACGCCCGGCACCAATAGAAGTAATGAGAAACGCCATATTGAAAAAGATCCGTGAAAGGGAGAAATAGCTTTGACTGGCCAGGCAACCGCAATAAGCTTTGGAGCCGCCACCATAGTAAACGCTATAGCCACAGGTAAAGGGGCAGCTTTTGGTGTTGACCTCTGGACCAAGGCTGAAGTTAGACTGACTAACGAGCCGGGAGTAATTGAAGGCCAAATTACCTCAGACCCAAACGAAAGCACAGTGCTTATCGAAAAAGTCGTTAAAAGGGTTCTTCAACACTTTGGACTTGCCGGAAAATTTGGGGCTAAAGTTAAAACATGGTCAAACATACCGATAGCTAGAGGTCTAAAGAGCAGCAGCGCCGCAGCCAACGCAATAGCCCTGGCTACGGTAGCAGCTTTAGGAAAGAAGCTTGACGACTTAACTATTGTTAAGTTGGGAGTTGACGGCGCCCTAGATGCGAAAGTAACCATCACGGGGGCTTTTGACGACGCTTGCGCCTCCTACTTTGGGGGAGCAACAATCACGGACAACATTAAAAGAAGAATTGTAAAGCGGGTTGAGATGCCCAAAAACCTAAATGTTCTGTTCTACATTCCAGATAGGAAAGCTTATACCATAAATACTGATGTCCAAAAAGTGAAGGCTGTAGCTCCGCTTGTCAACATTGCATATAAGGAAGCATTGAAGGGAAATTTCTGGCAGGCTTTAACCCTTAATGGCCTAGCCTATTCGCTGGCTTTAGGTTATAACCCATCGCTGGTTATGGATGCATTAATGGCTGGAGCTTTAGCAGCGGGATTATGCGGTAAGGGTCCAGCGGTGACTGTTGTTATTCCAGGGGACAAAGTTGAATCAGTTAAGGAAGCCTTGGCAAAATACGAGGGGAAAATCCTGCAAGCTAAGGTTAATCATGAAAAGGCTAAGGTTTTAGGTTGAGCCACTATGGCCGATGTCATAGTTAGGAAAACTGAAAAACTTATGGGCGAAATCGAAGCACCAGCATCAAAATCCTACACCCACAGAATGCTGGTTGCAGCCCTGCTTTCCAACGGCATGTCAAGGATAACGAAACCACTAATCTCAGAAGACACCTTAGCAACACTGCACGCAATAGAATCCCTCGGAGCTCAAGTCGAAAAATACCATGATGTCTGGAGGGTTAAGGGGAGATTCCCACTTAAAACTTCAGAGAGGCCCATAGACTGCAGAGAATCTGGAGCTACATTACGTTTTATGGTGCCAATTGCTGCCTTGGCTCCTGGGAACACAACATTCGTTATGAAGCCATCCCTCGGCAGGAGACCAATAACTCCACTTCTTCAAAGTCTCGGACAGTTGGGAGTTAAAACTTTCTACAAAGCTGACGGTGCTCCCACGATTACGGTTCAAGGTGGAGGCATCCGCGGAGGTAAAGCAACCTTACACGGCGACATTAGCTCTCAATTCATTTCCGGGCTGTTATTTGCATGTCCACTCGTAGAAGGCGATACAGAAATACATGTCATACCTCCTGTTGAATCAAAAAGTTACATTGAAATGACTATTGAAATTCTCAGCAAGCATGCCATCAGGGTATCAAGGTCGGAGGATTTCAGCTACATCTATGTCCCTGGAAAACAAGCATACAAACCCTTCGACCATATTGTTCCAGGAGACTTCTCCTCTGCAGCTTACATTTTAGCCGCTGCGGCTATAACACGCTCAAGGGTCAGAATTAGAAACTTGGATCCAACCACAATGCAGGGAGATAAGGCCATTCTTGAAATCCTTAATCAGGCAGGTTTAAAGGTCACTCTTGGCGATGGATTAGTTGAGGTTGAGGGAGATATAAGCCAAGCCATTGAAGTTGATGCATCCAATATTCCTGATCTCGTTCCAGCATGCGCGGCTATTGCTTGTTATGCCAGCGGTGTCTCCAGAATTTATAATGCTAAGAGATTAAGGTATAAGGAATCTGACAGGTTAACGTCGCTGCACATGGAACTGAAAAAAATGGGTGCAGACATAGTCGTAGAGGAGGATAACCTCATCATTAAAGGCCCCTGCAACATGCACGGTGCAAACATAGATCCTCATAATGACCATAGGATAGCCATGGCCTGTGCTGCTGCGGCCCTTGGCGCAAAGGGAGAGACCAGGATCATTGATGCTGAATGTGTGAGAAAGTCTTATCCGACATTCTTCAGAGACTTAAGCTTGTTAGGAGCGAATATTATTGGCGGCAAACTCGATTGGTAAGGCCTTTGTTGTAACATGTTTCGGGGAAAGCCACGGCAGATGTGTAGGAACCGTAATTGACGGATGCCCAGCAGGGTTGCCTCTTTCGGAGAAGGATATCCAAGCAGAATTGGACAAAAGAATACCGCCAAAACCTGAAATAACCTCCGGAAGGATCGAGAAGGATACTGTGGAGATCCTATCAGGAGTTTTTGAGGGACACACCACTGGAGCCCCCATTTGCATGCTGATATGGAACAAAGAAGCTGAACCCTCTGAGTATGAAGCCATTAGGGAAAAGCCGAGGCCTGGACATGCGGATTATGTAGCCTATGTTAAGTATGGAGGGTTCAACGATTATCGGGGCGGCGGGCGTTTTTCCGGCAGAATCACCGTAGCCTTTATAATGGCAGGAGCTGTTGCCAAAAAACTGTTAGACCTCTTCGGCGTTAAGGTTTTAGCCTATACTCTGGCCATAGGCGATATCCAAGTTAAGAGAACACTAACATTGGAGGAGATTTTAGCAAAAACCTATCAAAGCCCTGTAAGATGCCCAGATCAAGAGTGCTCAGAGGCTATGGAGAAGGCTATCCTGAAAGTCAAAAGCGAGGGTGACAGTCTAGGAGGTATAATTGAATGTCTCGCCTTAAACGTTCCAGTAGGGGTCGGTGAGCCAATATTTGATGCTCTAGATGCAGACATAGCGAAGATTCTCTTCACGGTGCCAGCTGTGAAGGGTGTAGAATTTGGGGCAGGATTTAGAGCTGCCAAAATGCGTGGTTCAGAAAATAATGATGCGTACGCCATACAGAATGGAAAAATTACGATGCTTACAAACAATGCTGGAGGAATTCTGGGCGGCGTATCTAACGGTATGCCAATAATCGTGAGAGTTGCTATAAAGCCAACACCCTCCATAGCAAGAGAACAGAGAACAGTAAACCTGACGAGAATGGAAGAAACCACACTAAAAATAAGAGGTAGACATGATCCCTGTATTGTGCCAAAAGCTGTTCCAACAATAGAATCAGCAGTGGCCATAGCGCTGTCTGATCACATGATCAGAGCAGGCATAATACCCAAAGTTTTAGGAAGAGGGAAGTAATTGGAGAAAGTTGCAAAGCTGAGGGAAAAAATAGACAGGATAGATGAAGAAATCCTTCTTCTATTAAAAAGGAGAAACGAAATCTCCAAAATTATTGGCAGTATCAAACAGGAGCATGGAATGCTAATAAGAGATCCGAAAAGAGAGGACGAAAAGTACAATCACGTTCTCAAAAAAGCAACTGAGCTTGGACTTAATCCGGAGGAGATTAAGAAACTATATCAAATAATAATTGCCATGAGTGTAAAAGCGCAAGAAAGCGTCTATACAAATAGAAATATTTAGAAGGCAATATTGTTTCAAAAATTATGCATTAAAACTGATGTAAGATTGAGTGACAACCTGAAGGTTGATGAGAATGCTATATGAATTAAATGAGAAGGTAATAAAGCTCGAAAAAGAAGGAAAAAGAATAATAAAATTTAATCTCGGAGACCCGGATCAGCAAACACCCCCTGAAATAATTGAAGCTGCTTATAAAGCCATGAAAAATGGGAAGACAAAATATTCTTCATCGGCTGGTGAAATAGAGCTAAGAGAAGCCTTAGCAGACATTCATGGAGTTTCGGAAGATAACATAGTGATAACTCCAGGTTCGAAGTGGGCTATTTTTGCGGTCATGTACTTGCTACTGAAAAAAGGAGAAAACGTGATTATTCCCACTCCTCATTGGACAGCTTACGACCTAACAGCAAGAAGTTTAGGGGTTGAAACAAGACTTTTAAAAACGAAGCTTGAGTCGGAGTGGACTGTGGACCTTGAAAAGTTGAAGTCGCTTATTGACGAGAAAACCCGGCTGATTATACTCAACAATCCAAATAATCCCACAAGCAAGGTTATGAGTGAGAAAACCGTCGAGGAAATTGTTAACATAGCAGATGACAAAGGCATAAAAATATTGTCTGATGAGGTTTACGCCGACATAAGTTTTGTAAGAACTAAGAGCATTCTAGAATGCAGCAGCAACCATATAGCAATTAAGAGTTTCTCCAAAACCTTCGCGATGACAGGTTGGAGGATAGGTTACGCCATAGCTGATAAGGAGTTAATAGAGAAAATTGTAAAGTTAAACCAGATAACATTTACGAATGTTCCGGTTTTCATTCAAGAAGCAGCTTTAAAGGCCTTGGAGCTTAGGAATGAGATAATTAAGAGAATACGAGGGGAATACAAACAGAGAGCAGACGCGGCTTGTAAACTTTTCTCTGACACTAAATTGAAATTTACAAAGCCAGATGCACCGTTTTATCTCTTCCCAAAATGTGATGGGCTAGACTCCGAAAAGTTTGCCTTTGAACTGCTGGACAAGGGGGTTGCTGTAGCTCCGGGAACAGCCTTTGGAGACTATCGAGAACACTTCAGAATAGCCCTGACGGTCCCTGATGATGAAGTAATGCTGGGACTAAAAATAATAGCTGAGGCATTTAGATGAAAATAGCCATTATAGGCGCTGGAAGAATGGGCCAATGGTTTGCAAAGTTCTTTTTAAAACAGGGTTTTACCGTGATTGTTTCGGACAAAAACCTTGAAAGACTAGCGAAAATAGCTGAGGAATTAAATAATATTAAGATCACAAGCAACATAGAGGCTGTTCAAAGCGCAGATAGGATTCTAATATGCGTACCCATTGACAATTTTGAGGATGTTGTAAGCGAAATTCAACCATACATCCGCCGAAACCATGAGATAATGGATATCTGCTCTGTAAAAGAAAAGCCTGTAGAATTAATGCATAAGTACATAAAAACGGGGACAATCTTGGGCATGCATCCTATGTTTGGACCAGGCGTCAAAAGCATCAAAAATCAGAATTTCATTTTAACACCAACTAACGCCAAAGAGGAGATGCTTGCAAAGAGTTTTGGAGAATGGCTAAAAAGTAAAGGCGCAAGGGTTTACTTCATGATGCCGAAAGAGCATGATGAAATAATGTCAATTGTACTCGGTCTTCCATACTTTTTAAGCTATGTTACCTGTGATACTCTAATTAGCTGCGGAAAATTCTCTGAAGCAAAAAAGGCCGCTGGCCCCAGCTACAAGCTTTTATTAACTCTTGTTGAGGCTTTAGTCTCTGAAAAGGCCGAATTTGCAGCAAGCCTACAAATGAATCTTCCAAAAGTGGACGAAGTTGCTGACCTGTTTTTAGAAAAAGTTAAAGAATGGCTGGAGGTTATAAAGCGGAAGGATAAAATGGCTTTTATCGGTAGGGCCAAATATTTTAAAGGAGAACTGGCGAAATCCGATCCAGATTATTCTAGAACTTATGAAATTATGTATAAGATACTTGAAGCAATCAAAAGTTAAAATTAGAGTCTTCCACAGAAGCAGCTTTATATGAACCAAGGATTTTCAAGAATGTTGTTTTGCTCTTTATAGCCTCTAAAGCCTCCTGACATCTCTTTTCAGTTCTGTGGCCCTCAAAGTCTAAGTAGAAATTGTATTCCCAAGGGGTTTTCTTCGTTGGTCTCGACTCTATCTTTGTCAGGTTTATGTTCCTTGTAGCAAATTCCCCCAGTACATTGTATAATGCGCCTGGATAAGATTTTATGGAGAAGATTATAGAAGTTTTATCTTTTCCCGTGAAGGGAGCATCGCTTTTTGATAGGACAAAGAAGCGCGTATAATTATTTGGAGAATCTCCTATATCCCGGGCAATAACACTCATTCCATAAATTCTTGCAGCCCTCTCGCTAGCTATAGCCCCCGTGTCCCTTAGACCCTCCTCTTTTATCATTTTTACACTTCCAGCAGTGTCATATGTTGGGATAACCCGGAAATTCAGCCTTTCAAGAAATCTCCTACATTGCGCTAAAGCTTGTGGATGGGAGTATACTGTTTTTATGTCCTTTAGTTCTGTTCCAGGATGAGATATTAGACAGTGGACAATCTTAATTATTACCTCACCGCAGACCTTCAGGTCGTGGATTAGGAAAAGATCGTATGTTTGGTTTACGCTTCCCTCTAAAGAATTTTCCACTGGAACAACGCCATAATCCACTTCGCCAGTTTCAACACTCTTAAAGACATCAGAAAGATCTCTGCATGGTTTTATCCCAACAGACGGGGTGAAGTATGTGTAAACTGCAATTTCGCTATAGGCACCTACTTCCCCTTGAAAGGCAACACGCATATCCTTACTTCCCCGACGCCCGCCTTAATAGACACCTATTTATTCCTTCAATCATGGCTTCCACACTTGCTCTGACGATATCCTCATTCACTCCCCTAGCAGACACAATGTTTCCATATTTATCTTCAACCTTTACCATTACTTCGGCCACCGCGTCTGAACCGCCTGTCAGCGCTTCAAGACGGTATTCACGTAACTTTACGTCTGCTAGGCTTCCTATGATTTTTTGTATGGCCTTTATTGCGGCATCCACGGGGCCTACCCCTGTCTCCGCAGCCAGATACTCCTTACCATCCACTAAGAGTTTAACTGAGGCCATTGGAACAATGTTCATTCCAGTTACCACGGCTAAATCCTTCAGTAAGACAATCTTCTTGTCTTGAACAATTTCACCCATAACTGCCCTTGCTATTGCCAACAAGTCAGCGTCAGTCACAACTTTGCCCTTGTCGCCCAGCTCTTTCACCCTTTTTACAATGGTCTTAAGCTGTTCTTTGTCGGGGTATATCCCTGACTCCTCAAGCTGTGCTTTTATGCCATGTTTTCCGGCAAGTTTACCTGCTTCAAGCCTTCTCTTCTGCCCTACAAGTTCAGGATTTATAGGCTCAAAGGTTTGCGGCTCAACAACTACTCCTCGAGTGTGCACGCCAGATTTATGAGAAAAAGCATTTTCACCCACAATTGCCTTGTTAGGCGGTATTGGTATTCCTGTGAGCCTTGAAACAAGCTTAGAGGTGCTGTAAAGTAAGCGTGTATTGATCCTAGTTTCATATTTATACAAGGCTTGAAGGGACATTACAACCTCTTCTAGAGAGGCATTCCCAGCCCTTTCGCCTATTCCATTCACGGTAACATGAACTTGGGTAGCGCCAGCTTCAACGGCAGCTAAGGAATTAGCAACGGCCATCCCGAAGTCGTCGTGGCAATGAACGCTTATTGGAACGTGTACTAAATCTTTTATCTCCACTATGAGTTTCTTCATGGCTGTAGGAAACATAACTCCAACCGTGTCTGGAATATTAATTCTATCGGCTCCTGCGTCTTCGGCGGCCCTGCATAGCCTTTTTAGGAAATCGAGGTTCGCTCTCGTTGCATCCATTGGCGAGAACTCGCATATAAAACCATGATCTTTTATATACTGAACGGCTTCAATGGCGGCTTGAATTACCTGTTCATGGGTCATATTTAGGGCATGCTTGATTTGAACATCAGAAGCTGAAATAAAAGTGTGCACAGCATCTACATCGCATTGAATTGCAGCGTCTATATCCTCGCGTATGGTCCTTGCGAGGGCGCATATTTCGGCCTTAAGCCCCGCTTTAGCTATTTCCTTTACCGCAGCCATTTCGCCCTCCGAAGACATTGGGGAGCCAGCTTCAATGGCATCTACTCCCAGCACATCAAGCTGTCGGGCGATCTCAAGTTTCTCCTCTATACTTAGAGACACACCTGGCGTTTGCTCTCCATCTCGAAGGGTTGTATCAAAAATGCGTATGTACGTCATTAAACTCATACCCCCTTTAAAGCAGCTTTTCAGCTTGCATGCTAAGGATTTCCTCAGCTATGGCTTCACCCATCTCGATAGTTGCGGCCTTACCGCCGAAATCTGGAACCACCTTATCGGAATGCAAAGTCTTAACAACAGCATCTTCAACAGCTTTAGCGGATAATATGCATCTCGGATCATTGTATCTTTCGCCCAACCATTCAAGCATCATTTTAGCAGCTAGGATCATGGAGCAAGGATTTGCGGTTTGCTTTCCGGCTCTTGTAGGGGCGGAACCATGAATAGGTTCAAAGATTGCATAGTTGTCGCCTATATTTGCTCCTGGGGCCATACCCAGCCCTCCAACAAGTTGGGCAGCCTCGTCTGAGAGAATGTCGCCGAACATGTTAGTGGTCACTATCACATCGTAGTCTTGCGGGGACTTTATCAAGCGCATTGAAGCTGCGTCTACGTATTGCTCCTCAAAGGTTATGTCAGGATATTGTTTTGCCACTTCCCTACACACAGCTGCAAAGAGACCGCATGTTAAACGCATAACATTCGCCTTATGAATTGCCGTCACTTTCTTCTTCTTGTTTCGTCTCCTAGAAATCTCAAAAGCCATTCTAGCGATACGCTCCGACCCCCTTCTGGTTATTATACGCAAGCAGATGGCTGTATTCCCATCAAGAGAAAACTCTAATCCTCTGTAAACATCTTCTGTATTCTCTCTTACAAATACAAAGTCTATGTCCGGCCTGATGGAGTAGGCGGGCAAATAAGCCTTTATGGGGCGTATATTTGCGTAAAGATCAAACATCAACCTTAATTTAACTATGACATCAGCAGCAGTTTCGCCTACGGGACCCTTTAAACATGTATGAGAGTTTTTTATCGCTCGTACTGTTTCATCTGGGAGGGCGACGCCTCTTTTTTTGAAGCACTCATCCCCCGCTTCTGCTTGAACGATGTCAAGTTTTAAATTAGCCTTTTCTTGAACGGCATCTAAAACTTTCAAAGTTGCGTCTGTTAATTCCGGGCCTATACCATCGCCTGGGATAACAACTATCTTATAAGAGCTCATCTTCCGCTTAGCCGCCTCCTTAGATTTTCTATTAAACCTCCATCACGTAGGATCTCCATAATAAACGGCGGAAATTTAGGGAATGAAAAGACAGCATTTCTTGTCTTGTTTTGGATTAATCCTTCTTCCAAATTCACCACCAATTCATCGCCATCATCAGCAATATTTGGGGCATCGCACTCTACAACGGGCAAGCCTATGTTTATTGCGTTTCTATAGAAAATTCTTGCCAAAGACAATGCAATCACACATTTAACACCTGCATGTTTTAACGCCAATGGAGCGTGCTCCCGGCTGGAACCACATCCAAAATTGTGGCCGGCTACTAGTATCACTCCATTCTTAGCTCTTGAATAGAAGTTTGGATCCAAGCCCTCCATTGCATGACGGGCAAGCTCTTCTGGATTAAGTAAAACCAAGTATTTCGCTGGAATTATGACATCTGTGTCAATGTTGTCGCCGAACTTAACAGTTTTTCCTGAAAGTATCATGTATTAAACCTCCAGTTTCCTTGGGTCAGTAATCTTACCAGTTATAGCTGAGGCTGCGACAGTGGCTGGTGAGGCCAAGTAAATCTTAGCCTTTGCACTACCCATTCTTCCAATGAAGTTCCTATTTGAGGAGCTTATGCATATTTCATCAGAGGCTAGTATGCCCAAGTGTCCGCCAAGACAAGGACCGCATGTTGGATTACATACCACAGCTCCCGCCTCTACAAAAATTTCAATAAGGCCTTCTCTTAGGGCTTGCTGGTAAATAGTTCTGGAGGCAGGTATTACAAGAAGTCGTGTACCTCTCTTGACTTTTCGTCCCTTTAGAATTTGCGCCGCTAAACGTAAATCCTCAATGCGCCCGTTGGTACACGAGCCAATAAATGCTTGATTAACTTCGATGCCTTCGACATCGTTCACGCTTTTAACATTATCCACAGAGTTGGGACAAGCAACATGAGGCCCAAGACTAGTAACATCTATATTCATTATCTTTTCGTAGGAGGCGTCAGGGTCGCTTCTTAGGAATTCTGTATGCTTTAGCCCTAAATATTCTAATGTTATTTCATCGGGTGCGATTATTCCATTTTTAGCACCCATCTCCACGGCCATATTGCAAATAGTCATTCTTCCGTCGATGCTCATTTTTTGAATGGTTGGACCTGCAAATTCTATGCTTTTATATGTTGCCCCATTAGCACCAATTTTTCCGATTATATAAAGAATCAGATCCTTCGGTGTCACAAATTTCTGGAAATCGCCTACCACGTTTATTTTAATCGCCTCTGGAACCTTGAGCCATATTTTCCCAGTGGCAAAAACAGCTGCTGCTTCGGTGGAGCCTATGCCAGTTGCGAAAGCTCCTAGGGCTCCATAAGTGCATGTATGAGAGTCCGCCCCGACTATTAGATTACCGGGTTTCACGTAGCCCTTCTCAACCATGATTTGGTGGCAAATTCCCTCTCCTACATCATAGAAGCCTTCTATTCCCTGCTCCTCAGCGAATATTCTCAAAATTTTATGAAGCTCCGCAGCTTTCTCGGAGTTTGCGGGAGCTAAATGGTCAAGGATAATGACTATCTTACTTGCATCCCATACCTTTTTTACGCCAATTTTCCTAAAGGCTTCAACTGCAAGTGGCCCTGTTAAATCGTTAACCATAACTGCGTCTACTTTAGCTTCCACTATTTCCCTTGGGCTTACAATCTCCCTGCCTGAGGCTTTAGCCAAAATTTTTTCAGTAATGTTCACAGCGCAAACCACTCTGATGGGTTAAATGTTATTTCTCAATGCCAGCCATTTTTCTTATAAATCTACCTACTTGCTCAATCTGATGCTCCTCAACATTCTTCATCAAGGAATCTAAAACTTCCTTCGCATTGGCGCTTTTTGCCATCCATTCTTTGGCAAATTTACCGCTTTGAACGTTTTTAACGACTTTTACCATGTTGTTTTTAACATGCTCGTCGATCACTTTGGGACCAACAGTCAATCCGCCGTACTTTGCAGTGTCTGAAACAGCTTTTAACATTCCAACGAAGCCTTTCTGGTATATTAGATCCATTATCAGCTTAGCTTCATTGCATACTTCAAAATAGGCAAGTTCAGGTTGATACCCAGCCTCAACAAGCACCTCGAAGCCCTTCTTAATTAATTCTATTAATCCGCCAACTAAAACCGCCTGTTCTCCCACGAGATCAGTTTCGGTTTCCTCCTTAAAGGTTGTCTCTAACACTCCAGCTCTAGTACATCCAAGACTCTTTGCAATTGCCAACGCTGTGTCCAGCGCTTTTCCAGATGCGTTTTGATGGACAGCCACAAGGGCGGGAACGCCGAAACCTTCAAGGTATGTTTCACGAAGTCTTGGTCCAGGGGACTTTGGGGCAACCATTATGACATCAACATGGGGCGGAGGAACTATTTGCTTGAAGTGAATGTTAAAGCCGTGGGAGAAGCATAGGGACTTCTTATTAATCATGTAGGGAGCTATCTGACTGTTATAAACCGTTGGTTGCTCTAAATCTGGAATCAGCATATGCACTATGTCAGCTTTTTGAGCGGCCACCGATATTGGATATACTTCAAAGCCGTCTTTAACAGCCAAATCCCATGATTTGCCGCCTGGTCTCAACCCAATTATGACTTTAACACCTGAGTCTCGCATGTTCTGAGCTTGAGCTTTTCCTTGGCTGCCATAACCGATTACAGCGATGACTTTGCCTTCTAAGGGCTTTAAGGTTACATCGGCATCATAGTATACTTTCACCATTCTTCCGCACCTCATTCTATACCGTTAATTTTTATCGATTGGGAACCCCTTGACAGGGCAACTATCCCCGTTCTGGCAAGTTCCTTTAAACCAAAGGATTGCATCAGATTGATAAACGCATCTATTTTGTTAGGGTCGCCTGTGATCTCCACCGTTAAAGTTTCATGAGAAGCGTCTACGATATGACCTCTAAATATGTCCACGTAATGGAGTACATCAGCCCTAACTTTTGAGTCTGGAACATTAATTTTTACTAAGGCCAATTCCCTACCCACCGTGTTTGCTGGATCCAAGATACTAACTTTCACAACATCTATGAGCTTCTTAAGTTGTTTTACAAGCTGTTCAACGGTCTTATCATCACCTTTTATGGTTATGGTCATTCTGGCAAGTTCTCCATTAATGGGCCCAACGGTTATGCTGTCAATGTTAAAATTTCTCCTACGGAACATGTTTGCGACACTGTAAAGCACACCTGGCCTATTTTCGACTATGGCCGCTATTATGTGGCTTTTTTCTTCACCCATATAATCACCCTATCAGCATTTCATTTAATCCCCTCTCCGGAGGAACCATTGGAAGAACGTCCTCCTCAGGCGACACTGGCACATCTATAACAGTGGTTACGTCGCTTTTCATGGCAGCTTTAACAGCATTCTTAAAATCCTCAAGGCTGGCAACCCTAATGCCCTGGGCACCATAAGCCTCCGCAAGTTTAACAAAATCTGGGACCCGCCCAAGCTTAACCGCAATATATCGCCTACCATAAAAAAGTCTCTGCCACTGAGCAACCATCCCAAGCACCGAGTTATTTAAAACTATGACAATAACGGGTATTTCCTCCTCTACGGAACATGCTAGCTCCTGTTCAGTCATTATGAAACTCCCGTCTCCAGCAATATCAACAACTATTCTATCCGGGCACGCAACCTTAGCGCCAAGCGCCGCTGGAAAGCCAAAACCCATCGTGCCTAATCCACCGGAGGTGATGTATGTCCTCGGTTTAATCACTTGGAAGTGGAGGGCAGCCCACATTTGATTTTGGCCAACTTCGGTAGTTATTATAGCATCTTCTGGGAGGAGTTCTCTAAGAGCTCTCAACAAAACTTTTGGGCTTAAATCGGCGTTATTAGCGAAGTTTTTGGCAAATATTTCCTTTACTTCCTTAATCCTCTTAACCCATGGCGTCTCAGCTTTTTGGGTTTTCAGATTCTCAGTTAACGCCATATAAATTGCCTTTAACGCTTTTTTGGCGTCGGCAACTATCGGCACGTCAGGTTCTATATTCTTACTTATTTCAGCAGGATCTATGTCTACGTGGATTATTTTTGCGTCCTTACAAAAAGTGTCAAGTCTGCCCGTACTTCTATCAGCAAACCTCGTACCTACGGCAAGCAGGACGTCAGCCTCTAAAATCAGCTTGTTCGCAACAGGATTTCCATGCATCCCGATATGTCCCATCGCCAACGGATGATTTTCTGGGAAGCAGCCCTTGCCCATCAACGTGGTTGCAACGGGGGCCTGTATAAACTCGGCTAACTCAAGAAGCTCCTGGAAGGCACCGGAAATTGTAATTCCACCACCAGCCAAAATCACAGGCCTTTCAGCATTTAAAAGCAGTTCCGCAGCCTTCTTAACTTGAAGGGGATGCGGATCCGTCACGTACTTATAACCTCTAATCTTAAGCATACTTGAAAAGTCCATTTCCGCCGTATCCATTTGAACATCTTTTGGAAGATCCACTAGAACAGGCCCGGGTCTGCCAGTAGTTGCTATATAAAAGGCTGTTTTGATGGCCTTCGGAATTTCCGCAGCGCTTCTGACCTGATAATTGAATTTTGTTATCGGCGTTGTTATCCCAATTATGTCTGCTTCTTGAAAAGCATCCTTCCCTATCATGTAGGAAGAGCTTGCGCTACGGGTGCTTACCTGCCCAGTTAACGCTATAATTGGGGAGGAATCCATGTAGGCATTAGCGATTCCAGTAACAAGGTTTGTGGCGCCTGGACCTGAAGTCGCCATGCAAACCCCTGGCCTGCCAGTAACGCGGGCATAACCATCTGCTGCGTGAGCAGCGCATTGCTCATGCCTCGACAGTATATGCCTTATATCCGAATCGTATAGGGCGTCGTAAGTGGGCAGTATTGCCCCGCCGATGATACCGAATATCACCTTAACGCCTTGCTGTCTCAAAGACTCTACGAGAGCCCGTGCACCTGACATTTTAGTCATTTAGCTATCTCCTCCATTTTGTAGCTAAAACAACATAATTCAGGAAGATTTGATGAGAATCGGGAGATATTGTGGATTCCTTGGATCCTTTGCAAAATCCAAGGCTTTTTATACTTGGAGGAAGCGATCCCTCATCTCTATACCTCGTCGAGACGACTGCTACGCATTGGAGTTTCATATTTAAAAAGTTTTCGGTCTACTAATCAGTAAACAGTCTCCTAGCGCTGCCATTCAATTAACCTTTCATCGAATTTTTATTAACTGCCATGAGGGTGTTCATACCAGCGAGCATAGCCTCCACACTAGCCATAACTATGTCTTCCCTAACACCCATCGCAGTAACAATTCTATCACCCTTCCTTAAGCGCACAAAAACTTCAACCATAGCATCCGTGCCTCCAGTTATTGCCTTAACACTGTAGTGCTCTAATACTATGGGCTCCACCTCTGAAATAGCGCTTTTCACAGCATTAATTGCGGCATCAACAGGACCCACTCCTATTCCAGTCCCTATGACATGCTTTTCATTAATTTTCAACCTGACCGAAGCGGTGGGCGTCACCTTATTGCCCGTCACAACAGTTATCTCTTCCAAGCGTATTGGCTTAACACTCTTTAAGCCCATAACTTCCTCAGCTATTCCCAACAAGTCTGCATCGGTTATTCTTTTCCCACTATCACCAAGCTCCTTAACTTGGCGGAATATTCGTTCAAGCTGTTCTGGACTTGGATGTAAGCCCAAATCCTCGAGAACCGCCTTTACTCCATGAGTACCAGCATGCTTTCCTACAACCACCCTTCTCATAGCGCCCACAAGTTCTGGTGGGATTGGCTCATACGTTAATGGGTAAGATAATACGCCATGCGCATGGATTCCTGATTCATGGGCGAAGGCATTTTCGCCGACGATCGCCTTGTTGGGCTGTGGGAAAATACCGGTTAACCGGGAAACCAGCCGTGATGTGCTGTACAGGAGTTCTGTTTTTATTTTTATTTTTACATTATAGAGCATTTTTAGGGCCATGACGATCTCTTCAAGTGAGGCGTTTCCAGCCCTTTCGCCCAATCCGTTAATGGTTGCATGGACTTGATTGGCGCCGGCCATTAAGGCTGCGATTGAGTTCGCCACAGCCATTCCGAAGTCATTATGGCAGTGGGCGCTAATTGGCACGTTGGGAAATTCCTTTCTTATATCTGAGAACAGCTGGTATGCTCTTTCAGCAGTTAAAATTCCAACAGTGTCACATACGCAGATCCTGTCGGCACCTGCTGATAGTCCTACATTAAAAACTTGCTTTAGAAATTGTGTATCTGACCTTGTAGCGTCTTCAGCGGACAGCTCCACGATCAGCCCGTGATCCTTAGCATATTCTACACATTCCTCTGCGGCTTTTAACACATCTTCCCTTGTCTTCTTAAGTTTATACTGTACGTGTATGTCGGATGTGGGTATAACAAGGTGTATGCTATCAGCTTCGCTCTCTATCACAGCATCAATATCGGACTTTACACCCCTAGAGCAGCTGCAAATTTCCGCTTTTAATCCTTCCTTGGCGATTCTTTGGATAGCCGTCATCTCGCCATTGGAGACTGCAGCAAAGCCAGCCTCTATGACATCGACTCCAAGCTCGTCCAACTGCTTAGCAATCAAAAGTTTACTTTCAGGGGTTAATGAAACTCCAGGGGTCTGTTCGCCGTCTCTGAGGGTGGTGTCTAAAAATCTCACAGAATCTGGGAAGTTATTTAATAAAGCGATACCCCATGTTGATTCCTCTGGATGTAGCATCTCATTACAATAAATTAAATATAAAGCTTTTGGTTTCCTATCTGGTACAGATTCTGAGAGAGGCGAAAAACTTGAGAAGCGATGAAATAAAACGCGGGATAGAGAGAGCACCCCATAGGTCATTGCTTAAAGCGCTCGGCTTAACTGATGAGGAAATAAACAGACCATTCATTGGAATCGCGAATAGCTACACAACAATAGTTCCGGGGCATGTACATCTAAATAAGGTTGCAGAGGCGGTTAAAGCGGGCATCATAGCGGCAGGCGGGGTACCATTTGAATTCAACACCATCGCTGTTTGCGATGGAATAGCAATGAACCACATTGGAATGCAGTACTCACTACCATCCAGGGAGATTATTGCTGATTCGGTTGAAATAATGGCTGAAGCCCATAGATTTGATGGACTGGTCCTCATTTCAAACTGTGATAAAATAACTCCAGGTATGCTTATGGCTGCTGCTAGACTGAATATACCCGCAATCCTGGTGACTGGAGGGCCTATGCTCTCCGGGATTGTTGATGGAAAACGCGTTGGCTTTGCCTCTGTTTATGAGGCGGTAGGAGGGGTGTTAGCAGGAAGAATAACCCAAGGGGAGCTGAAAAAACTTGAGGATAATGCATGTCCAGGATGTGGATCCTGTAATGGCATGTTCACCGCAAATACAATGGCATGTGTGGCTGAAGCGCTAGGCATGACGCTGCCCTATTGTGCAACCGCCCCGGCTGTAAGCGCCGCAAAGTTGAGGATAGCCAAAGAATCCGGAAAAAGAGTTGTGGAAATGGTTAAAAGCGACTTAAAGCCTTCAGATGTGCTTACGCTGAAGGCTTTTGAAAATGCTATCATGGTGGACATGGCCTTAGGGGGTTCAACAAACACCGTTTTACATTTGACAGCCATAGCCAAGGAGGCGGGAGTAACATTGCCGCTAACAATATTTGATGAATTGAGCAGGCGAACACCACACCTATGTAATATGATACCAAGCGGATCCTACGCCGTTGAAGATTTAGATGCCGCTGGAGGGATACCCGCCCTAATGAAGGAGCTAAGCGTCATCCTGAATTTGGATGCCCTCACAGTATCAGGCAAAATTGTGAAAGAGAACATTGAAAAAGCTGAGGTACTAAATAGGGCAGTCATCAGACCCATCAACGATCCTGTACATAAGGAGGGGGGAATAGCAGTATTAAAGGGAAACCTGGCTCCTGAAGGGGCTATTGTAAAGTCGGCAGCTGTCCCCGATAAAATGTTTTCTTTCAAGGGAGAAGCCAGAGTCTTTGATTCAGAAGAAGACGCCGTCAAAGCTTTGCGTGAAAGGAAAATACGCGAAGGTGAAGTGGTCGTTATTAGGTATGAGGGCCCTAAAGGGGGTCCAGGGATGCCAGAAATGCTTTCCCCAACAGCCATACTTGCGGGCATGGGTCTAAGCGAATCCGTAGCGCTGATTACTGACGGAAGATTCTCAGGGGCCACAAGAGGGCTTTGTGTAGGCCATATCTCCCCCGAAGCTGCAGAAGGCGGGCCTATAGCCATCCTTAAAGACGGAGACATTATATCAATCGAAATCCCGAAAAGAGAGATAAACGTTGAACTATCTAAAGATGAGTTTGAAAAACGTTTAAAAGTGTTTAAACCGAAAGAACCCAAGTTTAAGAGGGGTTATCTAGCCCGTTATTCATGGCTTGTGCAGTCGGCAGCAACCGGAGGCACGTTCAAGACGCCCTAAAATCTTCTTAATGCCCTAATTAGAGAGCAAAGCGCTTAATAGATAAGTTTATAAGCAATTTAACTGCCTTTCTCTAGAACAGTGATTAAGATGAGGGGTTGCGTTCACAAGGGGCGATTGCCTTCATTAAAGGCTATAGAAAACTCCTTAAAGCTAAAGTAACTACGGGTTACTCGCGATCCCTTGATGCGACCCCAAAAAGAAAACTGAACGTTCCACGCCCAAGTGTCTTTGAGTTTGGAGGTGAAGGTTTTTGGCTAAATTGAAGTTTGCCATACCAGCGGGTTCCCTGCAAGAATCAACCTTTAACCTCCTCGAGAGAGCTGGCTATAAAGTGTTCAGCCGAGAGAGAAGCTATAAGCCATCAATAAACGATCCAGAAATAGAGCTAAGACTCCTCAGGCCTCAAGAGATTCCAACACTGGTGGATGAAGGCATATATGACATTGGGATAACGGGCCTTGACTGGATCAAGGAAACAAATGCAGATGTGGAAAATCTCCAAAACCTCGAATATGGCAGAGTGAAAATTGTCCTAGCTGTACCCAAGGATTGGCATAACATAAACTCTCTTTCAGAACTATTGGAGAATTTTATAAACGAGGGTAGAAACGTCAGAATATCCGCTGAATATTTAAAAATCACAGCGGAATACATTAAAAACAACCCTACCTACCGCAAATTCTTCGGCACTGAAGAGCCAATTATAATAACCCCATGGTGGAGAATGGGAGAAAACCCGAAAGTCAGCATTTTCCTATCATTCGGCGCTACGGAAGCCAAACCGCCAGAGGTCGCTGACGCGATAATAGACGTCACTGAAACTGGAGTAAGCCTTGAACAGAACAATTTGAAGGCCATAGATACGGTAATGGTTTCCACAGCCTGTCTGATAGCGAACAAGAAATCATTGGAATCCCCTGATAAGCGGGAGAAAATCTATGACATTTTAACGTTACTAAAAGGGGTTGTCGACGGGGCGAAGAGACTACATATATTCGTGAATGTTAAAAAGGAAAACCTGAAAAAACTGCTTGAGACATTGCCAGCATTAAAAAAGCCTACAATATCTCCATTATCCGACAAACAATGGTTTTCAGTTAACACCGTTGTTGAGAAAGACACTTTCTTAAAGATTCTGCCAACTATACGCAAACTTGCACAGGGCTTAGTTGCTTACGAGCCAAGACAAGTTATGGCATTAGACGAAGTTGGTTATAATGAAAAGAGCAAAAATTAGATCGTTAATGAAAATTGTTGACAAGACCGCTATTCCGGCGGAATTGGATAGAAGAGAAAATTCATCATCAGAGATGACCAAGCTTGACGAGGATGTAAAGAAGATAGTTGAAGAGGTAAAAAAGCGGGGCGACGCTGCATTAATTGAGTTTACAAGAAAATTTGACAATGTATCATTACGCGAAGAAGACTTGAAAGTGAAGCAAAGAGAGATAGAGGATGCTTACCGAAATGTCGGCGAAAAGGAAGTTTCAACGATAAAGGCAATGAAGGAACGAATAGAAAGTTTGGAAGGCCGAATTCTAGAAAAAATGACTACCGAAGTTCAAATAAACGGTATTAAAGTCAAATTTAGAATAGACCCCATTGAAAGCGTCGGTTGCTATGTTCCAGGAGGTATAGCCGCCTATCCCAGCACATTGGTTATGACGACTACACCAGCCAAACTGGCTGGTGTGCCAAGGGTTGTAGTTTGCTCTCCACCAAGAACCAATGGTTCAGTAAACCCGCTTACACTAGTTGCCGCAGATGTCTGCGGAGTTGATGAATTCTATAAAGTTGGTGGCGCCCAAGCCATCGCGGCAATGGCCTATGGAACCGAGACGATAAAATCAGTGCTGAAAATTGTAGGTCCTGGAAATAAGTACGTGGCCGCCGTTAAGCGTCTCATTTCTAAAGATGTTGCTATAGACATGCCAGCAGGACCAAGCGAACTTCTAATTTTAGCAGATGATTCCGCGGATCCAAGGCTAATAGCCTTAGACCTATGTTCTCAGGCAGAGCATGGGCCGGACTCTATCGTCGGGCTTGTGACGACATCTAAAGGGCTGGTACTGAGGGTTCTTAAGGAACTTTCAGAAATAGTCGAAGAAATACCTAGAAAGGAAATAGTTATCAAGGCTTTACGCGATAAAGGCTTCATTTTACTCTGTGATAATATAAATGAAATGATTGAATTTGCAAACAGATTCGCTCCCGAGCATGTCGAGGTCATGACTGACCATGCTGAAAATATTGCTGACATGATAAGGAATGCTGGACTCGTCTTAGTTGGACCCTACAGTCCCGCTGCCCTAAGTGATTACTATTGTGGGACAAATCACGTTCTGCCCACAGGCGGATTTGGGAAAATGTTCTCTGGATTATCCGTTCTGGACTTTGTTAGAAAAGTGGCCATTGTAAGTTGCTCACGAGAAGGAATACAAGGGGCGTTGGGGATCGTTAAAATTTTGGCTGAAGCTGAGGGCTTACCTAATCACTATAGGGCGCTTGAGGGGAGACTTAAAGTTGAAAATTAAGAATCGCGACTGGTTCAGAAGAAAGCTTGAGGCGGTTAAGGCAATAGGCTATATCTTCGGCTACAGCGTGAAAAGCGTTGAACGAAGTTTTGGTCAAAGGAAATCAGATATTCTGAAGCTAGATTCTAACGAGAATTTTTTCATTCCCAAATATGAGCTCGTAAAACTCATTATGGAAGTTATAGAGGAATTTGATCCTAGGCTATATCCCCAAGAAGAAGAGCAGGAACTCCGCGAAAAAATAAGCAGTTACATAAGAATCCCGGCTGACCGCATAGTGGTAGGAAATGGAAGCGATGAATTGATGGAAAGAATTGCACGATTGTTTCTTGAAGCGGGCGAGCTGGCCGTCACCATCACGCCCACTTTTTCCATGTATAGACACGCCGTTAAGATGCAGAGGGCAGAACTTATTGAGGTGCCCCTCAATGAAGATTTTTCACTTAATGTTGATGCCATTTTATCCAAAATAACCCCAAAAACAAGGGTGCTTTTCTTATGCTCGCCTAACAATCCCACGGCAAACCAGTTCAAAGCAGAGGAAATAAAGCGTTTGCTGAGCGCTTTTGAAGATGGCATAGTTGTTCTAGATGAGGCATATGTTGAATTCGCTGGATCTTCGGTTATACACTTAACCGAAGACTTTGATAACCTGATAGTATTGAGGACTTTTTCGAAAGCCTTCGGTTTGGCGGGCCTTAGACTAGGATACTGCATAGCTGACGCTGAAGTTGCCGAAACGCTTTCGAGAAACGTCGGGTTACCATACGCTGTTAACACAGTTGCACTGCGTGTCGGCGCAAAAATTTTGGAAAAATTGGAAATTGTGGAAAATGCCATTAAACAGCTAAGGATTGAAAGAGACAAGCTGATTGAGGCTTTAAACACTATTGAAGGAGTTAGAGCCTTCAAATCTGAAACAAATTTTGTGCTATTTCATACGGACAAGCCCTCAACACAAGCTTACCGTGAACTACTTCAACGGGGGATAATTGTTAAGAATTTAGGCGCTCTTTTAAGTCTTAAAAACTGTTTTAGAGCCACGGTAGGTCTGCCTGAAATGAACGTTAGATTGGTTCAAGCTTTAAGGGATATATGTAAAGCAAAATGAGGGAGCTCAAGTGAGAGAGGCTGAAGTTTCAAGAAAGACTAAGGAAACCGAAGTATATGTGAAAGTGAACCTTGACTCCGTTGGAAAAGCGGAAGTGCACACAGAAATAGAATTTCTAAACCATTTAATAACATCTTTGGCATCCCACAGCCTAATCGACATTACAGCAAAGGTTACAGGAGATCTTAAACATCACATAGTTGAGGATGTTGCCATATGCCTAGGCGAGGCCCTTAGAAAGGCATTAGGCGAATGCGAGGGTATAACGAGATTCGGATTCGCCGCGGTGCCCATGGACTGCTCCCTAGCCTTCGCAGCGGTAGACCTTGTAAGGCGTCCCTATGCCAAAATTAATCTTAAACTCAAGGGCAAGAAAATTGAGGACATGCCATGCGAGGATATACAACATTTCTTTGAAACTCTAGCATTCTCCTCTCAATCAAACATGCATGTTTGGGTTGAATATGGCAATAATGACCACCACAAAGCAGAGGCAGCCATTAAAGCCTTGGCCCTCGCCTTGAAACAGGCGGTGGCTGTAGACCCCAGAAGGAGGGGCGTGCCAAGCTCGAAGGGGGTGATGTAGTTTCCCAGCGTTTTTATTGTTGACTATGGGGTGGGAAACCTATTCAGCATAAAATGCGCCATGGAAAAAGTGGGCTTCAAGACTAAAATCAACACTTCAAGAATAGAAACCAAAGAAGTCGATGCCCTAATACTTCCAGGCGTAGGAAACTTTTCAGCAGCTTCAAAAAATCTAGAAAAAGTAAGGCAACAAATTATTGATCTGGTGAATGGGGGGACGCCTGTCCTTGGAATCTGCTTAGGCATGCAGCTTCTCCTAGAGGAAAGCGAAGAGGGGAGTGGTAAAGGATTGGCATTATTGGCCGGAAAAAACTTGAAACTGCTAAACACTGTAAGAGTCCCGCATATAGGTTGGAACACAATTAAAGTTATAGCTCAAAATAGGTTTGTAGAAGGACTGGAGGATGAGTCATACTTTTACTTTGCCCATTCATATTATGCCGCGCCCATAAGCAAAGAAGTTATTAGTGCCGAGACAACATATGGGGTTACTTTCGCATCAATAATAGCTAAAAATAATATCTACGGAACCCAATTTCATCCTGAAAAATCCGGAAGAAACGGCCTCAAGATCCTTGAAAACTTTTACAAAATGGTTAAGGGGCGCTAATAATTGAAAGTTATTCCAGCGGTAGATTTGATGGGCGGAAGGGTTGTAAGGCTTTTCCAAGGAAACCCAGATGAGGCAAAATACTATGACAATTTGGGAGATCCCGTTGCCGTAGCCAAAAAGTGGGAGGAGGAGGGGGCAGACGCCCTTCATGTTGTTGACTTGGATGCCGCCTTCAACAGGGGAAACAATTTGGAAACAATTTTAAGGATAATTAAGGAGATAAGATTGCCGGTGCAGGTTGGAGGGGGAATAAGAAGCCTCGAGGTTGCTGAAAAGCTGTTTGAGAGTGGAGTTGGGCATGTAATATTGGGAACCATTTCCTTTAAAAAGCCTGAAATTTTAAGGTTCCTTGTTGAAAAGTACGGCGGCCGCGTTATTGTAGCCTTAGATCATATTAATGGGGAAGTTATGATTGAAGGTTGGAGAAAATCGACGGGTTTTAAGTTAGAGGATGCCATAAAAATGTTTCTGGAAATTAATGTTCACAATTTTCTCGTAACCTCTATAAGGAAAGATGGAACATTACAGGGAATAGATCTGGAAACCTTGAAAGAGGCATGTAAGATCAAAGAGGCAAAAATAATAGCTGCTGGCGGGGTTGGAAGCCTAAAAGATTTGGCCGCCCTAAAAGAAATTGGTGCTTATGGAGTTGTTGTCGGGAAAGCCCTCTACGAAGGCGCTTTTAAACTCTCGGAAGCTTTAAAGATTGCGAGGGGGTAAGCTCTTGCCACTTGCGAAGCGCATAATACCATGCCTAGACGTTGACCATGGCCGGGTAGTTAAGGGAATAAACTTCCAGAACCTACGGGACGCAGGCGACCCTGTTGAGCTAGCCAGCAGATATAGCGAGGAAGGGGCAGACGAGCTGGTTTTCCTAGACATTACAGCCTCACCGGAGAAGCGGAAAATACTCAGGGACGTTGTTATGAAAGTTGCTGAGGCAATACAAATCCCGTTCACAGTGGGTGGTGGAATTCGAAGCGTCTCAGACGCAAGGCTCGTGCTCTGCAGCGGCGCAGACAAAGTATCCATAAACACGGCAGCGGTTGAAAATCCCAAGTTAATAAGGGAGCTTGCCACAATATTTGGCGGACAATGTGTAGTCGTTGCAATAGATGCTAAGAGAAAGCACGAAAAGGTCAAAGACAAATTTATCGTTGAAACTTCAAATGGACCATGCTGGTTCGAGGTCCATACGTACGGCGGGAGAAAACCCACAGGAGTGGACGCCATTCAATGGGCAATCAAGGCCGAGGAACTTGGAGCTGGAGAAATTCTTTTAACCTCAATGGATCGGGATGGAACAGAGAACGGGTACGACTTGGATCTAACAAGAAGTATTTCGGAAAATGTAAATATTCCAGTTATAGCAAGCGGAGGCGCTGGAAAACCTGAACATTTTTGGGAAGCTTTCACCCTCGGGAAAGCTGATGCGGCGCTAGCTGCCTCTGTATTCCATTACAGTAAGTATCCAATACGCATAATAAAGGAGTTTTTAAAAGCCAAGGGGGTGAATGTTCGGTTATGAATGCAGATAAAAGGGTGAGTATTGAGCAGTTGGATTTTGCAAAGGGCAACGGCCTAATACCGGTGGTTGTTCAACAAGCCGACACTAAGGAGGTACTAATGCTTGCATACACAAACCTTGAAGCTCTCAAAAAAACCCTTGAAACGGGATACGCCCACTATTGGAGTCGCTCTAGACAGTCGCTTTGGATGAAAGGCGAGACATCGGGGAATACACAAAAAGTTAAACAGATTCTTGTAGACTGTGACCATGATACATTGCTCTTTATTGTAGAACAAAAGGGAAACGCCTGCCATACTGGGGAAAGGACATGCTTCCATAACATACTATCCAATGATAAATAAAAGGAACTATGATCAGTAAATCTACAGAAGCACCTTTAAAAGGTCGGCTTTTGTTATTATGCCAATAACTTTACCTTTTTCCGATACTAAGACTGCCGGGTAAACTTCTAATAGGCTTGAGACTAATCTAAGCGGCGCAGATTTATCAACTTGAGGGAAGCTTTCATCCATTACGGCTTCAACAGGCATCTGAGATACTTCAGATAAACTTTTCCCAGCAGATAGCTTCTTAAGCAGTGTTTTCTCAGAAATACTTCCTACAACATGTTCTCCGTCAAAAATGGGAAGCTGCGAATAGCCATACTCAACCATCAACTTCACAGCTTTAGATACTGGTTCATTCCTCTGAACTCCTACTACTTTATTATGGAGGATAGAGGAAGCGCGAATTTCCGCTTTCGTCTCCAACTCCTCAAGGGCATCAAATATCGCCTTAACCTTATCATAGGAAGGACTTATCTTCTTGGATTCCAGCTTTGCAATGAGGGACTGACTGACGCCTGCAAGTTTTGCCAATTGCTTCTGTGTTAAGCCCAGCATTTTCCGCTTTCTGGCTATTTCCTCTAACTGGGGGAGCATGATAAAAATTCGGCAGAAAATCCCTAAAATTCTTTTCGGAATAAAAAATTCAGAAAAATATTAAAAAGAGAACAACCATGCAATCAGCATTACAGCTATCCAGCAAGGGGGAAGAATGTCTGAAGAAACGTACCATAGAAGAAATTAACGAAAAAATAAGGAAAGGAGATGTTCAGGTTTTAACAGCAGAAGAGATGAAAAAGCTTGTTGAAAGTAGCGGCGTCGAAGTAGCCTTTAAGGAAGTTGATGTGGTGACCACTGGAACCTTCGGGGCGATGTGCTCGTCAGGGGCGGTAATAAATCTTGGACACTCCAACCCGCCCATAAAAATACAGCATGCATGGATAAACGATGTTCCCGTTTGCCATCCAGGAGCGGCTGTTGACCTATACATAGGAGCGACTATGATGTCTGAAACCAGGCCTTTTGAATATGGAGGCGGGCACGTTATAGAAGATTTGATCAGCGGAAAAGAGGTTGAACTCAGAGCCACATCTTATGGGACAGACTGCTATCCAAGAACTAGGCTTAGGACAATATTAACAAAGCATGATTTAAACCAGTTCTATCTCCTCAACTTTAGAAACTGTTACCAACGTTATGTATGCGCCACAAACAGCCGAGAAGAAACCATATACACTTACATGGGTAAACTCCTCCCAAACTTTGGAAACGCCACATTTTCAGGAGCGGGTGAACTAAACCCCCTAATGAACGATCCGGACTACGAGACAATTGGTATTGGAACACGCATATTTTTGGGCGGAGCTCAGGGATACGTAATTGGCGAGGGCACACAACATGACCCCCGAAACCTTTCAGGAACAATCATGGTTCGGGGAGACTGCAAGAAAATGAATCCTAGATTCATCAGAGGGGCAGCCTTCACTCGTTATGGCACGACACTATATGTTGGAATCGGCATACCAATACCTATACTCAACATCGGAATGGCAAAGAAAACCGCCATAAGAGATGAAGATATAAAAGTTCCAATAGTGGACTATGGGGTTCCCGTAAGGGATAGGCCAAAACTTGGATGGATCAGCTATAAGGAATTAAAGTCAGGCACAATAACAATAAAAGGTAAAAAAGTTAAGGTTAGCCCTCTCTCAAGCCTAAAAGTCGCGAAGGAAATTGCAGAGACGCTTAAGCGATGGATTGAGGAAGGACTATTCTATTTAACAGCTCCTGTTGAAAGACTTCCAACAGATACGGAGTATAAGCCCATGAAGCAAACCGAGGAAACAGTACTAGTTAAAAGTGTAGTTCATCATGCAGTAACATGTAGAGAGGATGAATCAATAAAGGACGTTGCCAAGCGAATAATAAATCAATCAGTGAATCATGTAGTTGTTGTAGATGAACAGGAAAAACTCTTGGGGATAGTGACATCCTGGGACATCACCAAGGCTGTTGCTGAGGGTAAAAACAGGCTTGGCGAGATAATAACAAGAAAAGTTGTAACCACAACGCTTGATGAACCAGTAGAAGCTGCATCGAGAAAAATGGCTCAGCATCAAATATCCGCCCTTCCAGTGATAGACAACGACAGAAAAGTCTTGGGAATAGTTACATCCGAGGATATAGCTAAACTTTTAGGGAGGCAACGGAATGGCTAGGATCCTCTTGAGATTTCCCGAGACCATTGTGGACCAACCAATAATATCACAAGTAATATCAGAATACAATATTTCATTAAACATATTGGCTGCGCGTGTTAACTCCCAAGGCGGTGAAGTCTTAGTAGAAATTCCATCAGAGGACATAAAAAGAGCGGTGAAAGCATTCAGGGATAGAGGGGTTATAGTTGCATTTCCAAAACTTATTGAAGTGGACAAGGAAAAATGCCTTCACTGCGGCGCATGTTACTCTTTATGTCCTGCTGGGGCAATAACCATCAACAAGGAAGACTTCTCAGTGATCTTTAATTACGAAAAGTGTATAGGAAGCTCTTGTGCGGCATGTGTAGATGCTTGTCCTGTAAGGGCCATAACTCTTTCCAGGGAGTTAGGGCTTCTGGAGCGGGAAAATGAGGACAAAAAAATTAATCAGAAGAACGTTCAGTCTTAAGGAAACAAACTGCACTATAATCTCAGAATGTGAAACAGCCATTTCAGCAGCCATTTCCGCCATTAAATATCATAGGGAAAAACTTGAGAGATACATTACCAATCATCCGGAGTTTCTGTATACGCTAAGTCCCCTCCACGTTGATAAGGGACCCAAGGTTGTTAGAAGAATGTCGGAGGTTTCAGAAAAAGCTGATGTTGGACCAATGGCTGCCGTTGCTGGAGTGCTGGCAGATCTCGCCGTAGAGGAAATGTTACAAACTGGATGCAAAGTTGCAGTTGTCGAAAATGGAGGCGAAGTGTCGGCAGTTTCGGATGTGCCCATTGACATAGCACTGGTTGCAGGGAATCATCCTCTATCGAAGAGTATTGGCTTTAAACTCGAGGAATTTCCTATAGGTGTAGCCACAAGCTCAGCTCTTTTCAGCCATGCATTGAGTTTTGGAGAGGCCGAAGCCGTTACAGTATTTGCATCAAACGCCGGATTAGCTGACGCTGTAGCGACGGCCGTTGGGAACATGGTAAAGGGGGACTACGTCGATTATATCATTAAAAGGGCAGTAGAAAAGGCCATTAGTGTAGAGGGCGTCAAAGGCGTACTAATAATTTGGAGGAACACTATAGGTTTAGGCGGTCAAATTCCAAAACTAATTAGCATAAAATGAAACAAATAAGGACTGTTTATTCTTCATGCAGCCTGAATTCTTCGTGAATAGCCTGCACCGCCGCTTTTGCATCAGTTTCCTTTATCACAAAAGATATGTTAAGCTCTGATGATCCCTGCGCAATCATACGTACATTTATCCCTTTACGGGCAACAGCTGAAAAAAGTTTTGAAGCAATCCCAGGGGTGTTTTTCATGCCAGCTCCAACAGCGGAGATAATGCAGACATCATCCTCTGCCGTCACCTCCCTTATAAGGCCTCGACCAAGCAGTGCCACCTCCAAGGCGTTTACAGCCTTATCCAAGACATTTCGGCGTATGGCGATGGATATGTTGGCTTCAGAGGCTCCCTGAGAGATCATTAGGATATTTATTCCACTCTTTCCCAGAACGTCAAAGACTTTGGCAGCCGTTCCAGGCACTCCTATCATGCCAGCACCGCTGACGGTTATCACAGCCGCATCCTTAAGCAACGTGACAGCCTTAACCGTTTTCCCTGGCTTGATTTTCTGCTCTCTTTTTATTACTGTTTCAGGTCCCTCAGGATTGAAGATGTTTTTTATTCGAACGATAGCGTTACCGTCCATTAGCGGTTCAACGGCCCTCGGATGCATAGCTTTGGCGCCGAACACAGCCATCTCTAATGCTTCCTCAAAGGATATTTCTGGTATGGTTCTGGCTGAGGGGACTATTTTGGGGTCGGCGGTCATTAGCCCATTAACATCGGTCCATATCCAAATTTCATCAGCTCCAAGTGCTGAGCCAATTATTGTCGCTGTGTAATCTGACCCGCCGCGTCCAAGGGTTGTAATTATTCCGTCCTGGGTTGCGGCAATAAACCCTGTCACTATGGGCACTATTCCTTTCTTAAGTAATGGTTCTAAGCGCTCAGCAACCTGATGTCTCGTCACATTCAATAATGGGGAAGCCCCTCCAAAATTTGCATCTGTTACTATTCCAGCTTCTGAGCCTGTCAAAAAGCGTGCTTCAAGTCCTAAGTCTCTAACGGCACCATAAACAATAGGGGTGGAGAGTCTCTCACCGAAGGATAATATGTAGTCTCTCGATCTTGGAGTGAGTTCTCCAACGTAAATTATACCTGTTAAAACCTTTTCAAGCTCTTCTATAGTTGATGTGACTATTTGACTTATTTCACTCTTTAAAGTTGAGCTTTTTATACTATTGTTGGTAAGTTGTAAGTGTATTTCAAGGAGCTCACTCTTAAATTGGGATATGAAATTTTTGTCCCGCTTTTCGGCAAGCTCTGAGGCCTCTATGAGCCGTTCAGTCACACCGTCCAGCGCTGAAACAACAGCAACAACTTCGTGTCCTTTTCTTACATGCGAAGCTATTGTATATGCAACACGCCTTACATTCTCTACTCCGGTTACGGATGTTCCGCCAAATTTCATTACAATCCTCATTGAACACTTACACCTCAAACAGCATCCTTGCGGCCAATTTCTGCTTTATGTCAAGCAAGTCCCTTAATATAGCACTGGCGGTTTCAGTTCCTCCAGCCCCTCGGCCTATTATCGTTTGTTCCCCGGCAAACTCGGAGACAAAAGTTACTGCATTGAGGGTTCCGCTGACATTTAATGGGTCATCTTTCAGAATTCTGGTGGGCTTAACCTGCAGTCCATCAGAAGAAACTGTTCCTAAAAGCTTGATCACACAGCCCTCTTTTGCAGCTTCCTCTATTTCCTTTATTGTTATGCCTCTTATACCCGTTATACTTACATCCTTTAGGGTAACCCTCCTCCCCATAACCCAGTTTGCGAGGATTACAAGCTTGCAAGCAGCGTCAACGCCATCCACATCCATGGATGGGTCTGCCTCCGCATAGCCAAGTTCCTGAGCCATTTTGAGAGCTTGGTCAAATTCGACATGTTTCTCAGTCATCTCGCTAAGTATGAAGTTTGTCGTCCCATTTAGGATTCCCCTTACGGAGAGAATTCTGTCGCCGAAAAGACAACGCTTCGCAAATTCGAGGATAGGGGTGCCAGCGCCCACCGAAGCGCTAAACCGAAAATAAACTTTATTGTACTCTGCAAGCTCTATTAAAACGGGCAGGGCTAGAGCTAATGGTCCTTTATTTGCTGTGACAACATGCTTCCCAGATTTAAAGGCGGCTTTAATATGCGACAACGCAGGCTCGCCATCTTTGACATTTGTCGGCGATACTTCAACAACAGCCTCAGCCTCCATGGATTCTAAAACCTCCATTGCCGACATTTTTGGCTTGCCAAATTTACCATCAGCGGCCACCGTGCCCTTTTGGCTCTTTATAAGTAACATTCTCTCTAAGTCTAACCCCTTTGAATTTACTGCGGCGCCTCCCCTGTCAACAATGGCAACTACTCTTGGATGGAAACCATAATTGTTAACGAGTTCGGCCAGCCTATTTGCAAAAAGCTTAGTTAAGCTTTGGCCGACAACACCGTATCCCACTAGAATTATCCTCATGCCCGAAACCTCGGCTTACAATTGAGCCCTTGCTGGCATTAAACCTAATATTTGCTCGATGGACTCAAGCCGGGCATCAACTTCAAAGGGCTTTTCATATGACTTTACAACGATGTCCGGATCCTTAAGCCCGTGTCCCGTTGTAACACAAACAATTAGTTCCTCTCTGTCTATTTTGCCGTAATCTATTAACTTTTTTAGCCCAGCTATGGACGAGGCGCTTGCAGGTTCCACGAATATGCCTTCATATCTGGCAAGCATTTTTTGAGCCTCCAATATCTCAGCATCTGTGACGGTTTCAGCGGTTCCCCGGGAGTCCCGTATAGCCTTCAAGGCCTTTTTCCAGCTTACCGGAGCACCTATTCTTATTGCACTTGCAACAGTCTCCGGCTTTTCTACTGGAACTATGTAACTCCTCCCCTCTTTAACCGCCTTTGCTATCGGCGAAGCGCCTTCAGCCTGAATCCCGGTAACCATTGGAAGCTTTTCTATTAAGCCTACATTATAGAATTCTACAAATCCCTTCCATATTGCACTGATGTTTCCCGCATTGCCAACGGGCACAATAACCCTATCTGGGACCAGACCGTTGAGCTGATCGCAAATTTCATAGGCTATTGTTTTTTGACCCTCAAGCCTAAACGGGTTAATTGAGTTTAAGAGGTAAATCTCCTTATGCTCTTCCGATATTTTAACAATCATCTTGAGGGCTTGATCAAAATTTCCCCGGATCTGCATGACTTTTGCCCCGTAAACTATGGCTTGCGCCAACTTTCCATAAGCAACACCGCCCGAAGGGATGAGTATAACACATGAAAGTCCAGCCTTAGCAGCGTAGGCGGCTAAAGACGCTGAGGTATTTCCTGTCGAAGCGCAAGCGACCATTTTTACTCCAAGTTCCATAGCCTTGCTTACCCCGACAGTCATCCCCCTGTCCTTAAACGATCCTGTAGGGTTCTCGCCTTCATTTTTCACATAGAGATTCTTTAATCCCAGTGCCTGCCCTAACCTCCGGCAAAAGTAGAGACCAGTGCCACCCTCATTTAAGGAGATGATCTTAGAAAAATCGTTAATAGGAATGAAATCTCTGTAGCGCCACACGGATAGGGGCCAATTCCGCCAATCGCTTTTTTTAATCTTCTCCTTTAAAATATCATAATCATATCTAATTTCAAGAATGTCGCCGCATGAGCGGCAGGTATAGACAATCTCATTAAGATCATATTTTTCTCCGCAATTTATGCAAGCCTGAAAAGACAATTACTCAGCCTCCAATAAACTTACGCCCCTTCCAGGCTTTGTGAAAAATGCTTCAGCTTCTATACCAACTTTTTTAAAGCCCTCTTTCATAGCTTTCATAACCTCTAAGGACACTGAATCTTTCTCGTCGACTATGGCAATCATGGATGGACCTGCCCCGCCTATAGCTACTCCACAGGCACCAGCTTTCATTGCAGCGTCTTTGACAAATTGATACCCAGGGATCATAGAAGACCTTACAGGTTCAACCACAGCATCACACATTGAACGACCAATAAGTTTTACGTCGCCTAAAGCGAAACCAACAGCCATAGAGGCTGCGTGGCCAACATTGTGAACCAATTTTTCCATAGTAACCACTGGCGGCAGGATAGATCTTGCTTTTTCAGTCTTTTTAGGTGATGTTGGAATCTTGGGAACAGCCACACAAACACCCATGTTCGGAGGTGTCTTTAAACATATAACCTCTAGAGGGTTATAAGACCTTATGATGACAAAGTCGCCGCATATAGCTGCTGAAACGTTATCTGCATGTTCAAATCCTGCTGATGCTACTTCTCCCTTTGCCGAAATGCAAATTAACTGCTCATAACTTAGCTTGAGGTCAAACATTTTATCTAGTCCGAAAGCCACAGCTGCTGCTGAGGCTGCACTGCTGCCCAAACCCGAGCCTGGAGGTATTCCCTTATCTATTCTTATTGAAACTCCTGATTTCAGAGAAAAATGACTTAACATGTACTCAGCAACAACACCAGCTGTATTTTTGCTAGGATCAACGGGTATGTTGTCCGATATTCCATGGACTTCAATTTTAATTCCTTCAGAAATTGAGGTTATAGTTACCCTATCGTATGGATTCTCCAGGGCTAAACCAAAGATATCAAATCCCGGGCCTAAATTTGCTATTGATGCAGGAGCCCTTACGACGACCTTCTGAAATTTTGGCATACGGCCTCACCTTAAGCGATGCAAAAATTTGTTGATGGCTACATTTAAGTTAAACGAAACTTTACTTTTGGAGGAGGGTGAGGGGCAAAGCCTTTTCAAATATTTTGCTATGATACTCTTGAAGGGACTTTATCGTGAACTTGCTTTCCTTTATGCGTTGGATGGCTCTAACTGCAGCATGGGCAGCAGCGATCGTTGTTATGTAGGGCACCTTGTATTCTACGGCCGCCCTTCTAATTTGAAACTCATCGTCTTTTGGTCCTTTACCCTTTGGCACATTTATGATTAGAGCAACCTTTCCAGATTTTATGTAATCAACAATGTGGGGACGCCCTTCGCTTACTTTCAGAACTGTTTCGGTTTTTACGCCCATAGCAATCAAGGTTTCAGCTGTTCCACGCGTTGCCAGAATGTTAAAGCCCAATTCCGACAATTTTCGTGCTATAGGTATAGCATGCATCTTTTCCTCATCTCTGACGCTTATGAACACATTTCCGCTCGTGGGGAGTTTTGTTTCTGCTGCCAGCTCAGCCTTATAATAAGCCATCCCAAAGTCGCTATCTATACCCATAACTTCACCTGTGGATTTCATTTCCGGACCGAGGACAACGTCAACACCGGGAAGTTTGGCAAATGGGAAAACCGCTTCTTTGATGGCTATATGCCCAAGTTTTGGATGTTCACCTGTAATGCCTAACTCTCTCAGCTTATGTCCAACCATCACTTTAGCAGCGATTTTCGCGAGGGGCACGCCAGTAGCTTTGCTTACAAAGGGCACAGTTCTCGACGCCCGAGGGTTAACTTCGAGCACGTAGACTATTCCATTTTTAACTGCAAACTGCACATTTATCAAGCCAACAACTGAAAGCTCCTTAGCAAATTTGCGAGTATATTCTTTCATAGTTTCAATTACTTTGTCGCTAATGCTAAATGGAGGCAGGACGCATGCAGCATCCCCTGAATGAACACCGGCTTGTTCGATGTGTTCCATAACCCCTCCAATGTATGTTTCTTCGCCATCACTTACAGCATCTATTTCCGTTTCAACGGCATCTTCCAAAAATTTGTCTATTAGGACTGGATGTTCAGGGGAGACCGCTATAGCCTCGCTCATAAATTTGACCAATGTTTCCTCGTCATAAATTATATCCATCGCCCGTCCGCCCAAAACATATGAGGGCCTAATTAGCACCGGATAACCAAGCTTTCGCGCAACATCTTTCGCCTCCTCAATGCTCATTGCCGTTCCATTCGGAGGTTGTGGAATGCCAAGTTTTTCAACGATCTCCGCGAATCTTTTCCTATCTTCCGCCTTGTCTATGCTGTCTGGAGATGTTCCAAGAATCTTGGCGCCCTGTTTCTCCAATGGTATAGCCAAGTTCAGGGGGGTTTGCCCGCCGAACTGGACTATGACACCCTCGGGTTTTTCATGCTCAATAATGTTCATTACATCCTCGAACGTCAAGGGTTCAAAATAGAGTTTATCTGCGATATCAAAGTCGGTGCTCACGGTTTCAGGGTTACAATTCACCATTATAGTTTCATAACCTTCTTCTTTTAATGCCTTAACGGCATGAACACAGCAATAGTCAAACTCTATTCCTTGGCCGATTCTGTTAGGCCCTGATCCAAGAATAACAACCTTCTTTTTCCCTGTATCCTTCACCTCATCCTCGTCCTCATAACATGAGTAGTAGTAGGGAGTTACAGCCTCAAATTCCGCAGCGCATGTATCAACCATTTTGTACGTGGGTATTATCCCCATTTTCTTTCTAAGCTTACGCACCGTAAGCTCAGCTGTCCCAAGAAGGTAGGCTATCTGCTTGTCCGAGAAGCCTAACCTTTTTGCTTTCCGAAGCACGTCCCTTGGTATGGTTTCAATTGTGTATTTTGAAAGTTCCTCCTCCATTTGAACTATATTTTTAATTTTGTAAAGGAACCACTTGTCAATCTTTGTTAACTGGTATATTTCATCAATGCTCATGCCCATTTTTATTGCTTGTCTCAAGTAAAAGACTCGCTTGTAGGTGGGTATCTTGAAGTAATCCCTCAGCGTCTTTACATCGGGTATAGGCTCGTCTTTTCCATCGGCGCCCAATCCATACCGCCCAATTTCTAGGGATCTAATCGCCTTCTGCAGAGCCTCTTCGAAAGTCCGCCCTATAGCCATAACCTCTCCAACAGACTTCATCTGTGTTGTCAAGGTTTTGTCTGCATCAGGGAATTTGTCAAAGGGCCATCTTGGAACCTTAACAACAACATAGTCTATTGTCGGCTCAAAGGAGGCTGGAGTCTTCTTTGTAATGTCGTTAGGTATTTCATCAAGGGTTAAGCCCACTGCAAGTTTTGCAGCGATTTTTGCAATTGGAAAGCCTGTAGCCTTGGAAGCCAACGCAGAGCTTCTGGAAACCCGCGGATTTATTTCTATAGCCACAAATTTTCCGTTTTCCGGGTGAACTGCAAACTGTATGTTGGAGCCACCCGTTTCAACGCCTACAGCACGTATAATCTTAATGGCTGCATCCCTTAAAACCTGATACTCTTTATCAGTAAGCGTCTGTGCAGGGGCAACTGTTATACTATCACCAGTGTGAATACCCATGGGATCCATGTTTTCTATGGAGCAAATAATAACTACGTTATCAGCCTTATCCCGCATGACTTCAAGTTCGTATTCCTTCCAGCCGATAACAGACTCCTCTATTAAAACTTGGCCTATGCGGCTGTAGGACAAGCCTCTCGCAACGATCTGTTTTAGCTCTTCCTTGTTATAGGCGATGCCTCCGCCAGTCCCGCCTAATGTAAAGGCAGGCCGTATAATTGCTGGATACCCTATCTCCTCAACAAATTTTAATGCCTCCTCGACAGAATATACTGGCGCGCTTTTCGGAACAGGGATTCCTATCTTCTCCATGGTTTCCTTGAAAAGGAGTCTATCTTCACCTTTTTTTATGGCTTCAAGTTTAGCTCCAATAAGTTCCACACCATACTCGTCCAAGATGCCCCTTTCAGCAAGCTCAGCGGCCAAGTTTAAACCTGTTTGACCGCCAAGGGTAGGCAGGAGCGCTTCAGGACGCTCTCTTTTAATTATCTCTGTTAAAACTTCAACCGTTAATGGTTCGATGTATATTCTATCAGCCATCTCCGGGTCCGTCATGATTGTTGCCGGGTTCGAATTTACAAGAACAACTTTGTATCCCTCTTCTCTAAGCGCCTTACAAGCCTGGCTTCCGGAATAATCAAACTCGCATGCTTGGCCGATAATTATCGGTCCTGAACCTATTATTAGGATTTTACGGATATCGCTCCGCTTTGGCATTTTCAAGTGTACTCCTTTAATGTTTTTTCAAAGTCTTCGAAGAAGAAGAATGTGTCATGAGGACCGGGACCTGCCTCCGGATGATACTGAACTGCCTTTATTGGCAGTTCCTTGTGCTTTACCCCTTCCACGGTATGGTCGTTTAAATTGATCTGAGTGATTATTAACCCTGCTTTATCCACAGTTTTTTCGTCAACTGCAAACCCGTGATTCTGGGTTGATATAAAAACTCTTCCAGTTTCAAAATCCTTTACAGGCTGGTTTGCACCTCTGTGTCCAAATTTAAGCTTGAAGGTTTTAGCTCCTAGGGCCAAGGATATTATTTGGTGACCTAAACATATTCCATAAAGGACTACTTTGCCGGCAAGCTCTCTAGCAGTCATTATAGTTTCTTTAACGCGAACAGGATCTCCTGGTCCGTTGGAAATAAGCACACCGTCAGGATCGTATTCAAGAATTTCCTTTGCAGGCGTGTTGTATGGAACTATTATTACGTTTGCGAAAGTTTGTAATAGTCTTAGTATGCTCCATTTTACGCCGCAGTCAATTAGAACAACATCTAAGTCGTAGCCTTTCTCTATAATTTCAGGTTCTTTGGCTGCAACCCTTGGAACTAAGTCAACTTCGGTTATTGCAGGCTGAGCTTTTGTTTTTTCAATTAATTCCTGGACGTTAGGCTCATCTCCATTCTCGTATACTACAAGAGTGCTTTTCATTGTCCCATAAATCCTAGTTTTCTTCGTAAGCATTCTCGTGTCAATACCTTGTATTCCGGGGATTCCATATTCTTCCAGAAAATCCAGCAGGGATTCTTCCGAGCGCCAGTTGCTTGGAGTGTCACAGAGCTCCCGAACTACAAAGCCTTCCACTTTTATTCCGTCCGACTCAAAGTCTTCTTTGCATACACCATAATTTCCAATGAGCGGATAGGTCATCATTAGAATCTGCCCGGCATAGGAGGGGTCTGTTAGTGCTTCCACATAGCCTGTCATGCTAGTGTTGAAAACGAGCTCGCCTTGAGCCTCGCCTAGAGCACCAAAGCCCTCACCGAAAAAGAAGGACCCATCCTCTAAAACCAGCACAGCCTTTTTCTGATTATTAAGGCCCAAGAGGCTCTAAACCCTCTCCACCTACAAATTCTAATCTTTTAAGCATTTCGGAGGTTCATCACCTGAATGCATATAGGATTTAATTATTAACCGCAGTTTTTTATGCGCCTTCCTAATTTTACTACGCATCTCAGAAGTTTTAGTTCTGACAGAGGCAACATTTTCAATCCGCGCCTTCAACATTCTTCCAACCTCTGAAGGGGAAGGCCCCCCTCGGACATTATGCCATTCAACGACCTTTCCAAGGTCTGTTGCAATTTTTATATCCTCTTCTTTAACCTCTAATGATAAGCCAAAAGACCCTGCTACATTATTAAGAAGCCCCGCGGACAAGTCCTTAAAGGTTAGCCCTTTGCCCGTCAGCTCCCTGACAACAGCACCTACAATTTTGTGGGAGCTTCTAAAGGGGATCTTGTACTTTTTGACAAGCATGTTTGCCAGTTCTGTTGCAGCGAGGAAACTGAAATGGGACTTTAGAATAGAGCTTTCATGCACTTTTACATCGGTGATGAGTCCTGCAAGCATTCCCAATGAGGTCTTCATAACTTCTATTGACTCCCATAGGCAGGGGGTTACTTCTTGGAAGTCAAGGTTATAGCCAGATGGAAGAGTTCTCAGCATAGAGAAGGCGGCCACAAAATTACCGAAAACTTTGCTTATTCTGGCGCGTATAACCTCTAATACATCCGGATTCTTTTTCTGGGGCATGATGCTGCTTGTTGATGAAAATTCATCTGGGAGTTCTATAAGGTCAAAGTCCAATGAGCTCCAAAGGATTAGATCCTGAACAAGCCTGCTTATGTTTATAGATGCGATAGCTAGGGCGGACATTGTCTCTAAAATGAAGTCTCGACTGCCAACAGCGTCGAGGGAATTCTCAACTATTCCATCAAAGCCCAATAGCTCAGCCACCCTTTCCCTATTTATTGGGAAACTTGAGGTTGCAAGGGCCCCTGCTCCCATAGGACATAGGTTGACCCGGTTATAGGCTTCTTCTAATCTTTGGATGTCACGGTTCAAGCAGTCGATAATGGAGATAAGATAATGGGCAAAGGTTATGGGCTGGGCTGGTTGAGTATGCGTGTAGCCGGGGAAAATTGTATTTTGATATTCCTGAGCTGCTTTCAGAAGAGCCTCTTGAAGCCTAGCAAACCCCTCTATCAGGTTAAGGATCTCCTCGCGGAGTTCCATCCGAAGGGCCGTGGCAACTTGGTCGTTTCTACTCTTTGCTATGTGAAGGTTCCCTCCGACCTCTGGGCCGCAGAGTTCGAATACCTTCTCTTCAATAAGCATGTGAATATCTTCTATGGCGCCCTTGGTTTTTAGGGCGGGCTTTAGCTTACTTAGTGCTTCGAGGAGTTTATTACCATCACTCCACTGGATTATTTTCTGCTCCATTAGCATTACGACGTGGGCTTGATTGATTCTTATGACCGCCTCTGCCAGTTTCTTGTCGCTTTGAATTGAAGAGGTAAACTTGACAACGTCCTCTCTTACCCCGGAGATTCTTCCCCCTTGGAGAAGTTTAGACATGCTGGCCGCCTTTTGCGGTTTGACCTTTTTCCGCCAGTTTCAGGCTGTTTTTTAAAGCATTATAAACAACGGTGGGTAGACCCCAGAGTTCGATAAAACCTTCGGCATAAGCCTGATTAAAGCTTGTTTTAATGTTGTAATCTACTAGGCTCTGTCTGTATATAGAGAACCTTGAAGAGCGACGGACTACGCGCATTCCGCCCTTATATAATTTGAGGCATACCCTTCCAGTTACACGTTCCTGCGTCTTGTTTATGAAAGCCTCCAAGTCTTCTTTAAGTGGGTCAAGCCACAATCCCGTGTAGGCAAGAAGCGCCCATTGATAGTCCACGTATTCCTTGAATAAGATTTCATGTCTGGTCAAAACCATTTTTTCCAAGTCTTTATGGGCCTCTAAAATAACGGTTGACGCTGGGCATTCGTAAACCTCTCTAGATTTGATTCCTACAAGCCTATCTTCGATATGATCTATTCGGCCTACACCATGTTTTCCCGCAATTTTGTTGGTTTCCTCGATTAAAGACACAGGGTCAAGTTCTTCGCCATTTAAGGACCGCGGAACACCACTCTCGAAGTCTATGGTAAGATATTCAGGCTTATCTGGGGCCTTTTCAGGCGGCACTGTCCACTCAAAGACCTCTTCAGGTGGTTCAGCATCCGGATCGTCTAAGGGACCACATTCTATGGCTCTTCCCCAAAGGTTCTGATCTATGCTGTAAGGTCTGGTTGAAACTTTTACCGGGATCCCCCTCTCCTTTGCGTATTTTATTTCCTCCTCTCTTGTTAGGCCCCACTCTCGAACGGGAGCGATTATTTTCAGGTTGGGAGCCAAGGATTTTATAGTGACATCGAAGCGGACTTGGTCGTTCCCGCGGCCAGTGCACCCATGGGCTACGGCGCTTGCACCCTCTTTCTTTGCAACCTCAACGAGTTTTGACGCTATCAGTGGACGGGACAACGCACTACTAAGCGGGTATTTACCTTCATAAAGGGCATTAGCTTTTATCGCTGGAAAAACATAATCAATTACAAACTCCTTTCTTGCGTCAATAGAGTAATGCTTTACAGCTCCAACAGCCTTTGCCCGTTCCTCGATCTCCCTTAAATCGTCAAGTTGCCCGACGTCAACCGTGACTGTTATCACCTTTGCATTGTATTTTTCCTGTATCCATTTGGCCATCACTGATGTATCAAGCCCGCCGGAATAAGCCAAAACCACGGTTTCAGCTATTTTACATACCTCCAACTTTCCCTAGAACGGATTTTCAGCTTGCTTTTAAGCTTTATGACTAAAATGTTACAGAATAAGCTTTAAATGTTCAAAATGGTACAGCCAAAACAGGGGCATCCATTGACTGTAGCCAAAGAGGTAAGAGAATACCTAAAGAACAGACCCTATGTCCTTGAGGCCTTAGAGAAGGGAATAGTAAATCTAAGCGAGCTATCCAGACAAATTCAAAAGGAATTGAAAATAGGCAGCTTGCCCGCCGTAAAGGCTGCCCTTAGGAGATTCTCAGAAGAAACCAAAAAGCATAGGCACAAGCGCGAGGAAAAAGTTCTGAAGTTATTGAAGGAAAGCACTATAACAATTCATGATGGGAAAGCTGTTGCCGTTACAACCATGCCCGTGGAAGTAGAGGATAAAATAAAAGTGAGCTTGGGAAACAGATTTGTCTACTTGACGGAGAAAAGCATTCTAACTAAAATGCCAGGGATTCTTCAGAAACACGAAGACTGTGTTATGATAGTCATACATTCTCCAGCCGAGCTTGAAGCCACACCAGGGGTTGTAGCCTTCCTCACATCGCTTTTAGCTGAACAGAACATAAACATTATAGAGTTCATTTCCTGCTGGACGGACACCATAATTATTGTTGACAGAAAGGACAGCCTCAAAGCCTATGAAGTTTTATCTAGAGTTGTTGGTTAAAATGTAAACTGTCAACTTGGCGTCTCTTTGTAAAGGCATATCAAATGGCTGATAGCCCTTTTAATAATCTCTATTCCATCCAAATATTCTTGCAAATGTATATGCTCATTTTCCGTGTGACTTAGGGTAGCATCACCGGGACCGTAGGTAACCACCGGAACGCTCATCACTTTGCCGAAAATGTTCATGTCGCCTGTTCCCGTCTTTCTCAACAGGACTGGAGTTTTACGTCTAACCTCCCTTATGGCTCGAGATAAAGCTTGAACAAGAGGGGAGCGCGGATTAGCTTCAAAGGGCTCCACCGAATCTTCAACTATGAGTTTGGTAGATACCCTCGGATTCACCTTCTGGTATTCAATTAGCGATTTGCGGACTTCTTCAAGAACTTGGGTGGTTGACAATGGAGGGGGGATTCGGATATCGATGTTTATTTGGCATCTTGAAGGCACTATGGAGCCACCTGATCCGCCACTAATCTTGGTCATGCAATAGTCCACATTGTAGAAGTGACTTTCCCTCTTCTCCGATGAAAAGTGAATTTTTTTGATTTCCTGCCACACTTCAAGGGCTTTGTCTATGGCGTTTTCATAGAGCCAATGGGCAGCGGAATGCCCACCCGCTGTTTTGCAGGTTATCCTCAAGCGTAAGTTTCCCCTGTAACCAATCGTTATTTTATCCACACCGCTTGGCTCCCCAAAAATCGCATAATCCGCCTGGATCCCTTCTTCGACTAGATTTTTTACCCCCTTGCTTGTTCCCTCCTCATCTACAACCCCGGCGACTATTATTCTGCCCGAATTTTCTTTATTTACAAATGCAGAAGCTGCGACAATCATGGCCGCCATTGGAGCTTTAGCATCTGAAGCCCCTCTACCATAGAGTCTGCTATCCTCAATTTTCACTGGTAAGAATCCAGTGACGGTATCCATATGCCCGCAAAGCAGGATTGCCGGATGGCCATGGCCAATCTCGCCTATAACGTTGCCCACTCTATCTTTCCTTACTTTAAAACCAAGATTTTCCATTTCTTTAGCGATAAAATTTGCTATAGCCTCTTCTTTTCCTGAAGGGCTATAGATTTCAAGCATTCTGGTTAGTAGGCGAACCGCGTATTCGTTCATTTTCTTCTTTCTCCAGGATCACATCAAGAATGGAGATCACCTTATCTATGTGCTCTTTTTCAATCACTAGTGGTGGCAAGAACCTGAGAACATTTTTTCCAGCATCGAGGATTATTACACCGTTTTCCAGAGCCCTCGTAAGGACGGATAGAACGTCGAAACGGAGCTCAACTCCAAGCATAAGGCCTAAACCGCGAACTTCGCGGATTATCCAATGCCTAGAATGGAGATCTTCAAGTTTTTCCTTGAAGTATTTTCCTAGGATGGCGGCTCTTTCAGGCAGATTTTCTTCAATAAGCACTTCGATTGCAGCAGAAGCGGCAGCACATACAACAGGGTTACCGCCAAAAGTGGTGGTGTGTTCTCCAACTTTTAAGGAGGCCATAACATGCTCTTTGGCTAAAGTTATTCCAAGGGGAAGCCCGCCAGCTACAGATTTAGCAAGACATAAAATGTCAGGGGTTAATCCCCAATGTTCACAGGCAAAGATTCTTCCTGTTCTTCCAAAACCAGTTTGCACCTCATCAAAAATAAGCAGGATACCCTTTTCCTCGCATATTTCCCTCAAACCCTCAAGGAATCCGGGTGGAGGAAGCCTGACTCCGCCTTCGCCCCTTATAGGCTCCACTATGATGGCAGCTGTCCTATCGGAAATAGCCTCTCTGACTTTTTCAAGGTTATCCGGTGGGACATGCTTGAACTCTGGAACAAGAGGCTTAAATGGAACACGATACTTCCGATCCCATGTAGCAGATAGGGCGCCCATAGTCTTTCCATGAAACGCGCCTATCATAGCGATTATCTCTGGTTTTCCTGTGTATTTTCTAGCCAATTTTAGGGCACATTCCACGGCTTCGGCTCCGCTGTTCGAAAGAAAAACTTTATTCAATCCTTTCGGTGCAATCTGCATAATTTTCTCCAAAAGTGTTGATCGCGCATCATTATAGAGGGAGCCATGACATGAGATGAGCCGTTCAGCTTGTCTCTTTATGGCCTCAACAACTTTTGGATGACAGTGACCGACAATACATGTTCCATAACTTCCACCACAGTCAATGTACTCCCTACCGTTTATGTCCCAGACAAGCGCACCCTTTCCTTTAACGACAACTATGGGACGCTTAGCGTAAACATTTGCCATTAGCCTATCTTCAATTTCAATTATTTCCTTCTCATTCACCAAATATTACCGTCCCACACTCATGCCTTATAGCCGAGGATACAGGGGACCTTATTAGCCCAGAGGAAATTATGGCCTCTTGAACCCCCATTTTAATGGCTTCCATTGCCGCGTAAACTTTGGTAATCATGCCTGGACCAATTTTTTGGAGATTCTTTTCAACTTCTGAAACCGGCATCTTTGGCAAAACCTTGCCTTCCAACATTAGGCCTTCAACATCTGTTAGGAGCACTAGCTTATCCGCTTTAAGGAAACCCGCCACATAAGCAGCCGCCCGATCTGCATCAACGTTAAGCGGCTCAAATTCCTCGCCGATGGCAACAGGAGCTATGACTGGCACATACTTATTCTCTAACAAAAGTCTAATAAGGCGCGGATTAACCTGGTCTATCTTACCGGTGTATCCGCCATCAATGACTCTCTTTCGACCCTTTTCGTCAATTATGACTATCTTCTTTTTCCGATTTGCCCGTATAACGGAACCATCTAAACCTGAAAGCCCAACAGCGGGAACACCGCAACTCTGGAGGGCTAAGACCACTCGCTTATTAATCTTCCCAGCGAGGACCATCATGAAAATTTCGACAGTTTCCCTGTCAGTATATCTACTTCGGAACCCCTCAGGCGAGATTACAAACATTTGCTCCTTTCCAAGCTTAGTTGCTATTTCTGTAACCTCGTCGCCCCCACCATGAACAAGGACCAGGCTGTTTTCTAGAACAAGATTCTTTATGTCCTGGGCAAGATCCAAGGCAGTAATATCTTTTGCTATATCGCCTCCAATCTTAACCACAATTAACATTTCCATCACATCGGATGAAATCCTGGGCTTTCTAGTCCGGTTTTTTCATCAATTCCTAACATTATGTTAAGGCATTGAACACCTTGACCCGCAGCGCCCTTCATCAAATTATCTATAGCGGAGAATATGACAAGCCTTCTGGTTCTGGGATCAATCTCGAAGCCAATGTCGCAGAAATTCGTTCCTATAACAACTTTGGGATCCGGCAGTTGATATAACCCCTTGCGATACTTCACAATCCGTATGAACGGTTCCTTCTCATAAAGCGAACGATACATTTTCCAAACCTCGCTGAGGGCCACATCTCTATTCAGGAAAACATGAATTGAAGCCAGGATGCCCCGAACCATGTTGACAGCATGGGGCGTAAATGCCACGGTTAAGGGATCCCCTGAAAGCAGGCTTAGCTCTTGCTCAACCTCCGCAATATGCCTGTGGTTTACGACGCTGTACGGGCGGACTCCTCCGAAGCGTTCCGGATGGTGTGACGCCAAAGATGGCCGAACCCCAGCTCCCGAGGATCCGGTTTTCACATCGGCAACTATTCGCCCCTTTTCTATGACTCCCGCCTTAACTACAGGGGCTAAGCCCAAAATCACGGCTGTCGACATACAGCCTGGACACGCCACCAGTTTCGCATTTTTAATTTCTTCCCTATGTAATTCCGCGAGGCCGTAGACTGCCTCCTTTAGAAGCTCTGGATTGGGGTGCTTCCAGCCATACCACTTGTCGTAATCCTCGGGGTTTTTCAGTCTAAAATCCGCGCTCATGTCAATTACCTTCAATCCAGCCTCAAGGATTTTTGGAACCAAGGTTACAGCACTGCCATGGGGTGTCGCTGTGAACACTATGTCGCAGTTTTTCACGATTTCTTGGAGGTTCATGGGTGAAAATTTTAGCTGCGTTAATCCACGCAGATTTGGGTGAACTGTGAAAATGTACTCCCCAGCATACTTATCTGATGTTGCTACTGTAACTTCTACCCTTGGATGGAAGATCAGTAGTCGCAGCAATTCCCCGCCAACATATCCTGAACCGCCAATTATTCCAACCCTCAATAGCCCAGCCTCCTAGTCTATCATACTTCTAGCGCATGCAAGCAAGTATTCTGCCAAATTAGCCCCTATGGCGAGTCTGGTTTGCTCCCAGAACTCGGGGCATGAATTTGCCTCATGAAACAGCACATTATCCTTATTCATTTCTACACTCTCATTAATTATTCTCCTTACATTCTCGTACGCTTGGATGCTCCTATACCTTTGAAAGGATTCCTCAAGTTTTTTGTTCCAACTGGCGAAGTCCTTCTTTTTGGCTGCGTCGGCTTTTACAGCTTTAACTTCCCTAAAAGCCCTTGCGAGTTTTTTCAACTCGCCAATTACATAATTGTCATCTGCGTTTTTGTTGTCATAAACTGGGATCATAGCATCGAGAGCCAACATCCAAGCTTCACAATTTCCTGCAATAATCATACCACATTTTGAGGCTAAATCTCTAGCAGCAACGGGCAGGTCTACGTCAAGGACAAAATTTCCAAGGGCTGTGTTCGTTCTGAAGTCTTTGAATCCAGCCCTAGCCATGGCTTTTGGATGGCAGTAAGGCGCTTTTCCCTTTTCCTTGACAACAATTATTCTTAGGTCGTAGAACCATTTTGGAATAAACTCCTGAGCTAAGATGCCGACAGGGTTTATTATAGAAGGCCTTGTTTTTCTAAGTATTTTCAAGAGTTCTGCCCTATTTTTGGCGAGTACAACCCCACGGCCATGAGTGCCCGCATCAGGCTTAACAACAACCATGCCTTCGCCTAATCCTTGTAGCACCAAGTCCGCTATTTCTTCTTCATTGTGTATTCTATTTCCGTCCTTTGTCTTTTCTTGTGCATCGCATGGAACAAAGACTGTTTTGGGCGTCTTAACACCATTTCTACTTAGATGTAGAAGCGTTCTGAATTTGCTAAAGCATAGGAACTCCACGGATAGCGGGTTTATCGCAATTTTCCCTATAGCATCCAAAAAAGTGGCAGCCATCATCCTACGATTCTTACTTTGAACTCTGTTCAAGACAACCTTTACATTTTGTAAAACCTTAGTATGGTCCATTCCTTTACTTTTCAAACCATATCCACATGAGTCTATGCTTATTGAAATTTTACGAAAGGGAATATATGTTAAATCCACGCCCAGTCTCTGAGCGGTTAGCTTAATGCCCATCTCATCCGTTTCTAAGTAATCGCATAAAAGGCCAATACTCATTTTTCAACCTTCTAAGGTTAAGCTAAAGGACAATTTGGGAAAATAGGAGGGTGAATAGGGGTTGGGGTTACTCGCCCCAATCCTCACCCTCAATTATAAGTTCTCTAACTTCTACAGAATCTCCGTTTACTTCGACTACTTCAAGTTCCAGACCGCAGCAGGGGCAACTTAAGACTTCCCCGCGCAGAACCTCGTCTGAAACATCCAGCTCTGAATCGCAGTCAGGACATTTCGCTGTTTTCATTTTCATATTCACCTTAAATTGGGGTCTTGTTAGCGACAAGCTCGCTTTTAACCTTTACGGCGTAACTGTTACAAAGAGAAACTTTTCATGTTCCAAATGGTACATTAATATGGAGACGAGGAACCCGTGTGAAGACACGCTTATATATAAGGGCGGGACGTGTTTTACCCTAATCTTAATCCAACAAATATCATAGAAGTGAATGGGGAATGGCCACAGCAGCTGAGAAAATGCTCGCCAGAGCCTCGGATACCAAGCATGTTGATCCCGGCGAATTTGTAGTGGCGAACGTTGACTTCGTGTTTGCCCATGATGGAACAGCCCCGCTGATGATAGATGTTATCAACGAGTTTCAGGTAAAAACGCTCAAACTTGCCAACAAAAGTGCCCTTTTTATAGACCATGCAGCACCAAGCCCCTCCGTGCAGTCTTCAATTTTACACAAGAAAATGCGGGAATTTGCAGCAAAACAAGGCATTAGGCTTTTTGAAGCTGGAGAGGGCATCTGTCACCAAGTGGTTATGGATCATGGATTCGCCAAGCCCGGCAATATTGTCGTCGGCGCAGACTCTCACACAACCATTCACGGGGCAGTAGGCGCATTCGCCGTTGGCGTAGGAAGCACGGACGCAGCTTTCGCCCTAGCATCTGGGAAACTCTGGTTCAAGGTGCCGGAAAGCATTAAGATAACCTTAAAAGGCAGGCTCGCCCCGGGAGTGCTGTCAAAGGATATAGCTTTAGCCTTGCTCAAAGAATTGGGCACGGATGGAGCCAACTATATGGCCATTGAATATCATGATGAACTCTCGCCTAAACTCTCTACTTCTTCAAGAGCCACCATCTCCAACCTCTCCGCCGAAATGGGGGCTAAGGCAGGAATATTCCCAGCAGAACCATTCATCCCCGACAATGACGCAAAATACATTAAAGAAATCGATTTGGACTGCAGCATCCTTGAACCCCTAATAGCGAAGCCGCCATTACCCTCTAACGTTGTACCTGTCTCAGAGCTTGAGGACATGGAAGTGGATGAGGTGTTCATAGGAAGTTGCACCAACGGCAGGTTGGAAGATTTAGAGATTGCAGCTAGAATATTGAAGGGGAAACATGTGAAAGAAGATGTGCGTTGCATTGTGATACCTGCCTCCAAAAATGTCTACATAAGGGCTTTAGAAAAGGGAATAATAGAAACTTTAGCCAAAGCGGGTTGCACGATAGGGCCGCCTACATGCGGACCCTGTGTAGGCGCCCATATGGGACTCCTAGGCCCAGAAGAGGTGGCTGTTTCAACAGCCAACAGAAACTTTACAGGGCGAATGGGCGATCCGACCGCCAAGATATTTTTAGCCAGTCCGGCGACGGCTGCTGCCACCGCCTTAGAGGGGCGTATTGCTGACCCTAGAAGGTATATGGAGGGCTGAGCACTTGAGGGGAAAAGCCATCAAGCTTGGAGACGACATAAACACAGATCTTGTAATAGCGGGAAGATACAAGTTCCGCTCCGTAACTATTGAGGATATGGCAAAACATATTTTCGAGGATCTAGACCCAACACTAGCCGCCAGAATTAAACCAGGCGACATAATTGTTGCGGGCAAAAACTTTGGATGCGGGTCTAGCAGAGAGCAGGCTCCAAGGGTAATGGTTACTGCAGGCATATCCGCTGTCATAGCCAAGTCCTTTGCCAGGATCTTCTTCAGAAACTCAATAAACGTTGGCCTACCTGCAATAGCCGTTGATCCAACATTCATAGACTCAACATCGGACGGCGACGTTCTAGAAATAAACCTTAAGGAAAGCACCGTAAAAAACGTTACAAAAGGATTAGTTACGAATTTTAAACCCTTCCCACCCCAGCTTATGGAAATAATAGAGGCCGGAGGACTAGTGCCCTACGTAAAAAAGAAGGGCACACTCCTCGGCTGAAAGCTAAAAGAATACTAGGGGTAGCACCCCGGCTCTCTGTGGCTATATTTATCCTCCTTAAGAACCTATGTTATCTTCGAAGTTGAAATCTGACAAAAAGACATTTTATAAAAAATAACATTCATCCTTCCAAAATATCATTTTTATACGTTACTGTGGCTTCTCGCTGACGAGAGGAGACAGGGAGAAAATGGAAAGTAGCACCCTCAAAGTATTGCTTATCATCACAGCCCTAACGGCAGACTCGATTATGCTCTACAACAACATACAATCATCCATGGAGAAGCTAAATCAGCAATTCAACAACATCATGACACAAACAATAGGCTTCTTAGATAACGCATGGGAAACAGCCAAAAAATTCCAAGACCCAAACTACAATTATAACGCATCAGAGCTAGGAAACTTTACAATACCAGAACTACACGTAATAAACCCCACTGAAACAAATTCCACAGGCAACCCATAGAATCAAAATAAGACACATGCTGGGGAATAGGTTTACATATCGGTTCAAATTCAATTTATGTATGCTTGATGTGATAACACTCAACACATGCAAAATATTTCTTGTTCTTTCACTGGTCTATCCTGTTTATAAGATTCTAAACAAAAGAAAATTGCGAGAAGGATTCAACTCTTATAGCACTACAAAACGAGTTTTATATCAACTACACGTTAATGGTTCCAAAGTGGCAGTGATATTTGGATTCATACACGGGATAATAATATCTCCAATAGACCAGAGATATACGATTACAGGATGGCTTTTCGGGATCTTGATGGTCATTCAAATGGGGCTAGGAACCTTTCTCAGCATCAAAACCAAATCTAAACCCATGAACAGGGAAGATTATGTTAAATGGAGAAAGATACGAATAATTAAATGGATTTTGACAATGCTGGTTTTTCTAGCTCTTGCTTTGCATTATCTATTATCTGACTGGTTATTATAACTGGAATTGTGCGCAATTAATGATTTAAACGCCTCATAGAGTTTGGCGCCGGGGAGGGGATTTGAACCCCTGCGGGCCGGAGGCCCACTGGCTATCTTGTCTCTCAGCCCCATCTTAGATTGCTAGCCATGATCTCGACTCTGGTCCTCACACGTTGGATTGTGAGGAAGGCCAGCGCATTAACCACTCTGCCACCCCGGCTATTCAAGGAAACTACTTCATATCCTAAAAAGGATTTCCACTTTCCCAAAAGGAAGTGCTAAAACCGCTTCTTAAAACCCCACAGTCTCTTTAATTGCCGACCATGCAGAATCCCAAGTTAGTATAGCCTCACTAAATCTGCGATATCCACACTATGCTCGTATATCTGCATCAAAGCAGACATCGCTGCGAGAAGATATGGAACTATGTCTGGACTCTGCACTCGAGCATTAGTCTCTATGGTTTCGTAAACCTTAGCTATTTTTCCACGCATATCACTCACGCTAACAGCCAAGGCGACATCGCCAGCCAAGAATGCCCTTACAGCATTCTCATGAGCCTCAAAGCAAAGTTTATGAAATTCAAGAAGGGCCACCTTCAAGGAATCAGCCAACTTTACCCCCCTTAAATTTTCAACCTTATATGCAGCGCGCACACATTCATCGCCAATATTCTCTACAAGGCTGGCTGCCAAACGGAAGTCTAAACACTCAATAGGCTTAACTCCAAGCCTTTCGCTTAAGCTGGGATTCTGAATAATCGTCCTTAAAATGCGTATTAGAAGGAAATATAGCCTATTAACTTCCTCATCACGGGCAATAACGCTTTTCGCCAAAGTAACATCTCCATTAACTATTGCATTAACAACATCACGGTGCATGCCAGCAGCAAGAGCATAGGCCCTCCGAAGGATTTTGTCAGGGGGAAAACTGGAGGGCTCTAGTAAGCACTGCAACACAATCTTCGAATAATCCTCCTCAATAATTTCAAGGCCAACCAATCGACTGGCCGTCCTTTTGACATCTTCCCGAACCTCTAAACCAATGCCATCTTTCCCCTCAACCCTTATAATATCAAAGCCCAAAAGATACTTCCCAGTGATTTCACGACTTAAATAGGGCCCAGGCTTCAGAACGGCAACACGAGGAGAAGGGGTGCTCCCATATTCGGTGTCGACAAGAAGTTTACCATCACTAGTCTCGCTTAGAACAACTGTGGACCCCTTCTTTAAACCATGGCGTTCAGCCCAATCTTTAGGAAGGCACACGAAAAAAGTGCCGCTTGGAGTTTCTTGGACTTTACGAATTTCGCCCAAGCTTGTGCGCCACCCAATACTTAAGCAGATATTAACAGATTTAAACAAAAGATCAAAATATATAAACTTAAACTTAGGTGTTAGTAGTGAACAGCGATTATATATTGGGCATAGATCTGGCTGGAAAAGAAAAGAATCCAACTGGAATAGCATTATGGCTTGGTAAAAGGGTTGAAACTTCCATAATTTACACAGACAAAGAAATTATGCAACTAATAACGGAAAATAAGCCAAAAAATGTTGCAATCGATGCGCCTCTTAAACTTCCTAAAAGAGGCTTGTTTAGAAAAGCTGACAAGGAAATGGTGAAAAGGGGATTTAGAGTTTTTCCACCAGGCTTACCCAGCATGCGAACCCTTACGCTGAGGGCAATCAAACTAAATAAGTTAATAGCCAAAGAAGGAATAAAAATAATGGAGGTTCATCCAACTTCAACACGCAAGGCTTTAAGCATGCCGGTGAAAAATTGGGTTGAAATTCAGAAAATCCTTAACGCCATAGGTATAGAGGGAAGCCCAAAAACTCGCACTTTAACATCACATGAAATAGACGCTATAACCGCTGCCCTAACAGCCTATCTTCATGAACGCAGTTTAACAGAAGCCCTAGGTGATGAGAAGGAAGGGTATATTATAATTCCAAAAAGGCAGGACTGGAGGAACATTATACTGTGAATATGGCAGAGAAACTTCAAAAAGCCGTTGAGCTCACGATCTCAGCAGGATTCCAGCTAGACAGGGACGCATTCGAATTTTTAAACTTAGCAGCTTCAACAGTAGATCCTGTTGAGATAGTAAGCAGGACGCTTGAAAAAATAGGGAAGATGAAAGATAAACCACTGTTCATCGAAAGGCATCTCTTAGAGGAAACGGTGGAAACCCATCACAGAAACCAAGAAACCTTTACCATGTCAGAAATCAAACAACAGCAAGAATTTCTAATTTTAGAGGGAAAGAAAATCTTTCGTCCATACGCAAAAGAAATTGAAGCAGAGATTAATATAATAGAAGACCCAGGCAGCAAATCATGCACGGATGGAACGATTGAAGATTACCTTGAATACTTCAGAGATAGATTCAGGAAAATGGAAAAACTTCTTAGGCAAAGGATCGACGTCAGAGACGCTGTCTCGATCCTTGACGTATTAAAGGCAGCGCCAAGCACCAAGCATAAGATAATTTGCATGGTAACAGAAAAAAGGGAAGCAAAGCAAAGAATACTACTTACCGTTGAGGATCTCCAAGTCAGCGCCACGGTACTTATACCACAAAATGCGCCTCACGAACTCTTAACCAAAGCAAGCAAAATTTTGCCGGATCAGGTGATATGCATCACTGTATTAAAAACAAGGGGTAATCTGCTTATTGCTGAAGACATAATTTTCCCCGACGTAGCCAAAAAAACTCAAAATAGGGCGGCAATCCCAGTCTATGCAGCACTAACCTCTGACATGCATGTAGGCAGTACAATGTTTCAAAAAGAAGCCTTCAACAGGTTTATCCTATGGCTTAATGGCAAATATGGAAATGAAAAAATGCGTGAGATTGCCGGTCATGTGAAATACGTTTTGATCGCAGGAGACATTATCGATGGAATTGGAGTTTATCCAAATCAAATTAAAGAATTATCGATAAGGGATGTCTACGCACAGTACAGACTTGCTGCAAAGCTCATTGAACAAATTCCAGACTATATAGAAGTAATAATTATACCTGGGAATCATGACACACCGAGAAAAGCTCTACCTCAACCTCCACTATCTGGGGAGTATCTCGAGCGGCTACAAGAGTCAAGAAAGGTTTACTCTTTAGGAAACCCAAGTTTGTTTAGCCTACATAAAGTTGAGGTATTAATGTATCATGGGCGCAGCCTTGATGACGTTATATCAACTGTTCCTGGAATGGAATACGATCATCCAGAAAAAGCCATGTCGCTTCTCCTACAATACCGCCACTTGGCGCCGGTTTATGGGGCAAAGACGCCGATATCACCTGAACGCAGAGACTTTTTAGTCTTAGAGCGCCTACCTGACATATTTCACTCAGGTCACATTCACACTTTAGGACACACAAACTACAGAGGAATTCTTATAATCAATTCTGGCTGCTGGCAAGCGCAAACAGATTATATGAGAAGGCTAGGAATTACACCAATGCCGAACCTTGTCCCAATTGTAAACCTGCAAACCTTTGATGTTGAAGTTCTATCCTTTAATTAGGATACTCCTCTGGCAATTAAGCGTGCAACCCTTAAAGGTTCAGGAATTCTGAGGATGGAAAAAGCCTTTAAAAGGCCCTCAGACCATTCAATATCTTTTCCTATGCTTTCAATATAGAGTGGTGGCGCATTATCCACAACGTTCACCTCAATAATTGGCCCAAGTTTCTCAAAAGTTTGCCATCGAACCCTCCAGTCCTTAAAATGCCGCTTAAGGGCTCTTTTAACAGCCATATTATTTGGTTTTACTCTAGAAACAACCACCACTGGCTTACGAAATGCCTTAAAAAGACAGAAGGGGTCAATAATGTTAAATCCTGCAAATGAAACTCCAGCAAGCATGATCGCATCAAATGTCCACTCGGTTAAGGCTTTAACAACCTTTTGCGTTGCGTCTAAACCATCAACTTTTACCCCTACAAATTTTAAGTCAGCAATTTTTAAGCCATCAAAGAGCACTAACGCCAAGAGCGTGTTCTTTGAAATGCCCCTCTCAAAGCTACCATCCTCGATTCCTATTACGCGAAGCTTCCGCAAGGCATTTCGGCTCATAATCAACCAAACGTCCAAGCCTAGCATCATTAGCGAAGGCCTCTTTAATAAGGGTGCGCGTAACCTCCAATCTAATTTTCTTTGTCCTCCCATAGCGCCCCATATTAACAATTTGTGCATTTAAAATCCCTAACACGTCAAGCTCGTTTATGAGAGTGCTTACACGCCGCTGGGTTAATGGAGCTATTGACAACTCTCTACATAATTCGCTATAAACCTCAAAAATGTCGCCTGTAATAGCCTTATAACCATTTGCCTTAGAAAGCTGAAAAACGCTTAAAACAACAAGCTTTGAATGAAGTGTTAAATTTGCCAAAGCTTCAAGAACCCGATTATGTTCAATAATCTTCTCAGCCTCCCTAATATCATCCTCAGTAATGACACTTGAACCCTTGCGCTCTGCAACTTCTCCAGCAACTCTAAGCAGGTCCAAGGCTCTGCGGGCATCACCATGTTCTGCAGCTGCCAGAGCTGCACAAAGGCTTAGCGCTCCTTCGCTCAACACACCATCATGAAAAGCCATTTGCGCCCTCTCATACAATATATCTTTTAACTCACTTGCATCATATGGTCGAAAGACTATTTCCTCTTCACTAAGCGAACTCAAAACTCTTGGATCTAGGAACTCCTTGAGTCTAAGGTCGTTAGAGATTCCAATTATCGAAACTTTACTTTCAGATAATGTTTCATTAATTCTGGTAAATTCATAAAGTAGGATATCGCTTCGATTTTTAACAAGCACGTCTACCTCATCTAAAGCCACTATAAAGGTTATTCTAAGCCCATCCAAACTCACTCTAAATCTATCAAAAACCTCGCTAGAAGACAAACCCGTAAAAGGAACAGACAAACCTATGCTCCGACACAGAGTTGATAAGATCCTATATTCGGTACCAGCTAAACGACAATTCACATAACAAAAACTAACTGGAGCATTAATTTTTCTAGCCATTATTTCAAGAGAGTTTAATACATATTTTGTAACTGCAGTTTTTCCTGTACCTGTCTTTCCATAAATAAAAATGTTGGAGCATCTTGAACCTTTAAGGACAGGAGCTACAGCCTCGCCTAGACGCCTTATTTGCTCTTCACGATGAGGAAGCCTTTCCGGTAAATAATCATGGCGAAGAACATCCCTGTCTCTAAAAATGCCTGTACTATTAATGATTTTATTGAACACATCATCAAGTATGTTTGTGTCATTCATGTTTCATCCCTGCTTGAGTAGAGCGTTAGTCAGTTTTAAAAATAAAGAAAATAAAGAGCATCGTACAGAAAAGTGAATTGTGAACCTAAAAATCTTTTAGAGAAAGAAGGAGAGACACCCCTTTGTTTCAACTGGAAACTCTGAAACAACAACTAAGTTATTAAGGTTCTAAACGAGGAACATACTCTGAAAGGTCAAGTGACTTTTGAAGTTTTAAAAATTGCTATTAAAAAAACTAAATGTAACTTAAGAGAAAATTAAAGCAAGGATAAGCTAACATTTTTGGGACAAGTTCGCTGTAATTCCAATGGAAATTATGGGGTGTGTCCCTATACTGTTAACAAAATTTCCATTATAGCAACGGGTGAAAATCTGCTTATCAAAATTTTTACTTAAACATGAGTTTCACAATGATGTGAAACTTCTTGTGAAATTCATTGCAATAGCTCACTTATGCGCTTTAAATATATTCAAAAATTTATTTTATACGTTTTTTGGGTCTATTTTTTGTGAAAAAGCAACCCCATTATTTCTACTGGAGATAAATCAAAAAATAATCTTTAATTTCCAGAACTATTTTTGGATAAGAAGTGAAGTCTGTTAATAAAAATCTTTGAAAAAATAACTTATTTTTTGGATAAAACCTTTATTTTTACCCATATTTACTTTTATTTTCACCACAACAGTTATAACTTGTGAAATGTAAAATTGTGAACAAAATATAGGTGACAGACTCTAATGCCTGCAAGGAAGATGCGCTTCGAGGTCTTTGATGGTGAAGGTAATAAATATAGTATATCATTTGAAGGCAACATCACACGTGACAAAGTTCTAAAAATACTAGATATGATTGAATTACTCGGCGGGGCCCCCAGCGAGATCAATTCTTCCACATTAAATGTCTCAAATTATGAAAATTCAAAATATATCAGAGTGCTTACTGTGATTCAGAAGCATTTCCCAATATCGTGGTTTTCTTCTAGAGATATTCAAGAAACCTATGAAAACGAATTTGGAGAGCCTATTAGCCTAAGTACCGTTGCAACATATTTGTCGAGAATGGTAAATAGAGGTGTACTTATTAAAACAGGCACTCAAAACCGGTTAAGATATAAAATAGCCCTAAAATTATCAAATGCTACACTGAAAGGTCAGATGCTTTAGCATTTATTGTTTTTTACACGGATTTTACGCTATCCTCCTTCTTCAAGAGGTTTTCCATTTCCTTTTTTATGCTATACCTAAAAGGAATTTTGCCTGAATCTCTCTCTAAGTATCCTTTCTCGTATAGTTTTTTCATAAGTCTTGCAGTATGTTCCCTGCTCAGTCTAATCCTTTCTCTGATCTCTGGAGATGTTTTAGGCCCTTCTGCCGCAAGCATCTCCAAAACCGCTAGTTCTGTCTTTGTTAATGGTTCGAAAACTTTCTCTCTCCTGATGGGCATGACAGCTTCAACATTTGGCTCTGATGGCTCCAATAGTGTTTGAACTTTCTTCTCGAGAGATGAGAGCCTATCTACTAGAGTTGCATGTGATGCAACAATATCACGTGTTGCCTTTTCAATATCACCTAATTTTGCTTCCAAATCCTTAAAACTGTTAGATTCCAATGCTCTCGCTTCTATGCCATTTATCCTTCCTTCTAAAGTGGATATTCTTTGTAGGGCTTCTTCACTTTTGGCGTAGACAACATTAACTTTGCCCGTCACGATTTTCAATGATTCCATAGCGCTTTTCAACTCTCTGCTGAAACTAATAATTATGTCATTAAAAGTCTCTTTTACTTCCTCGTATTCATGCTTAACTCTTATAATGTGGTTAGAATATGCCAGAGCAGCACTTATCGCCACAATTAAAAAACCACAGGCTAAGAACATTAGGATTATTTCAAGCATATTGATCTCCCATTCGTTGCATCACACATCACAGATTATTACCCAGCTTATAAGCATTCTGGTCTATAATAGTAGGCGGTTGTTATGTTCAATAAAGGTAAGTATTGTGATTTGTGATGTCACCTTTATCTTTTGAAGAAGGTTTCGCTAACCGCTTAAGTTCCATTTCCAGTTCGGTTCTTAACATCCTTAAAAAATTTAACTTGTTTTCTAATTGTTCAGGGTCTGCTGTTAAGTCTTGATGTGCCGCTATGTATTCTTGTAGCTTGTTCGCAATTTCGATGTAAGGGTATAAGGCTGTACTCTCAAATATCCCTAAATAACCTAAAAGCAGTATAGTATAAACGGATTTTATTACATTTTCTTCTGCTTGCTTTAGGGTCCTATTAAATGATCCACGACTTATTTTTGCCTTTGTTAATCTTAATCTGGCTTTTTCTTCGTATTTTAGCGATTTACCTGAAATATTATCAGCTAAAATATCTATAAGCAAAGTTTCAAGCTGAACTTTTGTCAAATTGCTATTTTTGGACAATATTTTAGTAATAGGATCTTCTAACGCCTTTTTTATCCAAGATTGAACATTTTCTTTTAGTTCCATTTTTTATTCCGTTGCGACCTTTTTATTGAATACACTTTTGTATACAAACTATCAAATAAATACTTAGTTCTCACGAAGAATCCTAAACCTATGAGAAGTATTAACTGCCCGCTAAAAGTCGAAAAAAGTTCAAGTGTGTTTTAAAATGTACAGGAATTTTGCTTCCATCAACACTGTTACAAATTAAATTTTTCAGAGATCTATGAAGGTAGCCTTGTAAGTTATTGCTCCACTTCGTTCATTTGTACTAGTTAAAATAAGGAAAGTTATTTGTTAAATGCGATAAATATTCGGCTTTTTGATGTGATATCACTCATCACTTTAAGATTGTATGTGATGTCATGTTGCACCTCTTCATCACAAACGTAATGCTGGCTTCCCGTTATGTTTTTAGCTTTTTACTTTTAGTTTAGGTCATTAACATTCCAAGAGTGTTTTTAATTGCCGCCTGTTTAATTATCTATTCCAATGTTTTCAAAGATAACAACATGCAACTTTTGTTTTGAATTTGATGTTTTAGCCTTTAATTCATGGCGGGTTTTTGACAGGTTAAATACTTCCTCGCTTTTTATGTCATCACCCTTGTTTTGGGTATGCTAGGGCAAATTATAGTGTCTACAATTGCTTTACATGTCAGTTAACTCCTTCTCAAGCTTGATCATTTACACCGCTTAATCCATTATTTAAATCAAGGTGTTGAAATCACATTAAAATCACCATTAAAATCACGATTGAAATCACTTTATAGAAATCACATTAAAATCACCATTAAAATCACATCAAAATAACTGTTTCTTAAATGGTCATATCTTTCTCAATTATTAATCGCCATTTGGTTCTTTCCGAACCGGAGAAGCGGGTCCAAATCACCCGGAAAACCAAAAATGCCCGTTTGCAGAGAGCGCAGTCTTCTATTAGCTCCATTGTCTGTCTATCAGCCCGTCCAATGGCTGAAGACAAGATAAGCAAATTGAAGAAGCGTGTATAAAAAGCGCAGTGTAAGGCTTTAGGTTCCTTAGTTGTCGGCAAAGGTATGGCGAGGGTTTTATTTAAGCTGCCTGAAACCAGAAGCTTGTTTCTGGAGTGTTTGGAATTTTAAGCGTTATTGAAGTATTTAGAAGGGCCTCCTATGACTTGCTATACGTTATCCTATCTGTTTGTGCCCCAGTTCTTTTATTATAATGTTCTGAGTTATTTACAGATTCATAATTACCTTACTTGCGTAATGGTCGGACATGCTGGATAATCTTACCTTTAGTCGCTAGTGATAGACACTTATAATTTCTCCTAATAGCTCTAAAATTTTCTCTTTTTGATTTTGTTCGTCCCGCATCTAAAACTAAGTGTCATGGCGATTGTTATAGAGGTTAGGCAAATATTTAAGGACGAAGATTAAATTAATGATTGCTAAAGAGTGAAGGGGATTATGGGAAGAAGAAGACGAAAGGTTGTTCGCATTCCAAAGAAACGGTTACCAAAAGTTTTTTCGTGTCCTATTTGCGGTAAACAAGCTGTCCGTGTAGAGCTATTCCACGATGAAGGGCGTGCAGTTGTGAGTTGTGGTAGCTGTGGCGTGAGGGAAAATTTTCCGATCAAGGGGATCCTTGAAGAAATCGATGCCTACTGTATGTTTGCGGACAAAATATATAGTGGACTTAAAAAGGCTGACTTTCATGGGTGACGGCAATGGCTGGTGCTATTGAGAAGTACCTAATGAATAAGATAGAGTCCGAGGGAGCGATCCACATAACCCTTATTGACCCTGAAAAAGTAACCCCTCCTCAAGCATTGTTAATAGCTCAAAAGGCTGTTGAAAGTGGAACCTCTGCAATCATGATTGGTGGCTCGACTTTTGTTTCAGTAAGACATCTGGACGATGTAGTTAAAAGTGTTAAGCGTGCTGTGAAGGTTCCAGTAATACTGTTTCCCAATAATATTACTGGAATAAGCCGATATGCGGATGCAATATGGTTTATGTCACTTATAAACTCGGTTGACCCGTATTTTTTGATGGGTGCTCAAATATTGGGTGCCCCTTTAGTTAAAAAATATGCTATAGAGCCCATACCGATGGGTTACATAATTGTTGGAGAGGGCGGAACGGCTGGTATTGTCGGAAAAGCAATTCCAATACCGTATGATAGGCCTGAACTGGCTGTTGCACATGCATTGGCAGGACAATACCTAGGGATGCGCTTCATATATCTGGAAGCAGGATCGGGGGCAAAAATGCCAGTTCCTCCGGAGATGATCCGCCTTGTTAGCCATGCAATTGATGTCCCGCTAATCGTCGGCGGGGGAATAAGATCAAAAGAACAAGCTTTTAATGCTGCTGCCGCTGGAGCTAAAATAATAGTTACGGGGAACATCACAGAAACAGGACACGTTAAAGATAAAATTGCCGAAATTGTTGAAGGTATAAATGCTGCAAGATTGAGAGCTTGAATAGGCAAGATTTTTGTTTTAATATTGAAAACCAAAATAATCTGATACTGCTGAGAGTAGGTGGGAGACTTGTCTAAAATGATTATGAGCGAAACTTACGCGGAATACGTGAAAAGCTTGGAGCGACAATTTGCACAACTCTATGAGATTGGCATGAAGGCTCGGGGCAAAGGACTTGACCCAGTAGGGCATCCCGAAAGTGTTATTGCAAAGGATATGGCTGATCTTGTTGAGGGACTTATCGGCCCTAAAGGTGTTGCTGAAAGAATAAGGGAATTAAGCACTAAACTTTCGAGAGAAGAGATTGCTTTCAAGATCGCTGAGGAAATTGTTTACGGAAAATTTGGGCACATGGAACCTGAAGCAGCAGCGCAGCAAGCTGTATGCACAGCTTTAGCAATTTTAACCGAGGGACTTACCGCCGCTCCTGTTCAGGGCATTACGAAGGTAAAGATTAAAAACAACAGCGACAGAACAAAATATCTCGCAATCTATTTTGCTGGTCCTATACGTTCAGCAGGTGGGACTGATCAAGCTTTAACTCTTGTTATCGGCGATTTTGTCCGTAGAATTCTAGGTCTTGATCGCTATAAGCCCACTGAAGAGGAAATTGCAAGATTTATTGAAGAAATTAGGCTTTATGAGCGCTATGTAGGGCGCTTCCAGTATCACGTTTCTGACGAGGAATTACAGAAGGCTTTGCGTTGGCTTCCCGTAGAAGTAACTGGAACCGAAACAGACCCTGTAGAGGTTTCTTCTTACCGTAACCTTCCCCGTATTGAAACAAACAGAGTTCGGGGTGGCGCTTTGCGTGTTGTTAACGACGGAATTGTGGGACGAGCATCTAAGGTTTTAGTTATTGTTGAAAAACTTGGCATTGTGGGATGGGATTGGCTAAAGGAAATTCGCAAGATGTCGGAGAAAAAATCTGCTGGATTCATGGATGATGTCGTTGCAGGGCGTCCAATATTCTCTTTCCCTTCTGAGCGTGGCGGTTTCCGATTAAGGTATGGACGTGCCAGGAATACCGGATTATCTGCTGTTGGAATTCACCCAGCAGCAATGCTTGTCTTACAAAATTTCATAGCAGCTGGCACGCAGTTACGCTTAGAGCTTCCTGGAAAGGGCGGTGTTGCCCTTCCAGTCGATTTCATTGAGCCTCCCATTGTAAAATTGAAAGACGGCTCGGTGGTTAGGGTTACATTAGAAAACTTCCATGCGATTAAGGATGAAATTGATAAAATTCTCTTTTTAGGAGACATTCTTATCAGTTTTGGCGATTTTCTCTATCAAGGTAGAAGCTTAAGTCCATCAGGTTATGTTGAGGAGTGGTGGGCTGAAGAGCTAAAGGAGAAAATTCTTTGCTTTAATGGAGGGCTCCAAGAAGTAGCTTCTGAGACAGGAATTCCCGCCGATAGAATTAAAGGTTTTTTGAAGGATCCCTTCAGGATTAAACCAAATTTTAAAGAGGCCATTACATTATCTCTGAAAATCGGCCTGCCTTTACATCCAAGTTTCACATTCTTCTGGAGCAACCTTGAAAGTATAGCGGACCTTTTAACTTTGAGGAATTGGCTTCTTTCTACTGAAATAGTTCATACAGGCGACTTTGCCCTTAATATTTCAGGAAATATGGATATCCAGGCTAAAAAACTCTTGGAGAAAATTTGCTTACCACATAAAGTTTTTGATGGGAAAATTATTATCGATGGCGAGGAGGCTTATGCTTTTGCCGTATGCCTTGGCTATGGAAAAATGGACGCTTCAGTTTCTTCTGCTAAAAACGTCTTAGAAGCTATTAGATTGCTTTCAGGAATATGTGTCAGAGATAAAGCGATTTCCTTTGTAGGTGCGAGGATGGGGCGGCCAGAAAAAGCAAAAAGACGTGAAATGGCGCCACTTGTCCATGTCCTCTTCCCAGTAGGATTGGCTGGAGGTTCGCAGAGAGATCTAGTGGAGGCTTCAGGACGTGAAACAATTTTTGTTGAAGTTGTTAAGCGTAAGTGCCCCGTTTGTAAAACGTTTAAGCCCACTTTAAGGTGTACAACATGCAACTCTACAACAGTGATTGAGAGGGTTTGTCCGAAATGTGGAAAAATCCTCGATAGTGATACTTGTCCCATTTGTAAAGTTCAGGGAGTAGCCTATGAAAGGCAAGCAATTAACATTAAAGAGTTGCTTGAGGAAGCTTGCAAACGTTTGGGGGTATCACTCCCAAAAATCCTGAAAGGCGTGAAAGGACTAACAAACGAAACAAGAACTCCTGAGATAATTGAAAAGGGGATTTTGCGGGCGAAGTATGGCCTTTCCGTTTACAAGGACGGAACTGTTCGCTTTGATGCAACAAATGCCCCGCTAACACATTTCAAGCCGCAGGAAATTGGGGTGTCCATTGAGAAACTGATACAACTGGGATATATAAATGACATCTATGGAAACCCGCTAACAAACCCAGAACAGACATGCGAACTAAAGATTCAGGATGTTATTATTCCAATAGCATGTGCTGAATACTTTGTTCGCGCGGCAAATTTTCTTGATGATCTTTTAGAAAAAGTTTACGGAATTCCGCCCTACTACAATGTGAAAAGCGTTAATGACTTGGTTGGGCATCTAGTGATAGGCTTAGCCCCTCATACATCTGCCGGCGTGTTAGGACGCATTATAGGGTTCACAAACACTAATGTCTGTTATGCTCATCCTATTTGGCACTCTGCTAAGCGAAGAGATTGCGATGGTGATGAGGATGCGCTCATGCTTGCCCTAGATGTTTTATTAAATTTTTCAAGAGAATATTTACCAGCTCAGATAGGTGGTATTATGGACGCTCCATTACTTATTGTTCCTATCATTAACCCAAAAGAAGTGCAGAGACAAGCCCACGACTTTGACGTTGCTGGAACTTACCCACTGGAATTTTACAAAAGAAGTCTGGAAATGGCGGAAGTAAAGAACGTAAGCACCTTGATAGACCTTATTGGGCATAGAATTGGAACCGAGGCGCAATTTGAAGGTTTTCAGTTTACAGTACCAACTTCAGATATTAGCGCAGGCAATAATGAAAGTGCATATAAACGCCTTAAAACAATGATTGATAAACTGCGCGGTCAACTTGAGCTTGCAGAAAAAATCGAAGCCGTAGACGCCAGAAAAGTAGCACTAAAAGTTTTAACAAAACATTTTATTAGGGATATGGCTGGAAATTTAAGAGCTTTTTCAACGCAAGGTTTCCGCTGCAGAGTCTGTAACAAAAAATTCCGCCGTTTACCATTACGGGGAAAGTGCCCTATGTGTGGTGGCGGGCTAACATTAACGGTTTTCCGTGGAGGCATAGAGAAGTATTTAGAGGTTGCCGAAAACATAACAAGGAAATATGAGCTTCCCAAATATTATGCACAAAGAATTTTGCTTATAAAGGAGGAAATAGCCTCCATGTTTGAAAGCAGAAAACCAAAGCAGATAAGCCTAACGGATTTTGCTTAAACCTTTTATTTCTAAAACCAAATTTGTTTATGGTAGTATATGCCTAAGGAAACTTATCATCCAAATGCCTATCTGCTTGACTTTAGAAATAATAGACTTGGATTAAAGGCAAGGTCCATTATCCTAAATACTTTAGAAAAAGGCGGAGTGGAAGCTAAAATTATAGCTAAACAGACAGGCTTACCCTATAGCGTAATTATGCATCACCTTAAACTTTTGGAGAGAAGATTAATAGTACGTAAAAAAGGTAAGAAGCCCTCTTTGTGGGAACTAACAGGGCTTGGTCAAAAACGGTTGCAATAGGTATAAAACCCTAAAGTGGGCATTGGCAAGGTAAAGACTTACACTTGGGACAAATGCCATTATATTTATCGCTGACGGCCTTTTCAAGGTCAACATCTACTACGTTAGCCAGAGACGCTAACCATGCAATTGCGTCGGCAAACTCGCTTTCAAGTGCATGTTTATCTGCTCCTTGAAGCGCTTCCCCCTAACTCTGCAATTTCCTCAACAAGCCATTCAAAAGTTTTCTCGGGACCTCTTTGCAGATCCCTTGGAAAATATAGGCGCCGCATTAATTCTTGGAGCTCATTTATATGCATGCATCTCCTCCCTCATTGCCCTTGAGACTTTTTTGTCCCTTAGATATTATATGAATCACTTTCACACCCTTCTCTTCTAAGTAAGCCGATATAAACCTTCTATGGCAGTATTTTGGATTTGGTTCCATGCACATTATACAGATCCTTTTCTCTGAGGCTATTTTAAGCATTTTTAGGATTCCTTCTTCGAAAAGTTGGGTCTTCATATGTTTTTCATAGCCTCCCTTTCTAAAGCCGCCTAGCTCTCTGCCTAGCCATAAATACTCGATACCATTCTCTGGAAGCCATTTCTCCAATTCCTCTTTTTTGAAATGTGTAATTTTAGATGTTGGAAAACTACGGACATCTACTACAACTTGGATTTTATGTTCTCTTAAAAGCTCCAAGAATATGCTTGGAGAACGGTTACTGTGCCCAATGGTCCATATAATTTTCGGCAAATGGTGCTTCACCCACTATAACATCCTGTTAGCGCACTATAACTTTTGGCTTCTATTGAAGATGCGCAATGTTAATAACAAAGAGGAAAGAACAAGATAATAGGCGAACCAAAAATGAGCAAAAGAAGGAAAAAGGATTCATCTCCTATGCCTGCTACTGGCGCTGGTTTGTTGAGGTTCTTTGAAGAGGAAACCGAGGGGATTAAAGTAAAGCCTGAAGTCTTAGTGGCAGTCTCAATAGCTTTAATAATAATATGTATTTTGGCTAACATCTTCTTTTAAGCTACGCTTGGCGGCGGGCATTTGAATGTAGAACTTCTATTCTCTGAACGGAATTCAAGTGGATAAATATCTCACTTCTCTCTTCCCTGCTTGCAACTTGTGGTATGGGCTGAGCAATTGTTGACCGTAATACTATCGCCTCTGCGTTGGAAAGCCATATCCCTGCAGGTTCCCTAGTAACAGCAGCTAATGTTCCCTCGAAACCATAGGAAGGATCTAAAATAACCCTAACGCTCTTCCCTAGATACTTCTCCAGCATGTGAAATATTGTTGGCGGTATCGATTGTTGCTCAGGCATAGGCTCTGCACCCTTTTAATTGACATTTTAAAGATAAAACGGTTGCTCTTTCGGAAAACTTCGGATACACTTTTTAATTGAACTCATCCGTATATTACTTTATTCACATGATTAAACTTTTGCGTCAATTTAATATGCTTGACTGGATTTCTATTAAAATCCGCTTAGTCGGGTGTTAACTTGGCTGTTGATGACATATATAATCAGCACATGGACAGTGCTGTTAAATATTACTCATCTTTATTTGCACTGCCGGCATACAACCGCATAGTTACTTATACGACGGTGGCATGCGTCGCTGGAGGGTTATCCTCTGCTCTTGTCTTTCATCCTGATTTTGAAGGTCTAATTTTGGGCTTACTTTTTGGTTTGGCTCTTACCCTTATAACCTTGTTATCTAATAATCTGGTTGCCCTTGCCCTAAGGGGGGATCCTATTTATGATGTGCGACGTTCGGCGGGTCTCTCTCTTTTTTCTTGGATTCTTTGGGACATATTTACCCTTATGGGCGGTGTGGCTGCAGCGCTGTTCGCAGCTGAGTGGGCTATTAAACTTTGCCTTTTGGGTTCTTCTGTTGCCTTGATACTTAGATTCGTCGTTTTGTATTCCACGTCATCTATTAGTTATAAGCGTATTTTTGTTGCCTCCGTGCTCCAACCATACTTTGGCATAGCTGCATACACTCCTTTATGGTTAAGCAAAATAAGCATCGAAGAAATAATTATATACTCGGCTTACTCTTCAGCCATATGCTTTACCTCAAGTTTTGCTTTTCTCTACCTCATAAACCGTGTGGGGAAAAGAATTGTTAATGTTCCCTCACTTTCAATTCTTAAGGCTTTTTTATTAAACTGGATTGCCGATCTAAACACACCATTTGAGGACATTTTAGAAGAACTAAGCGTTGAAAGGGACATTGAAGTTTCAATATTAAAATTTGAAAATCAGAAATCTGAAACCAAAGTTGTTATAATCCTGCCATCTGTTCATCCGGGACCGTTTAAGAATATAGGAAGTAGCTTTTTACCATCAATGCTTAAGAAAGCCGTTGAGCAGAAATTCAATTGCGTTGCCTGTGTTCCGCTGGGTTTACTTGGGCACGATCTAGATCTGGCCTCTCAACTCCAAAACCAGAAAATAATTGATCAGACGCTTAAGTCCCTAGAAGATGTTGAAAGTTTTGAGGCTGGTGCAACTCCATTAGTAAAGGTCCGTAATGGTTTTGCTACTGTGTGCTGCCAAATTTTCGGCGATATAGGCCTTGTTACCTTTTCTCTTGCCCCAAAAACGACAGAAGATCTGCCTCAAGAATTGGCGTATTTTGTTAATATGGAGGCTAGAAAATATGGAATTAATTCATGTATGGTTGTAAACGCTCACAATAGCATTAACGGCTTTGTAAACCACAAAGAAACCATGGAGTCATTAAAGGCTGCTGCCTCTCTATGCCTAAGAGAAACAACTTCCACCAGCAAAAAGCCATTCAAGGTAGGAGCATCCACTATAATGCCAAAGAATTTTGGCCTCAAAGACGGTATGGGACCTGGCGGAATAACCTCTATAGTTGTTGAGGTTGATTCTCAGAAATTTGCTTACGTTATTATTGATGGGAACAATCTAATTTCCGGTCTGCGTGAAAAAATTCTCTCCTCATTATGTGAACTTGGTTTCAGCGAGGGCGAAGTTCTCACTACAGATACCCATTCTGTAAATGCTTTGACTTTGACCCCAAGGGGCTATAATCCTGTAGGCGAGGTTATTCCACATGATATACTAGTCAACCACATTAAAGAAGCCATTAAAGAGGCAATTGCAAAGATGGAAATTGTGCAAGTTGGTTATAAGCGCATTGTAATCCCCAAAGTTAAAGTCATTGGAAAGGAGCCGCTGGAAAAGCTGTGTATGCTTCCAGATGAAACCACAAAGTTAGCTAAAAGAATAATAGCTCCAATTTTTGCTACAGCGATTGCGTTTCTTATGCTTTTTATGCTAACTTTAATGTAAGGTTGTCTCGGGCTGTTATAATTTTATGGAAAAATATAAGAACCCCGAGATGGAATGTCTTTTATAACATACTATCTATTGCAAGGATTGTGAAAGGTGGGACCATGACAGAGGAAAAACAGAAAAAATCAGAAAGCGTGAGTAAGCAAGCTAGCGAAGGTGTAGTGCTAATTGGCAAAAAACCAATAATGAACTATGTCATAGCATGCTTAACATTCTTTAACTCCGGCGCTCAAAAAGTTGTAGTTAAAGCCAGAGGACGAGCAATTAGCAGGGCTGTAGACACGGTCGAGTTGTTGCGGCGGGCTTTCATGAAAGACCTACAACTTGGCGACATTTCCATAGGCACCGAGGAGGTTGCAAGAAGCGACGGACAGAAGACAAATGTTTCGACGATTGAAATTACCTTAACCAAACCATAAATAAGCATTCCAATAGCTGGCTGAAAGCATGTTTCCTTTTTCTTTCTACTAGGTGGTGTGCTAACTATTATTATGTAAACCTTTTTTTGTGAAAGCCCTTTATGATGTTAATGCAAGCACTGTAAAAATGGGGTGGTAGCATGTTCGATCATACTAAAATAGTGGTGACACCCCCAGGACCGAGAGGAAGAGAAATTGTACAGAAGGATGAGCAGTTAATTTCCCCTTCTTATAATCGTTTTTATCCGCTAGTTGTTGAATCGGGCAGAGGATACATCCTTAAAGATGTTGATGGGAATGAGTATATTGACTTTGCCTCTGGGCTCTTGTGTTTAAATGTTGGACATTGTCATCCAAAAGTTGTTGAGGCCATAAAAAGGCAATGTGACAGTTTTCTGCATGTTTCAAATGCCTTTTACTCCAGTGAGATCGTTAACCTTGCTGAACAGTTAGCAAAAATTACCCCTGGGGAATTTGCAAAGAAGACTTTTTTTGGCAATAGTGGGTCAGAAGCCATTGAGGCAGCTCTTAAACTATCAAAGTGGTACACCCGGAAATCGATTTTTATTGGTTTTATTAACGCTTTTCACGGTGGGACGTTAAGCGCCTTAGCCTTCGCTTCAATTAAGCCTAGCCAAAGGGCTTATTTCTCACCATTTATGCCTAGCGTTGCCCATATACCTTATCCTTACTGTTATCGTTGTCCATTCAAACTGTCATATCCTGAATGCGACTATTGGTGTGTAGACTTTATAGAGGAATATGTTCTGCAAAAATATGTCCCTCCAGAGGATGTAGCAGCAATCCTTTTTGAACCCATACAAAGCGATGGTGGTGTTATTGTTCCCCCGCCAGAATACTTTCAACTGTTAAAGAAACTTGCCGATAAGCATGGTATTTTACTTATAGCCGATGAGGTGCAGACTGGAATTGGCAGAACTGGAAAGTGGTTTGCCATCGAGCATTGGAATGTTGCACCTGAAATTTTGTGTTGTGGAGGCGCTTTGGCTTCAGGATTGCCTTTAAGTGCAACAATTGCGAAGTCTAAAATAATGGACTGGATTAGCGGTTCGCATACAAGCACTTTCGGCGGCAACCCTCTTGCATGCGCCGCTGCTATTGCTGTTATCGATGTAATCAAGGAAGAGCGGCTTTTAGAGAATGCAAATAAGCAAGGAGCCTATATTATGAAAAGACTTGCCGAGTTAAAAGACAAATCTAGTATAGTGGGAGATATTAGGGGAAAAGGTTTAATCATAGGCATAGAAGTCATCGATAGCAGGGAAAGAAATAAACCGTCTGCTGAGAAATCTTTTGAGATTGTTGCTCGTTTATGGAAGCGGGGGGTTATAACAACTACTTGTGGGCTTTCGACTGTGAGAATTGCCCCACCACTCAACATAACTAGGGAGTCTATAGATGTTGCGCTTGAAATTATTGAAGATACTATAAAAGAAGTTGAAAAGGAAGACTAATTCTTCTTTAGAATGTTGAAGGTTTTGCAATTACCTCTTTTATTCTAAGGTTAAAGAAATTTGAAGAATTAGCAGGCTGTATCCTTAAAGCCGTATCTGCACCTCTAGCAGTTCCAGCAATGGCAACGATATCTCTATCTAATGGGATCAGTCCGGCGTCAGCTGCCATTAAGGTTATTTCTACACATACCTTTGTTCCTTCTCCCATAATCCTCAGAGTGTTAGCAATAAGCTCTAGGGGTTGAATAGTTCCAAATTTATTTCTTATGGCTCTTTCTACGCTGCTTAATGCATGGGTTCCGGTGAAAATTTTTCCACCGTTTTCCAAAATTTCCTGCTTATAATTTTCTTTTAGTTCATTCTCGCCTGGTCGCGTGAAGCCAAAGCAGTGCGTAACAACCACGACGTTGTATCCTTTAAAAACTCTAGAGGCTTTAGCCCCTGTCTCACCTGTTGTTGAGGCTACAACGATATCTTTTAGCCCTTCTTTCTCCATATACCCCTTTGTGAGGTTCAATAGGATGTCTGTGTTCTGTCTACCCGCTTTTGGAAAGTAGACTACATTTCTCTCGGCATACTCCATTATTAAGCACCTTTACTTCTTCTAATAGGTTTCCTTTTAAGTTCAGTGCCGCAGATTGCGCATATTTTAGCTTCATGATTTGAGGGGTATTTTCTGTAACATGCTGGACAATACCTAATCCACTTAAGTGAGGTTCGCACTCCAAATGTTGCTAGAGGTATGTATTCTATTCCCATATGCTTCGCCACGTTCTGTATCGCGTAGTCATCTGTGGCTATCAGCGGGGATAATCCCTCAGCCTTGAACTGAAGGGCTAACGCTAAAACTTCAATATCCGCTGCTGATAGAACTGCAATGTCTCCTGTTGTCTTTGCAGTTGATTTGGCAGCCTCTAAAAATTGTTTTTCTGGGTATTTAACCTTGAGTCTCCCGCTCTCTATTGCGGTATTAAGTCTAATATCAGTTTTAGACTCGCCTGTAAGCTCTTCTTTAATCCTTACGGTAATATATTGTTCCTCGTTTACAGAAAATGGATCAAATCCTGCCACGAAGGCTGATGTGTCTAATATTATTACTTTTTTGTCTTGTTCAGCCGTTATATTTTCCTCCCGATCCATGGAAGAGGAGTCTGTTCTGCAGTCTATGGTAAAAGTTTTCCTTAAACCTTATAAAAGCCGCCTCATTTTTTGAACAGGTAACGGTGATCTTCGGAAGTCTAGATTCCAAAGCTCGTCTATATGCCCCGTCTATCACTACAAGGATCTTCTTTGGTCTCGGAACCTCAACCGTTACCTTAGCGTTTGAAGGTATAACAATAGAGCGCAAAACACTTAACGAGCACACTGGTGTCAAAACAAGGGCGTTAACTTGGGGATCTAGAATAGGGCCTCCTGCTGAAAGTGAATAAGCCGTTGAACCCGTGTTAGTGGCTATTATTAATCCGTCCGCTTGGCATGTAAACACTTGTTCACCGTTCTTCAAAACCTTTGCGTAAAGTAACTTGACAGGTTCTCCTGCCGAAATAAGCACCTCATTTAGCGCATCTGGAAATGTTATGCCTTCAGCGCTTATAGCAAGTTTTGAGCATTTCTCAAGTTTAAACTCTCCTTTCAAGCACTTGTCAACTGCTATGAGCGCCTCTTTTGGTGGAACTTCTGTTAAGAATCCTCGAACACCCATATTAACCGCAAGTATTGGTGTATCCGGTTTCGGAATAACCATGCATGTTCTGAGAATTGTGCCGTCGCCACCGATGGTAATAATTAAGTCTGTCTTCATACTTTCAAGGGGGATGAAGTTTCTATCTCCCTTGACTTTTCCCTTTAAACTTTCTTCAACATAGACTTCCAGACCTTTTTGGTTCAAGTATTCCGTAATGGTTTCGACGAGTTTTAGCGCATTCCTTTTGTCGAAACGAGCCACTAAACCCACACTTTTGAACACTTTGCTCCCTTCAATGTAAACGTACGTTAACTACCTCAATTTATATATGTGGGTTGTTTAAAATTGCTGTGGTAGATTAGCGGTTGGTGGTATATTTGAGCAAACCAGTTGATGTGGGCAGCTTAAAAGAAGGCGGATACGTTATTATTGATGGTGAACCATGTCGAATTGTTGAAATTACAAAATCTAAACCTGGAAAGCATGGATCCGCTAAAGCAAGAATAGTTGCAATAGGCGTATTCGACAGTGTAAAGCGAAGTATTGTTAAGCCCGTGGATTCTACAATAGAGGTGCCAATAATCGATAAAAGAAGCGGCCAAGTTTTTGCTGTAACGCCGACGAGTATTCAAATAATGGACTTGGAAACTTATGAATATTTGGATGCGCCATATCCTGAAGAAGAGAACTTAAAGGCTAAGTTAGCCCCTGGCACTGAAATCGAATACTGGAAGATTCTCGGCAAAGTTAAGATCGTGCGGACAAAATAGCTGAAAACTTATCTTCGCCTTCTACAATTAATTCTCTAGCCTATGATGCGAGAAGAGCCGCCTGATTGGTGAAGAAAAGAGGAGGAGAGCTGAGGCATTATTCCACTGGAATTTCGTAATCATATTTTCTTGGCAGACGGACTTCCAGCATACCCTTCCTGAAACGAACTTCCATTCTTTTCATGTCAACAGGAACGGGGATACGTGTTTCACAGCGGAATCTATTGAACTCGCCCTTGTAATGTGTTATGCCAAAATCATCAAAGCTTACCTTCCTCTTCATTTCAGCTGAAATTTCAATGGTGCCTTCATTGATCGACCTAACTCTTATAGTGTTTTCCTCGGCATAGGGTAGATCAACGGTCACAATGACTTCATTAGGTGTAACAGATATGTCCTGTAAAGGTTCAATTGTGCATGTTTTACAGTCCCAGCTTGGCTTTTCAAAGAAAATCTTCTCAAATCTTTCGGTCCATTCTTTCAACCTTTCAAAATACTCGTCGACCATATCAAAGATGGAACGCCTCCTTTTTGTCTCCATATTGTCTCCCTCATGTTATGTACAAGGGAATGTCAAACTCCTGAGTTTTCTTCATCTTCATAAGTTCCTGCTGGGTTCTCTTCATCATATCCCTCGCTTTCAAGCGAATTTCCTCACCCTTCTCGAAAAGCTTTGACAGGTCCACTTTTAACTCTGTGATGTTCATTAATTGTTCTAAAACTTTAGCCGCAGCCTCTGGATCGGGATAGTTGAAGAAGCACTGTGCTAATAATGTTAAGGCAGGTACACCCAACATTGCACAATATTGTAACATTACTGCTTGAGGCCCAACCATATAGCCCTCTTTTAATATTTCGACGCCTTTGTCTTGAGCTATCTTTAGCACTTCTGGATTCGATGCTGCGGCGAAAACCTTTAGCTCCTCCAGCTCTTGCCTGTCCGGGACTGGTAACCCACTTAGGGAAATCATTAGTTTTGTGCCTTTTTCTATACCCCAATCAATTAAACTCCGCGTTATAGGGTAAACTAGGTCTTCGCGAAGGGCCGTCTCTGAAACTGCTAGAAGTATTTTGTGTTTTCCAAATATCCTTATGGGTGAATGGGGCAGTCCTTCATGTAGCACTGTAATTGGTGGCAGAAGGGTGGAGTCTGCATATGCGACTTCCTTTAGACCAAGTTCAGTTATCAGATGAGAGGCTGCTATGACTCCTACTAGACCTACATCGGGAAATCCAAAAATCATGGTTGTTCCTTTTGGTATCTGTTCTCTTTCAATGATCCTGATTATTTCCTTATACAAAGCATACATCTCCTTTGAATGTTATGTCTGTTGATTGTAAAAATTTTGCGGGATTATGTCGCAACGTGATTCCCCTTTTAACCGCGTTGCATAAATTTCTCAATCGCGTCCAAAATTTTCTCTATCTTGAAATACGCCTTCATCTCTTTCTGCCAATCTGCTGGTAGATTCCGCTTAAATCTTCCGGCAGCGCGGCCATCCATCATAATTACTACTCCTCTATCCTCAGGGCTGCGTATGAGTCTTCCAGCTGATTGAGCTAAGGCATTGAGGCATGGAATGGTGTTTGCATATTCTATAGCCTTTTTTCCAAATTTTTCTCTAAAATACTTGTAGAGTGCTGTTTGAAGCTCCGTCTTTTTTGGAAACGGCAATCCTACAATAATTACTGCCGATAGCATGCTTTTGCCTCCTTCCGTCATGTCAACACCCTCGCTAATTTTTCCTCGGGCAACACCAAAGACTATACATTGATCATACTTCTTCAGAAAGTCCAGTACATCTGAAATTTTTGTACTTTTTTCCTCAAAAAGTGTCGGCAAAGTCCAAGTCGCCTCTGTAGCAACTTCCTGCATAACTTCATAGGAGGGAACATAAACGGCTACTCTACCCATAGAGACCTGAACTATTTTAGTTAAATGGGTTGCCACTCTTTTCCATTGAAGCTTGCTTCTCTTCTCAAACTTTGTTGTAACCGATTTATCTACAATAATAAGCCTATTTTCCGCAGGAAAAGGACTTGGTAATTCCAGGCTTCGGCAACGCGTCCTGTTTATTCCTAAAACGTCTACATAATAATCTGGATTCCATAGGGTGCCAGACATCAGTACAGCGGAACGCAGTTCGTTTATAACACTTGCAGAAAAAGATGGATCTAAGCATCTGATTCCAAGCTTAACCCTTTTCTTTCCATTTCTGCCCACTTCAACTTTGACATACCTTACATAACTTGCTCCATTATTGTTCAGCCAATCCAAAATGAACTCTGCACAATGTGAAAGGTAAGAAACTGGGCTTTTACCCAGCTCTACTCTTTTTTGTCTGACATCCTCTCCTTTATCGGCAAGTTCGGAAACGATTTCCTTGAATTTTTCGGCATTTACCGTAAGTTTCCTTGTCAACGCATTAACTAGAGTATCTTTTTCAATTAGGTGCTCAACTTCAGCGCCGTATATTTTATAGGTGCGCTTTCCTAAGTCAACCATAACCTCTCTAAGCGCCTCAAGAAGGCCGTAATCGTCAATATGGAAAGTTTCAATTTCTTTTCTTGCAATTTTCACGGATTTTGAGGAAAGCTCGTCTGAAAGAATTCCTGCAGCGTAATATGGTAGACTATGCGCCTCGTCAAATATACAATTAATTTCTCTAGTTTTTATTCCAGCTCTTCCAAGAATTGATCCTCGAATTGCGTCCACAAGCATGTAATTGTAGTTGCCAACGATTATATCTGCATGCCTTGCCAAGATCCTTGTAATTTCGTATGGGCATAACCCATAATCACTGCAAAGTTCATATACCTCCTCTGGCATGGCGGACCCCATGCCCTTAATTTTATCTACAATTTTCAGGGCAAGCCTGCTTGACCTCCATCCGTCATAAACTCTGTTGTAGTATTCGCATGTATTACCAAAAAGTCCACTTTTAAGCCCCCTACAATAATACAGGAAATCCCTATAGTTTATGCCGCTGATTTTCGGGTCTTCATGGACTTGAGGGCACATTTCCTTCTTGCTTTTAAAAATTGATGCGACGAAACTGACACCGCAAATATCTTTGATGTTTTTGAGTTCCCGCGAGTAGATCTCCAGCTGATTTTTTGTTCTGGTTAACACTAGAAGCCTTCCTAGATTAGGATTAACCTTTCTTGCGGCAAAGAAGGCTGTTAAAACGGAGATGGATTTTCCCGTCCCGCAAGGGGAGCAAAGTAAGCCTATCCTCCCCTCCATCATAACTTCATATGTGAATTTTATAGCATCAAATTGGAATAGGCGAAAGTTTGAGTACGGAAAAAACTCCTTAACTAAGTTCTTTAAATCAGCCTCCGTTTTAATTGGAGGTTTGCAGTCAGGATCTTTGAAAAGTAACGCCCCACAGTCTTTACAGTAACGAATCTCTAAATACTCATTAGGCGGATATATTTTTCCGCACTTTCTGCAGAAGTAACTCGCAACCATTAGAATCAATGAGATATAATGTGAAGACCTGTTAAAGAATTTCCCTAACGGATTGTAAATAACTAAAAATGTATTTAAGAGGGGTGATATTCTAAATCTGGAGACAGTTATGGCATTAGAAGGATTAGGTTCGGCGCTCCACGAGGCGTTAAGGAAGATTTTCCGGGCTCCTGTTGTAGATGAAGCAGCTATTAAAGAGCTTGTCAGAGGCATCCAACGTGCTTTGTTGCAGGCTGATGTTAACGTTCAACTTGTTCTTAACATATCTAGGCAAATTGAAGATAGAGCCCTTAAAGAAAAAGTGCCCCCAGGCATTTCAAGACGTGAACATGTATTTAAGATCTTGTACGAGGAATTGACCAAGTTTCTAGGGGATAAACCTGTTCCATTAAAGGTGGAGCCTGGAAAAAGGAAAGTTATAATGCTTGTGGGTATTCAAGGTTCTGGAAAAACTACAGCCGCCGCTAAGCTTGCAAGATACTTTCAGAAAAGAGGTTTAAAGCCAGCGCTTATTTGCGCGGACACATATCGGCCTGGAGCTTTTGATCAGCTTCAACAGCTAGCAAACAAGATAAACGTTCCCGTTTATGGAAATCCAAAAGCTAAAGATCCTGTAAAGCTAGCCCTTGAGGGGTTAAATAAATTCAGCGACAAAGATGTTGTGATTGTTGATACTGCGGGTCGCCATAAAGAGGAACGCGAGCTGATTAAGGAGATGAAAATGCTTGAGGAGAAAATCAAGCCAGATGAGGTTATGCTTGTTATTGATGGAACAATAGGGCAGCAGGCTCTAGTGCAAGCCAAAGCTTTTAACGAGGCAACCTCGATAGGCTCGATTCTAGTGACGAAGCTAGATGGCTCGGCAAGAGGCGGGGGAGCCCTTTCAGCGGTAGCAGCTACTGGCGCACCGATAAAATTCATAAGTGCTGGTGAAAAAATTGAGGACATTGAGCTATTCATTCCCTCTCGTTTTGTTGGAAGGCTCCTAGGCATGGGTGACTTAGAAACCCTTATCGAGAAGGTGCGAGAGGCTGAAGTAAAGGTTCCAGAGGCGAAAGCTAAGGAAATTCTTAGCGGTAAATTAACCCTCACCGATGTTTATGAACAGTTCGAAGCAATGAAGAGCATAGGTCCATTTAAAAAGATTCTATCAATGCTCCCTGGAATGTCATATAATATTCCTGAGGATATGCTGGATATGGCTGAGGATAAACTGGAAAAGTGGAGAGTTATAATCCAATCAATGACGCCTGAAGAAAGAGAGGATCCAAAAATATTTAATGCTTCAAGGATTAGACGGGTTGCGCGGGGCTCAGGGACCAGCGAAAAAGATGTTAAGGAACTTCTGAAGCAGTACTTCATTATGCGCAAGATGTTGAAGACTATTAGAAGGAAGAAGATGTTGCCATTCTTTGGCAAAGGCTTATCCGTTGGTAAGAGTTAAAGTGGCGGTGCCAGAGATTTCATGGTTCTCCTTGAAAAATCTCTGGAAATGCTTGAATCGCATCCTCTGTGTGATCATTGCTTAGGAAGACAATTTGCTTTTTTGGGGAGTGCTATGGAAAATGAGGAAAGAGGAAAATTATTAAAGACCGTGCTCTTGATGAAGGCGCAGGCATTAGCACTTGCAAAGGACGAGAATGGCGTACGAATTCTCAAAATCCTCGCAATGAACGGATTTTATAAAGCGGCAGAAGAAATTTTACATGTCCTTAAAAGGAGGATTCCAAAGAAAAACAAAAGCGCATGTTTCCTTTGCATGGACAGTTTCAATTCGCTTGATCAATTGGCGGAAAAAGCCTCTGAAGTGCTTAAGGAGTGGGAGTGTCGCTCTTTTCATGTTGGAATAGAGCTGCCAGTTGAAATTGAGGAGCGCGAAGATGAATTTAAGGCAAAGTTTAGGGTTTTGCATGGCGAAAGTATGCGATCCGAATTTGGAAGATTGTTGGGCAAGAAAATTTCCCTTCGCTCTGGAAAGACTGTCGATTATAGCAACCCAGATGTTGTTTTAATCCTTAATCCAATAACTTATGGGTTAAGGATTCAAGTCAACCCTTTGTACATTGCAGGTCGTTACAGAAAGCTAGTTAGGGGCATCCCTCAATCTAAGTGGTTTTGTTCAAGTTGCGGTGGAAGAGGCTGTGAAAAATGCAATTTTACCGGTAAAATGTATTCCAAATCCGTAGAAGAGCTAATCACCGAACCAGCCCTTAAGATGACGGAGGGCTCTAAAGCGTATTTTCACGCTTCAGGAAGGGAAGATGTGGATGCGCGTATGCTCGGCAGAGGAAGACCCTTCGTGATAGAAATTTCTCAGCCTAAAAAACGCTTTTTAGACTTGAAGGATCTTGAGAAAGCTATAAATGTTCATGCGGATGGAAAAGTTGAAGTTTTGAACTTACATTTTGTTGATAAGGCTTTTGTTAGACGTTTGAAAAAAGCTGAATCTGCTCAAAAGTATTACCGTGTCGTTGTCGAGTTTGAAAACGAGGTTAGCGATGAAGAGTTAAAAATGCTAGAAAAGAAACTTACAAACACTATGATTAAGCAGAGAACTCCTTTGCGTGTTCTTCACAGGAGAGCTGATGTTACGCGAGAAAAGTACATATACAAGGTTAAAATAAAAAGATTGTCGCCGAAGAATATTGAGCTTAAAGTATGCAGCCAAGGAGGTCTATATGTAAAAGAATTGGTGACGGGAGATGATGGTAGAACAAATCCGAGTGTTTCAAGCATTCTTGGTATTAAAGCGAAGCCTTTAAGCCTTGATGTTTTGGATGTATATGTGAAAGATATAGGGGAAGGTGAAAGTTGAAAAAGTCTAAGGGATATCGGGTCAGGACGCGCAGTCTCCTGCGGAAAAAACCAAGAGAGCGAGGTAAGATACAATTAAGTAGGTTGCTATATGAGTATCGAGAGGGAGATAATGTTATCATTAAGATAGATCCAAGCGTCCAAAAGGGGATGCCTCATAGACGCTATTATGGCAAAGTAGGCAAAATAATGGGGAAACGTGGAAGGAGTTATATCGTAAGTGTTACCCAAGGAGATGCCGTGAAAGAAATTATCGTTAGACCGGAACACTTAAAGCCCTACAAAAGTTAGGGGCGGATGCGAATGGAAGTTAAAAAAGAAACTGAGAATTTTAAAGAAAAGAACTTAACGATACCTCAGGTCAAACAGCTATTGGAGGAAATGGGTGAAGATAATCTGGATCAGTTTCAAAGGCGTACTTTAGACTATGCCTCTAAATTTTCTAAGTGTGATGCTGAAGCTGCCGAAAAGCTTATGCAAAAACTTGTAAATGAATTTGGTTTAGAAGAAATAGACGCTGTTCAAGTTGTTAATTGTATGCCCCGTAATTTGGATGAGCTGCGGGTTTTCCTCGGCGGAGGACGTAAAATTATTGAGACGTCCAAGCTAGAGGCAATAGTTAAACTCTTAAACGAATACCGATTGAGATAACATTTCATCTTCATTTAAATTGTAGAAAATCGAGTTTTATGTAAAAGGGCGATAGGATGGAGAAGCGATACGAAGAGTATGCTTACGTTCTGGATTTCCTTCCCCATGGGCGGCCTGGTATTCATATAGGTGGTCGGGCCGGCTATAGAGCAGGTGCCCTTGTCCAACTTATAGGTGAAGAATTCTTCACTCTTTTAGAGGCCTTAGCAAAAGAAGGCGTGGCTCTTAAACCCCATGACCGCGTTTATGTTGGCCGGGAGTCGCGGGAAGAAATAACTTACATAATTGGTCGAATAAGTTATGATGAGTTGACAGCTGCGGCGAAAATGGAACTTCCGGCGGTTGTTAGCCGTATAGTAGAAAATCGGGAAAACTGGTTTGTTAATTTCTTCAATACGGCACAAGCTATAACCCCTAGAATGCATGCTTTAGAGCTGATTCCCGGCATAGGTAAAAAATACATGTGGCAGGTTATTAGGGAACGGGAAAAAAGGCCTTTTGAAAGTTTTGAAGATCTACAAAGGCGAACCGAGCTTCCCAATCCCGTAAAACTGATTACTAAGAGAATTTTAGAAGAATTGGCTGGTGAAGATAAATATCGCCTATTTACTAGGCCACGTTGAAAGAAATGGGTTAACCGAATTATGAGTCTGCTAGAAGAAGCGAAGTTTCTTCTTAGAAAATATCACATAGTTCCAAAGAAGCGTTTAAGTCAGCATTTTTTGATTGAACCAGCAATATTCAATATGTTGGCTGATTACGCATCGCTTACTAGTGCAGATACCGTTTTAGATATCGGGGCTGGGCTTGGTTTTTTAACGCTTTTTTTGGCAAGGAGATGCAAAATGGTTCTTGCCGTAGAACTGGATTCAAGGCTAGTTAAAATCTTACGAGAAAATCTCGGAGACTTGCCTAATATAATAATTTTTGAAGGCGACATTTTAGGGTTTAATATGATATCGCCCTTTAACAAGGTGGTTTCTGTGCCGCCTTACGGTATTTCCTCAAAACTTGTTGAGTGGCTTTTTAATAGAGACTTTGCCAGCGCTGTTTTAATTCTTCAGAAAGAATTTGCAGATCGGCTTGTGGCTCCCGTTGGAAGCGAAAGCTATGGTTGGCTGTCTGTTTTATCGTACTATCACTTTGAAGTTGATGTTCTTGATGATGTGCCTAACTCGATGTTCTATCCTCCGCCAAAAGTAAACTCTGTAATTGTGCGTTTAAGGCCGCGGGGTCCGGCGTTTCCTATTCAAAATTACCAGCTTTTTTATAAACTCGTGCATTTTCTTTTCTCGCAGCGGAACAAAAAAGTCAGGAATGCAATTAAACAATTCCTAAAAAAGCACCTTGCCTTATCAGAGGATGTCATCAAGCTTACAGAATCTTTGCCATTCCGAAATAGGAGAGTTAGGGAATTGGCCCCTGAGGATTTCGGTGAATTGGTGAATGTTCTCTCAAACTAAGACGGTGTTTTTCGATAGATATGTTTTCCATATTTTAGAAGATGTTTATGAACCGGCAGAGGATTCTTTTATGATTGCTGAGAATTTGTTCGTTAATAAAGGTGAAAAAGTTCTTGATATGGGCACTGGATGCGGCATTTTAGGAGTTATCGCAGCGGAAAAAGCTTCATCGGTTCTTTCTGTTGACATAAACCCCAATGCGGTTCGATGTGCAAAAGAAAACGCAAAGATTAATGGTGTTGCAGAGAAAATGTCTTTCATACATGGAGATCTTTTCTCGCCAATAAGGGCAGGAGTAAAATTTGACTTGATAATGTTTAACCCGCCTTATCTTCCGTCTGAACCTAGTGAAGGCAGAGAATGGATTGAGATGGCTTGGGCTGGTGGATTAAATGGGCGAGCGGTGATAGACCGTTTTTTACGTGAGGTTCAGGATTATCTGAAAATCGGGGGACGTGTCTTGTTGGTACAGTCTACGTTGGCCGATGTTGACAAGACGTTAAAAATTTTAGAGGAAAAAGGATTTAGGGTAAGAATTGTTGAAAAACGAAACCTGCCGTTCTTTGAAGTTACAGTGCTAATTGAAGCTAGCAATAATGCTGCATCGAGCTGTTCCGCTCCTGAAAACAGTGAAAGATATATACCATGATGTCTCTATTGCTTAAAAACTTGGAGGCTTAGTAAGTGTGCATAATCGGAAAGGATAAGCTAAAAGACCTCATTGAAAATTTCAAGTGCATATATCCATACGACTATAATTTGCTTGATGGTGACGGGTATATTTTGACGGTTAAGGACGAGACCACATTACATTACTTGGAACATAAAAACCTGATATCCTATGAGATTGTCTTCACACCGCCGGATTATGTCGCTCACCTAACGGCGAAGAGTAAGTATGGCCGCATGGGTTTATCATTCTTGAATGCGGCAAAGGTCCACAGCGGCTTTGTTGGAAGACTAGCACTAGAAGTTGTGAATTTAAGTAATGACCGTTGCCCAATTACAATTAAGCGTGGAGACCCATTCATGCACATAGAATTCATAAGAAGAGAAGGTGAGCCTTCGCCGTACATTGGAGAATACCAGTTCCAATATTTAACCAGCGAGGAAATAAAAATGTATATTCCTATACTCAAAAAGGTGTTCCCAAATTATGACGAATTGGCAAAGGCATGGTTTAAAGAAAAACATTCCCCTATCATAAAAAATGTTTAAATTCTACGTAGCACTAGCATAAATTACCGACCATATATTAAATATATGGCGTCTGAGCGATTAGGGGGTATGTTGAGTGCATGCGCGAAACTATAGAGAGGTGAAGGGGCAACCGTATGTTAGGAAGGAGTATATCAAAGGGTTTCCCCAGCCTAAGATATCAAAGTTTACTATGGGCGACCCTAATGCTGAATTTGCTTATGAAGCTAGGCTTATAGCGCTTGAAAGGGCCCAGATACGACATAATGCTTTAGAAGCAGCGAGAGTGGCTGCGAACCGTTTATTAATGGATAAGCTTTCAAATAACTATTTTATGCAGGTTTATCCATATCCACATGTTGTACTTAGGGAGAACAAGATGATTTTCGGAGCCCATGCAGACCGGCTCCAGGATGGTATGCGGCGGGCGTTCGGAAAGCCTATTGGAACTGCGGCAAGGGTTTCTCCAAATCAGACGATAATAGCTGTTAGGATAAATGGGGAGGGGGTTGAGGTTGCAAAAGAGGCCCTACGGAGAGCGAGTGCAAAACTGCCTATACCGTGCAGAATAGTTATCGAAAAAATTGTAAAAGCTCAGGCTGAGGGGTAAAAGGTATTGACATCTAGAGAAGACCTCGTGATATGGTTTGAACATATTAGTAAAAATGACATTCCGATTGTAGGTGGAAAAAATGCGAATTTGGGAGAAATGCTTAATGCTGGTGTTCCCGTTCCACCGGGTTTTGCGGTTACAGCGTATGCCTATAAAAAGTTTATTGAAGAGACAGGAATAGCTAATAAAATTTACCAGTTAATTAAGGAAACGGTAAAAGATTTAAATGACCCTAAGCAATATGAAGAGGCCTCAAAGAAAATTCGTGCATTGATAGAGTCAACCCCCATTCCCAAGGTTATAGAAAAAGCCATAAAGTCTGCTTACAGGGAAATTTGTAAAAGATTAGGTATTGACAATGTTTTTGTTGCTGTTCGATCAAGTGCTACCGCGGAAGACTTGCCAGATGCGTCTTTTGCTGGGCAGCAGGAAACATACTTGAATGTTAGTGGTGAAGATGAAGTTCTAGAAAAGGTTGTTAAGTGCTGGTCAAGTCTCTTCACGCCGAGAGCTATTTTCTATCGAACACAAAAGGGCTTTGCCCATGAAAAGGTTCTCATAAGTGTCGGCGTCCAAAAAATGGTGAACGCAAAAGCTGCGGGTGTGATGTTCACCATAAATCCTGTAACTGGTGATCCTGATCAAATAGTTATTGAGGGTAGCTATGGGTTAGGCGAGTCTGTTGTTTCTGGCGCTGTCACTCCAGATGAGTTTGTTGTGGATAAAAAATCGATGAAGTTGATTAACAAACGCATAGCCGTTAAAAAGGTGCAATATGCTCGTGACCCAAATACAGGCAAAACAGTCCATCTCGAAGTGCCTCCTGAAGTGCAGGATAAGCCCTGCATAAGCGATGAGGAAGTTCTAATGCTTGCTGAATTAGCTAAAAAAATTGAGGATCATTATGGTAGACCCCAGGATATCGAATGGGCTATTGACAGCGAGTTGAAGTTTCCGGGCAATATATTTATAGTTCAATCTAGGCCTGAAACAGTTTGGGGTTCAAAAGGTAAAGAGTCTCCTGAAAAAGGAGAAGAAGTCATAACCAAACCCTCTGAAGAGTTTAAAGTTATTGTTAAAGGTATAGCTGCTGGCAAGCGTGGGATAGGTTCGGGAGTTGCGAAGGTTGTTTTAAATCCGGAAGAAGCTGCCAAGGTTATGCGGAAAGGCGACATTCTAGTCGCTGAAATGACCAATCCTGACTATGTGCCTTTCATGAGACTTGCCAGCGCAATTGTAACTGATAAGGGCGGTGTAACCTGCCACGCGGCTATCGTCAGTCGTGAACTTGGAATACCTGCTGTCGTCGGAACTGAGAATGCAACTAAACTTATGGTTAGTGGGAAAGAGTATACTGTTGATGCGAGAAGCGGTGTTGTGTATGAAGGAATCATTTCAGGTTTGACAGGACAGCCATCAGTTTCTCCCGGCGCAGTCTCGTCCATACTTGCATCTGGGCCAGTCTTTAGGTATGCTCCAGTAACTGCAACTAAAATTTACATGAACTTGGGTGTTCCTGAAAAAATAGAGGAGTATAAAGATTTGCCTTTTGATGGAATAGGTCTCATGCGTATCGAGTTTATATTAGCTAGCTACATAGGTGAACATCCGCTTTACCTTCTTGAAACCGGACAGGGGCAAAAGTTTGTAGATAAGCTTGCTGAAGGAATAGCGCTTGTAGCAAGGACAATACAGCCTAGACCAGTGGTTGTGCGTTTCAGCGACTTTAAGACCAACGAGTATCGAGAGTTGAAAGGCGGCGATAAGTATGAGATTGTTGAAGCTAATCCCATGCTTGGCTGGCGTGGATGCAGCCGCTACATAAGCCCATGGTATGAGAAGGCTTTCCGTTTGGAGTGCCAGGCCATAAGAAAATGCCGCGAGTCTTATGGTCTTAAAAACGTCTGGGTTATGCTTCCTGTCGTACGAACTGTCTGGGAGGCCAAGAAGTGTCTGCAAATAATGAAAGAAGAAGGTCTTGAAAGATCAATGGATTTCAAAGTTTGGTTCATGGCTGAAACTCCATCCATAGCCATACTTGCGGATGAATTTTCAAAACTATGTGATGGTTTCTCTATAGGCTCAAATGACATGACTCAAGGAGTACTAATGATTGACAGAGATTCAGAGCGCCTTGGACAAATGGGATACTTTGACGAAAGGGATCCTGCAGTAAAAAGAATTATCGCTCATTTGATACGGGTGGCCCATGAAAACGGTTGTACAGTTTCAATATGCGGCGAGGGTCCCTCCAATCTGCCGGATTTCACAGAGTTTCTTGTGCGAGCAGGGATAGACAGCATTTCAGTTAACGCTGACGCTGTTGTAGCCACGCGAAATCTTGTGGCAAGCCTTGAACAAAAGATGATATTGGAAAAACTTGCCGAGCAGCGGGAAAGGGCTATGGCGCATCCAATCATGAGGCCAAAGGAAGATTGGGAATGGCGTCCTAAGTGGTATGAGAACATAAAATAATACGCCCTTATCGAACAAAATTTCCACTTTCCTTTTATAATTAAATTAGAGATTATGAAGGTGTGATTTTTGAAATACTTTGACCTTGAAGAGGAGAGGGTTAAACAGGAAGTATTGAGACTTAACGCCAAAAGGGTTCTGATACAGCTTCCGCAAGGGTTGAAGGATGCAGGTCTGAAAATAGCTAGGATTGTTAGAAGGTTAGGCGCGTTGCCAATAGTTTCTGCTGATCCGTGCTACGGTGCATGCGACATAGCGGTAGACGATGCTGAAAATCTGAATGTAGACCTTCTGATTCACTATGGGCATGCTAGGCTTTTGAAGCATGAGAAGGTGCCGACTTTATACATTGAGGCACGGGCAACTTTGGACGTTGGTGAAACTATTGAAAAAGCCTTACCTTTAATAAAAAATTGGTCTAAAATAGGTTTAGCTACTACCGTTCAACATGTTCAAGCTATTGATGAAATTAAAGAAATGCTGATACGCGCTGGAAAGACTGTTGTGGTAGGCGATGCTGGTCGACTGAGCTATCCTGGGCAAATCACGGGGTGTGACTATAGTAATGCTAAGTCGATAGCCAAGGATGTTGATGTCTTCCTATTTGTAGGTGGGGGACGTTTTCATGCTTTGGGTTTAGCCATTTCAGTGCAAAAGCCAATTGTGGTTGCTGATCCATATGAAAGACGAGCCTATGCTATAGAAAATATGGAAGTCCAAAGGTTTCTCAATAAAAGATGGGCTAGCATTCAGGAGGCAGCAAAGGCAAAGACTTTCGCCATTATTGTTGGTTTAAAACATGGGCAAAAGCGCATTAATGAGGCCCTGGATATCAGCGGGAAACTTGAAAAAGCTGGCAAGGAGGTTTTCCTTTTTGCTTTAAGAGAATTGACCCCTGAAGCGCTTCTCGAGTTTCCGTCGATTGAGGCATATGTCAACACTGCTTGCCCACGTATATCTTTGGATGATGCCTCGAGATTCAGTAAGCCAGTTATATCTCTTAATGAGGCGCGTGTAGTTGTCGGTGAGCTCACATGGGAAGGTCTATGCAAGAAAGGCTGGTTTGAAGATTAACATAAAAGGAATAAGTGCGCAACAAAAGATTTATTGGGATGCTTATTAGCTTTCAAGGAGCAGGCCCACTGCATTAAGAGACAAATCTCTTGGGGTGTACGTTTGCTGGAGCAGAAGCACAGTAGCGGTCGTTTCGTGTTACCAGGTGAGCAACTGGGTGTGATTGAGGAATTCATGCCTGAGTATGGAACATATGTAAAGGACGGCATTATACATTCAAAGATTGTTGGATACGCTTTAATCGACTTTCACGATAGGAAAGTTTCAGTTTATCCTAGGTTTCATGGAGCAAGGTTTCCCAGAGTGGGAAGCATTGTTATTGGACAGGTTTCAAATGTTCAACCTCAGATGGCAACCGTTAGAATTTTTAAGGTTGGAAAAAGGCCGCTTTCAGGTTTCTTTACCAGTATGCTTCACGTGTCAGATGTTCAATTAAGATTTGTTGAGTCCATGTTTGATGTTTGCAGAACCGGAGACATAATAAGGGCGGAAGTTATAAGTGAGAAGAACAGGATTTATCATCTATCAACAAAAGGGAAAAATTTAGGTGTTGTTTATGCTTTCTGTTCAAACTGCGGTTATATGCTTGAGCAGAAATATCGTGAGCTGTATTGCGCAAGATGTGGGAAAGTTGAAAAGCGTAAAATCGCAGCAGATTATGGAAGAGGAATCATCTGAACGGTGGTGAATGTATGAAAATTAAAGTATTAAAGAAAACTGAAAATGAACTTAAAATCGAGATTGAGGGTTTGGGGCACACTATTTGTAATTTATTGCAGAAAAGGCTTCTTGAAGATGAAAATGTGGATGTGGCTGGCTATGATGTCCCCCATCCTCTTGCTCAGAATACTATATTGTATGTGCGAACAAAGGGCAACATATCTCCGGAAGAAGCCTTACTGAAAGCTATAGAGAGAACTAAAGAGATGAACAAAGAATTTGGTGAAGCCTTGCAAAAAGCCTTCAAAACTTAATTCTGTCCTTTATTGTTAAGAGTAGTCGGCTAAAGCCTTCGACAGAATTTTCAGCTTCTTGCAAAATTTTTACACATTCATCTAGTTTTATAAAATTGCGTAACCACGCGTAAACGGTTATGGCCTCAGCAGCGTCAGCTAGAACGTGGCTGCTAACTCGTTTAGGCATGTGCTCTCTTAAACAAGCTTTCTTTAGGGCTTCCGCAAGTATGTGATCACTAACCTTTGCTCCAGAAGGTTGCCCTCTTCTTTCTGATATCGCCAGCGAATATACAAAATTGACATACGCATCGCCTAAAGCTGCTAGCTTGTAGTCTAAAAGAACTTCCCTAAAACACTTATAATTATTTTTTAAGAAAGAGGGTCTTTTTCTATTATCAGATTCGCCCATGGGATATCCCTTAGGGTTTTATTTTAGTACACTTTTAAGTATTTCATCCTCCTTTCTATGCATGATGAAAGGTGGGTGTTAGAATGGTTGCAAAATCTGAGCGTATTTTGTTATCTGAAGATATGCTTAGGGAATATCTTTCGAAACTTTATGGATCCGATGTAGAAATTTGCGGTTTCTGGAAGCTTGGTTGTGAAAAAACGGAACCATCAAAGGATTTGAAGGGTTTCGGTTATGGGGTTCCCTATGTTATTGAGTTCCGTGTTGGGGATTGTGTGAAACGAATTGTCTTGGAGACGATGCGCTCTGAGGGTTTCGGTCATGATTTCCCATCAGACCGCGCTCAAGTTCTTCTATGGCAGCATTCAGCATTTAATAAATTGCCGAGACATGTTCGCTCAGTGGATGTAGGAGCCTTTACTGTTGATGGCAAAAGTTTGAAATCCCTTGGAGATTGCGGCGAATTTTTCATATTAACTGAATATGTGAATGGAATGCTTTATCATTTAGATCTGGATCGCATTAAAGCCACGGGTCAACTGGATCAATGTGACGAGCAACGCTGTTTAGCTCTTTCCGATTACCTTGCTGATATTCATGGCTTAAAGAAGGAGGCGCCGGAACTTTATGTCAGAAGGGCGAGGGAGCTTGTTGGGCATGGCGAAGGTATAATGGGCTTATTGGACAGTTATCCGGGTGAAACGGATTTTATCAGCGAATCAGATCTAATTGAAATAGAAAAGGCATGTGTTGTTTGGCGATGGCGCCTTAAGCGAAAGACCCATAGGCTCAGTCAAGTTCACGGGGATTTTCATCCATGGAACATAATGTTCCGCGAAGGCGTGGATTTCACAGTTTTAGATAGAAGTCGAGGCGAGTGGGGCGAGCCAGCAGATGACGTAACTGCAATGACTATCAATTATGTTTTCTATTCACTTCAAGCGTATGGTGAGCTGCGAGGAGCTTTTGAGAGGCTTTTTAAGCTCTTTTGGGAAAATTACCTGCAGAAAACAGGCGATAGGGAGATACTTGAGGTTGTTCAGCCATACTACGCATGGCGCGGCTTAGTTGTCGCCTCTCCTGTTTGGTATCCCAACCTAAACCGTAGCGTCCGCGTTAAGTTATTAAACTTTGTAATGAATGTGCTTCGTCAGGAAAGGTTTGATCTAAGAGCTGTAAACTCTTACATTCAATCTCAATAGGTTTATAATTGCGTATTGCAAGGGGTTCCTCTGAACCATGAGGGGAGTTTATGTTCTGCTGATTTATTTAAGCGGCGATATTTATCTAAATGTTGGAGCCCTTGGGCATCTGCTTTTTAGAAGGGGTTTTTATGCGTATGTTGGTTCGGCTCAGAATGGGTTAGAAAAGCGCTTAAAGAGGCATTTTCAAGGAGCCAATAAAAAGTTTTGGCATATTGACTATCTGATTGGCAGTAGGGCGGCATCCTTAGTTGCTGCCTTTTATAAAGATGCTGGAAAGGATGAGGAATGTAAATCCGCTCGAGAATTTGCGAAAGCTGGTTTTTATGTTAAAGGTTTTGGATGTTCAGACTGTGGTTGCGAGAGCCATCTTTTTTTGTTTGAGGATGCCGCTATAATTGAGGATCTATGCCTTAAGATGGGCTTTAAGCGCTATCTTGCCAAAGAATCGCCGCATTGCGACGCATCGGGTGCTTGAAGTTTTTCTCGGCTTTTAGCTATTTCCTCAAAGTCTAGATAGTCTCCGCCTATGATTTTCAGTTTTGCCCTGATTTCTTTGCCGTTCAACTCTATTACGTTATATGAGTTTAGGAAGAAACCGCGCAGTTTTTCGCAAGATACGCTTCCCGCATGGATGACTTTGATTTTTTCTATTTCCCACATCCACGGTCTATGTCTATGTCCACATAAGACCATGTTCACATTGGACTTCACCAAGCTTCTGAGAACATCGCCGGCATCAACTATGGTGATTTGATCTGCGCCTGTGTCTGGAACGGGGATTATGTGGTGATGAATCGCTACAATTTTCACTTTGTCCTTATAGTTGGCTAGGGTGTTTTCCAGCCAGAGGTTTTGCCTATGTCCGACTTCACCGTCATCCCTGTCTGGGCGGGCGCTGCTCAGAACCACTATGACCGCATCGCCTAAATCTGTTACTTGGTTGAATGGGAAAAACTGCTTGAATAGCAGGTAGCCCGTGGAGCGGTAATCGTGATTTCCGCTAATATATATGACGTTTTTAACCTTCAGCCTTTTAAACTCCTCTGCCGCCATTTTAAACTCTGAAAGAACACCGTTTTCGGTTATGTCCCCTGTCACCACAACAACGTCCGGCGATAACGAGTTAATCTCCTCTATGGCTGCACGGAATTTCCCCTCATTAAACATGGGGCCACAGTGGATATCTGAGATTTGTACAATTATCACGCGAACATCACCCAGTAAACGCTACGTATAACAATGATTAAGGGTATGCTTAAACTTCTATATTACCCATTAAAACTTTTTGGAGGTAAAGACGTAGCTTTTCACGGGCAAATTGGGGCAATAGGCTTATCTGTGCCTCCCTAGAGGGCTGAAAAAGCCAAATTAGGGCAAAGCCCAATTTTGCCTAAACTCGATTTTTGGCTTGTATTCGCTATCAAAAATTGATATTCACCTCTAGATTTTGGGGCTGACGTGAAAATGGAAGAAAGTTTTGCCATTTTATAGCTTTTCATGATGGTTTTCTGCCGGTTTTAGTGAAATTGTTTAAAAGTGTTTGTGGCGGTTATTATTTCCTTGACATTATTTTTCATAGGTGGTGATTGCTTTGCAGCAGGGCTGGTGTGTTTGGATTACTGGTCTTCCAGGAAGCGGTAAATCTGTTGTTTCTGAGGCATTGATTAAACTGTTAAGCGATAAAGGTGTGAATGCTCAGCTTTTGTCTTCTGATGCTCTGCGTAAAATTTTAACCCCTAGGCCAACATATTCGCTGGAAGAACGCGACATTGTTTATGCCACCCTTGTTTATATCGCGGAGCTTTTGACCAAGAACGGCGTCAATGTTGTTATTGACGCCACTGGCAACCTGAGACGTTACAGGGATGCGGCGAGGAGTAAGATTGCAAAATTCATGGAGGTTTATTTGTTCTGCCCCTTGGAGGTTTGTATGGAAAGGGAGGCTGGAAGAGCTGAAACCCATGGTGCTCCTAGGCGAATTTATGAGAAGGCCCTTGAGGGAAAGGCGCCGACAGTGCCAGGTGTGGGGCAGCCATATGAGCCTCCTATAAATCCTGAGTTAATAGTGGACACTATGATTGTTAAGCCTGAACATGCTGCTCAAAAAATTTTGGAGGCGATGGCTAGGAAGCAGTTTCTGAAACTTTAAATAAGGTCAGGTTAGCATATGGAAAGGTTTTATGAAAGCTCTGCAATGGTAACGTTTATAACCTAATTTCTTCATGTCTAAAAGACGCGAAGCTGGAATAATGGGCCACAGAAAGCATCATGCTCCAAAACATGGTTCGCTGGCTTATTTGCCTAGGAAACGTGCTAAAAGCATAGTGGCTAGAATACGTTATTGGCCGGAAATAGAGGCTGAAACTCCTAGGCTTCTTGGTTTTGCAGGTTATAAGGCTGGCATGACTTACGCCTTTGTAATAGAAGACCGGAAGCGCTCCCCAAATTTTGGAAAGGAGGTAATCCGCCCAGTAACAGTCATCGAGACTCCTCCCCTGCTTATATGCAGCATAAGAGCCTATGCCAAGACCCCATACGGCCTGCAAACCTTTACCGAGGTTTGGATGCCTGAGCCCCCCAAGGAACTTGAGAGGGTTCTAACAGTTCCAGAGAAGTTCTCTACGGAGGAGAATCTACGTAAAATAGAGGAAAACTTAGGCAAGATTGCCAAGATCCGTGTAACGGCTATGACGCAGCCAGGGCAGACTGGCCTACCTAAAAAGAAACCTGATTTGCTGGAAATAGAGATAGGCGGAGGTACGATTCAGCAGCAATTCGAATATGCAAAAAGTCTTCTCGGGAAAAATGTTAATTTTGCCGATGTATTCACAGAGGGTCAATATGTAGACGTTGTAGCCATAACAAAGGGGAAAGGCTTCCAAGGGCCTGTGAAACGGTGGGGAGTAAAGATCCTCCAGCACAAGGGTAGAAAGACAAAGAGAGGCGTTGCTACCCTTGGGCCTTGGAATCCTCACCATGTATTGTATACTGTTCCAAGAGCTGGACAGATGGGCTTCCATCATAGAACAGAGTACAATAAGCGGATATTGAAAATTGGAAAGGACGGCAAGGAAATAACGCCTAGAGGCGGTTTCATAAGGTATGGTGTGATCCGCGGGTCATATGTGCTTATTGAGGGAAGCGTGCCAGGTCCAGAAAAGCGTCTCATAAAACTACGTTATCCTGCACGTCCTCCAAGGGAAATTCCAGAGGCGCCGCCGCAAGTCACGTATGTTTCCTTGAACTCTCCGCAAGGAAAGTGATGGTGTTGATTTATGACAAAAAGAGTGAAGATATTTAACCTTGACGGGAAGCCTGTGGATACGATAGCTTTGCCACCTTTATTCAGTACACCAATACGACCAGACGTTATAAAAAGGGCTGTTCTGGCCATTCAATCTAACAGAATTCAGCCTAAGGGCAGAGATCCCATGGCTGGAAAAAGGACAACCGCCGAGTCTAGGGGCGTAGGGTTAGGCATTGCAAGAATTCCAAGAATTAAAGGTCCAGCGGCTACAGGGGCTTTTGCTCCCGGCACCGTCGGCGGAAGGTTAGCCCATCCTCCGGTTACTGAAAAGAAAATTGTTAAAAGAATTCCAAAAAAGGAGAAGCGATTAGCACTCTTCTCCGCAATAGCTGCTACGTCTTCCAAGGAAATGGTAATTTCTCGTGGGCATTCAGTTGAGGGTGTTCCTCAGATTCCCATGGTGGTCGTGGATGACCTAGAGAATCTAAAAAGAACAAAGGACGTTGAAGAAACTCTCATAAAACTTGGATTTCTTTCCGATATCCTAAGGGTTAAGGAGGGCATAAAAATCAGGGCTGGAAAAGGGAAAATGCGTGGAAGACGTAAAAAGCATGCGGTAGGGCCTCTTATAGTTGTTGCAGAAGATAAAGGTATAGGGAAAGCTGCAAGTAACATCCCTGGGGTTGACGTTGTTACAGTTAGAGATCTCAACCCAGAATTCCTCGCCCCGGGCACGCATCCAGGAAGGCTCACTATATGGACAAAGGGCGCTGTCGAGGTGCTGGAAAAGCTTTACAGCAGCAGTGGTGAAGACTGATGGATCCTCATGATGTTATAATTTACCCGTTAATGACCGAGTCTGCAAGCTTAAGGTTGGAGAAAGAGAATAAACTTACTTTCATGGTTAATCTCAAAGCTACTAAGCTGGATGTGAAAAGGGCTGTTGAGGAACTTTTCGGCGTTAGGGTTGAGAAGGTTACAATTGCTATAACGCCGAGGGGGGAGAAGAAGGCTTATGTTAAACTTCACCCAGAATACAAAGCGTCAGACATTGCGATTAAGCTTGGAATATTGTAAAATTGTGGATGGGGGTTGGTGTGGGAAAAAGAATTAGGGTTCAAAGAAGAGGACGAGGTGGGCCCACATTTAGGGCCGCAACTCATAAGAGAGTGGCACCATCTCTATACCCGCCTTTAACAAAGGATCTTGCCGGCAATGTGGTAAATGGTATTGTCGAGGAGATTGTTCATGATCCTGGACGTGGGACCCCCCTTGCCTTATTGCGCTTTGAAAACGGAGAGTCCTGCTATATTGTTGCCCCAGAAGGGATTTATGTAGGGCAGCAAGTTCAGATGGGCGGAAAGGCTCAGACAGAGGTTGGAAACATACTTCCGCTGGGCAGTATTCCTGAAGGCACGATGGTGTGCAATATAGAAATTAAGCCTGGTGACGGTGGAAGAATTGCAAAGTCTTCAGGGGCTTACGCCACGGTTGTAGCCCATACCAGCCAGGGCACAATGGTAAAACTGCCATCCGGGAAAGTTAAATATCTAAGCGATGCGTGTAGAGCAACAGTAGGTGTGGTTTCTGGGGCGGGCAGAACTGAAAAGCCATTTTTAAAAGCTGGAGCAAAATTCCATTTAATGAGGGCTAGGGGACGTAAATATCCAAGAACCAGGGGAAGAGCGATGGTGGCTGCGGTTCACCCCTATGGAAGTAGTAAGAGAAGCGCTAGAAAAGTCACAACAGTTTCGCGGAATGCCCCTCCTGGACAGAAGGTCGGATTGATCGCAGCCCGAGCAGCTGGACGGAAAAAGAAGAAGATTGCTACCGAAGAATGAGGTGGTTAGCCGGATATGCCGAGGGAATTTACTTATCGCGGATATACTCTTGAACAATTGCAAAGCATGTCAATGGATGAGTTCATCACGCTGCTACCTTCAAGGCATAGGAGAAGTCTTCAAAGAGGTTTATCCCCGGAACAGAGGATTCTTTTGGAGAATGTTAGGAAAGCAAAAGAAGCCATGAAAAGGGGAGAAAAAATTGTGGTGAAAACGCATTCGCGTGATATGGTAATTCTGCCGGAAATGGTTGGTCTGACAATTCATGTTCATAATGGAAAAGAATTTATTCCTGTAGAAATTAAGCCTGAAATGATTGGACACTACTTAGGCGAGTTTGCCATAACCAACAAGCCAGTAAAGCATGGAACTCCAGGGATAGGCGCTACACGTTCATCAATGTATGTTCCATTGAAGTAAAGCAATTTTAAGCCGTATAATCTACTTTTACCCCTTTCTTTTCAGGTAAGTCTTTGGTTTGAAAGATCTGCGGTAAAGGTATCGGAGGTGGAACATTCAAAGTTCTAGACAGGATAACACTTTCAACAAAAACTACGTTTGAAATAGACTGCACCACTACAGGCGGCGGTGGTCTCTTCTCTTTATAATCCAAATATATTCTATCTATTTCTTCTCTGCTTCCTGTAACATACGCTTTTCCCTTCAAATTAATTTGGGCTATTGAAGGGCTATAGCTTACCGTTAACACGAAAGGAACTTCCAGCGTGTCCTCTGCCCTCTTCTCAACATCAACAAGGTTGAGGTTTGTGTTTATCTGAACCAGGGGAAGAGGTTTTGAGATATCCCAAAAACGTTCACCGGAAATATTTGTGATAGCAATACTAACCCTAATCACAGCGTTTCACTTGTTTAATTGTTGTCTTAAAAGGATTTAAGTGTGCTTGTATCGTGTAAAGCCACAGTGGCCGCAGCTATATCTGTCACCATGGTCAGCCATAAAATATCCTGGTCCACAGCGTTCGCATGTTGGGCGTAATCTTATCAGCTTGTCCTTATCTACTTTATAAAGTGAAAAAATTTTTCTAGCCTCTTTCTTCTCCTTTTTTGCAGATGCCTCTTTTTTGCTTTCAGACATAACTACTCAGCTCCCTTTTCTTTCTCCGGCATGTTTCTCTTGATAATATATTCTGGTTCAATAAGTTTTGCCTGCTCAATTGAGTGATAAATGTTTGCCGTCCCTACCGCTGTGTGTGTACCTGTTTTGGTTTCCACCTTTTTTACAAAAACTAGAGTGGGGTCCTTTTTCAATTTCCTTGCAAGTGCCTCTTTAATTTCACTTCTGGCTGGTGTACTGCCTGTTTGGTCATGTTCAACCTGAAACACAACTTCTATTCTTTTTAGCACGGGATTCTCGGTCTCTGATAGTATTTTGATCTCCATTCTCTACACGCTTTTTGAGTTGATGGATTTTCCCTTTATTTAGCCTTTCGCAGCATTCATGGCTTTCAATATGTCTGCAGCTTCATCTTTTTTGTCCTTGGTCACTTTTACGACGACAGCGCCCTCCCCGGGCTGTCCGTAAACCACTATTGAGTTTTCAGGCGCATAGAGCACGGCAACCAGTGTTAAAAGATCCTCCTCTCCATCAACAATAATCTTAACAATGCGGTCTGTTTTAAAAGCCTCCCGTATGGCTTTTATGGCTTCTCGGGTTATCGTGCCTGGGGGGTTTTTAACATGGACCTCCTCGCCTTCCGGAAGCGAGAGGGATTTAACATTGGTTCGCATGACTTTGTTGTCCACAACTAGCAATTTCGGGTGTATGCCTCCTTCCACGAGGTTTTTTGAAACAACATCGCCGACTGTGATGACGCATGGCGAATTCTCTTCTTTAATTATTTCCCTGATTTCGTTTGTAGTTTTATCAAATGAACCTCGGAGAAGTTTGCCCCAGGGTTTTTTAAGTTTATCTCGAATTACAGGTGGTATGGAATTGGCTTCTCTCAATTTACCTAACCTTTAACGCATAGCGTCCTTTCTCTTTAATATTCATTGCCTTTGCAATTGCTGAGGTTTCTGGGTCAAAAATAATTACAAGTCCGCTGAAATCCTCGCTTAGTCCAGTTGTTTTACATTTTGGGCAGAAGTTTCCAGATGTTATAATTCGGCATGCTGGACATGCTTTCTCGCTCACTTCTTATCATTCCTCCTTTTCCTCAATTCTTTGCTGTTTCGCTATTTTCTGCACATCTTCTTCAATCCATTCTAATTTGCCCAAAAAAGGTTGCCTTGCCGTCACTCCAATTTTGGCTGTTCCGCTCGCTCTGCCAAGTGAAACTGCCGTTATTCTTACACGAACCTTATCTCCAACCGCAAGCTTTCTTTTTGTTTCTTTACCTATAAGTGCCCCTTGTCTTTCGTCATAGGATATGAAGTCATCCATAAGCTGTGAAACGTGAAGAAGCGCGTCGATAGGTCCTATGCGGACAAAGGCTCCAAAATCTGCAACTTCTACGACTTCTCCCTCTACGACTTCTTGGAGAAGAGGATAAAATGTCAAAAGCGAAAAGGTTACCTTATGATATGTGGCACCATCTCCGGGAATAATTTTTCCAATAGGGCTTACCTTGACATTTGTAACGGCGATAATGTAACCTAATGTTTCATCTATCACTCCTTCATACTTCGCTTTAACTTGTTGGTGGCCAACGTTTTCTAGAGGTTTTCCAAAGGTTTCCGGCGGTATCCTTATCGTATCCTCCATCCTTACAAGCTTGAACATTTCTATATCCTCCCATCAGTTTCAAGGCGGGATTTTTGCCTCACATAAATAACTGGCACATTTATATTCCTTAACCTCCTCTTAAGCTCTTTGTCGTTGGTTAAAACAGGGCATTTCCATTCGCGGGCCATCCGGAAAATGGCATCATCTGGAGATTCGCCTGGTTTCGTGCTCGACTCGATAAGTTTGCACTTTTCAGCTAACTTTAGGGCGTAAGAGGCTTCTTTCCGCATTTTCGGTGGGCCTTCATTTGCCATTCTTTCTAACTCCTGCTTAACTGGCAAAAGTAGTATTGGCTCAAATTTTCTTTCTAAAAGTTTTTCTAAGGCTTCAAAAATGTCAATTTTAAATTTAAGGGGCGTAAAAAAGGCGTTAGTATCAAATATAACTTTTAATTTTTCTTTTGCCACGTTCACTTTATTATTCCGTATCCTATCAGCCTCCATCTGCCTGCAATTTTTCTACTTATAGCAACTCTTGAACCCGTTAAAGCGCAGACAGGCCTTGTAAGTTTTAATGCTGCTTCGTCCGCCTTGACTGAGATAACTTTTCCAAGGGTTATTGCTGATCCGACATGCAGTAGTAACGACTCATCCTTTGTTATGCTTTCGACTTTTGTAAGCTCCTTTGTCCCAACAGCTCGTTCCAAAATGTATGTCTCCAAGTTTAGTTCCATCAAAACAGTGGGCAGCATATTTTTCTTGCCCACCACATTTCCCGTTAAACCATCAGCCTTTGAAAGTGATGGATCTAAAAGGGTGCCAACCCCTACCAAACCGCCACAATAGGCCTCCTCTACCCTTTTTCCTCCTGCATGCAGGCTTACAATTTCACTAAACAGCGGGGTATAGGTGCTTTTTTCTCCTTCTCCAGTTCCTATTCCCGGGCGAAGTTCTATCTCATCACGGACGGCAAATTTTCCCTGCAAAATGGTGCCTCCGAGAACACCCCCTTCTAGGTTTTCAATTGGGGTGCCTGGCTTGTTTACATCAAATGATCTGATGACATACATTAAGGGAGGTTTTGTCGTGTCCCTTTTTGGAGTTGGTATGAATTCCTCCATGGCTTGGATTAATGCGTCTATATTAACTGCGCGTTGAGCTGACACGGGTATTATTGGAGCATTCTCAGCAATTGTTCCTTTAACAAAATTTTTGATTTCTTCATAGCTTTTACGTGCTCTTTCATCACTTACAATGTCGATTTTATTTTGGGCTATGATAATGTTCTTTATACCAATTATCTCCGCTGCAACTAGATGTTCTCTAGTTTGTGGCTGGGGACATGGCTCATCAGCTGCAATAACCAGTATTGCCCCATCCATAATTGCAGCGCCGGAAAGCATTGTAGCCATTAATGCTTCGTGGCCTGGGGAGTCTACAAAGCTAACTGCTCTAATGAATGTCGTTTCTGATCCACAGTAAGGGCAGATTGGTTTTCTTGAATAATTTTTAGGCGGTTCGCATTTTGGGCACTTATAAACTGGCATGTCAGCATATCCTAACTTTATCGTTATACCCCTTTTCAATTCTTCGCTGTGTTTTGCAGCCCAAACTCCTGTTAGGGCTTGAACTAACGTTGTTTTGCCATGATCAACATGACCTATGGTTCCAATATTGATTTCAGGTTGCCTCGGCAATGGTTCTTCAACGCTCATTTTTCTCGCCTTACAGCTCCTAATAATCATTCAAGCTAAGTTTAATGTTTCTGTGTTTTAGATGTATAATGTAGGCAGACTAAGATAAAGGGTTTTTACCGCGATTTTAACCTTCTTTGGATTTCTCCTGTTCTGCCGCCCCTTTACTCTTAGGTTTCTCAACGATCTTCATGTTAATTTGAACAATATCTTCGGTTATCACGTTACCTCGAACCTTCTTGCGTTTCCTTTCACCCTTGTTTTGAGGGTTAAACCCGACGCCCTCGCTCAGTATAACATCTCTTCGTACTCCTCCATGGACATCTGGCCTCATAGGCACACCATCTTTGTCTGATCCTCCTGTTATCTGTATCTTATAACCTGGCATGCCGAGTATTATCCCGTCTATTATATCATCTATCTTTTTTCCTATCAATGGTGCTGCGTGCGTTCCCTCTAATTCAATTGTTTTTGCTTTTTTCTCCTCTGGATCCGAAAGTATTACTTTGAACTTTGCCATGGTTGCCCCTTTACTGTGAGTTGATTTTGATTGCTTAACATTTAATATCTAATTATTAAGGGTTATGAAAATTTTGTACAAAAAATTGCAACCTATAAGAGTTATGGCGTCAATGTTGCGGTAATAATAGGAGAAATTTTCTTCTTACCAGCATAGCGGACAATTTCCTTTATCTGCAATTTAGAACCTTGTTTTCCACGTCCCCTCTAAGCTGAGCGATGAATTGGTTAAGGTCTTAAGGCAGTTAAAGAAACCTTTAGCTAGCAGTGTTTGTCTATAAAATGTTACAATGCCCACCTGAGCGTGAATAAATGGAAATTAAAGGGGGATACGCTGGCAGAATACTTAGGGTGAATCTTTCAGCGAATGAAATATCCCATGAAAGGCTTGATGAAAAAATAGCCTACAACTTTATTGGAGGAAGAGGGTACGCCGCATGGGTTCTTTATAATGAATTGGGTCCCAAAACGGATCCGCTAAAGGAGGAAAATGAGATAATCTTTATGGCTGGTCCATTTACTGGAACCGATGTTCCAGGCTCTGGGAGAATTTCTATAAGTTCAAAATCTCCACTTACTGGAACTATCTTCGATTCTTCCATAGGAGGCTCTTTCGGTGCATACCTTAAAGCAGCAGGATATGACGGCTTAATTCTGAGCGGATCTTCAGAGAAGCCCGTATACCTGTTTGTGGATGCGGATCATGTTGATATAAAAGATGCCAGTGACCTCTGGGGAAAAAGCACAGCGGATACTGAAGCGGAACTGAAACGGAGACATCCAGGTTCCTCGATAGCTGAGATAGGGCCGGCTGGGGAGAACTGCGTTTATTTTGCGAATATAATGTCTGAAGGTAGGGCTGCGGGCAGGGGCGGTTTAGGCGCGGTACTTGGCTCAAAAAAGGTTAAGGCTTTGGTCGTCAGGGGCAGGGGTAAAGTTAGGATCGCATATGAAAGGACCTACATGCAACTGATAAAGAAGATCAATTTTCTTATAAGAAACCATCCTGTTACAGGCGATAAGGGATCCCTTGCCCTGCATGGTACGGCTGTTCTTGTTCATCCTATAGCTATGGCCGGAATTATGCCTGTTAATAACTTTGAGAAAAGGATATTGGCGTATGATGAGGTTGACGGATTTTCTGGTGAGACAATAAAGGAAAAGTATTTCGTCCATAGGAGGGGCTGTTATAAATGTCCAACAGCCTGCGGAAGAATGATAAGGGTTGGGGGGCGCGTTTCTAAATGTCCCGAGTATGAGTCAATAGTCATGATGGGCCCGAACTCCGGTTTCTTTGATTTTGAGAGGGAAATATTCCCACTGTGCAATCTGTGTGATGAGCTTGGCATAGACACAATTTCCGTTGGTAACGCCCTAGGATTTGCAAGGAGTATAGGGCTAATTAAAAAGATTGAGGACGCTGAAAAGCTTGTTTTGGACATAGCATATAACAGGTCGCCCCTTTCCAAAGGTGTGCGATATGCTTCAAAGATTTTTGGGAGGGAGGAAGAGGCCATGGTGGTTAAGGGGCTTGAAATGCCAGCCTACAACCCGGCTGGGGTTCTTGGAACAGCATTGGCCTATGCGACATCAAATAGGGGAGCTTGTCATTTAAGGGCTTACATGATTGCTCCGGAGATTCTGCATTCCCCGGAGTTTGTTGATCCGAGTAAGGAGGATGGAAAGGCGGAATTGGTGGTTAAGCTCCAGGACGCCTTCGCCGTTTACGACAGTCTTATCCTCTGTAAATATTATAGTTTCGCCCTCTTCACAACCCTTGAATATGAGCTTGATGATGTGGCTAGACTGTTAAGCGCAATAACAGGATGGAGCTTTAACAACGAATTGTTACACGAGATTGGATCGAGGATCTACACTATTGAGAGAATGTTCAATGTGAATGCTGGAATAGCGCCCAGGGAAGATGCATTGCCTGAAAAACTCAGCGTGAACATAAGTAGACTTCTAGGTGAATATTACAAATTGAGGGGTTGGGTTTAGTTGGACGGAATCCCGCATAATTATCCTCCTTTAAAAGAGGTTAAAGAGTTAAGTGAGTTGGAGATAGCCAGTCTTCCATTAAAGAGCATCGAACTGCCGCAAATCCAAGTTGCCCTTGACCTGGATGCCGATATTAAAACAATATGCGATATAGCTGTGAAAGCATTTAGGGGAGGGGCTAGGATAATCGAAGCAGGGACTCCTGCAATTAAAAGGCATGGTGCAGACAATCTTATCCCAGCCCTTAGAAATTCTTTGGACACCCTAATTAGGGAAGGGGGTTTTCGGGATAATTACGTTATAGTCGCCGACATGAAAATAATGGATGCTGGAAACCTGGAAGCCCGCATAGCCTTCAGGGCGGGAGCCGATATCGTATGCGTTTTGGGAATAGGAAGCATCAATAAAATTCAGGAGGCACTGGGCGAGGCTATCAGAAATGATAAGGCGATGATAATAGATCTAATTCAATGCGACGACCCATTAGCCAAAATCGATGAGATAGAAAGGGAAATAGGCGAATATCAAGACTGGTTTTCCTTCTGCATACACAGAGGCATAAGCGAGCAATTAAAGGGTAGAGGGGTCCATGAGGATATAACATTAATCAAAGAGGCGAAAAAGAAGGTGAGTTCTCCCTTATTTGTTGCAGGCGGCCTCAAGGAAGGAGTAATCAAAGACGTTGTTGCCTCCGGTGGGGATATATGCGTCATAGGAGGCGCGATCTACACTTCTGTTAACCCTGAAGAAAGGGTGCGGAGGATGCTGGAAGAAGCTAGGAAGCATTACCATAAAACAATTAGCCCCAGGTATTGATGTTATTGCATATTTGAATTATTTTCCCAGGAAAGCAGGCAGATTTAGAATGCTCACGGCGGGAACGGCACATAAATTTACTAGTAAACACATTTGTTAATTTGATTTTGAGAGTAAGAGTTAAAACATCGTAGAGATTTCTGAAGAAGCTGTAGGAGACAAATGACTCTATTAACATAACCAATGTTAAGCTCCAAATCATGACTGTTTTGCCGGTAAATTCGTGTTCAAATTTTAGCATCTTTTGCACATTACTCAGATTGAGACTTTTTAACCAAAAATATGCCTAAAACATGTTCTGATTTAGGAAATGCTCCGGGCGGGATTTGAACCCGCGTCTCCGGCTCGAAAGGCCGGAATACTTGACCGGGCTATACTACCGGAGCATTTCGTAAGCTTATTCAAGCAAAGCAGTTTTTAAGCATTCCTCAAGGGGCGCTAATATAACCTTTGCCTTATTCATTGTTGGAGCGTAATGGGCTGTTTTGGCAGAGTTCGTCATTATGGTCTCTATTCCCAGTTCCTGTGTCCATGTGACCACCGCGCATGTGTCTACGATGACTTTTGCGCCGCTTCCCTCTATTCTGCGAACGTATTCCCGGGCTTTTTCTTTAATGTGGCGTGATGTGCAAACCCACAATTCCAGGTCCTCTCTGACTTTCCTATGGCCAATCAAATCCGCGATATGCTTGATTTCGCTAAGCGAGCAGTGGGGGCAACCCAAGAAAATAAGATTTGGCTTCTGCCCATCCGCAGTTGTTAACTCTGCCACTGTGGCTTCAATGGTCCTTTGCTCGACCTTCAACTTTTCAACAATCCCTTCAGTGCTAACGCCGTATTTTCTATAGTGGAACATATTGACCATGCCTGTTGAGGCAAGAGCCGCGCCTAACTGCTTCAGGCACTCACTGGCCGGCTCTCCAAGACCAGTAATCAAGGGAATCCTGTCCTTCAAGATTTTCCCAAGGAATATCCCTAAAGCCCCAAACTCGATGTCCCTTCTTGGCTCCTGCTCCAATTCAACAAGGATGTTTGGCATACGATTTTCAGCCCTATGCATCCCATAGTCTGGAGTTTTTCCAATAATGGCGGCTGCAAGGGCGCTTGGTCCCCCCTCACGGTTTGTCCGTGCGTCTAAAACCGAATTTGCATAAACCACTGCTGAGGATTCAGCCCACGCAACATGGGCGCCTGCTTTTAAGTCTTTCAAGTAATATGGCGTGCACGTGAAGGACGGCTTAAGGCCCATTCTCTCTAAGATCCTGATTATCTCAAGCTGGCCGCGCATCAGCCCTTCGGGAAGACGTTTCGCTAGATATTCCGGATCAAAGCCTTGGGGATTCGATGTCGTCTCCACCTCAACTTTTCCTCCAGAATCCGCCAAAGCCCTTAAGAAGTCTATAGGCGCCTCGCCCAGCGTTTTGTAGGAAACCCCTGACGCATGGGCAGAATCTATGGGAATAAGTTTCTCAGCGCCGAAAAGATCCCCGAGCTTAGCAAGGATCCTCATGCAAACCTGCTTAGCCCAGCCATACTCGCCATCATAGATGCGCTCCTCCTCCCTTGTCAAATACATAAGTTCAGCCACCACTACAGAACCTTAACCACGCCTCTGTAGGCATCCACCTCAACGATGTTGCCCGTCTTAATTGCACCTATGTCTATCTGATCAACCATTGGTATGTTCGCTATCACAGCTCCCACCACAACAACAGGGTCAGCCCTCTCATTTATCAGCGCCAGAGGCGCAAGGCCCCGTGCGGCTAAAGAATATAACACGTAACTTCCAACGGTTGAACCGTGACCATGGGGGAAACAGAGAATCCGCCCTTTCACACATTCACCTTGAATGTCGCTTCCCTTTTCAATAATCCTGCCAGTCTGCGGATCCACCCCGCCTAGGAAGCTTATGGGCTTCTTTGAGACAAGGGCTTCTCCTCGGCATGATCCTTCAACAATTCCCCGACCCTTTAGGATTTTCTCAGGAGGCATCCCTTAAACCCCTAGTAGGATATTTTAGCCGAAAAGGGTATTTCACCAAGCACTTCTGAGGCGGCCTCCCCCACTTTGCCTCTCAGATTCTCGTCGGTGTAAACCCTTAAAATGTTTATGAACCCCTTTAAAACCTCGAAAATGTTTGATATTTCACTTAGGCGCCTCAACTCCACTCTGCCTTCGTATGTTTTTCGAACTATCGGAATCTCCATAGGCTCCATGAATATAGAATGATGGTAATATGGCACCGAGGGAACTGTCGGAACATCGATAACAACCAACTCGGGATCAACATTAGCCTTTAGGGCAATCTTCTCCGTCAGCTGATTACGGAACTCCTCAGCGCTAAAAATGTTAGAAATGGTCTTATCCTTAACATAGAAGGTCTGCTCATAAGCGCACTTTAGCATCCTCCGTCTTTCCATATTCCTGATGATGCCACTCGATTTGGTGCAATTCCTTAGCATGGTCCAAACAGTGTAATCATCCATAGCAAGATATTCATCAGGGTTTCTGAACTCCGTTAAGCCCAGCTCCTCATTCGCCCTCTCCAGGGCCATTGCAAGCATTATTTGAGCTGCCCTACCCACTCTATGGAAGTATATGCTTTTGAAGGATTCTACACGTGCTATTATAAAGGATTCTAATGTGGATAGGGCACCTATATCCACTGCAAGGTTTCCATCTAAAACATCGAATGTATGGATAAGCCTGAAAACATCAACAAAGCCATATCCCGCCCCGGTATGATATGTGTCCCGCACAATAAAGTCCATCTTATCAACGTCAATTGAACTGCTGATAATCTGGTTTAGAAAGGCCTTATCCCTGCTAGGATGACGCCCCACAGCCAAATCGGCTATTTCATCGACGCTGTAGCCCAGCTTGCCAAGTTCATCCTTTAATTCGCTGTTCTTAATTATCCACACAGTCAAATCTTCATGGGTTTTCCCAAGTTTTTTAATGAGTAGGTGTTCGAATATATGCGAAAAGGGGCCGTGGCCAACATCATGAAGCAGGGCTGCAATTTTAACAATCTCCGCCTCATCCTTGCTGATGTGCTGAGAAATGTTTGGATTCTCTAAAACCTTTCCAGATAAATGCATAACCCCAACGGAGTGCTCAAAACGTGTATGGTTTGCGCCTGGATATACATACTCTGCGCCGGCAAGCTGGCGTAGTCTCCTAAGCCTCTGGACGGGATAGGAATCAATTACGGCTTTTTCCTTTTCAGTTATGTACACATATCCATAGATTGGATCTTTTATCTCACCCCAATAAACCCTTGCCATGTCAATTTCTCCGCACTGCTGGTTAAGTATAATTAATTCAGACGCTCTTATAGTTTGTAGCCGACCGCGGTGAATAGGAAATGAATGGAAAAGGCTTCTTCATATGCATTGAGGGGTTGGATGGTGCTGGAAAGACTACTCAGGCGAAGATTCTTGTTAAAAGTTTGAAGGCTAAGGGGTATGATGCAATTTATACCGCCGAACCTACAAGGGGCCAGATAGGCAGGTTCATAAAGAAATACTGCCTTCACGGAGAGAAGCGTCTCTCAAGCGTTGTTGAAGCTTTGCTTTTCGCCGCTGACCGTTTTGAGCATGTTGAAAAGGAGATATTGCCCGCTTTGGCATCAGGAAAAATAGTTGTTTCAGACCGTTACGTTTACTCCTCCATCGCCTATCAGGGAGCCGCCGGGCTCAGCTTAGATTGGATCAGACTTGTGAACAAGCATGCCGTAAAACCTGACCTCACCATTTTCATAGACGTTGAGCCAGAGATCGTAATTCAGAGATTGAAGCCTAAAAAGTCTTTAATGGAAAACATTGAAACTCAGCGGAGGGTTCGGGAGGTTTACTTGAAACTCGTTGAAAGCGGAGAACTTTGTAGGGTTGACGGTAACAAGTCTGAAAAGGCTGTGGCGGATGAAATACTATCAATAAGCTTGAACTACCTAAGTAAAGGGGTATAAGGTCATTCAATCCTCTTAAGGATCTTCCTGGAGGAAACTTCGTTAACCCCTGCAACAATAAGGTTAATGATGTCCTCTGGGGGAAGGTGTCTCAATCCCCTTTCATGAAAAGTATAGAAATCCACATGGCTTTCACTAAAAATTAGCCGGATCATGTAATAATCAAATTTCAAATGGGTTTTCTTTCCATTTTTCTCACTGTAATATCGCACTGCACAGAAGAAATCCATTATTTGGAGAGGTTTTTTGCGTATAACCTCCATAACCCTGTTCAGCTCCTCGAGATCCAGGTAATTAAAGCCATCCCCATCAGCTACCCCAAACTCAAATATGACGGAGCAATTGGAAATAGGGGGTTTTGCGACCTCTTCAAATTTGAAGACTTTCCCGTTTATTTTATAAAGTGTCTGAACTAACATTTGTTGAAATTTTCTGTTTGAAACCGCTATGGCAAAGCGTTCAACTCTATGAGCGTAAGGCGGGAAATTCGCGTAAAATCCAAGCAAATAGCCTCGCCTACGATCTTTTTGTTCTCCTTATCCTTTCCAGACTTTCTAAAAGCTCAGAGAGGGCTGCACTGAGCTTTTGCAGTTCATCTACGTTTGTTTCACGTTGAATTCTGTCCTGTATCTCCTGTATTTTGGAAAGCAAAGTTGTCTCTAGAGTTTTAAGGGTCATCGCTTCTGTTACCTTTGCAACATCCTCCCCTTCTGCGACAACTATAACCTTCTTTTCGCACGCTTCACACCATAACTCCCCGCTTTTCAGCCTGAATAATGGTGAAGCGCATGCAGGGCATGCCAAGTCGGTGAGGGTTGCCCCCCGACGTAGCAGATCAGCCATTCTTTTTATAACTTGCTCTTTATTGCCCTTCTCCTGCGACATTTTAAAGCCTCAAATAAATATAAGTGTAAAAGCCTATATAACTTGGCTTCGTCTGGAATTAGGTGGTGACGGCTGTTGGTCAGTAAGAAGAAGATGATGGAGTATGAGGAAAGAATGAAGCAGGCAATAGCTGTTTTAACCGAAGTTTCAGAAGATACGACCACTCCGCGTAATATTAGAAGGGCTGCCAAAGATTCCATAGAGGCTTTACAGTCAACAGAATTCACGCCGGCAGTTAGAGCATCAAACGCCATATCCCTCCTGGATGATATACTTCAAGATCCCAACATGCCTCCATACACAAGGGTGAAGCTTTGGAACGTTATGAGCATTTTAGAGGCTATAAAGGATTAGCGCTAAAAGCTAATGTAGCTGGTTGGAAGACGCCTTGAAGATCATCAAAAGCAGCGAAGTTAGCGCTGAAAATGTAGGTGATGGCGCCTACAAAGCGCGGGTAAAATGGCTGATAACTAAGGAAATTGGCGCTGAAAACTTCGCCATGAGGCTCTTTGAGATAGAGCCAGGAGGCTACACGCCACTCCATAGTCATCCCTGGGAACATGAGATCTTCATACTTGATGGCGAAGGAATCGTCGTAAGCGAAAATGCTGAAAGCTTTGTTAGGATAGGCGACGCCATATTCATACCGCCAAACAAGAAACATCAACTAAAAAATAACAGCGGGAAAACTCTGAAGCTTTTATGCCTCATACCATACAAGAAGTGATTTTCAATTAGTCTCCTTTGAGCTATCTAGTTAAAGATATATTTGAGTTACTGTATGTAGTTTTGGGCTCTAGAGGAGTTAAGCAATTTGAAGCATGATGTTATAATCGTGGGAGCAGGACCAGCTGGAATATTTGCAGCCTTGGAGCTAGCAAAGGAAACAGACCTTCGAATTCTCATGGTGGATCGCGGTCCAGACATAGACAGGCGCAAGTGTCCAGCAAGCAGGGGGTTTGGATGTAAAAATTGCGAGCCATGTAACTTACTATCCGGCTGGGGTGGCGCTGGAGCCTTCAGCGATGGAAAACTAACACTATCCACCGAAGTGGGAGGTTGGCTGAACCAGTATGTCGCTGAAAGCGAGCTAAAAGGGCTGATAGATTACGTGGACAACATTTACCTGCAGTTTGGGGCACCAAACAGCGTCTACGGCGAGGATGTCGAAAAAGTGGAGGAGATTGAAAGGAGAGCTTCTCTGGCTGGGTTAAAGCTTATCCCTCAAAAAATTAGGCATATGGGCACAGAACGATGCGCCCAAACACTGCGTAAAATGCGTCAAGAATTAAATGGAAAAATAGATATTGTCTTTCGAAAGGACATTAAGGGCCTTTTGGTTAAGAACGATACCATCGAGGGTGTTGAATCAGCTGATGGTGAGAAGTACTTTGGAAAATATGTTATTGTGGCTCCGGGCAGAGGTGGGGCTGAGTGGCTCAAAACCGAGGCTCAGGCATTAGGCTTAAGGACCCTAAATAATCCGGTAGATGTTGGAGTTAGAGTTGAGATTTTGGCTGCTGTTATGGAGGAGTTAACCAATGTGCTTTATGAGCCTAAATTCATATACTATTCTAAGTCATTTGACGATCAGGTTAGAACGTTCTGTGTTGCCCCATATGGCGAAGTGATATCTGAATCTTACAATGGAGTTTTAACGGTTAACGGTCAAAGCTACGCTGAGAGGAGGACAGAAAACACAAACTTTGCCATCCTTGTCAGCACGTCGTTCACAGAACCCTTTAAGGAGCCTATAGCCTATGGTAAATACTTGGCGAGACTTTCAAACCTCCTTAGTGGAGGCATAATGATACAGCGTTTGGGCGATTTAGAGGCTGGTAGACGTTCAACACCGGAAAGGATTGCTAGAAGTGTTGTGACGCCAACTCTTAAGAACGCAACGCCCGGGGACTTGAGCTTTGTACTTCCCTACCGTTACTTAGCCGATATCAGGGAGATGCTTGAGGCATTGGACAAAATAGCCCCTGGAATTCACTCGAGGGACACCCTCCTCTATGGCGTTGAAGTAAAATTCTACTCCTCAAGATTGGAGCTAAGCAATCACCTTGAAACAAAAATACGAAACCTGTTCACAATAGGAGATGGCGCCGGGGTCACAAGGGGCCTAGTTCAGGCATCTGCATCGGGCGTTATGGTTGCAAGGGAAATAATGCGCCGAGAAAAAGTTAGGGTTAAACAAGTTGCCGCAGTCTAATCACGGGCTTTTGCATATATCCACAGAGGTTTAGAGCGATGGATGAGCGAATAATCGGACGCGGCACATGGTACGACAAAATGGCACTAAAAATTGTTGAAAGGGAGAAAAAAATCGGTAGAAGCCTTGACATGATAAGAACTGAGATGGGCCTGGGGGCCTCAGGCTTCCCGCACATAGGAAGTCTAGGCGATGCTGCCCGCTCCTATGCTGTGACCCTAGCCCTGAAAGATCAAGGCTACCCTTCAGAACTCATCGCCTTCTGCGACGATAAAGATGGACTGCGTAGGATTCCAGCAGGCCTGCCTAAAGACTTGGAGAAGTACCTTGGCTTTCCGGTAACAGACATACCTGACCCATTTAAATGTCATGAAAGCTACGGCGGTCACATGAGTTCCCTTTTGCTTGAGGCGATGGACAAGTGCGGCATAGAGTACCGCTACATTTCAGCGAAAGACGCTTATGAAAAAGGCTTGCTAATCAACGAAATTCGAACACTGCTTCAAAATGCCAAGAAGGTAGGCGAAATAGTCCATGAAGAAGTCGGACAGGAAAGATACATTGAAGTGTTGCCCTACTTCCCTGTATGCAAGAACTGTGGAAGGATATACACGACAAAGGCTGTGGAATATTTGCCAAAGGAGGATAAAGTTCTTTACGTATGTGAAGGCATGGAGATTAAGGGCAGATGGATTGAGGGCTGCGGGTTTAAAGGTGAAGCCAACATCACCCGTGGAGAGGGCAAACTCAGCTGGAAAGGCGAATTCGCTGCCAGATGGCGAGCACTCGATATAAGGTTTGAAGCCTATGGAAAGGACATAGCCGACTCCGTAAGGGTCAATGATAGGATCTCAAGGGAGGTTCTGGGATACGAGCCGCCAACCCACGCCAAATATGAAATGTTTCTTGATAAAAGTGGAAGAAAAATCTCAAAGTCAGCGGGAAACGTTTTCACCCCTCAGGTTTGGTTTAGATACGGTTCACCCCAATCGCTGATGCTTCTCTTGCTTAAACGATTTATTGGAACACGCACAATAGACGTAACTGATATCCCGCTATATATGAATGAAATGGATCATCTTGAGGATTTATACTTTGGAAGGAAAACTTTGCAGGATGAAAAGGAATGGGCTAAGCTTCGCGGCCTCTACGAGTACTGTTGGGGTCTAAAACCTCCAGAGAAACCAAGTATTCATGTTCCATATAACCTGCTAACATTCCTTGTTAAGGTTGCACCTAAGGATAAGAAACTGGATTTCGTTGCCGAAAAGTTGCGAGAATACGGCTACCTGGGAAAGGATCAATCCCTAGATGATGAGCTTAAGAAGAGGTTTGAGTACGCTACAAATTGGGTGAAAGATTTTGAAGAGATAAAAGAGACGGCAATAAGCCTACCCCCAGAAGAGGAGAAAGCTATAGGCGAACTTGCTGAAGTTTTAAAAGGCGAGGAAAATGCTGAAAAGATTCAGAGCGTCATATTCGAAATCGCGAGAAGAAACGGTTTAAGGCCAGCTGATTTCTTCAAGACATTGTACATGATCCTCTTGGGTGTGCCGCATGGCCCGAGGCTTGGTCCCTATATAATCGCTATGGGTAAGCAGAACGTAATCAATGCTTTAGAAAGAGTTCTGAAGAATAGGCCAGTAAAAGGCTGATTTTACATAATAACCGGCATTGATATTAAAAAAAGGAGGTTGTATACTGCTTATTCGGTTTTCTCCAGCCTCGCCCCGCACCTCAGACAATAAACAGATTTTTCTGGCAGATACTCTGCTCCGCATTTGCCACATTTCAGTCTGAAGGGGCCATGGGGTACTCTAGGGTCGCCGCCCGCGGCAATAAATGCGCGGATCTTATCCATTTCCGCTTTCTTCTTCGTCTTAAACGCCCACATCCCCTCTGATGGCTCAGCGGATCCTATGTTAAGTGAGAACCAGGCTTTTCCATGCTCCCAAGTTAGGCGCCAAACAAGCTCTTTCCACCAGTTAAGGTGAACTTTATAATACCAGAGACTTGATGCAGACAGCGTCTTCATCCTGTCAATGTATTCCTTAATTTTTTCGTCAAGTTTTTCTTTGGGAACCACCGCATTAACGATACCCCATCTTAGCGCTTCCTCAGCGTTCATTTCGGTGCTGAGCATAACCATCTCAGCGGCCTTCTTTATGCTCATATGCAGCGGAAGCCACTGGGAAAGACCACCAATAGACGTCATGCCTACCCTTGGACCTGGTGAAATGAACCTTGCATAATCCACAGCGATAGCAAGATCGCAGCATGAAACAAACTCCCAGCCTCCACCGGCTACAACGCCGTTTATCCTTGCAATAACGGGCTTTCCGCAATGCATTATTAGGTCAAAAACTCTAGCGTAGTATTCTCCCCACTCCCAAAACTTCCATGGTTTTCTATTGTATATTTCCGCGTATTCATGAACGTTTCCGCCCGTGCAAAAAGCCCTGTCGCCAACGCCAGTCATTAATATAAACTGAATCGAGTCGTCTCCCATTGCCTTTTCATAAGCGGCGCATAATTCCTTCAATGTTCCCAGAACATAGGAGTTCATCTCGTCAGGATTGTTTATGGCGATGCATGCAGTGTAATCGTACCATTTTGGATCGTATATCACTGTTTTCCATTCCCTAGGATTCTCTGACGGTGTCCAGTCATAAATTCTACCCACGTTTTCACCATCCCAGTTAGAATTCTAGTGCTGGAGATGGCGCTATTTAAGACTTACTTGAACCGGGAATTATGCCTGCGCATATTTTATAAGCTGAAACTTGGCAGTATTATCAAAAGTGTAAAAGTAGGTGGAATAGGCCAATGCGAATTCCTGACAAAATAAAGACCTGGCAAATGATGCAACCATGGTCTAAGGATCCGCAAACAGGCAATGTTATTGAGGGAAGACTTGAAAAAACCGAAATTCCAGTGCCACCCCTTAAGCTTGGAGAGGTTTTAGTTGAAGTAGCTGGCTGCGGAGTATGCCATACAGATATTGGATATTTCTATGATGGCGTCCCAACAGTTTCAAAGCCTCCTCTGACGCTTGGACATGAGATAAGCGGCGTGGTTGTGGCTGGAGAAGAGCGGCTAATCGGCAAAGAAGTTATTATTCCAGCCGTTATGCCTTGCAACAAATGCGATATATGCGCCGCCGGGCGGGGTAATCGGTGTCTAAATCAAAAGATGCCTGGAAATAGTCTGGGTATATATGGCGGTTTCGCAAGTCACATTCCCGTCCCAGCTGAGGACCTCTGCATAATTGAAAATCGTGGGGATTTCCAATTGGCCGAGCTTGCCGTTATAGCCGATGCTGTTACAACGCCATATCAAGCCTGTGTTAGAGCTGGATTAAAACCCGGAGATAACGTCGTAGTTGTAGGTGTAACAGGCGGTGTGGGTTGTTATGTGGCGCAAATGGCTAAGGCCTTCGGCGCTAAAACAGTTATTGGAATAGGACGTAATCCTGAGAAGCTTGAGAGGGCGCTGAAGTATGGCGCAGATTTCGTAATAAATTCCGCTGGCAAAACCGAAGGTGACGTGCGAAACGAGTTTAGGGAAATATGTAAGACCCATGGGCTACCAAGCCACTACGGCTGGATAATTTTCGAAGCTACGGGTACACCTGTCGGACAGGCTATAGCCCTAAACCTCCTATCCTTCATAGGGAAACTGATTGTTATAGGTTATGGGCCGCATAAAAATGAGTTTAGCCTATCAAGGTTGATGGCTTTAGATGCTGATATTATTGGCACTTGGGGATGCCTTCCAAAATATTATCCCAAGGTTCTAGAGATGGTTTTAAAGGGCACTATTCAAATTAGACCTTTCACTGAGTTAAGGCCGATGAGTCAAATTAAAGAAGTTTTCGAGGCGGCGCATCAAGGGAAACTAGCGAAGCGTGTAGTTTTGGTTCCGGACTTTTAGTCTATCTGCCCCTCCAATTCGGCTTCCTTTTTTCCATAAAAGCCTTTAAGCCCTCAACGGCATCTTCCGTTTTTATGAGTGAGTTAAGGTATATCTCCGTAACCCTTCTTAAAGCCGCTTCAAAGCCTTCCTCCATAGCCTCATAGATGGCTCTCCGTGCAATTTTAAGCACTAATGGACTTTTGCCTTTCAGCTTCTCAACAAATTCTTTCGCAGTTTCATCTAGCTTCTCCGTCGGCACAACTTTATTAATTAGGCCAATGCGCTCAGCCTCAGCGGCGCTAATCATGTCTCCTGTTAGTATAAGCTCGAAGGCTCTTTTCCTTCCAATCATACGGGGCAGAAGCACTTGGGCTACCGGCGGCATTGAGCCCACATTTATCTCCGGAAGTCCGAACTTAGCATCTTCAGAGGCTATGATCATGTCGCAGCCAATGGCAAGCTCGCATCCCCCTCCTAAAGCGTAGCCTCTAACAACAGCTATCGTAGGCTTATCAATTTCTTTAAGGGTGTAGAAAATTTTGTTAAAGGCGTTAAGTGCATCGTTGATTCTGTCGGGGAAGTGGTCCCTCACGTCCAATCCTGTGCAAAAGGCCCTGTCGCCAGCGCTTCTGATAAGTATAACAAATATGGAATCGTCATTTTTAGCCTTCTCCAGGGCAGTGTTAAGTTCAAGAAGAGTTTCCAGATTAAGTATGTTATATGGCGGTCTATTGATTGTAATTATTGCGCATCCTTTGTCACTCTCAAGTATTATGTTTTTGAAACTCATCGATTTATACCTCTTTTAAGTTCAGCTGATCTTATCTATTCTATTTTCTTTATTCTGCAACGTAATGCCTTAAGCTCCGGGTATCCGGATATTGGGTCCCTTACACTTATGTCTGTTAAGATGTTAACGTTCGCCTGCGCCCACCCATGAGGTATTGAAATCACCCCGGGCATGATATCCTCCGAGCATTTGACCTTTATTTTTATTTTACCTTTCTTAGTTTCGACGAAGACAAATTCTCCGTCAGATACTCCATACCTTGCAGCTGTGCTTGGATGAATCTCCGCTAGGGCGTTAGGTAATATGGCGCGGAGCTGTGGGATGTTACGCATTTGGGTGTGAGTGTACTCAATCGATCTTGCACCTGTTGTCAGAATCAGCGGATACTCCTTAGCGGCTTCGGTTTCGGCGAATATTCCATAGGGCGAATCTCGTGGTGTTGGCAAGGGATCATAGCCATATTTTTCTAAAGTTTCCGAGTAGATTTCTATTTTGCCTGAAGGTGTTCCGAAGCCCTTTATGCCATATTCCTTCTCGGCGAAGAAGAATCCTGAGGGATGGGCTTTAAGATCTTCAAGCGTTATTCCTGTACCCTCAAGCTGATACTTAACCACGTCCTCGTCTGAATTCCATGGGAAGTGATCACCATATCCCATTCGGCGCCCTAACTCTGTCCAGAATTTCCACTCCGGCCAGCTTTCTCCCACAGGTTCTATAACCTTCTTGCGTAGCAGAACGTATGGTATTCCATGACACACTCCATAATCGTATGCGATCCCCGTTTTTTCGAGGAAGCTGCAGGCCGGAAGGACTATATGTGCTAATTCAGCGGTTTCGCTCATGAAAAGGTCGATGACAACCAAGAACTCTAGCTTTCTGAGGGCCTCTTGGAACTTTTTAGACTCCGGCATTGTAAGGGCTGGGTTACCCCCAGTCACTATGAGCGCCTTAACAGGGTAAGGCTTGCCAGTTAGCACTATATCCGGGAAAAGCATTGCTTGTCCGAACGCTGACTTTCTTCCCCATATTTCGAAGAATAGTGGGTAGTCATCTGCTCCCATGGGTTTACCTATAAGGGAAAGTTTAACACCAAAGCGTAGCCTTGGAACTCTGGTCCACCCTCCGGGAGTCTGGATGTTGCCTGTAATAGCCTGCATTATTGCAAGGGCTCTGGAATTTTGTATGCCGTTTATCGTCTGGTCGAGGGTATTAATGCCTTGAACGATGCATGCGGGCTTCGTTCCTGCATAGATCCGTGCAAACTTTTTAATGTCGCTCGCGGGCACTCCGCATATGCCCTCAACTTTCTCTGGAGCGTAGTTTTTGACATGTTCCGTCAGCTTGTCAAAGCCTAAGGTCCAGTTCTTAACAAAGTCTGCGTCATAAAGCCCCTCATTAATAATTACATTGATTGCCGCTAGGGCTAAGAAGCAGTCTGTGCCCGGCTTTATCTGAAGATGTAGTCCCCTTTTCGCTAACGGGGTTCTTCTAGGATCAATTACGATGAGCTTGAAACTCGGGTTCTCTACGGCCTTATATAGATAATTGGCCAGGGGCATGTTAGAGCTGTCTGGATTATGGCCCCAAAGCACAACACATCGGGCCTTTTCAGGCTCTTCAACGGGATACATTCCAAAGGTCATCATTCTAGCCAAAATTCTGGCGCGGAAGCATATGCTCTCAACCGAGATATAGTTGGGTGAACCGTAGGCTGCTAAGAATTCATGTGCGAAGGTCGACAGCTCAAGATTTTCAACACCCACTGAACCGCAGAAAACAGCCAAGGCTTCCGGTCCATATTTTTCCTTGATTTCGGTCAACTTAGCGGCTATCTTATCTAACGCCTCATTCCATGTTATCCTTTTCCATCCGCTTTCAGTTCGCTCCATTGGATACTTTAGCCTATCAGGCGCATATACAAAGCTTGGGATAGACTGCGCCCTCGGGCATATTTCCCCTTGATTTAGGGGATGTTCAGGCATGCCCTCAACCTTTACGATTTTGCCGTCCCTGACATATACATTAAGCCCGCAGCTGTGATAGCACATGGCACAATCCGTTTTCACAACTTCTTCAGCAGTCAAACAACACACCCTTTTAAGCAGAAGGTATCACTTGATCTAAACAGTATATATTGTTTTCCATTAATCGTCATCCTGAAAGGGCAATGTAAAATTGGCTTCTAGGTGTCTCGGTCCATATTCCCAAAATCCTTAAATAGGAATTGAATTTAAAAAGTTGATTCTGCATCGGGGTTGATGTTATGGAAAAAAGCAGAGAATTTTCTCCAAGTGAAATGATGCTATTCTCGCCTATTGATGTTGGCCCTGTGAAACTTGAAAACCGCATAGCCTTCGCCCCCACAGACCTGGAGATGACTCCAGGAGGTTTTGTCAGCGATCTGTTTAAAAGATTCAATCTTCGAAGGGCACGTGCTGGACTTGGATTGATAATATTAGGCGGAGTTGCTGTTACCCCCAGCAAAAGTGGAGATGTCTGTCGGATAAACTCAGATGAATATGTGCCTGGGCTTAAAGAGTTAGCCGATCTGATTCACTCGGAAACTAAAACCAAGCTGTTTGTGCAACTTACACACTTCCTAAAGCTGTCCCGTTCAGGATATAGGCAGAAGGTTGAAGATTTGACATATGACGACTTTAAAGTTATAAAATCCCAATTTGTTGCTGGTGCCTTAAGGGCTAAGCAGGCCGGATTTGACGGCGTTGAACTCCATTACGCCCATGCCTACACAATGGCTTCGTTGCTTTCTAGGCTAAGCAACAAGAGAACCGACATGTATGGGCGAACTCTTGAAGGGCGATTAAGATTTCCAATAGAAGTTCTTAGGGCCGTGAGAGAAGCTGTTGGAAAAGATTTTGTTGTAGGCGCCAGGATAAACGGTGATGAGTTCATATCGGGCGGCAACACGTTGCTGGACTCCATACCAATCGCCATAAGGCTGGCTGAAGAGGGACTAGATTATCTTAGCATTTCATGCGGAGGCAAATTTGAAGACGCCACAGTTTTCCATGGAAGAACAGAAACCCAACCAGGGGTTCCAGACCCCTACTCCGGATACAGTGGCCAGCGGAGTTTTCCGTGGTATTGGATGCCCAATTCTGTAAATGTCTATTTAGCTGAAGCCATTAGAAAAGCCCTTAGAGAGGCCGGATACAACATTCCAGTGATGACCGCTGGAAAAATCCCAACACCTGACATTGCAGAGGATATACTAAGATCAGAGAAGGCTGATCTTATAGGATTATGCAGACCACTTGTATGCGATCCAGAGTGGCCATTGAAGGCTAGGCTTGGTCGGTGGAATGAAATAATCACCTGCGAGTATGGCAACCACTGCTATAGGAAATGGACTGGACCTAGAATAGGGCCTATCCGCTGTATTAAATGGCCCAAGGACAGTGATGACCAGGCACCATATGAGGTTAAAGGGTGATGGAAGATGGCTGACTTAACAGTGAAATTGGATGGATTAACATTTAAGAACCCCATATTGGCTGGTCCAACTCTGGTCAGCGAATACGATGAGATGTTGGAAAAATGTCTTAAACATGGGGTTGGCGGTGTAATAACTCCAACATACAATGATCAGGAGAAGAACATTTTTAGGCCGAAACCATATGTAGTTAGCACTCAGTCTGTGTTTCCAGACCTTGACATGTTCTTGACAGTAGCTGAATTTTCAGCAGTGCCCCTTGGAGATGCATTGAAGTATGTTTCATCTATGAAGAAAATGTGTGCTAGCGCGGAGGTTCCTCTCATCGTAAGCGTCCTTGCGTCCCAGGATATTGATCGGACACTGAAATCCTCAGCTGAACTGGCATCACATGCGGATGCGTTAGAATTATACACGCTAAATCTGGATAAGAAGAATGCGTTGAAGGTTGTAGAATCCGTGAAAAAAGAGGTGGGAGTCCCTGTTATAGCCAGGGTTAACACATGGAGATACGATGCTCAACTTGTCGAGGCTTTGGCGAAGGCACATATAAACTCTCTTAGTCTCTATACCCAAATGCCTGAAGGCATGCTTGTTGACATAGAGCTTGAAGAGCCATTTGCTTTCAATTGGCCAACCAATGTCGTGTTTGGAAGGTCCATGTTGCCTGTATGCCTCGGACTTGCCGCAAATATTAAGCACTCGTATCCCAGCGTTAACTTGGTTGCACTTGACCATGCAATTGAATCTGAGGATGTTATACAATACTTGCTCATGGGCTGTAGCGCCGTAAGCCTATGCTATGGAATACAGAAGAATGGTTACAAGCAGATAGAAAACGTAATCGGAGGACTTGAAGCATGGATGGATAGCAAAGGCTACGGGAGAATCGATGATTTCCTAGGCAAAGCTCTATCAAGGGTTAAGGAACCATTCCTGTCAGATAATCCATTTAAGCCTCCAAGCGAATTTGGGGCAGAATGCATGCCAGTCATCGACAAGAACTTATGCAGGCCTAAAGAATGCATTCGCTGTGAAGAATTCTGTTTGCATGAAGTGTTCAAGGTTGTTCCAGAGGAGGCTAAGGTTAACATAACAGATAAAAACTGCTATGGATGCGGCATATGCGTCAGTCTTTGCCCGGAAAGTGCAATAACGCTTGTAAACAGGTGCACGGAAGAAATTATGTTGGAACGCAGGGGAACTTGCAGAAGCTTCGTGGACCGCAAGAAGAGCTAGTAACTCTTAACCTTTACGGCCTTAAATGGACATGCCAGCATGCAAGTTTGACAATTTTTATCCCCTGTAACTCTCCTACATTTATCTACCCTGTTTGCCACTAGATCTCCATTAATTATTCTCAAGACAAACATGTCAGTGGTTATAGGCTCATCCCAATTGGTAACAAGTTCATTGATTGTGTTGCCTGGACATGCAGCAACGCAATTGTAGCAGCCAATGCATAAATCATTATCTATATCAAACTGTAATACAATTTTCCTAACACCGGGTATTCTCCTCACTATCCTTTGGGCATCTTCTCCGTTAAGCACCCTAACCAATATTGAAGTTCTGCCTATTGGGAATACCCGCACATTCTCTCCCAGCCGCACCTTCTCAGCTGTTCTTGAATCAAAGACATTTGTATATACGTAGGTGCATTTCGCCATTCTCTTTCCTCCTATGATATAGCCGTTGAATCTATTTTAATCTCAGCGGATAAGGGCACATAAACATCTTGCACTGGAAAGTTGGCCATGTTCACAGTGTAATATTGCACGAAAGTTCGCCGTATCTCCCTAAGCATTGTGCGCTCAAGGTTTTCGTTAACTTTTGGGTTAACCCAAAAGCGTTTGCCAACAAATTCCTTAACAACCTCTCCATTTTTCACCACTATTTCCCCGCCTTTGATGGTGTACATTGCCCTTGAGAAGGCTTTCTCAACCCTGTCCGGTGTAATATTGTTTGGGTCAAGATCATATATGGCAACATCGGCATCGGCGCCGACTCCTAAGTGGCCCTTAGCATCGCTAATGCCCAATGCCAAAGCTTGTCCAGACCTAGTAACTGTGGCTATATCGTAAAGTGAATACTCCCTATCTATTGACATTATAGTTGCACGCTTGCCTATTGCAGGGTGGAGTTCCTGAATCTCTTTTTCCCTAGCTTTTTTGCTTATTAGCCAACTGATTATTTTTGGATATCTTATGAAGGGACCAGCGTTAGGATGATCTGTGCTTAAGTAAACTTGGAATGGATTTTCTATAAGTAGGGCTAATTCCAGTCCCACAGCCCATTGAACAGAATGGACAGGATTTGATTTGCTATAGATGAAGGGCACCAGTCCGCCGCCTGTCTCCAACTCTATTCCATGGTTTATCCATTTCAGGGAATTCAAAGAGTGCAGGTTGTATTCAAGCGGCCCGTCAGCGGTCATAGTCGTCGTTTCTCCAGGTATAACCTGTCCAATATCAATTGTAACATGGGAATGAGTGTTAACGTATTTAGCAATCTCTTCCGCCTCTGATTCAAAAGTTTTCCAAGAGTCTCCGCCATAGGCGGAAAATTGTGCATGGGTTACATGTATAGACTGTTGCCGCTTGCCTTTGAACGGGTTAGCCTTTATGTCCCTTGTAAGCTCGAAGGTTTCCATTGTAATCCTAAAGTTTCCAGGAACGCCAAGCTGGTTAGTATGCAGGTGAATTGAATGTGGAAGCCTAAGTATCTCATTTACAATGCTAAGTCCCCTTATGATCTCTGCGGGGGTTATTCCAAAATGGGGAACTGGATCCTTTAGGTTTTTAACATTGCTTCTCCACGCCCACGCCTCTACACCGCCTGGATTGACGAGTTTTATTGTATATCCCTTTGTGGCGCGAAGCATCCAAGCCACAAAGGCGGCGCATTTCTCATATTCGCCCTTTTTAAGGTATTGCATTACAATCCAATTATTTCCAAGCAGAGTAAATGCGACAGTATCAACTATTGGTATGTCGTTTAGCTCCTCATGGGTGTGGCGGGCAAGCAACGGCGGCATGGCCGGCTCGCATAACATTGTATACCCCATCCTTGCATATCTATATCCAGTAATAAAGGTGGACGGCACACTATAGCCAGCTCCTGATCGACATACCGAACCTCTAGGTTCAAGGAGAGTATGCCCATCCTCAGGCCTGTATAGACGGCCAGAGTTTATTGCGTATCCCGCCACATGCGTGTGAATATCTATGCCTCCGGGCATAACAACCTTATTTGTCGCGTCTATAACTTCAGCCTCGGCTTGGTTTATCTCTCTGTCTTCAACGATCTTCCCATCCTTTATGGCTATGTCTATTCTTTCCCCATTTATCCTGTTGAGGGGGTCGTAGACATAGCCATTCTTTATAATTAAAGGTTTCATCAAGCTGCCGCCTTCATTTCTCTTACTTTTTCAAGGATTCTAAGTAAAATCTCCCTATCAGGCAGGACGCCCTTCGGCGGATCTATTACTTTCCTAAGCCTTATTGGAACATGATCCATTCTATAGGCTGTTCCGTCCACTTCTATTCCCGCTATGGCTGCTGGAATTACAACATCCGCAATCTCTGTTGTTAGGCTTTCATGGGAATCAATCGCGACTACAGGTATGCTCATAAGTTGCCTTGTGGTTTCCTTGGGGAAATGGGCTATTGGATCAGATGCCACTATCAAAGCTGCATCAACATCTCCTCTCGTTAAAGCCTCTATTGCTGAGGTTTCTCCAGGGTTATACCTTGGATATCCCCTGCTAAAGTCTACAGCATATGGAAAGCCCGTTTCCCATGTCACAACCTCATCGAAGCCCTCTACGTTATAATGCCCCCTCATAGGCATTATGACACACTTGGTGAACATGTGCAGGTCACGTGTAAGTGATAAAATGTTGTCAATGGTTCTGTTTTTAGCCCCGCTCATTGTCACCCCAAGACCAAAAAATATTGCAACGAACTGACTTGTCTTCATGAGTTTAGCTATTTCCTCTATTTTCTCACGGGGGACTCCGCCTACATTTTCAGGCAGTTTATGACCCCTTATCGCTAACCTAAAGGCGCTGATCAGCTCATAATCATAGTTTGGTTTGATCTGCAGGAAGAATTTTGCTAGCTTCGCTGTATCTGTATATCTGACATCGACAACCACGAGAGTTCTATTTTCTTGACCTCTTTCCCTGAAGAAACCCTTCGGGAAAGTTGTGTAGCGGCTTATGTGGCGGGGATGAGCATGCATGGGATTGCATCCCCAATATATGACCATGTCCGCCCTGTTCTTTATCTCCCCTAACGTGCATGTTGAAATTCCTACCTCTTGCAAAGCCAACGTTGTGGGACCATGGCAAATGGTAGTGGTGTTATCGATTATGCCCCCTAACTCTTCAGCCAGCTGCACACCTACCCTTATGGCTTCGCATTCTGTGCAACTCCATCCATAAAGTAGTGGCCTTTTAGCCTTAACAAGAATTTCGGCGGCTTTTCGAACAGCTTCGTCCAATGTAGCTTCTCTTAACTCTCCGTTAACCCTTAACTTAGGCGCCTTAAGCCTTGCTTGGGTGTCTATTTCCATAAACCTTTTCGTTCCTAACTCACAGTTAGAGCGTGTTTCGATAATTTTGTTGTTTTCTATAACTACCTCCAAGTCGTCGCATAAGCATCCGCAGTATGGGCAAACAACATCCGTTAGAACAGTCGGCATTACCCTCGTCTCCTCTTTATAATATCCAGCGCGGTGAGAACCTGTTCCCCAGGTGCTGCCTCAACCTCCGCGACAATGCTTTTAAATGTAGGCATGCCAACACTGTCGCTGTCGCTTCCTACAATCTCATTTGCCCAAGGCCCCAGAGGGATAAAAATTATCCCAGGATGGGGAGCTTGGGTTGAAGCCTTTGCACGAACCACAACTGATCCATGGCTAGTTTTAACCCTAACAGTGTCCCCATCCTTTACTCCTAACTTTGCAAGATCTTCAGGATCCATTTCAGAAATCGCCGCGCTTTCCATATACTCCCTTAATTTCTTTTTACCTTCCCGAGTGATCCCCTGTGAAATTGTGCGTCCAGTAATCAGGATCACATTTAGAGTTCCCAAGGAATATATCCTCTAGCTTTGCCTATATGTTGGCTTAAGAAGGTAAATTCAAACACATTTTCTCTATAAAACCTTTTTGCGGATTAGCAGTGTTATGCGGTCTTCAGCAGATGCTGATTATTTTCGCTGAGCAGTAAAAGATTTCCCTCACCGCCCTCGGTCAGATCTCCTATAAACCTTGCAAAGGGTCCATTAATCCTTGTGCCCTCAATTTCTACGAAATCAACAGTGTCTTTATAAATAAAACCTGGAAGCAATTCTTCAAGTTTTCCAAGAATTATTATTCTCCCACCTATCATTTGAGCTCCAGCCCTTGCACCTGCGTTTCCATCGATAACAATTGTGCCTTCCCTCATATGGACCCCCACAAATTGACCCACATTGCCCTTTATGTGTATTAACCCTCCAATCATCCAGGCGCCTGCCTCTCTCCCAACATTACCTTCTACAACTATGCGCCCTCCTCTCATCCCCCTCCATTCTCCTCTTGGGGCAGCTCCCAAGTAATCTTTTGCAGATCCCTTTATGATAATCTCTCCCCCTCTAATGGAAAGCGCTGTGAAAGAGTCGGCACAGCCCTCTACGATAATGCGTCCTCCTCTCATATTATCCCCAGTATGCATGCCAACATTTCCTTTCACCACAATTTCTCCAGCCGTCATTTTTGCACCAATGTATTTTACCCACGATGCATCGCCATCTATTTTTATTTTCACATTCTCAGGGTTCGGTGCATTTTCGCCTTCCACATCAAAAAAATCGCTGAGCCGCCTCTTCTCCCTCCCCTCCCAAACTGGCAAGTTAGCAATCTCATCGAGACTTTTCCCAGCAAAAATGTCGGGGGTTATAACCTCAGCCTCAATAGACATTTTAGGCCTAATTTTTGGAAGCAAGCGCATATACTATCCACTTTGCCATGCCCTTTTAACTAGCATAATACCAAAAGAAGTTTTAAACCTTTATTATTTGAAGCTTTTTTTCTTTCAAGAATGCATATAATTTAAAGGTTTAAATATTTTACATTATAAAGCCTATTTTCACGAACAGGGGCATGAGTATGAGTACACGTGTTGCCGTGGTAGGGGTTGGCCAGACGCCCTTCACCAGAAACTGTGGAATGAGCATACGCGAACTATGTTTCGAAGCCTTCAAAGACGCCGTTGAGGACATAAACCTAACTCCTAGGGAGATCGACGCATCTATTGTTTGCTCAGCTCCAGAATATGACAAGCAACGAAGCCCATCAAGTCTAATATCTGAGTATTTGGGTTTAACTCCAAAGCCCACGTTTTATGCCGAGTCTCTTTGTTCCTCAAGCACCACAGGATTTAGGATCGCGTACAGCTTCATAAAGTCTGGACTTCATGATGTTGTGGCTGTTATTGGTTTTCAGAAAATGTCGGAACTTTCCTCAGCAGAAGTCCAGGAGAGAATGGGAAGGGGCGCTGACATCCAGTGGGAGACGCCCTTCGGCAGCATGATGCCAGCCGGCTATGCCCTATATGCGCGTGCGCACATGCAAAAGTACGGAACTACGGAAGAGCAACTGGCAAAGGTTAGGGTTAAAAGCGGTAAATACTCTGTTTTGAACCCGCTAGCCATGTTCCAGAGAGTACTCACGTTAGAGGAGTGTTTATCTGCAAGGGTTATATCAAGCCCCCTTAAGCTTTTTGACTGCTGTGCAAACGCTGATGGTGCGTCATGTGTTATACTGGCAAGTGAGGAAAAGGCCAGGAAGATAACAGACACTCCTGTTTGGGTGGCAGGTGTAGGATCTGCAACCGACACCCTTTCAACCACAGGTAGAACAAACTTCACAGGGCTTACATGTGCGGTTGAAGCTGCAAGACAGGCATATAAGATGGCTGGCATAGGACCCGATGATGTTGATGTGGCTGAAGTGCATGACTGCTTCACCATCGCCGAAATAATGGCTTATGAAAACTTAGGCTTCTGTAAACCTGGTGAAGGAGGCAAGCTGATAGAAGAATCTCAGACTTATATTGGGGGCAAAATACCTGTGAATGTTGATGGCGGATTGCTTTCCAAGGGGCACCCAATAGGCGCGACAGGCGGTTCTCAAATCAGAACCATCGTGCTTCAGCTTCAAGGCGAAGCTGGCAAGGTTCAAGTGGACGGCGCCGAGATAGGTTTAGTCCATAATGTGGGAGGAGTTGGCGTATATGCAAACGTTATAATTCTCCGAAGGTGAAAAGCATGAGTTTTAGCATGTTTGGAAAAATAAGCTATATTTCTGAAACGAAGGTCTCCGATTTCATAAAACACTTAGAAAACAATAAAATAATGGCAACCCGATGCAAAAGGTGCGGAAAACTCTATTTCCCACCAAGAGCTGACTGCCCCTATGATCTCTCAAGCGACATGGTCTGGGAGGAGCTTAGCGGGAAATGCAAACTAATAACTTATACTACTCTTTACTTTGCCCCATCAGGCTTTGAAGACGATATCCCCTATACAATTGCAGTGGCTCAGCTAGAGGAAGGTGTCACCGTATACGCGCGTTTAAGCAAAGAGATTAAAGATGACGAGATCCAAGTAGGCATGGACCTAAAGCTTGTGCCCGTGCATCTACCCAACGGTAGAATCTCATATGAATTAAAAAAGCCTTAGCCATAATCTAAGGTGAATAAAATAATGTCCCGCGAAAAAATAAAATTCGGCGTAGAGTGTCCAAACTATCCATGGGAAATTATTCGTGACGTTGCCCTATTTGCAGAAAAAGCAGGTTTTGATTCTTATTGGATGCCAGATCATCTGGTGGCCACAGGTGTTAGACGTTGGGACGCTCTACATGCTTGGGGCACTCTTTGCGCCCTGGCAACTTGCACAAAGAAAATCAAGCTAGCTACCGGAGTAAGCGACACTTACAGGCATCATCCCGCAGCTTTAGCTCAGATGGCGGCTACATGCGACGTTTTGTCTAATGGTCGAGCCATCCTAGGGATAGGCATAGGTGAGGCAATGAACCTTGTACCCTTCGGCATAGTATATGATAAGCCTTTAGCGCGAACCCTGGAGGCTGTTCAGATCATACGAAAGCTTTTCACTGAGGACTTTGTTGACTTTGATGGGAAATATTACAAGCTGCAGAAGGCGTTCATACAGCCCAAACCTGCTGTCCCCATATCTGAAACCCGCTATAAGTCCACTGTTCCACTGTTCATTGCCGCAAGCTCGCCTAAAACCATGGAAATGGTTGCCCTCTACGGTGATGGATGGTTACCCGCAAACCTGCAGCCTGAGGAGTATAGGGAAAATCTTGAAAAAATCCGGGAAACTGCCAAGAAGTACGGGCGGAACCCATATGAAATAGAGCCTGCCCATTTCGTGTATGCTGTTGTTGCAAGGGACGCTGAAACTGCTAAAAAATCCATAATGTTGCCTGCAAAAATGCTTCTGCTAACTAGGCCAAGAATTCTAGAGAGGATAGGTTACACTCCGCCCACCGAGGACTTTGAGATGACATTCAAACTAGTTTTTCCAAGGGACGCTGAGGCTTGGTTGGCAAAAGCCAAGGAGCTACCAGACGAGGTGGTGGAGAAAGCCCCATTCATATATGGCGCACCTGATGATGTCATAGACAAACTGGACAAGCATGTCAAGGCAGGATGCCGCCACTTCGTCATCAACTTTCAAGTTTCCCCAGCAAACCTAAAAGAGACGTGCCAACTTTTCGCGGAAAAAGTCATTCCCTACTTTAAAGAAAGATAAAGGGTTTAGAGCCTAGAGCCTAAAATACAGCAATCTCCATCCAATTTATTTTAGGTCTTCTGAGAACAAGTTTCCATTAGATTATGATTAGAATAATGCTTGTGAGCATGCCGACTAAATGTAGGGAAGTTTAGTTAACTCTTCCGTTGTTATCCATAAATTTTCATCTATATTCAATCCATAATCAATGAGATCCAATACCTTTTCTTTTTCTTCTGGAAATTTGTATCCGCTGTAATCTTGGCTGAATAAATGCACAATTTTCCTCCCAATTCTATATGCCGGGTTAATAAAATGATCAAAGCATATTCTGCTGTTAACCTTCAAGCGTTCAATTAGAGTCTTAATCTCTAATAGTAGTTCATGAGGCTTTAACAGTTGGAATCGCCCCTCTTTCCAATCGTTAAATAATGGTGTGCCCGGTCTTGGTACAAAACGTCTAAACCTAACGAATGTTGGATTTATCTCGTTTAAAACGTTTGCAGTATTTAATGCATGCCGCATCCATCTTGATCTTCCGCCAATTCCGGGCATTACATACTCAGATATTTCAAATCCTGCTCTCAGCGCCTTTTTAGCCGCTTCAATATGTTCACTGGACGTTATCCCCTTATTAATAAGTTTAAGTATTTCATCATCGCCTGTCTCCAGACCTATATGCAAACGTGAGAGTCCAACTTTGCGCAGCTGAGCTAGATCTTCTTCAGTTTTGATGGCCAAAGTTTTCGCCCTTGCATATGAAGTGATCCTTTCTATCGATGGAAAGTTAGCCTTAAGGTAAGCCAATATCTCCAACAATTGAGGCGTTTTCATTAGCAAACTATCTGCATCCTGCAAGAACACTGTTCTAGCGCCTGATCTAATCCATTCTAACACGTTGATTATGCACTGGAAATTCTGCAACGCGTGTCCGTTCTCTCCGAGGGGAAAGTGAGCCTCTATAAAACTTTGTACCCAATCTATGCCTCCAAGCGCCCTATTAATATCGTCGATCACGTTGAAGATTAGCTTGATCGTATCGATTTCCCGTTTTATCTCATCAACCCGTCTAATCTGAAATGGCTGTCTTCCATATGGTGTGCCATAACAAAAAGCACAGCGACTCCATGGGCAATTTCTTGTAATCCTTAAAAGTAAAGAATTTGCTCCCCCCTCATTCGGCGGTCTAATTGGACCAATTTCGAAATGTAGATCTTTCATTTTATTAACATAGAAATCAAGCTGCATAGCCGCCATGTAATAGTCTCGTCCATAGAGAAAAAGTTTACCACATTATGGCATCACTATTTCCTTAAGCTCCTGCAGGAGAAAGCCTATCATCATGTCAATCAGCGGATTGAGTTCTTAGAGGTGTAAATAAAATGACTGAAATTAGCTTAACCTCATTCAATATGTGTAAAACCCTTTCTGCGTCTTTCTCCCTAAAAAGCCTGCCTCAACCAGCTGTTTAAGTATTAATGGAGGTATGAAGCTTGGGCTTCCAAGGTCCCTGTATATGCTCTCAGCGATGCTTAAAAGGACATCAAGCCCTATCAAATCCGCTAGTTCAAGAGGACCCATAGGCCAGTTAAATCCAAACTTCATAGCTTTATCTATATCCTCCGCCGATGCTATTCCCTGCTCATATAGGCGTATACCTTCCAATATTGCTAATATCCCAATTCTGTTCGCCACAAAACCTGGTACATCTTTGCATACTATCGGCACTTTTTCAAGCTTTATTGCAACCTCCTTCGCCTTCTCGATAGTTTCATCTGAAGTGCGCAAACCACGAACTATTTCCACAAGCTTCATCACCTGCGCTGGATTAAAGAAATGCATACCAGCCACCCTCTCTGGCCTTTTAGTCGTAGCTGCTAAGGCGGTTATGCTCAATGACGACGTATTACTGAATATAAATGCATTTTCGGGAGAAAGGGAATCTATCTCGCTAAATATTTTCTTTTTAACATTGATATCTTCCGCTACGGTTTCCACAATAAAGTCAGCGTCTTTAACAGCCTCTCTAAGATCTGTTGTCGCTTTAATTCTTGATAATATTTCCTTGGCTTGTTCCTCGGTTATTTTAGCCTTCGATACAAGTTTTTTGAGTCCAAATTGCCCATTTTGGATCAAATCGAGACTACGCTCTAGAGTGCTTTGACTCCGTGTGTATGCAGTAACATTAAATCCATATTGTGCAAAGACTTGAGCTACACCTGATCCCATAGTTCCAAAACCAACAATCGCGACTTTTTGACTTTTAACCATACAACCACACTCTCCAGTTTCGCAATCTCATCATTTTAGTAAACGGCATTAATTTTACATAAAGGTGTGCTCCCTTTTTATTTTTTCCTCGATGAATCATTAGTGAATTAATGTCCAACTTATGCTTGGTGATACTAGTAGTTCTAGTTTATCGAAAATTATATATTCAATTTTCATTTATATTCCATGTTCTCTTAAAGTACATTGTATTATGGAAGAGGATGCTGGATGAAGATAGCAGTTATAGGATCAGGCACTATGGGGCATGGCATTGCACAAATATGTAGCATGGCTGGATACGAGGTTTATCTAAATGATGTTAAGAAAGAAATTCTGGATACAGCTATTTCAAAGATAAGATGGAGTCTTGATAAATTAGTTGAAAGGAAAAAGATCACCGAGAAACAGCGAGATGAAACGTTAAGTAGAATTAAAACAACGGTAGATTTGAAAGAAAGCGTTAGGAACGCGGACTTCGTATTTGAATCTGTTTTCGAGGACGTTGACCTCAAAAAAAGAATTTTTAGGGATTTAGACGAATATGCTCCTAGTCACACTATTCTCGGGTCTAATACGAGTACAATCCCAATAACGATAATTGGCGAAGCCACAAACAGGCCAGGCCAGGTTATTGGCGCCCACTTTTTCAACCCTCCGGTGTTGCAGCCGTTAATGGAAATAATTCCAGGCGAGAAAACAAGCAAGGAAACGATTATTGCCACTGAACAATTGGCAAGGAAGCTTGGTAAGGAGCCTGTTATCCTGAAAAGGGATCCATGGGGCTTCGTGTCCTCGGCTCTTTTTGAACATTTGCTCAGAGAATCTGCTTGGATGGTTTATGAGGGAGAAGCAACTCCCGCGGAAATAGATGCATGTGCAAGATATAAATTGGGTCATCCAATGGGTCCACTTGAAACCATTGATTTATCTGGAATTGACATATCCTACCATACCGAATTTGGCGTGCGTAGAAAAATCGATGCTAAATGGATAGAAGGGCCTCATGTTGATATGTGTCCATTAATTGTAGAATACGTAAAGCAGGGAAAACTTGGAGTTAAGAGTGGAGAAGGCTTCTACAAATACCCGGGTCCGGGTGTATTTAAAAAAGTGGAAATTCCAAGGGAACTTGCTGAAAAAGTTGACCCGATTCGATTAATAGCATCGACATTGAACCATGGTGCCTACTTTGTCCGTGCAGGCGTGGCGACACGTAATGATCTAGATAAGATAGTGAAGCTGGGGTTGGGATATCCAAAAGGAATATTTGATTACATAGACGAGTATGGAGCAGATAAAATCGTCAATGTACTAAAGCAGCTGAAAGGGAGATATGGAAAGCCTTGGTATGAACCCGACCCGCTTCTAATAGAGATGGCGAAAAAATAATTCATAGATAAACCTAAACACGGTGAGAAACTTTGGAGAAATTAGGGGGAAAAGTTGTAATTGTTAGCGGGGTTAGGACCGCAATAGGAAATTTTGGAGGCTCGTTAAAGGATATCCCTGCATCCACCTTAGGCAGTATAGTGATCAAAGAATCTTTGAAAAGGGCTGGTTTAAGACCTTTTTCAAGCAAAAAACTGCTGAGTTATGCTCCTTTAGGCCTTAAAGGATTGGAAATTACCGAATTGGAGAAAAAATACTACGATTACGATGATTCTCTGCAAGAGGTGCAAGTTGACGAGGTAATTATGGGAAATGTTTTGCAAGGCGGTCAGGGGCAAAACCCAGCTCGTCAAGCATCAATATACGCTGGTGTTCCTAAAGAAACACCAGCATTTACAGTCAACAAAATCTGTGCTTCGGGACTAAAAGCTATAGCTCTAGGGGCTCAAGCAATCCAAGCAGGCGAGTCTGAGGTGGTGATTGCCGGTGGAATGGAGAATATGAGTCAGGTGCCATATGCGCTGCCTAAAGCACGCTGGGGTTACCGCATGAACATTGACGCGAGAGGCGAACTAATAGACCTGATGGTGTACGACGGGCTTTGGGAAATTTTTTACGGATATCATATGGGGATGACCGCTGAAAACATAGCCCAAAAATACAACATTTCAAGAAGGGAACAAGATGAAATAGGATTTCTAAGTCATAAGCGAGCAAGGAAGGCGATAGTTGATGGAATATTTAAGGAAGAGATAGTGCCCGTTAAAGTTCCACAGAAGAAAGGAGAACCGATAGTATTCGATACGGATGAGCGTCCTATGGATACGAGCCTTGAGAAGATGGCGCAACTGCCACCAGTATTTAAGAAGGATGGAACAGTGACTGCTGGGAATGCATCAGGAATAAATGATGCCGCGGCCGCGGTTGTACTCATGAGTGAGAGAAAAGCTGAGGAATTAGGCCTTAGACCATTGGCAGCGATTACATGTTACGCTTCAGGTGGAGTTGACCCAGCCTTCATGGGCCTTGGTCCCGTTCCAGCTGTGAAAAAAGTTCTTGAAAAATCTGGTAAAACATTAGAAGAGATAGATGTTATCGAGCTTAATGAGGCCTTTGCAGCCCAGTTTATAGCTTGCCAAAGAGAACTAAACCTTGATCTTGAAAAGACAAATCTTCATGGAAGTGGCATATCTCTGGGGCATCCTATAGGCTGCACAGGGGCCAGGCTGGTGGTGACCATTATCCATGAAATGAGAAGAAGGAACCTGAAAAATGGGCTAGTAGCTCTGTGTATAGGCGGCGGTCAAGGAATGGCCATGATGCTTGAGCGATACTGAACTACACTTCCGATCTGCGCTTCATATAAATTCATGCAATAGATATGCAACGTCACTATGATTTTTGCCTATTTAGCAGAAAAATTATAAGGAAATTACATGATTAAACTTAGAATAAGCTAAAGGATGAGATTTCTATGGAGTTTAAAAATATTCTTTATGAGAAAAAGGATGGGATAGCTACAATAACTATAAACAGACCCCAAGTGCTGAACGTTCTAAATCAGGAAACAATTCAGGAGCTAATTTGCGCGTTAGAGGATGCGGATAAGGATGAAAGTGTTAAAGTTATGGTCTTAACGGGTGCTGGCGAGAAGGCCTTTTGTGCTGGCTTAGACCTGAAGTCAGTTAAAGATGTCACTGCAGTTAAGCTATGGGAATTATCAAGACTTCTACACAAAGCTACTTTAACTATAGAGGATGTTGGAAAACCCGTTATCGCCGCCATTAACGGGTTTGCCCTTGGCGGAGGGCTAGAGATCGCCATGGCATGCGACATTCTAATCGCCTCAGAAAATTCGAGAATGGGACAACCCGAAGTGAATGTAGGCCTTCTTCCCGGTGGCGGTGGAACGCAACGTCTGCCCCGCTTTGTGGGCAAGGCAAGTGCAAAAGAGCTAATATTCACGGGTAAGGTGATTGATGCCAAAACCGCTGAAACCATAGGACTAGTAAATAAGGTTGTGCCACCGGATCAGTTAAAGGCAACCGTAGAGGAACTGGCAAAAGAAATAATGAGCAAACCTCCCCTAGCAATAAAAATGTCCAAGTACTTAGTTAATTTAAGCGATTCCGTTGACTTGCGAACGGGGTTGGCTTGCGAGGCTGAGGCTGCAGGATTAATGGCCTCGACGGAAGACTATAGAGAGGGCGTAAACGCTTTCATAGAAAAAAGGAAACCTGTGTTCAAAGGAAAATAACAATTATTGTTGGCTATATTATTCCTCTTCCGTACCACGGTGCCGATTTGTCTAATAGTACATACGCTTTGCATTGGGGACAAAGCATTAAATAATCCTCATATACCTTCACTTCTTTGGGCATCAATTTTTCTGCAAACTTTAAAATTGGAGTTGTTGTGAACTCCTTTCCACAACGCTTACAGCGTAAAATATAATCAGTAACTCCTTTTCCTTTTAATGCCCCTCTGAGATCATCCATAAAGTTTTGGAATTTGATTCCTGCTGGACATATTTTTGTGCATGCTTGGCAAGTGAGGCATAGCCAAATTTCATCGGAGCTTAAAACAATATCTTTTAATCCTAAAGTGACGCTTTTAACAACCTCTATTGGTGAGTAATGTTCTCTGTGTCGTACCAGAGGGCAGACTGATGAGCATTTTCCACATTGTATACACCCTCTAATGTTTGCTGCATTTTGCGGCGTTAGCATTTCAAGTCCAAATTTCGGGTCTGGTGTTACGCTCAATTTAATGTTCCCTCATTTAACGATTAATGTAGGTGTAGGGTGCTGAGGACTATTGAATGGTAAAAAAGGAATAGAATATAAAAATTATGGGCGTTTTTCACAAAGTGCCAAGCAAGTTTTTCACTAATTCTGAAAATCGTACAGCTGCGTTTTTGCGTTTTATCATGTTTGCCTGTGTCGCATCCACATATTGTATGGCTTTTGGTTCGCAGAATTTGACGCATGTAGGGTCACCGTTGCATAGATCACACTTCAAGGGTTTCCCATTTTTAGGGTTAATTCTGGGTCCTGCAAATGGACAGTAGATTGCGCAAAGCCTACATCCAACACAAACATCCGTATCTATGACGACGGCTCCAGTTTTTTGATCGCGCTTTATTGCCTTCACTGGACAAACATCTTCGCATATTGGTCTCTCGCATTGCAAACAGACAATTGGTATGTATAATCCTGAGGTTTCCATTTTAACTACGTGGATATGCGCAAGGGCTGGGTTGATTGACTTTTCATGGAATAGGGAGCACGCCGATTCGCAAGAACGGCATCCTGTGCATTTTTCCGGATCAATTAACAATATCTTCTGCATCTATATCCCCCCTAAAGCATGTGTGATGGTTCCTTGTCCAGTCCCAATTTCTTCAAGGTCTCTTCCGTGGGCAATCCATTTTTGTCCCAGCCATGAAGCGCATAGTATTCATCCAGCATCTGCTCGAACTTTTCCCTGTCTATTTTCTTGCCTCTGGCTATTGCCAAGCCTATGGGTGTAGGCTCTTTGAAGTAGCGTTCCGGCAGGATGTCATCTTTTCTGCTGAAACCTTCTCGCAGATTAAACATGCGTTCCAGTGTGTATATGCGCTCGCCTATCTGCATTAAATCCGCCTTGCTGAGCTTTATTCCAGTGGCCAAATAGATGAGCTTCGAGTATTCTTCCCACTTTGGCATGTTGAAGCCTAAGAAGACTGTTTGGAACTTGCATAAGCCCAATGAGTCCACAACCGAGTATAGTAGCTCTTGATGCCAGATTAATCGGCTCTTACCGTCATAGGAGGTGTAATCGGATGAGACAGGCCCTCCAACGAGTTCTTCTAAAACTTCCTCTGGTAATCCGTAAAGGTCATAGGCAGGTCGGCTTCTCAGATGGTCGGCTCCCCTGGTTGATGTTGCAATTCCAAGAGCAAAGCTTGGTGTAGGCCGTTCATCAGATTGAAGGTTGCTCATTCCCTTAACGTGTATGCAGTAGTACCCGGACTCTGGTCCTATTTTAGCTATGGCGCCTAGGGGGCCCTCGGCCAGAATGTCACCGAAGCCTTCTCTGTATGCAATCTGCCTTATCAGTTCATAAACTACCTGCTCATTGCCCCACTCCAACTTGAGGCCGCCTGTTATCTTGTCATCGATTATTCCTTTCTCGTAAAGCTCCATTGCCCATGCTATCATGCCTCCAGTCTCAAGCGTGTCCAAGCCATACCTGTCAACAAGATGGTTGGCGATCAGGAGGGTTTCAAACCGTTTGCAGTAAACCATTGTTCCGAAAGCGCCCTGCGTTGTGTATTCTGGGCCCTCATCGTAAAATGGTCCAAATGGGCTTTCTTTCAGCACATATCGGTGTCTGCAGTGAACCGAACATCCAAAACAGCCAGCCACGCCTATGGAATAACGTTCTATGTTTTCGGCTTCTAGGTCCTCGCTATCTTCAAGCTTATTTAACTGGAAGTTTTTCACTCTTATTAGGCCTGTCGTGTTAGTGTTGTTGAAAATTATTAGGGTTCCCCATCTCTTTTCTGCTTGGGCCCATTTGGTGCTTAAAACTTTTTCATTCAACTGCCTACAATATTCCAGCAGTTCCTCCGGATGGGCGACTTCCAAGCTGTCTGTTCCCCTTACTGCAATGGCTTTAAGCTTCTTTGATCCCATAACCGCGCCCATTCCGGTCCTGCCGCCTGAGTTCTTTATTCCCGTCATAACGTTTGCAAACTTTACGAGCTTCTCACCAGCGACTCCGATGACTAAGCATTTGATTTCGTCATCTCCGTGCTCCTTCCTTATAATCTCCTGAGTTTCAACAGTGTCCTTTCCCCAGATGTGTGATGCGTCTCTTATCTCAATTTGTCCGTTATGTATCCACAGATAAACTGGTTTTTCCGATTTACCCATTATTGCCAAGTGGTCGAAACCTGCAAATCTCATTTCAGCGGCGAAGAAACCGCCCATGTTTGTGCTTCCAACAGCCCCTGTGAGGGGCGACTTTGCAGCTATATCACATCGGGAGGAACCTAGGCTTGGTAAGCCTCCAAGCAATCCTGCGCCCACTAAAAGAACATTCTCAGGTCCAAGGGGATCGATTTTCGGTTTTATAAGGTTGTATCTCAGGTAGGTGTTAATGCCTCTGCCTCCAAGGTATAACTTGCGCATTTCCCTTGGAATTTCCTTTGCCGTTATTTTTCCACTTGTCAAGTCTATATAAGCTATTTTTCTTTTCAGCATGTTCTCTATTCCCCTTAAGCTACGCCCCGGATCATGGCTTGACTCGGTGTCGGCCATGAAATTCGATATTTAGTTTTGCAATTGGGACATTCAGCAACATCAGCTCCCAATGGAACTTGGAATCTTTTAAGGCAGTTTTTACACCTTACTTCACTCATTTTCTAGCCTCCTGCTATTGGCACTCCAATATATATCACGTCGTTGTCGTTCAGTATTAAATCAGGTTTTCTTATACTTTTTCCATTCACCAGAACCCATACTTCAGTGCTTACTTCACCAGTTTTCGGATCGATTATATCATTAAAGTCTCTTCCATAGGTTTCTGCTAGCATGAGGAGAAGGCTCCGCAATGTATACCCATCGTTTACCTCTTTTATTACCTCTTTTTTTCCGACAATTTCCCTGAACATCGCTTGGAACATTATCTTCACCTGGGGCATTTTTTCTCACTGATATATTTTTTGCATAATTCATATATAAATATTTTTGAAAAATATTTTTTTATGCAAAAAGTATAAAAATATATATCCGCATGTGTGTAATATTATAGTATAAATGTGCTTGGATGATGAAACAATATGGAAACGAGAAAACTTCAAAGGCTCAAAGGTGGAAGCTATATAATTTCGCTTCCAAAGGAGTTCGTGGAAACTCATGGGCTTCAAAGCGGCACGAAAATGGCTGTTTTAGAAGAGGTTGATGGTTCGTTAAGGCTTTATCCTCTAGTCAAAACGCTTGAAAAACCCTTAGAGGCAATCATTCCGTTGGAGCAGTATGACTTGCATTCCCTCAAATATTGCTTGATAACATATTTTATCCAAGGTGCTGATCGAATAAGCATCATCTCCAAGAACATAATACCTGCAGAACAGAAAAGGCAGATTAAACAGCTTCGAGCCGAATTACCAGGGGTGGAGGTGGCTGAGGAGGAAGCCAATAAAGTTACATTCCATGTGATGATAGATCCCGCTGCGTTTACCGCTGAAGCTCTAATCGAAAAAATTTTTTCTTTCTCGCTTAGGCTACAGGAGGATGTTATAAAAGCTTTAGTTAACCTTGATTTTCCTCTTGCAATGGAGACTTTAGAGAGAAGTAATGAGGCTCAGAGGCATTATCGCTTCACAATTCGACTCATAGCCATAGCTGCCTTCAAACCTTGGGTAGCCAAAAGATTGGGGGTGAACGGTTGTACCGACGCCATCAATTTCACCCTTGTAGTTCGAGACCTAAGTAGGCTAATATACTACTTCTCAACCATATCTGGGCATATCTTGGATTTGAAGGGCAAAAAAGTGGACTCTGAAGTCCTAAATTTGCTGGGTAAAATGTTAATGATCACGTATGAAATGCAGAAAACTGCTATGGAGGCATATCTAAGAAAGAATGTGAATTTGGCGATAAGCATTTTTGGCAAAATGAATGAAATTAGAGAGCTTGAAAAGTTTGTACTCAGGCGGATTATGGGAAAGGTGACAAATATAGATTTAGCCATAACCTTAAGCATGATAGCAAGGGATACAAGAAGAATTGCTGGACATATCGTGGCCGTGGCTGATGACACACTGAATAAGGTGCTTAAGCCAAAATATGCGCCTAGCCCCGTAATTTCAGAACTGTAGTGTCCTGCCTGACCTTTTCTCAATTTTTTCTATTATAGCGTCCACTGGACTTTTATTTAGATGTAGCCCTAGATCCTCCTCTTTAATTTGCATGGCTAAGCCCAATAATTGTGTATAGTAGATCACTGGTATGGACAATTTACTGCCTATTAAGGCTGCGCTATTTTCCTGTTTTGTGTCGAACATTATGTGACAGGATGGGCAGGAGGTGACAAGTCCATCTACCCGCCTTTCTTGGAGCGCCCTTAATTTTGCGCCTGTAAGGCTTAAACTGGCTTCCTGATGGGAGAAAAGAAGGGCAGCGCCACAACAATCCAGCTTTTCCGGATATTCTATGCTTTCGGCTCCAAGCGCCTCTATCAGCCTGTCAAGCTTTCTTGGGTTTTCAGCGTTATCCACACGTTTCATGTAGCTTGGCCGTATGGCTTGGCAGCCAATGTGACTGGCGAACTTTAGCCCTCCCATTTCTCTCTTTACACTTTCTCTGATTCTTTCCAAGCCGATATTGTCATGCAGCAAGTCTACAGTATGCCATATTTTTATGTCCGGGGTGTAATTCAAGTTTTCCTCCCTGAGCATCGAAGTGATTTTTTCTTCCAGCTTTTTATCTGTGGCAAGCAAATACTGCGTTTCACATATTGTGAAGTGGCAGCGGCTACATGGCAAGATAAGCTCTCTCAAGCCTATTTCATTTGTCAAGGCCAAAATTCTCGCTGACATGTAAATTGTTGCGAGCCTGTTCACGCTTTCAATGGGGTTTCCACAGCAGTTCACTTCTTTTAAGTCTACGAGTTCAACGCCAAGTTTAGGCGTCACTTGCCGTACCGACATCTCGTACGCATACTGCGAAGTAAGTATCTTACATCCCCAAAAAACTGCAAGCTGCAATTAAATACCTCCTAAAGTCTCGAGGAAAATGGCTTTGAATTTTTCACTTGCTCCAGCAATCTTTGGAAGATTCAGCGTGTCTCTTTCAAAGATTTCCATGTTCTTAGCCGTCACCTTCTCCATAGGTTGCATTAAACCAGTTTCAAGTATATGGGAAACAGCTCTTAAATAGCCCTCAGGGACTTTTGTCTGCCGTTCCACGGCGAGGTTTCTTAGGTCAATAATCACGTGATAGGGTGAAGCCCTTTGGGGGCATCGTTCTGTACACTGCAAACATGAGGCGCACGTCCAAATTATTTCAGAGTCAACAAGCTCGTTTATGAACCCCAGTTTTGTAAGCTTCATTACGGTGTTTGGTGTAAGCTCCAAAAGCTTGAAGGCTGTGCACCCGCCTGTGCAGCGTGAGCATTGGAAGCATCCAAAAAGTTTCTCCTCAGCGAGCTTTCTAAGAACTTTCATGTACAGCTCCTTATTAACTTCGGACATTTTAGTTAGATCGCTTAGGCTCATTCCAATAACTCCTGGCTAGTATTTCCCAGTGCAGATAAATATGTCATAACCTTTGCGGCAGCTCCGCTTGCCTGTGCAATGGTCTCAGCTATGCCCTTTGGGCCTTGGCAGGTTCCAATCAGAAAGACTCCGGGAACTGGGCTTTCGAGAGGCTTTAACTTTGGATGTGCCTCAAGGAAGAACCCATCAGTGCCTAGAGGGATATTAAAGATTTGACTAAGCTTTGCATAATCATTCCTGGGGACTATTCCGTTGATTAAAACCACTAAATCCGCTTTTATTTCCAAAAGTCTATTCAGGATTTTCTCATAGACCCCTACATAGAGGCTTCCATCAGGGGACTCCCTGACTTCGGCGGGTATCCCTGCCAGAAAGTTTATGCCTAGGCTTCTGGCTTTCTCGTAAAATTCCTCATAGCCTCTACCATAGGCGCGGATATCGTTAAAGCACACGTATATGTCTACATCATATCCAAGTCTTTCGCGTACGGTGATGGCTTGTTTTATGCTTACCATGCATCCAATATTGCAGCAGTGCTCGTAGAACCTTTTATCTCGGCATCCTACACACAACACAAAGACTATGCTTTTTGGAGTTTTCCCAGTGTTCAGATCAATAATTTTTCCACAAGTTGGACCTGAGGGGTCAAGCATCCTCTCAAATTCTAAATGTGAAATTACATTTTTAAGTCTCCCATATCCCAATTCAGCCGCCTTTGACGCGTCAAAAATTTCGGCGCCAACACATATTATTGTTGCTCCTACTTTAAACGTGATTTTTTCGGTTTTCTGTTCAAAGTTTATAGCCTTTGATTCACAGACCTCGAGACACTTGTCGCAAGGCTCTTTGCCGCTTAGTCGCAGGCAATATTCAGGATTTATTACCGCCACTTTTGGGATGGCGTAAGGCGAATAAAAGGATATCGCCTTTGTACGGCACAACCCCCTATTAAATTCATCTGGGATACTGACTGGGCAAACTTCAAGGCATTTGCCGCATCCTGTACATTTTTCCTCCTCAACATATCTTGGCTTCCTGACCACCGTTACCTCATAATTCCCGCTGTTTCCGCTGAAGCCTACAACTTCGCTGTAGGTTATAAGTTCTACCCGTGGATTGTTAGCGACATCAACCATTTTAGGCATTAGTAGTTTGATGCTTGGCTCTAGGGTTGGAAAGATGCTGTCAAGCTGAGCCATTCGGCCGCCTATGCTCGGCGTTTTTTCAACGAGGTAAACTTTAAATCCGATGTTGGCCAAGTCAAGGGATGCTTGTATTCCGGCTATGCCTCCGCCAAGCACTAAAACGCCATTTTTTATATTGGCCTGCCTCATTCATGATCCTTCTATACCATATTACCCGTTTTCCCTCAGAACATCCTCTTAAGTTTTATGTCATTAAATTGTTTTATCCAATGGTTTGATTGTGCAACTTTTGATAAAACTTAGCAGTTAAACTTCGTATTACTAAGACCTTTTAATTAAGCCTTCTATTGTACCTGCTTCGTTATTTCCAGGAGTTAAATGATGTTGCTGTAAATGAATGCACGAAATTGATAAAAACTATGACAAGGATGTTAAAGATCTAATTGCAGAAGTATGCTATTAAACGTTTAAAGATTGATGGCGGCGTCTTAAAGCGTGATTACTACATGTGCTACTGCTAATGGAAGAAGATTACATTAAGGGTTTAGAGCTAAAATTTTTCCACTAGATTTTTTCCAAGCAGACACTTCGCTATGGCATTTTTTTGTATTTCTTTTGTCCCCTCAACTAGTTCAAGCTTCTTGGACCATCTGAACCATCTTTCAATGTCGTAATCCGCCATGTAGCCATATCCGCCAAATACGTCGATGGCGAGGTCGCACACCTCAACAGCCAATGAGGCCCCATAATACTTGAGCATGCTGGAAAATTTCGTTGCTTCTTCTGCATATGCTTTATTTACCCTGCCCTTCTCCAAGATTTTAATTGCTCTGAAAAGAAGTGATTTTCCAAGCTCTACTTTAAGCGCAGCCTCTGATAGTCTATGGGCAAGTCCTTGAAAGCTTCCGATTTTCCTTCCGAAGGCCTCCCTTTCCTTTGCGTACTTTACCGCTCTTTCTAACGCGGCTTCGGCGGCAGCTACGCCCATGCATCCAATTTTCGCTCTAGCAGTGGGCAGAAAGGCTATTGTCATATAGAATCCCCTGCCTAGATTTGCTAGACCACCTAGGATGTCGTTGTCCTTCGCCGTTACGTCAGTAAATGTAACTTCACTTGTGGGCGATGAACGCCATCCCATTTTTCCATGAAGCGGCATTGTTTCAATGCCCTCTTTTCTCTCAAGCAGAAATATTGTCTGCCCCTTGTATGGTGGTCTGGCATTTGGGTCCGTTTGCGCTAGAACGTTGGCCACCCTGAAGGTTTCACCGTTTGTCACAAAGGTTTTTGTTCCATTTATCTTCCATGTTTCATGATCGACTTTTAACGCCTTTGTATCCAATACGCGGGTTAAATCGCTTCCCCCAGCGGGCTCTGTAAACATCGAGGCTATGGTTATCTCCCCTTTCGCTAGGGAAGGCAACCACTTAGCCTTCTGCTCATGGGTGCCAAAATCGAGCAGAAGTTCCACTCCAAAATGCGCCCCGCATAGGGTGTCTCCCACGGGCGGGTCAACCTTTGTAATCTCATAAACGTATATAAAATGTTCAAGAAGGCCATAACCCTGTCCACCGTACTCCTCAGGAAAGTGGAGGGTCTGAAAGCCTTGCTGACAAACTTTACGGTAGATATCCCATGGAAAAGATTCCTTCTCCTCATACTCCCTCATCCTTTCAGGAGTTAACTCTTTCACGGCAAACTCCCGTATAGCCTCCACTATCATTTTTTGCTCTTCTGATAACTCGAAATCCCAAAACATGAGATTAATTTTGACGCTGCTTAGCTGATAAGACTTGCGAAGGCTCATAGCATGTGTAAACCTTATTTTAATGATATTCAGTCTGGTTTTATGACGGTGAATTCACCATGGATATTGTTGTTTGTGTGAAGCAGGTTCCTGAAACGGCTGAGGCTGAGATCAAGATAGCGCCTGACAGTAAAACCATAGAAACAGCTGGGCTCGTTTACGATATTAATGAATGGGATGTTTACGCTTTGGAGGAGGCTGTGCGTATTAAGGAAAAGTTTGGCGGTCACGTTACTGTAGTTACTATAGGGTCAGAGGATGTCGATAGTATTCTGCGGAAGTGTTTGGCAAGAGGGGCTGACAGGGCGGTGCGCGTTGCATATCCAAATGTCTCCCGTTTAGATCCGTTTCTCACAGCGAAAATTCTTCACGCTGCCATAAAGGAAATGCATTATGATATAATATTAACGGGCGTACAGGCGGGTGATGATTGTTACGCTGTTACGGGGCCAATTATAGCGGAAATGCTTGGGATACCTCACGCTACGATGGTTAAGAAGATCGAGTTAGAATCCGGTGTAGCGCGGGTTGTCCGTGAACTTGAGGGTGGTTGGGAGGAAATTTTAGAGGTTAAGCTGCCAGCTCTGTTTACGGTGCAAACGGGCATCAATGAGCCAAGATATATATCAATCATGGGAATTAGAAGGGCTATGCAAAAGGAGATAACCGTTAAGAATCTAGCCGAAATAGGGCTGAGCTCAGCTGATATTAATGAAGACAATGGCTGGTTATATATGGACAAGCTTTTCATTCCACCCGTGGAGAGGAAAGTAGAGTTTTTACGCGGATCACCTGACGAAGTGGCAGCTAAATTAGTTGCAATACTCAGGTCGAGGAGGATTATATGAATGGTTGCTGAAATTTTTGTATTGGCTGAGCATAGACAAGGCATTATCCGCGACATAACCTATGAAATGTTAACTAAGGCCAGAGAAACGGCCCAAAAAAGAAATATTATGGTTGTGTCGGTGCTGCTTGGGAATGACGTTGATAAAGGGGCTGAAATTCTTTCCGAATATGTAGAAAAAGTGCTTGTGATTGAAGATCCAAGGCTTGAAAATTTCAATTCGGATGTATATCAGAGGTTTCTAACAGCGTTGATCAATAAATATAAACCATGGTTGATTATGATGGGCCACACGTCTTATGGCATTGAGCTGGCTCCGCGCTTAGCTGCATCGCTCAATATTCCCTTGGCAACAGATTGCATCGACTTCTTTTTGGAGGGCGAGGAATTCTTTGTTGTGCGGCAAATGTACAATGGAAAGGTTAATGCTAGATTAAGGATGCGAAGGGCTGAAACCTATATGGTAACCGTTCGCCCAGCCACATTCGCAGCTGCAAAACCACAAACTCAGATAAAAAGCATGATAATCAAAGAAAAAGTAGCCGTTGAAGATGATTTGAAAGTGGGCAAACGTTTCATCGGTTACGCCTGCCCCCCACCGAGCGCTGTTGATATAACAACTGCTGAGAAAATTGTAAGTATCGGTAGGGGCATAAAGGATGCATCTAACATACCTATGGTTGAAGAATTAGCTAAAGTCCTTGGGGCGTCGCTGGCATGTTCCCGTCCCATTGTGGATAAGGGCTGGATGCCAAGCGATAGGCAAGTAGGGAACTCAGGGAAAATCGTGAAGCCTAAACTATATATGGCATTAGGCATCAGCGGGGCTTTCCAACATGTCATGGGATTGAAAAATTCCGAATTGATAATAGCCATAAATAAGGATCCAAACGCGCCAATATTCAATTTCTCAGATTATGCTGTGGTTGACGATCTTTTCAAGGTTGTGCCAGCGCTTAAAAATAAGATCCTTGAAGCAGTTTCCCAATCCCGTGGAGTTTAGATTTCTGGCATCTGAGGCTCTATTGTTTTAAGTGGGGATGGGCTTCAGCAACCAATTCCATAATGTCTTTAACTACAATTTTATCCTCAACACTCATTGTTTTAATGCTGTCCTCAATGGTTAATAGACAGAACGGACAGGCCGTCGCTATTATTTCCGCCCCAGCAGCGAGGGCATCTCTCACGCGCGCCTCTGAAAGACGCACTCCCTGTATATCGTGCCACATCCGCCCACCTCCACCCTCGCAGCAAATGCTTTTCTTCCTAGATCTGGCCATTTCCACAAGTTTCGCTCTGGGAATACTTTCTAATATTTTCCTTGGTTCGTCGTAGATATTATGGTGCCTGCCTAAATAGCAGGAATCATGGTATGTTATCACTTTATTAATGCTCTTTGAAAACCTAACTTTTCCTCGGTCAATTAAGTCAGTAAGATAAATTGTGTAATGCATGACATTAAGCCTTTTTGAATACCTCACCTTAAAGGCGTTGAAACAGTGGGGTGAAGTTGTAATTATATCTTGTACATTGTATCGCTCGAAGAGTTTCATGTTGGCACTGGCAAGTTCCTCAAAGAGGCCTCTCTCTCCAAGCGAATACACCTCATTCCCGCAGCAGTTCTCTTCATTTCCAAGTATGAAGAAGTCTATATTCAGCAAGTTTAAAGTGCAAACTATAGCCTTCGCAACATTTTGGACGCGGGGATCATATGAGGGCGCGCACCCTACAAAGTAAAGTGTAGATGCATCCTCCTTATCTTGAACCTTCTTCACTCTTAAATCGCGGGCCCACTCTGATCTTTTGCTTCTGCTTATTCCATAGGGATTCCCATATTTTAAAACAGATTCCAACATGCTTCCTAATGTATGTGGAACCAGCCCGTTTTCGATAAGGTAGCTTCGTAAATTAATTATTACATCAAGCGGCTTTGCGTTTCTTGGACATCGAGATGAACAGGTTGAACATGTGGTGCAATCCCAAACGTAACCCATTTGTTTTATGTCTAATGGAGGGTATATCTTTAGCGAATGGAAGAGATAAGCTATTTCAAGCATGAGTTTTCTTGGGTTAATAGGTGATTTTGTGAAAATAGGGCATGATCCACTACAACTGGCACATTGCATGCACAAGTTAAAATCTAAACCCCTAAATGTCTCTAAGGCCTCCATTCTCACATGCCTCCACTTTCCATGCAAGCCCCAATCTCAGCAAGAATTTGATCATCCTTAAAGTGTAACGCTTCGATGGCTTTGGTTGGACATGCTGCTGCACATGCACCGCAACCCTTGCACATAGCCTCAATAATTTTCACGCTTCCCCCTTCTATAGTAATAGCGTTGAAGGGGCATAAAGAGACACATATGAAGCATCCGCTGCATAAATCCTTGTTAACCTTTGCAATAGTTGCCTCCACTTCAACCTCGCCCTTTGACATGAGTATGCTGGCCTTTTGTGCCGCACCGCATGCTTGAGCAATACTATCTGGTATATCCTTGGGTCCATGTGCGTTGCCCGCGATAAAAATTCCATCAACAAGGGTGTCTAAGGGTTTAAGTTTTGGATGTGCCTCCATGAAAAAACCGTCAGCGCCAATTGAGAGGTTTAGGATTTCGCTTAATTTCTTGCTTGTTTTCTCTGGAATAAGTCCCACTGAAAGTATTACTAGATCAACTTCAACCTCAACTTTGGCTCCCAGTAAAGTATCTTCGGCGCGTAATATCAGGTTGGAGGCTGAATTCTCTATAATCTCTGCAACCTTACCCCTAATGAACCGTATTCCCGCACTTTGAGCCCTTTTATAAAATTCCTCATATCCCTTTCCGAAAGCTCTTAAATCAATATAAAAAATAAAAACCTCAGCCTCTGGGATTTTCTCCTTAATAATCAAAGCCTGTTTTATAGCGTACATACAACAGACTCTTGAGCAATACTTGTTTGTATTTTCATCTCTTGATCCAACACACTGGATGAATGCAATGCGCTTAGGCGACTTTCTATCAGATGCCCTTAAAATTGCGCCATTGGTGGGCCCTGTTGGGGCGAGAATCCTCTCAAACTCAAGTGCTGTTATTACGTTGCTATATATGCCGTAACCATACTCCTCCAATATGGAGGGATCGAATGCGTCGTAGCCCGTTGCAACTATTATTGTCCCAACTTCCACCTCAACTATTTCAGGCTTCTGCGCAAAGTTTATGGCATTAACCCCGCGTGCGCGGATGCACGCGTCAACGCATTTATAACATTCAATGCAGTTTTGAATGTCAACGGTGTATATCAACGGCGCAGCTTGAGGAAACGGTACAAATATGGCCTTTCTAGGCGCCAATCCTTCATCAAACTCGTTTGGAACCTCTACTGGGCATGCTTTGGCACATTCTCCGCAGCCATTACAGAGCTCGCTTATAACATATCGTGGTTTTACTTCTATTTTTGCCTTGAAATTGCCAACGTAGCCTGAAACCTCCTTAACCTCCGAATTAGTGAATAGGCGAATTTTCGGATGATGTAGCACCTCAGCCATTTTCGGAGACAATATGCACATAGAACAGTCCATTGTTGGAAATGTTCTGTCAAACTGGGCCATATGCCCTCCAATAATTGGCTTCCTCTCCACCAAGTAAACATTAAAACCCTCATTTGCAAGATCTAAGGCTGCCTGAATGCCCGAAATACCCCCGCCAATAACCAAGCAGTTTTTCTTAATTGGAACTTTTATGGTCTTCAAGGGTTTAAGATGACTGGCACGAGCTACAGCCATTCTTACCAAGTCTATAGCCTTTTTTGTCGCTTCTTCTGGCTGGTGTTCATGAACCCATGAACAATGCTCTCTTATGTTTGCCATGGCCAGTAAATATCTATTAAGGCCCGCGCTTTTTATGCATTCAAGGAATGTGGATTCATGCAGGTTAGGTGAACATGCAGCAATAACAACTCTGTTAACCCTATGCTCCATGATGTCTCCTTTAATTAGCGATTGACCTGCCTCAGAACACAGGTAAACGTGATCTCTAACTATGGCAACATTTGGGAGCTTATATGCATGTTCAACAACCTCTTTAACATTAACTGTACCGGCAATATTAACGCCGCAATGGCAAACATAAATGCCGATCCGAACGTTTTCATTTCTAGAATCTCCAGCATTTTCCTCTCTACTCATTTATTGCCCTTCCAAATCTCAATGTAACCTAATCCAGATGAGAGTTATTGCTTGTGAATTCTGATAGTATTAGGACGAGAGGCTAATTAAAAGTTAACATGTTTGTTAAATATCTGATTTATGCGAGTTTTATCGAGACGCTTTTAGGAGTCTGTGAGTTTCAACTGAAGAAATTATAAGTAAAATGCAAATTAGCGTTCTACCAAGAGTTAATCTCGTAAGTTTTTTAAATTTCCGGTAAATATGTACTCTTTACAGTTGGTATTGTCTTGTATGATCATCATGCGACTTATGCTGCAAAGAATCGAAATTGTGGGTATATAAGATGTACCTGATGGAGAAGTATGGTCCCCCAAAGGATTTATGGCCTAAAATAGTGTTCAACTTCTCCGAAGCCGAAGCTTGGCGGTCTAGGATTAATGTTGCAGAGATGCTTGTTGATAGAAATGTAAATGAAGGTAAAGGCGAAAAAGTGGCTGTTCTCCATGAAAATCAGCGAATCACTTACCGAGAACTTCAAAGAATGATAAACATATTCGGCAACGCCCTCAAAAGTCTCGGAATTGAAATTGGAGACCGTGTAATGATAAAGCTGCCGAACATACCTGAGTTTATTATCAGCCATCTTGCCGTGCAAAAAATAGGCGCAGTGAGTGTTCCAGTTCACCACTTGCTAAAAGCGAAAGAGATCGCCTATATTGCAAATGACTGTGAGGCAAAGGCTCTCATTACAACGTGGCAACTGGCTTGCGAGGTAGAAAAGGCGAGGCATGAACTTAGAAGCCTCAAACATTTAATACTAGTTGGAGCTGAGCCAGAAAAATCCGCTATTCCTTATGAATCCTTTCAGGATCTAATGAAAAGGTTCAGCAGCGCCGCAGTACTGGATCCTGTTCATGTAGGCCCTGATGAAGTTGCCCTTTTACAGTACACTTCTGGAACAACAGGTCCTCCAAAGGGCTGTATACACACGCATCGGGATTATCTAGCTGTTGGAGAGTGTTTTGCGAAGAAGGTGATGCTGTCGAATGAGAATGATGTCTGGGGCGGGCCTGCCAGCATGGCCTTTTCGCTAGGGCATAATGCGTTCATTTCGGATCCTTTCTACTGTGGGGCAGCTGCATCTTTATTTGGCGACAGGAGATTCGATCCTACGTACATGTTCGAACTCATTGAAAGACATAGGATAACAATCTTATGCGCTGTTCCCACGGCTTATAGGGCTATGGTTGCACTTAAAGGGGAGCGTGGCAGGTACGATTTTAGTTCGCTTAGGGTATGCGTAACAGGAGGTGAACACTGTCCTCAGTCGCTTTATTGGGAGATAAAGAACTTCTTTGGCTGCGAAGTTTTAAATCATATAGGTTGCACCGAATTGCATCATGCCTTTGTCGCTTCAAGATTTGGTCAGGTAAAACCCGGTTCTCTTGGTTTTCCAGTGCCGGGCTATGATGTGAGGATTTTCGATGATGATGGAAATGAGCTTCCTCCTAACCAGATAGGCCATTTAGTTGTAATAGGCCCTACAGGAACTAGATATTGGAATAGAATTAAAGAGCAAGCGGAATCTGTGAAAAATGGTTGGAATTACACTGGCAACCTGGCGTATAAGGATGATGATGGCTTTTTCTGGTTTGTCAGCAGAAGCGACGATATAATAAAGACTGCTGGCTACAGAGTTTCACCTCATGAGATTGAAGAAACCCTCGCGATGCATCCGGCAGTGGCTGAAGCAGGAGTTATAGGCGCTCCAGATCCTGATAGGGGCCAAATCATCAAGGCCTTTGTTGTTTTAAAGCCCGGATTTCAGCCGAGCGACGACTTAAAGGAAACTCTCAAAAACTTTTCTAAAGAGCAGATGGCTCCATACAAGGTTCCAAAGGAGATAGTGTTCGTAAAAGAGCTGCCAAAAACAGAAACTGGAAAAATAAAGAGGGCTGAATTAAGAAAGGGCACCTTTGTCTAGAAGTCCACCCTTCTTCCTTCGTAAATATACTGAAGCAGTTTTTTGGCGTTTTCAAGGCTTAGGGCTCTTGGATTGCTTGGAAGCACAACGGACTTAGTAACTCTTTCCGCCAGTTCATCAAGCCTTTTTTCAAAATCTTCCCGTTTTATTCCGGCCTCGCTAAGCGAGGCGGGTTCCCCCAACTCGCTTCTCAGATCTTTAACCATGTTAACAAGTCTCTCCACAGCTTCCTCATTTGTTTTGGCCTCAATACCCACAGCCTTCGCGATTTCAGCATATCTCTCTGAAACCACTTTAGCATTATACTCTATCACATATGGAATGAATACTGCCATGAGCCTGCCGTGCGGAACATGAAATATGCCGCCGAGCACGTGTCCCAAAGCATGACCCAAAGCCACGTCGGACTGTGTGAAGGCCATCCCCGCCATCGTCGCCGCATTATGCATTTTTTCTCTGGCTTCCCTGTCCTCTGGGCTCCTGTAAGCCCTTGGGAGATATTTGAAAATCAACCGAACAGCCATTAGGGCCAATGCATCGGAGAAATCATTTCTCTCGTTTGCTATATATGCCTCTAAAGCATGGGACAGGGCATCAAAACCCGTATCCGCGACAAGTCTTTGAGGCATAGCCATGGGCAAATCTGGATCCAATATGGAAATGTCAGGAACCAGTTCAGCGTTTGCCAGCTCCATCTTACGCTCTTCTCTTAAGTCGGTTATGACTGTTGCGAAGCTGGCATCCGATCCTGATCCGCTTGTTGTCGGTATACATATCAGTCTTGCTTTTTTCCTAAGCCCAAGCCTTATAAAAGGGTTTATAGCCGCCAAGTCCATGTCCGGCCTTTCATAAAGGAACCATATAGCTTTTGCCGCGTCTATGTTGCTGCCTCCTCCAAGCCCAATAATCCAGTCTGGCTCATAATCTCTTGCCAATTGTGCCCCTTTCCCGATGGTTTCTCTGGAGGGTTCAGGCTCAACTTCGAAAGTTTTCGATTCGATTCCAGCCTCCTTCAAGTAGCCTATAACCCTATCTACAAAGCCCATTTTCTTAACAGTTGCACCGCAGACCACAAGGGCCCTTTTCCCGCCAACGCGTTTCAAATACTCCAGTCCACCTTTTCCAAAGATCACTGTTCTGGGAAAAGTAAGTTCACGCATCATAACCCCTCTAAGTTCAGTTTGGCTTCACTTTGAATATAAAACTTGTGGGGTTCTATATTAAGGGGCAACCTTCTATTCAACCATAAGTTTTATACTTGGTTTGGATGAAATATAGTCGGGGTTTATATGAAGAAGAAATTAGCAACGATTTTTGTTGTTTTCTTGCTTTGGCTATCGCCTTTAATTGTTAAACCCGTTAGCTCACAAACGTCGTCCAGATTTGTTCCGGCCATAGTTTCCACTGAATGGTTAGCGACTAACATCAACCTCCCTAATCTTGTTGTTTTGGATGTTCGCTCCGGGGATGCCTATAATGCCGGTCACATTCCAGGCGCCATAAATGTTCCTGAAGGCCAATGGTATGCTAATCCGCCTTTCGGAAACGCCACCCCATGGATGGAAATGCCCCAAACAAGCCAACTCTTCAAAACCATAGGCGACGCAGGCATAACTCGCGATTCTATCGTGGTCGTCGTTGGCAGCACAAGCGGTCCGTTGGCTCCCGTGCCATTTGCTCTGTATGCGACGGCTGGAATTACAAGGGTAGCTGTAGCCCTTCTTTATGCTGGGATCAAGAATGTTGCCATACTTGATGGTGGTTATGATAAATGGGTGGCCGAGGGAAGGCCAACATCCACAGTCCCGTCAACACGTGCGCCAGTAACGTACACTGGAACGGTTAAATCCGAAATGGTTGTTTCCAAGGAGTATGTTAAGAGTAGGATAGGGCAATCAGTGATCGTTGACGCCCGCGATTCCATCGTTTACCTTGCAGCGGTGGTTGGCGGCGTGGTTGTTCAGGAGCCGTGGACTGCCAGGCCGGGTCATATTCCAACGGCTGTAAATCTTCCAACACCTTGGCTCTGGAGCACAACCACCGATGAAAGCGGACAAAATGCGTTGAAGGTAACTTATAAGAGCATTAACGATCTCCGAACCTTGGCGTTCGATATAATTGGCTCCGACATTTCCAAGGAAGTTATTGTTTATTGTGGTGTTGGCGGTTATGCTAGCACCATGTACTTTGTCTTAAGCGAAGCCCTCGGATACACAAACGTCAAAATATACGATGGCTCAGCACAAGAATGGTCGCATGACATGAGCTTGCCCATGGTTCCTCCTGGCAGAACTCTTCCAGCAATAGTTTCCACAACATGGCTATACAACAACTTGGGTCTTCCTAATCTTGTTGTTTTGGATGTTCGCTCCGGGGATGCCTATAATGCCGGTCACATTCCAGGCGCCATAAATGTTCCTGAAGGCCAATGGTATGCTAATCCGCCTTTCGGAAACGCCACCCCATGGATGGAAATGCCCCAAACAAGCCAACTCTTCAAAACCATAGGCGACGCAGGCATAACAAATAATTCCTTCGTTGTTGTCGTCGGCGGAACAAGCGGCCCCCTATCCCCGATGCCATTGGCTCTTTACAGCGCAGCCGGCATCACTCGTGTAGCCATAACCATATTATATGCGGGCGTTCCAAATGTGGCTGTCCTAGATGGCGGGTTTGATAAGTGGAAGCTTGAAGGCAAGCCTATATCCACAGCCCCAGCAACTCCAACGCCTGTAGCATACTCTGGCCCCGTCAAGTCTGGAATGATTGTTTCAAAGCAATATGTAAACAGTAAAATAGACCAAGCAGTGATCGTGGATGCCAGAGATCCGGAAGTTTATCTTGGATTTGTTAAAGAGCCTTGGTGCACTAGGGTCGGCCACATTCCATCAGCCAAAAACCTTCCAACTCCATGGCTTTGGATTTTAACCCTCAACGAAACAACAGGCAACGTTGTTTATTCGACATACCATGAAATTAGCCTTCTAAGATTAATGGGCTCCATAGCTACCACAAACAAGTCAGCAGAAATTATTGTTTATTGTGGTGTTGGCGGTTATGCTAGCACCATGTACTTTGTCTTAAGCGAAGCCCTCGGATACACAAACGTCAAAATATACGATGGCTCAGCACAAGAGTGGACTGCTGACCTAACACTTCCTGTAGTATATGAAGCCCTAGGATCCGAGAATATGGAGCTCTCAAAAAGTTTTGACGAGCTCAAAAGCAAATATGACGATTTAATGGGCAACTATAGTTCGCTTGAGGACAGCTATAAAAAGCTTATAGATAGTTATGAGGAAATTTCAAGCAAGTATGATGATTTAAAAGGCAACTTTGAGGCCTTAAGAGGGAATTACGATAAACTTACTGAGAACTACAATAAACTTCAAGGTGATTATAGCAGGCTTCAAGGTGATTATAGCAAGCTTTCCGAAAAGTATGGCGATCTTGAAAGCGCTTATGACGAACTTGCCAAAACAACAACTCCAGCGTATTTGACATATGCTTTCGTTGCAACAACTATAATCTTTCTGTTATTGGCAGTGTACTTAGCCTTAAGGCTGCGGGCTAAAAAGTCTTGATGCGTTATATCCTCTGAGAAATTCCTTCCTCTTTTTATATTTTGAAACCATGTATGTATAACTAATCTTTATCCGCCTTGCTTTTAGACGTTCTCTCTTGGGCCTTGAGGCTATTCCATAAATCAAAAAGGCTGAACCGAGTAAAATAATCATTGTTCCAAGCCCAGAATATGGATACATCGTCCTGTTCACAAAACCTATTTTCCTTACACTGCCTGATATGCTTACTGGAAACTCTTTCTCATTCCGTATTTCTAAGAAATTAGCTTCAGATTCATTTATTGGAATCCTTCCAGTGAAGTACGTGTCAACGTGATCTAGTAAGAGTTTTAGCCATGATGGCTTGCCAGACTCATTATAGCCGTAAAGTCCAACCCTAATCCTAACAGGGGCTGATGCAGTTACATTAAACTCCAAAAAGTTTCCGCCCGGCTTCAAAATAGTAAAAGCCCAGCCTGTGGCATTTTCCGGCATTGAGTACGGGTTTAACGTTGGAGGCCTTATGGGGTTCCACTCATCTATGACCTCTTCCCTAATAACCTCACTTGGGTAGGCTGCTAAGATCGTTCCATTCAAAATAATCAATAGGGCGAGCACTGCGATTTTTTTGTTCATTTCAAATCCATTTTATTTATCTAACTTTCACATTTTAATGCTTACTCGGTGGATCTTTAGCTTCAATATGGGAGAATATTGCCTTTTCATTTCACTATTCATTAATTCCACAGTTTAATGGGACATGTAAGCTGTGTTTACATTATTCGTAGCAAGTTTTTTATACAGTTGAAGTGAAATATTCTATGCTATAAATGGGGGATTGGAAGATGAATGGCTTTTTGGCTCTGAATAGAAAGGCTATCACCAAAATACAGGCCGCAGTAATTGCCGTGATCATAATCGTGGCTGTGATTGCTGGCGTAGTCTATTACTGCTATTTTGCAGCTGGACCTGCGCCTCCGCCTAAGGAAAAGATAGTTATTGGAATTGTGCAGTCCCTATCCGGGCCTAACGCTGGCGGCTGTGCCCTACATCATGTGTATTATAAGTGGATTATTGAGGACTATAATAAAGAGGGCGGCCTCTATGTGCCTGAATACGGCAAAAAGTTGCCCATTGAATATATAGAATACGACGATGAAAGTAACCTTGAAAAGATGCTCAGCCTAACTGAGAAGCTAATAGTTGAGGATAAGGTGGATCTTATATTCGCGCCGTGGAGCACAGCCTTCAACTTCGCTGCTTTCTCGCTCTACGAGAAGTATCATTATCCAGTAATCGCCCTTACATTCGGCTCTGACATAGCTGCCCAGAAAATGAGGACAGGCGAGTTCAAATACGCCTTTAGTGTGCTTGGTCTGCCAAGCGAAACAGGTCCAGAAGTAGCCGCCGTTCTTGACTATGTAAACAAAAATAAAGCTCCAATCAAAAATGTAGGAATCATATATCACTCAGATCAGCATGGCGTGGAATATTCAAGCGCCATAGCCTACCACGTTATGGATAAAGGGTTCAATGTGGTGTTTTCGCAAAGCTATCCACCGGACGTTGCAGACTTTACTCCAATGATAAGCTCCATGAAAGCCGCAAATGTTGACGTTGCAATTTTATGCGGCTATGCTGAGGGGGCTTTGTTTGTGCACCAGTGCAAAGCTCAAGGCTTTAAGCCGAAGCTAATATTCATCGGCCCCACAATGGAGGTTCCTGGGCTAGTTTTCGGCCCATTCGGCTTTACTCCACAGGACCTTGTAGGCATATGCTATTACGACGGTTGGCCAGCCGCAGCATATAAAACTGGTGCATTGAAAGATTGGGCTGAGATGCACAAGCAGCGATTAGGCGCCTACCCGTTCCCAGCGTCAGCCACATTCTATGCGGGCCTACAATGCCTCTTTAAGGCTGTTGAAAAAGTAGGTCTCAACAGGGAAAAGATAAGGGATTGTCTCGCAACTGAAACCTTCGACACTATTGTAGGGAAGACAAAGCTACGGCAGGGCTACAGCATGCAATGTGAACTAGCAGGAACTATTAGCCAGTGGCAAGGCGGAGAAATGATGGAAGTCATATGGCCGAAAAGCGTTGCCTCAGCAGATGTAGTTTTAATACCCTAATCGTCCAAGGTGTTTTTATGCCCCTTTTTCTTTTTCAAATTTAGTGGAGGTGTGATTTACGTTAGATATAATTGTTGGAGGTGCAATTTTAGGAGCAATATTTTCCTTGATTGCGCTTGGTCTAAACCTGCAATATGGTGTAACTAGAATATTAAATGTGGCTCACGGCGAATTTCTAATGTTAGGCGCCTACATGACCTATTTATTTTCATCATTAATTTTAGGCCTAAACCCGTTTATCTCCTTAATAATAAGCGCATTTCTAGTGTTTGTCATAGGGCTAGTAATCCAAATGGCGATTTTCCGCAGAATAGTAAATATATCTCGATCCGCTGATGAACTCGAGTTCAGGTCGTTGTTGGCATGTTTCGGCCTTATATTCATAATTCAAAACGTAGTCCGGTTGGGGTTTGGTGCAACACCCATAGGAGTTCCATACCTCCTTGAGACCATTCCAATACTGGGCGAGCGATTTCAGCTGAATATGATAATATCTGCAGTCATATCCGTCATTATTAGTTTGGTTATGTACTCCGTTTTACGCTTTACACGAATAGGACTGGCGATGAGAGCCGCTGTTGAAGAGCCCATAGGCGCCCAGTTCATGGGAATTAACATAAGAAGGATACATGCGTTATCCTTTGGTATCGGCGCACTATTAAGCGCTATTGCAGGTTCAATGTTGGTCATGATCTACACCAATATAACCCCTTATATAGGGCCTGAATACACTTTCATCGCATTAGCTGTCATAATTTTGGGCGGCGTGGGAAGCTTTATTGGAAGCATGATGGGCGGATTTACTATAGGATATGTAACTTATGTTTTATTAAAGTTGGAGCCACTGTTGAGGCTTGCAGTGGTATATATTATAATCATAATAATACTTGTAATCAAACCGAAGGGATTCTTCGGAAGGTAGATGATTATGTTTAAGGTGAAAGTAAAGCCTATCGAAGTAATCCCTCCAATTCTCATCGTATCGGTTTTGGCAATTATGCCCTTCATTCTGAGCGAGTATTACTTATCAGTACTTCGTATGATTCTTCTATGGCTTGCGTTATCTATTAGTTGGCACTTTTTTTCCGGCATGACGAGATACGTTTCCCTAGGGTCAGCAGCCTTCTTTGGCTTAGGATTATATATCACTGCAAAGTATCTAGAGCAAAGTGCACGTGGTAATTTTATGCCCTTACCTTTGCCCATAATTTTACTTCTTGCCTCTTTAGTTAACTTCGGCCTAGCCCTCATCATAGGACTAGCAACTCTAAGGATAAGAGGAATATACTTTGCAATATTGACCTTTGGAATTGCCGTAGTTGCAAGTATGGGTGTCCAATGGTGGGAAATCAAAATAACAGGAACCCGCGGTACATACCTCCCCATTTTTGACTCCAAAACAGTATACTATTCTGTACTGTTGGCGGCTCTTGTAGCGTTTCTTGTCACAACAATATTGCGCCGGTCAAAGTTTGGTCTTGCATTAAGAATGATAGGTGAATGTGAAGATGCAGCCGCTCATGTGGGTGTTGACACAAGCAGATATAAAATCCTCGGCTTCGCCGTCAGCGCCATGCTTATAGGTTTGATGGGGGGAAGCTTTTCAATAAGATTTCCATATGTTGAGCCTACAAGCGCCTTTAGTTCAGATTATTCTTTCCTGCCTGCAGTTATAACCCTGCTTGGCGGGGCGGGTTCGGTCTATGGTCCCATACTTGGCACAATAATACTGTCTCTACTTCAGGAGTATCTACGTGTGGCCTTCGCCCACTATTTCCTTATTATCCTCGGAGTATTGCTGGTACTCATAGTTTTGTTCATGCCGGATGGAATATTGGGCCTTATAAAAAGCCGGAAAATGATTTTTGCCAAAAAGAGTGGTAAAACATCTGAAATGCCACTTCACATTTAAATACGCCATTTTCTTTCAGCTTTTAAGCTTCTCTGGATTATAGCTGATAGATATTTTAAGTATTGTTGTTAGTTATTGTGATCCACCGACCTATGGGCTGTCTTATGCGTGTGATGGTTTTTAGTTATTAATGAAACCTTTGGACGCTAAGTTTACGTAGATCTGGATCCTTTAGGATTGGATATTCACCGAGAATGCCTTTTAGGGTTTGCATATCGATTGACTATTTAAGAACATTTACAATTCAATTCCATGTAGCTTTGAAATTTAAATATTTGGTGATTCTAATGATAATAAGTTATGAAGGGGTTGCTGTGAATATAGAGAAACCTTGGCTCAAGTTATGGCCTAAGGATGTTCCGACGAATCTTAATTATCCAAATTTAAATCTACCTCAAACATTAGAGTCCGCTTCTAAGGAGTTTCCCAACAGACCCGCAATAATTTTTGAAGATTTTCGACTCAATTATAATCAACTTTATGACTCTGTGGAAAGATTCGCAGCTGGCCTTCAACACTTGGGAATATCGAAAGGTGATCGTGTAGCCATCTACTTATACAATTGCCCACAATTTGTTATAGCGACTTATGGGGCTCTCAAGGCAGGGGCCACAGTTGTGCCATGTAGCGCAGCCTATAAGGAACGTGAACTGGAGCATCTACTTATAGACTCTGGATCCAAAATATTGGTGACGCAGGAGAGACTTCTACCTATATCAGAAAAAGCCGTTGAAAAGGCTAATATCCAAAATATTATTGTGACAGGCGATCAAGACTACAAATTTTTGAGCAGCTTAGATGAGGCGCCGAGCCCTGAAGGTTCCCATGTTCCATTCCTTAAACTCCTTCGTAAAAACAATCCATCTCCAGTTGATGTACCAATTAATCCCAAAGAGGATTTGGCCTTTTTGTGCTACACTGGCGGCACAACGGGCACCCCTAAGGGTTGCATGCTCACCCACTTTAACTGCATATGCGATCAGTTGCATGAAATATACTTCTTCAAGCTAAGAAGGGGCGAGGAAATTTTGGTGCTTTTCTCCCCGCTCTTTCATATACACGGCTTAAACAGGTGTATGGGCACATATCTCACAGCAGCTTCAACTATAATTCTCTTTGAACGCTTCAATGTGGTAAAGGTTCTTGAGGCAATTGAAAAATATCGTGTAACAGTCTTTCCAGGCGTACCAACAGCATATATCGCCTTAATAAACTATCCGGAAATTAAAAAGCATGACTTAAGTTCGGTTCGTATATGGAAATCGGCAGCAGCTCCGCTGCCGACAGAGGTTTGGTTCAAGTTCAGGGAACTCACTGGCGCACATATATCTGTTGGATGGGGATTAACTGAGGCAAGTCCTGGGCTGACATTAACACCTTTAGAAATGATTGAATACAAGCCGGGAATGGTTGGAATCCCAGAAATAGACACCGAAGTCGCCGTTTTTGACGTTGAAAAGAATGTAAAAGTCCCCCCGGGCGTAGTAGGCGAGTTAAGGGCTAAGGGACCCCAGATAATGAAGGGCTACTGGAATAAGCCTGAGGAAACAATGAAAGTTTTTTCGAATGGTTGGCTGTGCACTGGTGATTTAGGCTATATGGATGAGAATGGAATCTTTTACTTTGTAGACCGCTTGAAGGACGTGATTAAAGTTAGCGGATTCCAAGTTTGGCCCATGGAAGTGGAGGACGTTTTATGCTCCCACCCTGCAGTGCTGGAAGTTGCAGTGGTCGGAATACCTGATGAATATCACGGCGAGGTGCCTAAGGCTTATGTGGTGTTGAGAAAGGAATTTAAGGGCCAAGTCACGGAGGAGAACCTCATTAAGTATTGCGAAGGAAAAATGGCAAAATATAAGGTCCCCAAAAAAGTGGAGTTTGTTGAGGAATTGCCTAAAACACCTTCTGGCAAAATTCTTCGCAGGCTTTTAAGGTGTAGGTAGTGATTCAAAATGTTCAGGTTTGAAAAGGAGCAAAAAGTGTTTGATATTGCTGGGGTTAATATTGGTGGTCAGCCTGGAGAATACCCCACAGTCCTCATCGGGAGCCTCTTCTATAGTGGCCATAAGGTGGTTATAGACAAGTTTAAAGGCGAATTTGATAGGTCGCAGGCTGAAATTCTAATAAATCGAGCTGAGGAACTTTCAGAGAAGACGGGAAACCCTCTTATTCTTGATGTTGTAGGAGATACTTCTGAAGCCCTAATCAAATACATTGACTTTGTTTCTAGCATAACCAAAGCGCCATTCCTTGTTGATGGCGGCTCTCCTGCGGTAAGGTTGCCCGCGATGAAACACGCCTTAGAAGTTGGACTTGGAGAAAGAGCCATTTACAACTCAATAGACTATTATGTAACTGATGAGGAGATCAAAGCATTAAGAGAATGGGGCGCCAAAAACGCGGTTTTGATGGCCTTTAACCCAAGGAAGCCTTGGGCTGAGGGCAGAATAGACGCATTAAGGGGGGATCCTGGAAGGAAGGGGCTGCTGCAAGCCGCTGAAGATGCTGGCATTGGCAAGATCCTAATCGACACAGCCGTGCTTGACATGCCAAGCATTGGAATATCTTCTAGGGCCATATACCTTGTAAAAAGCGAATTTGGGCTTCCAGCTGGATGCGGGCCGGCCAATGCTGTAACAACGTGGAAAAGGGTTAAGAAGGGCGAGTTTGGATCTCATGCCTATGAAGTTTGCTCTGGAGGGGCAGGGATAATGACCCAAGTTATGGGCGCAAACTTTGTACTTTATGGGCCCATAGAACTTTCCGAATCCGCTTTCATTGCATGTGCCATGACAGATGCTCTAACGGCATATGCAGCTAGACGTATTGGAATAAATGTTAAGACAAAGAATCATCCATTATACAAGATTTTCTAGAAATTGCTTTCAACCTTAGAAGTATTCAAAGTCGAGATAAAAATGGAGGAAGCTGTTTATTTGTATACTCCGTATTCTTTTGTAGCTTCAATCATCGCTTTAACGTTTTCTGGCTTTGCTTCATCAATCACGGCGCCGTTCATCACCATAAAGCCGCCTCCCCCAGCGCAATCGTCAATGAGCTTTTTAACGTAATTCCTAACATCTTTAGGTGTTCCGACTGCAAGAAGGTGTGAGGGAACATTGCCACATATAGCTGCCACGTTTCCGAGGATTTCTTTTGCCCTCTTCATGTCAGTCTGGTCGAAGCCCCATAGTGTCTTGCCCTTTGGTAAATCTTTACTGATTATTTCAAGGCGTGAATTGTAGCTTCCCTCTGCGTATAGGAAGGGGAAGCATCCCTCGTTTATTAGACCCATAATGACTTTCTTTAGGGTTGGCCAATAGAACTCCTCAAATTGCTTGTTTGATATGAATCCGTCCGCGCCCTTATGTAATGGAATAAAAACTATTGGGTTTCCATTGACCTTCGCAGCGCCGGCACCCATCTTTATCATTAATGGTGTGAATACCTCCATTGCTTGGATAAGCTTTTCAGGACGTTTGAACATATCCAACATTATGCCTTTTGTACCCCTCAAAGTATCGCCTAGGGTGTCAAAAGGCGCTTTGGTTCCTCCGCCGAAGAAGTTTGGGAAACCTAAAGAGGCCATCTCCCTGTCCCATGCGACCACGTGGCCTATCCATTCTAGGGCTATGCTTCCGGCTTCCATCAGCTTCTTTAATGCTTCTTGGACGTCGGGCATGCCGAAAAATATGAAGTTAACCGGAGTGAAGCCTCCATACATTTCAAGGATATGTATTGGCTCTGGCAACTTTTTGAAAGGTTCAAGGGCGCCGAATATTCGGGGGAAATATGCTGTAAGGAAGTAGTATGATGGATCTTGGATAAGCATGTCATATTCATCGGCCTTCATGTATTCGCCTTCAATACACTGGTATGAATGCTCCTTTGCAACACCATGACCCGGCCAAGCATACAATTTGTAATCCATTATCTCAAAGAATCTTCCAGGCCCCGGTCCAATTGCGCCCGCATGAGCGTCGGGTTCAAAGTCTAAGACATACTTCTTAAATGCCATCTTAAGTTTCCCATAGTCATACATCATGTCGTAGGGTGTTAACCCGGAATAGTAGGCTGGGAAGAATCCTATTAATGGAAATACTGGAACCCTGTCGGGCGTTTTTCTTAACTGTATGGCGTCCTTTATTCTTGTAACCCTTGCTTTATAGGCGCTCTTGGCCTCTTCACTTGCAAATTCCACGGGAGGCGATAACCAACGGTTAAAGAGCTCTTCTTGCTTTACCTCCATAGCCACTTCCTCCTATGAGGCTCCAACCCATTTTTTAGCCAGAGCAACAGCCTCAATGGCATCTTTGCCATATGCATCCGCCCCCGTGTACTTTCTTATCTCCTCGGTTATTTGGCCCCCTCCAATCATAATTTTGACCTTGCCTCTTAATCCAGCCTTTTCAATGGCCTCCACTGTTTTTTTCATAGACTCAAATGCGAGAGTTAAGAATCCACTTAGACCCACAATACTGGCTCCCGTTTCCTTAATCTTCTCAACAAACTTTTCCGGCGGAATGTCCACCCCGAGGTCATATACCTCAAAGCCATTTGCTTCCAGCATGAAAACAACAATGTTCTTTCCTATATCATGTATATCCCCGGCAACACTTCCAATCACAACTTTTCCCAATTTTTTGATTTCCTTAGTGGTGACCAGTTTAGGCTTTATCTTCTCCGTTACGGATCTCAATATTTCGCCAGCATACAATAGATCCGCTATAAAATATTCATTATTTGCAAAGCGGTTGCCCACAACTTCCATACCACGGCGGACATCCTCTAGAATTTTGAAAGGATCCTCGCCGGAGTTCAGCCTCTCCTCAACAATCCTAAGGGCTTCCTCTTCCTTCAAATCTGCTAGCGCGTTAACAAGATCATCCGAGCTGCCCATAAAAACCACTAGTGATTATTTCTACTTATTTGTTAATAAAAAACTTGCTACTGCCAATAGACTATTCAAAACCCCCTTTTCATAAAGGTTATCTTATTCAAAAATTAAACTCTTGTTGAATATTATGAAAAGACCTATAACCGTTATATTCGAGCCTGAAGGTCGAAAAGTCGAGGCTTCTTCCGGAATTAGCGTGCTTGAAGCCGCATATAAGGCGGGCGTCGCTATTAGGTCCGAGTGTGGTGGAATGGGCAGATGCGGGAAATGCCACGTAATAATTCCAACCAAGAAAGCTGTTGAAAAAGCAACAGAGGCTGAAAAGAGACACTTATCCAGCAGCGAATTGAAAATTGGCTATAGGCTAGCATGTCAAACATTGCTGTTGGATGATGCGAAGATTCTGATTCCAAAGGAAAGCAGAGTTTTGATCCGCAAAATTCAGGCATCTGGCTTAGAAAGGCCCATACTGCTTAAGCCTAATGTTAAAAAGTTCAGATTACGATTGGCTAAGCCTACGCTGCAAGATATAAGGCCGGATCTTGAGAGATTGCTTGATTCTTTATGTAATGAGTTTGGATTAAGGGATTTGAAGGCTGACCATGCAATACTGCAAATTTTGCCTGAAGTCCTGCGTGCTGCAGGATGGGAGGTAAGTGTAACTTTGATCGGCGGTCGGGAAATAATAGCCGTAGAGGAGGGCGACACGGCCGACAAAGTCTTCGGGTTTGCAGTGGACATAGGCACCTCCAAGATTGTGGGCTGCCTTGTAGATTTAGTAACAGGGAGAACTGTTGAGGTGGGCTTCGTAGAAAACCCCCAGTTGATCTATGGCGAAGATATAATCTCTAGGATCGCCTCTTCCGCTAATGATAAAGATAAGCTGGAGATCATGCATAGGCTTGTAATCCAGGCTATAAACAATATTTTGGGCTATACGTGCACACAGGCTGGTGTTAACCCCAAAAATGTCTATGAAATGACTGTTGTTGGAAATACGGCGATGCATCATTTCTTCCTAGGAATAAATCCCAAATTTGTGGCAGTGTCTCCCTTCACGCCAGCCCTAAAGCGTCCCTTAGACGTCAAGGCTAGGGAGCTGGGTTTGAATATGCGCCCAGAAGGAAACGTTCATGTTCTCCCTGTAGTAGCTGGTTTTGTAGGAGCTGATGCAGTTGCAGATGTGCTGGCAAGCGGAATACATGAGTCGGAAAGGCTCTCTTTGCTGGTTGATATCGGGACGAACACGGAAGTTTTTGTAGGAAATTCTGAGGATATACTGTCTTGCTCCTGTGCTTCTGGCCCTGCCTTCGAGGGTGGTCATATTAAGCATGGAATGAAGGCTGTTACAGGCGCCATTGAAAGGATTTCCATAAAATCTAACTATGAGATTGAGTATGCAACTGTTGATGATGCAGCTCCAATAGGGCTATGCGGATCAGCGATAATTGATGCTGTGGCTGAGCTTTATAGGCTTGGAATTATAAATGATAGGGGTCGCTTCAAAGCAGGGATCAATAATCCTAGACTGAGAAAGGCATCTGATGGCGATCTTGAATTTGTTCTGGTATGGGCTAAGGATAGCGGAGCAAGCATTGATATAACGGTAACTCAAAAAGACATAAATGAACTGCAACTCGCAAAAGCAGCCATATTCGCCGCATGCTCAATACTGATGAAGAGAAAGAATGTGAGGCTAGAGGATATTGACAGCCTTATTATTGCAGGGGCCTTTGGAACCTACATAAATCCAGAAAACGCGAAGCTGATAGGCTTACTGCCTGATATTCCAACTGAAAGGATAAAGTTTGTGGGAAACACGGCGCTTTCAGGCGCAAAGATGACTCTAATATCCACAGAAGCCAGAAAAACAGCTGAAATGCTTTCTAGGAGAATCCGCTACCTTGAACTGGCAAGCGATCCAGAATTTTCCTCAGAGTTCGCAGACGCCATGTTCATTCCCCATAAAAATCCGGACAGATTTCCCAGCCAAAGAAAATTCTGGAAAACTTGAAGAATAATATGGTTCTATTTTTTGTTCTCTACTTTTTAGGCACCTCGTACAATGTTCCATCCTCTGACAGCACCAAGACGCTGCCACACTTACGGCACTTATAGTATCTGTTAACTCCCTTCTCGCCCCTTTGCTCGCCCAAAAGCTCCACTTCGCCATGAGAACATTTGGATGTGGTATTTTGACCCAAATCAACCCCAAAATCATTAAGCACTCATTAGAATTTAAAATTTCGCTAAAGTAGCCATTGAATTATAGCCTAGAAGCAATAGTTCCAACACTTTTTATTTTTATGCCTTTTTCTTAAGGCTTATTAGTGTGGAAGTATTTTGCCCTTTTATGGCGAAAAGGGCCCGTGGTCTAGAATGGATTATGACGCTGGCCTGCGGAGCCGGAGGTCCTGGGTTCAAATCCCAGCGGGCCCGCCTAAAACATTCCAGCTCGTTCGTAAAGTTTCATTCTTGCAAGTCATAAATCAAAAGAATTTTACAAGGAACACTTTGCTTAATTTCTAAGCTAAAATGGGCTTTATTCATTAAAATCGCTTTCATTGCCATTTCAGGTTCATAGCTTAATTAAGAGTCTAAGGACCAGACTCAAGAATTTAAATCAATGGATCAAAGATAGCGTTGCATTATGCAACTATTTATGTAGGAAATTGATTTCAAGTGTTAGCAACAAGATTGCTTAGAACAAATTTTAAAGTAGGCTTTACATTCTTTCAGGCGCCAGTATACCCAGCAGGTTTAAAGCGTTTCTTAATGTTATGCGAACAGCATCAACAAGCGCGAGCCTTGCATCGCTGAGTCCTTCCGGTTGGGCCTTTATGACCGGGAAGGCGTTGTAGAAGGTGTTAAACTTATCTGCTAATGCATTAGCAAAGTCCGCTATCAAGTTTGGTTTAAGCAGTTCCGTAGCATCAACGAAAACCTGTGGAAACTCTGCCAAACTCAATACAATTTCATGTTCAAGCTTCTCATTCAGCAAATCGTATGCTGGATTTTTCGGTTTTCTTGATGCCTTACGCAATATGCTGCATGCCCTAGCATGGGTATATTGAATGTAGGGGCCGCTGTTCTTTTCGAAGTCTATAACCCTGTCCCAGTTGAACTCCACTGGTTTAGCCGGGTCAACCTCCACGAGGGCATAGCGAACAGCCCCTATGCCCACAAACTCTGCAACCCTCCTCTTATCCTCCTCAGGCATTTGAGTTGAGCGCTTCGAAACCTCTTCATAGGCCCTTCTTACGGCTTCGTCCATAACCTCGTCAAGGGTGATGTAGCGTCCCCTACGACTTGACATCTTGTATCCTGGCAGGGTTACCAAGTTATAGGCAAAATGGACAAGATTATCCGCCTGCTTTCCATAGCCAAGAGCATATAGCGCTATTTTGAGCTGCAATTGAGCTAATGACTGCTCCATGCCTATAACATTAATGCACCTGTCAGCCCTCTCAAATTTCCAAATGGTGTAGGCTATGTCCCTTGTGGTGTAAAGGGTTGTGCCATCAGCCCGGACAAGGGTTAAGGACGGGACAGCATAGTCGTCCCTTAACCCAAGTCTCTTCCTGAGATCTAGAACTTCAACAGCCTTTTCCGCATCAAATTCGAGAACCCCACCTAAAACTTGCACAAATGGTGTTCGCTTAAGCCCCAAAAGGACTTCAGTAACCCGCCCGCTCCATACAAGATCGCTCTCCCAATCCCAGGAATCGTAAGTGATTCCTGCACGTTTCAGTGTCATCATAAAACCTTCAAGGCATATCTTGCTAACTTCCCTTATGAGATCCCTTGCATTTTCCTCGCCGGCCTCATATGCCCTATTCAACTCGTTAACCTTTTCTTCAGGATTTTCATTTTCCTCTATCCTTTGGAAAAGACTCTCAAAAAGTTCTGGATATTTCTCTTTGAGCTCAAAGGCTATGGCTGCCCACTCATCCAGTTCCCTGCTGATCCTTCTAACCTGTTCTTCATCCGAAGATTTTTTCGCTTGCTCCAGCTCCCTTTTAAGCCTGTTAATTTCAACAAGGCAGCTTGTTATCGTGTATATTTTCCCGACAAAGTGATCAGGCTTCTCAGGAGGTTTAGGTCTCCCAAGCTTCTCGTATCCATATGCAACCACTGCCGTTTGCCGACCCACATCATCCACATAATAGTGCCTATAAACCCTATGACCCCTCAAGGTAAGCATACGGGCTAGGGAATCTCCAAGCATGGGGTTCCTTGCCTGTCCGATATGTATGGGATGAAGAGGATTCACACTCGTATGTTCCACAATTACCCTCAGCGGCTTATCAACCTTTAAAAAACCATAGGATTCATCTAACTGCCTTACAGACTCTATAGTTATAGCCGAGAACTTTCCAAAGTCCACATAAAAGTTTATGTAGCCTCCTCCAGCCGCAGCTACTTCCTTGACCAAGTGAAACTTTGATCTGTCCATGCTCTCAACTAAGCGTTCAGCAATCACAATTGGTTTCTCACTAAACCTTTTAGCCAATTCAAAACAAATGGAGGAGGCCAGCTGCCCAAACTCCATGACGGGAGGCTTTTCAAAAACCAAATGCTCTGGAACCTTGTCTGGCAGCACCTTTCCAAGTGCTTCTCCTAGCAAGGCTGTGCATTCCTTTCGAAACTCTGCAATGGGATTCTCAGATATCACAGTCTAACCTTCCAAGGGATCTGCTGAGTGTTTTAGAGTACTAACACTAATATATCTATGTATAGCAATAGCTCAAGAGGATAGTCATGAAGCCAAAAATAATTTTCTCAGAAAAATGCTTAGAATACGGATCATGGCATATTGAAAGTCCAAGCAGAGTTAAAATAGCCTACGAAATCTTGAGGGATAGGGGCTACGAGTTCGTTGAGCCGGAACCAGCAGAGGAGCAGGATATTCTTAGGGTTCATGATCCATCATATATTCGGCTACTTAAAGAGGGCGCCATAGAGGATCCTGACACGCCGGCATATGAAAACATTTACGAGTATGCTAGACTTGCAGCCGGAGGTGCCATTTTGGCCATGAAAGTTAATGGTTTCTCATTGATGCGGCCTCCAGGGCATCATGCTGGAAGGCGTGGACCAGCACTTGGCGCTTATACAAGGGGCTTCTGCTACATAAACAACATAGCCGTGGCGGTAAGACACTTGAATAGGCCAACCTTGATTTTGGATATAGATGGGCATCATGGAAACGGAACCCAGGAAATCTTTTTAGGCGACCCAAAGGTGGTCTACATTTCATTGCATAGGTGTCCTCATTATCCAGGCACTGGAGCCTATTCTGAGGCAAACTGCTTCAATTATCCCTTGAATGCTGATTGCGGTAATGAAGTTTACCTAAAAACCCTGAGGCAAGCCTTGGAAAAAGTTGACATACAAAAGATTGAGGTGGTTGCGGTTTCAGCTGGATTTGATACATGGAATGGAGATTTGGCCTCCTTAGGGCTAGATGAGGAAAGTTTCGAGAAAATAGGCGAGATCATAGCAGCCCTTGAAAGGCCAACCTTCTTTGTTCTTGAAGGTGGATATGTGGGTGAGAATATTGGGAGGGCTGTGGATGCGTTGCTTAAAAACTTCGCCTGAAAAATTAGCTGGCACCCTAATATTCGTGGGAACAGCCCAGTTCATCCTATTCGCAACAGTTGCGGAAGCCCTCTATCCTGACTATAGCATTTCAAATAACTACATAAGCGATCTTGGTGTGGGGCCGTCCGCCCCTCTATTTAACTCTTCAGTCTTAGTTTTGGGCCTTTCAGTCGTAGCTAGTGTATATCTGCTACGCCATGTTTACGGTAAGCATCTTGTTTTTCTTATTTTCTTGTTCTATGCGGGATTGGGGCTGTCGGCGCTGGATTATTTCCTGCAAACCTTAGTGTTATTCACCAGTTTTTCTCCATGTTAGCTTTCTTATTCGGTGCTTTATCTGCCGTGGCTTCCCTCAAAATTCAGAAATCGCCTTTCTCGTACATTGCTGCTATACTTGGTCTGTTTTCTCTTGTAGCCTTTGCAATGTTCACGTTTTCCGAGTATCTTTTTTACGTACATTCCGTGGCGCATTATTTTAAGCTGGGTAAAGGCGGACTGGAACGTATGATTGCATATCCAATTTTCCTGTGGGCTCTAGGATTTGGAGGGCATCTTGCAGGAAAATCAGTTGACAACGAAACCTTGAATAATGCTCCTTAGGGCACGGCCTATTACTGGATGTTTTCTGATATAATCAAATGCAACCTTAAAGTTGGGATCCCTCTCCATAAGCTTAGCCAAAATTGCATCGTAATCCTCATTATTCCTTAAACACTCGTTAATTGTTAAACTCCAGATGCGAAGCTGTTTGGCATAGGCATTCAACTTTTCAACGGCATTATCTGCCGGGCCAAAGTGGGTATAATAAATGGTTTTTGGGTTAAGCCTTATTAGCTTGTCTATGGACTCAAAGAGTTTCTCTAGTATTATGACGGGAGGTGTTGCCGGAATTATGGCGTTTAAGTCTTTCACGTGCATACCAGCAGTTTCTCCTGGAAAGAGGCTGTCGCTTAGCCTTTCATAGTAGCTAACATGGTGGGGGGCATGCCCAAGGGTTTCAATAACTTGGATTTCCATGTTTCCCAAGTCTATGCTCATACCATCCTCAGCGGGAATAAGCCTCTCAATAGGTATAGGCGCAGGCTTGCCAAATATGTCAGCAACCTCCCCCAAAACCGCTTTAGATTGCTCCCAAAGTTTATCCGGATTGGCCATATGGGTTAGGCCCTTTGGATGCGCTATAACCTTCACGTTTGGCATCTTATCCAAGATCAGGCTAGCTCCGCCCCAATGATCCACATGAATGTGGGTGACCATTAGGTAGGCGATCTCTTTCAAGTTGACGCCAATCTCTCTTAGCCCAGTCAACAACCTTTCAGCGCCTGAGGCAGGCCCACCCTCGATTAAGGCCGTTTTCTCCCCCTTTAAAACATAGACAGCCGTAAAATTTTCAATGCCGAAGGGCTTAACATCAATCATGTAAATTTTCCCGTTGACCTTACATGAATTCACGGTAATCACATCTTTAAGGAGACTCTCTATCATGCGAGTAGTATAACCTAAAGCTTTCGCTTCAAAACTTGTAACATTCTCATTTTCTAGTAAAAGGTTATTCACGCAGAAACCCTAGGAACGCAGTTAGCTAGCTTTTGAGACAACAAATTGATGTAAAAATAAAAAATGGTGATGCGGCCGCCGGGATTCGAACCCGGGATCGCAGGCTTGGAAGGCCTCCACATGCCTTTTCGGGGGCTTTCTGTGTCCTAACCAGACTAGACGACGGCCGCCCATTTGGCATTTTTATATTTTATCGGGATGAATAAATCTTTTTTTAGGTTAATGCCTTTACTTATCCTCACCTTTTCAACAGGTTTCGTCTCTGCCGCTCTATGTTCTTTATTCTGGCATACAGCTTCGCCAGCTTCGTCTTGGAGGGCTTCCGCATCCTTTTTATTCGCGCTGGGACAGGCTGAAAGGGCCTTTCTGGAAGATTTTCACTTCTCTCTTTAGTAATGGTTGCCCTTGGAGAGTTTTCAATCCTCTTGAAAACCACATACCCTTCCTTAAGGTTAACCTCAACCGTTCTCCACCCTGCTTCAATCCAGGCCTTTGAATGGATTCTATTAGGGGAGTTAGCCCACCAATCAGTGGAGCGGTAGGCTTCCATTGGAAGATTGTCGCCTATTATCCCATCTATCTGTGCCAATGTAAGACTGACGCTATCGGTGAAAGCTTTTCTAAACTTTAAATAGCTTGTAAGTCGTGCATACTTGTTCTCGGCTTTAGGCGAAACCATTCTTCTTGCACAGTTCAGACAAGTCATTCTTTGAGTGTCGCCTGTGGAAACATCTGGAACCATGCAGTCCAAACAGAAGTATTGACCGCATTTCCAGCATCGTCTAAGATAGCCATAGGGGAGAACTCTTCCACAAAGCTTACATTTATCCTTGAAAGGCATCAGTTCTCCCTGAGCGAATAGATCATCCTTAAAATTGTATTCGCCTCTAATAAAGAATAATTTCCCAGGGTTTAGTAACTAATATCTTGGTAAACGGGGAATATCTAAGGATGTGAAGGTCATTATGGACGCTGTTCGTGCCACTGCAGATAAAATAAATAGACTTGAAATTAGGGGAGCAAGGAACATAGCTATCGCCGCAATAAAAGCCATAGAAGAATTGTCAAAGGAGACAAAGGCGAAAAGTAAGGAGGACTTTATGAAAGAGCTTATGGCCGCAAAGGAAATTCTCTTCGCCTCAAGGGCAACTGAACCCCTGATGAGAAACGCCATAAGATGGCTGATAGGCCAAACCGAAAGAAGCGGCGAAGCCGACATTATAAAACTTAAGGAGGTAGTCTCTAAAGCTTCTCAACATTTCCTCAAAATTTTAGAGGAGTCAAATGAGAGGATAGCTGAAATAGGTTCCAGAAGAATACGCGAAGGCACAACTGTTTTAACCCACTGTCACTCATCCACAGTGACATACCTGCTAAGGAAAGCCAAAGAAGCTGGAAATTCCTTTGAGGTTTTCTGCACGGAGACAAGGCCTTTCCTGCAGGGAAGAATAACCGCCAGAGAACTCGTTGAGGCTGGCATAAAAACGACACTCATTGTCGATTCAGCCGCAAGGTTCTTCATGAATAAAATCGACATGGTGATTGTAGGAGCTGACGCCATAACTTCAGAAGGCAACGTAATAAACAAGATTGGAACAAGCATGATAGCCCTTGCGGCTAAGGAGGCCAGAACACCTTTCTATGTGGTTTCTGAACTATTGAAATTTGATCCCGCAACCATGTATGGCGAATATGAAAAGATAGAGGAAAGAAGCGCGGAAGAGGTTTGGGCGAATCCGCCTAAAGGGCTGATAATAAGAAATCCGGTTTTCGACGTGACAAGACGTGATTTTATCCATGGCATAATATGCGAGGAAGGAATAATATCGCCGCATCTCGTCTCAGAGATTGTGAAGAGAAGATACCCTTGGATCTTCGAGCGATAGCATAAACTAGCTTCGCCATATCCGTAACGCTAACTGTAACTCCCTGTGGGTTTTCGCATATTCTTCTAAGGGTATACCGTTCATGCAGGCCTCAATAGCCTGCCGCATTGCCTTTGCTCCAGCTACTGTGCCATCCCTATGTCCATGAACACCACCGCCCGCCTGAATTACGAAATCCTTGCCAAAGAACTCGATTAGGCTTGGAACCAAACCTGGATGAAGGCCTCCAGAAGCTACTGGCAAAACCTTCTTTAAACCATTCATTTCCATTACTAGGGCCTTGCAGTTCTCTTTAACTTCCTCCTCTACCTCGAACATTTTTCCAACCACGGTGCCCACGTGAAGTTGATCAACACCTATGATCCTGGAAATTTTAGCTATAACCTTCATTGAGATTCCATGTAGTGGATTTTTGGTTACAGCTGCATGACCAGCCCTATGGGCATGGATTACTAGTGGGAAATCCAGCTCCCTTAGGGTTTGTAGAGCAGAGAATCCGCATGTCAGAATGTCGACCATGATGTATTCTCCGCCATGGTCGAGGACAAACTCGGCTCTTCTAATCATTCTTTGCGTCTCCGCCGTCACGTTAACCATATAAACCTTACGCTCTCCAGTTTCGCTTTCAGCTTTGTCTCGCATCTCAAGGGTTTTGACCAAGCGCTCTTCGAAAGGATTAAACTTCTGGTTGCTAAGATTTTCATCATCCTTTACTATGTCGCATCCCCCAATCCATGCCTCATAGGCAACCTGCGCATGATCCTCTGTCTTTAATCCCAACTTCGGCTTAATTATGGTGCCCAAAAGAGGTCTATCATGAACCCTTAAAAGCTGTCGAACCCCCTCTATTCCAAACTTTGGTCCACGGAAGCTTCTAATAAGCGCTGATGGCAAATCTAGGTCTAAAAGTCTGATATTGCGCAGAGTTCTTAAACCAAAAATGTTCCCAGCGATGCTGCTTAAAATGTTGGGCATGTTCCCTGCTTCAAAAAGTTCTATGGGATATGCAATTTTCGCTATATTTCCCCTTATGCTGAAAACTTTAGCGGCAAGCTCTCGGACATACTCCCTTTCGGTTGTAAGCTCTGTCCAAGTGCCAACAGAGCTTTCAGCTGCGACGCCACCAGCAGCCTCCTCCATGCTTATGCCTGCAGGCTCTATGTAAAACTCGCATAAGATATCCGTTTCTTTCGGTTTGTATCTGAAATCTACAAAGTCAATATAACGCATATAATAACCTCACGTTAGAGTCTATTCGCCTGCCCTTTAAAACCTTTTTAATGGCAAAGCACAAAATTGTGAGATGTGGTTAAATGAGGCTTAAAGCAAAAATTTTAGAGATCCACGCTGGAGGAAAAAGCATAGCAGTCCTCGCTGAGGACACTGCTGGCATTCTAGGCGTGCATTCTTCAGATAGGATCAGAATTTCCCACGGGGATAAGCAGATAGTTGCTAATATAGCTAAGGGCTTCCCAGATGACCATATAGGACTTTACGCAGAAGTTTCGAGAGCCCTAAATTTAAAGGGCGGCGAATATGTTGAAGTATATTACGCGCATACGCCAGAATCGCTTGGATATGTTCAGGCTAAGCTACGCGGCGAAATTCTACAGGAAAACCAAATAAGAGCCATCGTAAGCGACGTGGTTGAGGGCCATCTAAGCGATTCAGAAATAGCGGCTTTCGTTACAGCTCTTCACATCCGCGGATTAAGCATCACTGAGGCCGAAGCCCTTTCAAGGGCTATGGTGGATACTGGCCGCACCTTAAAACTTGACGGCAAACTAATACTGGACAAACATAGCATAGGCGGGATACCTGGAGATAAAACCACGATCCTCGTAGTGCCAATTATTGCAGCTGCAGGTTTTACAATTCCTAAAACTTCATCTCGGGCTGTAACATCGCCAGCGGGAACCGCCGATCGTGTTGAAAGCCTATGCCCAGTAAACCTGACAATTGAGGAGATTCATGAAATTGTGAAAAAGACGAATGGCTGCATGGCATGGGGTGGAGCCCTTGAACTTGCACCTGCGGACGACATTTTCATTAGAGTCGAATACAGTTTGGGCATAGATCCACTGCTGTTGCCGTCCATAATGAGCAAGAAAAAGGCCATAGGTGCAACCCATGTTGTCATAGACATGCCCACCGGGAGAGGGGCGAAAATTAAAACTATAGGAGAGGCCCACTCCCTCGCTTACAACTTCATCGAACTCGGAAAACATCTTGGAATGAATGTCCGATGTGCTGTAACCTTTGGCGAGCAGCCACTCGGGTATGCTATAGGGCCTGGGCTTGAAGCTAAAGAGGCCCTTGAGACGATTATGGGTAATGGCCCATTAGACCTAAAGGAAAAGGCAACAGAAATTGCCGGCATACTCTTTGAAACTGTTGGATTAAGCAACGGGAAAGAAATTGCTGATAAGCTGCTAAAATCAGGGAGGGCTGAGCAAAAGCTTCGTGAAATAATTGAGGCGCAGGGCGGTAACCCGAAAATCCAACCAGAAGACATAAGGATAGGGGATAAAGTGGCTGAAATAACATCTGAGAAGGATGGAAGGGTTTTGTGGATAAATAATCAAGCTGTAGCCCAAGTTGCCAGGGAGGCAGGCGCTCCGAAAGAGAAAGGATCAGGCGTAAAACTTAAGGTGAAGCTTGGAGAAACCGTTAAAAAAGGCGACGTAATCATGGAGATATACGCTGAAAGGAATACAAAACTTGAGGCTGCAGAGAAGCTGGCAAAAGCATCCCCTCTAATGGGGATAGGTAAAAGGTGGGAGGAGCAAATGCTAATAGATCAGATTCCAGCAAGAGTAATCCACCCGAAACCGTTTATGCTGGAGCGTTGAAAAGGCTGTAAGCCAGAACAGGCGAACAAGGCTGATAAAAATGGAGAAAGTTAATAAAAGCGTCGTTGATGGAAAGCGGAGAAGAAAAAGAGTTTCAAAAATGAGTTCATCGGCTTTATTGGAGGTACAACGGGACATTATTGAACTTCAATTGGCTAGATTGGAGCTTAAAAGGCGTCGTGAATGGCTGAGGCTACAGAAGCAAATTCATAAAAGAGACAGTTTTAAACACTATGTTGTTTAATCTCCAAATTCCGTCAAAAGTGTTTGGGTAAACAAGTCGCTTTTAGCCCTTAACAACAGCGATGGGCAGTAATCTCGCAACTTTTGTGGCTATGCCCACGTGATGACTAACATCCGCTACAATGTCAACATTCTTATATGCAGGATCAGCTTCCTCGGCGAGCACTACGGCGCTTGCGGATCTTACAACTATGCCTCGTTGCTCGAGACTTCGTTTTACATCTCCGCCGAAAAACCTTCTTTTTGCTGCTGCACGGCTAAGCATTCGGCCTGCCCCGTGAGCTGTTGAGCCGAAGCTAATTTCCATGGCTCTAGTGGTGCCCACAAGAAGCCACGAGCTTGTACCCATGCTTCCAGGAATTATCACAGGCTGTCCAAGGCTTCTATAATCTGATGGAATTTCAGGATGTTCCGGTGGAAAAGCTCTTGTGGCGCCTTTTCTGTGAACCCAAACTTTTTTTCTTTCGCCATTAACCTTGTGGTTTTCTATTTTGGCAATATTATGGGCAACATCATATACTAGACTAAGCCCAAATTTTTCCGGATCTTCTTTGAAAACCTGTTGGAAACTCTGACGCACCCAATGCATTATCGCCTGGCGGTTGGCAAAGGCATAGTTTACGGCGCATGCCATAGCCTCATAATAATCTTCAGCCTCGTTGCTTTTTCCGGGTGCACAGGCAAGTTCCCTGTCAGGTAGTGCAATTTTGTATTTATGCACAGCCCTCTCCATAACCCTCAAATAGTCAGAGCATATTTGATGGCCAAAGCCCCTGGATCCACAGTGGATCATAATTGTCACCTGGCCTTCGTGCTCTATCCCAAAGGCTTTAGCTGCCTTTTCATCAAATATTCTATCAACCTTTTGAACCTCCAGGAAATGATTTCCAGAGCCTAGCGTGCCTATTTGGGTTAGACCTCTGCTCTTAGCCGTTGATGAAACTTTATCCGGGTTTGCGCCTTCCATGCATCCGCGCTCTTCACAGTGTTCAGCGTCTTCCGACCATCCTAGGCCTTGATCAATTGCCCATTGTACGCCTTCAACTGCAAGTCTGTCCAGATCCTGCATCGTTACTCTAAAGTCTTTACGGCGACTTCCAAGACCAGATGGAACATTTTCAAAAATCGCATTTGTAAGCTGTACCAGCTTTGGCCTAATGTCCCGTTCTGAAAGGTTTGTTGTCAAAAGGCGTACGCCACAGTTTATGTCATAGCCCACCCCGCCTGGGCTTATCACTCCCTCCTCGAAGTCTGTGGCAGCCACTCCGCCTATTGGAAAGCCGTAGCCTTCATGGCCATCTGGCAGGGTTATTGAATATTTGTATATGCCCGGTAAATGGGCAACGTTAGCGCATTGCTCAAGGGTTCTATCCGTCTGCATTTTCTCTAATAGCTCTTTGTTTGCGAAAACTATGCCCGGAACCCTCATTCCAGGCTTATATTTAGGAATACGCCAAGTATAATCATCTATTTTTTCAAGAGGAACTTTTTCTGAAGGTGGTCGGCCTTCTCCCTCTTCACCCATAGACATCACCAAGACTCTTAAAGAGGAACGCATAATATAAATGATATTGAATATTTCAATCTGCCTTAATGGAGTATAAGTTATAAACTGTTTGGTCCGCTCAAAATACTTAAATTTAGAGGAGACTATGCTTTCTGTCATGTTTATCAAAGCTGAAAAGGGAATGGTATGGTTAATTTGATAATATTTGGTGCTCCAGGCTCAGGTAAGGGGACCTATGCTTCGAGACTTAAAGAGAAACTTGACTTGTATGTAATTGCCACAGGAGATCTCTTTAGGGAAATGGTAAAGCAGGGCACTCCTCTTGGTGTTAAGGTCAAAGAATACGTTGAAAAGGGGTTGCTTGTTCCAGATGAAATTACCCTTGAGGTTCTTAGGCAAAATTTGGCTATGATCTCAAAGGGTAAGGGTTTCCTACTAGATGGTTTCCCAAGAACAATTGAGCAGGCCAAGGCATTAGAGGAACTTACAAAGATAGACGCCGTTATTCACCTTGTGGTGCCTGAATGGATAATTGTTGAGCGTTTATCTTCAAGGCGAATATGTGGAAATTGCGGTGCCATATACAACCTGCTTTATTTGAAGCCAAAAAATGACATGATCTGCGATCAGTGCGGCGGGCCCCTACATCAACGTGAGGATGACACTCCGGAGGTTATTAAAGGGCGAATAGCAGTTTATGAAAGGCAAACTCGCCCTGTTCTGGAGTACTATAAAGGGAGAGGGGTTCCCTTAGTTGAAGTTTCATGTGAAAGGCTTGAGACACCGCCAGATGAAATTGTTGAAAAAATTCTTGAGGGACTTAAAAAATTAAGGTTATCTTAAGATGTTAAGATGAATTCACCAGCTTTTCATAGTCGGTTCTGCTATAACCATGTATTTCCATTTTTAAACTCTGTAAAAAGGTAAGGTAAAAATTAGGGTTTTCTGGTTTTTCGGCTTACCCTTTTGGCTGCTGCCTTCGAATTTCCATATGTTCGGTAATTAATAGTACTCCCTGTACTATTAAGAATATTCCGAGTATTATGCCTACGAGATCTGGCCACACTATTACTAGGATGCCAAGTATTATGCAAATGATAGCCAAAGTAGGCTTAGAAACCGTTATTCCGATTTTCTTTAACCCCTTTTCGATAGTCTCGCCCATTTTCTCCCTCCATCTTATTTTTAATTATTTTTGTTCTATTTTTCTATTTTAACCTTATTTAAAATGCATGAAGTCAATATTTTTGCCTTTGTACATTGAGGCATAGAGTTTTTGATGCATTTTCAGAATATTTTAGAGTAAGTATCTCTAATGCTACTGAGAACTTTTATGCCTGCTAAATTTGAGGTTTATTGAATGTTTAAATGTCAAGGATGAATTTCGCCACTATATTGTCGGTCTCTTTAATTATTTCCATTCGATGGTATGTTATTGCTTTAACGCCAACCTTTTGAGGGTGCTTTTCAGGGTTGAAGGGTTCGCCCCAAATTTTAGCTTTCAGCCTTAAGCCTCCGCGAGTCTCTCTAATAGATACTATTTTGAATTTCGAATAAAGCATTTGATTAACTTCAATCTTTACAAGGATCGCTTCCAGCCAACTGTAAAGTAATGAATATTCATCTTCACCCTCAACCTCTACACTATCCTCGATTTCTGGAGCAACTTTTCCAAGTTCTGTCATAACCTCCAACATTGCAGTAGCGGCATTCTCAAAGGCTTCGGCCAGGTTCCTGCCGTAAGCAGCTATGTAAACGTCGGCAGTATGCTCAAGAAACTCGAAACCCTTTTCCTTGTTCATAGGTGACCAATTAAAGGATGGATTTTATTATTTTAGAAGTATTTCGGAATCATTTTTAGCGCCTCAACAGTCAGTTTAACAGCGTTTTCAGCGTCCTTAAGGCTTAGCAGCGATGCAGGACTATGGATATAGCGTGTTGGTATAGATATTACACCGCTTGGAACCCCTTCCCTCGTTAGGGATATGCGAGCAGCGTCTGTGGTGCCCTGCAATCCCGTCTCAAGCTGGTATGGTATTCCGTTTTTCTCAGCAGCATCGATGAGGAGACGTAGCACTTTTGGATGTGTAATAAGACCGTAGTCAGCTACGGTCAGTGAGGGGCCTTTTCGCAGTTTTACAGGAGCTTCAAACTCTTTAACTCCGGGAACGTCGCCTGCAACTGTGACGTCGATGGCTATGCCAACGTCGGGGTATAGCCCAAAAGCGGCAGTTGTTGCACCCCTTAACCCAACTTCTTCTTGAACTGTTCCAACAGCGTAAACTGTGCATTCTGTCTTTTCCAGCTGTTTCATAGCCTCAATCATAACTGCGCAGCCTACTCGATCGTCGAAGGCCTTGCCTAGGGCTGAGTCCTTGCCTATCTTTGCAAATTTTATGTTAAAGCTCACAGGGTCTCCGACCTTCACGCCCATCTGTTTTGCCTCTTCAAAGCTTTCAGCGCCTATGTCTATGAAGAGTTCATCGTAGGTTACGACCTTTTTACGCTCTTCTTCCTTCTGTATATGTGGTGGCTTTGAGCCGATTATCCCATGCAGTGGTCCCTTCTCTGTGTGGACAATCACATTTTGGGCTATTAGAATGCGGTCGTCTATTCCGCCTATTTTTGTGAATTGGAGAAATCCGTCCTTAGAGATTGTTTTAATAAGCAGGCCTATTTCATCGATGTGGGCTGCAAGCATAACCTTAGGAGCGTTTTCACCGCCTCTTTTTACGCCTATGATGTTTCCGAGTTTATCTTCTTTAACCTCGTCCACGTAAGGCTTCAGCATTTCACTCAAAAGACGCTTAACTTCTTCCTCTCTGCCAGCAACACCACAAGCATTTGAAAGTTTCTCCAAAGTATCTTCAAGGGACAATTTAGATCCTCCTTTGATTATGCAGAATTGTAAACTTACATATTAAACAATCGCCTTAAAAGGCTGGCGTAACTTATCTAAAAAGTTATTGCAAGTATAACTGCCAGTTTTCGCGGCTGACTACATATATAAAAGTATATATTTATAATTCTATGCTAATGTTTTGTGGTGCAACTGACTATGGAACAGCGGAAAATAATGTCACTTGGGCGCTCTTCACTTGTTATTTCCCTTCCAAAATATTGGACGCAGCTGAACGAGCTTAAACGGGGAGATGTTGTATCTGTTGCAATAAACAGAGATCGCTCTTTGGTTATTTTCCCATTTCTAAAGAAGGCGGAGGATCTTGCGAAGATAACTTTACACTTGGAATCTAATGAAAACATAAACCTAATTATTCGCAGCATAATAGCTGCCTATTTAAACGGCTACTCATACATTAAGTTAGTTTCTAAAAATTTCTTCACAGTAAATCAGCAAAAGGCCATACGCAAGATAGCTCAGATGCTTTATTTGCGGATCCTTGAAGCTGATACCAAAGAAATTCATATGGCAACTCTAATAGACGAGTCTAAAGCCTCCATTGAAACTGGGGTAAACAGAATTTATAAAATATCCAGCTCCATGTGCCGCGACGTATTTACAGCTCTACGAAATCAGGATTCCTCCCTTGCAAAGTCGGTTTATATGCTAGACGACGAAGTTGACCATTTCGCATACTTTTTGTTGAGGCTGCTGCGTAAAGCAAGCGTTGACCCTGTTTTAGCCAATCAGCTTGCCTTAAAGCCTATTGACTGCCTAGACTATCAAACCCTTGTTCACAGGATAGAACAAGTTGCTGATCAGTCCGCCAGCATAGCCCGACACTTAATAATGATAGAGGGCAGGGGAAAGAGCTTTTCGAAACCTCTTTTAGAAAAAATGTACACGGCTGGAGTTGACGCTTTGAATTTTTACGATAAAGCTGTAAATGCTTTGCTGTCAAATGATGTAAAAGGTTCTGTTGAAATTATTGAAGGTAAAGCTAAAATTGAGAAGCTGGATCAAGAAATAGCTTCTCTAACATTTTCAGAAGAAAAAGATACCGAGGTTATTTGTGCTTCTTGTTCGATACGCGATAGTATAATGCGCATGGCAGATTATGCTGTGGATATTGCAGAGATTACTATTAACCGCTCTTTAAAGCCTATTTCCTAGCATCAGCCTATTTTTTCTTTTCTTTGGGAGGATAACTCACGGTCACTGCAAGTTTGGCGGCTGAGAGTTCGCCTTTTAATATTTTCCTTGCAAGTTCCATTGCATAGTTATAGCTGTAAACTGTGCCTTTACCGTTTCTTCTGGCTTCTCTCAAAATTTCCTGTTCAAGTTTATACTTCAGTCTGCCAATGGTTATTGGTCCTATACCGAAAATCCCTGGCATGAATTCCCTCATGTTGTCGTCGAGCTTCATTCCTTCCACGCCAAGGGGCGGAACAGCGTTAACGTCGGCTATCACTTTGACAAACCTCGATTCACTTAACATTTCTTTTGTGATAATTCGGACACCAGCCATCGCTGCGCAAAGGATAACATCTGCGTTTTTTACGATTTCGGCTTTTTTGGCATCTGTGGGCGCAAAAACGCCTTCGACGTCCACACCATATCTTTCGCGGAGCAGATTAGCCAATTTCGCCATGTATTCCTCGCCATCCTTCCTATCTGGATTTGGGCTTACAATCATGACTTGGCATCCAAGTTTCGCTAAAAGAATTGCTGCCACTCTTCCAACAGCGCCCGTGCCGAAGACTGCAACCTTCTTGTCCTTTAGATTTCCAAGTTTTGCTTTCTCTATGGCGTCCTCAACCTTTGCAACCATGGCAGTGGCCGTGGTGTAAGAGCCAGCAGGGTCAATTATGACGTTTGTTTGGAATGGTGGAAACATGGATTCTCGGACAACCTTTAAGACATCCTCAGCCTTTTCCATGTCCTTTCCGCCGATAAAAAAGCATGTGCGTTTGACTCCTTTAGGATCCCTTGAAAAAATAGCGTCCTGCACTATTTTTTTGGCTTCTTCCGGAGTTACATTTTCGTAGGGAACAACTACGCTGTATCCCGCATCATAGGCCATGCAAATGTCAAAGGGGCTGGCTCTCTTGTCAGTGTCTAGGAAGAAAAGAATGTACGGTGCTTCTTCAGACGTTGTTTTAATAACTGGCTTAACTTGAATTTGCATGGATCTAAGAAGTTCTTCAATATCTGATGATGCCGCCTTTTCCTCCTTTGCATAAATTAGCTTCATTGATGGGTGAACGGTTTCCGTATCTACATCAACGGATTCCAATAATTTTTTCACCCCAGTTACATGCTCAGGACTTGATATGTGCAAGCATATTATTTCTTCTTTTTCCACTTTTCTGGCATTTTCAAGGATGCCCATGACAATCCAGCTTTCTCTAACTGAAAACTTTACTTCCTTCTCCATCTCTTCAATTTCCTGTTGCAGGCACTGCCCATAGGCTATCAGGTACTCTTTTTCTATGTTGTTTTCGCTAGGAAGCTCCTCTAGAGCTTTGAGTATGCGGTCTCTCAGCTGCTTTTTCTCTTCTAGAAGGGAAACCACATAGCCTTTCGCGTTTTCATCGATGTCCACCGCATAAAGTGGAATGTTTCTTTTCGCAGCTATTTTGGCAATCTCGTTGTCTTCGCTGAATTCCTTGAGGGAACGATTTCCTCTTTCTTCTGTAATAAAGTCTGGTCTTACCTCGTCTAATAATTTCTCTAAGAAATTGCAGAAGGCAATGGATGGCTTAAACCTTGATGCCAATATATTCCTTGGAACATGGTTGTTTACCGGCTCTACAACCCAAAAGGGCTCGCTATATTCCTTCTCAACTATTATTACCCTTAAATTCTTTCCTTCTAATGGAGTAATTTCAAGCGCTTTCAACTTTTTCACCTTGGGATTAAAAAGGAGTTTTGTCTTATATATACCTAGTCGAAATATTACATATATAAGTTAATACTGTATATGCAGAATTATCACTAGAATATATTTTCATCGCCTCTAAGGCTTAATTTCACTCTGATGCATCGTCTCATCAAATCCAAGAGGCATCATCAATTTTTCCTTAACCTTTAACCGTCCATCTTTGGAATGTGGCTTCCTAACCAGGGTGTCAGAGTACTTCTCGATTTCTCTCGCTTCTTCTGCAAGTTTGGCGGCTATTTGTACAATTTCATGGGCACATACAACGAGCGGTATATATTTCTCCTTTTCCTTTTCCATAAAGCAGGCCTTTGTATTTATTTCTGCAACCTTTTTTGTCAACTCGTAGGCGGCCATAGCCTTAGCCCTAGCATAAGGGTTCCTAAAGTCTGAGCGGTCCCGTATAGTATCGGTGTCTATAACCAGCCTGGGAAACTGGGGGATTAATTCTTCCTTGATGGAGTATATTATTTTGTCAATTTCCTGGTGTATTATTCGGAAAACTCCTGTTATGGCAAGCACTTTAATCACGTTTGCATTAAAAATTGCCATTTCCAAGGGGTCTAGAAACTCCTTTCTAGCACCTATCAGCGGATCACCCATAATGATGATATAGCCGAAACCTGCCTTTTCAAATTCTTCTATTACCCGTTTTCCAGGGGCGTCGGAGATGAATATGGCTGGCATCTTCCTTTCTAATAGTATCTCCCTTGCTCTTGTGGGTCCCCTAACTGCAGGGTTCGGCGAAATAAAAACTATGAAGTCGGGTTTAAATTCAAAAATCTTCGGCAGGGCCTCCTCCACCTCTTCGACCAGCATCTTGGCTCCAGTGGTTATACATCTGACAGTTATGTCCTCCCTATCAGCCAACTCGTCAAGAAGCAATTCCAAAAGGGGGGCAGTGCCAATGTTGCCGCATTTAAATATTCCAACTCTAACGTTTTTCAATGAGACACCTACGCTTGGCTTAAAGTAATTTATAGTTTAAATGTCTGTATGTTTATAAGTTTTCAGCGCTTATTAACCCCATTCTCGCTATTTTTTGGGAAAGGCTTTTAACCTTTCAGCTATAAAAAACGTTTAGGGTTAAACATGTTTAATAAAAAAGCTATAGGGAAAGTGGCGGCAGTAATCATCGCTGTGGTTTTGATTGCAGCAATAATCGCTGGCATATACTACTTCTACCTTATGCCAAAGGGAGGCCCTATAAAGAACCCTAATACGCTCATCATTGCAACCATAGGTGAGCCTGAAACCCTCGATCCCGCATGGGCATATGACACCGCAAGCGGCGAGGTAATATGTAACATGTATGACACTTTGATCTTCTTTGATAGAGAGAAGGTCGACAGTTTTGTTCCAAAAATAGCTGAAAAGGTTCCCTCCGTTGAGAATGGCTTAGTGAAGGACAATGGCCTAACCATAATATTCCCAATAAGACAGGGCATAAAAACCCACGGCGGAGGAACCATAACGCCTGAAGATGTTGAGTATTCTTTTGAGCGGGCCATAATTCAAAGCCGAAGCCACGGGCCAATATGGATGCTTATGGAGCCCTTACTAGGCGTTTATGACCTATCCGAGCTTGGAAATCTATCAGATCCCGTTGAGGCTGCCAAGGTTGGCGATATGATCGATAAGGCTGTTGAGGTTGAAGGAAACAATGTTGTCTTCAAGTTAGCGAAGCCATTTGCATTAACGGCTTTCCTTCAGATTTGGAGCCAAACATGGGCAAGTATTGTGGACAAAGAGGCCGCCGTGGCTAGTGGTGCTTGGCCAGGCAATAAAGATAACTGGGTTGAAGTATTTGCCAAATATCATGACCCTGAAGTTCCAGAGCTTCAAGAGGCAGACTGCGGTTCAGGTCCGTTCAAACTGGAGAAGTGGGAGCATGGAAAAGAGTTATCCTTAATACGGTTTGATGATTACTGGACTGGACCTGCAAAGCTGGAGCGGGTGGTTATCAAGTATATTGATGAGTGGTCAACTAGGAAGCTGATGTTCCTTCAAGGGGATGTTGACCTCTGCTATGTGCCAAGGCAATACTCCAGCGAGGTTGAAGGTGCAGAAGGAATTGTATGTGTAAAGAACCTGCCTACGCTGGCCGTTGACGCTGTATTCTTCACGTTCAACGTAGACCCCAACAGTCCATATTTAGGCAGCGGAAAGCTTGATGGAAACGGTATTCCACCCGACTTCTTCTCGGACATAAACCTGCGTAAGGCTTTTGCCTACTCATTTGACTTTGACACGTATATTAAAGAGGCTCTGTTAGGCGAAGCTAAACACATACCTGGGCCTATTCCTGAAGGTTTGCCATTCTTCAATCCTAACCAGGAAACCTACAAGTTTGACTCGGCAAAGGCGGAGCAGTACTTTAAGGCAGCTTGGAATGGGCAAGTTTGGGAGAAAGGATTCAAAATACAAATACTTTATAATAGTGGAAACATTCCGCGAAAAACAGCAGCAGAGATACTTAAGCATAACATTGAAAGCATAAATCCAAAGTTCCATGTTGAAGTTATAGAAGTCGATTGGCCAACTTACCTACGGGCATTTGTGAGAAGCCAATTGCCAGTGTTCATTATAGGTTGGCTTGCAGACTATCCAGACCCGCATAACTTCGTGTTTCCATTCATGCATTCAAATGGGGACTATGCTTCCGCGCAGGGATACAGCAATCCGCGCGTCGATGAGCTTATCGAAAAGGGAATAGCTGAAATTAATCCGGATAAAAGAAAAGAGATATACTATGAACTGCAGCGGCTATACTTTGAAGACGTGCCAAGCTTTATTATAGACCAAGGATTAGGGCGCCACTGGGCAAGAGACTGGGTTAAAGGTTGGTACTACAACCCAATATATCCAGGAGCACCTTTGTCAACCTACTTCTATGATCTCTGGAAAGGCTATTAGATCCCCCGCCAACATCCTGCCCTTTTTCTTTTATCTTAGCAAGATTGCAAATCCTTATATTAGAGTTGGACTACAAGGTGTAAGAATGGTTAACAATATAAAGACGTATGTAGCTAGAAGATTGATTCTTCTTTTACCCACAGTTTTAGGCGTTACTATCCTAATTTTTGCCGTTGCACAGCTTTTTGATCCCGTTCAAAGGGCATCCCTCTACATTAGAGATCCCAAACAATTGAGGTCTATAGACGAAGTAATCGAAAAATACGGCCTTAACCAGCCAATTTACTTACAGTACTTCAGCTGGTTCAGCCAGGTACTTCAAGGAAATCTCGGATGGTCTCAGTCCCTTCACATGCAAGTTATAGATGCTATTATTACGAGATTTCCTGCAACCCTTGAACTTGCTTTGTACGCTGCCCCCATAACCATTTTTTTGGGCATACGTTTGGGCAAGCTTTCAGCCGTAAAGAAGGACACGTTAATAGATCACCTTACAAGGGCCTTCGCGATAGTAGGCTGGTCCCTCCCAGCATTCTGGCTTGGAATAGTTCTGCTGGCTTTCTTTTATGGAGGCTTGGGAATTTTCGCCCCTGGGAGACTTAGCCCCTGGGCTGATGTGCTTATTACAACTGGCGAATTTAGGGTTTACACGGGCCTTTATACCCTAGATGCTATTCTTAACCTAAATGGTGCAGTATTTCTAGATGCCTTAAGCCATCTAATTCTTCCAGTTACGACGCTGACGATAATAAACGTCGCCTTGATAATGCGTATAATGCGTTCAAGCATGCTTGAGCAGCTTGGGAAAACCTACATTATAGCCGCTAGGGCTAGAGGGCTGGACGATAAAAAAGTTATAGATAAGCATGCAGCCAAAAATGCTTTGATACCAGTTATAACCCTTTCAGGATTACTGACTGCTGGTATGCTTTCAGGGATGGTTATAACCGAAACCATATTCGAATTTAAGGGTATAGGATACTTCGCGGCTCATGCAGCAACGCAGCTTGATATACCGGCGGTTCTAGGCTTCGCCCTCCTAACGGGAATAATATTCGTGATAGCGAATTTAATAGTGGATCTGCTTTACGCATACATCGATCCAAGAATAAGGCTGGCATGAAAATGGTTAAGGTTAAAGGCAGATTCCGAGGCGGAGAAAGTCCAAGGATAAGAGAGCTTGCGTTTATCCTAAATAGGATTAGGCGGAGTCCCCTCTCAATAGCCGGTATTATAATGGTTCTGTTTTTTACTTTCATCGCTATTTTTGCTCCCGTTTTGGCTCATCCCCAACCCAATAGGGATCCCTACATGATGCCGAGATACGGGTTTTCTCCAATACCTCGTCCTCCAGGCCCAGATTTCCTGTTCGGTACAACTGAGGGACAGTATGACCTATATTATGGAATCATATGGGGGACAAGAACAGCCTATCGCATCGGTGTGCTTGTAGTTGCTGTGAGCATGATACTGGGTATAGTTATTGGAAGCATAGCCGGATATTATGAAGGCGTTATCGACGAGGTTCTTATGAGGATAACCGATATCATCCTAGCCTTTCCAGCACTAATTTTAGCCATGGCTTTTGTTGTAGCTTTCGGCCGAGGACTTGACAGCATAACCTTTGCTCTTATCCTTGTGTGGTGGCCATCATATGCAAGGCTTGTTCGAGGCGAGGTTCTTAAGATAACAGCTGAAGATTTTGTTGAAGCTGCAAAAGCCATCGGGTGCTCAGACTTCAGAATTATGGTTAGGCATGTCCTTCCAAACACGATTTTCCCGCTGATCGTAATGGCTTCGCTAGACATAGGTTCCGTTGTCCTAACGGCAGCTGCCCTAAGCTTCTTAGGATTAGGCGCGCCCACAGGCTATGCTGATTGGGGACAGATAATCTCGTTATCCAGAAACTGGATAACAGGTGCTCCTGGAAACCCATTCGCTTACTGGCACACCTACATTATTCCAGGCGTGTTCCTATTCCTGTTTGTTATGGGCTGGAATCTTTTGGGCGACGCGCTCAGGGACGTTTTCGATCCAATGATAAGGAGGCGATAGTGTTGCAACCGCCAGTTTTAGCGGAAAAAGAGCAGCTGAAGGTTCAGGATCTCATGGTGCGGTTCTACACATATGAGGGGATAGTGAAAGCCGTTGAAAAGGCAAAACTAAAACTAAGGCTAGGCGAAACCCTTGGAATTGTCGGGGAGACGGGAAGCGGCAAGTCTGTCACAGCATTAACAATAATGGTTTTAACCCCGACTCCTGGCAAGGTGGAGGGGGGCAACATATACTTTAGGCTGACATCAGGCGAAATAGTTGATGTTCTAAAACTGAAGGGAGTTGAACTCCTAAAGATAAGAGGTAAAGAAATCTCCATGATTTTCCAAGAGCCAAACGCAGCTTTAGATCCCCTCTACACTGTGGGTGACCAAATTGCAGAGGCGATACTGACGCATAGGCTTCCAGAAATGCTTGAAAGGGTGAATCAGCTTAAGAAGAAAGAAGCAAGCAGCCTCTTAATGCGTCTGCCTATATTTAAGGGCATTTTTGAGAAAAGGTTGCTAAATCAGGTTGTGCGAGAGGAGATTGTGCAGCTTTTAAGGTTAATGGAAATACCGGATCCTGAGCGGGTTCTAGACTCTTACCCCCATGAACTAAGCGGGGGTATGCAGCAAAGGATAGTCATAGCCATCGCGCTTGCCTGCTCACCTGCTCTTCTTCTGGCAGATGAGCCTACAACAAACCTGGATGTAACGGTTCAAGCTCAAATACTCGACTTGATTATGCGGCTCAAACAAAGGTTTGGGATGTCCATTATCTATATTACACATGATATGGGCGTCATAGCTGAAATATGCGACAGAGTCGCCGTCATGTACGCCGGAAACGTTGTGGAAGTAGCCCCAGTTAAAGAAATATTCAAAAACCCGCTGCACCCATACACTAAGGCGCTCCTCGAATCTATTCCAAAACCTGGATCCGCATTCAAGTCGATACCCGGCACTGTTCCAAACCTTGTAAACCCTCCGAGCGGCTGCCGTTTCCATCCAAGATGCGCCCACGCCATGAAAAAATGCAGCGTTGAGGTCCCACAGCTCAAAGAAGTTTCCAAGGAGCATAATGTTGCCTGTTTCCTGCATGGTGATGCATAATGGACAATATGTTAGTGACAGTTAATCTTAAGAAATACTTTCCCATAAGGGGAGGGTTGCTTGGCGCAAAAAAAGGTGAGGTTAAGGCTGTTGACGGCGTGAATATGGCAATAAGGAGGGGTGAAACCTTCGGTCTTGTAGGCGAATCAGGCTGCGGTAAGACAACCTGCGGTAAGACCGTTATAAGGCTCCTTAGGCCAGATGGGGGTCAAATATTCTTCGATCCTAAAGGAGCCCTCCCGGAAAACCCTGGAGATAATTATGGACAGTTTGATATAGCCAGACTAAGAGGTAAACAGCTGAAGGGTTTAAGGCGGCACATGCAGATTGTTTATCAGAACCCTTCAACATCGCTAAATCCGCGAATGCTTGTAAAAGACCTTGTTGCAGAGCCACTTATAGTCCACAAAATATGTAAGGGTGCAGAAGCTGAGAAGCGTGTACTAGAAATTTTTGAGGATGTAGGCCTATCAAGCGAACATCTCCGAAGGTATCCCCATGAATTCAGTGGGGGCCAAAAGCAGCGGATAGCCGTAGCCAGAGCCCTCATAACCAATCCCGAATTTGTCGTGCTGGATGAGCCCACATCATCTGTGGATGTTTCAGTGAGGGCTTCCCTACTACAGCTTTTCAAAGAACTTCAGCGGAAGATGGGGCTGACATACCTGTTCATAAGCCATGACCTCTCGGTGGTCCAAGTCCTATGCGATAGGGTGGCGGTTATGTATCTTGGAAAAATTGTTGAGGTGGCTGAATCTAAGGAGCTGTTCAATAATCCCCTCCATCCATACACTCAAGCCCTATTTTCTGCAATACCAATACCAGATCCTGAAACCAGGCGTAAAAGAATCATACTGAAAGGTGAGCCGCCGAGCCCCGCCAAGCCTCCACTCGGATGCAGATTCCATCCGAGATGCCCAAAGGCTATGGAATTATGTGCTACAAATGAGCCTACGTTAATGGAGACTAGGCGCGGCCATTGGGTGGCCTGTCACCTCTATTAACTCGCATAATGACTTTTTAAATGTTCATTTTGCCTTGTTTAAAGGAAAATTTTAAAGAGAGGAAACCCTTATGAAAGCTGAATTTAAACGTGTTTAATAATAGGCTGGATGAAATATGGAAGGTTTCAGGGTTGTAGGCTACGATGAGAAGGACAAGTTCGGACCGTGCTTTATCGTTGAGTCTGCTAAAGGGAATGCTGTGAAGGTTGCTGATACATTTGCCGAGATGTTTCCTCTGCTTGTTAGCCGCGTTTTGATAACGGCTGATAATGAGAAATGGGCTTTGACGGCTGCTGAGGTTACAACAGGCTTTGCCACAAGCGTCATTATGGCTCCGGCTGAAGCTGGAATTGAAGGCATTGTCTCTGGAAGCCAAACCCCAGATGGCAGAGTTGGCGCGTTGATTCAGATATATAATAGCAATAGGTTTGATTTGAAAAATCAGCTAATCCTGCGAATTGGGCAATGCATAATGACTTGTCCCACAACAGCGGCTTTTGATGCCCTTCCAAACGCTAAGAGGCGCCTAAAGATTGGGAAAAGCCTCAGGTATTTTGGCGACGGCTTCCAAAGGAAGGGACTTATAGGAAATAGGCGGGTCTGGCGCATACCCGTAATGGAGGGCGAGTTTATCGTTGAGGATTCATTCGGAGTTGCTAATGCTGTTGCAGGCGGTAACTTTCTAATATTCGCAAGGGACAAGGCTTCAGGGCTTCTGGCCGCTGAGGAAGCCGTTAAAGCCATAAAAAGCAGTGGCGCTGAGGCTATAATGCCCTTCCCTGGGGGAGTCTGCCGATCGGGCTCTAAGGCTGGTTCATTAAAGTATAAGCTTAAGGCTTCAACAAATCATCCCTTCTGTCCAACCTTGAAGAAGGTTGTGGCTGACACGCAGCTTCCAGAGGATGTGAACTGTGTTTATGAAATTGTGATTAATGGTTTAACCCTTGAGGCTGTTAAGAAGGCCATGGGCGAGGGTATAAAGGCAGCTATAAATGTTCCAAATGTTGTGAAGATTTCAGCTGGAAACTATGGGGGGAAATTGGGACCTTATAAGGCGTTTCTAAAAGAGGTTCTGGGACTAGCCAAACTTTAATCTAAACTCATTTTTAACATTATTGGCAACTCAATTTTAGGAAGTAAAAGTGAAGAAGTGAAGTTATTTGAGCTTAAAAAGAACCTCCCTTGAGCTTTTCAGGCTTAAAAAAATTTTGAATGCGCTGGCAAGCAAGGAGGGACGGGGCACCGAACTAATTTCGCTCTATATTCCTCCAGGCAAGCAGATAAGCGAAGTTATGAATATGCTTAGGGAGGAGTATGGAACAGCCTCAAACATAAAATCCACAACCACCCGAAAGAACGTGCAGGATGCCATTGTAAGGGTTCAGCAGCGGCTCAAACTTTTCAAGGAAACCCCTGAAACCGGGCTTGTGATATTCTGCGGCGCCATACCCCAGAATGGCGCTGGAAGCGAGAGAATAGAAACCTATGTCATAATTCCGCCGGAGCCTATACACATATACTTGTATAGGTGCGATTCAAGGTTCCACACCGAGCATTTGCAGGAGCTTTTGAAGGAGAAGGAGTCTTATGGCATACTGCTTATAGATTCTTCAGAGGCAACCATCGCCATTCTGGAGGGGAGAAGACTGGAAATAGTTTCGGAACTAACATCGGGGGTTCCTGGAAAAACGAGGGCTGGAGGCCAGTCTGCAAGAAGATATGAGCGCCTTAGGGAAATGCGCCTTCAGGACTATTTTAGACGTGTTGGAGAGCATGCTAACGAGGTTTTCCTGCAGAAGGAGAACCTTAAAGGGATTATTATTGGAGGACCTGGACCTACAAAGCATGATTTTGCTAAGGGCGATTACCTGAATTATCAGTTGAAGGAAAAGATTCTGGATGTTGTTGACACGGCATATGTTGATGAGCAGGGCGTTAAGGAGGTTGTTGAGAAGGCTCCTGAAATAATGAAGAAGGTTCGCTACATTGAGGAAAGGCGTATAATGCAGCAGTTCCTCTACGAGATTGGCCGTGACACCGGCATGGCCACGTATGGCGAGGAGGCTGTTAGGAAGGCATTGGAAGCTGGAGTCGTCAAGACTCTGCTGCTCTCAGAGGGGCTTGATATAGCTCGAGTTAAAATCAAGTGTAGCGCCTGCGGCTATGAAGAAGAACACACGGTCAGGGGATCCATGCTTATGAGCTTCGAGCAGGGTCTCATAGGAAAGCCCTGTCCAAGATGTAAGGCGCCATCCCTCAGCGTGGCTGATAAGCAGGAGCTTATTGAAAACTTTGCTCAATTAGCTGAATATGCGAACGCGGAGGTTGAAATAATCTCGACGGAGACTGAGGAAGGGCACATGCTTAAAAATGCCTTCGGAGGAATAGCCGCGATTCTAAGGTTTAAAATACAGGAATAGCAATTTAAATCAAAATTTAGGGTTTAAATGATTGAAGTTTCTCTATAATTTCTTCAGGGTTTGTGTTTCTTTCTAGGAAAAGGCTTATTTTGTTCCCATTTAGGATTAGCGATACTATTTTGACGTTTTTCCCTATGACTGTTATGTGTTTGATTTGTCCAACATTAAATAGGGTTGATAACTCCTCTCCAGCGTCGATGGATGCTGATGATAGAATGGCGAACTCTAGAAGCTTTGTGGGGTCCTTCAGGTCTATGTTTGTGGCGCCATTTCTTATGGCGTAGCCTATAACGTTTTCCTGTGCTTTAATTTCCTCGAGGAGATCTCTGATGGTTTTCGGCTTTTCTACGCTTTGCCCTTCTTGGGATTCTGGGGTCTGTTGTTCAATTATTTGAACATTGTAAACTTCCTCTGTTTTAACGTTTTGCGTTTCCTGTTGCTGCTCTTGAGGCTGCTGTGTTTCTGGCAACTGCTCTGGGATTGCCTGTTGGGGGGTTGCCGGGCTGCTTTCCTGATTAGGGGCTTCTCCCTGAAGCTGCTCTGCCTTGGTTGGTTCCTCAGTTTGGGCTGGTTTTTCTTCGCTCATTAGGTTTTCTCCCCTATGGCTGGTTTAACCTTGACAAGGTCTCCGTTTTTGATTTTTAGGGTTTGTTGAATTCTTCCTGGAATTTGAATTACACCTTTTTTGTCAAGTTTTGAATCCTTTATTGGTTTAACCTTGAATCTCGCTGTTTTGCCATTAAGGGTTTCTATTTCCACGGTTTCTATGGATTTTACATTTAAGGCACTTCCCCATTCGATTAGGATTTCGCTGGATACTCGGACAACGTCCTGTGGGGCTAATAAGCCCTCGATGCTTTCGACAATTAGTTGAACGGCATTCTTCATGTTTTCTTGGGAGGTTTCGGGTGTGGGCGTTTCTTCCACCTCTGGTTTTTCCTTCGGTGTTTCTGTTACCTCTTTTCTTTCCTCAAGGGTTGCCTCGGTTTCATTAAGCAGTATCTCCGCTGTTTTTAGCAATATTTCATTTTCGCCGGCTGCTTGGGGAATCTCTTTCCCTTCGACTTCTTCGGTGACAGCTTGGTTTGTTTCAATTTGGGCTTCTGCCTGGGTTTCCGTCTGGGCTGGAATTTGGGTTTCAGCGAGGCTTGGTGCTTCAGGCTGGGCGGTTGGAGCCGAACTGAACCTTTCTATAAGCCTTAAAACTGTTGGAATTATAACCCTAATTAATAGGTTGACATATTTTACATCGGCATTTTCAGAAGTTACCGTCACGAGATAATGTTGGCCAAAACAATTTAGGGTTATCTTGCCCTCTGAACCTTCAACAATTACAGTTTCAACATCGCCTGCTGACTCTGAGCTTTCAATAATATAGCGTAGCGCTGTGACGGCGCGGATCATGGCTACAGGCGAGGTTTCAGTGTTTCCCGCTTCAACCTCCCCTTTTTTGTTGAATAGGAAAACGTTTCTAATGTCTGGACAGGCGTTTATAATCTCATCTAGAGCATCTTTAAGAACTATGAAGTGGAGTTCTTTATCCGCCCCGCTGTTCATTGCAAGCACCTTCAAAATAGAAGGGGGATTGGAGGGCTAATGAAGTTTGAAGAGGATGCGCTCAGGGACGCCGTCGTTCTCAACTGTGACAAACTTTAGGCCTTCAGTGTCGCCGAGCTGGTCAAGCCACTTCAGGGCTTCTCTGGCCTTCTGCAGCGTCAGCAGCCTATCCTGATAGCTTCTGACAACCTGCTCGATGGCTGAAAGTTCATGGAAGGGTGTAGCCTCCAAGACTATATTCAAAGAGCCCACTGTAAGCTCACCCATGCCTTCCTGGGCAATCTTCTTGCCTGCAAGCTTCATGACTACTTCCCTGAGTTTCTTGGATTTCTCAGCCAAGGCCCTTATATCATCTAAGCGTCTAAGATAATCGCCCAGCACGCTTTTGGTTTCCGAAATAGCCTTATCCAGGGCTTCAGCTATCTCCTGAGCTGATTTGTACTCTCTAATCTCCACCACCATATGGTAACCGCACCTCTAATGGTCTAAGGAGCAAACAAGAGGGGAAACTTTAGAGTTTAGCGCATAGCAGCCCATCTTAAGCGTCTGAAGCCCCCTTAACCGGTCGGCGCAGTCTCAGTCCGCATGAAATAGTTGCCTTTGGAACTCAACAGCTTAACTTCGTAAGTGGCGCCATTTTCCCACTCATTTTGAAGAACTAATGTAATTTCTTTGTTGCCGTTTGCTGGTATAGTAATAGGTACATCCGGTTCCGTACTTGTGACTGTGGAGTTTGTTACAAAAACCTCTGCTATTGTCACCGCAGATGTCCCAGTATTTATAACCTTTATTGTTATTCTAGATCTATCTGATTCATTAAATGTTATTTTTGTTATTTGTAGTTGTTCTGTTGCTGTGAAGGTGAAGGTTAGGGCTCCCATCCATGCTGCTACGGCTATGCTTACGGCCACTGTTACGGCGATGAGGATTATGCTGGCAACGACGGGGCTTAGGGCTTTCTTACTCTTTAAGATTCGCATTTTTCCTATTCCCTCCTTTTTTGGATTTTCGTGTATGTAAGATTCAGAATCTGACATTTAAGTCTTACGACTTAATATGCAATATTCACTCTCCTTAGCAAAACAACAAAGAAAAATAAAAGATGGAATCCCCTTCAAAGCCTAAACTTCAAGCCGCTCAAAGAACTCTAGAATAAGCCTAGCCACCTTATCCCCCAAATCGGTCTTCATATACTTCTTCTTCAAGGGGTCTATACGCTCGCTCTTAGCCAATCCAAGATCCTCAATCTCCATCATCCTAGCCCTAAAAGTGCCATCGCTTAACGTTAAACCATTAGCCCTCATAAAATCCTTGGCATCCTTCCACTTACCCTTCCCCAAATAGAGCAACAACAAACAGTCAATAGCATGATCCTTCTCAAGCATAGCCTTAATCGCCGAAAGCCTTGGATCCGTAAGTATCCGCTTTACCTTCTCCTCCTCTCCTCTCATCACATTCACCTCCAACAATACAGTCCACCATTCTTTACGCTTCACTCTTCAGATTTAATATAACTAATATAAAAGATTTAAGTCTATATTACGAATCATGACTTATTATTCAAAACCAAATAGCCATCAAAATTAATGGACTCCCCCAAAAACGGCGCCTCACGATAAATTTAAAAGCTAACATTCAATTCAGGTGCACTTTTTACGCTTCCTTCAATACAAAGCTTAAATATGGTACATAAATCTATACATACTAATTAAAAGGGTGGAAAAATGGAGAAAAAAGCACTAAAATGTTCTGTCATCGCACTGCTTCTGATATTGACCTCAGCTTTTTTGGTTATACCCGCTTCAGCTCAGCAGAGAATCACCGAGATTCCCACATGGCTTTACATAACTGTTTCACCTAACCCAGTGGGCGTGGGTCAAATAGTATATGTTAATACCTTCTTTAGCAAGCCCCTGCCAACATCTGGAATGGCAAACACCGGAGACATGTACGAAAACGTCACCGTAAGGGTGACGAAGCCCGATGGAAGCGTGGAGACTTATGGCCCCTTCGTCTCTGACGCCCTAGGAGGCGTCTGGTTTAGCTTTAATCCGGACCAGGTGGGCGAGTGGAAGCTTCAGGCCTTCTACCCTGGAGAGGTTCTTGACCTCAAGAACTCCAAGAACCCTAACGCTCCGCCCCTTATCTTTGGAGGTTGGACGCCCCTTCCAGTAGGCGCTCGCGTTAAGCCCGCCCAGAGCGAAGTAATCACACTTGTAGTGCAGAAGGAGCCAGTAGGCTTTAATTATAAGACTCCTCCGCTTCCAAGCGAGTATTGGTTCAGGCCAATATATTCCACGAACTGGGAGTGGGCTAAAAACTTTGGATGCGGATGCTGGTTTGGTCTGTCCGTCCCGGCCTTCGCATCCACAGGCGGATATGACGGAATGGGTAACTTTAACCCCTATGATAAGGCTCCCAATACAGCGCACATCGTTTGGACTAAGCCAACTCACTTCGGAGGTCAGCCTGGTCAACCCGTACCAGGCGACCAAATGAGCCAGTACATGTCCACAACCATAGCAACCTCGTATTTTGAACCCATAATTCTCAACGGCATTCTTTACTACACAGTATACGGCGGCCCAACAGCGCAGGTTACCGGATGGGCTGCCATAGACCTCCGCACGGGCGAAACCGTATGGGAAAAGCCTGCGGGCAAAACAGGCAATGAGGTTCTAAGGATGGGTACGCTGGTGAGGTATCACTCCATACAGGAGTTCGGCTGCTGGGCATTACTATGGAGTGTTGACCAGCCAACATCCTTCTTTGGACAGCCGACTACATACAGAATTTACGATCCATTCACGGGAGCATACCTTGCTGAAATTAAAAACATAAGGAATCTGCAGAACTTCATCCTCGACTGGGAAAACGAGGAGGCAATGGGCGACCTCGTCGGATGGTACATTGACCGTGGCAACCTAACCAAGTGGAGTGCAACAAACTGCTTTATGAGCAACAATTGGGCCCGAGAAACCTATAGGCCAACCGGATCATATGACTGGAGCGCTGGCGTTGTTTGGAGTAAACCAATACCCAGCACGTATAACGGAGTGCCAATATCGCTTAGCATCGCTGCAGCAACCCCTGAAGTGATCCTTCTCAGATATGCCCCTGGCCCCGGCATGTTCGTGTCGACAAGCTTCGGCTGGCAAATAACCTGTGGAGTTGATGCTGCCACAGGTGCACTCCTCTGGGGTCCAATAAACCAGACCATTCCATATCTGCAAGACATTACCCTGCTTGCTGCCCGGGACGGCGTCTATGTTCTCGGCAATAAAGACACTCATGAAGTTTATGGCTACAGCCTAAACAATGGTCAGCTAATTTGGGGTCCAATTAAGCTTCCAGGCAACGCGTGGAGCGTAATATCCTGGGATGCGGAAATAGCCTACGGCAAGGTCATCGTTTGGGACTACGGAGGCTACGTGAACGCCCTTGATAAGGATACCGGCAAGCTCCTATGGAGCTTCAACACTGGCAGCTCCGCCTATGACACGCCCTACGGCACCTATGTGCTATGGCAATTCGGAACCCAAAGCATAGCTGACGGCAAAATATTCCTCTCAGAGGGCAGCATGTATAACCCGCCACTACACCCTGCCTGGAGATTAGCCATAGACGTTGAAACTGGCCAGCTTGTATGGAAGATTTTAAGCTACAGCGGAAGATGCCCAGGAGCTGTAGCTGACGGCTTCCTAGTGGAATGGAACAGCCTTGATAGTCAAATATACTGCATCGGTAAGGGTCCAAGCCGAACCATAGTGGAGGCTAAGCCTGCAGTAACCCAAGTCGGCGAAGCAGTACTCATAGAAGGAAAGGTGCTGGACAACTCTCCCGGCGCCAGGCAGCATGGAATAATTGAACGCTTCCAAGACGGCCTACCAGCCGTGGCTGACGAGGACATGAGCCCATGGATGGAATACGTTTATATGCAGCAAATCAAACCCGACGTTGTCAGCGGCGTTAATGTAGAGCTTTACGCAATAGACGAAACTGGCCAGGCAACATACATCGACACTGTCTGCACCGACCCGCTCAACGGAGGAATATTCCGCCTCCTATGGACACCGCCAAAACAGGGAACATACATAATCTCGGCCGTATTCCGCGGAACAGAATCATACTACTCATCCAACGCCCAGACAACCATAGGCGTATCGCCGAAAGAACCAGCGCCGGCCACACCTGAACAAGTATCCAACCAAGTTACACCTATAAAATCAACCATTGAATCTCAGCAATCCATGATTAACGTGCTGGTAGCCCTAGTGGCCATTGCCATCATCATAGGCATAGTCAACATAGTCTTTGTAATAAGAAGGCAAAAGTAACAATCCCCTTTTTATTTTATTTCCTCAATTAACATATTGCTTAAATGCTTACAAAAATTCGCTAATTTAGAATTCCAATTTTAACTGCAATTCTGGATTCAGAACTTTAAAATGAACGCTAGAGGCAATAAATTCTGGAAAAGGCATAAATAAAAAGGTAACAAAAACTATTATCAATTCAAATTAAGAGGATGGAGAAAGAATGAGCGTAAAAAGAGAAGTTCTAGGATTTGTTCTTCCGTTTCTTGTGGCTATTTCCTTGATATCGATCAATGTTGCCTTTGCACAGCAACGATTCAAATTTTCCCTGTTCATTTCCGCTGCGCCTAATCCTGTAGGGGTCAATCAAGATGTGGTCATAACAATCTGGACATCAATGCCCCCACCTACAGCGGCAGGGGCTGGCGGAGACCGCTGGAAAAATATAATTGTCACCATAACAAAGCCCGACGGCACAACTGAAACCAAAGGTCCATTAACATCCGATGCTGTTGGCGGAGTATGGCTTCAATACTCCCCCACACAGGTCGGCATCTATTATATTCAAGCAAGCTTCCAGGGACAATGGGTGAATACAACAACTTATAAACGATGGTATGAGCCTGTAACAAGCAGAAAGCTTCAGCTAACTGTTCAGCAAGATAGGGTAGAAGCATGGCCTGATCTTCCACTTCCCGCAAGTTATTGGACTGAGCCTATAAACGCGGAGTTGAGAAATTGGTATCAAGTCGCATCAAACTGGCTGATGCCAGCGTATAATTTCTTGGGGCGACCGTTTGATAGCGGAAGCGCCTTTTCCCCATACGCGAAGGCCCCGGATAGCCCTCATGTCGTTTGGACCAGAGAACTGACATTCGGCGGTATTGTTGGTGGGGAATTTGGCTACGGTGTCAACTATTATACCGGAATGAGTTACGAAATGAAATTCACGCCGCCAGTAATAATCAGCGGGAGGCTCTATTACAATATACATCCGGCTACTGGAGGCCTGGGAGTTGTTTGCGTAGACCTGCGTACTGGTGAAGAAATATGGAGAAACAATACAATGCCTAGGATAGTTTTCGGCCAAATATACGACTACGAGTCACCTAACCAGCACGGAGCTATGGCTTACCTATGGAGTATCGTAGGCACAACATGGTACATGATTGATGCCTTTACAGGCTATCAAGTAGCTGTCCTTGAAAATGCGGCAACAACGGTTTCAGCATTTTCAACCAATGTAATCTTCGGCCCCCACGGGGAAGTCCTAGTTTACATACTCAACAGTCAAAATAGATGGTTGGCCATGTGGAATTCCTCAGCGGTGCCTGCTTTCCTCGGCGGAGCCACAGGATCTGCCGCCTGGCAATGGCGCCCATGGGGTAAAAAGGCAGACTGGCGCACGGGTATACAATGGAATGTTTCAATAGCCAAACCTCCGGAACTTCCAGGTACAATCAGCTTCTATAGAACCGACGGCAATGTTGTGGTTGTTACGGCTACATTTACGACAGAACCCTGGCCGACAATTGAGTTTGCTGGAATCAGCGTAAAGCCGGAAACTAGAGGAAAACTCCTATGGGTTAGAAATTGCACCGATCTGGGCGTGTCGCCAACATCTTTATGGTGGCCATATCCCAATGAAGGCGTTTTCGCTGTATCAGTAAAGGACACCAAGAACTGGCATGTGTACGACATTAACACGGGACAGAAGCTTTTCGAAACGGAACCAGTAGAAAACGATTGGGGTATGTATGACTACTTTGGAGTAATCGCATATGGCAAGCTCTACACGTCAGGCTACTCTGGGAGCGTTCACTGTTACGACATCAAAACAGGCAAACATCTATGGGACTTCAGTTGCGGTTCAGCTGGTCTTGAAACGCCCTATGGAAGTTGGCCGTTCTATGGCGGTATAACCGTAGCTGATGGAAAAATATACATATCTAACGGCGAACATTCGCCCGGCACGCCGATGTGGAGGGGCGAAAGCCTATACTGTATAGACGCTGAAACTGGACAACTCATATGGAAGCTTTCAGGATGGTTTATTGGAAATTCTCTGGCTGTGGCCGACGGCTATCTAATTGGCTACAATGGATATGATAATCGCATATACTGTATTGGCAAGGGCTTAACCAAAACCACTTTAGATGTTAAGAATGATGTTGTGCCACTGGGCTCAAGCATCCTTATAAAGGGAACAGTTTTAGATGAATCACCCGCCGTTAAGGGAAAGCCCTGCGTCGCCGACGAAGACATGGCTGCGTGGATGGATTACCTAGTCATGCAGAAGCCTATGCCCCAGAACGTCAAGGGTGTGACTGTTGAACTTTATGCCATAGCAGAAGACGGAACCGCAATATCCATAGGCACAGCCACAACAAACCCGCTTAACGGAGGAATATTCAGCCTACTTTGGACCCCGCCAAGAGAGGGCAAATACATAATCACAGCAGTCTTCCCAGGAAGCAAAAGCTACTGGGACAGCTACGCCTCAACAGCCATAGGCGTAACGGCGGCTCCACCAGAAGCACCTACACCCGCCACTCCCGAACAGGTTTCTGAAGAAGTCAAGCCGCTTCAATCAAGGCTTGACACTCTACAAACTATCCAAACGGTGCTCATCGTTATCGTTGCTATATTGTTGCTGCTCGTAGCCTATGACATTTACATCAACAGAAAGCTGCTCAAGCAAGCAGCAAAATAAAAAATTAAAAAGATTTCAGTAATCCCCCCTTTATTTTTGTTTATGATAATTTTGAAGTTTAGAGTATAAGAGGAAAATTTCTTGAATCTCAAATAATGAACTTATAGACGCTTACTATCGTAACCGCTGAGATCACAGCGCCATCTACAAAGCTGATTGCAGATGCCTCTGGCAGTCAAGCCGAGAAAAGCTATTTATAGAATTTAGAGCCATGTTAAGTGCTTGGCCCATGCATACTCCATTCAGGAACACGAGCCTCGGGAAACGCATCTGCTCTAGGAATATAGGGTTTAATGTCAATTATCGGTGAACCTTCAAGGGCGTCAAGTCCCCTCACAATCAAAGTGCACTCTTCAATTCTAACCAATTCGACAACACATAAACCAATGGGATTAGGGCGGGATGGGCTTCTACAGGCAAAAACTCCTGTCTTCACATTCACGGCGTGTCTCCTAGGATAGACAAGGATGGTTCGCCTATCCTCCTCATTGTCCCTTAAATGAATCCAATAGAGTATGATCAGATGCGAGAAGCCTTCAATGCCCTTAAGCCCCCTGCAGTAATCTTTAAAAATCCTAACCGTTGCGGTTTCTCCATTAACTTTCTCAACAACCCCTATAAAGTGCACTTCCCCCTTCGCCCTTATAGCATTCATAGGCGGCCCCAGCTCTAGGAGGAGATATGCCCTATAAAAGCTTCAGGGGTAAACTGCAAAACCCCTTTCGCCTGATAGGCGAACCCTCTGGCAACAAGAACTCTCAAAATCTTCTCAGGACATAAACTTTGCTTTATAAGAAGCTCCAAAGCATGAGTGTAATTTCGGTTAAGCTCTCTAATGGCTAAAATCTGCTGCTTGCGGGAAAGCACATAATCCTTACATTCAACAAGATAAGCCAAACTCATATCAGGCTTAACAGCCAAAACATCGCAATGATTCTGCCTAGTAAAAACTATGAAACCTCTACGCTTGAAAGCTTCTGAAACAATATCCTCGAGAAGGGTTCCGCTCAGCCCAGCCACCCATAATAATGGGATGCTGAAACAATATTAACGCTTCTGTAAGAATAATTAGGGAATGCCTAGGAAAGTTTAAATAAAAAATGGCTTACTTGTAGTTTGCTAATAAAAAGAATGGTTGGCCATAATGTCAAAGGAATTCCGCCACATAGTCAGAATAATAGACACAGACATAGACGGTTCCCTAAAGGCCATATATGCCCTTAAAAAAATTAAGGGAATCAGCACAAGCCTAGCCAACGCCGTACTTAAAAAGGCTGGAGTAGACCCCCAAATAAGGGCAGGCTTCATCACCGAAGCCGAAGTTGAAAAAATTGAGGAAATATTGAAGGATCCATTGAAGCATGGAATACCAGCATGGCTTCTAAACAGGAGGAAGGATCTGGAAACCGGAAGGGACATGCACCTTATAAGCGCAGACCTTATTCTAAGGACAAAACTGGATGTTGACAGGCTAAAGGAGATAAAGTCCTGGCGCGGTTATAGACATGCTTATGGATTAAAGGTGCGGGGGCAAAGGACAAGGACAACCGGAAGAAAAGGAAAAACTGTCGGAGTGAAGAAAAAGGCTGCTGCGAAGCCTGGAGGAGGTGGCGGATAGTTATGGGCGATCCAAAGAAACAGAAAAAGAAGTATGAAACGCCACGTTTTCCATGGCGGGCAGATATCCTACAGGAGGAGCTGAAGCTTTTGGGCCAATATGGACTGAGAAACAAGCGGGAACTTTGGCGCTGCAAGACAATGCTTTCAAAATATAGGGGAATAGCCCGCGCCCTAATAGGTAAAACTCCGGAAGAAAGAAAGAATATGGAGGCACAGCTTCTAAACAGCCTAAAGAAGCTTGGCATAATCCACGAAACAGCAGTTTTAGACGATGTTCTAGACCTAACAGTAGAAGATGTTCTGGAAAGAAGACTCCAAACAATAGTATTCCGAAAGGGACTTGCCAAAAACATACATCAAGCAAGGCAACTTATAACCCATGGGCACATAGTCATAGGAAATCAGCGTGTCACAGTGCCAAGCTATATTGTTAAAAAAGAGGAGGAGGACAAAATAGCATATGCGCCAGACAGTCCCCTTGCAGATCCAAACCATCCCCTACGTCAAGTCATAGCAGTTCCCATTTCAGCCAGCCGCAAGGCCGAAGAAACCACGGGTGAGGAATGAAAATGAGTGGCAGCGGAGCCCAAGCTCCTAAAAAGGCTGAAAGATGGGGTGTAGCCAACATTTACAGCTCCTACAACAACACTATAGTCCACATAACAGACCTATCAGGGGCAGAAACCATAGCCAGAACCTCTGGAGGAATGTTCGTTAAAGCCGACAGGCTTGAGTCCTCTCCATACGCGGCAATGCGCGCGGCCACGGCAGCTGCTGAAATAGCCAAAGACAAAGGCATAACAGCCATACACATCAAAGTTAGAGCCCCTGGAGGCTCGGGTCCAAGAACGCCTGGACCAGGAGCCCAGGCAGCCATAAGGGCCCTAGCGCGAGCTGGCTTCAGAATCGGCCGCATAGAAGAGGTTACACCTATACCCCACGATGGAACCCGAAGACCCGGCGGAAGAAGAGGAAGAAGGGTATAGTCCCTTTATAGAGTTTCTTCTCTGTATTATTTGAAATCAAGCACTGTGCAGGGTCATTGAAACCTTCGTTTTTCCAAATTGTTAGCTTGACTTTTTGGGTTGGAGATAGAAAAATTGAAATAATGCACCAATATTCTATTCCACGACACTGCAATTAATTATTATCACGGAGCGTCGTTAAGTGGAAATAAAGACCTTGGAAAAAGACGATCGAAACTTACGTTTACTCGTTCGGGGAGTCGACCCCCCATATATTAACGCCATAAGGCGAAATGTTCTTTCAGAGGTTCCATGCATGGCCATATACGAAGTTGTGATTATCGAAAACTCTTCAGTCCTCCACGACGAAATTTTAGCCCACAGACTGGGGCTAATACCGCTAAAGACGGATCTTGACAGCTATAACCTCCCCGAGGAATGCTCATGCAAAAGCGAATTTGGATGCAACCTCTGTCGAGTCACCCTCACACTAGATCGGGAGGCAAAAGACGAAACAATAACAGTTTATTCCGGCGATCTTGTTTCGGAAAATCCGAACATAACGCCTGTAAGCGACAAAATTCCAATAGTTAAGCTTGCGAAGGGACAGAGGTTAAAGCTTGAAGCTTATGCAAGGCTTGGGAAGGGAAAGGATCACGCTAAATGGCAGCCTGTTTCGCTGAGCGCATATAAGTATATGCCTCGCTTGAAAGTGGATGAGAAAAACTGTGACGCGTGCGGGAAATGTGTAGACATATGCCCAAGAAAAGTGCTTGTAAAATCCAAGGGTAAAATTGAAGTCCGCGACCTATATGCTTGCGTTCTCTGCAGGGACTGTGTCGACGCCTGCCCCAAGGATCCCCCAGCTATAAGCGTTGAATGGGAGGAAAACGCTTTTATATTCATTCTAGAATCAACTGGCGCACTTCCCCCTGAAAGGATCATAGCAGAGGCTGTAAAAATATTAGATAGGCAGCTTGAAGAACTTGCAGGCCTAATTGAGGTGCAGAAATTTGAATGAAATTAAGGCCACGAACCCCCAGCTTGTGATGCTTATTCGCTTCCTAAAGAAGCATAGCCGAGAGCATAAGGCAAAGATATGGAGAACTATAGCTGAAAATTTGGGAAAACCAAAAAGAAAACGTGTTTCAGTAAACATAAGCCGGCTAAACAGATACACCCAGAAAAATGATGTGGTTGTCGTTCCTGGAAAAGTATTAGGCGCAGGGAAACTTAACCATCCGATAACCGTGGCGGCCTTCGCCTTCTCCGAAAAAGCTAGGGAAAAAATCCAAAAAGCAAGAGGCAACTGTCTATCACTTATAGAGCTTGCCCAAAAAAATCCAAAAGGTTCAAACATAAAAATAATAGGGTGAAAACATGTCCGCAGATAGCTATGAAGGAGCCGTGATAAATGCTGAGGGGCTGATTCTCGGTAGAATGGCCAGCGTAATTGCAAAGCGTCTGCTAAAAGGCGAAAAGATAATCGTTGTAAACGCTGAAAAATCCGTGATCTCCGGTAAGAAAAAGAGTAAAGTTAGAGAGGCAAAGGAATTTCTTGAAGTAGGCTATCCTGGAAAGGGACCAATACACTACAGAAGACCGGATAGAATCATCCGAAGGACTGTCAGAGGAATGCTTCCATATAAACAGCCAAAGGGCAAGGAAGCCTACAAGAGACTTAGCGTATACATAGGCATTCCTGAGGAGCTGAAGGATAAAAATATGGAAACTATAGAGGAGGCGCAAGCCAAAAAGCTGGCGTGTCCCTATTTCACGCTTGGGGAATTAGCTAAAGAAATCGGGTGGAGTGTCGAATAACATGCCTGCAAAAAAGGTTTTAGTCGTAAGTGGTAAAAGAAAAACCGCTTTGGCCCGTGCCTTGGTTAGGCCAGGAACGGGTAGGGTGAGAATTAATTCTATACCGTTGGAAGTTTACGAGCCTGAGGTTGCCCGTGCCAAAATAATGGAGCCCCTGCTAATTGCCGACGAGGAACTTGTGAAGCAGTTAGATATAGATATCAAAACTTCTGGGGGAGGCTACATGGGGCAAGCGGAGGCTGCTAGAATCGCCATTGCAAACGCCCTTTTAAAATGGTCTAAAAGCACCCAGCTACGTGCAGCATTCATTGAACATGATAGAACCATGGTTGCAGGTGATCCCAGACGTAAGGAACCCAAAAAGTTCGGCGGACCTGGGGCAAGAGCAAGAGATCAGAAAAGCTATAGGTAGTTAGGGTTGAGGAATAATGATAATACCTGTTAGATGTTTCACCTGTGGAAGTCTCATCGGCGACAAGTGGGAAGAATTCTCAAGGAGGGTTAAAGCTGGAGAAGATCCAGGAGGGGTTCTGGACAGTCTGGGAATCAAGAGGTATTGCTGCAGGCGTATGATTCTATCCCATGTTGACATTATCGACGAGATCTTACGCTTCTATGAAGAGGCTGAAAAGAGGAGAGAGGCAAGACGCGGTTATCAATAGTTTGCGGAGGTCTGAAATGTCCACCATTATTGAGGATGTAATTGCAAGGAAAACCTTCAACAGCCGCGGTGACGAAACCATAGAAGTAGATGTAATCACAAACTCAGGTTTTGGAAGGGCTTCAGCCCCAGCTGGAGAAAGCCGCGGAAAGGGTGAAGTTGTGTATTACCCCCCAGGCGGTGTGGATGAAGCAATAAAGAAGGTTGAGGAGCTTATCGCCCCTGAGCTTATCGGATTGAACGCTGAATTTCAGGATGAGGTAGATAAAACTCTCCATGAAATAGATAACACAAATGACTTTCGGGTTATAGGTGGAAACACTGCCTTCGCGGTTTCCCTTGCCAACGCCGAGGCAGCGGCAAACTCTTACGGTTTACCACTTTTTCATTACCTAGGCGGATACGCAGTGCGCGAGCTGCCATACCCGCTGGGCAATGTTATAAGCGGCGGAAAGCATGCCTATGGGAAAGCTCCGGATATACAGGAGTTTCTGGCATTGCCGTATGGGGGAGAATCGTTCAAGGAAGCCGCGTTGGCCAATGTGAAAATTCACAAGAAGGTCAAGGAGCTGTTAAAAAAGAGGGACAAGTCCTTTAGCTGTGGAAGAAGCGACGAGGGCGCATGGATTGCAAACATAACAAATACTGAAGCCCTGGAAGTAATGGCTACAGCCTGCGAGGAGGTAAGTAATGAAACTGGCTTGAAATGCGGTTTTGGCATAGATGTTGCATCATCATCCCTATGGAATCCTGAAACCAAAAAATATTCTTACAAGAGGGAGGGGAAGGAGCTGGATTCGGGGGAACAGCTTGAATTTATAAAAGAGATAATTGAAAGATACAGTCTAGTTTATGTCGAGGATCCTTTTCATGAGGACGATTACGAAAGCTTTGCAGAACTCACTGGTAAAGTGAAAACTTGCTTGATATGCGGAGACGACCTGTTTGCTACAAACAGTGAAAGGCTAAATAATGGAATTAAAAAGCGTGCAGCTAACACGATAATAATTAAGGTTAACCAGGTGGGCACTTTGACGGATGCATTGGAAACCATTGAAACCGCGAAGCGGGCAGGGTATGTTCCCGTTATTTCCCACCGTTCAGGCGATACATGCGACTGGCACATAGCCCACTTAGCCGTGGCCTTTAAATGTCCAGTAATTAAAACAGGAATTGTTGAGGGTGCAAGAATAGCCAAAATAAATGAGTTAATAAGGATTGAAGAGTTTCTCGGCGATAGAGCTAAAATGGCCGAGATCCCAATACTCTAGGAGGATAAAAATGTCTGACAAAATTGAAATTAAAAAGGAGAAATTTGACGAAGAAGCCGGCGTAAGCGCTGAGGAAGAGCTTTTGCTTCCAAGGGACAGTCTCCTCTCGGCTGGAATACACATTGGAACAAGGATGAAAACAAGGGATATGGAACAATTCATATACCGGGTTAGACCCGACGGACTGTTTGTTTTGGACGTAAAGAAAACTGACGAGCGTATAAGGGTCGCGGCCAAGTTTCTATCAAGGTTTGAACCTTCAAAGATAGCGGCTGCAGGAGCGAGGCTTTACGCGCAGGAGCCTGTCAAAAGGTTCTGTGAGGTTACTGGTGCAACACCTGTGGTGGGGCGCTTCATCCCAGGGCTTCTCTCTAATCCGCTGTATCCAGGTCACATTGAGCCAAGCGTAATGATAGTTTCCGACCCGAAAGCGGATTTCCAAGCTGTAAGTGAGGCTTCATCGCTTGGAATACCAGTGGTAGCCCTATGCAGCACAGACAACGACTTCTCAGGAGTGGATTTGGTTATACCTACAAACAATAAGGGTAGAAGAGCCCTTGCAGTTATTTATTGGCTTCTGGCAAGACAGATTTTAAGGGAAAGAGGAGAACTTCCGCCGGATAAGGATTTGCAGTTGTCCATCGAAGATTTTGAGGCTAAAATCTCCAAAGAAGAAGAGGAGAGCAAATAATCATGGCGAGGGTTCGCCACCCTTACGTTGCCGGCTCCTTCTACGCTGGAACAGCGGAATCCCTTAAAAGGCAGATTGAAGCATGCTTCCTTCATAATCTTGGACCTGGAAAGATCCCTGAGGTTGTCAAAGGCCGAATAGGTAATATGGTGGGGCTCGTTTGCCCCCATGCTGGTTATATGTACTCTGGCCCTGTTGCGGCTCATGCCTACTATAATTTGGCTTTGGATGGGAAACCTGACATTATTGTCATCTTTGGGCCAAACCACACGGGTTTTGGAAGCGCATTGGCGGTTATGAATGAAGGAGTTTGGCGAACACCTCTGGGAGATATTGAGGTAGACGGTGAAACAGCTGATCAAATTATTAGGGAATCCAAAATTATAGATGCGGATGCTTCTGCCCATCGGTATGAGCATTCAATTGAAGTTCAGCTTCCCTTTTTGCAATACCTTTTCGGTTCAAACTTTAAAATTGTGCCCATATGCTTTCTTATGCAGGATTTATCTTCAGCCATAGAGGTTGGGGAAGCCGTGGGGAAGGTTCTAAGCGGCAAAAATGCAGTTGTATTGGCCTCCTCAGATATGAGTCATTATGAGCCCCAAAGGGATGCGGAGAGGAAGGATAAAATGGCCCTTCAGGCAATCGAGTCCATGGATGAGGAGAAATTATACTTCACAATTGAGAACTATAATGTGACTGCATGCGGCTATGGTCCCATAATCGCCCTTATAAGGGCTGCGAAAATTTTGGGGGCAAAGAGGGCAAAGTTATTATGTTACCGGACCAGTGGTGATGTTACAGGCGACTACTCAAGCGTTGTGGGTTATGCCGCTGTGCAATTTGTAAAATCGTGATATAAATGGGGGTTACCGCCTCAGCTCCAGCCAAAGTTATCCTTTTTGGAGAACACTTTGTTGTATATGGAGAACCCGCCATAGTTTTGGCCATAGATAAAAGGGCATATGCAAAGGCGGAGATTAGAAGCGACAATAAACTCTTTTTCCGTTCACTAAACCTTAAACTTTCAGGCTTTTTTGAAGATGGAAATTTTAGAGCCGAAGAAGGGGACCCTAAAGAGGCTAGAGTAAGGTTTGAGCCATTAAAATGTGCAGTGGATCAAGTGTTAAAAATTTTTGGAAGGAACATCGGGTTAAACATTGAGGTCAACTCAACAGTCCCGGTTGCCGCTGGGCTTGGATCTTCAGCAGCTGTAGCTTCTGCAGTAACAGCTGCTGTGGGTGCCCTTTTAAATGTTAAAATTTCTAGGGAGGATGTCTTTCGAATATCTTTTGAGGCTGAAAAATTTGCCCACGGCACTCCCTCAGGCGTGGACCCAGCCATATCAACATTTGGCGGTGTTTTAATGTTCCAGATGGACACAGGCTTCAAACCTATAGAGGTTAAGGCAGATATCCCCCTTATCGTAGGCCACACTGGTGTGGGTAGGTCGACGCGGGTTCAGGTTTCGAAGGTGCGGAGCGTTAAAGAGAGGTATCCGCAAATTTTCGAATCCATGCGGGAAACAGCCCGTATCATAGTTCTGGAGGCTGCTGAAGCCTTAAAAAGGGGAGACTTGGAAACTCTGGGCTATCTAATGAATTTTAATCATGCTCTCCTTTATGGTTTAGGCGTTTCCGACGAGTCTTTGGAGTGGCTTATAAACGCCTCTAAGAAGGCTGGAGCACTGGGCGCAAAGCTGACTGGAGCCGGAGGCGGCGGGTGCATGATAGCCCTTGCAGAGGGCGGTAATGTTGAAAAGGTTTTGGAGGCTGTTCAAAGGGCTGGAGGTCATGCTTTCATAGCTAAAAAAATAGATGAAGGTGTTAGAATTGAGTCAAATTAGTACCATTATTTTGAAGATAGGCGGCTCAGTTATAACCAATAAGAGTGCAGAGCTTGAGGCACGCATGGATATAATAAGCAGCATAGCTGATCAAATACGAGAAGCAAACCCAAAAAATTTGGTAATAGTTCATGGAGGAGGAAGTTTCGGTCATCCACTAGCGCAAAGGTATGCTATTAGAGACGGCTTTAAGGACGAATCCCAAATAACAGGATTTGCGGAAACCCATCATGTAATGACGGTTCTTAATGGGCTGTTTATGGATGCCCTAATATGGAGGGGCATACCGGCAGTAAGCATTAACCCACTATCATGTGTATTAACGCGCAACGGTAGGATTCAATGCTTTGAAATGGCGCAGCTGAAACAGTTTTTGAAAATGGGTTTTCTCCCAGTCCTCCACGGAGACACCGTTTTAGATACGGAGCTGGGTTTTACTGTGCTATCTGGAGACCAACTAGTGTCATATCTTGCAATTCAGCTTAAAGCGGAAAAAATTCTGATAGGCGTCGACGTAGACGGGCTTTATGAGGAGGATCCTAAACTAAGCGCTGGGGCTAGAATGCATGAGAGGTTAAGTTTAGAGGAGCTTAAAAAAGTCCATGAAAGCCTGGAAGAATCAAGCACCGCTGCAGATGTGACCGGCGGGATGCGCAGTAAAATAGCTGAATTGATTCCAGCGATAGAGCATGGGGTTCCCGCATTAATTTTTAATGCAACAAAGCCAAAATATGTCTATAAAGCCATTAAAGGAGAGAGGATAAGAGGCACTTTAATAGAGAAGGAATAGGCGATTGATTGACAAAACTAGAAAACGCAAGGCTGACCATATCAGAATAGGCATTAGCCAAAACGTGCAGGCAAGAAATGTAACAACAGGTTTTGAAGAAGTCCATTTAGTTCACAGGGCCTTGCCGGAGGTTGATAAGGATAGAATAGACTTAGCTACAACGGTTTTTAATCATAAATTCGCGGCTCCCATAATTGTCAGTGCCATAACCGGGGGGACGCCTGAAGCAGAGAAAATTAACGCCACTATAGCCACGGTTGTTGAGAAGCTTGGGCTGGGCATGGGTGTGGGAAGCCAAAGGGCTGCTATTGAGGACAGAACCCTTGAAAAAACTTTTTCGATAGTGAGGGAAAAAGCTCCCACAGCTTTCTTAATGGCAAACATAGGTGGAATACAGTTAGTTAGGGGATACTCCGTAAAGGAAGCAAAAAGAGCAATAGAGCTGATTGATGCTGACGCTTTGGCAATACACTTGAACCCTCTCCAGGAAGTAATCCAGCCGGAGGGTGAAACGAACTTTAGAGGGGTATTAGAAAAGATAGGGGAAATAGCCAGAGAACTCGACAAGCCGGTGATTGTGAAAGAAACTGGAGCCGGGATATCTGCGGAAGAAGCCAAAAAACTTGAAGCCGTAGGAGTGAAGGGCATAGATATTAGTGGCGCCGGTGGCACAAGCTTCGCTGCAGTTGAATATTTCCGCGCGGAAGAAATGAATAATGTTCGCCAGAAAGTTTTAGGTGATATATTCTGGGATTGGGGTATACCCACCGCCATAAGCCTAATCGAAGTATCCCAAACAGTTAAAATTCCGGTCATAGCCTCAGGGGGAATACGCACAGGGCTTGACGCTGCAAAAGCATTGGCTTTGGGTGCGAACCTTGTCGGTATCGCTCAGCCAGTGTTAAAAGCTGCCGTTAAAGGCGTGGAGGAAACAGAGACGCTGTTATCCTTGCTTATAGAAGGATTAAGAAGCACTATGTTTTTAGTTGGCGCTCAAAGCATAGAGAACCTTCGCAAAGTTCCCGTGGTTGTAACTGGAAAGGTGGCTAAGTGGCTTAGGCTGAGGGGTTTCAACGTAGATGACTATGCTAGGAGAAGTGGGACTTAATGGAGATAGAGAAACTCCTTGAAGAGAAGGCGCCTCTAATTAACAGGGCTATTGAAAAGTATATTCCAAGAGTATTCTCAGAAAAGGATGTAATCTTCAAAATAAATCCACCAAGATACTCGCATAATCTAGAGGCAATAAACAAAGCCGTGGCTGAACCCATATGGGAGTTCTTGGACAGGGGAGGTAAAAGGTGGCGCCCAACCCTGTTTCTGCTCATATGTGAAGCCTTAGGTAAAAATCCTGAAGATTTTCTGGATTACGCAATAATTCCAGAAGTTGTTCACAATGGGACACTAATAATAGATGATATAGAGGATTCATCAGAGCTTCGCAGGGGTAAGCCTTGCACTTACAAGATCTACGGCTTAGACGTGGCTGTGAACGCTGGAAATACCATGTACTACCTGCCCCTACTCCCCCTTATGGAGAATAGAGGAAAAATAGGGGCTGAAAAGCTTTCAAGATTATATGAGATTTACGTGCAGGAAATGATTAACCTCAGCTTAGGCCAAGCCATGGATATAGCATGGCACAGAGGCTTAGCCAACGCCGATATGATAGAGGAGAAGGATTACCTTCAAATGTGTGCATATAAAACTGGCACCCTTGCAAGGATGGCTGCAAAAATGGCAGCCGTTCTCGCCGATGCAGATTACGAGCTGGTTGAGAAGCTTGGGAGATTCGCCGAAAATATTGGAATAGCCTTCCAGATACAGGATGACATCCTAGACCTCGTAGGCGAAGAATTCGCCGAAAGAAAAGGCGGAAGAGGGCAGGACATAACCGAGGGAAAGCGAACTTTAATGGTGGTACACACCCTAAAAGTTGCAAGTCCAGAGGATAGGGCAAGACTCATTGAAATCCTTAAAATGCACACGTCGGATCAGAGGCTTAGAGACGAAGCCATAGCCATAATGCGAAAGTACGGCTCTATAGAATATGCTAAGAGGCTTGCGAGAAAAATCGTTGAGGAAAGCTGGGAGCAGGTGAAAGAGCTGCTTCCCGAATCAGAAGCGAAGGAAAAGTTAAACACCTTCGCACGTTTTCTTATTGAAAGAAAAATCTGAAAGGGGCGTCAACACTGACTGCAGCGGGCATAGACATCATGATAGAGGAACTAATACGCAAACACGCATTAATAAACGCCATAAAGCACGGTGGAAAGGCACAATCTGGAGCTGTTCTTGGAAAAATTCTGGCAGAGAGGCAAGAATTAAAGAGCAGGGTTAAAGAATTGGCTGCGATTGTAAACAGGATTGTTAAAGAGGTTAATGCCCTTCCGCCTTCAGAGCAAAAACGCATCGCAGATGAGATGGGACTTGAAATAGTTGAAAGGGAAAGGGCAGAGGAGAAGAAACTTCCGCCACTGCCGAACGTTGAGAAATACCAAACTGTGGTGACACGTTTTTCACCCAACCCTGACTGTGTCCTACATTTAGGATCGGCCAGAGCCATAGTCCTATCCCATGAATATGCTCGCACTTACCAGGGCAAGTTCCTTCTGCGATTCGAGGACACAGATCCAAAGCTTAAAAGGCCTGTTTTAGAATTTTACGATAGAATAAGAGAGGATTTAGCCTGGCTTGGATGCAGGCCAGATGAGGAGTACATTCAAAGCGATAGAATACCAATTTATTATGAACATGCGGAAAGGCTTCTGAAGGATGGAAATGCCTACGTTTGCACATGCCAGCCCCAGGTGTTCAGAGAAAAGATTATAGCCCAACAGCCCTGCCCCTGCCGTAATCTACCCCCAGAAGAGCATCTTGAAAGATGGAACCGCATGGTTGAAGGCCGCTACGGCGAAGGCGAAGCCGTGGTACGAATCAAAACGGATTTAACTCATCCCAATCCAGCGGTAAGAGACTGGCCTGCCCTTCGCGTTATAGATGCTGAAAAGTTTCCACATCCAAGAGTTGGCGATAAATATCGCGTTTGGCCCCTATACAACTTTGCATGCGGCATAGATGATCATTTAATGGGTGTCACTCACATAATCCGAGGCAAGGAACACCTGACAAATATGACCCGCCAAGAATACATGTACAAGCATCTGGGCTGGCAGTACCCTGAATCCATACACTATGGCCGCCTAAAAATTAAGGGAGCCCACCTAAGCAAATCAAAGATAGTTCATGGGGTTAAAAGCGGTTTATTCGAGGGCTGGGATGACCCTCGATTGGCAACATTTGCGGCCTTGAGGAGGCGGGGAATAACGCCAGAAGCCATTAAAAAGCTTATTATCGATGTGGGGCCGAAGACCGCGGATATCGTTTTAAGCTGGGAGAACCTATATGCGCATAACCGCAAGATCCTTGATCCAGAGGTGAACCGCTACTTTTTCGTTCCATCGCCCATCCAGCTTACAGTTTCAAGGGTTCCCCGATTCTTCACGGCTAAAATACGCTTACACCCCGATTATCCCCAAAGGGGCTACAGAGAATATTCTATACAACCTTCAGGAGAAGACCGCACTGTCCTTTTCTGGATCTCAAAAAACGATGTGGAAAATTTTGATGCTGGAAGGATAATCCGCCTTATGGAACTATTTAACATAAGAATCGAGAAGATCGAATCCTACGCCGTTGAGGCTGTTTTTGAAAGCGAGTCTTATCAGGATGCCAGAAAGGAGGAGGCTCCGCTTATCCACTGGGTTCCAATAGGCGCCGACATACCGTGCCAAGTTGTAATGCCAAACGCGACAAGAATAGACGGCGTAGCTGAAATTGCATGCAGAGCACTAAACCCTGGTAAAATAGTGCAATTCGAAAGATTCGGCTTTGTAAGAATAGATGATGTTGGCGTCAAACTCAAAGCCTATTATGCCCACAAATAGGGGACGTATAATGCATAAAAAGGATAAGATAATTTTATGGCCAATATACTTTGATGCAGCTAAAACCCGTGGGCAGGGCAGAAGGGTTCCTAAAACGCTTGCTGTACCCTCTCCAAGAATTGACGAGTTAAAGGAAGCCGTTGAAAGGCTCGGACTAAAATACGAGATGCTGCTGGAGGCCAGCTATCCTAAAATGCCATGGCTTAAAACCGGCGTTCTTCTGGTAGATGGACGTGAGAAGAAAAATAATCTAGTTAAAAAGGTTGCAAAACAGCTTTTAAAGCTTCGGGAAAAATTTTCTTCAAAATAGCCTAGCCTACTCTCGCTCTTTTATAAGAACGGCGTTTATAACTCCATCCTGTCCTGTACGTGAGGTTACCCGGGCTAGGCCCAAAGGGGTTTCAATTATTGCTCCTTTTGTTATTACTCCCCTTCTGTCATAGTCCACATTTGCCGGATTTTTGACAACACGCAGAATTTCAACCTTCTGGGTTTTTCCAGTTTTCGAATCCGCCACGCAGACATATTTATCGCTTAAAAGCTTGACTTTAATGTTGCCTCCTCTTGTCCGCTCAATTTTTCGTTCAGGCTCGCCTAGAACGGTTTCTACTGGAAAAGAACCTGCCTCAAACTTTCTTTTGCCTCGGTAAGGGTGCCTCTTGCCTCCGGTGGGCTTTCTCTTATGAAGATCGCCATGCCAAACAGACATTCTAACTCCCTTTAAGCCTCAACTCTTTAGGCTTGTTCACTAGAGCGATGTTTAACATATAAATCTATCCCTCGGTCAGCTACTTGTTGGGAGCTGTTTTTCCTCTTTTTCCTCAATAGCTGCCATTCCAAGAATTTTTCTCAATTCCCTTTTCATGGCGGCGACATCTCGGCTTAAGCCGAAATAATCTGCAAAGTAATCAGTTGTTCTTAAAACTATAGAGCGTCCCTTCCGCTCAGAAGTTATCAATTCCATCTCCTTAAGTAGCCTAATATGACTGTAAGCATGGCGCCCACGTACCTCAACAACCCTTTTTTGGGATACTGGCTGCCGGAGAGCTATATATGACAGAGTTTTTAGCGGTCCCGCCGAGACAAGCGGTCTCCTTGCAAGCTTCCTTACATGTTGCGTGAATTCAGCCTTAAGCTGTAAAACATAGCGCTCATCTTTTAACTCTAATATTTCAAGGGCCGTGTTTCTGCTGGCATATTCCTGTCTAAGCGCTGTTAAAAGCTTTTTAGCCTTGCTTCTAGATCGCGTCTTCAGAATAGAGCATATTTCAGAAAGGTCTAAAGGTCGCCCTGCAACATATAATGCCGCCTCAACTAGGGCGATTTCTTTACGTAGCTTGTTTTCCGCTTGTTCACTTTCAAGAGCCTTTTCAAAATCCTTAGGTTGCCCTTTCGTTTCCTCCAGATCCTAAGCCTCCAATGGCTATGTAAATCTCTTCTGTTTCTTCATTTTGCCATAGGGTGACCTTCCCGCTTTGAGCTAAGAATAACAGAATTATAAATGTGCTTATGGCTTGTAGTCTCGGCATTCCATTTATCAGCTTTGAGAACTCTATTATCCCTGAGCCCTTAACCTGTTCATATAATGTTCTGTAGAGTTCCTCCATCTGAAGTTCAATCTTCATAAGATAATAGTCAATTTGTGGAATTATATCTGAAGGTGCGGGAAGAATAGGCTCAGTTTCCCTTTTCTCGTAAATAGCTAATTTTTCGTTTTTTAAAATGTCGTCTAGGACCTCTAGCAAGTGTTTTATTGTTGTTGAAGTTAACTCGTGCCTCAGGGGAAGGAAAAGAGGCGGAGGAATGAAATCTTCTGGAATTTTGGGCGGCTGTGGAGGTTCCTCAAGTTTTAGAAGCATCTTTGACTTCATGAGGTATACGAAGGCTGAAGAGTCTAAGGCCACCCCTGATGCTCTGAAGTCAACTTGCCCGTTTTTCTCCATTTCTTGGAGAAATGTTGTAAGCAGGTAGGAAATGTTAATGTCCCATGGTGTTAGCCTTTCAAGTTTATGGAAATCAAATAAGATGTTCCATGGAGGCCGCAGATAAAAGGGCTTTTGGACGATAATTGGGGACATTAGCTTTTCACTTCCAGAAACCTTGCTGAAACTACTTGGGAAACGCCGTTACGCGCGTATACTCCATAGACTTTATGGGCTTTGTTAACCATTTCAGGCTTTAGGGTGATAACAATGAACTGGGCTTTCTCTGATTCCTCCACCAATAGATCTGCAAGTCTAGATGTGTGGAATGGATCCAAGTGGGCGTCAACTTCGTCAAAAATGTAGAAGGAGGCTGGGCTGAAATCCTTTATCGCGAATAGAAAGGCCACAGCAGCCACTGAACGTTCGCCGCCGCTTGTCCCGCTTACAACTATGGCTGGTTTCATTGGGAACTGCACAATCATGTCAACTCCGCCGGCGAAGGGATTCTCAGGATTTTCTAGACTTAAGGTTGCTTTGCCTCCTCCAGTGAGCTTGAAGAAGTATTTCTGTAGGTTTTGGTTTATTTTTTCGAAGGTTTCCATAAAAGCTTTAAGTTTTTTGCTTTCCACCTCTTCCATGAATCTTATTATCGCCTGTTTTTCCCTTTCAAGTTCGTTCAGTCTAAGGGATAGTTCTTTATAGCGGGAAATCTGCTCGGCATAGTGGGAAAGTGCAAGCTGATTAACAGCGCCTATTCTTTCAATTTCAAATTTAAGCATCTTAAGAGAGGTTTCAGCTCCTTCAACTTCTTTAACTGTCACTTGCAGCGGCTCTTCATACCCCAGCTGTCGCAGTTGAGCCTGCCATTGTTCAAGCTGCACCATGGAGGTTTGGATGTTCAGCTGGAATTGGTTTACTAGGCGGTCAACCTCTTCATATTCAGCGTCGAGTCTACGGAGCTCCTTATCTATGTCGTCTATTTGATTAGCAAATTTCATGGATTCCTCTTTTGCCGATAAAACATTTTTTGAAAGTTCACTAAGGCTCTTCTCCTGCTCTGCTATTTCGCTCTCCAGCTTTTCTTTCTCTTTTAGCGCTTTTTCCAATTCGGCTTCCGTTGTCTTTATTTGTTGCTCGATCCTTGTCAGTTGTGCTCTCACGTTTCTGTAGCTTATTCTTAAAATGTTATCAAATTGTGATTGAAGCGTTGAAATTTCTGTTTGTATGCTTCCAAGCTTCTGCCTTAATGTAATTATCTCCTCAGCCAGTCTTTCCCGTTTAATCTCCATTTCTTGTATATTTGTTGGATCCACCATCCGCCTTAAAATCGCCAAATCCGCTTGAAGTTTCCTTATGTCTTTTTGTATGCTGTTCTTCTCAGCCTTCATGTTCAAAATTTTTGATTTTTCAGCATCAAGTTCGCTTTGAATTCTTTTAATGTTCGCTTCAACCCTTCTAATATTAGATTTTATTCTTTGAATCCTTCTTCTAACACGGGCTATTTCCCTATCAATAGTGGCTATAACCTCTAATAAGCGGGCTGCCTCTACGCGGATTCTATCAACTTCCTCCTCAATGGATAAAACATAATTGCTTCTTTGGGAAAGATGCTGCTGCAAAGCCTTAACAGCCTCGTCTAGGCTTTTTATAGCACTTTCGCTAGGTATAATTGCGGAAAAATCTACGGGAACCCGGTAGTAACCACTCTCCAAGGCGCCTCCAGGTTCATACAGATCTCCATCTGCCGTTACCACGCGATATCCTTTACTTGATAACTCGAGTGCCGTTTTGCTGTCAGGGGCGATTAACGTGTCGCCAAAGACGAAATAAACGGCAGGTTCATACTGCTTTGAACACTTTATAAATGAGAAGGCGGCGCCTGTGGCGCTGCTTCCCTCTGGAACGTTTAGCGGCTTGATGTTTGAAATTCCTTCAAGGGGTATTATCTTTATTCTGCCTAGTTTCATTTTTCTCAAAGTTTCAGTGCATGTAAAGGCTGTGTCGAAATCCTTAACAACCAGTGCATCCAACCATCCGCCAGCGGCTATCTCTAAGGCTCTTTTATAGGCTTTGTCAATTTTGATAAGGTTGCGAAGTCTACCATATATTCCTGGAATAACACCTAGCTCACCTAGCTCCTCAATGCTTTTTAGGGCTTTCTCCTCTACGGCTAACGTTTCCGCCATTTCCCTTTGAGTGGCAAATTCCACAACGGCTTCACGGGCGGATTCAGCTATTTTCCCCGCTTCAGCTATCTCCCTCTCTATAGCCTCTTTTTGAACTTTCCTCCTTTCAAGGAGAATTTCCAGATTTTTAAGCTGTGCTTTCTGTTCTTTTTGAACTTTTTCAAGTTCGTCTAGAGATTTTCTAAGTTCTTCAAGGTTCGCAGAAAAGCGTTCTCTGCGGGCATTTAATTCTTGAAGTCTTCTCTCCCCATTCTTTATGGCCGTTTGGCTTTTGGCGTGTTCAGCCCTCAGATCTGTCAGTCTTTTATAAAGTTTGTCAAATTTCGCCTCTGTCTCCCTTAACTTTTCGCTGTTTTCATTAATATTGCTCCAAAGCTGGGCTATCTCATGTGAAAGGGCATCGTGCTCCGCTTGTTTGGCCTTAATCTCGTTCAAAACAAGCGCATATTCACCTTTTAGGCGTCTTATTTTAAGCCTGTTTTCATGTATTTCTTCCCTTATGTTCTGGTATTGCTGGATTGTGTTTTCTTTAACATTTTTAAGAGCATTCAGACTCGACTTTTCCGAGTTTATTTTTGTTGTTAATTCTGCAATTTTAGATTTCAACTCTCCAATCCTTATCTGAACTTTTAAAACTTGGGAGCCTCCTCCCTCGACAAGCTCTGAGCTTAGTCTGCGCCATTCTCCTTCGATCTCCTTACGTTTTGATCTATATTGTTCACGCCGAATCCTAAGCTTTTCAAGTTCACTTTTTACCTTTTCCATCTGAGCTGAGTCTTGTTTTGTCTTTTCCCGTGTTTGTAAAATTTTAAAAGACAGCATCAGCGCCTCAAACTTTTTCATTTCATTCTTCAGAAAGTTGTACCTCAAAAGCTCGTTACGTTCCCTTTCAAGGTCTTCTACACGCCTTTGAACCTCTTCTATTCTGCCCAAAGCCATGCGGAGTGCCATATCCGCTTCTCGAAGCTTCTCCTCGGCTTCAGCTTTCTCTGCATCATATTGGGCTATTCCGACAAGATCCTCAATTATTTTCCTTCTCTCTAAAGGGGAAATATCTGCTAATCGGGTTATCGTTCCCTGCAATATTATATTCTGACTTGTGGAACTTATTCCTGCAACGGAGAGAATTTCCATTAACTGGGCTCTTGAAATCCTCCTACCATTAAGTCTGTACACGCTTTGGCCGTCACGGTAAACCTCGCGGGAAATAGTGACAACAGCCGTGTCAACGGGAATACGTCCATCCGTATTATCAAACTGTATAGTCACTTTAGCCATTCTTCCCCTTTCCAGTTCAGCTCCCTCGGATCCCTGGAAAATCAGTTTTGAGGCTGTTTCAGCGCGGAGTCTTTTCGTGCTCTGTTCGCCCAACGCAAATAGTACAGCATCGATAATATTCGACTTTCCGCTGCCATTCGGGCCGGTTATAGCGGTAAAATCTTTATCTAACGCTATTTTGACAGTCTGCGACCCGAAGGATTTGAAGCCCCTAAGCTCTATTCTTTTGATGTAGGGCATTAAACTTGGTCCTCACAGCCGCTAAAATCAAACCATACGTGAACTCTCATGGGTTTCGTATAGAGTTTTGCATTGCCAAGTTTTAACAATTATGCATATCTCAGCATCATTTTTCAATTCTTCACCCATGTCTTTTAGTCATCTTTTTGACAAAATCTTTGACAAGCCCATTTTCGCCATAAACAAGCAAGCACCCGTCCTTCTGCTTCTCAACCGATAAGCCAAGCTCCTCAGCCAAAGTCTCGATTATGTCGGCTGGCAAATCCTCGGATGGTTTTATGCGAATCCACTTTTGCTCCTTCGGGGTTCCAGGAATAAATCTAATCTCCTCAACCTCCTCATCAGGCTGCATGTATGCTTCTTCTAAATATTTCATCCATTCGTTCACATAATTGTCTCCAATATTTTCCTGCCCCTTAGATATGAGAAAAGCCTCCAGATTTTGGAGGTGCTCCTCAATTTTCTGGCTTGTTTCAAGACGAGAGGGATCCGCTTTAAGTATGTTAATGAGAGTTTTTGCGGTCTTTAAATCGTTAAGAACATATGTCGGAACATTTACACTTCTCCTCTTTAAGTCCAAAATCATCTTTTCCAATATTTTCCAAACCGCCAGATAACCCATGAATATTCTCCAGACTAAATTTTATCATAAATACTATAAATGGTTATCACTTTCTAAGGCTTTAACAATCTCGTACTTTATTTGGTAGGTCAAGAAAGTCAAATGTCCATCCTAGACTCAGGAGTTTGGGATGTTTTTTCCGAATAGGGAGGAAGGCATCCTTCATAGATAAGTATATTTTTCATTAACGTTAGATAACTCAAAATAGTTTGTTGCCAAAGCTTTGAAAGCGGCGAAGACCATTTTGCAACAGCATCTACTATGGACGAGGCTGGAAAGCTCATTCAAGCAGGCTTTGAGTATGTATGCCGCCATAATGATGTGATGCTTTTCAGAAGGCAGAAGAAGGGTACGGCTGTAGAACAGTAAGGAAAAGGTGAAAGGACTTAGGAAAAGGTTTTTAGTTTAGTTGTTATATGAGTGTTCTGCAAAGGAATTAGTGTGAGGCTGTATTAAATGTCAGTGTTTGCAGCTCCCGGAGCCTATGACCGTGCTATAACTGTTTTCTCACCAGATGGTAGGCTATTCCAAGTTGAATATGCTATGGAACTGGTTAACCGAGGTGCAACTATTTTAGGGATAAAGTGTTCAGAAGGTGTGGTTTTAGGCGCGGAGGAAACCATTGAACCTCTAGAAGAGGCGGAGTTCTCATGGAAAATATTTAAAATAGATGAGCATATAGGCGCGGCCATAGTTGGATTAAGTTCTGATGCTAGAATTTTAGTTGACCAGGCGCGAATTTACGCTCAAAGTAATAGATTAACCTATGATGAACCAATAGATGTTGAAGTTGTCACCAAACGTGTATGCGATATAAAGCAGCTTTACACGCAGCATGGAGGGGTAAGGCCCTTCGGAGTTTCAATAATCTTCGGCGGCGTTGACAAGACTGGAAACAGGATTTTCATGACTCATCCCAGCGGCACTTATAAGGGACACAAGGCTACTGCTGTGGGTGCTGGAAGGGAAACAGTGATGGCTATACTTAAGGATGAATATAGGGAGAACATGAGCCTCAAAGATGCCGTAAATCTTGCAGTAAAATGTCTCGTAAAGGCGCTGGAGGCTAGACAGCTTCAACCAAGAATAAAGATAGCTGTTGTTCCCGCAGCGACAAAGAAATTTGAGATGCTCAGCGAATCCGAAATTGAAGATTACATTAAGAGTTTAGGCTTATCTAAGTGAAGATGATGGGCGAAAAATATACAATAGCCCGCTTTTCAAAGGATGGTGTGCAATTCGAAATCCTTGTTAAGCCAGACAAGGCCTTAGATTATAGAATGGGAAAACTGTCTTCGCTTTCCGAGGTTCTGGTTACAGAAACAATATTCTCCGATGCAAACAAGGGCACGAAGGTTTCCGAAGAGGCTTTGCGAAAGGTTTTTGGTACAACGGACCAGCTTAAAGTGGCCGATGCTATTCTAAAAAAGGGGACACTGCAGCTAACCACAGAGCAGCGAAGAAAAATGATTGAAGAGAAGCGGAGACAAATAATAGCCTTCATATCTAAAAATTGTGTCGATCCCAAGACAAATCTTCCCCACCCGCCCATGCGAATTGAACAGGCTATGCAGCAAATCCATTACTCAATAGATCCATTTAAGCCCACGGAAGAGCAGGCCAGAGAGGTTATAAAGCTATTAAGGCAGATTCTTCCCCTAAAAATTGAGCAAATATCCATTAGTGTCCACATCCCAGCAGGATACGCGGCTAAAGCCTATGGCACATTAAAAACTTTTGGAACAATAAAGCATGAAGAGTGGCGTTCTGATGGTTCGTGGCAAGGTGTCCTAGAGATGCCAGCAGGGCTTTATGGACCGTTTCTTGAAAAGATAGGTGAGGTCACTAAGGGGAACGCTGAGGCAAAGGTAATATCTTGAGAGTTGGACCAAATTGTAGGTTGATGATTTATGGCAACATTTTTTGAGAGAAGGCAGCTTGTAACCCCTGGAGATTTGCTTGCCAAAGGCGACTATATAGCTGGCGAGAACACATACAAGGAAGGTGATGGGATATATGCCACTAGAATAGGGCTTGTAGAATATGAGAATAAGAAAGTCAGTGTTGTCGCATTGAGGGCCTTCTACATTCCGAAGGTAGGGGATATTGTTATAGGCGCCGTTGTAGAGGTCGGCTTCAGCGGGTGGACTGTGGACATAAACGCTCCCTATAAGGCCATTTTAAAAGCTTCCGATGTTTTAAACCGACAGTTTAAGCCGCAGAAAAACGATCTTACCGAGGTTCTTGACGTAGGCGACTTGGTCGTGGCGAAAATAATTGCGTATGATAGAACCCAAAACCCGCTTTTAAGCGTAAGCGATCCCGGATTAGGGAAAATAGCACGTGGACAAATTGTAAAGATTACACCCACTAAAATTCCAAGGGTTATAGGAAAGAAGGGCTCCATGATCTCATTAATAAAGCAGGAAACTGGTTGCCACTTGGTTTTAGGACATAACGGCGTTATACTGATCACGGGCAAAAGCCCTGAAGATGAGGAGCTGGCAATGATGGCTATACGCAAGATTGAAGAGGAATCCCATATAAGCGGACTTACAGACCGCATATTCCAGATGATAAAAAGGGAAAAAGAGAAGAGGGGAGGTGGCATTAGTGAATCAAAAGCCTGAATCTCTAATTAAAGATGGGTTAAGACTTGATGGAAGGAAACCCGATGAATTAAGACCCATAAAAATTGAGGTAGGCGTTTTATCAAACGCTGATGGATCAGCCTATATTGAGCAGGGTAAGAATAAAATTTTGGCAGCAGTTTATGGGCCGAAGGAGCTTCATCCAAAGCATTTGGCATTGCCTGATAGAATGGTTTTAAGATGCCGCTATCATATGGCACCATTCTCGGTTCAGGAGCGAAAGTCACCAGCACCTTCACGCAGGGAAATAGAGCTTTCAAAAGTTGTTAGAGAAGCCCTTGAACCAGCAATTTTCATGGAATATTACCCGCGAACAGCCACAGATGTTTTCGTGGAGGTTCTACAGGCTGACGGTGGTACAAGATGCGCAAGTATAACGGCTGCTTCGCTAGCCTTGGCTGATGCCGGAATGCCTATGCGTGATCTTGTAGCTGCATGCTCAGCTGGAAAAGTTGACGGCACCATAGTTTTGGATCTGATGGATATTGAGGATAAAGATGGAACAGCTGATGTTCCAGTGGCTTATATGCCGAATTTAGGCGTTATAACATTACTGCAGATGGATGGAGTGCTAACGCTTGAGGAATTCGAGAGCGCGGTTAACTTGGCTATCAAGGGATGCGAAAAGATTTACAATCTACAGAAAGAAGCCTTGAGAGCGAAATACGTAAGCGCAAAGGAGAGTGAAGAATGATGTCAATAGTTGTCCGTGTTAAACAAAAGCAAATCGCTCAGCTGATCGCTAAGGGAAAAAGGCTGGACGGCAGGGGCTTAAACGATTATAGAGAGATAAAAATTGAGCAGGGAGTCATTGAGAAGGCGGAAGGTTCAGCAAGGGTTCTCCTTGGAAAAACCGAAGTTATGGCAGGGGTGAAAATTGAAATTGGCCAGCCATTCCCGGACATGCCGAACGATGGGGTTTTAACGGTGAACGCTGAGCTTGTTCCTTTAGCTTCACCCACCTTTGAACCAGGACCACCGGATGAGAATTCCATAGAACTCGCCAGAATCGTGGACAGGGGCATAAGAGAGTCTAAAGCTGTGGATCTTGGAAAACTCTGCATAGAAGCAGGTAAAAAGGTCTTCATAATATTTGTGGACATCTACGTACTTAACCATGATGGTAATCTGATAGACGCCTCCGCACTGGCAGCAATGGCTGCGCTGCTTAACACCAAAATGTTTAACTATGAGGTTGAAGGAGGGGAAGTAAAAATAAAACCTGGGTATACACCACTTCCAGTGCGGCAACACCCCGTGTCAGTAACCTTCGCTAAAATAAACGATAAACTGGTAGTGGATCCGTGGCTTGAAGAGGAACAGGTTATGGATGCAAGATTAACCATAACAACAGACGATGATGGAAACATATGCGCAGTCCAGAAGGGTGGAAGCGGATACTTTACTTCCAAGCAGATAATGGAAGCAGCCTACATTGCCAGAGAGAAAGCTGCAGAAATTAGGAAAAGTTTGGGTTGGGTGAAATAGTATGGGAAAGCGAACCAAGAAGGTCGGCCCTACAAGAGGGCTTGGCGCCCGTTATGGGGCAACCGTTAGGAAACGCTATGTTAAAGTATTAACTGAAATGAAAAAGGAGCATAGATGCCTCCAATGTGGCTTCACACGGGTTAGAAGGGTAAGCGTAGGCGTTTGGCAGTGTCGAAAATGTGGTTTTACCTTCACAGGCGGGGCATACACACCTACAACTAAGCTTGGAATCATATCTAAGCGGGTGGCCAAGGGAGTTCCAGTAGAAACTAAAGAAATCGAAACCGTCAAAGAAGAATAGGCCTGAAAATTTTGATACTGTTAACAACCTCTCGCAGGCCCACAAGAAATGTTAGGGCATTCTGCAGAGATCTTTCCCACGTGATTCCGGGAACATTGCGCGTGAACCGAGGAAAACTAAGCAAAATGGAGGTTGCAGGAAAGGCCTTAGAACTGAAGGCTGAAAAGGTTGCTATTATCGACAGATGGAAGGGTGGCCCAGGTAAAATACAATTATTCAGAGTTGCAGGCGAAGAAGGATTAAAGTTAATTCCGCCAATAATCTATCTGCGCAGTGTAACACTTAGGAGGGAAATTCCAGGAGCCATAATTAAAGGACGGCGAATAAAATCAATAGCCATCGAAGAACCCCCAACCACCACAAGTAATATAGAAAAGTTTAAGAATGCATGCTCAAATTTTTTTGAAATCCCCGTTCTATCCCAAAGCGAAGTTTTAGAAGGCAAATATGATGCTTCGATGAAGATTTTCACGGATGGGGCGGGCTACTTAACCGTAACATTCATCCTTTTACCTGAAAAAATTGAGACAGGCCCCAGAATGAAAATATCCCACCTCATATGGGAAGCAAACTATGCAGGCTAGGGCAATAATACGGTTAAAGTTTCCCTCTGAAAAGGAGTTAAGAACAGTTTATTTGGCTTTGAAGCCTGAGGTGGAGAAGCCGGCGACGAACCGATGTATGGTAAGCCTAAAGATCGAGGATAACCTTCTCGTTTTAAATATCGAAGCCAAAGACACCGTGGCATTAAGGGCTGCCACAAACGCATATTTGAGGTGGATATTGGCTATCCGCAGGGTTACATCTGCCCTAAAACCCCAGCATCCCTCAGAAGTAATTATTTAAGAAAATTTTAAGACCTTCAATCGTACAAAACCGTCTAAAGGGTTTCCGATGGCTCTCATGGTTAAATATGGGCCTCCTAGGGGGATGTGGCCTGAATTTAAACTCGATTTTCCTGAAGCCAGGAAATGGCCGGAAAGGCTGAATGTTACCCAATTCCTTGTTGATAAAAACATAATTGAAGGTAGAGGAGATAAGATGGCAATTCTTCACGGGAGTCAACGAATAACATTTAATGAACTATATGAAATGGTATGCAGCTTCAGCAGAGCCCTAAAAAGTTTGGGCGTCGAATATGGAGATCGTGTTATTCTAAGGCTTCCAAATATCCCAGAGTTCATAGTATGCCATTTGGCAGCTCAAAGGATAGGTGCCGTGAGTGTTCCAATTTTCCCATGGTATAGGGCCAGAGAAATAGCCTATGTGACTAATGATTGTGAAGCAAAAATCTTTATAACATTAAGCGGGCTGGTCAAGGATGTACAGGAAATTCAAAGCGAGTTAAGAACTGTTAAGCACTTTATAGTGGTGGATAGCGAAAAGGACGAGGGAACTGAAAAATATCTATCGTTCAGCGGCTTAGTTGAAGGGTTTAGGGGAAAGGGTGAATCAGAAGCGGTTCACTTGCATCAAGATGAGGCGGCCCTTCTACTATACACTTCAGGGACGACGGGACGCCCAAAGGGTTGCATCCATACCCATAGGGAATACTTGGCGGTGGCGGAATGCTACTTTGGAAAGGTTGTTTTATTAAGTGATAAGGATATCTGCGGTGGGCCACCAAGTTTGGCTTTCGCCTTCGGGCATGGGAGCCTTCTGGCACTCTACTTTGGCGGAACCGTTTCCCTTTATGGAAACCGGAAATTTGAGCCTAACTTAATGTTTAGGCTAATCGAGGAGCATGGAATAACGGTGCTCTTGGCTGTTCCCTCGGCCTATCGTGCCATGGTGGCCTGTAGAAACGAGGCGAGACATTACGATTTTAGTTCGCTTAGGGTTTGCATAAGTGCAGGCGAGCATCTTCCGGCCTCTTTGTATGAGGAGGTTAAAGGACTTTTTGGATGCGAGGTTTTAAATGGTTTAGGCACCACCGAGCTTATGCACATCTTTATTTCAAACAAGATTGGCGCTGTTAAACCGGGCTCTCTGGGGCTTCCCGTTCCCTCCTATGAAGTTAAGGTCCTTGATGATGCAGGGAAAGAGCTTCCTTCTAACCAGATTGGACATTTAGCAGTTAAAGGTCCTACTGGAATCAGATATTGGAGAAGAGATGATGAGCAAGCTAAATATGTTAAACACGGGTTCAACTATACTGGTGATTTAGCCTATATTGATGAGGATGGCTTTTTCTGGTTCGTTGGCAGAGACGACGACATTATAAAGACCGCGGGATACAGGGTTTCACCCCAAGAGGTTGAAGAAATTCTGATAAAACATCCCGCTATATCCGAAGTAGCTGTCGTAGGAAAACCCCATCCTAAACTGGGTCAAATAGTTAAGGCATTCGTGGTTTTGAAGCCCGGCTTCAAGCCAAGCGCCGAGTTAGAAGGAGACATCATATCCTTTGTAAAGGCTAGCATGACGCCCTACAAGGCTCCAAGGGAAATCGAATTCATAGATGAGTTGCCTAAAACTCCCACGGGAAAAATTAGGCGAAAAGAATTGGCTGTGATGGAAAAGCAGGGGGACATGCAATAGGGAAGGCTAACGTTCCCTGTTACCCCTTATAAATTCTTCAACCCATTCCTTTGCTATTGAGTCTGGAACTTGGACTGGTGGATGCTTGAAGGCATAGGATGAGATGCTTATGAGGGGGCCTGCTATTTTCCTATCTAGGGCCAGCTTAACAGCTCTAATGACATCGATGACAACCCCTGCACTGTTCGGGGAATCCTCAACTTCAAGCTTTGCCGTGATAGTTACTGGAAGGTTGCCAAATTTTCTGCCTTTAAGGGTTATATAGCATATTTTCTTGTCTCCAAGGAATGGCACGTAATCTGATGGCCCTATCCTTGTCGGTAGCTTGTATGGAACGAGACTTGTAACAGCCTCTGTTTTGCTTATCCTCTTTGTCTTGAGCCGCTCCTCTACAGTCATGTTCAAGAAATCTGTGTTCCCTCCAATGTTTAGCTGATAGGTTTCATCCACCAAAACGCCTCGGTCAATGCAAAGTTTAACAAGGTTTCTGTGGAGGATGGTGGCTCCAAGCTGGCTTTTAACGTCATCACCTGCAACTGGAAGCCCTTTATCTTCAAACTTTCTGGCCCAAATGGGGTCTGAGGCTATAAATTCCGGTATGCAGTTTATGAAGGCGCATCCAGCATCTAGGGCTGCCTGAGCATAGAAGCGTGTTGCATTGTAACTTCCTACAGGTAAATAGTTAATGAGAATTTCAGCTCCTGTCTCTTTTAGAACGTTGGAAACATTTACAGGTTTGATTTCCCTTTCGTCATAAACATTAAAGGGTTCCTTCATATGCTCTGCTACACCGTCTAGGATGGGACCAGGAAGAACTTTTACGCCTAAACATGGCACATCGGCAAACTTAGCGCAACAGTTCGGTTTTGCAAATATAGCTTCAGCCAAGTCCTTTCCTATCTTACGTTGATCAACCTCGAAAGCAGCTACAAATTTTATGTCCCTAACATGGTAGCCGCCGAAGTTCACATGCATAAGCCCTGGAACAGTTTCATCCTCCTTCGCGTTCTTGTAATATTCAACTCCCTGAACGAGGGCCGATGCACAGTTGCCCACGCCTATTATGGCCACGCGGATTTCAGCCACTCAAAGTCCCTTCTCAATTTTGTTAAGAAGGGTATACTGGTCAACTCTATAACTTTTTCTAGTTATGGCAAGCTTAAAAAGGAGTTATGTAGAAGGTATTTGAGAAGGGTCGGTTGCCATGAGCGGTGGAGATGTGCGCATACAATTTGAACCATTTAAAGAAATCGTTATAATGGAATGCAACTTCTTCGCAACGCCGGAAGACATAGCCAGATTCGCTTCAATTATTGCCGGAGGAAAAGCTGCAGGCCTTTACTGGGCTGAGGGTGTGGTGTTCATTTATTTTCCGCTTCCAGCAACGACCGAAACGGCGACTCGGGAGCTTGTTGAGAAGGGGCGGGTTTACTGGACCTTTGTTGGATATTCCCTTATGGCAAAATATCAGCCCCTTATTGAAACTAAAGAGAAGATAATCGTTCCAGTCATAGACATGTCCTCAAATCCCATGTTTAGAAAAGTTGCTAACTGGCTCAAGGAAAAAGGTAACCCATAAGTTCCCATCTCTGTGGCTCAAGTGGAAGTATGAAGTCATCCCTTCCATCCAAGATTCACATAAAGGGCGAAGTTTTCTCTGGAAGTGGAGATGGAACAAAGTACACCAGTCTCTCATGGGTTAAAAAACAGATGGAGGATAAGCTCGGATTCACTCCGCATCCTGGAACGTTGAATCTGAGACTTTCAGGGGAACATGTTAAACTTCGAAAATTGTTGCATGAGGCTGAAGGTGTGGAAATATTGCCGATGGAGAAGGGATACTGCAGGGGTAAATGCTTAAGGGCATATTTAATGGACGGCATCGCATGTGCAGTGGTGCTTCCAGCGGTTCCGGGTTATCCAGAAGATGTTCTCGAGGTGCTAGCACCAATAAATTTGCGTGAAAGGCTTGGCCTTAAAGATGGAGATTCAGTTGAGATAACAGTCATCCTACGTTAGTCTTTCCCCTCTTCAACGATAAAAAAAGGGCTATAAGGGTTAGGGCTAAGAAGAGGCTGCCAAGCACAGCCAGTAATCCGCGAAATACGGGTTCGGAATGAAGCACTCTGTCAGCTGGGAAGGGCAGAATGTAAGCGAGAAGAAAAACAGCTGTGAAAAGACATCCAGAAACCTGAACCGCATAAACTGCTAAACTTCTAATGTTTTCGGTCATACACTTAAAGGATTGTAGCGTTTGGCTTATAAAACTAATTGACGGTTAAACGATGAAGTTGCCCATCCGACGAACGGCCCTATGGAAATTGTTATTAACTAAAGAGGGCAGAAACGTTATTGCATGTTGCGGGTTAGAGTTTAATGCATAATGTCATCGAGAATCGCTTCATCAGGGCCGGTCTGTTCATCGTCGTTTTTTCATGGTTTATCTTTACAGTCTATGAGTTTACAAGATCTGCTGTGAATATTGGCAAATTCAATTTTGTTGTTTTCCTTTTGGATACAACGGGCACTATTGGGCTGGCCTTTAGGATGGCGGCTGGACTGATGGCTCTATTAACAATCTCCTTCTTCGCCGCTGGCAGGGGCCTAACCGAGCCAGAGACCCTAATGTCGCTTAGGTGGATAATTCTCGGCGAAGCCGTTTATCTTCTAGCGCTTTTCCCCTCCGGCATCATCGGCCTCATCATACCCAATATTGGAATAGTTATCGAGTGGGGCATACCATGCATTATAGAATCAACCATACTGCCCTTCACCTTCTTCAAATTATTCATGGAGTTAAAGCCCCAGCATGAGCGTGGAGGCGCCCTAAAATGGGGCCTAACTGCGGGAACAGTTTACATCCTCGTTTTCTGGCTTAATAATGCTGGAAACTGGATCTACACTGTTATGGAAATGGGTTTAGCCTATCTGGCTAATTATCCGCTGAATATTTTGAGTTTCACGTTAACCGTTATTGGCCTCTTTGCCCTAGCATTGTACACGGCTAAATTCTCAAGGGAATTGATTAAAAGAGGTGCAGTTGAAGAGGTGGACATTCAGAAGGTCGGCGTCATTGCGACCCTGCTGGGCCTATACTTCCTCGCCGTCTATATGATGTGGATATTGTTTGGAAGTGTTGGCGGATGGAGCCCATGGTACCAGTGGTTCCTCGGCCATAACATGGACTTGTGGGCTGTTTGCCTACCAATAGTTGGAGTTCCCATGACCTTTTACAGAAGGCTAAGTTGAAGGCTTAAGATATGCAATGTTGTTCCTCTTTTTTCTTACTATTACTATTGGTTTATGCCTAGATTTTTCAAGCATCTCCCATGTTACATCAGTCAAGCCTACGTTATAGGATTCAACCATGTCCCAAACGGTTTTTCCAGCGCCTGATCCTCGCACTTTGTTTGCGAACTCTGCGATTCTAAGGGCCTCTTCAACCTGCAGCCTGCAGCCCTTTAACGCTATGGGCGTTGCCCTTCTCTTCATTTTAAACATTCTGCCAAGCACGTATGCCAGAAAGGTTTTGGATGAGTATATGCCCTTAATAGGGTTCGGGCGGTATGTAAAATGGAATCCCCTGAAGGAGAAGGTGCTGTCAGTGTCAACAATCATCACCGCCACATTTTTCCCAAGAATACGCCTTATTTCCATACGTATCCTCTCAGCTATGGCATCTGCATTTTGCAGTGGAAGGCTAACATAGGAGTAAGGCAGGTTGCTTCCATCTATGCCCCCCTCAGAGCCGAACATAAGCGCTTGCATTAGCCCAGCATATTGAATCGCGACCTGCTTATGCCTGCTTCCCTCTTCCCTAGGATATCTGCGAAGTCTCTCTATGAGGATTCTCTGCATCCCACATAATGGTCCAAGGATATAGCCCCAAACAATTGGCATCCAAATTCTGGCAATTAACTTGGCGCTTAAACTGGGCTTGAACAAGTTCTCGTCAACAATTCTCCCAATAGCCGTTGATATGGCTTTCTCGGATATGACTATGAGATCGTCGTCGGAGACTTTTCCGGCGATGGCGGAAACTATCTCTTTCAGATAGTCTGTCCCGGGACGCCAGTAGTTTGTGGTTAAGGCCATCGCCATGTAACTGGACATTCGACCTCATATGGAGTGAAGAGGCGTGCAGCTTAAAGGTTTTACATGCCCATATAAGCATGTTAAGGGATGATAATATTGGTCCGTATTAAAAAGCCGATAGACTACATAAACGATCTATGCATAAGCGGCGATTCCAATAAGCGTCTTCTAGGGAGGAGTTTACAGTCAAGCTATGAAAGGTGGACGCAGACCTTGGCATTTTCCGACTTCTATGATTTCATGAACCTTATAAGGGATAGGAAAGCTGAGATTGGTTCTGCCCAATTTTTCGGAAAGTTCAGAGCCTACGCCTTCGAGGAGTACATTTTCCGTCTCCTTCAGAAAGAACTGCCAATACATGAGCCTATGAAGGTTTTCTGGGGAGAAAAGTGCATGGTTTTGGGTGGAAGCGGAGGAAGCTATGCCATGGAATTCGACATCACCATCGGCAAACGCAAAAACAACCTCATAGAACCCGTAATGGCCATTGAAGCCAAGGTGGAGCTTGACTCTGCAAGGCTAAAAACCGCGATTGGCTCTTTTGCCATACTAAAAAGCTTAAAGCCAGAAGTTAAAGGCCTACTCGTATACATGATCAAGGAGCTTAACGAAAATTTCCTAAAATTAGCCGAAAACTGGATTGACGCGACTTTCCAAATCAGCCCAGAAAACAACCAAACTGAATCCCTGCTTAGGTTCATCCGAGCCGAAGGCACTTTAAATTTTAATCCCAAGCCTAGCATTTAGGAATCTTAAAAAGACACTTTAACCAGTTTCCGCGCTTGAAAATCGCTGAAAACCCAGAGGGTATCAATTAATGGCTGTGATAACCAGCCTAAAATCAAGGCGATCGCGGATGAAGAAAGCTAATTTTCTAGGCTGGATTAAATGAAACTCTGTGGTTGCAAGCATCTTATTGGATGCTTACTTGACATATTTCTTCGGGTTTTTCCTGAATTCTTCCTCGCAAATTTTAGAGCAGAAATATATTGTGCGTCCTCCATAATCGACTTTGCTGTAAGCAGACTCTGGCTCAATTTTCATTCCACAAACCGGATCCGTGACCAGCCGTTTTTCAGCCAAACCCCTCACCTCCTCAGGCACATACTTTCTAAGGGTTTGACTATTTAAGGCTACAATGACTGTGCTTAGGGACATAATTAGAGCGCCGACAGCCGCTGGAAGGGTCACGCCGAATCCGGACAAAACCCCAGCGGCTATTGGTATAGTCACAATATTGTAGCCCGCAGCCCACCATAGGTTCTGAACCATTTTAGAGTAGGTTTTGCGGGAAATCTCTATTGCTTTTGCCACATCCCTAGGATCATTCCTAACTAGGATTACGTCAGCACTTTCGACGGCAACATCTGTACCGGCGCCTATGGCCACTCCCACATCGGCGGTAACAAGCGCTGGGGCATCATTAACACCGTCCCCTACCATGGCCACTTTATGGCCCCTCTCCTGCAACAGCCTAATTTTCTCGGCCTTCTGCTCCGGCAAAACTCGAGCGAAATAATCGTCAATGCCGAGTTCCCCGGCAACCCAGCGGGCAACTTCCTCAGAGTCTCCCGTAAGCATGTAAACCTTTAACCCCATCGCCTTTAAAGCCCCAATAGCCTCCTGGGACTCATCCCTAACAATGTCTGCCAAAGCAAAGGCTCCTGCAAGCCTCCCATCGGCAACAGCAAAGATTACCGTTTTACCCTGCGCCATTAATTCCGTAACCCTTGGGTCATCAACCTTCACGTTCAACATCTCAAGCAAATTCATGCCTCCAACGTAAACCTCCCTTCCATTAACCTTTCCATAGGCGCCTCTGCCAGGCAAGGCCTTAAATTCCCTAGCATGAGAAACACCTGCGCCTCTTCTTTTGGCATATTCAACTATGGCCCTTGCTATTACATGTTCAGAGTTAATCTCTACACTTGCGGCAAGTTCAAGCAGCTCGTCTTCCGGGATGTATGCGACAATATCGCTTACCCCGAACTCCCCAACAGTCAAAGTGCCAGTCTTATCAAACATGACAACATCCACATCCTTCAACCTTTCAAAGGCGCTTCTATCCCTTATGAGAATCCCATTTTTCGCTGTTATCGATGTGGAAATTGCCACCACCAGCGGAATGGCCAAGCCAAGCGCATGGGGACAGGCAATCACAAGAACGGTTACGGCTCGTTCAAGGGCAAAATCGGGACCCATAATAAGCGACCAAGCAACGAAAGACAATATCCCAACACCGAGGGCAACATAAAAAAGCAGAGCAGCGGCCCTGTTCGCCAAGTCCTGAGTCCGCGATCTGCTTTCTTGGGCTTGCCTCACAAGTTTAATGACCTGGGAAATGTAATTTTCCTCGCCTGTCTTTTCTATCCGCACCTTTAATATGCCCTCACCATTTATGGCTCCACCGACAACAGTTTCCCCGGGTTTCTTGCTGGTTGGCTTTGATTCGCCTGTAAGAAGCGCCTCGTTGACAAAGGATTCTCCCTCAACGACAATGCCATCGGAGGGCACCTTCTCGCCAGGGCGCACAAGAACCATGTCGCCCCTCCTAAGCTGTGAAACCGGAACATCTACGACTTCGCCGTCCCTTATCAAGTGGGCTGTGGTGGGCATTATGCGGACAAGTTCCTCCAAAGCCATGGAAGCGCCCATGACGCTTCTGGCTTCTACCCAGTGTCCTAACAGCATAACATCGATAAGCGTGGCTAACTCCCAGAAGAAGTCCATGCCGCCCACAAAAACTGTTCCAAGGGAGTAAAACAGTGCCACGGATATTGCTGTTCCTATAAGCGTCATCATCCCAGGCTGTTTGGCTTTAATTTCCTGCACCAAACCGCTAAGAAAGGGCCATCCGCCGTAAACGTATACAGCTATGGACAGTAATGACAAAACCTGCCTTTGATATGGTATTGCCGACCATTCAAGGCCAAGCCACATTTGAATCATTTCGGAAAGGAAGAGAATTGGAATAGTTAATAGAATTGATACCCAAAAGCGCCGTTTAAATTCGCCTACGTGATGAGCATGATGGTGATGATTATGTGCGCTCAATTTTACACACGTCTACTCCTTAAGTTTTTCTAATATGATGGCTGGACAAATCTTTTTAACGCCTTCTATGGAGCCTATTTTTTCTGAAAGTATCCTCGTCAACTCCCGTCCGTCCCTTGTCCATATTTCCGTCATTATCATATGATCGCCCGTTGAAGTTGCAACATAAACTGTTTCTGGAATCTCACATAGCTTCTGGGATACTTCCAAAAGCTTTGATGGATCCACATCCACGCCAACTATTGCAACCGTATTCAATCCAATCTTGGCCGGGTTAACCGTCACAGTAAACTTCTTTATCACACCTTCTTGCGTTAAGCGTTCCACACGCTTTCTGATGGTGGATTCGCTTACTTTGAAGCGTTTGGCAATTTCGGTGAACGGCAGGCTAGCGTCTAGCCTTAGGGTTTCAAGGATCTTCAGGTCAAGTTGATCAACCATTGTTTAATCCTCCAAGTACGATTTTCAAATTTTTTTCAGCATATTTTATCCGAATTTCGGACAAAATACTTTTAAATTCGGACAAATTAATAAACTTAACGCACAAAGAAACGGAGGATAATTAAAATGAAGAGGATGACCATGGAAAATTTGGAAAAATCCTTTGCAGGCGAAAGCCAAGCGCATATGCGTTACTTAATATTTGCCGAAAAAGCCGAAGAAGAGGGTTTCCCGAACGTTGCGAGACTTTTCAGGGCAATAGCCTACGCTGAACAGGTTCACGCCTCAAACCATTACAGCGTCCTAGGCATGGTCCGCAACTCAGCTGAAAATCTTCAAGTGGCTATTGACGGCGAAAACTATGAAGTGAATGAAATGTACCCATCCTACAGTGCTGTGGCCAAACTTCAGGAAGAAAGAAACGCCCAGAGAGTCATGGAATGGGCTCTCCAAGCAGAGAAAATTCATGCTGGAATGTACCAGAAGGCCAAGCAGGCCGTGGAAAGCGGGAAGGACATACGGTTAGGCGACATTTACATATGTAAAGTCTGCGGATACACCGTGGAGGGCGAGGCTCCAAGTCGGTGCCCCGTTTGCGGTGCAACCAGTGAGAAGTTCAGAAAATTCTAAAAGCTAAAGACAATATAATTTTAGCGAGTGTGAAAGGAGATGGCTCAAAAAATTATTTCTACTGCAAAGATGGTTAAGGATTTCCGAATATTGGTTGATAACGGCCGCTTCCACAGCGTCTGCGTTGACCTGCCGCCGGAGCTTGGAACCGATAAGGGCCCCACAGCCCTTGAGCTTTGTGCTATGAGTTACGCTGGATGCTTTGCCACAATATTCGCCTTAATGGCGAAGAAGACAAGAACCGCGATAAATGATTTAGAGGTTAACCTTGAAGCGATAAAAACAGATGAAGCTGGAACAATAACTGAAGTAAACTTCAAAATAAACGTTAAAACCGCCGCTTCGGAAGAGACTATTCAAAGGGTTTTTAAGCTGACAGTTGAAAACTGTCCTGTTGGAAAAATCTTTGAGAGGGCAAACACGAAAATCACCTACAACCTTAAAGTAGAACATTAGGAGGTACCCTTATGGATAAGTGGGAATGTGAGGTTTGCGGCTACATTTATGATCCCGAGGTAGGGGACCCTGAAAGGGGAGTGGCTCCCGGCACACCCTTTGAAGCTCTGCCGGATGATTGGGTTTGCCCCATATGTGGTGCACCAAAAGATATGTTTAAAATCAAGAAATGATCCGAAGGAGGTGATTTTTTGGAAAAATCCAAAACTTATTCCCTACCCCAGCTTCCATATGGCTATAAGGACTTAGAGCCCTACATGTCTGAAGAGCAGCTGAAAATACATCACACTAAGCATCATCAAGCCTATGTTAACGGAGCCAATGCGATAATCCAAAAACTGGAAAACGCAAGAAAGGAAAACATAGACTTGGACATGAAATCCACCCTAAAAGAATTATCATTTAACATAGGCGGACACCTGCTCCATTCGCTTTTCTGGACAAACCTGGCCCCGCCAAGTAAAAGCTCTGAAAAGCCCGGCGGAACTCTGGCCGATGCGATAACCAAGGAATTTGGAAGCTTCGAAAGATTCAAAAAGGAGTTCACACAGGCCGCTTTAAGCGTTGAAGGCTCAGGCTGGGCGGCGCTAACCCTTTGTAGGCAGCTAGGCAGACCTATGATAATGCAGATAGAAAAGCATAACATGAACGTTTACCCATCATTCCCAATCCTCTTGGTGCTGGATGTTTTCGAGCATGCCTACTACATTGACTACAAGAATGATCGGGCAAAATTCGTTGAAGCATTCTGGAAAATAGTAAATTGGAACGAAGTTGATAGGCGGCTTACTGCAGCCCTAAAATAGTAAGGTGAAACATCATGCCAAAAATTCTAATCCTCTACTACAGCAGAACTGGAAACACAGAAAAAATGGCCAAAGCTATATCCGAAGGAATAAAAGCTCTTCCCGGCTTCGAAGTGGAGCTTACTTACCGTGCCAATCCCGAATCGCTTAAAGATTATGACGCCATAGTTGTTGGGGTGCCAACATATCATCATGACATGACCATGGACATTAAACAACTTTTTGAAGAAGCAGCTGTCAAAAACATCAACCTCAAAGGTAAGCTCGGCGCCGCCTTCGGCTCCTACGGATGGAGCGGTGAGGCTCCGAAGCTTGTTCTTGAGATAATGAAAAACCGCTTTGGAATGGATGTTATTGAGCCGCCCCTGCTAATTAGATATACTCCAGACCAAGCTGGGCTTGAAAAGTGCAGAGATTTCGGAAGGAAAATTTCTGAAAGACTAGTTAAGAAGTAGGATTGTGGTAAGATAATGGAGTCAAAAAGCGACCTACTGAGGTTTATTGAAGGCCAAATCAAAATTGAACGGGAAATAGTGGAGTCGCTTAACCGCGCCGTGGCAGACATTGGAAACCAGCCTGTCAAAGGAGTTTTGCAGGGAATCTCCTTAGATTCCCTTAAGCATGCTGAAATGTATGATTCAGCATTAAAGCTGTTAACCACAGTGCCGCAGGCTCTCTCTCAGGAGCAGTTGGATAGGCAAAAAGAACTCGTGGAGAAGCATATACGTATAGAAGCCGAGTTAATAAAGAGAATAGAAGCGGAGCTTCCCAAAATCGAAAATGAAAAAGTAAGTCTCCTTTTAACGGCTATACTGGCTGATGAGCGAAGGCATCATGAGCTTTTAAGGAGAGTGCTGGAAATTCTCGTTCGCGGCGAAACTATAACTGAAGATGACTGGTGGGATGCCCTCTGGAAAGATGTTCCATATCACGGGGCTCCAGGAGGATAATCACCCGAGCATGTTTTAAATTTTAAAATTAATAATTTATGGAGGTGAGAATGCATGGCTTCTAAGAAGCTTTTAGAAATGCTTAACGCTGCCATAGCTAGGGAACTGCAGGTTTCCATTCAATATATCTGGCAGCATGTCCAATGGAGCGGCGTAAAAGGATTCGCTGTTCAGGAGGAACTAAAGAAAATAGCGATAACCGAAATGAAACACGCTGAGTCTATTGCTGAGAGACTTGTCTATTTAGGTGGAACGCCTACAACAAAGCCGAACGAAATATTTGTGGGCAAAACCCTTAAGGAAATGATCGAACGCGACGTTAAAGACGAGGAAAACGCAATAACCCTATACAAGGAAATAATCACTCAAGCCCGCGAGGAAAAAGACGTTACCACAGCTAGGTTGTTCGAGGAAATTTTAGAGCAAGAAGAAGAACACCATGACTTCTTCACAAGCCTTCTCGAAGAACTCTAAAGCCAAACCTCCCTCAACTCCAGACCCCCATTTTTATGTTTTTGAACGTTAAATAACATTCTTTTGAGGCGCTAATTTGAAAAGTAACTTGAAAAGAGCCATAGTTATAGTTCTACTCGCACTCCTTGTATATGCAGCCTCTATGATTTTCATTACGTCATTCAATACAATGGGCTTATTCAACTTTGGGGAACTTATATTCTTTCTTTCAACCCTCTTTATGGACCCCGTTTCAAACGCTTTAATAGGTGGAGTTGGCTTTTCGCTGGCCAGTTTCTGGCTTGGCTATACACATTATTCGCCTGCTTCCCTGATCATTAAGGGTTTAGCGGGCTTCGCCATCGGGAAAATCCGTGGATATAAAAAGTTGATGAATAAGCTTTTAAGCGTATCATCCAGTTTACTCCTATTTTTTCTCTTCTGGTTTGTAGGGGTTACAATTTATTCTGGAGACATATACCTCGGATATATTAGGATCCCGTTTCTTGGTGAGGAAGTATTAAAATTTGGGGGTTTGTGGGCTGTTGGCTTGCATCTACCATGGTGGCTGTGGACCACAATCAGCCTGATACTGGCTTGCTATGTCCTTCTTATAGGATTAAAGAGAACAAGCAATCATGCCCTTCCAGCTCTACCGTTGCTGGCTGGCTGCTCCATTATAGTTCTCGGATATTTTATCTATGAAAGTTTCGTGTTGCCGGCAATGTTCAGCGTTAAGGTTGATTCCACGGCTAACATTAAAATAAACATGGGACAGTCCATCCTCGGAGCGACAATGGCCCTAATTATTGGCACGGGTCTTAAAGGCTTAAAAAGGATGATCGTGAAAAAGGATTAATTACTAACATAGCTGAGAGACGTGCCCGATTATGGGTAAACTGGCAGTAATCATTGAATTTTTCGGGGTTGCCCTTACAGTATTTATCATAGCCCTGTACTACGTGCACCTCATTGAACTTTCAGAATTTCCTATTGAAAGGATGCGTTATACCGCCATCATATACTCGGCTGCCACCGCTTTCTTCACCCTATCATTAAGCATGGGACTAACGACACTCGCGGTTCGCAGGGAGAAAAAGGCTTTCTGGTTTATGCTAATATCAGCTGTAGCCGCGGTTCTAGGATACATTTTTCCATGTCATAGGCTTTGGATATTCGGTTATGCGGCTGCACTAAATGAAACCATATTAATTGCCATAATTCACGTAGGGCTGCTTGCCCTTGCAGCTTTTCTGTTGAAGAGGCAAAATACATATGTCTGATACTTCAGATGCCTAATTTGGAAGGCTAACCATGAAAGCTATGGTTCTAAGGCGAATAGCCCCCATAGAAGAGAATCCATTATGCCTTGAAGATCTCCCGAGACCCGCGCCGAAGCCCAGAGAGGTTCTGATCAAGGTTTCGGTTTGTGGGATCTGCCGTACGGAGCTTGATGAAATTGAGGGGAGACTTCAACCTAAACTTCCAGTTGTGCCGGGACACCAGGTTATTGGGAGGATAGTAGAAGCCGGCGAAAACGTATTAAGGTATAGGGTAGGCGATAGAGTTGGCGTTGCTTGGATATACTCTTCATGTGGTAAATGCTACTTCTGCAGGAGAGGCCTTGAAAATCTGTGCCAAAAATTTATGGGAACAGGATGCGATGCTGATGGCGGCTATGCCGAGTACATGGTTGTACATGAGGATTTCGCCTACAAAATCCCCGAGGTTTTTTCAGATGTGGAGGCTGCCCCCCTGTTATGTGCTGGCGCCATTGGATATAGGGCCCTAAAGCTAACCCGAATGGTAGACGGGGACATTGTTGGGCTTTATGGCTTCGGCTCCTCGGCGCATATACTCTTTCAGGTGGTAAGGTATCTTTTTCCTAACTCGAAGATCTTCGTTTTCACGCGAAGGCGGGGAGATGCTCCGAGCGAACTTGCACTTAAAATGGGCGCAGACTGGGTTGGCGAAACCGGAGGGACTCCCCCTGAAAAAATGAATTGCGTCATAGACACCACCCCTACGGGTGCACCTGTAAGGGAGGCTCTGAGGAATCTGGAGAAGGGCGGGAGACTTGTCATGAATCTTATAAGAAAGGAAACGCCGATAACCGATCTGGACTATGCGGAGCATTTGTGGTGGGAGAGGGAAATTAAATCCGTTGCTAACATAACTCGAGGGGACGTTAATGAGTTTTTGGAGATAGCGGCTAAAATACCGATAAAGCCGGAAATCGTAGAATTCAAGCTTGAGGAGGCAAACATGGCGCTTGCAATGCTGAAGCATGGAAAATATAGGGGTAGCGGCGTTTTAAGGATAATATGATCGTGCCGCAGCGGAATAGATGTGAAACGGCTGAAACGCGGCGTTTCATGATATCCCTTATTTAAAGCCATTGGCTTATTATCGCGCGGTGAAACGCATGAGAAAAAGGCTTAGCACAGTGTTCCTGACAGCCGTGATCTCAGCATTGTTGATGGCGGCGGCTGTGGCTCAAGCCTATGCGCTTCCAACGGTTCCTGGCGATAAAGAGAAAGCCCAATTCATGCTGAATATTGCCGAGCGATCCAGCAATAGACTTGAACTCCTGATTAATATGATTAAAACAAACTCGACGGCAATGGCTGCCATAGAAGCTGCGGGGCTAAGTGATGCCTTCGAGGGCAATGTTTCATTGTATGAAGAGGGCAGGGGTCTGCTGGCTCAAGCAAGGGTTCACATAAAGAACCAGAATTACGGAGAGGCCATAAACTGCACAATAAGAGCTATGGAAATGTTTAGAATATCCTTCAGGAATATTAAGACTATACTTGAACAGGCGAAAATTGAAAAGGGCGAGCTTGTTAGGGCTCAGGGACTGCTTATTGCAGCGAACTGCGCCTTGGACCGCATAAAGCATATTGAAGCTATCCTAGCCAAGGCTGATATTCCAGAGGAGAACGCGACAGCCATCACAAGCCTCCTTGAACAGGCTAAAAAGCTTCTCAATATAACAGAGCTAACGCAACTTCTTGAGCAAGGCAAAGTTGATGAAGCCGCACATAGGCTTGAGGATGCGCGGAAACTCATAAACGATGCCTATCTAATCCTGAAAAAGGCGGCTGAAGCGAAAATCGGGGATAGGATGCGTCAATTCTGCGAGAAACTACAAGAAATTCACGGCAACCTCACCAGCAGGCTGAAAATGTTTGGAATAAATGCTACCGCCTTTATGGAAAAATTCGGTATGAGGGACTTCGTTGAAAATCTCACCCGCTTTAGGGAAGGTCTCAAATTTGGTACAAAGAATCTGAAGGATCTATTAGGGCAACTTGAAGATTTCAAGAGGAGACTTGAGAACTTCAGTCGCGGCGTCATAGCGGCCATACAGCCACAAAAGGAGGAGGGCACAGCCTCGTTGCAGGTAAGCGTAGAGAAAACAGTCCGCAATGTAACCGTTACTTTAGAGATTGAGGTGAAAAACATGGGAACCGCTGACCTGCAGTTCCCGAATGCAGCCTATGGAATAACCGTTGAAAGGAATGAGGGTGGCGTATGGAAACTAGCCTATTCTCCCATATCCGCCCAAGTAATAACAACGCTTAAAGCCGGACACAGCGGCCGCATTAACATAGTATTAAGGCAACCTCAAACAGGCCAATATAGAGTTCGTGTCCATGGGTGGACAAAAATCAGTATGACGCCCGTGGAGGCTACGGCTGAGTTCTCGATTCCATAGCCGCCGCTCCCCGTTTTTATGTAGCCTCTACAACATTCTGTAATCCAACCTTTTTAACTTTGACTTTGCCTCGCCGCTCAAGTCTTTTCACCAGACGCCACATGCTTGTCCTCGGGATGTCTGGGAAGGCTTCCCGCAACTCAGCTTCAAGGGCCCTCCCTCCCCTATTTTTAATGAATCTTAAAACTTCCTCCTCTTCATACCTTAGTGTTACATTGCCTTTTCTCCGCCTAAGAAATATGATTACTATAAACAGAACGGCAGCTGCCAGAGTAGCGCCGACGGCGATTAGCCATTGCAGCGGAAAAGTCCATCCTGTTTGGGTCTGTTTTTCCTCCTCTGGAGGCTTATAGGCCGATACTTCAAAATCATAGCTTATCTCCCAAAATCCAGGCGAGATCTTTAGCCTTATCGCCCCATCTTCAACGGTCAACGATGAGGGAGCTGCATTTATGTATATAATTGTTGACTTCTCTGGAAGAATTATGTCCATTTCAAAGGGAGCCTCAAAACTAAGCGTCCAAACGCCACTTTCCTTAGTTGTCAAATAGTCAGTGTCATATTCTATTGTTATTGTGCCAGCTCCCAGAGCGTAAACTGTTATGTTTTTGTCTCCCAACTCATAGTCGAGTGGTGATCCAGCATTGTCCACCGCTAGAATATTATAAACATGCTCTTTAGGGGCTAAAAGCGGCAGATTAGCAGAGGCTTCAGTTTCTTCAAGGGATAGAACTGCCTCAAAATGGGCTTCACCATCAGCGAAAACCTCCAGACCTGCTCTCTGGAGGGAGGCAGCTGAGACGGCGTTTGAGATCATAATTAATAGCATGAAGGATAATGTGGCAGTTGTGATGGGTGGTGTTTTCATCATCCGCCCCCCTCTAGTTTTTCACGCTTATCTGGAAGTGTTGTTGCTTAAAAAGTAACTGCTGTAAATGAATGTTATGCACAGTGTTTGGGGCATATATTGCAGAAGCCTTAAGAATCAGACTATTAGCATTATCTTACATCAATGTTAAAGGTTGCATGCTTTGGCTTTGAAACTGAGTTTTGGAATGCCGATAGGCCACACTAGTGGATACATAAAAAGGCCGACGGTTACCTTAGCCATTATAATATTCAACGTTGCCGTTTATGCGATAACCTCTTTTGAGAACATTTTCGCCGAGGTTGGCGAATACTGGGTTAGGGTTGGCGGCTTTGCGCCTTTGCTGATTCCAAATTTCTCTGAATGGTATAGAATTTTCACTTCCATGTTTCTCCACGCGGACATCTTCCACATACTCTTCAACATGTACTTTCTATATCTATTCGGCAGGGCTGTTGAGGAAGCTCTGGGCGGCTTAAGATTTTTAGCACTATATCTGGTTTCAGGAATAACTGCCTCAATTTTCCACACTGCCTTCGGCTTTATGGGAACCTGGTTGGATTACACTATTCCAGCCATAGGCGCATCAGGAGCGATAAGCGGAGTTTTAGGCGCCTACCTGATACTTTACCCTGGGACATCCCTCATAATGGGATGGGTTTTCCCATTCCCCCTATTTTTTAGAATGAAAGCAGCTTACTATTTGCTTCTATGGTTTGCCGCACAAGTGTTTTATGGCTACGCAAGGGCAGCCGGAGGTACAGCCGTTTTTGCTCATGCTGGAGGTTTCGTTGCAGGTATAGCTATGCTTGCGCTGATAGCCCAAAAAGAGAGACTTGACCATTTCAGAAAGATTACGCGTTTAACTCCTCCATACTATCTAGTTTTTATGCCTATCAAAGCTCAGGGGCTTACCCGTTCAACGAAAATTATAGTTGCCATTTTGTTAGCCTCATTATTGGCTGGGGAAGCCTATGCAACGGTAGGTCTTGCAAATCCGGGCATCGCCAAATCAGCCGCTCTGCATTATGTTTCAGGTAACACTACATTCATGGACTATTTTGGCGTTCAATTGCCGAACGTCAAGGAAGCCATTGAAGCCTCCTCCTTAGATACCACTCGAATATTGTTAAATCGAATATATGCTGCTGGACTACTTTACGATGAGGTGAAAGCAGGAAGGGAAATAATAATAATGAATAAAGCATTTAGAGTGCCCGTAGAAATCGAACTCGGAGCATTTAGCAAAATAGTCTACGTTAACATGACCGTGAAAAGTTTTGAAGGTTTGTATGATGATGAAGGTTTCCTCAGTTATGGAGAGGGCAACATAGCTACACAAATAGTGAAAATTCAAGTCACATACGGGCCTAATAATAGGCTTTACCCCATTCTGGATTATGAGCCCATAACATACGCCTTCAGGATATCCTCACAAACAACAAATTTAACCAGCGTAACTCAATATTCAGCCCTTATATCACTTGTTTTCACGGCTGCGGCCCTTGCTTTAACCATTATTAAGGACAAAGACTTCGCGGTGATAGGGGAGGAGCTAACACCTTCCATAGAATTTTAGGCATGCCATGAACTTGGAGGCCCTAATACTATGTGCTTTCTTCTCTTTTTTCGTTCGTTGTATCCTGTTTTGAAGCCGGAACGGTTATGGTTGATGTCTGACCCTTTTCAGCTATTTCCCTTAACTTAGCTATGTCCTTTTGAATTTTCGATAGATAGTTTGCTTGAACAAACCTTTCTCTCGCAGCTATTATCATGTCCTTTACAGTCCAAACATCCTTAACTCCCTCAAGCTTTCTTTTAACAGTGTACAGATTACCTGAAACAGAAAGGCTTCCAGGGGCAACAGAGTCTGTGACGCCTCCACCGCTTACCATCGAAAGGATTATGTCACCGAAGCCGAAAAGCCTTCCAAGAATGCCCTGAAATGATGTAACTTCAACCACACCGTCAAGAGGCATGGTTGTAACATTAACCGTTAAGAATTTTCTCCTTGCTATAATCCGCTTGTTCGTGAGATAATAAAGGTGACCCTTGGCGTTAAAATATATAAGAGGCACTAGGAGCAAAGGAATAAAAATTAAGGCTATGCTTGCAAGCCTTAAGTAGGCGCTGTTCTTCGCTAAAAGAAGATTAATAAGAGATGTGCCAAACTCAAGTAAACCATACAGGTTACTTATGGGGTTAATGTTAAAGTTTGAAACGCTCTCGCTTAAGCCTAATCCCGCTAGGATGTCGGCTATGCTGGCTATGCGCGTCAACAGAGACATAACAAAAGTGAAAAAATAGCTAACTATTACTATTTTTATCGCCAACTTAAGTACTTCAAAAATAACACGCTTAAGATCCTTCGCTACGCCACAGTGCCATACCAAGTACGCCGTCAAGGCGATAGCCGCCGGATAAAGGATGTCGCCAACGGAAACTTGAGGCTGGCTAAAAAGTATGTACAATGAAAATCCAAAAGCTGCGATAAGCAAGCAGACTAACATTGATCTGAAATGTGAAAAAGGAGACCTCTTAATAATCAACTCAACACTTTCACCTGGGAGAAGCTTCAAGTCGATATCCATGTACATATCAGCGCCTTTCGGAACCTTTATAACCTCTTCCTCAGACATGGTTTCACTTTCACTTGATTAATATTGCAAGTTTAAATAAAAGATTGCGTATTATAAATCCAAAAACCGCCGCTTCGGCTTGAAGCGCGAACCCAAATAGGAGCGGGCCCGAGGGGATTTGAACCCCTGTTCTCCGGCTTTCTCCTAAACATTGCCTAACCGGAGGCTTACGCACCACAGTGGCTCCTATATGGTTCGGCGCCTTTATCCTTGCTGGGCTACGGGCCCAAAAGATTGTAGAGTTTTCGTAAAATTAACGGTTGCTGTTGTCTTCAGAGTCCACGCCTATTCCTTCTACAAGCTCTTCATTTATCCACCAAGCCCTCTTCTTTCCCATTCTCTCCCCTGAAAAATATTCCACAATGGGCTTTCCAAGCTTTTTCCTGGAGTTTCTTTCAATCCGCCTTAATCTGCTTAGAATCAGCCACCTGTTAGTATTGAGGTGCTTCGCTAATTCCGGGGTTGTCGCCCCTTTATAATGTATCAAATAATCCAGTATCTCATGATCCATTTTATCCGTGCAGAAACTATAGGGATTCACGTCTCCCCGCTCATAAGTTAATAAATCTAAATCTGCGAGGTACTTTCTTATTCGAGAATAATCTTCCTCGAGCCTACTCAATCGCTTCTCAAGCTCCAAAATCTTATCAGTTTTAGGTATTCTCTGAAGTTTCTCCATTATTGCATCCCTTATGAAATTGCTTCTTTCACCTTCTGGGACTCGGAGAATAATCTCCTTATAGAGTTCTTCAGGTATTTTGACTGAAATAACCCTTAACACGCTCATGTAGTGTTCCCTACAATATCTAAACGTGAATTTGTTCCTATATCTTTCGGAAATCTTTTAAAGTTCAAAACCAAATTTTGAGTTGTCCTTCCTTTAAGTGATTTAAATGGCTAGAAAAACTACAATTTCGCTAATAAAATGTGATGTTGGATCCCTTGCAGGTCATCATGTTGTCCCTAAACCCCTCCTTGACGTGGGTGAGAAAAAACTGAAGCAGGCCAGAGATGAAGGTGTGATAAATAGCTATTACGTATTTAATGTTGGAGATGACATGCAGTTGCTCATGGTCCATGAGAAGGGCGAATCAAACTCGGAAATTCATAAGCTCGCGTGGGACATATTCCAAGAAGCCGCTAAAAAGGCCATGAGCCTTAAACTGTATGGTGCTGGACAGGACCTGTTAAGCGATGCCTTCAGCGGCAACATTCGGGGGTTAGGTCCAGGGGTGGCTGAAATGGAAATCGAGGAAAGAGCTTCAGATCCCATAGTAGTCTTTGCCGCCGACAAAACCTCTGCAGGAAGCTTCAACCTGCCGCTATTTCGAATATTCGCTGACCCTATGAACACGGCCGGCCTCGTCATAGATCCAAACATGGCTGGAGGGTTTAAATTCGAGGTCTTAGACACTCTGGAAGGCAAAAGCGTTGTTGTAAAATGTCCCGAAGAAATGTACGAATTAATCGCTCTAATAGGCACTGTTGATAGATATTTAGTCTCCAGGGTTTGGCGCGCAAGAGATGACCTGATATGTGCAACAAGCAGTGTCACAAAACTATCCCTAATCGCGGGAAAATATGTTGGAAAAGATGATCCAGTTATGATGGTACGTGCCCAGCATGGTTTGCCAGCTGTTGGAGAAATTCTTGTTCCTTTTCTGCATAGCTACTTAGTGGCTGGATGGATGAGGGGAAGCCATTGGGGGCCACTAATGCCAGTGGGACTTAAAGATGCTCGATGCACGCTTTTTGACGGTCCCCCAAGGGTTGTGGCCTTGGGCTTTCAGGTTGCAAATGGTAAGATAGCAAGCGACGATGAGGGTAAACCCCTAATTGCAGACTTATTTGATGATCCAGCCTTTAATCTGGCAAGAAAAGAGGCTTTAAAATATGCTGCGATGCTGAGGAATATGGGTGAGTTTGAACCTGCAAGACTGGGCGTAGAAGCCATGGAGTATACCACAATTTCCCAAGTGCTTGAAAAACTTAAAGGCAGATTCAAGCCAATATAGCTACCGGCAGTTTGGCTTAAGGGTTTATGGGAAATTCATCTTCACAACGGTGGGGTTGAAAACATAGATATGTACGATGTCGGTTAAGAAAGAGGCCAGTGAAAAATATGAGAATGATTGTGCTAGTCTATGAGTATCCGCCTAAGATTGTTGGTGGTCTAGGAACCTACGCGGCTGAAATAACTAGGAGATTTGTCCTTATGGATCATGATGTTACAGTCTTTACAATGAATGATGACCAGGGAAGCTTGCCGACAAGGGAGATCTGGCGCGGCATAGAAATTCACCGCCCCTTACATATCGACGTTTCAGACTCCCTGCCTGACGTTGTTGCAGATGATGTTAAGAAATGGGGAAGGGGCATCCAGCTTTTCTCGAAAATCTTAGTTTATAATTATCTAAGCGCCTCAAAAATAATTAACGAACTGATAAGGAAGGAGGGCTTTAAGTATGATATTGTTGTTGCTCACGATTGGCTCTCAGTTATCTCCGGAGTAACCATTAAGAAAGAAACGGGGTTGCCCCTTGTTTTCCATGTTCACTCGACGGAAAAGGGGCGAACCCTTGGGAATGGTTCTGAAGTTGTGAGCAACATTGAACTCCGTGGCGCAAAAGCTGCAGACTTAATAATTACAGTATCTCACGCTATGAAAGACGAACTGATAAGCCTCGGCTTCCCTAAAGACAAGATAGAAGTATGCTATAATGGTGTTGACCCGCAAAAATATAACCCAGAAAATGTGAAAGCTGAGGAGACAAAGAAGCTTAAAGAATTTTATGGCCTGAAAGAAGATGACATCATGATCCTATTCATCGGCAGACTTGTAGGGGTTAAAGGAGTGGATAAACTGGTTATGGCTATGCCGCACGTCCTAAGCAAGCATCCCAACGCAAAACTTGTGATCGTCGGAGTTGGCGACATGCAGGAATATCTGAAAAATCTGGTTAATACCCTTAAATTGCAGGATGTAGTTCGTTTTAACTTCAACTTCGTTTCAGAAGAGGAGCGCATACTACACTATGCAGCTTGCGATGTGGCTGTCTTTCCAAGCCTTTATGAACCCTTCGGAATAGTGGCGCTGGAGGCTATGAGCATGGAGCGGCCGGTTGTTGTAGGCGCGGCTGGAGTAAGCGGTCTAAGAGAAATAGTTGTACACTCTGGTGAAGATCAATGTGGCTATCATGTGAATGGCAACAATCCTGCGGATATTGCATGGGGAATTAACAACGTTTTAGAAAGTCAGGAGAAAAAAAGATGGCTTGGAAAAAATGGTAGAAAGCGTGTGCTAAATGAGTTTACATGGGATAAAATTGCTGAACGAACTATAGCCATTTATGAAAGGGTTTTAAAACGCTAGCATGTCCAAAGTTATGGTGTTAACATTTTGAACTCCGCGCATTCGATGGGCATCCGGAGAAAAATTGCAAGAGAAGCTGCATCCCTCCTTTACAAGGGAATCGAAAAAGAGTATATGCAGGCAAAGCTGAAAGCCGCTGAAACCCTAGGCGTTTATCTTTTGCCGACAAACCTGGAAATAGCATTAGAACTTGATAGGATAGCTGAAGAGAATGAGGGTCCAATGCGGCGGGAGCGCTTAATACACATGAGACAGGAAGCCTTAAAACTCATGAGACTTCTCGAGAATTTTAATCCAACCTTGGTTGGAAGCGTGTGGCGTGGAACAATAACCCGCGACAGCGACATAGACATCACCGTTTATTCCGACGATCCGAAAGAGGTGCTGGAACTGTTAAAGCCACATTTTAGAATCTTAAAGACGGAACCCGCAGCCGTTGTGAAGCATGGGAGAACAATACTTTCCTTCCATATACTATTGGAGCTTCCGTCAGGAGATAAAGCAGAAATAACCGTGCGCGGCACAGAAGAGATGAACTTGCGAGAGCGCTGTGAAATATATGGTGATGAGATAGTTGGGCTTAAAACATGTGAGCTGGAGCATCTGCTCAAAACAGACCCTGCTAGGAGATTCGTTCCCTTTTAGGTTTCTCTAAAAAGCCGTTAAAGCTAATGTTAAATATGCCGATTTCTAAATAATATGCTAGAGGCTAAACTCTGAAGGTGCATCCGTGGAAATAGACATAGAAACGCTTAGAAAGCTTTTCCCCAGCCTTGCTAAGGAACTTGCGTCCGGAAAAAACAAGGTTGCAATAAACTCTGTGAGAACAGACGCTCAAGCAGGCGAAAAGGCCGCCACTATAGACTTGTTCGCCAATTATAATCCCGATGTTATTGACTTCATAAGAAGATGCGACACCGAAGATCAGGCAATGGAAATAATTGCATATATGGAGCGAAGGGGCGATATTGGAATGGAGTATGCCGAGAAACTGCGGAAACAACTTAAAGATAAAGGTGTAAGAAGCTTCGGTCCCAAAAAGGAGGACGGCTATTATTTTAAACGTGCAGGGCTCTGTTAGATGGTAGCATAACCACGAAATTGGAAGCCCAAATTCTAAAAGTTAAATATTGAAAGATATCTTCTTAATTAAAGCCAGACACCAAAATTTGGAGGAGATCGGTTGAAAGCAAAGATTTCGGAAATGCTTACGTTGGCCGCGGCTTTGTCATTGATCCTAACTATAAATGTAATTAATGTTGAATCCGTAAGAGCTGAAGTTTCAGAAAACTATTCAATCGAGCGTGTCAGTCATAAAGTAGGAATCCTATATAATGGTTACATCGTTATAAACGATACCATCAATTTAAGTGGAACACCTCCAGAAACTTTTCTAATAGGGTTCCCACAGGAATATGGCGCCTCACTTGTCAGTTGTAAGGCATACAACCCATCAAACTTAAACCAAACTTTTCAGGTAACCCTTAACGTTCAACTGGGAGACAGAAACTTCTACGGAGTTAAAGTTGATCTTTTAGGTCAGCCCCCACAAGCTTTAACAGTTATCTTCGTTCTATCAAACAGCCTCCTGTTGCGTGACGCTCAAAACAAGAGTTTGTACACCGTGAATTTTCCTGCATACCCAGCCCTCACAAAAACCGCCTCCATCTGTAATGTCTCCATAACGTTGCCAAAGGGTGCCACATATGTTAATGGAACAGTTGAAGGGCTTAATTACACAAAATTGGAGCTTCCAGCCCTCACATATAACCCTGCAAACATAACCTTCATGCTCTCAGGCGACAGCATATGCCTATTCACCGTGAAAGAGTTCAAAAGAGTGGTAAGTATAAGCGGCACTGGTGACATCGAAGTGACAGAAAGCTATTACATTGGCAATCGTGCAAATGAGAAAATATCATCTATAGCTGTAGTTTTGCCTCCTAACGCCTCAAACATAAGGGCAGAAGATGAATTTGGAAGAAAAGCTGGGACACCGGAGAAGGTTGACGCAAATCCAAACCGATATAAAGTGAGCCTTCTGATGCCCGTCGACATCGGCAAATTTACTAGGTTCGCCGTTAAATATACGCTGCCAAAGGAGATCTATGTTAAACAGGATGGCTTAAATTTCGAAATCATCCTACCAGCATTCCAAGATTTTGATTATTATATTGAAAAGGCATCCATAATGTTTGCATTTCCAGAGGGTGCTGAGGTTACGCAACTAAGCTACGATGATGGCTCGCCGACAACTTTATCCCAGGAAGAACTTACATGGAAGGGTGTAATATACACGCAAGGAGCTTCTTATCTGGATGCTTTCAACATAAAGATTGCTTATAAATATAATCCGTTGTGGCTGTCTTTTCGCCCTACGTTGTGGATTTTTACCTTGGCAGCCTTCGGAACTATTGTAATTGCCATCGTAAAGAAAACCCAAAAGCCAGCTGCTAAGCCTGCTGAAATCGCTGTTGCCGCTAAGGCAGTAGAACTTGTCTCAGGGGATATTGAATCATTTATAAACTTTTACGAGGAAAAAAGGCGGATACTCTTCGAAATTGAAACCCTTGAAGCAAGCCTTCGGAGGGGTAGAATTCCAAGGCACACATACAAGGTGCGAAAGAAGACACTTGAAACACGTTTAGCAAGTGTATCAAGAAGTCTTGAGGATTTAAAGCTTAAGTTAATAGCGACCAGCGGCAGGTATGCTGATTTAATGTTTCAATTCGAGAGGGCTGAAGCGGATATTTCTGAGGCTGAAGCGAAGATAAGTGATGCTGATGCACGGTATCACAGAGGTGAACTCTCCCTTGAAGCTTACCGGAAAATCATAGAAGAATACGAGCAAAAGAGGGATGATGCTGAAGCTAGAATAAGCGGAATTCTCGTGAGACTTCGTGAAGAAACGCATTAGTTCACCTAAAAACTTTTATTTTACTATTCCTTTGAATGGGAATCTGCTCGGAGAGGAGTTGCGTGGTAAAAATAATTGTTGATAACGACAAATGTACGGGATGTGGAACATGCGTAGACACCTGCCCGGTTGGAGTGTACGAACTAAAAGACAACAAATCGGTTCCAGTGAAAGTTGAAGAATGTCTAGTTTGCAGGGCCTGCGAAGCCCAGTGTCCAGTAGGAGCCATTCAAGTTATCGAGTGACCTTAGCGCACTTCTATTTTTATCGTACGACAAGCTAACACCCATTTTATTGGAGAGCTAGAAATATATTTTCTAAGTATTTCCTCAGGGGCATATTGTTTTTCTTCGCCAACCGCCACAAAGCCTTGCTTACGCCAGTGGCGTATTGAACAGCCTTTTTAGGGGCGTTAGCTATCTGAGGGGGCACTCCCGCCGTCTCGGCGGCTTTGCGAAGTGCAATTTTTCTAAGTCCATTTCTGGGTTCAATTTTTAACTCTAAAGGCAATTTTAAAGCGAATTCCACAAGCGGGCTTGCAGCAAATGGTAAATGGAGCTCTATATTGTGAAAACTGCATATTTTGCAGTCTCTTTCGAAGTTGTTTTCATACATATACTTAATGTCGTCTAAAATCTTTCTTTGGACATATTCCTTGCCATGCTGTAGATAGGCGTTCAGATACCGCATGTAACCGCCGAAAAGCTCGTCGGCACCCTGCCCAGCCAACAAAACTTTAAAACCCATTTCAGCAGCCCTTTCAGCGGCCCAAAAAATGGGTATTCCAATAGCTACTTTGGTCGGATCTGAACCTTCGATTGCCCATAAAACCTTGGGGAGGCTCTGCTCCACATCCACTTCTTTATAAAGATAAACATGAAGGGGTATTCCAAGCAGATCGGCGGCTTTTCTGGCTTTATCTGTTTCAGGCTGTCCTTCAAGGCTTACATGAATCAAATGAGCATTTAATCCGGCCCTTTTAACGAGAAAAGCTATTAAACTGCTGTCTAAACCTCCGGAAAAGGCTACTGCAACCTCATCCAAGCCCTGAACCCTCTCCCTCGTTGAGCGTTCCAAGAGCGCCGCCAAAGCTCCGGCTGCCTCATTCAAGTCTAAGTGAATTTTGCCATACCCCTCGAGAAGTTTAACCCCCCTTATAGTCTGGCTTTTCTTGTCGATGATTGCGATGTGGCCGGGTGGAAAGGATTTCACCTCTCTAAGGCCTATTTTCCATAGCGCCTTACACTCAGATGCTGCGGCGAATATTTCCTCATTTCCCCCATAATACAGGGGATACAATCCTAAGGGATCTCTGCCCACGATAAGCCTTTCATCATTCGCTATCGCAAATGCAAAACCTCCCTCAAACATCTTGATAATGGCTTCCGCATTTTCCGCCCAGCGCGGCTCTCTTTTGTCTCCGATTATAGTATTCCAGTCAATGGGTTCAGGTGGACTGTAAACCCTGCCATCAAAAATCATTGCTGCCCTTTCCAGCATGAATAGTTGGGGTCTGTCCCATGGCATAATCTTAACAAAAGCTTGCCCAACAGCCGTGCATCCTCTTAGACTTCGGGCTTCTAAAAGTTCTGGGCTGGGTTTTACCTCTAAGTCGCTGGTTGAAGCCAGCCCAAAAGCGTTGGCTCCTTTATGTTTTAAGCTCTCCAGCATAGCCAGCGCTTTCTCAGCGGCATTGTCCCCTTTTCTTTTCAGAACGGCTACTATTGCCCTCATGTCCCTCTGATTGGTAAAGCATTAAATCTTTAATAGCTATTCTTTCTCCGAGGGACCTATATTGCCCATCCTCCCAATAGATACCGGCCGTTATGGAACACCGGAAATGCGGAAAATCTTCGAAGAGGAAACAAGATTTCAAAGGATGCTGGATGTTGAAGCTGCCTTGGCATGGGCGCATGCAGAAGTTGGAAACATACCGCGCAGAGATGCTGAAAGGATAATGGCTGCAGCTTCCATAGAACATGTCAAGATCTCTCGTATAAAGGAGATTGAGCGGGAAATTAAACATGATGTGGCTGCTTTGGTCAGAGCGTTGGCCGAAGCGAGCGGGTCCAGCGGGGCCTATGTGCACCTAGGCGCCACGAGCTATGACATTGTTGACACTGCCACGGCGTTACAGTTGAAAGAAGCCCTAGACCTTATAGAAAGAAGGCTTAACGATTTAGAGAAAATTTTGATGGAAAAGGCTTTGCAATATAGAAACACGCTGATGATGGGGAGAACTCACGGGCAGCATGCCTTGCCCATAACCTTGGGTTTTAAATTCGCCATTTGGATGCGTGAAATTTCGAGGCACATTCAAAGGATTCGACAATGCAGGGATCGGGTTGTGGTTGGCAAGATGAGTGGGGCTGTGGGCACTCAAGCTGGCTTAGGCGAGTATGCCTTCAAGATTCAGGAGCTTGTTATGCAGAAACTTGGAATCAAGCCAGCGGATATATCCAGTCAGATCGTCCAGAGGGATCGCCACGCCGAACTGATTTGCAATTTAGCCTTAATTGCGTCAAGTCTCGAAAACTATGCAACTGAAATTCGTGAGCTGCAAAGACCAGAAATAGGCGAGCTCTTCGAACCCTTCGAAGCCGAAAAGCAGGTTGGCAGTTCCACAATGCCTCATAAACGGAATCCCGAAACATGCGAGAGAATCTGCGGCTTGTCCAGAATAGTCAGGAGCCTAGTGGTTCCAGCCATTGAAAATGTTGTAACATGGCATGAAAGGGATTTAACGCAATCCTCCGCTGAACGCTTTATAATTCCGGAAGCATGCATTCTAGTGGATTACATGCTATTCTTGATGAGCAACGTTATCGCTAACCTTCGAGTTGACGAGGAGCGCATGCTAAAGAACATTGAAATAACCCAAGGAAGAGCCATGTCTGAAGCTGTAATGATTGCATTAACGAAGAAGGGGATGAGTCGACAAGAAGCCCACGAGCTCCTCAGAAAATTAACTTTAAAAAGTGAAATGGAAAAGCGTCCCCTAAAGGAGGTTCTCCTTGAGGATAAAATTGTAAGTCAAAAACTAAGCGAAAAAGAGATAGATGAGGCTCTTGATCCCAGAAATTATTTGGGAACAGCTTTAGAGCAGGTTGAGCTTATGGTAAATAAAACAAGAGATGAGCGTAAAGCTAGAGGGCTTTAAGGTATCTAGTATTCTGTTAATGCTTTTTGCTGCCATTCCTTCTCTTTTTCAAGCTTCTCCCAAGTTTCCTTCTTAACGAAACCGCCGACCTGCTCCTTAATCTTCTTCGCAAGCTTGGGACCTATTGAAGGCAACTTCGCCAACTCTTCAATCTGAGCATTTTTAATGTCCTCTAATGTTCTATAACCTGCATTGTATAGTATGCGTCCTCTGATCCTTCCAACCCCCTCCAGCCTAACAATAGGAAGAAGTTCTCTCTTAACGCCCTTATCAACCCTCTCCATAAGTTCAAGGGCCAGCGGAGGCACCTCTTTATTTCTGAAAAGCGCTGCCAACTCATGCGTGGCATAAAGTAGCCACTTTGCATTCTCAACTATTCGATAAAGGTCTCCTGGCTGAACCCTAAACTGTTCTATGATTCCGTCCTCGCTTACCTCTTCAATCCATGCTTTAAGAACCATCGCCGTTTTCACCTCGCCTAGGAACTCCTCATACATTATTCGGTCATCCCATTCGCTGGGCACCTCGACCAGAAACTCATCCCTATGCTCTTCCATAAACACTGCAACCTTATCCAACTCGCTTGTAGAGGGCCGCATTAAAGGTCGCATGTCCGGCGTGTGGGCGATCATTTGGAGAAGACTTAATTCCGTTAGGACGGCTGGTTTTTGCCTCAAAGAGTTCCTGATTATAACTGCCGATATGGGGTCTATGTAGAGTTCACTTACACGTTTTCCAAATCTTGTAGCGTAAATGTTTTCTCCGCTGACATAGATCATCTCCTCATCGTAGAGATACTTGAGGATTCTAGCTATGATGTTCTTCATGGCGCTTACGCTGTATTGGTGTGCATAGAAGGTTCTGCCGAAGAAATCATAAATTCCATACTCCGTGTGGGCATATTCTGCCGCGATAGTTGCGAGTACATGGGTTCTCAGCACCCTCTCAACGGCCAGTTTTGACCATATCCGCTCAGGCTTTGCCAGAACATAATTCTCCATTAAATAATCTGCCTCGTCATCTGTTCTAGCTATCAAAATGGCTTCCCCAATCTTATCATATCTGGGTCTGCCGGCGCGTCCGGACATCTGCTTATACTCTAGAACGCTTATTGGATAGTATCCATAACCCGGCTCATACCTTCTGTAGTCCTGGATTATAACGGCTCTTGCCGGGAGGTTCACACCAAAAGCCAGGGTAGGCGTGGCTGTCAGAACCTTAATTTTTCCTTGCCTAAAGGAATCTTCTATTATTTTCCGGTGCTCACTTCCCAAGCCAGCATGATGAAAGGCTACTCCACACTTAACAAGCTCTGCCAAAAGCTCGCTTATTCGGGTCTTTTCGCCGGAAGCCAATATCCTTTCGGCTTCCCGCCCCAAAGCCCTCTTCATAGACTTTGATAGGGCTTCGCCTATCTTGGCAGCGGCTTTTCTTGCAATGGTAACGGCGTTCTTCCTGGTAGAAGCGAAAATCAGAGCCTGTCCGCCGGTTTTAACGGTGTTTAAGGCCAGATTTATTGCCATATTTTTGGTTTCCTGCTCTATTTTCCTAGCTTCTCCATTCTTAAATTGAATTTCATCGTGAAGTAAGACGCCCTCCTTAAGCACCACGGGACGCCATTCTGTTGTCACATAATCAGCCTTCAGCCACTCTCCAATTTCTTCCACATTGCCTATTGTTGCGCTTAAAGCCAAAACCTGTATATCTGGACTTATTTGCATCAGCCTTGCCAACACAACCTCGAGGGTGGGTCCTCTCTCCACATCATTTAGCAGATGAACTTCATCTGCAACAACCAGCGAGATTTCATCCATCCATTTTGCCCTATGTCTCAACAGAGAATCCGCCTTTTCATTTGTTGTCAGTATAATGTCATACCTCTCCAGCCAGGGATCCGAACTATCATAGTCGCCAGTTGATATGCCTACGCTTACCCTTCTTCCGTCCCTTTTTGTTATAACAGAGTACTTCTTAAACTCCTCATACTTTTCGCTGGCTAAGGCCCTTAGGGGGGCTAGGTACAGAACTTTTCCATTTTTTTCAAGTACATGCTTTAAGGCGCAAAGCTCGGCTATAAGAGTCTTGCCTGAGGCTGTTGGGCTTGCCAGAACAAGGTTTCGTCCCTCAAGAACTCCAGTTTTTATTGCCTCTTCTTGGGGTGGATATAGCTCTGTAATTCCCGATTTAAGTAGTACTTCCTTAACGGATTCTGGGATCGGCAAATCTACAATATTCACTTAAACACGCCTTTCACTTTTTCAATGCAGAATAAAGGCAAATATTAATTTAAATTTAACAACGTTAACAATGAAGCATTTGCTCCAGAAAATCCGCTAAATGCGTTTTTATAGGTTGAGGCCTATTATAATTTTATGTGGTCGAGGTTATAAGCATGAATGGAAGCGTCAGGGAGCTTTTAAAAGCCCATGAAGGCCTAAAACATGAAGTCTATTTAGACATTGAAAACTCCAGCATCGTTCCAAAGGAAGTTGTCGACGTTATGCTATCCTATTTCAATCAAAAAGCCTATGGAAATCCAACATTAACCCATAAGCCTGGATGGGAAGCCTTTGAGACCATAATGGAGTCAGCACATGAAATAGCCACTTTTCTCGGATGCAAAAACCTTGAAGAAATAAACTTCACTCCTGGAGAAACGGAGGCCAACAATCTAGCCCTCTTAGGATTAGCCCCGCATTTAAAAGATAGGGGCAGAGAAATTGTAATATCCGAAATAGAGCCTCTAAGTGTTATGCATGTGGCTGAAATGCTCAACCGTCACGGCTTTTCTGTAAGAAAGATTCCTGTGGACAATGAGGGTTTTATAAACCTTGAAAGGCTAAAAGAAGCTATAAGCAAAGAAACAGTTCTTGTTAGCCTTTCATCCGTCAACCATGAGATTGGAACAATACAACCAATAAAAGAGGCTGTTGAAATAGTGAAGGACAAAAATCCACAAGCCATCTTCCATACGGACGCTTGTGACGCCTATGGAAAAATTTCCTTCAACGTACAGGATCTCGGCGTAGATTTGGCCACAATAAGTAGTTACAAAATTCTCGGCCCGAGAGGAGTAGGCGCCCTATATGTGAAAGAGGGCGTTAAGGTTGAGAGGATTTTGGAAGGTCAGATAGGAACGCAGAAGCTTTGGCCAGGGGTTGAAAATACTCCGCTGATCGTTGGTTTTGCAAAGGCCTCTGAGTTGGCATTTAGAAACTTCAAAGAAAATGTGGAGCGCATGAGAACTCTAAGGGACAAGCTTATAGATGGCATCCTCACGAAAATATCACATACAGTGCTGAATGGGCCTAGGGACGAGAAAAGAGCTCCGGACAATGTGAATATAAGCTTTTTAGGATGTGAGGGTGAGGCTTTAACAATAGAATTGAGTCTTAATGGAGTTTATGTTTCAAGCGGAAGCGCCTGCACGAGGAGGGTTCTTCAGCCAAGCCATGTCCTCGTTGCCATTGGGCGAAAATATGAGGAGGCCCACGGCAGCATTCTAATGAAAGTTACCAGATACCATACCAACGTGGATATAGATTATGTTCTAGAGGTTTTGCCAAGGGCCGTGGAAAGGCTGAGGAAAATAGCTGGTTCCATGGGGGTTGGATAGCTTGTCCCGTGTCCCTCTACCGTACAGTCAAAAAATACTTGAGCTTTTCAGGAATCCCAAAAATCTGGGCAGCATGGAGGACGCCACGGTTTCGGCTGTAGCGGGGAATCCGGCATGCGGCGATATGATAACCTTCTACCTTAAAATTAACGATCAAGACGTTATCGAGAAGGCGACCTTTGAGAGTTATGGATGCGCCGCAAACATAGCGACCTCAAGCATTGTAACCGAGAAGGTGAAGGGAATGAAACTTGAAGATGCGTGGAAAATAACATGGAAGGAAATAGCTGAAGAGGTTGGCGGCCTCCCAGCTGTGAAAATGCACTGCGGAATTTTAGCGGTGGGCGCATTAAAAAGGGCCATTAGGGAATATTACAGGAAAAAGGGAACATCGCCGGCTTGGCTTTCTCCAGAGTTGACCTTCGAGGAGAAACAGGCCCTTGAAGAGGAGGAGCTGGCCAGAATTCTTTCAAAAAGGCTGAAAACAACAGGGGGAACTTAATGTTTGAACCCCACAAAATTAAAGAGGATTTCCCAATTCTAAAACGCAAGATAAATGGCCATTCGCTGGTTTACTTTGACAACGCGGCGACATCCCAGAAGCCAATACAAGTTATAGAGACTGTTAGGGAGTTCTACGAGAAACACAACGCCAATGTGCATAGGGCGATCCATACACTATCTCAAGAGGCCACGGAATTATATGAAAGGGCCCATGAGGAAGTGGCAAGGTTCATAAATGCAAGGGGTATGGAAGAAATAATTTTCGTTAGGGGAGCCACAGAAGCCGTTAACCTCATCGCATATTCTTATGGGCTTAGGAATCTGGGACAAGGCGATGAAGTTTTAGTTTCGCTTATGGAGCATCACAGCAACATTGTTCCATGGGAAGTAACCTCAAAAATAAAGGGTTTCAAAGTTAGGTACATAGACGTAAAAAGCGACGGCACCCTAGACTACGAATCTCTAGAGCAAACCATATCAGAGAAAACTAAGATAGTTTCTATAACCCACGTGTCCAATGTTACTGGAGTCATAAATGACATCAAACGCATTGCAAAAATAGCCCATGAACATGGTGCATTACTGGTTGTGGATGGAGCTCAATCTGTTCCCCATATGCCAGTGGATGTTAAAGATCTAGACGCAGACTTCCTTGTTTTCTCGGGTCATAAAATGCTCGCGCCCACTGGAATAGGGGTGCTATATGGGAAGATTGATCTCCTTAAGGAGATGGAGCCTTTCCAAGGAGGCGGGGAAATGATTCGCGAGGTTTCCTTTAATCCTGCGATGGGCCACTGCAATATTTCATGGAATGATCTTCCATGGAAGTTTGAGGCTGGGACACCTGATATAGGTGGCGGTATTGGCCTCATGGCTGCTGTAAGGTATCTGAGGGGTTTGGGAATGGATGATGTATATCGCCACGAATGCGACTTAACAGGGTACGCTCTGAAACGCATGCAAGAGCTCAAGAAAATCAAAATTTACGGACCTTTGGAGATTAAGGGCAAATGCGGAATAATCCCGTTCAATATGGAGGGCTTCGATTCCCATGATGTTGCCCTCTTCCTAGATAGCTATGGAATTATGATTCGAAGCGGCTACCATTGCGCTCAGCCTCTACATCAAAGGTTAAACATTCCATCCTCTGCGAGGGTCAGCTTCTACATTTACAATACGCGAGATGAAATCGACAGGTTTATCGAAGTTTTAAAGGAGTTGGAGCAACTTTAATGGTTAACATAGAGGATTATATTGCTCGGATAGAGGAAACCTGCGGTGAGGAAAAGCACTTTATCGTGTTTTTGAAGCATGAAAAGAAGGATGAAGCTTTAGCCAAAATCCTGAAAAGAGCGCAGATTGAAAGATCGATTTCTTCAGTGATTTTCGAATTAAATTTTAGGGGCGTCCCTCTAAGGGCCTATGTTAGTGGCAAAATCCTGGTTAGAAATTTGAAGGATAAGAACGCGCTTTTGGGTATATTATCTGAGTTATTGCAGTGAATGTGTCTTCATTACTTGTATAGTAAGACATAATAATGTTTTTCTATGAGACAAACGATATTTCCCAAAGTGGGATTTGATCATGCGACAGAGCTTAAACACCTGAGGCATTAACCGCGGGACTATGGTATGGAAACAAATAATATGGATCAAAAAGGCTTTGATTTGCTCAAAATTCGCATCTTAAAAGCGATAGGCCTTAGATGTGGATATTACCGTGAAAGCTACATCCAGCGAAGGATAAAATACCGAATGCGCAAATTAGGAATCAACAGTTACTGGGAATATTGGCGATACCTCAGCACCCATGACAATGAGTATGAGTATTTAATAAGGCATCTGGCCATAAATTATTCTACATTTTTCAGAGACCCTGACGTTTTCCACTATTTTCAAAATTACATACTACCAGATATCTTAGCGAAAAAGAAATCTTTAAGAATTTTAAGCGCTGGTTGCGCGAGCGGTGAAGAGCCGTATACCATTAGCATTGTCATTAATGAAGCCTTAGGGCCTCGTTTAGCTGATTTTTACATACGTATATTCGCTGTCGACATCGATAGAGAAGCTGTAGAAAAAGCCAAGCTGGGTGAATACAGCGAAAAGGACCTAGCTGGAGTAAACAAAAACATAATCCAGAGATATTTTGCGTGTTATGGCAATATTTTCAGAATCAATGATAATGTCCGCCGCCTCGTTCGGTTCACCGTTGCAGATTTAACTCAGAATCTAAATTACCAGAATTTGGATATAATATTCTGCAGAAATGTGCTTATATATTTTGATAAACCTGGACAGGAACATCTACTAATAAACTTTTACAATGCATTAGCCAATGACGGTTATCTGATACTTGGAAAGGCTGAACTGCTTCCAGAGGATTTTCAAAAGAAATTCAAGTGCATAAACCCTGACCTAAGAGTCTACCAGAAGATTACACCTTCGCATGAGAATGTCACATCAATTCACACACAATCAAAAATTAGGGGCTTGAATTATCAAGTATGCATAGAAAACAATGGTAGGTGCGGATTTGTCAGTAGATCTAAACCAGTATAAACAGCTTTTCATCGAGGAGGCGCGGGAACACATTGACAATTTAACCAAGGGCCTACTAATGATAGAGAAGGATCCATCAAATATTGAAGCCTTAAACAATCTCTTCCGTTCAGCGCACACCCTGAAGGGATCATCAGCGATGATGGGTCTAAAGGACATCGCCACGCTCACCCACGCTATGGAGGACGTCTTTGATGGTTTACGTAAAGGTGAAAAAGTCACCACGGATCTCATTAACGTACTTCTGGAATGCATAGATGCACTGACCTACAGGCTTGATAAATGGCAAAGCGGAATAGCGGATGAAATTGATGTTAATCCGCTTTTACAGAAACTCAAACTTTTCTTGAACCGTGAAGGTTGTGAAACATCCGGCAAAGAAGAATCGCAAATGAAGGTGGAAAAGCCGCAAAGGACGAAGGGGGCAAAAAAGGGTAAAGCTGATGTTCCCATTTTTGAGGTTAAGGTAAAGCTTAACAAGGATTGTGTTTTTAAGGCTGTTAGAGCACGCATGGTAATTGATCGTCTCTCATCGAAAGGCGAAATAGTGAAGATAAACCCAAGCCTACAGGATATAGAACTTGAAAAAGTTGGAGATGAAATAGATATTTTTGTAAGGAGCAACGCGTCCGAAAAGGAGCTTAAAGAACATGTTGAATCCATTTCTGAGGTTGAACAAGTGCAAGTTATTCCTGCAGGTTCAAGTCTTGAAGTTTCGGGGACACAAGCATTTGATACGGATGAAGGTTTAAGACTGCAAGATTTTCGTGCTGCACAGACGGTTCGCATCCACTCTAAGCAATTGGATAAACTCATGAATCTTGTCGGGGAGCTTATCATAAATAAGATAGCTCTTCGCCAATGTATTTCCGCTAATATGTATGAAAGCCTCAAACGCATAGCTGGAAACATAGACAGACTCGTTACGGAACTTCAGGATCTCGTGATGCAAATTCGCATGGTTCCCGTCAGCCAGATATTCGATAGGTTCCCAAGACTTGTCAGGGACCTATCGCTAAAAAGGGGCAAAAAGGTGGACCTTTTAATGGAGGGCAGGGACATTGAAATGGACAGAACAGTTTTGGATGAAATAGGGGAGCCTCTGGTTCACCTAATCAGAAATTGTATAGACCACGGAATTGAATATCCTGAGGAAAGGCTAAAGAAAGGTAAACCGCAGAATGGCACCATAAAGCTTTCAGCACGTCGTGAGGGCGATCATGTTATTATAGAGGTTGAAGATGATGGAGCAGGCATAGATCCCAAAGTTATCAGGGAAGTTGCTATGGAAAAAGGCTTCATCTCTAAGGATGAAGCCGACAAAATGAGCGAAGATCAGCTGATCAATCTAATATTCATACCAGGCTTTTCCACAGCAAAGGAAGTCACTGAAACCAGCGGTCGTGGAGTTGGAATGGATGTTGTTAAAACAAAAGTGGAATCCTTAGGTGGAACTGTTCAATTAAAGACCGAGGTTGGCAAAGGAACGGTTGTGACCCTTAAGCTTCCATTGACTGTGGCAATAATTAAGGCGTTGCTGGTTGAAGCTGGCGGGCAAACCTTCGCCATTCCATCATCGCAGGTGTCTGAGGTTGTTCGTATAAAAAAGAGCGATGTAAAGAAGCTTGGGCTTGTTGACGTTGTTGAGGTGCGCGGTAAGGTTGTGCCGCTGTTGAGGCTTAATGATCTATTGAATATAAGAAATGCACTGCAATCTGAGTATTATGAGATCGTAATAGCCAATGTTGATAGGAAGGGACGTAAATATGGCTTGGCTGTTGACTCTATTCTCAGATTACAGGAAATACTTGTTAAACCATTAGACCTTATGCTTTCGTCACTTAGAGGATTCGGTGGGGTTACAATCCTTGGCAGTGGTCAAGTGGTTTTAGTTTTAGATGTTCCAAAATTAATCGAAAAAGAAAGGTCATAACTTTGATGAAACAGTGTTAACGATTAAGGAAGAGAATATTGAGTAATGTGTATTATGACATAAGATTTTTATTTTCATTTTACTTTTACTTATCTAAATCTGAATCTGACTATGATAGCGAGGTGTAACATTGGCAACAGTAATGATAGTTGATGATGCCGCTTTCATGAGAGCCCTTCTAAAGAAGATTGTGCTTCAATGTGGGCATAACGTAGTGGCCGAGGCAGGTAACGGCGACGAAGCCATAGAAAAGTTTCAACAATATAAGCCAGACATTATCTTGCTCGACATTATTATGCCTCCGGGAGGTAAAACCAAAGACGGCATTGATGTTTTAAGGAAGATAATGGATATTGATCCTTCAGCGAAAGTAGTTATGTGCAGTTCTATGGGTCAGCAAGCCTTAGTCTTTGAGGCTTTAAAGTTAGGAGCAAAAGACTTTATAGTGAAACCATTTCAGCCTCAAAAAGTAATGGAAGTATTGAATAAATGGTGTTGAGGCACGTATTTTGGATAACCCTTCTTCAAGAAATGTGGCGAAGATTTCGATTACTTACAATGCAACAATACCTTCCGTGATGCTGCATGAACAGGAGGAAATCCGTGTTAACATGGCTTGTATGAAGGTTGGAAACACTCCCCAGTGGCTTGTTGCCACAGTTGGATCTTGTGTGGCTGTTTGCCTATTCGATGGCGTGAAAAAATGTGGCGGTATGGCCCACATAATGCTTCCAAGTGGAGGTAAGGACAAAGATATGTTACCATATAAATATGCGGACACTGCTGTTCCAGCATTGGTGGAATCTCTTCAAAAGATGGGATGTGAAAAGACCGATTTGGTGGCTAAAATTGCTGGGGGTGCAAACATGTTCTACGATCAAAAAATTCGCGCGGTGAATGTTGGATCAAGAAATGTCGAAGCAGTGAAAAAGAGTTTAGCTTGCCATGATATTCCTTTAGTAGCTTCTGATGTCGGCGGTTTTCACGGCCGAAGGGTGTCCTTTAATGTTTTCACCGGGATTATGGTTGTTAAAAGTTTCAATGGGGAGAAGATATTATGAATGAAAATTCCATGGAAAGTTCAAATAAGCAAGGTTCTATTGATCAGCAAGTTTCTGATTTTGACATTTTGCAGGAAATCGGCAGCATTGGGGCAGGAAATGCCGCAACAGCTCTGTCAGAGATTCTTCAGCAGCCCATAAAAATAGAGCTTCCAAAAATTTACACGCTACCACCGCATCTAATTCAGGATTACTACAATTACCACGATAATCCCGTGACAGCCGTTTACTCACAGTTAAGAGGCGAGTTTGACTGTGACATTTTGCTAATTTTTGATAGGGATGAGGAGAAAAAGATAGCCGCATTAATGAATATGATCCCACCGGAGGAAGTTATGCCTGAAACAGCGGCTTCAACCATAGAAGAACTTGGTAACATGCTCATTGGAGCATTCTGGAGTGCCATTTCTAATTTTATTGGCGTGGAGTTTGTTCCCAGTCCACCCCAGAGGGCCACGGATTCTTTCGACGCCATAATTGATTATTTCCTCATCAAACAGGCACTATTTACCAGTATAAGCCTAGTGTTTGAAACTCGGTTTTTAGGGGCTCAAGGTGCGGGCAATTGCATTTTAATAATATTTCTAAGCAGGGAACTTTACAAGATGCTAATAGAAAAGGCTAAAGAATGGTTGCAAGAATCCAAGGTGTAATGTTTGATGCGAACATTTATTCAATGTTCAGATTCTGAATTAAAAATCTTTTTACCATATTCAGGGCTTAAATGCACAGGAGTGCATATGGCTACATTTATGCGGGCCATTACCTCCATTAAGCCTACTATCGAGTGGCAATTTCAAAAAATATTTGGAGGCATTTGAAATGCCGAAAAATGACGCCTTGCAAATAGTCAACTTCGTAATTGGAGAAGTAAACTATGGCGTTCCAGTGGAGCAAGTACGAGAAGTCAGGGATATGCAGGCAGTAACCCCTGTTCCAGGCGCCCCACCATATGTTGTTGGAGTGACAAACCTTAGGGGGCAGATAATCACCATAGTAGACTTTAGAAAACGTTTAGGTTTACCTTCAAAAAGTGGGGGAGTAAACGAGAAGATAATAATAGTTGAGATGGGCGAATATGCAGTAGGCGTTGTTGTTGATGAAGTTACTGACGTACTGACAATTCCATGGAAGGATATTGAACGCCATATGGAGGTGGCGACAACCATGACTGACTGTGTGATTGGCATAGGAAAGATTGCAGATAAACTTATTGTAATACTGGACTTGGCTAGGCTTATTCTAAAGGGTGTTGAAGAGGCGCCGGTTGTGAACATTGCTTCATCCACTGAAGTTCTTGAGAAAGGTTCCCAAGTTGGCTGATAACTAAAAATCGTCAACTTATTCCGATTCAAATTAAGTGACGCAGATGCCAACACGTGTTTTTGTTGTTGACGATTCTGCCCTTATGCGCAAAATTATCAAGGATCTCATAGAATCCGATCCCGAGTTAAAGGTTGTGGGAACAGCATCTGATGGAATTCATGTTCTAGAAAAACTTGACGTTATAAATCCCGACGTAATAACATTGGATGTTAACATGAAATTAATGGACGGTTTAACAACTCTTAAGTTGATTATGGAGAAACACCCAATTCCAGTTATAATGTTAAGTAACGCAACCAGAAAAGGAGCTGAAGAAACTTTAAAGGCCCTTGAGTACGGCGCCATTGATTACGTTGCAAAGCCTTCAGGTGAAATTTCCCTAGACCTTGAGAAAATAAGGGACGAGTTGATCACGAAAATTAAAGCCGCTGCAAAAGCGAAAATTGTTAAGCATGAAGATATAGCCTCAGTGAGTGTTCCCAACGAAGAGACCTTTAAGGAAAATTTAATAGTAATCGGCGCCTCTACAGGAGGGCCCCCAGCAATAGAAAAAATTCTAAAGAGTCTCCCGGAGAATACTCCCCCTTTACTTATTGTCCAGCATATGCCCCCCGGCTTTACAAGATCCTTCGCTAGGAGGTTAAGCACTCTATGCAGTTTTGAGGTAAAAGAGGCTGAGGAAGGCGATCAAATTACGTCAGGCAAAGCCCTTGTAGCCCCCGGCGGCTATAACACAATTGTTGGAGAAGATAAAACGGTGCACCTCGTGGATTCGCCGCTGGTGCATGGTATTAAGCCATCTGTAGATTATGCTATGAAAACCGCTGCTGAAGTTTTTCGCTCCAAAACTATAGGAGTGCTTTTGACTGGAATGGGAAGAGACGGGGTTTTTGGCATGATGGAGATAAAAAAGTATGGTGGGAAAACGATAGCGCAGGACGAGGCAAGCTGCACAGTTTTCGGCATGCCAAAGGCTGCCATAGAAGCTGGATGTGTAGATGAGGTGCTGCCATTATCCATGATACCCCGTGAAATAATAAGGCTGTGCTTTTCCTGACATGGGGCTGAATGTTGAGGGTACTTAATGATTCCGGATTCATAACCCACTTATATGGACTGAAAATAGTTCAAATTGGAGCGCATCTCTATGGTTGAGGCTTCACAAGAAAATATCTCAAATTTCGAAGCTGAATCCAAACCAGACACCAACGCTCTACTTTCGGAGAATAAACAATTGAGGGAAAGGATAATTTCGCTTTTGAAGACCTTCATCGAGAAGGCTGAGGGCATATCTGCAAAGGCCGACTTGGCTTTACAAGATGCAGCTATTATGGCTGATCTTGCCTATGGAGCCGAAAAGAACGCTGTTAATGTAGCCCAAATCGCAATGAAGGTCGCGGAGACGGCTAATAATGTTGCTAAAAGTGCAGAAAGCGTAAAAGATTTTGCAGAAAAAGTGGCTGCCGACGCAAAGGTTGCCGTGCAATCCGCATTAAAACTTGCTGAAATGGGCAAAAACACTGCGGATCTATCCCAACAGATGTCGCTTGGCATGCAGCAGGTGAGCACAGCGGCGCAAGAAGTCGCCTCAGGAGCGCAGAAACTGGCATCCCTCTCGCAGAATGCCGCCAAAAGCGTTGAAGCCCTTAAAAAGCTTATGAATAGCGTTGAGGCAGTCGCGAAAGAAGCCTCAGTAGTTAGGGATAATGCCCTAAGCAGATTCCATGAAGCAAGCGAGAAAGGCCAAAAAGGCCTCGCAGCGATTGAAGCAATTAAGGATAATATGGTTAAAGTTTACGAAGCCGTCTCCTCGATGATTAATGCTGTTGAGCAAGTGGGGCAGATGGCAAGCATCATTTCAGATATAGCCGGACAAACTAACATGCTTGCCTTGAACGCGGCAATCGAGGCTGCAAGAGCTGGTGACGCTGGGAGAGGCTTTGCTGTAGTAGCTGACGCCGTTAAAGATCTGGCTGGGCAGTCAAAGGCAGCTGCAGTTTCAGCCATGAATTTCGTAAAAAACATTAAAGACTCTTGTGACCAAACAGGCTCCATAACTGGGCAATCTCAGACAGTTGCAACCGAGGGTGCATCGATAGTCCAAGGAGTGCTCAAGGAATATGATGAAGCGGCAAAAATAATGGATGATATGGCTGAAAAAGTAAGCAAACTTGCTAGCGGTGTTGAACAGGGATTAGGTGCTTTGGACGCTGTTGTCGAAGTAATAGAGGAGGTTGCAAGCGTTGCAGAGGAAAGCTCCTCAGCTGCTGAAGAGTCTTCAGCAGCAATCGAAGAGCAGACGGCAGTATCCGAAAAAATTGCGGAAATAGCCCGAGAAGTATCTAGAGCCGCAGAGGATGTAGCTGAGAGAAACCGGCAGGTTATCGCCCGCGTGGAGGAGGTTGCCAAACTGGCGACGATGGTTGTTGAAGCAGCCTCAAGCGTTGAAAAATGTGCTAAGGAAATTTTAGGGGAAGTGGAGAACATAGGGAAAGCCGCTAATACCATTGTAGACCACTCTACAAAACTGGCAGAAGTCTCAGAGCAGATGAAGAATGAAATTCAAGGTTTCATAGATGAGCAGAGGGAATTGCTAAACAATTTCCTCAAGCAACAAAAGATATAACTTAGCCTTATAAGCAATAAAGCAGTTGCACAATTTCTGTGGACGATATTAAATAACGTAATGATGCTGCAACATTTAACTTTCAATATTTTAAATCCATCTTTTAGATTCAGAAGCATAAAATATGATTAAAACGGAATCAGTTTCTGAACAGGTGTCCAGAGTGGAGTTATCAGTTGAAAGGCCTGAAAGAATAGCGAGCCTTTATGATGAGACTGTCGGATTGCATAGGTTTGTAAAAACCCACGGTGAGTCCGCAAGGTCAACTGAGGTTATAGAGCGGGCTCTTCGCGCACTTGGATTATCAAAGAATGAGGCAAAGGTTTACATATATCTGGCAAGGTCTGGAGAGCGTAAAGCAAGCGAGATTTCAGGGGCTTTATCCCTTCATAGAACTGAAACTTACAGGATCCTCAGGGATCTTGAGAAGAGGGGGCTTATATCTTCAGTCTTTGAAAAACCTCTTAAATTTATAGCCATACCCTTCGAAAAAGCTTTAGATGTGCTTATTGAAGCAAAGAAGCTTAAATTGAATCTTCTGGAAAGGAAAAGGGAGAGACTAATCCACGTTTGGTTGTCTCTTCCAAAAATTGAAGTTGATACCGAGAGAAAAGAGGTTTTCCAGATTCTAGAAGGTGAAGAGCAGGTAAGCCTAAAAGCCGATGAAATAGTCAGCCGAGCACAAAGAGAAATACTGATGTTCATGATGGAGGACGACATTGTAAAATTTTATCACTCAGGATTTTTAGATAGACTGAAAATATCCTCTAAAAAGGATGTGGACATCAAATTCATGGCAAAATGTTCTCAAAAGGCACGCTTTTTCTTGGATAAGATCAGGCTTAGGAACATCAAATACTTATATTTGAATGAGGATGTTCTCCCAACCTTTATAATTGTAGATGATGAGCAAACACTGCTTTTCATTAGGAGGAATGATGGGAAGCGGAGAATTGCTGCTTTGTGGACAAACTATGAGGTGTTCTTAAGAGTGTTAAAAGTACTTTTTAATGAGCTTTGGCAGAAGGAAGTTCGGCAGTTAGCCTGCTGCACCTAGGCTAATTTCATGCCGCAAATCCTTAAACAGGTTCCTTGTTTCTGCATCTATTGCCATAAGAATCGCGAAATAAATTATTACTCCTAGAGCTGCTATGCTTAAGGTTATACGCACAACGGTTGGGTTAAAAATAATGCAAATATAATAAAGTATTGTCGCCATAACAGCCGAGGCAAACATGTACTTGGCAATATTTTTCCATGGAATCCTCATCTCCACAGTTCTGCGGGCTATAGTGTAGAGTATAAGGAACATGATGAAGCGAACCGAAGAATTTATGAGGCTAACATAGAGGGCTGCTTCCAAAGGCTGGTTTTGCGCATAATTTGCCAAGACATAAAGGGCTGTTGGAATCGCTATTGCTGAGTGCACATATGAAAGCGAGAAGACTACAAAAAGGCGGCTTCTCGCCAACTTCCTAAGCGAAATTCTTGCCTCTTCATCAACCTTTTCAAATCCATAAACAACAAAACTGAAAACGGTTGAAACCGTGGCCACCAGAGAATCTAAGGCTAGAACCGTGAGGATTGGAGATGCGGCTGTATACTCGCTTTTTAATATTAAGAGTAGCGGCTTAGACATCACTATGGCCCCGGCCGCCATTGGAGTGGCGAACATTAAAACCATCTTTAATGAAGTGCTTATGTCCTGGCTGGCTTTTTCGGCTAGGAGCCTAGGATATAAGGCGAAGGCTAGAAAGGAGGCGTAGGTTATTATACCTGCTATTTGCGCGGCAGCTCCGTAATAGCCTCTGGCAGCCTCCCCACCATACGTGAAAAGCAGTATGAATATGAAGGCTGCTATTTGGTTGCCGATAACATAGTAAATGTTTGCCACTGAGCCCTTAATCCATTCCTTTATATAGCTCCATTGAATCTTCTCTTTAAGCTCCTTAATCAGCAAGCTTGAATAGTATGTGAGTTGGGTTGCCACGCCTATTATTATGCTTGTTAAGGCGCCCAGCAGAGACAATTGGAGCCTTATTATCAGGATATAGCCCAAAGTTATCTTGCACAGTTCGGCGATAAGCAATCCATAGCCAATAACATGTGGAAGCTTCGCTTGTAGGCATGACTCCAGAGCATTTAAAATGTAGACTTCGACGATCTGCGCGGCTGCAAGGACATAGAGGGGCAAATATTCTAAACCTATCCCTAGCGCTGAAGTTAAAGTGGGAACAAATATGCCGTAAAGGAGCGCTGCCGCACTTGCTATGGCGAAGTTAGCTGCCAAAGCCGTTTTTATAGCTCCCTCTTTTGCCCTTGCCGTGAATCTAAGAGCCCAAAAGGGAAAAACCCCAGCTAGAATTGTGAAGTAGGTTGTAAGATCGCTGACATTAAACCAAACGCCATAATCGCGAACGCTAACAGAGCGGGCGAGCATGTACTGAAAGGCAAGGCCCGTGGCGACGCTGAGAATTTTTGAAGCGAAAATGACGAGGCCGGAATATCTGAGCCTGATACTGCTGGCCAAAGTTTGCTCCTTCACCTCTTGAAACGCAAATCTATTTAGTGACATAATATTTTAAATTTGCAGATGACAAGCCACATCTCCGGCATTTTATGACGGAAAAACGCTATTTAACCTCAAGGACTCGTCTTTTAATTTAGCCTCTAACGGTTGTTTTCGGTGCTGTAAAGCCATGAGAAATGCCATGTCCAATGATTTTGAAGCCAAACTTTAATAAAACCAGCCATTAATGAAAGAAAGATAAGGGCCGGTCGTCTAGTTGGTTAGGACGCAGCCCTTACGAGGCTGAGGTCGCCGGTTCAAATCCGGCCCGGCCCACTACTTTCAGAATTTTCAACCAAGCCCTTCTATCTCATAACGCCTAACATGTTTAATTGTTGTTGTGGAAATTCTGCAGCCGCAACAACACAAAAACAAAACAGTAACCTATTCTATAGGCTTCGCCACAGCTGACTTACTTCTTTTGAAACAATGCCATTTCTTTATCCACCCTTATTCGCAGATGGAAAATTTTATAAAAGTTTTTATGAGGCTCTAACGGTTATTGTTTTGGTGGAGCTATGGCTACTGGTCGCTTTTTGCTTTCAGATGAGGATAGAGCTCTCCTTTTAAGAGTTAGCAGCTTACTTGAGGAGCTTTTGGAAACACTTGACGTGCTTGAAGACAAAGAGGCCCTAAAAGCTATCAAAGAAGCTGAAGAAGACGTTAAGGCTGGAAGAGTTAGAGACTACGATGAATTCATTGGGGAGCTAAAAGAAGCTGGAGAAATATAGACTTAAAGTTACCAAACGTTTTGAAAGAGACTTCCGAAAGCTCGAATCTAAAATAAAAATTAGGCTGGATTCTGTCATAAGAAAACTTGCAGAAAACCCAAAAATGGGCAAACCCCTAAAAGGGGAGCTGTCGAGCAAATGGAGCCTCAGAGTCGGCGACTACAGAGTCATCTACGCGATAGATGAAAAGGAAAAAGTAGTCCTACTTTACAGTGTTGGACACAGAAAAAAGATATATCGATAAGTCCTATATTTTATCGCCCCCCTTTTAACATTCAATACATTTTCACCTTATTCCGGCAAAGGGCTCATACCCCATTTAAACGGTTCCTCATAGTCTCAAAACGTAGGAGGGGATATGTCTAAGATAAACTCCAAGAAATTCATAAAAATTCCTTTTCAGGAAGATGGTAAGTTTATGGCATATTTAATTGTTGTTGTGGAAATTCTGCAGCCGCAACAACACAAAAACAAAACAGTAGCCCATTCTATAGGCTTCACCACAGCTTACCTCTTTTGAAACAAGGAACACTTTAACATTCAATTTCTTTAGTGGATATGCTACCGCCTTCACATATTTCTCATAACTTGGAGTCAAGGCTAATGCAAAATCCTTTGATCATCAGATTGTCAATTTTATTTCATGGTAGCAAGCAATTGCGATTTCTTGGGGTATAGCGTTAGTATGGATATTACAGGTACAATGAAGCCGATGGCAGCTGTGGATTGAATTGTTAATCCCCATATGTCAAAGGCTATGGTTGCAATGCTAACTAATAGTATGCTCCAAAATCCCCATTTTCTCCTCGTCAAGAGACCAAAAACAGCAATGAGCCCAAAAACTCCCAAGAACAGAAACATTATAAAGAGCATTGCAGACGTTGCATATGAAACAGGATTGTCCAAAAATTTCCCCATCCCTACAGGTCCACCGAGCGCAGCGAAAGAAAGCCTGCCTATGGATTGAACAATCCATGATAAACCGACAAAAACAACAACTTTTCCCGAGCTTTTCACTTTTTCATGCGCCATTTTATAATTCGCCCTTTTATAAATTGGTTGCTATCTTTTCCCTTCTATTAAAGAGCCATTTATTCCTTAAACTTTTATAATACAACCTAAATCATCTATTCATCCTAATTTTCAATTCAAGTATTAACATTTGCGGTTTCTTTTAGAATTTATAACATTTTGCGTAAAGTATTATGCCTACTGCTAAGATTGCTATGCATGATGTGGAAATAGCTGCTAAATCTAATAGTATGGCTGGGCTGGTTATGGCGGCTTCTCTTAAGAGGAGCGACGTTAAAGCATCGGTAACATAGTAGCTGGGAACAAATTTGCCTGCCACCTGAACCGTTGATGAAAGGGAGACTCCGACAAAGGTTCCCAGAAACAGTTGTGGAAGAATGAAGAGGAAGGATAATCCTGTGGCTGCGCCGGAGGTTTTAGCGACGGTAGCTGTGATCAAGCCGAAGCCCACATTGGACAAAGAAAAGATTAAGACGATGATGAAGGCTAGCGCATACGCAGCAAAGTTTACGTTTGGTTTGAACCCCATGAGATAAGCTGCAAAGAAGATGAGGATTGCTTGAATCAGGGCTATAAGCATGTATGATAAAACTTGGCTTGTCATGAACTCCGTTGAAGTTATGGGGGTTGTCCTTATTCTTTTTATCATGCCATTTTCTCGATCTTGAGTGAAAGACTGGGCTACCATCATTATGAGGAAAATTGAGGCAAAGGTGAACATGCCAGGCGCCATAAACTCAAAAGCGGAGGCATGTTTCGTTTCAATTAAGGAAGCAATTTTCAGGATTATTGGAGTTGAAGTTTGCTGATGGTTTTGGCTTGTAAACGCTGTTAGAACTTGCTGGATTATTGGGGGTATAGCCTGCGTTGCGACGATAGAGCCCTTGTCCAAATAAAGCCTAATAGTTGCGTTAACCCATCTGCTCGGGTCTTCCGGCGATGCACGATAAGAGGTCAGGCTTTGGCTGAAAGTGCTTGGGATAACCATAACTGCCTGAATTTTTCCCTGCGATAAGTCGCTTTGGGCTGTCTGATTGTCAGAATAAACTTGAATGCTCAATATTTTTGTGGCAGATAATGCGTCAATAAAAGCTTGCGTAGAGTTCGCCAAGTTCAACTGATCCATGTTGAATACGCCGATGACGTAGACGGGTTGCGAGTCACCTAAACCGCCAAAGGAAGCGCCGAAAGCCAAAACAAACACTAGGGGGAAGAGAAATATCATAAACAGCACCGCTGGTTCCCGGAAAGTCTTCTTTAACTCTTTCTTGGTTAAAGCCAAAACCCGTTGAAACTTCAATTTAGATTTCCCCCCTTATGCTCCTACCTGTGAATTTAATGAAGACCTCTTCTAGATTCCTAACTTTGTTTTTTGAGATCAGTTCCCTTGGCGAGTCTAGGGCTATAAGCTTTCCATGGTCAATTATGCCTACGCGGTTGCATAGAGCTTCGGCTTCCTCCATATAATGCGTAGTTAAAAAGATGGTCTTGTTTTCCCTTTTTAATTCTGTCATAAAATCCCAGACGGCGCGGCGCGACTGAGGATCCATTCCAACCGTAGGCTCATCTAAGAATATGATTTGAGGGTCATGAATTAGCGCCATTATAAGGCTTAGTCTACGCTTCATGCCACCGCTGTATTTTTCCACTTTCCTTTTTGCATCCTGATTTAGCCCCATTTTTTCAAGGAGCATATCTCTCCTCTGTCTCAACGTGCTTCTGTCAAGGGCATATAAATTCCCGAAAAGCTCCAAATTCTCCACACCTGTCAAATATGGATAAACTGCAGTTTCCTGAGGGCAGACGCCTATCAACTCTTTAATCCTCGCGCTTTCTTTTTGCACATCGAACCCGCCTACAATTACATGGCCGCTTGTAGGCTTTAGAAGCCCACAGAGAATGTTTACAATCGTAGTTTTGCCCGCACCGTTAGGGCCAAGTAGCCCAAAAAGCTCCCCCTCAGCGACTTTAAGGCTGACACCGTTTACCGCAATAACATCTTCAAATTTTTTAACAACATTTTCCATCAAAATTGGCGATAAACCCATTACCCCAGCGACCTTTTACATGTTGATAAAATTAAAACAATTAATACAATGCCTTAGTATTATATAAGTCTTAAAAAGCACTTTAATTTTTAGCCTATGATTACATCATTGTTAAGGCTCTCTTTTATAAAGGGTGCAGATACACGCTATGTTTCTTTGGAGATATATGCCCCTAAAGACCTCACCATAACATTAGATAAGGAAAAAGAGAATTCTTATCACTGGGAGGACAGCGATGAAAACAGCGCTGAAATGGAATAAAAATGGGGTGGTTGATGATGTTAGGGATATGCGAATGTTCCTTCGATGGATATTCCGAAAAATCTCATGTATAATTCAGCCATCACTTGTGCAGGGTCTACGTCCTCAAATAGTTCTGGGTGAACCCATTTTGCGAAGTATAGGTAGCCTACGACGCTGCAGATCCCGTTTCTTAATTTCCAGTCGCATATGTAAACCCTGCCCATTTTTATTGCGTCTGTGTTTTGCAGTTCGGGGCGGCTCATTATTTCTTCCCGCATCTCCTTAAATTCGTTTAAGTCATGTGCCGGACTGCTGATCATTCGAATAATCACTTGGGGATTCTGTTCCACCACGAACTCAGGGCTCATGACAGGCGCGTACACGGTCATGTTTTCGGCGATGTTTATCCCGCCAGCATGATATATGGCTGGTGAGATGAACGTGTAGTAGGGCATGTACCATTCCCACATAACCTTCGGCCTCTTGTCGTCAGGCAAATTGGCTATGCGCTGCTTGACAAGATTGTTATAATATTGGGCGAATTGAATGTACTCCTCCGCTCTTCTTTCGCCACCTACGATAATGGCCATTTTCCACAATAAATCGCAAGTGAAATCGACAACGGTGGTGTTGGATCTAGGCGTAGGCTTCGGATCCGTAGGATCAGATATAAATATGGGTATACCCGCCTCTTCAAGTTGTTGCATGGCTTCAGTATTATATGCAAGCATGGAATCGGCGAATATTATGTCAGGCTTTAATTCTAAGATGACCTCAACATTCGGCTGGTAAGAGTTCTCGCCCGCTACAGGCACTTTCATTATTGATGGCGGCATGGTTGATGTGGTGTCCCTTCCCACTATTCTGCTCTCAGCTCCAAGGGCACATAACATTTCAGTTAAACCATCATTTAGGCTTACGATGCGTTGAACAGGGACGGTCAAGGTTATGTTTCTTCCAGCATTATCCACAATCGTAATCGTCCTAAATGTCTCCATACCCTCCGGCGTCGGCAAGTGTATTGAGGGCAAGTAAGGCGTGGATGTTGGACCCTGCACCGCTTGACCTCCAGTTTGGCTTTGACTTTCGTTCCCATGGCTCCCGCTGGTAGATGGGCTACCTGTGGGCTGCGGTGTAACGCTTGGTGTACTACCCTCCGATGAACCTGTTTGTGTTTCATGAGGGCCTTGCATGTGAAGCTGATATACGGCTAAGGAGGCGACAGCCAAAGTTAGAATGATCGCTGCAGTCAATGCCGTCTTGTTCATAATGCTTCCCTATGGATGGTTAATCCATCAATATTAATAAAATTTATGAAAGTTTAGTTTAATTTAATTTTAATATCCCAATTCCATAAAAATTCTGAAAAAGGGACGTAGCGAATGCTTGCGTTTTTAAGCCAAAATTTAGAATGACTATTTTATTGCCAATATTTCAGTGTTGTATTGTTTAAGAATTCTATGATTTTTCGCGGGTTAAAAACCGTAAGCGCCGCCATGCTTAGATGCTTCCCAATTTTTGGTATCAAGCCTGCGGCGTCTGTTCCAAACTTACATACTATCGCATATTCAAGCAGGCCAAGGGCCTCTATGCCCACTATGTCGTTTTGGCAACCCGCATTCTTCAATGCCTTCTGTATTTGGCTCTCAGACGCGCCCAGCACAATTACTCTATCCAGAAGCGCCTTCGTCCAAAACCTAAACATCCTAAGTTGTCTCTCAGCAAGCATAGCCCCAGCCTGGGATTCGCCTACACTTATTATTTTAATTGTTAACGGCATATTTTCACATAACCCATAAAGATCCCTAATCTTCTCCATAGCCACTTTTCTCCCATCGACGAGCTGGGCCTGCAGCTGCTGTACGAGTATCACTGTTTCCAAATCCTCGGGGGAAATCACTCCAGGATTTAGAATTAACCCGTTTCTATCCAGCTTAGTCACATAGGCTTTTATAGTTAGAAACCTGTCCAGCTTATCAGCACATAGGCCTATATCCCTTTCCAGCAAACCCAAAGCAGCCCTTTCATCCTCTCCGGAAAAACTTATTCGAAGCCAACCGCGCTTCGTGGTTTCCAGTTCCTGTATTTCAACATTTAACCCCCTAAGGAGGTTTATTAACATGTTTTTAACAATTTCAAGTTGTTCGCTGTAATAGACCTTTGAAAGAAGCGTAGCCGTCAGCATTGAGGATCTCCAATAAGATTTACCATCTCCTCATGAAGCCTTCTAACCCTCTCCACGGCTGGCGGCGGCAACTCTCTTGAAAACTTTTCTATAGTTTCCTCTATAGTAACCCTTTTTGATCCCTCAATAAGCTTGTCAGCATATGCCACAATCTTCTCCTCTATGGTTTGGGGGATGTAGACGTCCTTCGGCCAGCCAAGCCTTTCAGCCTCATCAGCGGATATCCCCCCACCCACATGTCTCTTTATTATGGAAATTATGGGTTCAGGCAGCCCCAATTTTCTGGCTATTTCTGCCCCTATTATAGCATGGTGGACTCCATGGGTTTTGGAGCGTCCAACATCATGGAGAAGGGCGCCTACCTCAACAAGCCTAACATCCACATTTAAGCCCCTTCTCCTGCAGGCTTCAGCAATTTCAACAGCAAGCTTGCTCACAGCTTCGCAATGTTTTATTACATTTTCCTCGCATCCAGCTATGCGTAAAAGATGCAGCGCCTCCTCCTTGGTGGGAAGCCTCTCACTCACCTAACTCCTTCCTCAACTGCTCTATTTTCCTAGTCAAGACTCTGATGATTTTTTCATTATTGTAATGCGTTAATGGCTTACCACAAGTTGGGCATTGAAAAACAAGCTCAACTGCTTCTTCGAATGGCACCCTCTGGCATGTAGGGGTATTACAGTAATAGAAGTCATGGTTCTTCTCATAATCAAGGCGAATGCTCAATTTTTCAAGAACCCTTCTCTTTTGGCTGAGAATGAAGCCCTCAAGCTGGTCAGGCTGAAGTTTCCAGTGGAATATGAACCATCCGGTTTTTGGATCCCTGGTCCTTCGTAAACTAACCAGCGAGTGATCATAAAGCTTATACAAAATCTTGCGCACATTATTCAGCCTTATCCCAGTTTTGTTGGCTATCTCGTCGTCGGTTATCTCATCACAATTCTTTAGAATCTCAATTAGTTTAACAGCTTCTTCCTCGCCAATAGACTCGGCGATTTTCATCAGTATGTCATTATCTGATAACATGCTGCCCCTTTTCTCGCAATGCTTTTTGCTAAAATAATTAATGTTGGTTTGACTTAAAATTCTTTTTTTTATCAGATACGTGAACTTTATGCTTTTCTGACGACTTTCTTGCCCCTTGCCTGTGGTATAATCATAAGCTTAGCGTCCTCAAAATTTTTAGCCAACCCTTTTCCATCAAAAAACCTGTCGAGGAAAACAGCTAAGCTTGCACATTCGGAGTGGGGCTGATTGCCTATGGCCACGTTAAAGTCTGAAACGCTTTCCGAAAAAAATTTTCCAGGGACTTTTTGGCTTCCAACAATAACCAGCACATCCTTGCCTGAAGCTTTTATCCTATGCAGTACATCGCTTGTCTGGATGTTTTCTCCATAAGCTGTGAGATGAACAACAATTCCGCCCTTCGTCCTCCAATCCTTAACAACCCTCTGCCATGGGACACCCATTTCAAACGTGAACGGTCCTCCCCAAGTTTTAATAACCTTCTCTACGCTGGCTTTAACCCTCTCATCGCTTACATCTGATAGTATGAAGCCTGAGGCCCCAAGCGCCCGGGCGGTTAAAGCCACATGGGTTGTTAGGCGTATATCCCTTGCTGGTCTATGTCCCCATCTCAGTACTACAACCCTTGGGAAAGGGTCATAATTTTTGTCTGAAGTCTTCAATTTTACCACCTAAATCTTCAATGTGGCTTTTCAGCTTTTCAGCAAACCAGGGTACAGCCTCAAATGTTATGTGGGCAGCATCTCCATTGTAGCCCATACGTTGGATGTCCACGCGCTCATGCAGCCAAGAAATAAAGGACATAGCCTCATTTGTCAACGGAATCGAGCATGAGACTTGAATGTAGTCCTTAAGCATGTTCTTTATCTCTTCCTTCAGTTTTTCAATGTTAATTCTATAAAGCGCTGAAATATACACGGGTCTAGGAGCTTTATCCTTAATTTTCTCCCTCTTTTCCTCCAGCTCCTTTTCGGATATAAGGTCTATTTTGTTCAAAGCTGTAATTATGGGCACTCCGGATGCTCCTATATTGTCAATTGTCTCCAAACATACTGAAAGTTTCCTCTCTATGGTGGCTAAAGGTTCACTTATATCAACAACAAGCAATATGGTGTCAGAGTAAATGGTCTCTTCTAATGTTGAGCGGAAGGCCTCTATCAAGGTGATGGGCAAGCGGTCTATGAAACCCACAGTGTCCGTTAATAGAAACTTTCTGCCCGAAAACCTTACAAGCCTTGTTGTTGTGGACAACGTCGTGAAAAGCATATCATCAACTGGAACCTCCTCGTCGGTAAGGGCACTGAAAAGCGAGCTTTTTCCTGCATTTGTGTATCCAGCCAGAGAAATCGATGGGAAGCCGAGCTCCATTCTCCTTTCACGGTGCAAAAGACGTTTACGCCGAATTTTCTTAAGCTTTTCAGTTATGGTTCCTATCTGTCTTTTAACAGTTTCATAATAAACATCAACTTCGTAGGCGCCGAGGCCCATAAACCCTGGCTGTTCACCCATTTTCGCCAGCCTAACTTTTTCCTTGGCATGAGTCAGCTCATATTTGAGTTTAGCCAGTTGGATCTGCAGTTTGGCTTCTGTCGTTGAGGCCCTTCTCGCGAATATTTCTAGAATTAATTGGAACCGATCTATGGCCTCTACGCCGGTAATTTTGGCTATATTGTACGCTTGAACAGGCTTTAGAGGATTGTCAAAGATTATTTTCTGGGCGCCCGTTTTTTTGACGAGTTCCGCGAGTTCCATGATTTTACCATAGCCTATTTGATAGCGTGAATCCGGAGCTCTATTTTGCTCTATTTTACCTACAACCGTATAACCAGCTGATTCGGCAAGGCTTTTCAACTCATCTATAGCTGATGTTTCTGAAGGTTTCCTTCGCTGAACAATAATAGCCTTCGTTAAGCTTTCTCCTCCGTTTCTCCCTTGTCTAATTGAATGAGATCTCCCAGTGTTAGACCGCGGCTAGGCGACTTAGAGGCGTTTGACGCATCAATTCTGCCTTTTTCTTCCAATTTTGGTGCAAGGAGTTTAATTCTAAGCGCATGCTCTAGTTTGGCTACCAACTTGTTATCTGGAACCATTTTGCCAGCTTCAACCTTCTTTAGAACAGAAACCTTCTCATTTATCCTCTTGCCCAATTCCTCATACGTGAGCCCCATCTCCTCCCTGGCATGTCTTATCTTGGCTGAGAAATCATGTACAAGTTCTAGGTTGTCCTCAAGATTTGCTGGATACTTCTTAACAGCGCCGATTTTATGGGTTTTAGTTGCTTTAGCACTTTTAATGCCGAGTTCCTGAGAGATCATGGACTGCTTAGGCTCATCCAAAGCTATAGTGCCATATCTGGAGCATTCGCTGCATACAGTCAGTCTTGCCCCTTCAATTATGGCTTTAACGGGTTTTCCGTGGATTTTCCTGCCGCAAACTTCACAGCGCAATTTAAAACACTCCTTAAATCTTTAATGTTCTAGTTAGGTTTATAGTTGTCGAAAGCATACTTTGAAGTGTTTGTTCCATGTTAAGCCCGCTAACGAAAATCAGGCAAATAGCCGATTACCAGTTCGGCAGGGGTGTTGGAGAAGGCTTGTTTCCGGAAAATGTTGAAATAGTCTACTCGAAAAATACCCGCAGAATACGTTATGTTTACTTGGACGGAAAAAGACTTGCCACTCTCCGCCCTACAGACGGACTTTTCTCTTTGAGCATTGATGGTGCAAAAAGGATTGTTGAGAAGTCCCTTCCAGTCAAGTGTCTTGTAACAGTTAAAAATGATGTTTCAAAATTTGTCGCCGAGGGCAATGACGTATTTGCAGTTAATGTTGTAAAAGCCGACGACGAGATTCGACCAAAAGACGAGGTAATAGTGGTTAATGAGAAAGGCGAGGTTCTGGCCGTGGGGCGTGCAGTTCTTTCAGGCCAGGAGATGACGGCCTTTAGGTGTGGGGTTGCAGTTAAAGTTAGGCGGGGTGTGGAGGAGTTAAGTTAAGGTATGGGAATTTTTAAGTTATACTTGGAGGATAGGGTTGTTGATGCGCAGGAAAATAAGCCCCCGTGAAGCAAGGCGCATAATGCAACGTATGGGCTTAAGCATGGATGCAATCGGGGATGTAGAGCAGGTCATAATAAAAACAAGCAGTAAAGAGATTATAATTGAAGAACCTGAAGTCGCGGTGGTGGATTTTCAGGGACAAAAATTGTTTCAAATCAGCGGGGGAAAAATAACTGAAAAAGTTGTGGAGCGCAAGTTGGCGATACCTGAAGAGGATGTTAGACTTGTTGCGGATCAGACGGGCAAAAGCCTTGAAGAGGCCAGAAAGGCCCTAGAGGAATGTGAGGGGGATCTAGCGAAGGCAATCCTGCTCTTGCAATCCAAATTGTAAACCCTTATGAGGCTTGAAGGTGTTTGACCTTAGCATAATAGGTCATTTTTCAATAGACTCCATTATTTTGCCAAAAAGGCAGAAACCCTACACCATCCTAAGTGGTTCCGTGGTTTACGCCTCCCTTACTGCTAAAAGTTTAGACGCAAAAGTGTCTGTAATCTCGAAGGTTGGAGAGGATTTTCCTAAAGCCTACCTATGGTGGCTTGATCAGGAGGGTATAGACCTCTCCGGAGTGACGATATACAGCGGAGCTAAAACAACAAGGTTCGAGCTTAAATATGCAGAGAACCTAACAGACCGCACGCTGAAGCTTATCAGCATGGGTGCACCAATAACTAAGGAGGATCTGCCGAAATCTTTACAGGCAAGGGTTATATACTTGACGCCAATCGCCCATGAAATCTCCTATGGAACCGCTGAGAAGGCAAGAGAATGCGCTGAGGTTTTATCTCTAGACCCTCAAGGTTTAATCCGCTGTTTTGACGAGAATGGAACAGTTACCTACGATTCTACAATGGATAAAAGGATTCTTGAGCTTGTTGACATTTACAAGTCTTCATTTGGGGAGATTTTAGCCATTACCGGCATGTCAGAATTGAAATCCGCCATAAGGACCATCCATAATTTCGGAGTTAAAACGGTTATAGTGACTCTAGGAGCCCAAGGGTCCGTACTATCTATTGAAGGAACAATCTACGAAATTCCAGCATACAAGTCTGAAAAAGTTGTTGATCCCACGGGTGCAGGCGATGCTTTCATGGGCGGTTTTCTAGCAGAATATCTTCAAGGCAAGGATATTTTCTGGTGTGCTTGCGTTGGATCCGCTGTCGCATCAAAAACAGTTGAAGCCTTAGGCCCCATATTCTCATGTGACAAAGCTGAGATTTATCAAAGGGCACGCACCCTTTATGAAGAAGGAAGTAAATAATGACTCTCGCAACGTAAGAATTATTCAGGAGGACTAGGTTGGGGCGAGTTTCAAAAGGCGAAAAGTGCAGTGTTGTCGGATGTGGCGGAGAGGCCAAACGCTCCCTTTCGGCTGAAAAGGTGAAAGGGGCAGGCCTGACCGTTGAAACTGAAAGACGTGCTTATTTATGTGAAGTTCACTATAAAGAGTATAAAAAGAGAACTAAGAAGGATAGAAAAATTGAGAAATGGCGCTATAAAGGCGTGTAGCAAATAGGTGAGAAAGTAAAATGCGCATTTTACAGCTGCACTCCAATTTCATTGAGTATACGCCCATTCAGAAAGAAATTGAAATGGCGGAAGATGCTGAAAAAGAAACCAAGCGTCTAGAAAATATCGTGGTGCTGTTCACCGCCGTTGAGGAAGGTGATAACGAGGAAACCGCAAGAAGAGCCATTGGTGAGGTTAAAGCCTCCTTGGAGAAATTAGGAGCAAATCGCATTTTAATATATCCGTACGCCCACCTCAGCAACAATCTTGCAAAACCCTCTGATGCACTTAAGGTTATTAAAGCTATGGAAGCATACGCTAAGGAAAATGGACTAGAGGCTATTCGAGCACCATTCGGATGGAATAAACAGTTCACAATATCCATAAAAGGACACCCGCTGGCTGAGCAGTCTCGTTCAATATCGCCAGTGCAAGTTAAGACAGGAGAAGAGGAGTCCGAGGGGATTTCAGAAGCAATTAAGGCTGAAGAAAAGTTAGAGTCCTTCTGGTATATTCTCCAACCCGACGGAAAAATGATTCCCGTTGAAGAATTTGATTTTCGGGGACATGAGAATCTTGAAAAGTTTGCCAGATACGAGATTTCCAAGGTCAGGGCAAGCCAACAGATACCGCCCCATGTGCCTTTAATGAAGAGGCTTGAAATAGCAGATTATGAGGCTGGAAGCGATCCGGGAAACATCCGGTGGTACCCAAAGGGGCGTCTAATCAAGTCCTTAATTGAGCGATATGTTACAGCTAAAACAATGGAGTATGGCGCCATGGAGGTTGAAACTCCGGTTATGTACGATTTTCACCATCCAAGCCTAGCGGATTACCTAAACCGTTTTCCGGCAAGACAATATGTCATAAGGACTGAAGATAAGGAGCTGTTTCTGAGGTTTGCCGCTTGTTTCGGCCAGTTTCTCATGGTTCATGACGCCCAGCTTTCGTATAGACATATGCCCTTAAAGGTTTATGAGTTAACCCGCTATAGCTTTAGAAGGGAAAAAAGCGGTGAAGTTGTAGGTCTTAAGCGTTTACGGGCATTTACAATGCCAGACTGCCACGCCTTCTGCGTTGATCTCGAACAGGCCAAAGAGGAGTTTATAAAAAGGCTGAAGCTTTGCATGGAAGTCTTGGAGAGTATAGGCCTCTCAAGGGATGACTACGAAATGGCGATTCGTTTCACAAGGGACTTTTACGAGGAAAATAAGCCTTTCATAATCAGCTTAGTTAAAATGTTTGGCAAGCCGGTTCTGGTTGAAATGTGGAAAGAAGCTTTCTTCTATTTCAGGCTTAAGTGGGAATTCAACTTTATAGACAATCAGGACAAGGCTGCAGCCCTTTCAACAGATCAGATAGACGTTGAAAACGCAAGAAGGTATGATATAACCTACGTGGATGAGAACGGTGAAAAGCGTTATCCTCTTATTTTGCACTGTTCTCCCAGCGGGGCTGTGGAAAGGTGTATTTACGCCCTCCTGGAAAAGGCTTACAGAGAGCAGCAGATGGGAAAACCGCCCATGTTTCCAGTATGGCTTTCCCCGACCCAGGTGCGGATAATTCCCATGTCCAACAGCTATCTTGACTATTCCGAGAAAATGGCTGAAATCATTGAAAAAAATCAGATACGCGTTGACATAGATGATAGGCCATTAACCTTGCCAAAAAGGATAAGAGAAGCCGAAATGGAGTGGATCCCATACATAATTGTCATAGGACAGAAAGAAATGGAATCAGAGGTTCTGCCAGTAAGATATAGGAAAGCCAGGGAGATCCAAAAAATGAAACTTGAGGAGCTAATAAACAAAATTAAAAAGGAAACAGATGGAAAACCATTCCTCCCCTTACCCCTACCTAGGTACGTTTCCAAGAGGCCCCAATTTAGCGGTTGATTTTAAAAGCAAAACAAATATCAATTAAAATCTATCTTCTAGTTCTGCATGGAAGGTGGTTACATGGAACAGGAACCCCTTGTCTATATAGATGGCGAATACTATCCAAAATTTCAAGCCAAAATATCCGTTTTCGATCATGGCCTTTTATATGGCGACGGTGTCTTTGAAGGAATCCGAGCCTACAAAGGCGTCGTCTTCAAGCTGAGAGAACACATTGACAGGCTCTATAATTCAGCTAAAGTCCTAATGTTAAATATTCCCCTAACTAAAGAGGAGATGATAAACACTGTTTTGGAAACGCTTCGGAAGAACAAGCTTCAAGACGCTTATATACGGCTCATAGTAACCAGAGGCGTCGGAGACCTAGGCCTCGATCCTAGAAAATGTCAAAAACCCACAGTAATTATAATTGCCGATCACATAAAACTATATCCAAAAGAGGCGAAGGAAAAAGGGATAAAAGTTCTCATAGTCTGGGTTAGAAGAAACCCAGTGGACACAACGCCCCATCAAGTTAAATCTTTGAACTATCTGAATAGCGTGCTTGGGAAAATTGAGGCAAACATCGCAGGCTTTGATGAGGCTATTTGCCTAGACAAGAACGGCTATGTCAGTGAGGGGGTCGGCGAGAACCTATTCATAGTTAAGGATGGAAAGCTTATAACGCCGCCCACCTATGCAGGTCTCCTCGTAGGCATAACTCGAGAAGTTACGATAAAATTGGCTGAAAGACTAGGATATACGGTTATTGAGAGAAACATAACGCCCACTGATCTTTTCACAGCTGATGAAGCCTTCCTCACGGGCACAGCTGCGGAGATAACTCCAATAGCTGAAGTCAATGGAAGAATCATTGGAAGGGGCGAGCTAGGCCCCATAACCCGCCACTTAATGACCGAATTTGAAAAGCTGCTGGGTGACCCCCAAGAGGGAGTTCCCATATACCCTTAATCCACAAATCAAACAACTTTGCAATGCAGGTTAAACATCTTATTTTTTCTTCTTTAGCCAAAAACATTTAATTTAGCTTTTTCTGATCAGAAACAGGGGTTAGTTTTGGAAACTCTTTTGTTGACGGATGAAGAGGTGAATAGTCTCCTTTCTATGGGCGAGGTTATAAATGCTGTTGAGCGAGCTTTTATGGAGAAAAGCCTTGGGAGAGCACAAATGCCAAGCAAAGTTTACCTCTTCTATCATAAATACTCAGGCGATTTGAGGGTTATGCCCTCATACCTTGAAAAGGACGACATATCAGCAGTAAAAATAGTGAACTCACATTCCGAAAATAGAATGAAATATAATTTGCCCACGGTTATGGCTGTGGTTGTTCTAGTAGATCCCCGGAACGGTTTTCCTTTGGCTATAATGGGCGGTAAGGCGATCACCGACATTAGGACTGGCGCGGCTGGGGGGATTGCTGCAAAATACCTTGCGAGAAAAGACTCAAAGATAGTGGGATTAATAGGCGCAGGGGCTCAAGCTCGAACCCAGATGGCGGCACTTCTTTACGTTTATGGAAAATTAGAAGAAGTCAGAGTCTGGAGTCCTGGCGCAACAAAAGAGGAGTTTGCTTCTGAGATGCAGCTTAAATACGGCGATTTATGCAGGATTGTTCCCGTGGATACCGTGGAAGAGGCTGTTGAGAACGCTGACATAGTGGTTACGACAACTCCTTCTAGAAAACCATTGGTTATGGATGATATGGTTTCGCCTGGCATGCACTTCAACTGCATCGGCGCAGATGCCCCGGGGAAAGAGGAACTTGACCCCGCTATACTGAAAAGGGCTAAAATTGTTGTTGATGATTGGGAACAGGCAATCCATAGCGGAGAGATAAACGTCCCAATTAGTCAGGGAATAATCTTGAGAGAAAACATTCTGGGAGAAATAGGCGAAGTAATTGCAGGCCTAAAACCCGGAAGGAAAAGCGATGAGGAAATAACAATTTTCACATCAACGGGCTTAGCGGTTCAAGACGCAGTTACTGCTCAAATTGCATATGAGAAGGCCCTGAAAAAGAAAGTGGGCAGATTCATAAAAATTGTGTAATTATAATTACTTCGAAATTATGATTAATTTCATAATACACCGCTTATGCTTACGGCAAACAGGCAGAGCCTTTATCATAAAGTTTATTGGCTGGTACTAGAAACTGTGGAGCGTTTAAGGTGAATAATTAATGGAGGACGTTATCGCCATAATCGGAACTGGCATAATTGGTGGTGCTATCGCAAAGGGACTTATTAAAAGCGGATATAAGGGAAAGATCATAGCCACTCGAAGAAATCTGGAAAAGCTGAAGGAATTGCATGCGCTAGGAGTTTCCATTACAAGCGATAATAAAAAAGCAGCTGAGGAGGCGGACATAGTTCTCATTTGTGTAAAACCTAACGATGTTCTACATGTACTTGAGGAAATAAAAAATGCCGTTGCAGGTAAACTTGTCATCTCAACAGCCGCTACAATCCCTCTGAAACACTATAAAAGGGTTGTTCCTGAAGCCCGGTTTGTAAGGACCATGCCCAATATTGCAATTTTAGTGCAGGAATCATTCACAGCATACGCTTGTGACAAAGATGTCACACCCGAGGATAAAGATAAGGTGAAGTCATTATTTGGCATTCTGGGCGTATGCATGGAAGTGGAAGAGAAGCACATGGATGCTGTTACAGCTTTGAGTGGAAGCGGTCCAGGCTACATCTCCATAATAATTGAGGCCCTCATGTACGCTGGCTTGAAGGTGGGCCTTCCAAGGGACTTAGCCCTACACAGCGCAGCGCAGACAGTGCTTGGAACTGGAAAACTGGCCTTAGAGCTGCGCGGTCATGTTTCCGCCATAAAGGATATGGTTACAACTCCTGGGGGAACAACCATAGAAGCCATATATGAACTTGAAGGAAGCCAAATAAGACAAGCGCTTATGCGGGCTGTTGAAAAGGCAACTGAGAAATGCCAAAAAATCCGGGAAAACTTGGGTTTAACCTAAGCTTACAAAAGTTATATTAGGAAATATGATCGAGTTTAACCATCAAGGTGAATACAATGCATGGTTGGAATGGAAAACTGTTGAGGGTTAACCTAACTAAGCAAAAGGCATCTACACAAAAATATGATGCCACATTAGCTCTAAATTATCTTGGAGGCAGGGGTTTTGCCGCTAAAATCTTATGGGATGAAATCAAACCTGGAATAGACCCGCTTTCACCCGAGAACAAAATTATATTCGCTGTTGGACCGCTGACAGGTTTCCCCATACCAAGCAGTGGAAAACTTGTTGTTGCAGCAAAAAGCCCTCTAACTGGCGGATATGGTGATGGAAGTATTGGCTCTTATGTGGCTGTTCAAATTAGGAGAGCTGGCTATGATGCCATAATAGTTGAGGGCAAATCGGAATCACCCACTGTCATATTAGTTCAAGGTGATTCAGTTCAATTCCTTGATGCAACCGAGCTTTGGGGCATGGGATCATTCGAGGCTGAAGAAAAGCTGAAGGCCATTTACGGACCCGCAGCAGGGATTATCACAATAGGCCCTGCAGGGGAAAATCTTGTAAAATTTGCGAATGTTGTGTCTCAAGGTGGTAGAGCTGGAGGTAGGCCTGGGATAGGCGCTGTTATGGGCTCTAAGAAGCTAAAGGCCATTGTAGTTATAGGTTTAGGCGAGTTGCCAGCCGCTGACCTGAAAGGGCTCAAAGATCTTGGCGCTGAAGCCTATAGGGAAATTTTGACAAAGCCCAACTATGCCTTCTGGAAACGTCAAGGTACCATGTCAACGCTTGAATGGAGCCAAGAAAACAGCGTGCTGCCCACATACAACTATAAAGAAGGCGTTTTCGAGGAAGCAAATTCAATAGGAGGTTTTGCGATGGAGAAAATAAAGGTCTCTCAAAGGGGTTGTCCTAACTGTAACATGACCTGCGGCAATGTTGTCAGCGATGTCCATGGGGAAGAGTCGGAGCTTGATTATGAGAATGTTGCAATGCTTGGTGCAAACATAGGATTGGGCGATCTGAAAAAAGTTGCTACTATAAACAGGCTTGCCGATGACCTTGGCATAGACACCATTTCACTGGGAAACGTTATCGGCTTCGCTATGGAGGCTTCTGAGAAGACCCTCATTAAAGAGAAAATCTCATGGGGTGATTATGAGACTGTAAAAGCTCTGACTAAGGACATAGCCTATAGGCAGGGATTAGGCGCCACGCTCGCGGAGGGTGTTCGTTTCGCATCAGAAAAATTTGGCGGTGATTCAAAACTCTGGGCTATGCACGTTAAGGGGCTGGAAATATCAGCCTATGATTGTCATGCAGCGCCGGCCATGGCGCTTTCTTATGCTACATGCCCCCTCGGAGCCCATCATAAAGATGCTTGGGTAATATCCTGGGAAGTCAAGGTTGGCAGAGAAAGCTACGGTGAAGAAAAAGTTGACAAGGTAATTGAGCTTCAACGTATCCGCGGAGGATTCTTTGAATGTGCCACAGTCTGCAGGTTGCCCTGGGTTGAGGTTGGCTTTGAGCTTGACTGGTATCCAAAATTCCTAAAGGCAGCCACAGGCGTTGAAATGTCATGGAATGATCTTTATACCATATCTGATAGGGTGTATACGCTAATCCGTGCTTTCTGGGTTAGGGAGTTTGGAAAAGCCTGGAGCAGATTTACGGATGAGCCGCCAGCAAGATGGTTCAGAGAACCATTAACCAAAGGGGCATTTAAAGGTGCAAAGCTTGACAAAGAAAAGTATGATGCCATGCTGCAAATGTATTACCGAAAGAGAGGTTGGGATGAGAGGGGAATTCCAACGAGGACAACACTCAACAAGCTAGGCTTGAATGATGTGGTGGTTGAACTTCAAAATAGGGTTGAACTCAAAAACTAGGGCCTCCCCATTTTCTTCCTTGACTCTAATAGGACTTGGCGAAGTAAACAACCTCTTTAGCTTCTGCACCGCAGTATATACAGTTTGAAAACGGTTTTTCCTTTTCAAGCGGGATAAGCCTAATTGTGGCCCCGGTCTCCTCCTTTATTTTCTCCTCACATTGGGGGCTTAGGCACCATGATGCTTTGATGAATCCGCCCTTCTCCCTCAACACCTTTTTAAATTCATCGTAGGTTTTCACGGGCGTTATTCTTTCCTCTAGGAATTTCTTTGCTCTGTTAAAGAGGTTTTGCTGTATTTCATCTAAAAGTTTAAGCACAACCTTTTCTGTTTCTTCGTCTTTCACCGTCATTCTTTCGAGTGTATCCCTTCTGGCTAAGGTAACTTGGTTATTTTTAACATCCTTAGGGCCTATCTCAACTCTAACTGGGACTCCCTTAAGTTCCCAATCGTTAAACTTCCATCCGGGTGTGTATTCCTCCCTGTCATCTAGGATTGATGACACTCCTGCCCTTTGGAGTCTTTTATGGATTTCTTTTGCCTTGTTCATTATCTTATCGGTTTCAGCAGCCTTATAGGGTATTGGAATCACTACTGCTTGTACTGGAGCTATTCTGGGCGGCAAAACAAGTCCTCTATCATCGCCATGAACCATGACCATAGCGCCTATTATCCGTGTTGATATTCCCCATGATGTTTGCCAAACATAATGCTCTTTTTCATCTCGATCCATAAATTTGATGCTAAAGACTTTTGAAAAGTTCTGTCCAAGGTTATGGGAGGTCCCCATCTGCAGGGCCTTTCCATCAGGCATCATCGCCTCCAAAGTCATTGTGTATAAAGCGCCGGCGAATTTTTCGCTATCTGATTTCCTACCGACAAGAACGGGGATGGCTAGATAATTTTCCATCAAATCCCTATATTCGTTGAGAATTTCCATAACCTCACTGTCAGCCTCTTCCTTTGTAGCATGCGCTGTGTGTCCTTCTTGCCAGAGAAACTCTCTAGTTCTTAAGAATAGCTTAGTAGCCTTTGTTTCCCATCTAATAACACTGCACCATTGATTCAACTTTATCGGTAAATCTCTCCAGCTTCTAATCCATTCAGCATACGTAGCATAGATTATGGTTTCAGAGGTAGGCCTAATCGCCAATTTCTCTTCAAGAGGCGAATCTCCGCCTATTGTAACCCATGCAACCTCTGGGACGAACCCTGCGAAATGCTCCGCCTCTTTTTTCAGGAAACTTTCTGGTATTAGAAGGGGGAAGTATACATTCTTGTGCCCAGTTTTCTTTATTTTAGCATTAAAAATTTCTTGAATTTTCTCCCATATGGCGTAGGAGAGTTCCCTATAAACCATGCATCCCTTAATGGGAGCATAGTCTGCTAAACCCGACTTCAAAACCACTTGCGTGTACCATTCTGAAAAATCCTCTTTTTTCTTTACAGTTAACCCCAGATCTGACACTTGAAATCACCTGGCTGCTAGGCTAAATTTAAACTATAAATTTTTGTCTTCAATTTTCTCCCATTAACATTCAGCTTGTTAATGACTGAAATGCTCTGATATTTGAGGCTTTCTAATGTGTTAACCGTGCTTATGAAGGAGAAGCATTTTAATCTTTGCCTCTAAATTAATGAACACTCAAGTAGGGCGGATTTGACTTGAAAGCGTTACTTGTCGTCGCTGACGGGATGGCTGATAGACCTATTAAGGAACTCGATGGCAAAACTCCTCTGGAGGTTGCCCGTAAACCTGCAATTGACTTTATTGCGCAATCCGGAATTTGCGGCATCGTTGATGTTATCTCCCCAGGCATACCTCCGGGTAGCGACACAGGAAATCTTGCCCTCCTAGGCTATGATCCTTTCAAGTATTACTCTGGTAGAGGCGCATTGGAGGCTATTGGCTGGGGCTTGGAGGTTAAAAAGGGCGACGTTTGCTTAAGGTGCAATTTCGCCACGGTAGACGAAAATTTAATAGTACTGGACAGACGAGCTGGCAGAATTTCAAATGAAGATGCCTCGAAGTTGGCTGAGAGCCTCCAAAGAGTTGATCTCTCCGAGTCCTCAGTTAAGTTTACATTCCAGAATACAATTCAGCATCGTGCAGTTCTGGTTCTTCAGGGATCAAATCTCTCCACAGCTGTAAGTGACTCAGATCCCAAGAAGATCGGGATGAAAGTTTTAGAGGTAAGACCGTTAGAAAAATCCTTCGAGGCATCTTTCACAGCGAAAATTCTTAACGAACTTATGCAAAAATTTCACAATGTTCTGAAAAATCACGAAGTTAACGTTGATAGGATTAACCGCGGGTTACCTCCAGCAAACATCGTGCTTTTTAGAGGCGCAGGGAACATTCCATGCATTCCAACTTTATCTGAAATTTATCACGTGAATGCGGCAAGTATAGCGGCAACCCCATTGGTTAGGGGCGTATGTAAAGTTGCAGGCATGCGCGTGCTAAATGTCGAAGGAGCAACAGGAACCCCTCAAACAAACTATTTGAATAAAGCTAAAGCGGCGGTTCAAGCATTAAGCGAGGATAATGCTCTAGTGTTTCTTCATGTAAAAGCCACGGACGTTGCGAGTCATGATGGAGATTATATGCAGAAAATTTTGATCATCGAAAAAATCGACAACATGCTCTCCTACATAATTGACCATGTAAATTTAGAGGAAGTTTACATCGCTATAACAGCTGACCATACAACCTCCTGCGTTACCCGAAATCATGAGGGCGACCCCGTTCCCTTGGCGATAGCTGGACCTTACGTTCGCAGAGACGACGTTAAAGAATATAATGAGCGGAGTTGTGCAAAGGGCGGATTGGGGCGAATAAAGGGGATAAATGTGATGCCAACCCTCATGAACCTCATCGGCAAGGCTGAAAAATTTGGGTCGTAGACGCCTTAAATAGGCGAGTCTATGGAAATTATCCTTTTCCTTGACACAAATTTTTTCTGAATTTAAGTTTTGTTGATTAATGATGGAAATCGGAACTTTCTCAATTCTGGCACTTTCAAATAACCCTCCTCTACTTGGAATTGCCGTAGCTTCCGGTTCAACTGGAGTAGGCTCCAGAGTTCCACATGCCAAACCAGGAATAGGCGGAGTTGTAACCCAAGCCTACACCTGCATTACCTATGGAGTTGAAGGATTAAAGCTTCTTGAAATGGGTTTCTCACCGGTGGAAGTGTTGAACAGCCTTTTGGCCAGAGATTCTGAAAGGGAAATGCGCCAAGTAGCCCTCATGGATTTCGCTGGTAGAAAAGCTGTTTTTACAGGCTCTATGGTTCCTAGGTTTCATGGCGAAATAATAGCTGAAGATTATATTGTAATAGGCAATCTTCTAAGAAATGACAGAGTTTTGAAATGCTTAGCTGAAAATTTTAAAAATTCAGGGGGGGACATAGCCAGGCGAATGCTTGAGGCGCTAAGGGCTGGAAGCATTTGCGGAGGGGATTGCAGGGGAGAGCGGTCTGCAGCGATAATCATAGTCGATAAAGATCATGTAAGAGTTAATTTGAGGGTTGATTACTCCAAAAATCCCGTTCAGGAGCTTTTAAATAAACTTTGAAGTACATAGTCGCCTTCCCTCTTAAACGTTAAAGTTCTACCTTTAACAATATTCATTTTATGCCCTCATCTATAGCTCAGGAAAAACAACGGTTAAGAGATAGAATATGGCGTGAAATGGAATATTTAGGAATAGCGACTTTTCCATTGCCATGTCAGGGAAGGATTCCAAACTTTTTAGGCGCCGAAATTGCCGCAGAGAAGATGCGTCAGCTTGAAGAATGGAAAAGCGCCAAGATAATTTTTGTTAATCCCGATTCACCGCAGAGGAAAGTCAGGGAAAATGCTTTGAGGGATGGTAAAATTCTTCTCATGGCTTCGCCAAAGCTAAAGAGAGGCTTTATTATGTTGGACCCCAAAAAAGTCTATGGTAAAGAATATTTTGCTTCAACTATAAAAGGTGCTTTAGAACTTGGAACGGCAATTGAGGTTAAAGATCTTCCAAAGCCAGATTTAATTGTCGAGGGATCCGTTGCCGTTGACACAAAGGGCCATAGACTTGGTAAGGGAGGGGGATACGGCGATTTAGAAATAGGCCTAATTAAAAGAGTTTTTGGAGATATTCCCGTAGCAACAACAGTCCACGATATCCAAGTAGTTGAGATGGTTCCTCACGAAGCTAAGGATGAAAGAGTCTCAATAATAGTCACCCCTACAAGGGTTATTCGGATTGATCTTTAATGTTTATAGCAAGACCTTTAAAGCCAAACAATCATTTAGAGGAGAGAGGCTGAAGCTTGACTTTCGAAGAGATTTTTCAACAGCTTACACATTGGCTGAAAAATTTTTCCATACAATATGGTTACTTTGGCGTTTTCCTAGCCAGCTTACTTGGGTCTGTTTCCATTTTCTTCCCTGTGCCCTATACGTTGATTCTATTCACCTTAGGGTCGATTGAATCTTTTAATCCCGTTATGCTATCCGTGGCATCAGGCCTAGGCTCAGGGTTGGGAGAATTTTCAGGGTATTTGCTTGGGTTAAGTGGTAGAAGAATAATAAGCGATAAAAACAAGCGTAAAATGGATTATCTCCTAAAACTTTTCGGAAGATTTTGGCCATTCGCCATCTTTCTTTTCGCTTTAACACCCCTTCCAGACGATCTGATTTTCATCCCGCTTGGTGTCATGCAATATAGCCTCCTGAAGGCTATAATACCTGCCCTTATTGGAAAGTTTTGCATGAGCCTGATAATAGTTTATAGCGCCCGCTTCACAGTCCACATAGCCCGAGAAATTTTCGGCGTGGAAGGTGAGGGGTTCTCTGCATTAATAAGCATGATTGTGGCTTCAGTGTCGCTTGTCATAATCTTCATTGTAATGTTTAAAGTGGATTGGGAGAAGATTTTTGAAAAGCGTTCAGCTAAAAAGAAAGAGGTTGAAAAATTTGAGGGTGATAGCTGACCTTCATATACATGGTCGATATAGTCGCGCAACAAGTCAGAGTATGCGAATAGAGGAAATCGCTCGTTTTGCGAAAATTAAAGGTTTAAACCTCGTAGGGACTGGAGATTTCACCCATCCAAAATGGCTAAACGAGTTACAGGAAAGTCTGGTTCAAGATCAGGAAACTGGTCTTTTCAAGGCTGCAAATAATCCCGAGCTACCCGTATATTTTATGGTAACCGCAGAGGTTAGCACTGTTTTTTCTTTTAAAGGTGAAGTGAAGAAGGTCCATCATGTTATCTTAGCACCCGACATGGCAACAGCCATCCAGATCAACGAGCAGTTAGCTAACTATGGAGACTTAACAGCCGATGGGAGGCCAACACTAAATTTAAGTGCCCCTCAACTTGTGGAAGAGGTTATGGAAATTTCAAGGGAAATCATGATTTTTCCTGCTCATGCATGGACACCCTGGTTCAGCGTTTTCGGGGCTTTCAGCGGTTTCGATAGTATGGAGGATTGCTACCAAGATATGACAAAGTATGTTTATGCCCTGGAAACGGGACTTTCCTCTGATCCGCCGATGAACTGGCGATTAAGCAGACTGGACAGATTTACGCTTGTTTCTAACAGTGATAGTCACAGTTTTTGGCCTTGGCGTATTGGAAGGGAAGCAAATGTCTTTGAATTTAAAAAGCTAAGCTACCGGGAGGTTGTGGATGCCATCCAGAATAAGGACAGGGGAAAATTTAAATTCACTATAGAGACAGATCCGGCCTATGGAAAGTATCATTGGACCGGCCATAGAAACTGTAACGTTTCCCTTCCCCCTTCAGAGGCTATCAAGCTGGGAAACATATGCCCGGTTTGTCGAAAACGATTAACTAAGGGTGTAGAACAACGGGTTGAGGAACTTGCTGATCGTCCAGCCAACTTTAAGCCTGAAAATGCTATAGGCTATATACATTTACTTCCCCTTTCGGAGATTATTGCAACGGTGCTTGGGGTAGACTCTCCTTCCTCTCAGCAGGTTTGGAACATTTACCATGTACTTGTTGAAAAGTTTGGAAGTGAATATAACGTGCTCCTCGATGCATCAAAAGAAGCGCTTTGCAAGGTTGTAGATGAAAGAATCGCGGAGGCTATAATTAGAGTTAGGGAGGGCAGAATACGTGTTGTACCAGGCTATGATGGAGTCTACGGGCGCCCCATATTCTTTGAAGAGTTTTCACGAAACTTTTCGAGGAAGGTTAAACAATCGAGTATTTCAGATTTTATGTGAACCTTGGTCTATTTAGTGTTTATATGTTGAACAAGATTGTGGCAATATTTATTAAATTGTAATAAATCTTATTAAGTAGTAATATTTGTGATAAAGAAATAAACGGGCGGCTGATAATGGCAAATTCAACTCGACAAAACTTGAACGAAAAAATCTCTCAAGTTGTAGATCGTGTTTTAAGATACGTGTTTGGTGATGAGGGCGCCAGCTTGATATATGCCTATTTGGAGCGCAAATACTCCGTTAAGCCCGATGAAATTTGTGAAAAGATCGACTTATTTGCAAAGGGGCTAGAGGAGTTTCTGAAATCCGGAGCTCGCATTATTGAAAGGAAAATTTTGGAGGACGTTTACTCCAGCTATGGTTATATTCAAAAACTTGAACTTATGCGAACAGGCGAATTTAACTTCGCCCATCAAATGCGTTTAATTATGCAAAAGGACTAATTTTGTTCCGATATTTAACGTTGAACAATTTTTATTAATCCTTTATTCTCTTGATAGTTTAACATCGCAGAGGAATCGATATGAGAGATCTTCTTACGAGAATTGTTAACCTAGCGAAAGAAAAGTTCGATGCTGAGTATGCCGAGGCACGTGCGCAAAAATTGTTTAAAACCATGCTTACCATAAAAGAGGAAAAGGTCGAAGCTGCAAGAGAGGGTGTTGAAACAGGCGTGGCCATAAGGGTTCTTGTTGATGGGGCCTGGGGCTTTGCATCTGTTGGAGCTACTAAAACCGAGCTTTTGTTCGACTCCCTTTCAGATGCCTGTAAAATGGCTAAAGCCGCCAGTTTAAAACTTAAGCATCCCATAAAACTTGTGGAATACAAATCCTTTGAAGATAAAGTTAAAGTGAAACCACGCAAGAACCCCACCCAATTTTTAATTGAGGATAAGATAACAACAACTTCTACCATTGCAAAAACAGTGTTGGGTTTTGATAGGCGCATCAAAAGCTGCACCATAGACTACTTAGACATTTTTGGGACAAACTATTTTGTGAACAGTGAAGGCACATGCATAGAGCAGGACAAGTTATATGTTTGGTCGAGAATAACAGCCGCAGCCAGGGAAGCAGACGTTTTAACTTTCAGCCGTGAAGAGGTGGGTTTAACAGCAGGATACGAAATTTTTGATGTGGAGACGCCTGAAATTTTGGGAGAAAGGGTTGCCAAAAGGGCCGTAGAGCAGTTGAGGGCTAAGCTCCCTAAGGGCGGAAGATTTGAGGCCGTGTTGGGTCCAAATGTTGTCGGCGTTTTTGTCCATGAGGCCTTCGGCCACTTGGCCGAAGCGGATTTGACCCTTTCGGGTTCTGTTCTAATTGATAAGCTTGGCAAAAGGATAGCATCTGAAGTTGTTGAAATTTATGATGATGGAACCATAGATGGTGCTTTTGGGTCTTTCAAGTATGATGATGAAGGAGTTCCAGCGCAGAGGACGTTGCTGGTAAAAGGCGGAGTTGTTGTTGGACTTATGCATAACCGTGAAACTGCCAGCAAATTTAATGTAGAGCCCACAGGTAATGCAAGAGCTGAAGACTTTCGTGTTGAACCCATAATCCGTATGCGTAATACGTTCATGGCGCCGCAGGATTACACCTTTGAGGAATTGATTGAGGATATAAAGTTTGGATATTATTTCAAGAGCTTCAGGGGTGGTCAGGCAAACTTAGATGGAACTTTTCAGGTAGGCATTCAGGAAGCTTATGAAATAGTGAAAGGAGAAATTGCGGATCCGGTGCGAAATGCCTCTATAAGCGGGAATACCCTCGAGACGCTTCATAAAGTGGATGCTGTGGGGAGGGACTTTGAGCTTTGGCCCGGTAGATGCGGGAAAGGCCAGACGGCCTTCATATGTGACGGTGGCCCCCACATAAGAGTAAAGGAGGTGCTTGTAGGTGGAATTGCCTAGGGAAGAAGACATTATAAAATTGGCTGAAAGTTCTGTTAATTCCGCGTTAAAGAAGGGAGCTGATGAAGCGGAAGTTTTCATTTATCACGGTGTCGCTAGAACCGTGGCTATTGAAAGGGGTCAAATCGAAAAAGTCTCTAGGCTAATTGACCTCGGTGTCGGCATTAGAGCCGTAGTCAATAAAAGCCTAGGTTTCGCTTACACAAACTTGTTGGGTGATGAAAGCTCCGTTGAAAATGCTATTTCTAAGGCTGTAAAATCGGCAAAGGCCAGTAAACCTGACCCAGAATGGCCAGGTTTTCCTACCAGAAGACCATTATCAAGTGTTGAGGGAATTTTCGATAAAGATATTTTGAATATTTACGCTGAGGATCTAGTGAAAATGGCTTCTGCTATGCTTGAAGGCGCCGAAGAAGTGGACAAACGTGTATTTCCTGTTGAGGGTGGTGTTGGCGCATCTTACATTTGTCGAGCTGTTGCAAACTCGTATGGTGTTTCAGCGTTTGATTATGGAACAGTCATGGAATGCAGTTTGGCTGCTATTGCTAGAGAGAACGACAACGTTACCCCGATATGTTTTGAATTTGATATGGACAGATCATGTAAAGTTGATCCAGAATCTATTGGAAAGGCAGCTGCTAGGATTGCTGTTTTATCACTAAAAGCCAAGAGGGTGGAAACGAAGCAGATGAAGGTAATTTTAGCCCATTTCGCTCTTCAACAGCTTCTATCTTACACGTTGTTGAATGCCATTAAGGCGGATAACGTTCATAGGAATCAATCCGCCCTCCAGGGAAAGATTGGAGAGAAAATAGCCTCAGAAATTGTCACGGCATACGATGACGGATTATTAAGGGGCGGTCTTCATACATGGAGGTTTGACGGAGAGGGTGTTCCTCAGCAAAAAACTCCAATAATAGAAAGGGGGATCCTCCGCGGCTTTATTTATGACAACTACACGGCCAAAAAAGAGAATAAAGAAAGCACTGGAAACGCCACCAGATCTGGATACATGTCCACGCCCAACATTGAACCCACAAATTTCCATATCATGCCTGGAAAATCTTCCCCGGAAGAACTAATTGGGAGAATTGATGAAGGGATTTTAGTGCACTCTGTGCAGGGAGCGCACAGCAGCAACCCAACTAGCGGGGAATTTTCCGTTGTTGCAACTCCTGCCTTTATAATAAAAAACGGCAAGATTGCATATGCGGCCAGAGGGACTATGCTTGCTGGCAACATCTTTGACTTAATAAAGAACATTTCTTCCGTGGCTGACAACGAGAAGAAAGTTGGATCCATAGTAGCTCCGTGGGTTCTTGTGGAAAATATTAAAGTTGTTGGAAGATAGTAATTGCCTAACTTTGCCAGAAGTGAAATTCCATGGGCGCTAAAGTTAAAGGCAGACTGTTAAAATACAGTGTTTTCCGTCGAATTGTTCAATTTTGCGCTCTCATTTTCTTTGTTGGCGTAATCTTCAACCCGCGCATTATTTTGCCTATCTTATTGCCCGTTATGTGGACTTGGGGTTTACCAAATGCAACTGTGGGTGATGCCTTCACTGCTTTACAGCTTATGCTTGGAGGATGGTCCTTGGGCTCCTCCGTTGTTTTTCCATGGTTGGCAATAGCCTCATTTTTGATATTTGGAATTTTAGTTGGCAAGTCCCTTTGCGGGTGGGTTTGTCCCTTCGGCCTTATTCAGGATATTGTGGGTTTCATAAAATCGAGGAAACTTGAGATTTCGCCTGCGACCCATGGAGGCCTTACTAAACTTAAATACCTCATTTTAGGGATTGCACTGCTGGTTAGTTCAACTTTCTCAGCGTCCAAATACCTTAACCTCCATGGAAGCTATGAAAGGGCTTTTGGTATCTTCGCATATGCTCCATTCACAGCGTTAAGCCCGGCTGAAACCCTCTTTTCAGTTTTGCCCAAATCCTTGCATGGCTTTTACTTGACGTTTGTAGAGAAATCCGTTGTAGAAGCCCTTTCAGGGATACTTTATTTGCCGCCGCTCTTCTGGCTTCAAGTTTTTATACTAATCGGCACGATAATGTTGGCGGCTTATGTTCAGCGGGGTTGGTGCCGATATTTCTGTCCCCATGGGGCAATTATGGCTATTATGAATAGATTCAGCTTCATTGGATTGCGTAGGGATCCCGTCAAGTGTGCTAAGGGCGAATGCCGCGAATGTGTTAAGGCTTGTCCCATGAAGGTTCGCATCTTGGATCTTCCATGGAAAAAGTTCAGCGATCCCGAGTGTATTTATTGCATGAAATGCGCTGATGTTTGCCCAAATGGGGCAATTAGACCAACATACCCCTGAAAATAATCCAATCATGCCCAGTATGCTCTCGAATACTGGTTTAAAACTTCTAAGTAAACTTTTTTTGTCTGCTGACTTATTTTTTCCCAACTATATTTTTCTCTAACTTTCTTGTACGCGTTTTCCCTTAGCCAGTTCGCGTATTTCTCGTCCAAAAGGACTCTTGTAATACCCCATGCAAGGGAGTCAGGATTATTCGGGTAAACCTTAACCCCTGTATCATGTTCGACTATTTCTGACAAGCCTCCTGTATCGGAAACTACCACAGGACTCTTAGCCGCCATGGCCTCAAGGGCCACTATGCCAAAGGGTTCGAAGAGCGACGGAACAACAGATACATCTGCGCATCTTTGCAGTTTCTTAAGGGTTTTATCGTCTAAAAAGCCCGTGAACAACACTTTGTGGGCTAATCCTATTTTTTTAACAAGTTCTAATAGGTTTTCTCGCATGTATCCGTCCCCTACAATAATAAACTTTGCATTGACTTTTTCCAGGATTTTTGGTATAGCATTTATAAGTATGTGAACCCCTTTCTCATAAACTAGCCTTCCTACAAAAAGCACTATTTTCTCTTCGGGTAAAGCAAATTTCATCCTGAAATCGCTTGTGTCAATTTCTTCATATTCCCTTGTTTCCACGCCATTCGGTATCATGTCTAGCTTGTCCAGGGGAAGCTGAAAAATTTCTTTAACATGGTCGCGCATATAGTTGCTACAGCATATAACCCTCCAAGCCTCATAGGTTAGCCAAGCTTCCGTTTCATGAATCATTCTCTCGTAATCAGAATGAAGTCCGTTCCTTCTTCCAATTTCCGTAGAATGGATTGTCGCTATGAGAGGCTTTCTAAAAACATGTTTTAAGCCAATGCTTGCCGTTGCTACAAGCCAGTCGTGGGCGTGAAAAATATCAACCCCGCCCAGATCCTTGGCGATAGCTGCGGCCTCTTTCTGCATATTCATATTCATTAAATAAACCCAACTTGCAAAATCTGGTGCAGGATTCTTATACGAGCTTATCCTGAAAACCTCAGCGCCTTCAATTGTTTCATGTTGGGAGGCTCCAGGAAAATCACATGTAATCACGTAAACTTTTGCACCATTTTTTGCGAGATACTTTGAGAGGTAATAAACATGTGGCGATATTCCTCCAATAATCCTTGGAGGATATTCCCAAGTAAGCATCATAACCCTAACTTCGTCATGAGCCACTTGAAATCCGCTTCCTAATAACACTTCTGTATATTCTTAAAATCTCCTCAACCCATGTTTCATCTTTTGGCGTTACAACTTTTATTTTCCGCATTGGCACATTGTATATACGTTTTATTTCCTGTGCCATCCAAACAGATTTAGCAATCACTTTTTCAGCCTCATTCATGCCCAGCTGTTCAACGCTTTTTATAGCCATGTTAAGCGGCGAGTTTGCCCCATAGGAGCGGTGATCCTCAAGACTTTCAACCGTGTAGACAAACGGTATATGAAGTGCGTTTTTAAGGGTTACAGCAGCAGGTACAAAGTGCCAATCCTGAACATCCACAACATCTACCTGCCTGTTTTCTCTATACCATATATTGGCTGCCGCTCTGGCTATTTCCTGGTTTAATGTAAGGGTCCATGTAAGCACGCTTATATGCGTTTTAACAGGATTCGTCACCCTGTATACGATTACTTCATCCTCCTTGACTTCTCCGGTAATGGAGTCATGATAAGTAACAGTGTAAGTTTTAACCCCCATTTTTGCAAGCTTAGAAGATAACTCTTTAACATAGTCTGAAAGTAGTCCAACAATTCTGGGAGGATACTCCCATGAAAGAATTACGACAAGCATGTTATCGCCAGTTATGTGAAGAGCGCACAGACCTTGATTATTCCCTTTCCGGTGAGGTAAAACCTTTTTCCGCCCTCAGCGTTAGTATAGCATTCAACATAGCCTTCACAGCCATATTCTTCTAAGATCCTTTCAACTTCAGCCATATCTAACTGGAGGAAACGTGCCAACTCCTCGCTTCTTCGAGCTAGGTCTGGAGCTGTAGCACATAGGTTATGAAGTGTTTGAAGAACCCTTTCCGAGATTGGAATATCTTCCCTCAATGCTTCATCACAATTAACAAAGTTATACGTGCCAACCTTAAAAATATTGAGTTGCCCTTTTAACCTGATTGGATAAACTCTTCAGTCTAACCTCAATGACTTTTATAAGCTCGTTTCTTAGATTTTGCCCCATCAATCCGGAAAGTCTAATTTTCTTTAGTTTTTTAGCTAAAATTTTATCCTTTAAAGAGGTTTCCACCCATCTTTCAAAATCTCCGCGGTTATTATGGAATTCTATGGATTCTTGTTCAATTTTTTCTAAGGCGCTTAAAAATCCTTTAAGACTCCAAACCGTCACTCCTGTAAATTTTTCCTCCCCAATCCCCTTGTAAAATGAGAATGGCTCATTGGCAGCAGCAACGGCGAGCCTTACGCGATTCTCAAAGTCTAGTATGGCTGCTTGGGCTGTAATGTAGGCATCAAATGGGGAGGAAAAAGGCCTAAAATAAGCGTGAACCTCTCCAGGGCCCCCGCTACCTATGAACATGTAATGTAGATGGTCGCTTATTTGGAAATACCTCCAAATTTTCAAAAAATCCTCATCACCTGACTCCTTTACTATTGGCTCCAGTTTCCTGAGGGAGGTATAGTAGGCCCATTGCATGGTGTTTCCAAGCCAGCAGCTTGCGTCCCTTGACAAGTCAGCCCATGAAACTACGCCTTCATGTTCAGGGACGTCAATTTCTCCAATTGGCTCGTATTTTTCTATGACTTCCGAAGGCGTGGCCATGTTCAAATGTTGCCATTCAAGGATTTTCTGAGGAAGATATTTAAGAAACTCGTGGATACCCGTTTCTGGCCAGTGATGCTCACCAAAGGTTTCGTAGTCTGGAAATATGATTATGCACTGGCCGGGCGTTGCTGCAAGCCAACCTGCATATTTTTCTGATGTTAGGGGCCATTCACTCCACCATCGCGCTGAAAATCTAAATCCTATATCATCAGTTAACTTATAGTTACGCAGAAGCAACTTCATTTTCTGGCATCCTTTTGGCCTGTAAACATAGTTAGGCGATCTACCATGCAGTATCCTTTCTATACCCTCTGTGAAAATCCCATTATAACCCAGATCTTCAATTGTTTTTGCGATGGCATTATTATATATTAGCTCGGTGTTCTCGAAAACTTTAGGCGTATAGCCCAGAATTTCCTGAATGGTTTTTTGATGCATTCTCACCTGCTCGATGAATTCCTCTTTTTCGGGATAAAGGCTTGCAAGGGAATGGAAGTAGGTTTGACCTAAAAGTTCCACACAGCCAGTTCTAACCAGTTGCCTAAATGTTTCAATTAGATCCCTATCAAACATTTCACATTGCTCAAGAAAAACCCCTGATATGCTAAATGAAAATTTAACCTGCCTTTTTTCATGTTTATACTTATCGATAAGTTCAAGCAGTATCTGATTTGATGGGAAATAACACTTGCTACAAGCTCTTTTAAAAATTTCCCTATCCAGCTTGTGGTCAAAATAATAGTTAAAAAGTTCTTCCTTCTTTAAGCGTCTAAAGACCTTTCCATCCCAGAAATAGTTCCCCCTAAATCTATGAGGCTGGTGAACTTCAAACACAAAGACAATATCCGTCAATGACTACACAACCTTTAACCTCTACGACTCTCTAATATAACCAATTAAATCTGGTTTAAAGCCTTATGTACAAAATTACTTAGTATAAGGCTTATGCTTTAAAAACAAAAAGAAAGGGGACAGGACTCAGCCTTTACGTCTGGCCGCATTTTCAAGGGCAATGACGCCTGGAAGTTTTTTCCCCATCAAGAACTCTATGAGGGCTCCTCCAGCCGTGCTTATGTAGGAAATCTTATTCGATAATCCAAGCTCTTGTAGCGCTGCTATTGTGTGGCCGCCTCCTGCAAGCGAGAAGGCCTTTGACTTGGCTATTTCCTCAAAGATTTTTTTGGTTCCGAAAACGAATTCGCTGTTTTCAAAAACGCCCATTGGACCGCTGACAACTATGGACTTTGCGCTACGTATGATTTTCGCATACTCTTTAACGGTTTCAGCGCCTATATCATAAATTGAATATTCTGTTGGAAGATTTTTCACAAGAATTTCTTTGCGCTTCTTGTTAACTTCGACTGCCACATCGACTGGAACCTTGATCTTTTCTGGATATTTTTGCATGAGATCTTTAATGCCGGGCACTATGCCCAAAAATTTTTTCTCTTCTAAGAACTTCATGTTTTGCGGTCCTAGATCAACTCCTTTCGCAACCAGGAAAACATGTCCCACAACGCCGCCTGTTAGAACATAGTCAGCTATCTTATTGTCCAATACATACTTTGAAATTTCAAGGGAGTCATCAGCTTTTGCCCCTCCGAGAACGTAGATGCATGGTTTCTCCGGGTTCTCCAGCACTTTGCCTAAAGATTTCAGTTCCCTCTCCATTATTCGGCCTGCAACGCTTGGAAGAACAGCTGTAAAGCCTACTATTGAGGCATGGGCTCTATGGGCTGCGGCAAATGCGTCATTGACGAATAAGTCTGCTAATGGAGCCAATTCTTTGACGAGTTCTGATTTGGCATGGTCTTCAGGTGTTCCTTCCTTGGTTTCTCCCGCAAAGTTTCTAACATTGTCAAGAACAAGCACTTCACCGCTTTTTAGTTCCTTTATCGCATTTTTGGCTTTTTCACCATAGACGTCTTCCACATACCTTATAGACCTTCCAAGGACTTGGCCAAGAATTTCAGCGTGCTGTCTCAATGGTATGAAGTCCGGATCGCCCTTTCGTCCCTGATGGGCAAGAACCACGACCTTTGCACCTTTTTCCGCTAACTCTTTTATGGTGGATTCTCCGTGAGCCCTTATTCTGGTGTCGTCGAGAACCCTTTTTGTTTCCGGATCAACCGGGGAGTTGAAGTCAACTCTGACAAAAATTACTTTGTCTTTTACGTCAACGTCGTCCAAAGTTAAAAACTTCACCATATTTTTCCCTTCTTTGCTGGACAGAAAAATGGGAGTTGGGGTTTTTAAGTTTTAAATTTGAACTAGCTAGAAACCAGCTTTCTTCCCTATTAGTTCTATAAGTTCAACCATTCTGCAGGAGAAGCCCCACTCGTTATCGTACCATGCAAGCACCTTGACAAGGTTTCCAGCTACAACCATCGTGGAGAGGCCGTCGACAATCGCGGAGTATGGCGTGTGGTTTACGTCTGTTGAAACTATCGGGTCTTCTGTGTATTCAAGGATGCCTTTCAATGGACCTGCTGCGGCTTTCTTGAAGGCAGCGTTCACCTCTTCCTTAGTTACATTTTTTTCCAGGACCACTGTTAGGTCTGTTATGGAGACGTTTGGAACGGGTACTCTGAGGGCTATTCCGTCAAGCTTTCCTTTAAGCTCTGGTAAGACTAGCCCAGCTGCTCGCGCCGCGCCAGTTGTTGTGGGTATTATGTTTATGGCTCCAGCCCTTGCCCTGCGGAGGTCTCTGTGCACGAGGTCTTGTATTCTCTGGTCATTGGTGTAGGCGTGGGCTGTTGTCATGAGTCCAGCTTTTACGCCGAAGTTTTCATGTAGCACTTTAGTGACGGGTGCCACACAGTTGGTGGTGCATGAAGCGTTTGAAAGTATATTGTGGTTCGCATGGTCGTATTTGTCATGGTTTACTCCAAGAACTATGGTTATGTCCGGATTTTCAGCCGGGGCTGATATCAGAACTTTTTTTGCTCCTGCTTGAAGGTGTTTTGAAGCGTTTGCCCTATCAGTGAATAGCCCAGTGGATTCAACAGCCAGGTAAACGCCCAAGTCCTTCCAAGGTAGCATGGCTGGATCCTTTTGCATTAGCACTTTAATCTCTTTCCCGTTTACTATAATGTTGTTGTCTTTGACTTGTACGTCAGCGTTGAATCTTCCGTGCACTGAATCATATTTTAGGAGATGCGCTAGGGTTTTTGCGTCAGTTACATCATTTATTGCTACGAAGTCTATGTTCGCGTTTCTTTCAATAGCTGCTCTGAACAAAAGTCTCCCGATTCTTCCAAAACCGTTTATGGCAACCCTTATTGCCATTTAAATCACCATCACCCTTCGAATTCCTTTTATAATTGCAAAGATTCTACTAATTAATTTTCCTACGAGAAGTGGAAAAAATAAAAGAAAAAGTTGTGATGTTCTAGCGTAGTTTCATAAGGGCGGTTTCTGCAGCTAAGACGAAAGGCTCCCAAGTCTCATTTAAGGGCGGTGCATAGGCGGTGTCTGCCTTGGAAAGTTCCCGCACCGTCATATGCTTTTGTATTGCAATGGCTATGGCATTTATACGCTGAGTTACATCCTCTCCGCCTATAATTTGGGCGCCTATTACCCGTTGGGTTTCTTTTTCGATAACAAGTTTAACCCTTATTGGCAATGCACTTGGATAGTAATCTGCTTTCGTCTTTGAGGAAATTGCTCCAACAACCGTTTCTATACCTGCCCTCTTTGCCGCAGTCTCAGTTAGGCCTGTTGCCCCTATTTGGTTGTCATACAGCTTTGTTACTGCTGAACCGATAACTCCTGGAAAAGTCGCGTAGCCCCCCGCCGCGTTTATCCCTGCCACTTTGCCCTGTCTAACAGCCACCGTGCCCAGCTGTTGCACTACCGGCCTCTGGGTTATCATGTTAATAGATTCTACACAGTCGCCTGCAGCGTAGACATCTTTTATGTTTGTTTCCATTCTCTGATTTGTCTTTATTAGTCTTGTTTCTCCTAGAGCTATTCCTGCATCCACTGCAAGCTGGGTATTTGCTCTAACGCCGAAGGCGCTTACAAACATGTCAGCGTTTATTTGCTCTCCGCCAGCAACAATTCCGGTTACTTTATCTTTTCCAAGGAATTCTTCCACGGGTTTTCCTGTTAAAATTCTTATACCTTTGTGCTGAAGCATTTCTTCAACATTTTTAGCCATGTCTGGGTCAAGCATCGCCGGCAACACTTGGGGTAGCATTTCCACGACGGTTACTTGTAATCCCCTTTCTTGGAGAGCCACTGCGGTTTCTAGGCCTATAAGCCCTGCTCCCATGACAACGGCATTTTTCGCTCCGTTTCTGATGGCTTGCTCTATTCTTTCTCCATCTTCAATTGTTCTTAGGGGAAGTATCCCTTGTTTCTCTCTTCCTTTTATTGGCGGAGTGAAAGCATTAGCGCCTGTGGTTATTATTAGGCTGTCGTATGGAAGCTCCTCGGTTTTTCCTGTTTTATCCATGGTTTCGACAACTTTTTTGCCAGTGTCTATCTTCGTTACTTTTGTCTCGGTTTTCAGGTTTAGCTTCATCATTCGATAGTAATCTGGCGGAAAAACTATCAAGTCCTTAAAGCTTGGGATTTTCCCCTCTATAACAAATGGTAGGCCACATCGGGAATAACCTGCATTTTTCTCTTCTGTTATTAGGGTTATTTCCGCGGTTCGGTCAGTTTTCCTAGCCGCAGAGGCTGCGTCAACACCTGCTGCATGGGCTCCAATTATTACTATTCGCTTTGGCAATGGTCTTTCCCCTTCTCGTTTTGCTTATTTTATCAGACTTTTATGCCATTCTACTGCTCGGTTGAAGTCCATCAAGTTTGCGAGTTCTCCTTGGAGATTTGAGGGTCTCACAACCAGCAGCCAGCCTTTTTCATATGGATCCTCGTTTAATGTTTCTGGTTTTGACTGGACTTCTTCGTTTACTTCCTCGACAGTTCCACTTATTGGTGCTATAAGGTCTGATACGGCCTTAACGGACTCCAAAGTTCCATATGGTTCATTCTGTTTTATTATTGCTCCAACACTTGGAAGTTCGGCATACACTATTTCTCGAAGTTGCTTCTGAGCGTAATCTGTTATGCCAATGCGCACTCGGTCACCTTCAATTTTCACCCAACCGTAATCCTTGCTGTAGTACAATCCCTCAGGCACCTCGTATCCATCAACTTTAACCACGAACATTTCACCCCTTAAGTAACATTATTTGTATGTTTTTCAGCCTTTAAAATTAACTGTAGGGCCTAATGATTACTTTACTGTTGGCTTTAATTTGGTGGACGTTGAGACAGCATATGATGTTAGCATGTTCTGTTTGCTTTTATATGTGGAAATGTTTAATAAACTGGTTTTATGATAAGCTGTGCAGATGGAAGGATTGAGTTGAGCGAGGAACTTGCTAAACTTCCACCACAGGTTCAGGAACGTCTCCTCAGACTTCAACAGCTACAACAGACCCTGCAGTCAGTCCTATCTCAAAAACAGCAGGTAGAATTGGAATTAACGGAAATTGAGCAAGCTTTAAGCGAGTTGCAGAAGGCAGCTGACGATGCTGTTATCTATAAAGCCGCCGGCTCTCTACTCATTAGGACCGATAAGGCCAAGGTAACCGCTGATTTAAACGAAAGAAAGGAGCTTCTGAACATGCGTGCTTCGGTTTTAGGAAAACAGGAAGAAAGGCTCAGAAGCCAAATGAAGGAACTTCAGGCTAAACTTCAACAGGATCTAAGTCCGCTATCCAATTCTCAATCTTGAAATATGAGTGGCGTGTGGAAAGTGAAAATGTGGAAGAATCAAGTTTGCCAGAGCTGACTCAGGATCAAATAGAATACCTTTCTACGGTAGCTGAAGAAGCTGCAAGGCAACATGTTTTTTCTAAGGTTCCAGCGAAATTCTTGGAAACTCTGAACATAACCGTGGAAGCGGAAGGAGAAAAACCCATAACGCTTGCAATTGAGGTAGAATTAGTTCTTTCATCCGTTATGAAAGATTTCGATGCTAGGGGACTAGCAGAGGAAGCCGTTAAAAAGGCTTTTGAGTCGGCTGAAAAATATTTAAGGGAACTGAGATGTCTTTCTCAGAAATAACAAAAGTATTAGATGGATTGGACGCACGTTTTGTTGTTCTTTTATGTCATCATAACGCTGACCCGGACGCCATATGTTCGGCCTATGCTTTATCTACATTACTGAGAAAATATAAGCCCCAAATAAGAGTTGAAATTGGAGCATCGCAGGGAGTAAGCCGCTTATCTAAGCATGTACTCAAGTACCTGCCAGTTACCGTGGAAACGCAACCTCACGTTGAAGATGCTGATGTTCTCATTTTGCTGGATACAAATACCATACAGCAGCTTGACAATTTAGCTGATAAAGTAAGGGTTTCAAAGGCTCCGATAATTGTTATTGACCACCATGCGGTTCATCCTGAAACAGAAAAATTAGCTAGGCTCTGCATAGTGGATGAGAATGCTTCATCTACATGCGAGATAGTTCACCGCCTCTATAAACAAGCGAACATTAAAATGGATTTAGAGGAGGCAAAAGCGCTTTTTCTAGGAATAGCCTTTGACACTCGCCATTTTGTCCTCGCCGGCACTTCAACGTTGAAAACTCTGGCTGAGCTTGTAGATGTGGGCGTAAATGCCCAAGAAACCCTTGCAATTCTTTCCTTGCCAATGGACTACTCTGAAAGGGTGGCTAGACTAAAAGCTTGTAAAAGAGCCAAACTTTTCAAGGTAGGCGAATGGATAATTGCCCTATCTCATGTAAGCGCCTTTCAAGCCTCTGCGGCACGCGCCATAATAGATCTCGGCGCCCACGTGGCCGTTGTTGGCGGTCAGAAAAATGAAAACTTAGAGATAAGCCTTCGATGCACGCGGGAGTTCCATGAGAAAACTGGAATTCACTTGGGCAGAGATATAGCTAAGCCGTTGGGCGAATACCTAAAGGGGATGGGCGGCGGCCATGCTACCGCTGCCGGTGTTAACGGTACAGGTGAAATTGAATCTGGGTTAAAAAAGTGCTTAAAGCTTCTAAAGGATAAAATGACTAAAGGATAAACTTAATTTTAAGTAGCTACTCTTAAATGGAAGTACCTTTGGCTTAACGTATGGTGGAACATCAAATTATGGCAGTAATCGAAACCAAGGGTCTCACATACACTTATCCTGGAGCTGTAAAACCTTCAATAAATAATGTTTCCATAAAAATAGAAAAAGGCGAATTCGTTCTAATCACCGGACCAAGCGGATGTGGAAAAACAACACTTTGCCGGTGCTTTAACGGTCTGATACCACATTTTTATCAAGGCAAACTGGAGGGTGAAATAAAAGTCGCTGGTCTAACGGTTCAGGAGCATCCTACATACGAACTTGCACGACATGTTGGCATGGTGTTTCAAAATCCCGAAAATCAGCTTTTCGCTCTATCCGTTGAAAAGGATGTAGCCTTTGGACTGGAGAATCTGGGTTTACCCAGAGATGAAATTCGTAAAAGGGTGGATTGGGCGCTTCAAATAACTGGCATATATGATTTGAGGGATCGCGCCCCCTACGAGCTTTCTGGGGGACAGCAGCAACGTGTTGCCATAGCTTCGGTTTTAGCCATGCAACCTGAAGTTATGGTTTTAGATGAACCTACCTCTTTCCTTGATCCTTTGGGCGCCAAAAAGATTTTTGATGTAATCCATGAAATTAACAAGAACCTTGGAATAACAATAGTTCTTGTTGAACATAGATTAGATTTAACGATCAGATATGCTGATCACATAATTATAATGGATGATGGAAAAGTCATTTTGGATGGGGATCCTCATGCCGTCCTAGGTTCTGAAGCGATCCGCCTCCTTGGAGTGGGCATACCCAAAGCTACCCGCTTATATCAGATGCTCGAAGCTGAGGGAATAAAACTTAGCGGGAAAATTCCCCTGTCCTCAGACGAGCTAGCTGAAAAAATTAGGAGGGTTCTTAGAGGTCATGATTGAGGTTCAAGATCTATATTTCACGTATCCTAGTGGTGTGGAGGCTCTTAAGGGAATTTCCCTCACAATAAATGATGGGGAATTTGTGGCTATAATGGGTGAGAATGGGGCTGGAAAAACTACCCTTGTGAAGCACTTTAACGGGCTTCTAAAACCTACAAAGGGTAGAGTGCTCGTGAATGGTGTAGATACAAGGAATGTTAGTGTTGCCGCCCTATCAAGAAGGGTTGGTTTTGTATTTCAAAATCCTGATCACCAGCTTTTCAGTGAGACAGTTAAAGAGGAAATAGCCTTTGCCCTTAAAAACTTCGGTTTTAGCCGAGACATAATAGAAAGGCGTGTAGCCTGGGCATTAAACCTTTTAGGTCTAACCCAGTATGAGAAAACTTCTCCATTCATGCTTAGCGGAGGCGAAAGGAAACGTGTGGCCCTAGCATCAGTCCTCGCATGGGATCCTGAAATCTTAATTCTAGATGAGCCCACTATCGGTCAAGATTACAGGCAAAAAGAAAACCTTCGCCAATTCATCCTTCAAATGAAGGCTCAAGGAAAAACCATAGTTGTGGTCACCCATGATGTGGAGTTCGTGGCGGAATGCAATCCAAGGGTCCTGTTGATGCGTGGGGGAAAAATAGTTGCGGATGGAGAAGCTAGGAAGGTGCTTACGGACTTGGAAATTTTGACTTTGGCTTCAATAATTCCTCCGCAGGTAACTCAAATTTTCTTACACTTATCTGATATGGGCTTCCCTAAGGAAGTTATAGACCTGTATGAAGCCAAAGAATTTTTGCTTAAAACCTTAGGGAGGAAGGCTAAATGAGCATGTTTAATGGGCTAAGATTTAGAAAAGTTTCTTCGCCGATACATAATTTGGATCCGCGGATAAAATTCGTCTACGCCTGTATCATTTTTGCAGTCGCTATCCTCTTCTGGGAGTTCATACCATTAGTCTTTCTTTTCATAATTCAATTCCCATTCGTTTTCTTGGCCAGAGTTAGACGGGAATGGATGCATTCCATGAAGGGAGCAGCATTTTTAGCGTCAATAATATTCCTTACAAACTTCATTTTCTCATTCATAAGCGCGGGTTACAATCTTAAATTATCTTCAATCGAATATGCCTTAGCCATGACTTTAAGGTTCTTGGTACTTGTAGAATCCTTCTCTATATTCTTCTTAACAACATCTCCGGACCATTTAGGCTTAGCTCTAGAACAAGCTAAGGTGCCCTATGAATTTTGTTTCGCTTTCATAACGGCAGTGCGCTTTGTTCCAGTGCTAGCTGAGGAAGCGCAGACCATAATGGATGCTCAAAAAGCTAGAGGTCTAGAACTGGAAAAGGGGAATTTTCTAAAGAGGGTTAGAAACTACATTCCAATTCTTATACCGCTTATTGTGAGCGCCATTCGCAGAAGCTTGGAGCTGGCTGAGGCCATGGAGTCTAGGGCTTGGGGGGCAACTAAAAAACGCACGAACCTTTATGTTCTAAAACTGCATAGGAAAGATTATTTTCTCGCCGCTTTCAGCATATGCCTCTTGGCTGCCGCAATTTATGTGCGCCTATACATTTCTATCCCCAGCCTTGAAGCAATTCTAACTGTATTTTGGACACCGTAAGACTTTTAATATAGACGACGGTGTAAATGGGTTTCGCGGAGCTGAAAAGCTTGAAATGGTTGAAAGCTGCCGCTGAAGAAATAATTTCGGGAATCAAAAACTGCATTGAGGAGTTAAATCCAAAAGAGGTTGAACGCTTTATTCAACTTCTGCTTGCGGCGAAGGAAAAGAAGATATTCGTTGTAGGCATGGGGCGAAGCGGATTCGTTGGCCGTGCTTTTGCCTTGCGTCTAATGAACCTAGGATTCAATGTTTACTTCCTCGGCGAGACAATAACACCCGCCGCTGAAAAAGGCGACTTATTAATTGCCATTTCCGGAACTGGAAGCACAAAAATGGTTTTGACTGCAAGCATGGCTGCAAAAGAAATAGGCGCTACTGTAGTCGCCATAACTTCTTTCCCGGAATCCCCCTTAGGTCAAATTGCCGATCTTGTTGTCACTGTTAAAGGTCGAACCAAGGCAGGATGGCCTAAAGAAGAGGATTATCTTGCACGGCAACTTATGGGCGAAAAGGAGCCTTTATCTCCCCTAGGAAGCATCTTTGAGAATAACTGCATGGTTTTTCTAGATGGTTTAATTGTTGAGCTTATGCACCGCCTAGGCAGCACCGAAGAAGATTTGAGACGTAGACATGCAACAATAGAATAACTTAACTTAGGAGTGTGTGTAAAATCCGGGCTAAATGGAAAAAGAAAAGAATGCGCCGCCAGAAAAAGAAGAGGGAGAAAAGGAAAGCCCGTTACAAATAAAGGCGTGGCATAAGGGCTATTTTTAAACTTTAGTTTATAAGAATGGGTTAGTTATTTGACGTCCATATAGTTTATTAATACTTGCTATATTGTATTTTTTGATAGGATATATTTCAAAAACCGAAAGGGGACAAAATGGCGAAGACCCAAAAAAGCGTAGAGAAATCAGAGATAAGTGTAACCGTTGAAGGGAGCGTGAAAAAAACAGCTATCTTTCGAGAAGTTTATCCAATTAAGGAGCCCTACGTTTATGCTGCTATAGTGAAAGATCCTGAGACTCAAAAGATCCTATACGAGGTTATAGAGCCTACCCTACAAAAAGGGGAAGAGGAGCTGCTGAAGGAAATAAAGGCCCTTCTTATGGAGGAAGTTGACGTTAGCGCAAAGGATATAGGAAACAGAGAAAAAGCTGAAGATTATCTAAGGAAAAAAGTTTTAGAAATTCTTAAAAAGTACCGCATAAAAGTCCCCTCCGAATCTGTTGATAAGCTTATGTATTATGTTGTGCGGGATTTTGTGGGTTATGGCAAAATAGACCCTCTCATGAAGGACCATTTCATTGAGGATATTTCCGCTGATGGTGTAAACATACCCATATATGTTTGGCATAGAGTCTATGAGTCGCTTCCAACAAACATAATATTTAATGATGAAGAGGAGTTAAACTCTTTCATAATACGCCTGGCATACTTGGCTGGCAAGAACATCTCAATAGCCTCTCCAATTTTAGACGCCTCCTTGCCAGACGGTAGCCGTGTACAATTAACTTACGGTAGCGAGGTTACTAGGCGGGGTTCAACATTTACAATTCGCCGATTTCGATTAGATCCGCTTACCATTTCAGACCTTATAGCTTTCAACACCCTCTCCTCAGAAATGGCAGCATACTTATGGTATATAATTGAGAACCGTGCATCAGTGCTTGTGGCTGGAGGTATAGCATGCGGGAAAACAACCATGCTTAACTGTCTTTCCATGTTTATTAAACCGGAAATGAAGATAGTTAGCGTAGAAGATACCCAAGAGCTTAATCTGCCCCATGAAAACTGGATTCCATCCGTGGTTAGGCTTAGCTTCGGCCGTGAGGAAGGCGCTGGCAGCATAACCCTCTTCGACCTGCTTAAGGCTGCTGTTAGGCAGAGGCCTGACTACATTATCGTCGGCGAGGTTCGAGGGGAGGAGGCTTACACGCTGTTTCAGGCTATGGCAACTGGTCATCTTGGGATGTGTACAATGCACGCCGAGTCTGTTGAAGCTGTTATAAACCGCTTAGAATCGGAGCCTATGAACATCCCAAAGCCTCTCATCGCTTTAACCAATTTAGTGATGATAATGGCAAGGACAGAGGTTGGAGGGAGACCCGCCAGAAGGGCTTTGACGGCTACTGAAATAACTGGGCTTGATCCTGCTTCTAAAAACATTTTAGTCAATGAGGTTTTCCGCTGGAAGGCTAGAGAGGACATTTTTGAGAATGTTGGAAAAAGTTTCCTTTTAGAAAAGCATATGAAAAAGATGGGACTGAGCGAGGTTGAAGTTGAAAACGAACTTCAACGTAGAAGAATTATTTTAGAGTGGATGGTTAAAAAAGGAATACGCCGTTATTTGGATGTGGCAAGCGTAATTCGCGAGTATTATGCCAATCCGGAAAGGGTTTTCCAAAGGGCAAGGATGGAGTTGTATTGAAAGGCAGAAATTTGCATAGAACAAAGGGCGAGAAGACCTCGAAAGGGGAATCTGAGCCTTCGCGGGGAGGATTACGATACTTAGCCTATGGCCTGGTAGGTCGGAGGATAAGTCGCATTTTGCCTTTATTTAGGGACTTGGATGTGCGCTTGGAGAAGGCTAAACTTAGAATCAACTTTAAAGTATACGTCAGCTTAATTGTTTTATCCACAGTTCTTACCGCAACTATCGCTTTTGTAGCATTTCCTCTTATCCTTATATTCATTTTACAGACGCCTTTGTTGTCAGCCATGCTTTTCGGCTTCGGAGGCGGGCTTTTTACAATAGCTTTCACAATTTTTGGCTTTTACTTTTATCCAATATATCGCGCTGACAAGCTTAAGAGGACCTTAGAGGACGAGTTGGCCTTTGTTACTGGCTATATGGCTATCCTTGCAAGTGCTGGTGTGCAACCTGAAAAAATTTTCTATTCGCTTTCAAATCTTCCAATACCCTTAACGGTTTCCGCTGAAGCAAAAGACATTATTAAAGATGTAAATCTTTTTGGGTTTGATATTATATCTGCTCTTGAACGGGCTTCTAAAAGATCGCCCTCGGAGAAGTTTCGCGAATTGCTTGAAGGTTTCATCTCTACGATCCATTCTGGAAGCAGTCTTTCCAATTATTTGAAGGGAAAATCCATGGAATACATGAAACTTAAGAAGATGTCTCTTCGTAAGTTTTCGGATACGCTGTCCATCCTTTCAGAATTCTATGTGGCTATACTTGTCACGGGTCCCCTTCTCTTAATAATCATGCTTGCGGTTATGGCTATGATGGGTGGGGGAACCTTGTGGTTTCTAACGCCTGAGCTTCTGCTTGGCATATTAACCTATATTGGGATCCCCGTTGGCTCCATCATGTTCCTCCTAATCCTAGACGCGGTTTCGCCTAAGTGGTAGGTGGCCATGCCCAAAATAAAGAGGCGCTTGAAGCATTTCGTATGGGCCGCGTCGGCTATAGTAGCCTTAACCATAATTATTTTAGGCTACTTTCTCGCCTGGGGTACTCGGAGTTTTGATGAGTTTGTCTTCTTCGCCGTTGTAGTTGGCTTTTCTCCTCCAGCTGTTATAAACTACTTGGATTATCGCTGGAAGAGGGCGGTTGATGGCAACCTTCCCGATCTCTTCCGCAGCATTGTTCAGGCTCAGGAGACGGGCATGACTTTGCCCCGTGCTTTGGAGGAGGCAGCAAAAAGGGATTATGGGCCTCTAACAGCGGAATTGCGTAAAATGACCATTCAAATTTCATGGGGTTTAACCCTTGAAGAGGCTTTGCTGGCTTTTGCTAGGCGAGTAGACACAGTTCTAGTGCACAGAATCGTTCCACTAATAATTGAGGCGAACCGCTCTGGAGGACGCGTAGAAAAGGTTTTCGAGCCTATGGGAAAGTTTGTCCAGTCAACCCTTACGCTTCAAAAGGAGCGTTATACCCGGTCAAGGCCATACATCGCCATCATTTACGTCGCCTTTTTCGTTTTCATATTCACTATAGTGTTACTCTTTAGATCTTTCTTTGTAGGCATAGAGGGCTCCAACATCTTTGGCGCGTCTGTGATGGCGCCTGAGGACATGAAGCGACTCTTCTTTCACATGACAGTCCTACAGGCCTTTTTCAGTGGCCTTGTTGCCGGAAAAATGGGAGAAGGCACCATAAGCGCCGGAATGAAGCACAGCCTAGTGCTCATGCTTTCAGGATATTTGGCCATAAAACTTTTCCTATAGGAGGAATAGCCGTGACAAGGAAGGGGGCTCAGTCTCTCCGTCTCTGTATGGATAAGCGAGCCATAACGCCGGTGCTCAGCAACCTTTTGCTTATGGTGGTTGCCGTGGCAGCCATGTCCATAGCCGCCGCTGCCACATACATTATAACGTCTAACCTTCGCGAGACGATGGGTGAGCGCATAGTAATAGAAGACGTGTGGTTCTATAGGGCAGAGGATGGCAGCAAGTGGATAAATGTCACCGTGCTTAATGTGGGGAAGATTGACGTTAGCATTTCACGTGTATACATTTACAGAAACCAGCATCTCGTAAGTGTGATAATGCTTCAAATTCCCTTGGAAGTCGGCGACTACGAAGAGATGCTGATACCATATGGCGAATGGCAATCCGGGGAAACATACCGCATAGAGGTTGTAACCCAGAGGGGATTAAAGGTTGAGGATTATTATAAGGCACCTTAAAGGTTTCCAGCATGACAGGCGTGGTGTAAGCAATGTTTTAGTTGTGATGCTAAGCCTAGTCCTAGTAACGGTAATAGTTGCGAACGTGGTGCTCTGGAGCTACCAGATGAATCAATATGATTGGGAGAGGGCGCAAGAAAACCTAAAGCTCATAAATGTGGAGCGCAACTACAAATTTTTAAACGCCAGCGAAATCCAAGTCATAAATGGTAGCCATTTAGGCGAATTGACCTTTAGAGAAGAGGAATACTCTTCCGGAAATACATCGGGCAGTGGAGGGGGAATCCGCTACTTATACCCGTCAGGATACAATACTTTAGGCGGCACTCAACATGTTAGCGGCTCCCCATCTGATCTAGAGGCTAACGATGGCTCCTACATGATTTTTAGAAGCTACCGAACCCAAGGAATTACGGACCACGTGGATCAACAAAGCAACGTAGATGGAAACCCAGATAAAGGCACACATTCAAACTTCGCCGCATTAAGAGCCACGGATAGCATTTACGATGCGCTAACTGAAGCTAACACCGGAGGTAACGTGGAATATTATTTAGCTACTAGAGACACGCCGTTCGGAACAAATTCACTAAACTATGTTGATTATATGAGTTTGTCCTTTACTTCCGTAACTAACGCTAAATATTTTGTTCTGGCGTATATAGAGTTGACTGGAAGCTCTACGTCACGGCAAGCGTTATGCCAATTCCTTCAAGGCTCTACATTTTTGGCAAGATATGCTGATAGACCCAGAGTTGCAAATACTGAAGTTATGCCTCAAATGTTCGCTTACATTTACACTGGAACAGGTGGTAGTGTGACTTTTAAGTGGCAAATCGCAAGCTCCGCTGGATCAGCTACAGCAACAGCGGTGAGAGGAAGAATATACGCTATTAGACTTGACAACCTGCCAAATGCAGATTATCAATCTGTTTATGATTCAACAGAGAGATCTAACATGGATAATGCTTGGGGAGACGATACTGGGGATACTTATGAAATCACAATAAATCCATCGTCAACGGCTTATTATTTGATATGGGCAAGTGCAAAAGTGGAATCAGACTCGACTTTAAGCTCCGTTTCCGTTAGGTTAAACATTGACAACGGCGCCGAATACATTCCATATTTGATTGGCGGTGAAACAACATGGAGCTATGCCCGTATAGAGGATACAGACACGGCTGAAGAACACTGCTTTGCAATGATGGCTGTTAGACAATTCTCCCCTGGAACACACTCCATTAAATTTCAAATCGCGGATGTAGATATAACTTCAAGCGCAGACTGGCAATATATCAGCCTATTAGCCATAAAGCTAACTGACGTTTTCACCTTCTATTCAGCTTCAACAATTTTACAGGCATCAACAACATCTACAACGCTTGTAGACTATACAACATTGAACATTCCGTCTGGGAACGCTGGTGATTATCTCATATTAGGCGGAATAGTTACACGAGGTAGCTCAACAGCGTATTCATATGAAACGGTGTTAGAAATAGATGGAGTTTCAGGCTCATATGGGCGTCAACAAATCATGCCGCAAGACCTAAACGACTATGTGCCAAAGGTTTTCATGCAAAACATAACATTAAACAGTAACTCTCACACCGTAAAAACGAGATACAGAACATTAAACTCGGCTATGACTGTTTACGTTAAAAACTCAGACATTTTAGCCATCAAGCTGGAGCCGCCAAAATATGAACTTGACCTTGAAGTTCAATGGATAAATGTAGACCCCACAAGGGCACATGAATATCTGTGTATTCGCACTGGCTCTTTAGATGCTGAAGCCTTGAGGGTTGACTTTTGGAATGGCTCAACTTGGGTTACTATAATAGATGCTTTATCTCCTAATCAATGGAATAACGTTTCGGTTTCAGCATATTTGACGTCGCCTAGTTTTACTTTAAGATTTGTCGGCTCTGCTGAAACCGGAGACAGCCAGCAGAGTCTATGGCAGATAGATTCTGCGCTTTTATGGCTTTGGGATGATTCATACTCGGTTGAAGTTGAGTTTACCGGAACTTCAAATGCCACCGAATCTTGGACCCGGCTTGATTGGACTGTGGTTGGCTCATTTACCGTTGACAATGTGAATGTAACCCTTCAACTCTTCAATTATGCAACAAATTCCTATCCCACAAGTGGAGATGGATACATGTCCTATATCTCCGGTTTAGCCAACGTAGATGAAACCAAAACGCTACCCATAACAGTCAACCCTGCATATTTCAGGGATTCTGATGGTAATTGGAAAATTAGGGTAATAGGGGTGAAGACAACATCTGAGCAATTTGAATTTAGAGCCGACCTGATTCAGTTGCGGGTTGAAACGCAAGATGAGGGACAGCAGCAGAATTTCACGTACTATACGCTAAGTTTCTACATGAATTTCGCCTTAGATTTGGCTGAATATCCCATTGAAACTATACACTCCATAGAGGCCCATGTCCGCCTTAAAGTGAGCGACACCCTTGAAGGTTGGCTTTTGGAAGCATATAATTGGGTAAATGGAAATCCCGAAATTATAGGCGGCTTGTCCCCGTCAAGATACTATCGAGACTATGTGATAAGTTTTGGTGATAACTGGCAAAGCTATATAAACACGAATAACGGCACGGTGAGGCTTATATTATGCGATGAAAGCCCAGATGATGTCCAAACAACCGTTGACGTGGAGCTCTTAACCCTCAAAGTCATACTAAAAAATGGAACGGTTCTAACCCTAAAGAATGAGGGCTCCGTGCCTGTGCATGTCATCGCCATCTGGGTTAACAATGCAACTGTTCATAAACGTTACAATGCAGACCTTTACCTGAATCCCGGAGAGGCTCCACCATCATTTCTCATGGGAGACATTGATTTACCTAATGGAGGCTTTACGGTCAGGATTGTTACTGAAAGGGGGAACATGGCCGTTTTCACAGGTGGATAACTAGCTAACCCTTAGCAGAAATTATTTTTTCGCTAAGGGCCTTTGTAACTTCCCTCGCGTCCCTTGCCTCCACAACATTTATCTTATATAATTCAGCCATTCTTTTTCCATTATCGTTTAATTTTGGAATTGCAATCAGATAGGCGCTGTTCGGGGAGACATCAAAGATTTTCGCGAAAAGCGCGATAACAGGCTGTTCTGTAACTATGCCCTCCATGGAAGTCGCCAAATCTATAACAATCAGACACTTTTTATCCTCGGCTTTCCCAAAATATGCGACAAGATCAAACATATGATTAGCGCCTGATCTGCCCTTCAGAAAAGCTGGAGCTTCAACTTCAAACCCGATTTCGGTTAGAAACTCCTTTATTGGCGCTACGAATACCCATCCTGCTTCTATTTCACCCTTCACTTCCTCATTGAGGCTGTAAAGGTAAACATCCTTAACTTTAACATCTTCAAAAGTAAATGTAAGCTGGCAATCCCTACAAAAATGCCTTGTAACCGGAATATCAAAACTCTTCCCACATTCCCGACAAGTGCACCATATCCCTGCCCTTCTATAGTCCACATCAAGAACCCTTAATTCTCTATTACATTTGGGGCATATGAGCTTGTCTCCCCTTCGGAAGTTTTCCTCAATACCTATGTAACCGCATCTCGTATGTTCAATCAAAGAATCTTTCTTGATGTCAAAGGATCTGCAGTAGGGGCAACAGTAGTGCGTGGATACGCTTTGAGAACCACATTTTGGGCAATAAATAATTTTATCATAAAGTTTTCTCAAAAGAATTCCGGTTTCATAAAGTCTATTCAGAAACTCATCTACGCCTAAATCTTGACCAAGAACTTCTTCTACAACCGGGTATCTATAGCCAACATTAGGGTCAAAAATAGGCTTAAGCTCAACGATTTCCCCACTTAAAAATTTACTCAAGAAGATCAGATTTTTCCGGTCTTTATATAGCTCCGCCCGCTCGGACTTGCCCGGTTTCCTCTGCATTTTCTCCATACCCATACGTAACAAGTGCCAACATTTTTAATGTTAGCAACCCATTAATAAGCTTATGTTATTCCAACTATATAGTTAAGAAAAGTTTTAAAATGGTCTTTCCCGTGTAGAAAGCGTGAGAGGGTCAAATCTGGCCAGAGGAACAAAAAGACTTGTGCACTGTCCAAGATGCGGTTTCACCTTTGACATATCATATGGAAGGGCTTTTGCATGTTCCGGTTGTCCATCAACCGTACAGTGCGGATATGCGAAATGCCCAAAATGCCAGCAAGAGTTCCCCCTAAAGTAATTTCCATGCTAATCCCCTCACTTTCAGGTGTAATGCGAAAAAGTTATTGATATAAAGGGGCAAAAGTAATGCTGAGGCTCTTTAATGGCTGATCGCCCCAGATTCGGTCCAGCAGGCATTCCCCCGTCATTCCGGGCGAAAAAGGCTTCTTTGATGGATGTTCCAAGGCTCCTGCGGGATGAGGGTCTTGATGCTTTCGAATATCAAGCCGTGCGATGGGGTGAAAAACCTCAAATGAAGCGCGAAGATGCTGAAAAATTCGGATTAAAAGCTAGGGAAAACGATGTGATACTCAGCCTCCATGGCTCTTACTTTATAAACTTCTGCGGAAATCGCGAAACTGTTGAGGCAAGCAAGAAGCGTATAATTGCATGCGCTACAGCCGCCCAGTGGATGGGCGCCCAAGTTGTGGTTTTCCATGTTGGTTATTATGGAGGAAAGACGCCTAAACAGGTTTATAACGAATGCCTAAAGACATTAAAAGATGTTACAGAAACACTAGAATCTCTCGGTATAGATGTAAAGTTAGGACTGGAAACTACTGGTAAGCCATCACAATTTGGCACGCTTGAGGAAATTTTGGGGGTATGCGAACAAATAGGGCAAACGCAGCCTGTAATAGATTGGGCTCACTTGCATGCAAGGGATGGAGGACGCTTTAAAACGGCCGGAGATTTTCGAAAGGTTGTAGAAGAAATCGAGAGGCGTTTAGGATTAGAAGTCGTAAAGAATATGCATTGCCACTTCACTAAGGTTGAATTCACCGAGAAGGGTGAAAAACGCCACCATACTTTGGATGAGGAACCATATGGTCCAGACTTTTCAGCCCTTGCAAAGGTTATAGCCGAATTCAAACTTAATCCGGTAATAATAAGCGAAAGCCCTATCTTAGACTTGGACGCAATAAAAATGCGCGATATCCTCATGAAAGAGCTTAAAGGATAAAGCCTGAATTTTGGCGCGATATCTTTTTCTATAAAGCCGTATGCCTTCATATAGGTGTCCCTTCTGATTCAGCTAAGAGGATTCCAAAAGCTCACACCAATCGAGACGGCATTGCAAATTCTTTTCGACAATTGGAAAATACCGCCCTTAAGGACTGAAACGGTGCCCATTTATGAGGCCTTAAACAGGGTTTTGGCCGTTGACGTTATAGCTGAGGAAGACCTGCCAAAATTTGATCGATCTGCGGTGGACGGATATGCTGTAAAGGCTGAAGATACTTTTTATGCCTCCCAGTTCAAACCTAAAACCCTTAGACTTACAGAGGCAGATGAAATTAAAGACGGTGAGGCGAAAAGGGTTTGGACGGGAAACCCCCTGCCAAGAGGCGCTAATGCTGTCTTAATGCTTGAAAACACGAAACTTTTAGGCAACTTTATAGAAGTTTGGAATCCGGTAACCCCTGGGGAAAACGTTTCAAAAAAGGGCGAGGATGTTGCTAAAGGTGAAGTAGCCGTAAAAGCTCGAACAAGGCTAAAGCCCCACCATCTAGGATTAATAGCGGCCCTAGGCATAGGTAAAGTAAAAGTTTTTGTGAAACCAAAAGTGGCAATCCTGGCCACGGGAAGCGAGCTTGTGGAATTAGCGCAAAAACCAGCAGAAGGCCAAATTTTCGAGATAAACAGACTCGTTTTGTCTTCCATGTGCCGCGAACTCCAAGCTGACCCCATAGACTTAGGCATAGTAGAAGACAATGTTGAGGAAATTTCTAATAGAATCATGTCAGGCTTAGAAAAAGCTGACCTCATCATAACAACTGGCGGAACAAGTGTCGGCGCTCCAGACCTAGTCCCAGTAGCTATAAAGAAACTTGAAAATCCAGGCATAATAGTTCATGGAATTGCAATGCGACCAGCTATGCCGACAGCCCTGGCAATTGTGCGGAACAAGCCAATAATAGTTCTTTCAGGCAACCCCGTGGCAGCCATGTTTGGCTTTGAAGCCTTTGCCAGACCCCTAATTCTCAAACTGCAGGGCCTAGATAAGGCACCAAGACCAATGGTTACCGCAAGGTTAACCCGAAAAATATCCACAGCCCTAGGCAGGAAAACGTTTGTACGTGTTAAAGTTTTCCAGCGCGGCGACGAGTTCTTCGCAGAGCCCATTAGCTCCAGAGGTTCTGGCGTAATATCTACAATGGTTAGGGCAAATGGCTATGTTATTGTCCCTGAAAATCGTGAGGGTTTGCAAGAGGGAGAGATTGTTAAAGTGCATCTTTTTGATACCTTCGAAGCGGGGGACTAAAATTGTTCAGAGAACTCTTAACCTTAGAAGAAGCGAAACAGCTGGTGCGGCAACACTTTAGGATAAGCCCTTTAGGCGTTGAAGAGGTATCGCTGCTAGAAGCCCCTAACAGAGTTTTGGCTGAAAACATTGTTGCAAAGCTTGACATACCGCCCTTCAATCGCTCTACAGTGGACGGATATGCTGTTAGGGCTGAGGATACCTTTGGAGCAGAAGAAAACAACCCGGTAAAACTCAAGTTATTGGGAGTTGTGAACGTTGGCGAGCTCCCTAGATTAAAAGTGGACCGTGGGACAGCTGTGGAAATAATGACTGGGGCCCCGATACCTGAAGGTGCAGATGCCGTAGTAATGACTGAAGATGTCGAAAGAAAAGGCGATGAACTAGTGGTTTATAGCGCGGTGGTAAAGGACGAGAACGTCATGAAAGTTGGGTCTGATATCAAGAAAGACGAGATCGTACTAAGAGCAGGGCAGGGGTTGGGGGCGCGGGAAATAGGCGTTCTGGCGGCATTAGGTATTGATAGGGTTAAGGTCTACAAAGCTCCCGTTGTCGCAATATTATCAACCGGAGCTGAAGTAACCGAACCCGGTAAACCCCTTGCTCCGGGAAAAATTTACGATATAAATTCCTATAGCCTGAGCGCAGCCGTTCTGGAAAGCGGTGGAAAACCGTTGCGCTTGGGAGTTTTTCCAGACGACATAAATGAAATTGAAAGGGCATTAAAGACAGCGTTAGCGCAAGCGGATGTCGTTATAACCTCAGGCGGGGTCTCGGTGGGTCCTAAGGATATTATCCCCAAAGTGCTAGGCATGCTCGGAAAGCCTGGAGTAATCATATGTGGAATAGCAATAAAACCGGGAAAACCAACAACTGTGGCGTCTATAAATGGTAAACCCGTTTTTTCCCTTCCCGGTCATCCCGCGTCAGCCCTAATGATTTTCCATCTTCTAGCACGCCCTGTAATCGAAGGTTTAGCTGGGCGAAGTTCCACTGAAAACCAAGTAGTGAAAGCCCTTGCCTCCACGCGAATGTTTTCAGCAAAGGGCAGGAGAACCTTCGTCACGGTTAGGCTTAAAAAAGATGAAAAAGGCTTATTTTGGGCAGAACCAGTGCCCACAGGGCTTTCCGGCGCCATAACCACGCTAGCTAAGGCTGACGGTTTCATAGAAATTCCTGAAAACCAACAGTTTGTAGAAGTGGGCGAAGAAGTACAAGTCACCCTTTTTCAAAGGCTCTCCTTCTAGAGGCAGAGTAAGCCGCGAAAATCCATGTTAAAACTAGGTAAACTAACATGATGGATGAGAGAGCTAAATCGCTTCCAATAGTATAGTAAAGCATGCAAACAGAGAATGTTGTGGCTGTAAAAAATAGTATGGTAATAATCCATAACGCCCAGCCTTTTTCCATAAATAATCCAAACGCCGATATTAGACTTAATGCCCCAATTAACGCCATGTGAACTAGCCTAAAATCCAAGGCTAAAGCTGCAAGGCATAAAATGCCACTGATAATATAAAAGCAAAGAGCAGCGAGCAAGCCTAAGCTTCTAACTTTAAACTTCAAACCCATAGTCATCGCCGATTCAAGCATCTAAATTACCGACTAAGATTAATAAGTTTACGCTGTTTCTCTAAACAAGCGAAAAGTTTAGAACAAGCCTTTTAAAATAGGCATGTATGTCAAGGTGAAAACAGAGGTGGGCTTTCGGGAACTTTTCACGTCGCAATCTAACATTTTCAGCGGTTTCCAGAGGTCCTTTGAAGAAGCCGATTATGTAGTCATCGGTGTTCCATTTGACGTTACAAGCACATATAGAACTGGTGCTAGATTTGGACCTAATGCAATACGAGAGGCATCCCTAAACATTGAAACTTACAGTTTCCGCAGTAAAATGGACATAGAAGATTTACGGATGCATGATGCAGGCGATTTGCATGTCTCCGCTGATACTTCGGAGACCATTGAAAGAATAGCGAAAGTAGCAAATGAAGTTCTGGAGAAAGGAAAAATACCTGTTTTCATCGGCGGAGAACATACAATAACATTTGGAGCTGTAAAGGGCCTGGGCCCTAAAATTTCGAAAACCGCTGTAATAAGCTTTGACGCTCACCTTGACCTGCGGGATGAATTTATGGGGCTCAAACTTTCGCATACAACATTTATGCGTAGAATAAATGAACAGCTAAGGCCGGCCAAAATAGTTGAAGTTGGAACTCGAGCTGTATGCCGAGAGGAGCTAGACTATGCGGAAGAAGCCAAGATCTATTATTTGCCAGCTCACAAGATCAGAAAAGAAGGCATAAATTACGCTATAAAATGTCTAAAGGAGGAAATTTTAGACGCAGAAAGCATTTACTTATCAATAGACATGGATGTTCTTGATCCTGCTTTTGCTCCGGCTGTACAAAATCCTGAATCAGATGGGCTGGAAACTTTCACTTTGCTTGAAGTTCTAGGTAATTTGTGTGATAAAAGAGTGATAGGATTTGACGTTGTAGAGGTTGCCCCGATTTACGATCAAGGTGTTACAGCAATTCACGCTGCTAAAATTATTTTTGAAGTGCTTTGCAATCTGGAACAGCATAAATTTGGCTAAACACTTTATGCTTTGCTTTTCAGCATTTTTGCTATGAAGAAACCGTTACATTCATGGATATGAGGATAGAGCCTTCTGCACTTATTCATCCCTCTAAGTCCCGGTAAACCCATTTTTGGCTCTATGTCCGCTAAAATGAATTCTGGATGCCACTTTAAGAAGCGTTCAATAAGCATTTCATTCTCCTCCACTGTTATGCTACACGTGGAGTAGACTAATGTTCCTTCAGGCTTAACTTTTTCAGCAGCATTTTCAAGCATGCGCCACTGGATTTCCGCCATTTTCTCTGCAGAACGTGAGGTAAGTCTCCATTTCGTCGATGGAAGCTTAGCGAAGGAACCAGTGCTTGTACAAGGGGGATCTAAAATTGCAAGATCAACTTCCTCTGAAACCGGTATGGCGTTACACGCATCGGCAATTATGGGTTCGGCAATTTCGACGCTCATCCTAGCAACTTCGTTTTTCCAGATGCTCATCCTACGCCTTGAATAGTCTAAAGAATATATTACGCCCTTATTAGACATCAGCTGGGCTAAATAGGTAGTTTTGGCTCCTGGAGCTGCGCAAACATCTAAAACAACCATTCCAGGTTTTGGATTAGCAACTTCTGCTGCGAAACAGCTTGCTTTGTCTTGAATATAGAATAGGCCTTTTTGAAAGCTTCTAGTTCTTGTTAAAGGATGATTTGAACTTAAGACTTTATAGGCATACTTTAGCTCCTCAACTTTCTCTATTTTTATACCATCCGCCATAAGTTTTTCCAGAATCTTGTTCTCTTCCTCCTTGAGCGTATTCACCCTTATATAAGTTGGAGGGCTTTCCAAGTTTGCCTCAAGCATGTCTATGGCTTCCTTCCTCCCAAAAAGCTTGAAGCAGTATCTTACAAACCATGTAGGATGGAATGTTAAAAGTCCAATTCTCTCCTCGTTACCCATCCCCCTCAAGATTTTTTCAAAATTCTCCGTCAAAAGTAATCCTAAAATATGTTCAATGTTTCGCAGGGTTTTCCATCCTAAAATTAAGCGGGCATGCTTCACTATTTCGGCTGCCTCTTTAAAATCAACTTTTAACCAGTTTTTAGCAACTCTTGTCTGATAAACGTAAAGCCTTAAGAAGGATTGGACGCCAATGGTGAATTCTGTTAGGGATTGCGGCTTCAAAACCTCGTTAATGAAGCGGTCTATAAAATTCCGGCGCCTGACAGTTTCATATACAAGCTTATGGGCAAGTCGAAGGGCATCTGCGTTTTCAATGCCAAGCTGCTTGCTTGTCTTAGTTAAAGCTAAATGCTCGTTAAATTTCCGCGTTTCCATCCAGCTTAAGGCTTCGATGGCGAGGGCCCAAGCTTCTCTAAACAATTACTCGGCGCTCCAATATTGCTCGTAAGATTTTAGTCTAGCTTGTTCATATTAAAGGTTAGGTTAAGGGCGAGAAATGGCGCAGAAAAAGCTTGACGAATTTTGCCCTGCGAAACCCAAGCCCAAGGAAATAAAAGCGGAGACTCTGCCCTTCATAGAAGCATTAAGGAAGGATGTAAAGCAGAGTTTCCCACCAATAGCCCCAGCAGACCTTCCCCCTTCATATTTAGTTTCAGCTACTTACGACGGAAGGGCCGGAAAGGTTTTAATAAAGCTTTACGAGCCTATTTCTGGTAAAATTTACTTTTGGTATGATAATACTGGACATAAGCCATACTGCTTTACAAACTTGTCGCCTTATGATCTTGAGAAAATAGATCGTTTAATGAGTCATCCGGGCTTCGACCATTTTGAAATTGAAGAGAAGTTTGATCCGCTTCTCGACAGACCGATAAAAGTGACAAAAATTGTAGCTAAAGATCCGCTAGCTATTGGAGGCCGCCCCAAAGGCTGCATTAGAGATATAATTCCGGAAGAGTTTCTAAAAGTTTCTGATGGAGCAGTTTCCCCTGGGGCTGTTAGGGTTTGGGAATCTAAGATAAAATATTATCAGTCCTACATCTATGACAGGAGACTTTTTCCAGGTATGATTTACGAAATTAAAAACGGCGCTTTGCTGCCGAAACAGCTGGAAGAAGCTGAGGTGATGGTTAACCGTATAAAGGAAGCCTTTAAGGATGCTTCACCAGAGGAGCTAGAGTATATTGAGCAGTGGGCTAGGCTTTTGGAGTATCCAGCCCCGAAGTTCCGATATGTAGCCATGGATATAGAAGTTTTTAGTCCTGTAGCCACAAGAATGCCTGACCCTCGCGAGGCAGCGTACCCAATTGTATGTGTATCATTTTATGGCTCTGATAATAGGAAAGTGGTTTTGCTCTTAAAGAGGGAAGGTATACGGGAAGGCAATGAACGGTTGCCGGAGGATGTTCAAGTTCAATATTTTGATTCTGAAGAAAAGTTGTTGAAGGCTGTTTTTGATTTCTTATGGGACTACCCGTTTGTCATAACTTTCAACGGCGACGACTTTGACCTTCGATATTTAGCTCATAGGTCAGAAAAATATGGGTTTAAACGTGATGAAATACCGATAGAATTGGGTAAACGTGTTTGTCTCCTTAAGTATGGAGTGCATATCGATCTTTACAAGTTCTTCTTCAACAAGTCCATTCAGGTATATGCGTTTAGCAATCGTTATAGGGATGTAACCCTTGATGATGTTGGCAGAGCCCTACTTAACCTTGAGAAGATTCCGTTAGAGAAGAGCATAGGCGAATTGACCTATACTGAACTTGCTAGATACTGTTTCAGGGACGCTGAAATCGCTTACAAACTTGCAAACTTTGAAGATGAGCTTGCTCTAAAGCTTATCCTTGTCCTGTCCAGAATAAGCGCCATGCCGATGGAGGATGTAAGCCGTCAGGGTGTTTCTCGCTGGATAAGAAACTTTCTACATCGCGAGCACCGCAGAAAGGGCATACTCATACCAAATGCAGAGGATATTCTTGCTTTAAAAGGTAAAACAGCTACAAGAGCCATAATAAAAGGTAAAAAGTATAAGGGCGCCATTGTGGTTGAGCCTGTTCCAGGGGTTCATTTCAATGTAGCTGTCATGGACTTCCCCAGTCTATATCCATCCATAATTAAGGTTTGGAATCTAGGTTATCAGTCTATTTTATGCCCTCATTCAGAGTGCCGGGCAAACGTTGTTCCGGATACCCCCCATTGGGTTTGCACAAAGAAACGTGCCCTAGAAAGTCTCCTCATAGGCTCTCTCCGAGATTTAAGGGTGGCTTGGTATAAGCCTAAATCAAAGGATAAAAAATTACCAGCTGAACTTAGAAGCTGGTATAACATAATACAAGGAGCCCTTAAGGTTATCCTTAATGCCAGCTATGGTGTCTTCGGAGCCGAAACCTTTGACTTATACTGCCCACCAGTCGCAGAGGCAACAGCTGCCATAGGTAGGCATTCAATAACTAAGATAATTGACAAGGCGAAGGGGCTTGGCATCCAAGTGCTTTACGGTGACACGGACAGCGTTTTCTTAAAAAACCCTACTAGGGAGCAGATCCGTGAGCTTGAAGAATGGACTGAACGTGAATTAAAGATGAGTTTAGACTTGGACAAAATTTACCGTTATGCGGTTTTCAGCTCCAGAAAGAAGAACTATCTTGGTGTTCTTGAGGATGGAAGCGTTGACGTGAAAGGGTTAACAGGCAAAAAGCGTCATGTTCCAATTTTCATAAAGAAGGCCTTTGAAAGGATGAAAGAAAGCTTGGCAAAGGTAAACTCCTCAGCGGACTTCGAAAATGCGAAAAAAGAGATAATACAGATAATTCGAAGCTGTTATATGCGGCTGAAAAGACGGGAATGGGAAAGCTTAGACGAGCTTGCCTTTAACGTTGTGTTAGGCGAGGAGTTGGAGCGTTATACGAAAACAACTCCACAGCATGTAAAAGCTGCAAAAATGCTTAGGGATCTAGGCATCGAGCTAAAGGCTGGCGATCTTATAAGATTCGTTAAGGTCGTAAATGAGCCCCATGTTAAACCCGTGGAATTGGCGACAAAAAACGAAATAGATGCGGACAAGTATGTGGATTATCTCCGCTCCACCTTTGAACAGGTGTTAGATGCGCTTGGATTAGAATTTGATGAAATCATAGGTCTTACAAGGTTAGAGCGTTTCATGTAGTGGCTTCCGGCTTGACCCAATTTTTCCCTATGGGACTTCGATATAATATTTCTAATAATGCAAACCCTAAGACGTTTATCGCCACTATGGAACCGATGAAAACTCCAAGCAACCCAATTTCAATAGGGACCTCAAATATGAGCGATAAATAGCCGCCGACGATAACTGTAATGGTGATATTTTCTGCAAGGCATCCTAAAAATCTTCTTATAATGCCGTTTCTGCCTATACGATATGCAATGGAGCATGCCAAAAAGTTTGCAAGCGCTCCTCCGATGATGTCTGTTATTCCAAGTCCTCCATAAATATTCGCAATTAGACAGCCAAGACTTAATCCTGCTGCAGCGGGCATCCCGAAGATTATAGATAAAGGGAGCAAAGCATCAGCCACTCTCACTTGGTAAACTCCGAAGCTTATGGGCGCCAGAAGAACAACCCCCACGGCGTAAAGCGCCGCAAAAATGGCTGTTACACTTATCTGCCTACTTTTAGACTTCAATATTTTCACCTCCCTACACCGGGGTTTATATGGCGGAACGGGTGGGAGGGCCCACTCACCCGCCGACATTGAATTGCACAACAAAGCATTTATAAAAGCGTTGCTTTAGGGCGAAGTTTTATAGCACATAGATGCTGGCAAGCACGGCAGCTACTGTTGAAGCTGCTACTAACGCTGAAATTGTGAGGACGGCTTGTTTCTCCGTTAGGGGTCTATGGTAAGTTATGAGTGTTATCAGGCTTCTTCTGTGGTCTGAGAATAATTTTTTACCGTCGAATGATACGTTCGCTTTAGTTCCGAAAAGAAAGTAGTTGAGAAGAATTAGCGAAGAATTGAAAATGTAGGGCAATATCGATATTATAAGGCTCCATTTTAGATCAGCAATTATGGCAAAGGCTGCCAATGTAAGGCCGATAGCGAAAGAGCCGGTGTTTCCAACGAAAATTTTTCCCTTAAAATTGAAAAAGGCTAGAACAAGCCAAACAGCCAAGGGCATTAATAACAGCAGAGCGTTTGATCCAGAAATTATGATCAATCCAATAATGACTATTGCCGGGCAAACCGTTTCAAGGCCATTTAATCCGCCCAGCTGGTTAACTGTGTTGGTTACTATAGTCACAAGTATGGGTATGACCACAAAAAAGTAATAGTTTCCGAAGTCAATGGTTCCGAGAAACGGTAATCCTATGGATGTTCTTACGTGAAGTTTATAGGCCAGGGTTGCAAGGGGTATTGCCGCCATAAGCGGCAGAAATGCCTTGTAACGCCAACGTAGATTCATCCAATCATCAAGTAATCCCATAAAGCCTCCAAAAAGAATACACGTTGCCAAAGTTAAAGCCCTAGAGAGACCTTTTGGATCGCTGCTTTCCAAAGGATGCAAAATGAATAGGTATGCAGTACTTGCCAATACATAAATTACTCCCAAGCCCGTTGGCACTAGGGGTTTTCCTGGTTTATGGTAATCCGGAACCCTTGGAAACAACATTCAACCCCTTTCTAGCTTGGATAGTTGATTTTATATAGGCAGACGAGGGGCACAATTCCACCATATTTGTATCCATCATTGTCTAGACCCGCAATGTAGGCTTCCTCAAAGTAGAGAAGTTTCGTGGTTGGTGGTGATCCGCCCCTTTGCTCTTGTTTCCAACGTTCCACAGCATATGTCATTAGTTTATAGATTGTTGAACTTTGCCCTCTGCTGGCTGATATAAGTTCCGTATTGTCAATCTGTCCATCTTTATCATTATCCGCCCAGTGGGTTCCCAGCGTGTAATTTCCAAAAAGTTCTCTGACTTTTTCAAAGTCATCAGTCCACATTTCCCCTTCAGGGATGAAACCTTGGCTTACAAGCCGATCGTGGGCCTTTCCGGAAATTCTCGCCATCCACATCCATTTTCCTTCATCGCCGCCTGCATTTGCAAAATTTCCATTATAGTCGATGGTTACGAATACGAGAATATAATCCGCATTGTAAAGTTTCAGCATTCGTAGGGCTTGGGTTTCATTGGACATGAATGTAAATCCAATATTCTCTATCTGCGTTGAGTTTATAGTTGCGTTGTCAGCAAGGGTTGTTACATTTCCAAGTATGGTAAGCCAGTATCCATAGTCCCACCAGCTGCATACGACTGTTGTGGCCGCTAGGTTTTCCCTAGTCCACTTTAACATGTTCACCCACTCCTGCACTGGTGTTTCTGGCACCAATGAGAGGCTTCCACCAGATATTGTGGTTGGAGCATATACCTGCCTATACACTTTAGGCATTGGAAAAGCGTAGCTACTCATGAGAATCATGAATATTAGAAATATGGCTACTCCGCTGAACTCTTTGCCCACATATCCCCCAGCATATTTCCTCTTACTTATCCTCGGGGGCTCTTTAAGGAGAGTTACAAATGGTCTTAAGAGGCCGTTTATTCCCACCGCTGCCAAAAGGCTGAAAGCTGGAGCGAAAAGTACAAGCAATCTCACCATGGAGCATGCAAAGTAAAGTGAAGTCAGGCCCAAAATTATGATGAACAGGTTTCTGTTGCTAGGGCTCCTGAACATAAAGAATAAACCTAAAGCAAAAAAGAGTATTCCAATGCCCAGATCATAATACAAGGAACCCCACGCTGATATTCTGTGTTCAGCCACAGATTCTATAAGCGGAGAAGCCTCCCGCGTGAAGGGATTTATGACTGAAATGAATTTCCCGGCAATATTTTGTATGTATCCTGTTATCGAGAGCGCCGTGAAGCCGCCCACAAGCATCAAAATTAAAGCTATTGCTGCAATGGCTTTCCCTCTGCTAGTGGTGATGTTTCTTGAGATCTCGGCAAGACATAGCAAACCAAAAACCACGGCAACGGGCATTATGGCGCTTGTTAACAGATAAGCTGGAGAAAGTTTTGGAACGTTTATGGCTATGAAAAGGCCCAGCCCACAGGTTATGCTATAAGTAATTAGAATTTTAAGGTTATACCTCTTTAACAACAGCAATATAAACGTAAAGAGCGCCGTTACGCCTATTGGGTAGTATGCAGCTCCCCAGCCAGCGCAGAAATATCCTAAAGACAGCCCGGAAGCAAGAGCATACTTGATTGTCGAATTTATATGTCTATTTTCATCAATTGCCCTTAGGAATAGAAAGATAAACAAGATCATGGCGAAGATACCTATAGTTTCATCATCGAAGAATCCTACGGATGTTCGCTGAATATATGATGGATGTAAAGCTAAGATTAGGGCGGATAAAAGGCCTACCGGCCTGCCGCCGATGTCTTTTCCTAAGAAGTACATTGCTAATGAGGTAAGTATCGCCATTATTGCTGGGAACAGCGCGCAGAAACTCATAAGGTCAATGCCAACGCCCAAAATGGAGATTATTTCGTACAGTAGCGCTGCCGTTAAGGGTAGTCCTGGATAAGCTGCTCTTGCGATGTTGAATCCTTGAGGGTACCATCTTTGGTAGTCTACCCAACTAATCCAAGATGTGAAGCCCTTTTTTACAATGTATTCTGTGAAGCGATACTGGAAGTAGGGGTCAAACTCTGAAAGCAGTAGATTAGACTTTCCGGTCGCCGGGTCTATTTCCCACCTTATCGGGAAAAGGTGTATGGTGAAAGCCAGAAAGAGTATCAGAGTTAACGCCGCATAGGTTAGTATTGATGAATGATCCGTTTTCGGGCGAAATTTTTCAAAACTTTTAATCCCGCTAACATTTTTCTCCTTTACTGTTTTTGTTTCACTATGCATTATTATCCCTTTTTAATGGATATGGAAACGCTTTATTCCTTTATTTTCCTTGCGGTTACTATTTAATTGGTTTTACTTCAACATTTATTGGCACAAGGGCAAGTTTTTTACCGCATTTTGGACATTTTCCATTATGTTTGCTTATTATTTCATCCGGAGGCTTGAGTTCAGCTCCTTCATATAAGATGCACCCACATTGGTTGCATGTAACAGTCTGGGGCATGTGTGACCCAGGTTATGAAAAAGTTATTGGCATATTTATGGTTGCTGGTATTACTTTTAGTTTTCAGAGAAACTCTTAACTACCTTGGGGTTTATCTCTAAAAACTAAATTGCAATGGTATGGCTCCTATGGAAAAATTTACACTAATCATAACTGAAAAACCAGATGCTGCACAGCGCATTGCCGCAGCCCTCGACATAAATGGTAATTTAAAGAAAATGGAGGACGGTGGAGTGCCTTATTATGTGGCTTATAGAGACAAGCCTATAGTTGTGGTTCCAGCTTTAGGTCACCTTTATACAGTTGCCGAAGAAAAGCATGGAAGGAGCTATTATCCAGTTTTCAGTTTTAGATGGGCTCCTCGTTATGTTGCCGAGAAAGGCGTGAAGCACATCCGCAACTGGCTTGACACAATATCAAAATTAGCAAAAGGCGCTGACATGTATATTGATGCATGTGACTATGACATTGAAGGAAGCGTCATAGGCTACACTATTTTGAAATATGCTTGTGGAGATAAGGAAAACGTAGCAAAGAGAATGAAGTATTCCACTTTGACTAAGGAGGAGCTTGAAAAAGCGTACAATGAACTTTTACCTACGCTAGACTTTGGCTTAATAGAAGCTGGTAAAACTCGACACGAAATCGACTGGTTATATGGGGTGAACCTGTCACGAGCGCTGACCATAGCCGCCCAAGTCTGGAGCGGGCGGTACGCAACTATAAGCACTGGGAGAGTCCAAGGTCCCACTCTAAGCTTCTTGGTCGCCAGAGAGAAGGATATTAGAAGTTTTGTACCAGCACCATACTGGGAAATTAAGGCTCAGATCGAAATAGATGGTAGGGTTTTCGAAGCTGAGTATGAAAAGGAAATTATTAAAACTAGAAGAGAAGCTGATGCTGTTGTTACCGCATGCAAGGGCGAATACGGAATTGTAGAGGATGTCGAGGTTAACGAGTTTAAGCAAATGCCGCCAACACCCTTTGATATAGGTGCTTTACAGAGTGAAGCCTACAGCCTGTTTGGCTACACTCCTAGACGCACCCTCGACATTGCACAGCGTCTATACCTCGATGCTTTAATCTCATACCCCCGAACAAGCAGCCAAAAGCTTCCTCCATCAATAAACTACAAGGAGATCCTTGAAGGTTTAAGCGGAGTTTCCGAATATCAGGCACTTGTGAGGGAACTTTTGGCTAGAGGCGAGTTAAAACCTAATGAGGGTAAGAAAGATGATCCTGCACATCCAGCTATCTATCCTACTGGCAAGCTACCAGAAAGACCACTTAATGATTCAGAGATGCGAATATGGGATCTCATTGTTAGGCGTTTTATGGCGGTTTTCGGTGAAGCTGCCCTTCGTCAGAGTGTTAAAGTCAAAATAAAAGTTAACGGGCATACTTTCTTTTTAAGGGGGAGACAAACCTTAAAAGAAGGATGGCTGCGGTTTTATGCACCCTATGTGAGATCTGAAGAAATTCTTTTGCCACAAATAAAAAGGGAGCAAAAAGTTAAGGTTGATCGAATTATTTTAGAGGACAAATTCACTAAACCTCCACCGAGATATAACCCTGGGAGTCTATTAAAGGAGATGGAAAAAGCTGGAATAGGAACAAAGGCGACTAGAGCTGATATTATTCAGACTCTCTATGATAGGAAGTATTTGCGGGGAGAACGTATGGTGGTTACTGACCTAGGATTTGAGGTTTTCGAGATTCTTCAGAAGTACTGCCCAACAATAATTTCAGTGGACTTAACGAGGAATCTGGAGGAAAGGATGGACAGAATTCAATTACACATGGAGAGTAGGGAAAGCGTGATTCTTGACGCCATTGAAATTCTGAAGCCCGTGGTTGAAGAGTTGAAGAAAAGAGAGCCTATAATAGGTGAGCAGCTAAGCCATTCTGTGAAAAAGTCTAGATTGGAGGAAAGGATTGTTGGCTCCTGTCCTGTATGTGGAAAAGGGTCTTTGATTATTCTCTACTCAAGGAGGACTGGTAAGCGTTTCATTGGATGCACCGAGTTTTTTAAAGGATCATGTAAAGCCTCGTTTCCTCTGCCTCAAAAGGGCAGTGTTGCACCTTCAGAAAAAGCTTGTCCTGAATGTGGCTGGCCTATGGTGCAGGTTAAGATTAAAGGCAAGCGTCCTTGGACTCTTTGTTTTAACACGGATTGTCCGTCAAAAGAGGTGAAGGCTGGGATAAAATGAAGTGTAAACTGTGCAGCAGGGAGGCCGTTAAGAATGGCTTTTGCGATCTGCATTCTATGGCATATGATAATGTGGTTAGGGGCTATGACGCTTGGAAGGAAGCTTTGGAAATTTCTTGGAAAGACTATTTAAGAGAGATTGCTAAAAATCCTTTAACTGGCGCGTGGGCTAAAGAGGTGGCGGAACATTTAATGAAAATAGAGGCGAAGCCTAATGGCACAGAGGGCTAAGAAAACAATTTCTTCCACAACGTTTTTCCTGCAAAGATTCTATAAAAAACTGTCATCACTAAGCCCTTCAGGCTTTACATTAGCCCTAGTAACTGTGGCCGTCACTATCTTTCTGCTCGGAGGCGGCCTATATAGCATAATAGTAAAACCTTACCCTGCAGTATATTATGGTGGGCGCTTCCTTTTCGTCTATCCACAGCTTTCAGAGCAGTTTGTATCCGACAGCATCATCGCAATGATTCTATTCTCCCTAGGTGTGATAGGGTTGGCTTTCATGTATCAGAGTACAAAATACGCCCTCAAGCCAAGGCAAGCCTATATGATGTTTATTGTTGGAGTTTTCCTTCTCATTATTGCTTATGCATCAATAGAAGCTATACTACATTATTGGAAGGGCGTTTAAGCTCTTTCACCACGGATTGCTCTTTAACCCCAATTTATAAGCCGCAAAATTTGTCAGGAAGTGTATTGGAGGAGTTATTATTAAGGCTGCGAGGACAAGTTCTGAGCTGAGTATGCCTAATGGATAAGCAAAAAGTAAGGCTCCAACTATAAAGTCTATCTGATCCACTACTGGTAAAGGTTTCCCAGGAGCTATTCCCACCCTTCTTTTTATGAAGGCGCCTATTAAATCGCCTAACAATGCTCCCATGGATGTTAGAAAGCCAAATATTTGAGGATGCTGGCGGAAAATGGCGTTTTCTATAATTCCAACAAGGGTTCCAGCAGCGAGTCCAGAGATAAACCCTTTATATGTTTTGTTCTCTCCGAATATGGGTTTCTTATCTATAAACTTTTTACCAAAATCTATGGGTAATCCCCCTCCAGCCAGCACTGGTATAGCGTTTGCGCAGTAGGCCGGAAATATGATCTTTAAGGTTTCAACAACAATTCTGAATATATCGCTCATTCCTATGCCTTCAAGCTGTTTTATAATCTGTTAATCCCTTTTCTTCTATTTTAAGATAGCAGAAACCGGTTTTCCCGGTTTTTGATTTTTTCTCTACTGAAGCCTTTATGACTCTCGAGTTTTCTGTTAATTTCATGGCCATGATTGTATCTGCCCAAAATTTAAGCACTCTCGTGGCTACTGGTTCTACATGTGCCAGGTTTTCGTCAAATACGCTTCGAACTTGGCTTGTTATCAGAACCGCTATCTTATTAGTTCTGGAAATTTGCGCAAGCCATGCCGTTTGCCTGTTCAATTCGCGGTTTAGTTCAAACCTTTTTTCCGGATTTTCTGAAAGCTCCGCCCTATAAAGTGATGTGAGCGCGTCAATGACTAAAAGACCAAAGTCTTTAGTTAGATAGTCTGTAAGTTTATCTATGATTATTGTCTGTTCTCTAAAGTCCTTTGGTCTTGCCAGAATTATTCTCTCCGCGATTTTTTCAAAGTTTTGGGAGGCTATTTGCGCCAGTCTTTTTGTAGAAAAAGTTCCATCACAATCAACAAACAGCGTTTTTAGCCCCTTTTCAGCACAGCTCACGGAGCATTGTATTGCCATGGTTGTTTTAGCCGTCTCAGGTTCACCGTAGATTAGGCTAATCTCTCCAAATGCCAGTCCCCCTTCTAGGATTTCATCCAGTTCTCTGCATTTTGTGGGGATTTTCCATGCTGCCAGCACATTAATAATTATAAGCGACAACGATAATAACTGTTTATGCTCAACAAAAAACAGGAAGATATATGAAAGCTAAGATTGCAGTGGCAACAGTTTCAGGAAAAGCTTACTACCTAATTGTCAGCCAATTGAAGAAACTTGGCATATCATTCTTGAGCCTGACACCTTACGAGCCTATACCTTTAGATGTAAGGGTTGTAATAACCACTGAAAAAGAGCGTCCCCTCATACACCATGAAAACGTTTTATCATTGAGGGATGAGTCCGAGTTACCCACTATTATAAACCAGGCTTTGAAATTAGCTGAGGGAAAGAGCTTCTATGAAAAAATTGTTATTGGTGTTGATCCGGGAGAGGTTTTCGGCCTAGCTGTTCTTGCTGATGGAAAGGTTATAGGCGCTGAAAATTGTTTCAGCATGGATGAAACGTTAAGTAAGATAGACAGTCTGTTAAAAAGTTTAAGAGATGTTGAAGTCTCTTCATTTGTAGTTAAGGTTGGCGATGGAATTCCAGAATATAAGGATAAAATTTTAATTGCTTTAGACAGGATGCTTCCTTCGGACATTGTACTGGAAAGCGTTAGCGAGGAAGGAACAAATCTTTCTTTTAATGAGGGTAAACACCGCAGAGGTTTAAGAGACATAGGTTCAGCGATAAAAATAGCGATGAGGAATGGTTATGTCTTTCCAAGGGGGTCATCAAGTGAACATAACGGTTGAAGGCAACAAAACATTAATTGTGGATGGTCCAGCTTCCGTTATGGTGGTTTCTGGGAAAGTGGAAGTCTTCGGCCTTGTGATTAACAGAACTGGAAAAGTCGTTGTAAGGGATGGCAAAAGGATGCCATTTAAGGTTTTAGAGACAACGACTTTTGACATTTCCCTAGGAGAAAATGCTTGCGTTGAAGAAGTACAGGGATCCACAATCCCACCGTCATGGGAGAAGGCTCATGAAACCCTTTCAAGTCTTCGGTCAAGACCTGCCATAGCCATGGTCCTAGGCGCTATAGATTCTGGGAAAACTAGTTTCTGCACATACCTCGTGAATAAGCTGCTGGCGAGCAATTACAAGGTTGCCATTATAGATGGTGACCTTGGGCAAGCTGATGTGGGGCCACCGTGCACTGTGGCTTATGCAATAACCTCAAAACCAATAACAGACCTTTTTAACCTGACGTTGGAAAATGCCTTTTTCGTCGGCGTCACTTCACCAAGCAAGGCTATTGAAAAGACAATTCAGGGCTTGACTATGTTAAAGGATGAAGTTCTAAAAAAGAATCCTGACTTTATCGTTGTAAACACCGACGGTTGGGTTGATGGGGAGGATGCGGTAAAATACAAGGTTCAGCTTGTTGAAAAAATTAATCCGGACATAATATTTTTAATGCATCAGGATAGCAGATTGACGCCTCTGCTGAGCGAGCTTGGAAACTATCGAACCTTGCCAATTGAGTCTCCAACTACCATAAAACAGCGGAGCAAGGAAAAAAGGCGAAGTTTAAGGGAACTAGGCTATTTTAAGTATCTTAGAAATGCGAAGGTGCAATCCATCCCCATAGGCTGGGTTAAAATCGAAAACGGAGAACACCTGTTTATAAACAGAAATCCTGCGGACATGAAGCTGGAGGAAACGTTGCAGGGGCTTATTGGCGTAATGCCCCTACATGTTGCGGAGCTTAAAGATAAACTATACCTAGTTTTTAGTAGGGGACGCCAGCTAAAATCTGAAGAAATAATGAAACTTGAGAAATCATTAGGTAAAAAGGTTGTGGCGACATATTCAGGAGACGAGGAAGGGCTTCTTGTGGCGCTATACAATGGAGAAAACAAATTCTTAGGAATCGGGATTTTACGTGAAATCGACTATAGAAGGAGAACAATGAAAGTTTGTACGCCGGTTTCAAGCGGCTTTTCCAAGATTGTTATTGGAAAAGTTAGGCTAGACAAAAGCTTCAAAGAGGTGTCTACTTTAGAGGAGAAGCCTGATCCAGCTTTTCCTTGCCCATAAATTTCGCGGATGGACAAAGCGCTTTAACCGGGCATTTTGGACATAATTGGTTTCGGGCTTTGCAGTATTTTCTTCCAAGCAAAATAAGTAGGATGTGAATGTCTACATAATCTTCAGGCTCATACAATTCTTGAAGGGCCTTTCTAACATCTTCATAGTCTCCCTTCATTGATACAAGCCCAAGTCTTTTTGATACCCGCTTAACATGAGTATCCACGGGAATCGTTGGTTTACCTCCGGAAAATAATAAGACAACATCAGCAGTTTTAGGTCCAACCCCCGGAAGTTCCATTAACGTTTTCCTCGACTCTTCCAAAGGCATTGCAAGAATAGGCTGCAGGCTTCCTCCAAACCTTTCAAGAATTATCCGTGAAACTTCCTTTATTACTTTAGCCTTATTCCTATAAAGTCCAGCAACTTTTAGGCATTCCTCGATTTTTGCGATTTCGGCGTGTGCTAAGTCCTTTGGGGTTATTGGAAAGGTTTTAGATAATTTATTAAATGCCTTCGTAGCGTTCCTATCTGATGTGTTTTGTGAAATGATTGTTACGATCAAAGTTTCAAAGGGATCCATTTTGGATGGCATCCAACTTGAACCTTTAAAGTGTTCTCGAAGAATCCGGAGAATTTTCCTAGCGGTATTTTTGTCCATGTGTTTTCCTCTTTGAAAGTAATAAATACCGCGTATTTAGGTATAAATGGTGATGGTGAAGACTATGGAACGCGCAAAGATTGTTAAGGATGAGATAATAGAACAGAACATTCGTTTTCTCGCTGTTTATCTTGAAACAAAAAATGCCTGTCTAGTTCTCTTAAGTGAGAGAGAGGATCGGCTGGGAACCTTGGCCATTGCTGTGCCAAGAACAGGTAGCGTTACTGGGCCTCCGCCTTCATCAATTCTTCTCGGAGATAGAAATATAATTACTGCCCGTATGTTTGCGGAATATGTAGCCTCGAGGAAAAGGAAAATAGCCCTAGTTTCTGTATATTTGGAAACAATAAGCGAAACGCAATCTCAATCAATTTTGAAGAGGCTTTTAGAGAGGGTGATGCCTTCAGAAACCGACGTTATGGAAGGGAGCTTCGCATGAGCCTTAGAAGTTTCTTGAAGCATATGGAGGAGCTAGGCGAAGTACGTCATATAAAAGATGAGGTTTCTCCAAAATTTGAGATCTCCTATATCATGAAAAGCTTTGACATCAATGGTCCTGTTCTAATGTTTGAGCATGTTAAAGGTTATAAAAATAAAATTGCGGCTAACGTTTGTGGAACCAGAAACAGAATATGTGCAGCTCTTGGTATTAGCCAAACCGAGCTTTACCAGAGGCTTTTGGATGCATGTAGATCCCCTAGGAGACCGGAAATCGTCGAAGACGGCGAGGTATGCGAGGTTATTGAAAAACCTGACTTGTCAAAATTTCCAATTTTGACCCATTTTGAAAGGGACGCCGGCGCATATATCACATCCGCTGTTGTCCACGCTAAGGGTGTTGATGGAGAAATAGAAAATGTGTCCATTCATAGGTTACAGATTCTTGATGAAAAGCGCCTAGCCATACGTTTGGTTCCCCGTCACCTTTATAGACTATGGCAGTTGGCCAGAGAGGAAGGCGTGGATTTAGACGTCGCAATATCTATTGGAGTTCACCCAGCAGTAATGCTTGCGGCTTCTTCTACCCTTCCATTCGGGGTATGCGAGTTTGACGTTGCAAATGTGCTGTTAAATGGGCGTCTCCGCTTGGTTAAGGGTAAGTATGTAGATGCCTATGCCCCAGCTGATGCTGAAATAGTTTTGGAGGGCAAACTATCAGCAACCAAAGAGGTCTTAGAAGGGCCTTTGGTTGACATTACTGGAACTTATGATGTGCAACGGATGCAGCCCGTAATAGAGGTTGTAAATGTCATGCGCCGCGGAGACTACATTTATCAAGCACTGCTGCCTTCTGGGGCTGAGCATAGACTTTTGATGGGTTTGCCCCGTGAGGCCTTAATTTATGAGGCTGTTTCAAGGGTTGTGCCGAAAGTTCATGCCGTTAATCTTTCGGTTGGAGGAGGCGGATGGCTTCATGCAATAATTGCAATCGAAAAACAGATGGACGGAGATGCAAAAAATGCCCTGCTGGCTGCCTTAGCAGCACACCCAAGCCTAAAGCATGCTGTTGTCGTTGATTCAGACATTGATGTTTTTAATATTTCTGATGTTGAGTGGGCCATAGCAACAAGGTTTCAGGCGGATGAAGACTTAATATTAGTAAAAAATGCACGAGGATCAACGTTGGACTCTTCAGCAGATCAGGAAACTGGAATGACTACGAAAATGGGAATCGACGCCACAAGGCCTTTGACGAAACCTAGAGAGAAATTTGAGCGGGCTAGAATCCCAGCTAGCAGACGTGTCGAGGAGATAGTAAAAAAATTGTTAGTTGAAAATAATTTCAGATAAATGACAACTGTTTATCACAACCATTAAACCTTTAATATTAATACTATGTTTACAGAGTTGATGAATACCTTAGTGTTGAAGGTTAATCCTGAAGCCCCAGATGCTAAAAAGATCCGTTTTGCAGCTGATATTATAAGGCGTGGGGGTCTTGTTGCTTTTCCAACAGAGACCGTTTATGGATTGGGGGCTGATGCGCTAAACCCAAAGGCTATATTGGCGCTGTTTGAGGCTAAAAAACGTCCACTGGATAATCCTCCAATAGTGCATGTGGGAAAAATTGAGGATGTTTATGCTTTGGTGGAAGAGGTTCCTGAAAAGGCTCAGAGGCTCATGGAGGTTTTTTGGCCTGGACCATTAACTTTAATTTTTAAGCGATCAAAGCTTGTGCCAGATGTAACTGTTGCTGGTTTGGATACCGTTGCAATTAGAATGCCGGGGCATAATGTGGCTTTAGCTCTTATTAGGGAAAGTAATTGTCCAATAGCAGCTCCTAGTGCAAATCTTGCTGGAAGGCCAAGTCCGACAACGGCTCAGCATGTTTTAGATGATCTTGCCGGAAGAATAGATGCTGTTCTTGATGCTGGTCCAACGAAAATAGGTGTGGAATCAACTGTTCTTGATATTACTGTGGATCCGCCGCAGATTCTGCGGCCCGGAGGCATATCCTATGAAGTATTAAAGGATTTTCTTGGAAAGATAGATATTAATCCTGTTGCTGTTGCAAACAAAGAGCTGCCAATAAATGAAGTGCGTTCCCCTGGGGTTAAGCACAAGCATTATGCCCCCAAGGCTGAGATGTTCCTTGTTGAAGGGCCCGTTATGGCTATTGTTGAGAAGATAAATGAGCTTTTAAGGGACTTTAAAAATAGAGGTTTTAAAGTTGGGGTTTTGGCAACGGACGAAACGGCGGCATACTATCATGATGTTGATGTTGTTAAATCTCTTGGAAGCAGAAACAACTTAACTGAAATTGCCAGGAACCTTTTCAGACTTTTGAGGGAGTTTGATTCGAATGGGGTCGATGTAATTCTTGCTGAAGGGATTCCAGCCCGCGGGGTCGGTTTGGCTGTTTTAAATAGGCTGAGAAAGGCTTCTGGATACAAAATTTTGAAGGCTACTAATTAACTGAGAAAAATTTATATAGAAGTAACTTTTTCAAGCTGTTTTGCTTAAAATAATCGGTCAACTGGTTGATGGAGGTTGATGACATATGTCAGCCATACCTGGAACTGTTCCGGTCTTGATATTGAAAGAGGGAACTGGGAGAACCTCCGGAAGGGAAGCCCAGAGAAATAACATCATGGCTGCAAAGGTAATCTCTGAAATGGTGAAAACTACATTAGGACCAAGAGGCATGGATAAAATGCTTGTCAGCAGCTTTGGCGACGTCACTATAACTAATGATGGAGCCACAATACTTAAGGAGCTGGATGTTCAGCATCCTGCTGCAAAGATGCTTGTAGAGGTGGCTAAGGCTCAAGATAATGAAGTGGGCGATGGAACAACCACTGCTGCTGTTTTAACAGGCGAATTGCTTGCTAAGGCTGAAGCCCTTTTAGACCAAAACGTTCACCCAACTATTATTATTGAAGGCTTTAAAAAGGCTCATGAGAAGGCTAGAGAAATTTTGGATAAAATGGCCATTCCCATAAGCATAAAGGATAATAAGCGTCTTTTGGATGTGGCTATGACCGCAATGGGCAGCAAAGGCGTAGCCGCCGCCAAAGATCATTTAGCAAAAATTGCCATCGACGCCGTGAAACAGGTTGCTGAGGAGAAGGATGGTAAATTCAAGGCAGATATAGACCTTATTAAGATACTGAAAAAGCATGGAAAAAGCTTAGAGGAAACAGAACTTGTTAAGGGCATGGCCATTGATAAAGAGGTAGCTAATCCACAGATGCCAAAAATGGTGAAGGATGCCAAAATTGCCCTGCTGAATGCTAAGTTGGAAATCGAAAAAACAGAGTTTGACGCCAAAATTAACATTGAAAGTCCGGAGCAAATGAAGCTATTCTTAGATGAGGAGGAACGAATGCTAAAGGAGATGGTGGACAAGATAGCTGAGGTCGGCGCGAATGTTGTTTTATGTGAAAAAGGCATTGACGACTTGGCTTTGCATTTCCTCGCCAAAAAAGGAATATTAGCCGTTAAAAACATCAGCAGCAGCGACATGGAGAAACTTGCCAGAGCCACCGGAGGAAAAATAGTGGCAAGCATAAAGGACTTAACACCTGATGTTCTTGGGGAAGCCAAAATTGTCGAAGAAGTCAAAATAGGCGATGACAAGCTAGTATACGTCAAGGAGTGCAAAAACCCAAAGGCTGTCACAATAGTAGTCAGAGGCGGAACAGAACACGTAGTGGACGAGGCAGAGCGCTCATTGCACGACGCCCTCTGCGTAGTGAGAAATGCCATAGAAGATGAAAAAATTGTTCCAGGTGGAGGCGCTCCAGAAGCGGAAGTAGCCAAGCAGCTCAGAGGATATGCCGTTAAGGTTGGGGGTAGAGAACAATTAGCCATAGAGGCCTTCGCTGACGCTGTTGAATCCATTCCGCTAATACTTGCAGAAAATGCCGGTCTAGATCCTGTTGACATAATGGTGGAATTAAGGGCTGCTCATGAAAAGGACAAGGGCATCAATATGGGCGTAGATGTATTCAGTGGCAAGGTTAGGGATATGCTCGAACTTAATGTGGTTGAACCTCTGAGGGTCAAGCTTCAAGTCCTCAAATCTGCGACTGAAGCTGCAAGTATGATCTTAAAGATTGATGATGTAATCGCAGCCAAAGGCCTTGAAAAAGAGAAAGAGAAGGAAAAGAAGCCATCAGAATCTGAAACTTCCGAATTTGATTAGCGACTTTTGTCTCCCTCCTATTTTTGTTGAGGCTTTCGTTCTTCCAGTTTAGAAAGTTTAAAATCACCTGTACATGTTTTCCTTTAAATGAGGATACAAGTTTGGGTCATAAGCTTGAATATGAGGCTCCAAGCTGGAATGATATATATCATATGCTCCTATGCCTTGCTGATAAGATAAAGGGTGCTTCATTTAAGCCAGATATTATCGTTGGAGTTTCTAGAGGCGGGTGGCCGCCTGCAAGGGTTCTCTCAGACCTTCTGGATAATCCAAACCTCGCTAATGTTAGAGTTGAGTTTTATGTTGGAGTTGGAGAGACAAAAAACCAGCCAGTTTTAACGCAGCCAGTATCTATGAATGTGAAAGATAAGAAGGTGCTTGTGGTCGACGAAGTTGCCGACACTGGAAAAAGCTTAGAGCTCATAAAAAGACATTTGCTTGATATGGGTGCAAAAGATGTTAAAATAGCCACGGTTTATTATAAACCATGGAGCGTTGTTATGCCTGATTACTATGTGACTGAAACCACTTCATGGATAGTTTTTCCATGGGAGATAAGGGAAACCCTAAGGAAGATAGTTAGAAAATGCCGAGAAAGCAATAAGCCGCTAGACGAGGAGATATCAAAATTATTAGGGGCTGGTTTATCAAAAGAAATTGTGGACAAGTTTCTTAAAGAAATCTTAGAGGAGAAAAATTGCTAAAATATCTTAAAGACTTCAAAAAATTTATTGCAGTAGCGGGATTTAAAGATGCAAGTATAACTGATTTAGATCAGTTCTTTGAAAATGTTCGAAAGACATTAGCCCCTGATGTGGAATTTCAATTGTTTGATGCAAGGCTCGTAGCCACATTTGACCACTTATTCTTCGCTTCTTTGAATGCCTTGACGGCCTTCAAGAATCGGGAAAATATTTCAAAAAGTTTGGCTATGGAAATAATGCTCTATGCGTCTGGGCAGCGTCAAATACGAAAAGCCATGAAACTTATCGGAATTAAAAGTAACACACAAGAAATAGCCGTGCTCGTTATAGGTGAGGACGCCGAGAAAGTAAATTCGGCTTTTACCCACATAGGCAATTTTGCTAATGCAAAGCGTGACGACGGTGTCCTTGATTTAACCGAGGATAAAATAGAGGTCATTCAGAAGGCCTTCAAAATATCTAATGAAGAAATTGAAGCTGTGATGAAGAATGGCGACTTGAAAGAAGCTGTAAAAAAACTAATTATTGAGCGAGTTGCTTTACTTTCCACCCGACGCTAATCATGCGTTAAAGTACTTTCTCTTTCATAACTGATAGAATGTCCTCCGGTTTTATAATAGAAATGCCCGTGAGTCCGCCCACAACTTCGATTAGTAAAATCTTGTCTGGATTGTTTAGATTTACCTTTCTGTTTATAACCGAGGCTGCGGCTTCTATAATGCTCCTTGTGGATGTTTCTGTGAAACGTTTTTCCACAGTAATTCGAAATGTTTCGTTCTGTTCAATTTTCGTGCTTAGCTCTCCTGCTGCATTCTGGATTTCTTTGAGATCCGTGCGTACGACTTTCTGTATCGGTATGACTCTCAGCAAATAGCGGAACTCATAGGGATGCTCATGGAGGATTTCACGTAGTTTTCTTATAACCTCCATTGGGTCCAAAACAGTTTTTGCAACAATAAGCCCTGAGACTCCAGTTTTATCCACAGCTGGCGACTGCTCTCCTATTTGTCCAAGTAGATACCATAACTCAGAGCAAGCTTCAGCCTCATTTCCCCTCGAAGTTGTTGCTAAGATATTAAAATCCCTAAGCATACGTATTGCCTCTTAGCGTTAAACTTTCAGCGAGTAATTATGTATTGTATATAACAATCAATAAAATCTTTCTAATTGGTCAGCGCAGGTTAGTCGGCTTTTTCATAGCCGATAAGAGCTCCTAGCCGTCGCCTCACATCATCCCAATATACAATTTAATAAGCCATAATTTATCCATTTTGCAAGCGTCATCCTTATCTATGCCTTATGTTGCATGAAGGCGCTTGTAACAACTTTAGTCAAACCAGTTGAATTTTGATATTCCAAAACCTTAAATAAGCAACTTTCTAATTAAGCGTGAACTCAGTTTTCATGATTGATTGGAGGGATGCTTTTGGTGGCGTCAAAGCCTGTAATTGTGGTTCACGGCGGCGCTGGAAGATGGGATCCGCAACATAGCGGTCCAGCTTTAGAGGGTGTTAAGAAGGCTGCTGAATTGGGTTTTGACCTTTTGATGGCCGGAGGGACGGCATTAGATGCCGTTGTTGAGGCTGTAGCCTTCATGGAGGACACTGGCATCTTTAACGCTGGAAGAGGCTCAGCTCTGAATATAAATGGGCATGTAGAAATGGAAGCTTCAGTGATGAACGGTAAAACCCTTGAGGCTGGAGCTGTTGCACTTTTAAAGGATGTTAGAAACCCGGTGCGTTTGGCAAGGCTTGTTATGGAGAATACCGATCATGTTTTTATTGTAGGCAAGGGTGCTGAAAAACTTGCAAGAATATTTAATGTTGAAAGGATATGTGCAACGCCATCAAATTTTCAGCTTGAAAGATATCGGATGCAAAGGCAAGCTCTTCTTGATGGGAAATTTAATTTGCAAAAGCTTGCCAACTTAGTTAGGGCTCATCCTGAACTATTTAGCATGGAAACTGTTGGCGCCGTGGCGTTAGATAAGCATGGCGATGTTGCGGCCGCTACTTCTACGGGAGGTTTTCCATTGAAATTTCCCGGCAGGATAGGCGACTCTCCGTTGATAGGTTGTGGAACATATGCTGACAATCAAAGCGGGGCTTGCTCAGCGACGGGTATTGGCGAAATAGCCATTAGGCTGGTTTTGGCTAAAACAGTTTGTAACTATATGGCTTTTGGCAAAACAGCCCAAGAAGCCGTTGAAGAAGCTGTTAATCTCGTTAACCAACGTTTCCATTTAATTCCAAATAGTATTGGTTTAATTGCTGTTAGTGCTAAAGGCGAGGTGGGTGCAGCGCATAACTCTGATAATCTTTGTTGGGCGTATATGGCTCCTGACGCGCAGAGGCCTCTAGCTTACCTCAAGGCAAAGTTTCTAAAGTAAACTTTAAAGAGGGGTGCGGCTTTTTGAACTATAATTCGACAGCTGACGAATAAAAACCTTTAAAGCCATCTTGAGGGAATTCCCTATGCACCTATCACCGAGGTGTGTTGAAATGTTGTTCCGCGAAGAAGAGGAATGGGAAGAAGAGGAATGGGAAGAGGAAGAGGAATGGGAAGAAGAGGAATGGTGACAACTCCAGGATCTCTAGGCTTCCCTTATTTCTTTTTAATTGATTCATGCTCGAAAAATTTTAGTAAAACGATGTCTCTTTTGACCTAAAATTGCTCCCATCATTTTTACTATTGATGTTGAGTTGTTGATGGAAGATGCCGCGAGTTGCAGTGCTGGATTCGGACAAATGCAGGCCAAAAAGTTGTGATAGGTTATGCTATCGCTTTTGTCCCATGGTTCGAAGCCGCATAGAAGCAATTCGCTTTGAGGATAAAAGGCCGATTATCGTTGAATCTCTATGTTCTGGATGCGGGATCTGTGTTAAAAAGTGTCCATTTCAAGCTATTTCAGTCGTTAATATCCCAGATGAGCTTGAGACTGAATGTAGCCATAGATTCGGTCCAAACGCCTTTAAGCTTTATAGGCTTCCAGTGCCTTCTCCTGGAACGGTTTTAGGGCTTCTTGGAAAAAATGGTATAGGCAAAACTACTGCCATTAGAATACTCTCTGGCGAAATTAGACCAAACCTTGGAAACTATGAAAATCCACCATCGTGGGCAGAAATAATACGTTATTTTAGAGGCTCAACCCTTCAAATATACTTCCAGAAAATGAGTGAGGGAAAGCTTAGAGTTGTCCATAAGCCCCAGTATGTTGATAAGATACCTAAAGTTGTATCCGGAAACGTTGGAGAACTTTTGTCAAAGGTGGATGAACGCGATGTTCTTAATGATATCGCAGAACAGCTTGAACTTAAAAAGCTGTGGGATAGGCCTCTTGAGGCTCTTAGTGGCGGTGAACTTCAAAGGGTTGCTGTGGCTGCTGTAATATGCCGAGATGCGGATGTGTACCTATTTGATGAGCCATCCAGCTATCTGGATGTTAAGCAGAGGCTCATGGTTGCAAGGGCCATAAGAAGCTTAAGGAAATTTGAAAAGATTGTTGTAGTTGCTGAGCATGATTTAGCCGTATTGGATTATTTATCTGATCAAATATGTCTTTTTTATGGAGAACCCGGGGTTTATGGTATAGTTTCCCATGTGCATGGTGTCAGGGCGGGTATAAATATCTACCTTCAAGGTTTTATTCCTGATGAGAACGTGCGTTTTAGGAAGGAGGCTATAATTTTTCATGAAAAGCCGCCCACAGAAAGCCCGGAAGTCGGGGAGGAGCTTTTAGTATGGGATAAGCTGGAGAAAACTTATGGGAACTTTAAACTTGCAGCTCATCCTGGAAGTATAAGGAAGGGCGAAATTGTTGGAATCTTAGGACCTAATGGTATAGGTAAAACCACTTTCGTTAAGATACTGGCCGGATTAGAGAAAACCGATGATGAACGTGAGTTCAAGACACTTTTGGTAAGCTATAAACCTCAATATATTACCGCAGAGTATGAGGGAACAGTCCAAGGGCTTTTAATGGCCATAGCAAAGGAGGAGTTCACGTCAGGCTGGTACAAGTCTGAGATCATTGAACCTCTTGGGCTTAATCGCCTTTTAGATAGGCAAGTGTCTGAGCTGAGTGGTGGAGAGTTGCAGAAAGCAGCCATTGCTGCTTGCCTTTCCAGGAAAGCTGATCTTTATCTTTTAGATGAGCCCAGTGCCTACCTGGATGTTGAAGAAAGACTTCACATGGCCAGAACTATTCGTAGAGTTATACAGTACCGAAAAGCTACAGCCTTTGTGGTTGAACATGATGTTGTAGCCCAAGACTTTATCGCAGATCGCCTAATGATTTTCACCGGAGAGCCTGGGATAAAAGGCATCGCACATCCACCAGTCAGCCTTAGGGAGGGTATGAACATGTTTCTTAAGGAGATGAATGTAACCTTTAGAAGGGATCCAATCACCAAAAGGCCTAGAGTTAATAAAGAGGGTTCAAGGCTTGATGTTTACCAGAAGAGTGTGGGCGAATACTATTATGTGCACTATAAGGGCTTAGAAGAGGAATAATGGTGCCTAGTCCCCTCAGCTGAATGATGATCGAGGATAAAATTAAAAACTTCGAAGCAAAATTTAAAGCTGGAAACAATCTTGTTCAAATGTTTAAGGTAAAAAGTTCTAGTAGCATGAGCGCTTGCTTCCTTATAAATCGAAATTTTTGGTTTAAAGGGATAGTTAAATTAATGTTAAAGCTGTGCATAGAAATGATTTCGACATTGGTGGAGTAGGTGACACAGGTAACCTTCGAGGAAATTAGTCCAGCAGACTTTTTCTATCGTAATCGTGATATAGCGGGTTTCACGAACCCCACAAGGGCGGTTTTCGCTGCCATACGGGAGCTTGTCGAAAACTCTTTAGATGCTGCTGAAAGCATAAAGGTTCCTCCGGACATTTATGTTAGGCTGTCCTTTGAGGGTGAAGCAAGCGCTGAGACTCAAATATACAAGCTGAGGGTTGAGGATAACGGCACTGGTATTCCGCCGCAGTATATTCCCTCAGCCTTCGGTCAAGTCCTCTACAGTTCAAAATACAAGCTTAAGCAGCAGAGGGGAACCTTTGGCCTTGGGGGTAAAATGGCGCTTCTATATGGACAAATAACCACGCATCAGCCTGCTCTTATAATATCAAGTACTGGCGGCGCGAGGATCTTCATGTATAAACTTATGATTGACATTCAAAGGAACCGCCCAATAATTCTTGACAGGAAAATTATTTTGAATAAAGATGGGTGGCGGGGAACAATTGTCGAGTTCGCCCTTGAAGGCGACTATCTGAGGGCTATGCCAAAAATTTTAGAGTATTTCAAGCAAACGGCTATGGTGAATCCCTATGCCAATCTGACTTTTGTGGATCCGAAGGGGAGACTTTACAAGTTTGTCCGTGCAACCACTGTTATGCCGGATCCGCCTAGGGAAACGCTTCCACATCCCTATGGAGTGGATGTTGAATTTCTTCAGCGTATAATACAGGTTACGGAATGCGATAACATGCTGGACTTTCTTAAGGTCCACTTCCACAGGGTTGGGGATGTCACGGCGAAGAAGTTTCTAGAATTCAGCGACATTAGCCAGTCAAAAAATCCAAAGAAGCTTTCCCATGAGGAGATAGTCAGGCTTGTACAGAAGCTAAAAGAGTTTAAGGAGTTTCTCCCGCCAGAGGCTAGTTGCCTGTCCCCGCTAGGCGAGGAGCTTCTTAGGACTGGAGTTTTGAAGGAACTAAAACCTGATTTTGTGGCTGTTCATCAGCGGAAACCTGCGACTTATGCTGGCCATCCCTTCATAGTTGAAGTTGCCATAGCCTATGGCGGCGAGATCCCCCAGAGGGGAAACTTCGTGGTCTACCGTTTTGCTAATAGGATCCCTCTGCTTTATGATGAGGCTAGTGATGTTTCTGTTAAGGTTATAGAGTCCATAAACTGGAGGAGATACAAGGTTACGCCTGACATGCCCATAGCCATTATTGTGCATATATGCAGCACGAAGGTTCCATATAAAACCGTGGGCAAGGAGTTCATAGCGGACAGGCTTGAGGTTAGGCGTGAAATAGCCAATGGCATAAGGGAAGTTGCCCGCCAGCTCCAGCGCTTCCTTTCAAGAAGAGAGCATGTGGACAGGGAAAAGAAGAGACTCGGGGTTTTCGGCAAGTATCTCCCTAAAATTGCGGAGTTCTCCACAAAACTTTCCGGAAAAGATAAGGTTCCAGATATAGAGAGGCTTTTAAGGAGTGTAAGAAAATATGGCGTTGAAGGAGACTAAAAGCGTAGCTGAGAAGCGCAAAGAAGTTTTAGCTACCTTAGAAGGTTTTGGAACGAAAATCTACGAGCAGCTTGATAAGGGATTTTTCCCATCCATAGATATGCCCAGCCGCTCCACGGAAAACATCTATTACGACCCAAAGCTCAGACAGTTTATCCTTGGCGATAAGAGGATTAAGCGAAGCGCCCGCAACATCCGCCACTTGAAGCCCTTCACCCAACTCGTATGGGCCGCCCTATTCTCCTACGAGTTGACATCCCAGAGAAAAACCTCAACGCTTAGAGACGTCTACTATTCAGCCCAAGCCTATGAGATGTCCTTTAAAGATCAACAGGAATCTAACAACATAATAACCGATCTAGAAACCATTTTAGGCCATTCAAGGGAGGACTTTAACATTTTCCCTGAGGAACGTTCAGCGGTTTTTGGGGATCTTACAATACGCTACACCGTGCCGGGGTATGAAGGTAAAACCCTAAATTTGACCTCTCACCCAGACGGCGTAATGATTGGGCCAGCTTTAACGTCAGCAGAGTTTGTGGAAACCTCAGCTGACAAGGTTATAGCCATAGAAAAAGGCGGTCTATTCACGCGCTTCATAGAGGAGAATGTGCATAAGAAGTTTAATGCCCTTCTCGTGCTTACAGCCGGACAGGCGCCAAGGGCAACTCGCCACTTTATTAGAAGGCTAAACAGGGAGCTTAAACTTCCAGTATACATTTTCACTGACGGGGATCCATGGGGCATGCATATAGCCATGGTCATAATCTCCGGTTCGGCAAATGCGGCTCACTTAAGGGACCTGACAACACCTGATGCAAAATGGAGCGGAGTTTGGGCTACGGACATCGTTCGATACAAACTGCCCACGGATCCGCTGGACGACATAGACATTAAGAGGCTGCATGAACTTCAGAGGGACCCAAGATATAAAGAGGATCCGTTATGGCAGAGGGAAATAAAAACCTTCTTAAAGATTAGGCGAAAAGCCGAGCAAGAGGCCTTCAGCAGATATGGTCTTACGTACATTGTTGATGAATATTTGCCCGCTAAGCTTGAAGAGACCACGTGAAAAGAAGAAATTTAAATAGGTCTTGAAAGCCTATTTAAAAGGCATACTTACGGGAGGATCAAGATTGAGTGAAAAAAGCCGTTTTGGTTTAAGCGTCGCCGAAAAGTTTTTCGGTCTAATCCTTTTAATCGTGGGCACCGTATCCGCTTATTTTACTTTTACAAGCAGTGATGCCCTAGGCCCTTACACGGGCTTTTTCGGCGTTTTAAGTCTTATTTTGGCTGCGCTTGGCTTTATTATGATAATTGCAAAAATCGAGTAAACCATTAACCGCTCCAATTTTTTGGCCACAAATGATAATTTCTTCGATTTTTCAATGGTAATACTTGAATCTCAATTGCTAAATTAGGCGAATCATTGGTGTGTTAAGGTTAGCAGCTGATCAGTTTTCAAAGGGTAAACGTTATATTTGATAATATTTTGAACCGTTAAACTATAATGGAAAGTGTGCCTTTTGTCAAATTCAATACAGAAATTAAAGTGTTCGAAAATTTAATGGCATATCGGAAGATTTTTAGAGTATAGCTTATTAATTTGAGTGGATTGCTATCTGCAGTTCGCTGGGAAGATTAAACAATGTCTATTCGTCAACCTATCGTCTGCGTTCTTGGACATGTGGATACTGGGAAGACTCTTTTGTTAGATAAGATCCGTAAGACAAGTGTTCAAGCACGTGAAGTTGGCGGCATGACGCAGCACATTGGCGCCAGCTTCTTCCCTATGGAAACTTTGAAGCAGATGATAGGCCCTTTTCTTTCAATGTTGAAGGGCGAAATTGAAATTCCAGGATTGCTTATTGTGGACACCCCGGGGCATGAGGTTTTTACAAATCTGCGTAAGCGGGGAGGAAGCGTAGCTGATATCGCCATCCTTGTTATTGATGTACTTAAGGGCTTTGAAGCTCAGACCTATGAGTGCATTGAAATCTTAAAAGTACGGAAAACCCCATTCTTGGTTGCCGCCAACAAGATTGATCGAATCCCAGGATGGAAACCGCATCCTGACATGCCCTTCCTTGAAAGCTATAAGCTTCAAGACAAATACGTTCAAGAAGATTTGGATAATAGGCTTTACGAGATTATTGGAAACTTCTCCCGTTTGGGTTTTAATGCCGACCGCTTCGACCGCATAAAAGACTTTACACGTACGGTGGCTATTGTGCCTACAAGCGCCAAAACAGGAGAGGGCATCACAGAGCTTCTAGCTGTTCTTGTAGGTTTAACCCAGCAATATCTAAAGAAGCGCCTTAAAGTAACTTCAGGTCCAGCTAAAGGAACGATTTTGGAGGTTAAAGAGGAGCCTGGCTTAGGTTTAACTATTAACGCCATAATCTATGATGGAATCCTCAGAAAAGACGATTTAATTGTTATTGGAGGCAAGGGAAAACCTATAATTGCCCGTGTCAGAGCCCTCTTAGTTCCTAAACCCTTGGATGAAATGAGAGATCCTAGGGACAAATTCTCATCCGTGGAGGCTGTATCAGCTGCGGCTGGAGTTAAAATTGTGGCTCCTGAGCTGGAAGGTGCCTTGGCTGGCGCTCCTTTATATGCGGTAGGCGAGGGAGAGAACCCTGAGAGGTATGTAACGCTTGTTTCGGAGGAGGTTGAACGCATAATAATTTCCACTGATGTTGAAGGCGTTATCGTAAAGGCGGATACATTAGGCTCTTTGGAAGCTATTGCTGAATCGCTGAAGCTTAATAATGTGCCGATAAGGCTTGCGGATGTTGGTGACGTTTCAAAACGTGATGTCACCGAAGCCGCCGTGGTGAAGGAGCGTAATCCATTTTATGGGGTTATTTTAGCCTTTAACGTTAAAATTCTTCCAGATGCTGAGGAAGAGGCTGTAAATAAGAGTGTTCAAATATTTAAGGAGAAGATTATATATCATCTTGTGGATGATTATATTTCATGGCTTAAGATGCAGCAAGAATCCAAAATTGAGCAGGAATTCGCCAAACTGGTTAAACCTGCAAAGATTCGGATTTTGCAAGGCTATGTTTTTAGAAGGGCTAAACCCGCCATTGTGGGCATAGAGGTCTTAGCTGGAAAGATAAGGCCTAAACTCCAACTTGTAAGGGCTGAGAACGGCGATGAGGTTGGCGAGATACTTCAAATACAAGACAAAGGTAAGGCCATTTCAGAAGCAAGTGAGGGGATGCAGGTAGCCATATCCATAGACAAGCCTATGGTGGGGCGCCATATATTTGAAGGGGACCTTCTATATGTTAAAGTGCCAGAATACCATGCAAAGGAACTGCTGAAGAACTTCATGGATAAGCTAACTGTAGAAGAGCAGGAAACCCTAAACGAGTACATCAACTTAATGCGGAAGAAAATACCCTTCTGGGCGGCTTAGATGTGGAGTGTTTGTCTGCAGAAGAATATGTTGATAAACAGTGAATGCATGAGTTTTCCGCTTTTAATGAAGCATTAAATTTCACGAGAGTAAGTGAATATTTCCTATGCGGGTATTTTTTAGATATTTTTGGGCTGCTCTTTGGCATTCATAGGCTTGTTTTCTGCTTGTTGTTTGCAGATCGTTCATGACATAGCAAGGATAAAAGGCCAGTAGCGTGTATGGAATTTCCGGGCTAATTTGGCTTATGAACTGGGCTATGGCTTCCACTTCTTGGGCATCCACGTAGCCTGGCACAAGCAGCGTGCTTGCTGTTAGCAGCGGCAGTTCAGGCCGTTTATGGTAGTATTTTTCTCCTAGCAGGTGGAAGTTTTCCAGTGTAGGCTTATTTGAGACTCCGCATAAAGCTATGGCTAACTCTTCGCTGTAGGCTTTTATGTCAAATTTTATGTTACCTCCGCTTTTTAAACCATATTCAGCAGCTTTTTCCGCTATCTTCGGGTTCATGTAGCCGTTAGTTTCCCAGCAAACACGAAGGATGCGTTTTTCCCCCTCGGCCTTTTCTAAGGCTAGGCGGCTTGTCTCCAGAGAGTGGGGCATCTGCGGTGAGGGGTCGCCTCCGAAAAAGCATATGCATGACACATTTGCTTCGAAAGCCTTTGAAGCTAGGGCTTCCGCGCTTATTACTGGCTTCCGTTTGGCTGTGAGATTTCGGTAATGCCAATTCTGACAGTAGAGACAATCGTAGCTGCAGGCGCCGTAGAAAACTGCCAAGTTATAGTAGCCATATTCAGCTTCAGGCTTGTAGGCGTACTTTGGATATCCGCTTCCTGTACAGCCTGGACAGAACCACCAGCTCACACAGTTTGTGGGTAACCCATCATAGTACCACTCTAATATGCCCCTTTCAGGTGTGCCGCCATGGCGGATCAGCTGCCCGTCAACGTTCCATACAAGCCCACAAAAACCAACCCTTCCAACACCTATCACACAATTGTTGGCGCAGACGCCGCATGGAATCCCATTAATATCTCTTGGCGGTTTCGGTGGCAAACCGTAAACGGCGCGATTTTTTGCGTGGATTTCCCCAGCAATTTCAAGGGCTTTTTCCGTTTCTCTCCTTATGCACTTGAGGCAGGCGCCGAGGTTTCCGGAAATTAAAGGTGAGATTTCACCGCATACTTGGCATTTTCCCATAGCTAATCCAAAATAAAAGCCTGTTAAACAAGCCTAAAAGTTTAGAGGGCATAGCCCCCTCCTACAGGCGGTATTATAGCCAATATGTCCCCGTCCCGAAGTTCTGTCTTTAAGCCTTTAAGGGTTGAGGTGCTTCTCCCATTTATTAGGAATTGGAGGAATTCCTTCACGTCGCCAGTCCTGCTGTCATAAACATATTCCACAAAACCCTTCCCATAACGCTCAGCCAACTTCCCAAGAACTTTCTCTACCGTAACTTCCTCGCAGTCTGGAAATTCCAGTGTTTCCTCGCGTTTACCAGTGATTTCTCTAAGCGTGGTGAAGAAGCGCACTGCAACCTTCAAGGAGCTTTCACCGTCAAAATTGAATGCGGAAACAAATGGAAAAGCTTTTCCCACAGCGGAAGCCACTTTATAGGCAAACGGTAAAGTGTATGCATATTTAATGCTCTCATAATGCTCGTAATTGCCGTTGGGCTTGCAATGGATGCCTTCAGCGTCTCCATAGCCTACGGAGCTTATAGCCGGCTTTGACCACTGGTTTGCATTCGGGCTTCTAACCCTAATCGGATGCAAAATGATATTTGAAGCGGCAAGCACGGAACATAGGCCAAGGGACAAGGGGTTTGACTTTCTCAAAATTCTAATATTGTCTGTTGCCACAAGCCTAGACGCCTTGGCAGTGGGCTTAAGCTTCGCCCTTCTAAAAGTTCTCAATAATCATGCCGATAGCCATCATCGGCACAGTAACCTTCCTCCTATCCTTCCTGGGTGCAGCCATGGGAGAAAAATTGGAAAGGCTCAATCGAGCAGAATCGAGGTTTTAGGAGGACTAACCCTAATAGCCATAGGAATAAAAATTATACTGGAGCATATGGCTTAAACAAAATATTTGTTGAGTTAACCAGCGCTTCCCCTTGGAAAAGTTTATATCTTACCGCATTTCAGCTTATCTCCGACTGAAAGTTTTACCCTTAAATGGAGGAATAGATATGGCTTACTTGACAACTACAGCTTCAGGTCAACCCGTCCTAATCCTAAAGGAGGGGACCTCTAGAAGCCGTGGAAGGGAAGCTCAGAGAAACAACATTGCTGCTGCAAGGGTTATAGGGGAAGTTATAAGGACAACGCTTGGGCCTAGAGGCATGGATAAGATGCTCATTGATAGTTTAGGCGACATAACGATAACTAATGATGGTGCCGCGATTCTGGACGAAATTGAGGTGGAGCATCCGGCAGCTAAAATGATGGTTGAGGTTGCAAAAACCCAGGATGATATGGTTGGAGACGGAACAACGACAGCTGTGGTTTTGGCTTCAGAGCTTCTTAAGAGGGCTGAGGAACTTTTAGAACAGAATATTCATCCCACAATAATTGTAAGTGGATACCGCAAGGCTGCACAAAGGGCTGTAGAGGTTATAAACAGTGTTGCCAAGACGGTGGATATTAATGATCGTGAGATCCTGCGTAAAGTAGCTGTGACTTCTATGGGAAGCAAGGCCGTTGGAACTGCGAGAGAGCATCTTGCCGAAATTGCCATTGACGCTGTTAAGCAGATAGTCGAGCAGCGAGGCGACAGAATAATCGCGGACATAGATAACGTTCAAGTCATAAAGAAGACTGGTAAGGGCCTCTTTGAATCCCAACTGATTAATGGCGTGATAATTGACAAGGAAGTAGTTCATCCAGGAATGCCAAAGAAGATTGAGAACGCCAAGATTGCCCTTCTAGACTGTCCTCTCGAAATCGAAAAGACTGAATTCAGCGCTGAAATAAGGATCCGCGATCCCAAGCAGATGAAAGCCTTCTTGGATCAGGAAACTCAGATGTTGAAGGAGATGGTTGACAAGATAAAGGCTGCAGGCGCCAACGTGGTCATGTGCCAGAAGGGCATAGATGATATGGCTCAGCACTTCCTAGCAAAAGAGGGTATCTTGGCAGCTAGGCGGATAAAGCAATCCGACATGGAGAAGCTTGCAAGGGCTACTGGCGGCCGCATAGTTACAGACCTGGATGATTTGACACCTCAGGATTTAGGCTACGCAGCCCTTGTTGAGGAACGTAAGATCGGCGAGGACAAAATGATTTTCGTGGAGGGCTGCAAGCATCCACGTTCAGTGGCCATTCTCATACGTGCAGGTCTAGAGAGGATGGTTGACGAAGCCGAAAGGGCCATGACGGATGCCCTCTCAGTGGTTTCAGATGTCATGGAGCATAACAAGATCGTTCCAGGAGGAGGCGCAATCGAAGTTGAAATTGCAAAGGAGCTGCGCGATTACGCCAGAAAAGTTGGCGGAAGGGAGCAGCTTGCCATAGAAGCCTTCGCCGACACCATCGAATCAATCCCCAGAACCCTAGCCGAGAATGCAGGCCTCGAGCCCATAGATATAATTGTTGAACTTAGGGCTGCCCATGAGAAACCCCAGGGCACAGCCATGGGCGTAAACGTTTTCACAGGAAAAATCGAAGACATGTACAACCTCGGCGTTGTGGAACCAGCCATCGTCAAGGAGCAAGCAGTAAAATCGGCAACAGAAGCAGCCTCAATGATACTTCGCATAGACGATGTAATCGCTGCGTCCAAGCCAAAAGAGGAGAAAGAAAAAGAGAAATTTGGCGAAACTGAAAGCGAAGAATAAAAACCCAAATTTTTTTAACATCCAATTCCCCTAGCTTCTTTTTAAAATCAAAACATTAGCATCATAAACATTTATCCGACTCTAAGAGAAAAACTAATAGAGACAATTTGATTTATACGCTGTGGCGATTAGCCGCTCCGGTAGTATAGTCCGGCCAAGTATAGCGGCCTCTCGAGCCGCGGACCCGGGTTCAAATCCCGGCCGGAGCACCAATACTCTCGGTTATGATTCCCTAACCATATCCGTGATCTTTAAGTCTTTATGTTTAGAGCATTCCGGAATGACAGACATTCGCGAGTATTCAAAATTTCTGAAACAAAGCATAAACTCATTTCTACGAAAACCGAGCTGCCAAAACGAATTTAAGCTTACATTAAATATTCAATTAAAATTCTTATGAGAAGTTAGATAAAAAGGTGTTATAAAATGAGTTGAGCAGAGTTTGGTGGGTATTGTTTGAGGGTTGTTGTTTTGGCTGTTGCCAAGTTTTTGTTTTATATTCATGGTTAGTTGTGGACGATTAAGCCAAGACATGTTAGGTCAATGAAGGATGTCCTAGATCTTTTCTATTTGGGCTTTCTCCGTTTGGATGAAGGTGATGTTGAAGTTGTGGAGCTCGCCGATTCTCAGCTTGTTGCGCTTTTTAGGAATCCATGTCCAATTTTGAGGCTTTCAATTATGCTGAAAATTGAAACCAAAGTGGCTTGTAGAATCGTTTCAGGGCCTGTCTGCAAATACGTGTTAGCAAGCTTAACCCTCGTTTGGCCTTTGAGAGAAACTATAAGCACATAAGGCCTTATTCAGATAGCTGTGAGGAGCGCATATATCTCATAGGTTAAATTACCCCATACTAATTGGCCCGCATTCATTTCCGTGGCTTTTAATTTGCTTTTAGGCGTTAACATGCAAGGTTAAGTGAGTGGCTGGCAACAAAGGGTTATATGAAATGCGGTGCTGAAAAGTGAAGCCAAAATTTAAGAAGAGCTTTATGATGGACACCTTTTTGTGTTGTATGGGATCTAATTATTAAGCTGGAGGGTTTTATTTGCATGTTCCAGTCATGAAGGATGAAGTGCTTCGGTTTCTTGATCCTAAGCCTAATGAGAATTTTGTGGACTGCACAGTGGGCGAGGGTGGTCATGCATTTGCCATTTTGGAGAGGAATAAGCCTTATGGTAAGGTTTTGGGTATAGATCTTGACCCTGAAATTATTCTTGAAAGGCTGAGGAAATCGGTTGATGGGACGGCGTTGGCTGAGAGGCTTATTCTTGTTCATGGAAATTTTGCGGATCTGAAGACCATAGTTGAGCAGTTCGGCTTTGGGAGCGTGTCTGGGGTTTTGTTTGATCTTGGGTTTTCAAGTTGGCATATAGAGGAGAGCGGCAGGGGCTTTTCATTTATGAGGGATGAGCCCCTTGACATGAGGTATAATCCGCAAAGCCCCTTAACGGCTGAGATTATATTGAATTTTTGGCGTTTAAAGGATGTTGAGGAAATCCTGAGGCGTTATGGTCAAGAGAGGTTTTATAGGCGAATAGCCAGGGAGATTGTTTCCTCTAGGCCTTTAAAGAACACAATAGACCTTGTTATGGCTGTTGAGAGGGCTACTCCTCCCTGGTATCATAGGCGGAGAATCCATTGTGCCACGAAGACTTTTCAGGCGTTAAGGATAGCGGTCAATAATGAGTTGGAAAACTTGGAGAGGGCCCTGCCCCAGGCCTTGGAGGTTTTGGAGAGGGGCGGAAGACTCGTTGTCATAGCTTTCCACTCGCTGGAGGATAGGATCGTTAAGAACTTCTTTAGGGAAAAGGCGAAGGATAATCTCCTCAAAATATTGACAAAGAAGCCTTTGAGGCCGTCTAAGGCTGAGGTTTCGGAAAATCCCCATGCGAGATCAGCGAGGTTGAGGGCTGCTTTAAAGCTATAGGCTTTATCCTTTTATGGGTCCTTGAATAGGTGATTTATCGAGTATGGAGACTTTAAATGACTAAATTCCAGAAGCTTTAATTTTTTGGGCTAGTTCATTAATTTTGACAACTTTTTGCTCCTTTTTCCGCATGTCCCTGAGAACGACCGCTTCTTCCTTAAGCTCTTTTTCCCCGACTATCACGACATATGCTATGTTCCTTCTGTCGGCGTCCTCTAGGGATTTTGAAATTTTTCGCCCTCCAACCTCCATTTCTGATGGTATTCCCTCACTTCTTAGCCCTTCAGAAATTTTTACGGCTTCGATGGTTAATTCCTCGCTTACTGGAACCACTGCGACTTTACATTCCTCTCTAAAGTCTAGGGTTGCCCCCTGCTCTTTTAGAGCTAGCATCATCCTGTCAAGGCCATGGGCGACGCCGACGGCTGGTGTTGGTTCTCCGCCGAAAGCCTCCACAAGCCTGTCATATCTTCCGCCTCCGGCAATGGCTATGTCTAATTCTGGAACATAAACCTCAAAGATCATTCCAGTGTAGTATTCCAGTCCGCGGGCGAATCCTGCGTCAATGTTTATGTTTAGGTTCTGTGTGCTAAGTGCAATTTTTAGGATCTTTTCAAGTTTTTGAAGTGGTTTCAGGGCTTCATCGTTGTTCTCCAGTAGCTTCTCCATTTCGCCTATAACATTCTGGACGCTATTGCCTTTAATCTCTAAAAGCTGCTTAAGGGTTTTTAACCCTCCATCTGAGATTCCCGCGTTTTTGATGATGCCTAATGCGTCCTCATACAGCCTCTTATCCATAAGCTGAAATGCCCTGTTTTGGATTTCCTCGCTCAGCTTTTCCTTATCCAGGATTCCCCTAATTATCCCGATGTTGTTTATTTTGAAACTATAGCCCTTTAATCCTATGGCTTCCATTAGCCTGCTGGTTAGGAGAATTATTTCCGCATCCGCTTCAGGTTTTCCAGAGCCCATAAGCTCAAAGTTTGACTGCCAAAATTCTCTGAAGCGGCCCTTCTGGGGTTCATCATAGCGGTAGAGACTTCCAATGCAATAGAGCCTCAGGGGCTTTGGTTTATTCCGAAGGGTTGTCGCCGCAAGTCTAGCTACGGATGCTGTGAATTCTGGTCTAAGGGCAACCATCCTTTCGCTCAGATCCTTAAAGACGTACATTCTTGAACGTACTTCCTCTCCAGCCTTTGCGGCCAGAAGTTCATAGGACTCCAACACAGGTGTTATTATTTCCTTGTATCCATAGAGTTTTGCAACTTCTCGGGCCTTGCTTTCAATAAACCTTAAAATTGCAGCTTCTTCTGGCAGGAAATCCCTCATCCCTCGGAGGGTCTTAAATTGGCTCATCAGGCAGCCTCCATGGTCTTTTTTAGGGTTAACTGGCCAACCGTGTAGTAGACAACTTCTCCACGGCGGCTCATGACGGCTAAAATCAACTCCTTCTTCAGATTTTGGCACTGTTTAAGGGTTCTGGCTAAATCTTCCAGTTTTATTGGTTTTCCCTCCTGGAGGCTTAGGATGAGATATTTGGCTGTGTCTTTTCCATAGTCGCCCCTGTCGTATACTCTGAAGTCAACTCCAAGCCCGAATCCTTCTCTAACGACGTAGCCGCGGCTTCTCAAGTCGCGGTAAACCAGATATTTTGCCCAACAGTCTTCATCATCCCTTTTGGCGAAGTATAGAAGCTGATTGAAGGTGATGGCGTTTCCCTCGTTATCCCTCACTTCAAGTAGGCCCTTGTCCACAAGGTAAAGGGCTTCATAAAATTTTAGCATGAGTCCCTCATTTTCTTTAATGCCATAACCCCTTGACGAGAGCTCTCCTACGCTCTGTTCGGCTGTGACTTTTACACCTTTTTCCATGAGTAGACCTTCAATTTTCGGCTCCTTACGTGATGGTTGTGCTTGGGGTTCTGATTTTTCCCTGTTTTCCGCCATTTGGGGCTCCTCTTGATTTTTTACGGTTTCTTGTTGGCTTTAATTTTGGATAAGTCCTCCTTATATAAGATGCCGTCCTCACATATTATTGCTGACACATAATCCAATGGTGTTATGTCAAAGGCTGGATTGAGGGCTTCTATTCCTTCAGGCGCTATTCTTTCTCGGCCTATGTGGGTGACTTCCTCAGGACTTCTTTCCTCTATGATGACTTCTTTTGATGTTTGGTTCAGGTCGAATGTGGATTTTGGGGCTGCAACATAAAAGGGTATGTTGTGGCATTTTGCCAGCACCGCTATCTGGTATGTTCCAATCTTGTTTATAACGGCGTCTCTAACTATTCTGTCGGCCCCCACGATGACCTTGTCAACCATGCGCCTATACATTACATAGCCAACCATGGTGTCCGCTATTAGAGTGGCTGGTATGCCGTCGCGTTTAAGTTCATAGGCTGTGAGGCGGGCGCCTTGGAGTTTGGGTCTGGTTTCGGTGGCTATGACCCTGATCCGCTTGCCCTGCTCCACAGCTGCTCTTATAACGCCTAGGGCTGTTCCATAATCAACGGTTGCCAGGGCTCCGGCGTTGCAGTGTGTTAGAATGGTGTCCCCATCTTTTATCAGGGCTGCGCCATGTTTTCCCATAAGCTTGTTTGCCTCCACATCCTCGTCGGCTATTTTGTTGGCTTCCTCTATTATGGCATGTTTGAGTTCTTCATGGGTTCCGCTGAAGTTTCTCGCCTTCTTTAGAATCCTTTCGATGGCCCAGAAGAGGTTAACGCCTGTGGGTCTTGTTGCCTTTAGGATTTCCGCCGACCCCTCCAATTCAGCCATCAGTTCTTCCCTGTTTTTAGCCTTTGAATGGTAGGCTGTTAGGGCCAGCGCATAGGCGGCGGCTACTCCTATGACGGGCGCCCCCCTTATTTTCATGGTTTTTATGGCTTCGGCAACCTCTTCGCAGTTTTTCAATTCTAGAAGTTCGGTTTTATTTGGGAGCTTCAGCTGGTTTATTGTTATGACAGCGCCGTTGCGCCATTCTATTGTCCGCATAAGCGTTTTCTCCCGCATTAACTGTTTTATGCTTGATATTATAAAGCTGTTTAAGGGATGGCATGTTAAAGCCTGATGGTTTGAAAATGCTGGTTGAAAAGCTTGGGGCAAGGTACTCTGAAATTTTGGGCATAAATCTGGAAAGCCGGAGGGAGGAGGAGATTTTCAAGTGGTTTTTGGCGGCTATTCTTTTCGGTGCGCCTATAAGGGAAAGCTCGGCTATAAGGACGTACAAGTGTTTTGAAAGGTATGGAATTCTAGCGCCATCGAGGATTATTGAAACGGGATGGGATGGGCTTGTCAGGGTTTTAGACGAGGGTGGGTATACGCGCTACGACTTTAAAACGGCGGACAAGCTTTTAGAGGTTATGAATAATCTTGTGGCGAAGTATGGGGGTAGCCTGTCTAGGCTTCATGAGGGGGTGAAGGATCCGAGGGCTTTGGAGGCTGAAATTATGGCACTTGGCCGGGGGATAGGCAGGGTGACCGTTAACATATTTTTAAGGGAGCTTCGCGGCGTCTGGGAGAAGGCGAAGCCGGATCCGCAGGAATTTGTGGTGCTTGCGGCTGGAAATCTTGGAATTATTCGGGATGATGTTGAGGGGGATGCCCTTCAGCAGCTTGAGGAGTTCTGGGCGAAGAATAGGGTTCCGGATAAGTCTTTTATGAATTTTGAGTCCGCCTTGCTTCGGTTGGGTAGGGATTTCTGTCGAAAGCGTAGGTGTCTGCAGTGTATGGTTAGGTCTTATTGTGATGTTAAGAGTTGAGGTGGCTTGATTTGGGTTATCACTTCAATGGGGCAGTTTTCGGGAAGGTTGATTTTTTTTCTCCATTCGTCCCCAAGGGCTATTAATGCGAAGAATCCTGATATTTCAGCTTTAGCCTTTCTTACAAGGTTCACTAGGGCGGCTTGGGTTTCTCCAGTTTTAACCATGTCGTCCACTATTAGCACGCTGTCCCTCTTTTTGATGGCGTCCTTTGGAACGTAGAGGGTTATGGTTACCCCGGAGTCTCTTAGGGCGAAGGTTTCCTCAAGGAATTCCTTAACCCCAACCTCCTTGCTTCTTTTGGCTATTACAAGGTTTACTCCTAGAACGTTTGCAATCATTGTGGCTATGGGTACGCCGTCCACTGCGGCTGTGAAAACTTTGGTGACGCGTTTTCCTGCGAAGTTTGCAAGGGCATGGTTGGCTGCCTGCTGTAGAATGTTAAAGTCGCCTATAATGTCTGTGTTGTCAAAATAGCCGTCCTCATTAAACCTTATTCTGCTGCGGAGCTCATTCTCCAGGCCGACGAACTTAGTTAAAACCCGCCAAAGCTGCCTGGCCCTTTCAGCATTGGGCAGAACATGACCTTTGGCGTATCTGCTTAAAACAGTAACGGGTAACCCTGTTTTAGAGGATAATTCACGATAAGTTACATTCCTCTTATATTTGGCAGCTCTAAGCAGATCTATGGTCATAAGCCTAAACTTCAACTCCTCAACATGGGTGCTCATTTTCCTTCCCCCTCTTAAACATGCAAGAGTTAAATTTTAACGCGATTAGCACTATTGCCATATTGAGGATTTATAATTTCCGCTCAAAATAGACATCATAAATCGTTAACAAACTGGAACGCTGCATGCTGGCAACATGATTCCAGCTGACTTTCCAACCCCTTAGTTAATACACCCTAGATTTTCAGCGACCATAAAGCCCTTGGCAGTGTTATTAACCGTTAACCATATTTAGGTCCATTTTAAACGATTATTTATTGGAGGGGCTTGAGGTTTCAAGGCGACATCGACGCTGTCCGACCCGTCGTACAGCCTGAAACCCAAGCCCCTCCAATAATTTTTTGGCATTTTAGCTGGGGTGCGTCTGATGGTGAAATGAGGATTTAATTAGAATTTTTGAATCCTTATTAAAACTTTATTTGTGGCTTTTTGCTTGTTGTCTGTTGTAATCCCATGGTGGGGTTGAGGGGTTTTGCCTGTTGAAGTTGTTTTAGAGATGTATGGTGAGAAGGGTTTGGTTTTGCCGTTTTTCACAGGGCATGTGGCTAGGGGCTTGTTGTTGCATATTGTTAGACAGGTGGATCCAAAGGCTGCTAATATTTTGCATGAGCTGAATGTTTCCAAGCCTTATAGTGTAGCGCCCTTACGTTTTAGGAGCTGTTCACGCACTAATGGCGGTTATGTTTTGGATCCAGCTGGTCCATGCTTTGTGGGTTTCAGGTTTTTAAAGGATGATTTGGCCAGTTATGTGTTAAAGTTTTTTGAGAGGCAAAACAGCGTTATGATTTTTGACACTGTTTTCCGCATAGCCTCTTTAAGTGTTAGGGGTAAAAGCTATTCTGATTTAGAGCGTGAGGCTGAAGCTGTTGAAAGGTTCCGTCTCATTTTTAAGACGCCTACTTATTTGCCGTGTTTTGGAAGCAAATATCGATGGATGTTTCCTGATCCTGTAAGGGTTTTCTCAGGTTTAATGCGAGTTTGGAACACCTTTAGCGATGCTAGGCGATTTGGGAAAGAGGAATTCCTGACATATAAAGATTGGTTGACTAGAAATGTAGGAGTCTGCGAATATAAGCTTTGGACTCGATTAGCAGTTATGAGGGAAAAGAAAGCCGTTGGCTTTGTTGGATGGGCTTCCTATGAAATGGGTGGCGTAGATAGCGAATGGAGCAAGTTAACAGTTATGCTTGCAAAATACGCTGAATATTCAAATATAGGGGGAAATAAAACAGCAGGATACGGAGTAACAAAATTTACAACATAAGGGAATGGCCGTGAAAGATAAAATGATTGGTGAAAGTAATATAGAGGGAATCTTTAAAACAGTCTTAGGCGGAAAGCCACCATATCCGCACCAAATAAGGACCGCGAAATACTTGCTTGAAGGTAGGTCAGTAATTCTTCGTGCTCCTTGTGGTTCTGGTAAAACTGAAGCATGCTACGTTCCTTTACTACTTGGAAAGGGTGATAATTTACCAGATAGGCTGTTATATTCTTTACCAACTCGTGCTTTGGTTGAAGATGTAAGTGAGAGAATAAAGTTGGGTCTCAGCAGAGTTGGGTCTTTTTCTATATCGACTCAACACGGTGCTAATTCTCAAGACCCCTTTTTCAAGAGCGATATTGTTGTGGCCACAATTGATCAAATTATTAGCGCTTATTGCTGTACCCCTTTAAGCGTGCCTGTTCACCTTGGGAATATACCAGCTGGTGCGTCAGTTTCTTCATTCCTTTGCTTTGATGAGGCACATATATACGATCATTCATTAGGATTGCAAAGCATTATAGTTCTAGTTGAACGAGCAGCAAAGTTGGGGCTTCCATTTCTAGTGATGTCTGCAACTTTGCCTGACTCATTTATAGACTGGTTCGAAAATAACGAGCTCTTTTCCGATAATACTGCTATTGTCAAAGGTACAGAAGAGGATGTGCCAAGAAGGAGAAGCCGCCATGTTGTTTTAAGATGGATGAGAAAAATGCTAGAAACTGAGGATTTATTTAATTGTGAGTGTTCTTGGCGTCGTATAATGGTTGTCTGCAACACTGTTGAACGTGCACAGGAAATTTACACAACTGCAAAGAAACCCTTGGAAGCACGAGGTTTTAACGTATATTTATTGCATTCTCGCTTTTTAGAAAAGGATAGAGAAACGATTGAAAATAGCATGAAGTCTTCTATAAGGAATGAGAACCAAAAAACATGTTTAATAACAACCCAAGTGTGCGAAGCTGGTCTGGATATATCTTGTGATTTGTTGCTCACCGAAATCGCCCCTCCAGATTCTCTTGTTCAGAGAATTGGTAGGTGTGCACGAGAAGGTAAAAGAGGTGAGGTATGGGTCTTTGATGTGAAATATTGTGCACCTTATAGCAATGATGAAATAGCAAAAACCCGGCAATACATTGCAGAGAAGCTCGACGGCAAGAAAATAGGGTGGAATGAAGAACTAGAGTTCATAAATGTGTTGTTGAATGAGGAATTTCGCGAGATTATGAATGATGCCAGTCGCAGAAATGAGATTCTGCTAAGTCTTGGTGATGCGGCTTTCAAAGGTGATAGACGCAAAATAGAAAGTAGTATAAGGGAGATTTTAACGGCTAATTTGACAATTTATGATGCTCCAGAAAAATTAAAGTATGAAGAGATGCTTAATATGCCATGGCTTAGCATTGACGCCCGCGTTTTGGACAAGCACTTGGCTGGCAAAGAGTATTGGCGAGTTAATTTTAACCACGATGAAAACGGTGAGCCCACCTTCTACTTAGAAGCTAAAGCGCGAATATATCCGTACGAATATTATGTGGTGCATCCTAATAATGCGAAGTACGACCCCGAAAAAGGTTTAATTCTAGGCGAAAAAGGCGATGTACTACATCCATATCTACAAGCAGAGCGGAAAGAGTTTTATAAGCCGTCATTTGAAAGGGAAACATGGATGGAGCATGCCATAAGAAGCCTATTGGCTTTTGAAAAAGTAAAGGCAAAAGAAAAATTTTCAATAAAAATTCTTAAGCGAATACTTAGAGTTAAAAGTTATGATGAAGTTGAAGGTTTACTGGCGCTTAGCGTTGTAGTGCATGATTTAGGAAAATTAAATAAAGAATGGCAGAATAAAATTGGTGTTAAAGACGAAAGTGCTCAACCTCTCGCTCATATACCTCTAAAAGCAAAAGTTCCGCCTCACGCTGCAGTTTCAGCCCACTCTACTTACATGCTTTTTAAACAGCTTATACCTAATTCTCATCATGCACTTGCTTTCAAGCTTGCTATTGCTCATCATCATCACACAAGAGTCGACAAAGTTAACCCATACAATATTGGCTGGGCAAATTTTTATAGAAACATAATAAGCGATGTATGCCAAAAATATTCATTGGATATCGATTTGGGTAGCATTCAACAAGAGGAGAGTATATACCGAGCATTGGAAACCCCATTACTAAACTTTGAATCTTTAAGTTCATATAGCGCCTACTGTATAATTGCTAGGGTTATTCGCCTAAGCGATTGGGAATCGTTTAATGTAAAAATTAAAAATTATTAAAAACCGATTTATATTATTTTAAATTTGTATGAGCAAGCAAAAGTTGATAATAAATAAAACCGGATTTGAAATGTTTGATGCTTTCCGCGCATATGGGTTAGCTTTTCTTATAAGTGGATTTGAGAACGAACCTGCCGTCTATATACGCGATTATGAGTATGCATATGTCGTTGATGTGCGTGGTGATATTCCTAGAGCCCCTGACTCGAAGATTTTTGAAGAAACCAATAACGCTTGGTCACTAGTGTTCAAAACATTTAAAGAACGTAAAGATTTAAAAGTTAAGCCTCCAAGGGAGGATGCTAAACACATTGCAATAAGTGATTATAAAAAAATTATTGATCTTCATCGAAGGATTGATTTTGTGCCAGAAATAAGTAATGACGTAAAAGATGGAAGAACTCTTTACCAAACAATGGACGTTTCAGCAGCCAAGGGATATAGAGAAGAGAAGAGATCAGTATATCACGAAGGCAGTCAATTAAAAGTAGATAAATATTCATGGTGCGTTGCAGCAATCGGCGCAGCTTGGTTCGGATTCTGGCCTGTAAATCTGATGCGAAAGGACACGGCTTTTCTTCTGTTTATGGTTCCAAATCCCAGAAACGTATTGCTAATATCTCATCGTGCGGTCCATGAAAAGGTCGATAAGCAGTTATGCATTATCTCAACAAACACCGCCCTAGCTCATTACTCCATAAAGCTTGTTAAAGCGATAATTCCAAAAGCACAAGAGGTATATTATGATAATGTTATTTATAATGTAATGCAGAAAACTGGTCAACAACCTAAACCTGGTGGCGGCGGGAAATTTAATCTCGATTTTCTTGAAAAAATTGCACAAAAAAGAGCTGGCTATGAAGCCCTTGAAACTATTGATAGATATCTTCTGCCGGTAAATCCTAAAATAAAGGGCGTTAGACAGGATCTCGCTTTAGCCATCTCTGACTTTCTTTTGCGCCCAACATTGAGCAATTTCAAGAAATTTGAAAGCTTATATATACGAGGCCAAGTTAAAGGAGAATTGTATGCATGGGTAAATGATCAATTGGAGGAACTTTTAGCCCATGTCGAGGTTGCATGAATTATTTAAGCATCCTGCTATTGAAAGTTTCGGCAAAGCTTTACGAATTGCTGTTGGGATGAACGAGGATTATGCTTCGCTTGTTGAATTGGATTATGCGGAAAAAGAGGATGAATTTATCTTTGCATTAAAGAAATTTCTTAGACGATTGGACGCTGGCGCGCGAAGATACGAGCGTGAGCATCCGGGTAAGCTGTCCTTCAAACCAAACGAAAAAGATTTAGACGAAATTATAAGCTTAGCACGAGAATACGGTGTACGGCTTGTTTGCGCTGCAATAATATCTCACGCTCTTGTCCGAGCTGAAAAAGGAGGGGAGACAAGTTGACTGAAACCATTTATGAAATAAGTATCATGGGACGTATACGCATTGACGCACATTCGTTGAACAATGAAGGAACTATTGGAAACGTTACCGAACCTAGAACGATAATTTTGGCTGACGGACAAAAAACAGATGGAATCAGCGGAGAAATGCTAAAACACATACACGCAGAAGCGTTATGGCAACTCGTGAAAGAAAGGAAAAGCAACAATCTCTGCCCTGCTTGTCGCGTGTTGAGTCCAATGAAAGCAGACGCAAATGACGCTGTTAAAAAGATGAAAGATGTAACACTTGCACTAAATGAGGCGTTAAAATGTATTATTTGTGATGTACACGGTTTTCTTGTTCAAAAACCAACGTTGAGCCGCAAATCGACAGTAGAATTTGGCTGGGCATTTGCTCTACCAAACTTTTCTTACAGAGACATACATGTTCACACACGCGTAGCGGCTGGTGAGAAAGAAGCAAAAGCAGAAACTGGAGAACAAATGATATACAATAGGCCTACCCGCTCAGGCATCTATACCTTTGTATCAGTCTTCCAACCATGGCGCATAGGATTGAACGAGATAGAATACACATACCAAAGAACTGACGAAGAAAGAAAGGAACGATACGAGTTGGTGTTAGAAGCGTACAAGGCTATGCTAACGCGATTGGAAGGAGCTATGACGACAACTCGGTTACCACATTTCGGAGACTTCACTGGAATTATTGTTAAGTCAAAGAGCGCATTTCCAGTTCCAATAATAAGTCCTTTAAAAGACGATTATATTCAAGAGGTTGAGGCAATTGCGGGCGCGCAAAACGTGCACAGATTTGATTCTCTCAAGTTAATGATAGAAGAAATAGATAGGCTCAAAATGGCTGTTCCCTATAAGCTTGGGGCTTCATAACAAATGGTGTGGGTTTGCACAAAATATATCTTTGGAAGCACTTTTTCTTATAGAATCCCCTATTTTTCTTCAAGTTATGCCCTTTCAGCACCAGCACCAAGCCCTTCAACAGTTAAACAAGCTTTGATAGCTTCCGCCATAAACCGGAGCGGTAACGTTGAAAAAGGTAAAGAATTATTCGAAAAAATCAAGAGTTCTTCAATAGTTTTTGGATTGCCTGAAAAAATTATAGTCTTTAAGGCTTTTATGAAGCGACTTAAACAAAAAAGAAAAGGACAAGAGACTAAAATTAAAACCCCCTTTGGCGATTTAATAGAACGCTTCGAACATACCTTTGGAATAAGGGAATATGTAATCTACGGAGGGCCATTAACGATATACATGGATGTTCCAGAAGATTCTGTAGAGGAAACTTTGAGGACAGCGAAAGGTGTACAGTATTTTGGAACATCAGATTCTTTGTGTACATGCGTTGAGAGCTATGTCTCAAAGCCAAATTTTAAGGGGTGCGCTAAACAAATTGAACATTGTAAAGAATTATTAAGTGAAAAAGGTTTCGTTTTTCTTCTTTTAGACTTTACTAAAAAGACAACATTTGATTCTATAAACCCATTTTCTGGCAAGAAACTTAAAAAAAGCGAGCTTGTTCTAAAATCATATTTATTTCCCATGGAAATTGTTAAAAGAGACAAAAATTGTACGATTTATCATGCTTATTAAAACCATAACGTATAACATATTTGTTTGTGTCCGCATCCTCCTTGGCACTTGCTTTTGGCGACTCTTATGGGTGGTAGCTTCTCTTCTTTAATTATGCGTTTTATGTGTCCGATAACTCTTTTAACATAGCTTTTCATTGTTGGTGTGATCGAAAATCGTAGAACTAGTCGTTCAGGAATATAATTTACAAAGCCTCTTTTAACAACTGTATCAAAATTTTCTTCGATGAGCAATGCGTAGGCGACAAGCTGGTATTTATGGTCCATGTAGACTTTTCCCCTGTCGGAGTTCATATTCTTGTATTCGATGGGCACGTATTCGCCCTTTACAGTTTTAACAATGCAGTCGATTATCCCTTGAAGCTGAAACTTTTGGGAAACGAGCTGAACAAACAGATATTTCTCTGCGCCAATAAATTCTGGCGAATAGTAAACGGCGTCTTTGCGCCGTAGTTCCTTCCGCACATATTCCTCGTGTAGTTCTCGGCTTTCCTCCTGTTGAGAGCCTAAAACTGGCTGAGCGTGTAAAACATGGTCAAAATAGATAAGTCTTGGACAGTAAATGTAATGTTTAATGTCGGTGGCGGAGATCATGAACTCTGCGATGTCGGAAACTGGCAAACCTTGCCCTTGCATTTTGCCTAAGTGAAATTTTTCATACGTTCGCTTTTTGTCCATCCTTCCTCTTCCATTTTGACTTTCGCGCATGGTGCTTTGTTTCAGGATTAATTAAACAGTTTTGAATGTTCTATCTTGTCCAAGTTGGCAGAATTGCTGTTGATCCTGAAATCAGACATGCCCAGATCAACCCTCAAGCTTCTTTGGATATTTTAGAAATAGGCTATCTTTTCCTTATCCTCTTTAAGTTCATACTTTTTAGGCTTCCCAACTTCTATTCTTCCTTTAAAACAAGTATCGCACACGGGGTATAATTGCACGTTTTCAACCAAATCCTTAATCAGATTCTTCAGGTCCACGATTAGACTGTTTAATTCGTTACGGCGCAGGTGACCAATAAAAGCGCTGTACTGAATCCTTTGTAATCCATAGTCCTTAAGGGTTTCAGCAACCAAAGACCGCAGATTGTCATCTGTAATGTCATAAATCACCACATAACGCAAAATGTTTCACCAGCCCAGAGTGAAAGGCACATATTCACCTTCATGCAAGAGAAAACGTGCAATCATCCTCGCTTGATGGTAGATAAAACTTTTAATAGAAGCCCGCTGCCCATAAAACATTACTTCCGTGTCAAGGCGCTCCTGGAAGTTAGCGATCAAATTTTTAACAATATCCTTTTTTAGCACTCTGCCCTCTTCAATATTTTCAGTGGCGATTATCTCATTTGGCTTTATCACATTCTTTGTTATTAAGCCAAGTAATGTTCTGTCGACAATCTGCTGGCGAAACTCCTCCATTAGGTCCAAAACAAGAGAGGGCTTCCCCGGTCTATCGGCATGCAAATATCCTGCATAAAAGTCCAATCCAGCATGGCTTATAGCCTTCCAAACCTCTGGAAAGAGGATTGTTTGATAGCCAAAGTTCAGCATGGCATTAAACGGATCCCTGGCTCCCCTCGTTTTCCTCCCTGGAAATCCCCATTCAGGCGGTAGAATTCGGCTTATAGCTTCCCAATAGAAGCGTGCAGCTTCCGCCTCCAAATTCATCAAATCCTGCCGTTTCTCATCAATTCTGGATCCCCTTTCATTGTAAACTCTAGTGTTTACTTCATCTATTGCTTTTCCTGCATCATACAGTCTTTCAGAAAGTTCAGGGTCGATCTGCCGTCTATTCTTAGCCATCAATTTAAGAAGGTTAGCTTGATTTAGAAGTTTTCCATAAACGAACTTTTTAGCTAAAGTGAAACCTCGCTCATCGTTGTAGGCTATAAACTGTTCTCTACGGGCTCTAACAGAGCCTGTCATGGAAGCAGGCATTATAACAGCATAGGGCCAACCGCTATGCCGTGCGAAAACCACTTGTATGTTATTTTTAACAGCTAGGGCCAAGGCACTTGCTGAGATGGTGACCCCTGATGAGCAACAAATTATGGAATCTACTTCGTCAGAAACTATCTCTTTTACTTCTCCTTTCTTTTTTATGGCGAAACGGTTCCTTTTTCGTCCCAGAAAAATGCCAAAATCATCTAGAAATATTTTCATAAAATCACCTCAACGTCTAGGACTAGCCATAGCACACTTTGAAATAAATACAATCCTCTTTGCATTGAGAGCGTTCCGGCTTGCCGGGATCTTTTCCCTCAGCCACAATCTCCAGCTTTCGGTCTCTCTCTTCTATCCACCATTGTCTCAACTCGTCGCTGGCAAAGAACAGATCCTTACGCACAAAAATTTTGCCATCTTCAATGTTAAGGTAAACAACACAGCATATGTCTACCGGAACTTCATGAACGCTCTCGAAAACGAGTGCGTAGCCTACTGGTGAGAGCCTATGCCATTCTTGGGGTTCGCTTGCCACCTTTAAGTCAAACATTATGGCTTTCAAATAGTCAAAGCAGTCTAGACTTAGAATGCCGCTTAAGCCAAGTAGCTCCCCTGAAATTTTATGCTCAACTAGGAATGGCACAGCTGAGGCGATTAAATCAATTTCTGATGCGTATGGTTGTCTACTTGAAACTTCCGCCAAACGTGCCTCACACATTTTTCGCACAAACTCCCAAATACTTTTCGACAGATCCCTAAGATTTTCAGGCTTTTCGGGAATTTCTGACCATCTAATAGTCTGCCACCACGTATTAAAACCCATGCTGCTTCGTTGGATGAAGGCCTTCAAACAGTCGCTGACCACTCCGTGAAGAACTTTCCCGAGAGCCACCTTGCCGCCAATAGCCGGTTGAACCTTTTCAACATATCTTAAATACACATCACGATCCGTGGGACAATATTTTGAACATACCGCATACATGGGCAATTTAACATTATCATAATACGGTTTTAATGGAGGCTGATGCCAACTCCAACCCCTCAATTCCTTACTTACACCAGCTTCTCGAGCTGTTGGCAAAAGCTGATAAAGCATATACTTGTGTTCTATATCCGATAGAAAATACACCTCCACCACCATTACAATGTACATTTCGATTATTTTTATAAGCAAAATTGCACTTAAATAATAATCGAAATGATACATAAAAGCCGAACCATAAAAAGGTCTCAAACAACAAAATAAGCGGAAACAGGGGCCGGATGCAAACGGAAAATCCCATTAAAGGGAATTGAAAGGTAACAGATCTACCACAGCAAGTCGAGGCTATAATGGTCGATGCAAACGGAAAATCCCATTAAAGGGAATTGAAAGATCATACAGCTTTTCCGTTTTCTTCTTGATTTCCAAGATTGATGCAAACGGAAAATCCCATTAAAGGGAATTGAAAGAGAAAACTGTCCCCTTCAACAAAGAACATCCGCTTCATCGATGCAAACGGAAAATCCCATTAAAGGGAATTGAAAGACATAAAATAATTCCGGATTCTCTTGAACATCCTCTCCGATGCAAACGGAAAATCCCATTAAAGGGAATTGAAAGTCTAAGTTTATTTCTACTATGAACATTTTGAGGTCTGCAGATGATGCAAACGGAAAATCCCATTAAAGGGAATTGAAAGTCCACCACGCTAACATTTCCGCCAGCATAAGTTACACCAGTTTGATGCAAACGGAAAATCCCATTAAAGGGAATTGAAAGTATTACTACCGGAGTTTTAAATTCAGCTTCCACTAGCTTATGATGCAAACGGAAAATCCCATTAAAGGGAATTGAAAGTTATGCGCCACACACTACGTTATGCGCGAGCTTGAAGGAGTGATGCAAACGGAAAATCCCATTAAAGGGATTGAAAGGGTGTAATATTCGATGGAAAAGGCCCCATAGCCTGTTCAAGGATGCAAACGGAAAATCCCATTAAAGGGAATTGAAAGGTCGGCTCGGCAAAAAGGGGGGTTTCAGGCTCTTCTATTGATGCAAACGGAAAATCCCATTAAAGGGAATTGAAAGATTTGCACGGTTTCGGCTGTGTTGGCGTTGGGCTGTGTGATGCAAACGGAAAATCCCATTAAAGGGAATTGAAAGTAGCCTGTTGTGTGCTTGAAACATCAAAGAATTGAAATTTTGTGATTTGAATTTATAAGTGGCGGGTCCGCCGGGACTTGAACCCGGGATCTCCGGCTTAGAAGGCCGACGCGCTTTTTGGCTTTAGGTGTCCAAGCTACGCCACGGACCCGCATTTTCAATAAACATTTGGTGGCATATAGTCTTATCTTTCATGGATAACTTTTATTCGATGTAGATGGCTGGGCGCCAGGGCTTGGCAAGATGTGCCCTATTTTTTGGGTCATAGATTTGGGGGCTGTCTTCCATGTACAGCCTTATTTCAGCGTTGAGTTCAGACCTTAGGAAATCCCCGGCATCCTTTAATGATTGAATCTCGTCGATGATTCCAACCTTTAAAAGTCTCTGCCTTTTCTCTTGGGGTGTTCGGTTAATTTCCTCCACAATTTTGCCTGCGAATTCTGCAACTTCCTTAGCCTTCGCCCTTAAACCTGGATCCTCCATAAGCCTTTTCATGAGGATTCCCTGGTTCAGCTTTCCGCCTGAGGCCATTTCTAAGGCTTTCATGTAAACCTGCCACTTCCAAGGAGCCGCTGCATAATAGCAGACCCTTTTTGGAGTAATGCCCGTTGCCCTTAGAATTTCCAGCGTGTCCTCAAGGAGGCTTCTAATTAGGGATTCAACCTCCTCCACACCCTCATCCACCATATTCTCGTCTGGTTTGGGCCATGGAGCCAGCGATACAAAACCGTTTTCGCCCATCATCTCCCAAAGCTCCTCGCATATGTGGGGTGCGAAGGGCGCCAACATTAACACCTGAACCCTAAGTGTCTCCCGCAATGTTTTAGCCGGAACTCCCCTTCCAGAGGCCTTTACACGCTTCTGGTACCATTGAACGTCCTGATCCAAATCAAACATGATGGTGTTTATGGCCTTGCGTACAACCAGCTTTTCCATGGCCTCAGTAGCCCTTGCAATGTGCCCCTGCAGCCTGCTAAGCATCCACTTGTCAATGTTCGCCTGCTCCCCAGAGGCTTCCCCTTGCCCCTTAAGGGTTTCAGCTGCAAGCCTATAAAGACGCTCAAGCCTATCCCGCATCGCCCTGGCAACGGCTGGGCTGAAATCTGCGTCCTGCAGGAGCTCAGCCGTGGCCAAAACGCTTAGCCTTATTGGGTCAGCTCCAAACATGGCTAGGCCCTCCCTTAGGGGTATTATGTTGCCGAAGGATTTGCTCATCTTCGCTCCCTCCATGGTTACATGACCATTAGTCACTATCTGGCGGGGCCAAAGGTTTTCTGGAAATATGGCTGTATGATTGAAGATCATGAAGGTTAGGTGGTTTGGAATCAGCTCATGGGCTGAGTGCCTACTGTCCAGCGGATAGAAATATAGGAATTCACGGCGCATCTCCTCAAGCACACCCTTATCAATCCCAGTTTTACCCGCGATTTCTCCGGCATCGCCTATGCCTAAGAACACATAGTCGAAAACCTCATCGGTCAGCTGCTCCGCCCTGATCCCATAGGCGTTTATGTGCCTGGCAATGGTATAGTAGGCCATATAAATTGTGGAATCTGAAAGGGATTCAATAATCCAACTCGGATCCCAAGGCAGCCTCGTTCCCAAACCAGACCTTCTTGCACATGCCTTTTCCCTAAGCCAATCAATAACATAGACATATTCTGAGCGAAGCTCCTCGGGTAGAATCCTCATCCTTGCAAGACACTTGTGGGCTAGGGCCTTCCACTCAGGATTTCCATAGTCTATAAACCATTGATCCTCAAATATTTTCACAACACATTCGGTTCCACAGCGGCATCTTACCGGCCTGTTCAGAAGCTCATACATTTTAGTGGCTTTTCCCTCGGCTATAAGATCCTGCTTAACCCTCTCCTTGGCCTCAGCCACCGGCAACTCAGCATATTTACCCGTGTTCCTCCTCATTTTGCCATTATGAAACTCGTGCCTATAAACCTCTTTAGTAGCATCCTCCAATTTAGGGTCAGTCTGCACTGTTATGCCCATCCGCCTAACAACATCAACTGCTGGAATTTCAGAATAGTCTGGGACCTCAATAACCGAGATTGGCCTAATAGCCCTAACCGCCTCAACGGGTAGCCCAAACTCCCTAAGCCTAGCATCATCTGCCTTAATGTTCTCTAGAGCAACATAATCATACGGCGCATGCCCCGGCACTGACATCACCACTCCAGTTGCGTTGCCTGGGTCGACGAAATCCGCTGGTAAAATCAGCACTTCACTGCCCACCGCCGGATTCTGCACGGCTTTACCTATAAGCGCTTTACCCTCAAACCTCTCGAGCACCTTAACGTTGCGGTTCTGGTAAGTCAGCTTTTCGGCGCACTTTTGGCTTACTATCCAACCTTCACCGTCAACCAAAGCCTTGACGTATGTGGCTTTAGGATTAATCCAAATATTTGTTACACCGAAAACCGTTTCAGGTCTAAGGGTAGCCGTCGGCATAACCCACTCGCCAAATCTAAACTTTATGAGGGTGAATTCGCCAATCTCAGGCTCCACATCCCCCACGGTGTCATGCTGCCCCACAGGATTTCCATCCTTAGGACACCACCCCACGGGATGGCTTCCACGGGTTATATATCCAGCCTTCTGAAGCCTCCGAAACTGCCACTCTATGAACTTGTTATATTGGGGATCTATTGTCGTGAACTCGCGTCTCCAATCTATGGTATAGCCTATCCGCCTCATTCCTTCCTTGATCTCCTCATGGAAGTAGCGGGCCATGGCAAGGGGATCCGTCAACTCCTTAAGCTTATCCTCGGGAACTTTGTAGATTTTAACAAAATCCTTTACCAGTTCAGGGTCGCCCTCAGCTAGGCGCCTAGCCATAGCCAGAACCGGAGTGCCAGTATAATGGAAAGCCATGGGCAAAAGCACATTGTAGCCGCGCATCCGCATATACCGCGCATATGCATCTGCTAGCGTGTAGGTTCGCGCATGGCCTATGTGCTGCGGAGAATTAGGGTATGGATAAGCCACGGTTATGAAGAATTTAGGCCTTGATGGATCAGGGTTAGCCTCAAAAATTCTCGCTTCTTCCCAGCGTTTCTGCCATTTCTCCTCGATCTGTTTCAAAATTTCCATAAATTTTTCTGAAATGTTCCTAGGGATATTAAAGGTTTTGTTTTTATTAACGGAGAACTTTACCCCTCATTTTCCACCATAACCTAGTTACACATGGTTGTTTTAAAATTTTACCTAAAACAAGCCTTGATAATTTCCTAGCTCTCTTTTTCCATACTTTTAGGCTGTTGTTTAAGCCAGTCTGCCAAAACCACTTCATTAGTGTTTCCGACTCTTATCAAGGTCAGCAAGCCTCTCTCGCTTAAACGTGATAGAATCCTATGAGTTTTCAGACGTGTTAGTCCAGCCTCTTTTCTTAGGTATTTCTGCAAGTATCTTCCATTGTGAACCCTTAAGATTTCAATAATCTTACGTTCTTCTGGTGTTAATGCTTTCAAAACAGCTGAATATGGAGTTGTTAATTTTCCCTGAAAGTTTTCAATACGATTTTCTGCTTGCTGGTTTACAAGTTTCTCTTCTGGGAATGCTATGAAATAGATTAATCCAAATACACCCACCACTGTGAGAATAATGAATCCGATAAATAGTGCCCCAACATAAAGTGAAATTGGATTCTGAGCTGGAACTTGATAGTTTCCACCCATCATTCCTCCCATATGCATCCACATCCAATCCCATGGATATTGAACGCCCACCATAAAAAGATAGAAGCTTACAATTACGAGAATTATTAGGCAAATTATGGAGACGATGAAAAGTACTAAGAAAGCGTTTATTTTGCGCATTTATCCAAAGAAAGGCGCTTCGACTTATTTAAGGCTTACCATGACGGGCATTCTCTCGTTGTAAAATATGCCCTAAACTTGTTGTTTCACAATGTTCCGGAAAATGTTTCACTTATGTTTCAGCGAACTATTTTATCCAGCGTTGTGCATGGTTTTAAAGTGAGGTGATTCCGATGGAAAAGTGGAAAATAGTCGGTTTAGCGGTGCTAAGCGGATTAGCGTTAGCGATGCTAATAACTACGGTATATAGCCACATGGGCGGGTGGAACTTGTATGGTTCTTCCCCCACATATTACGTCTATGGAGCATATCCTGTTTATCCCTATGGAGGCAGTGGATGCCATGGAAGAAACGGTTGGAACACTTTTAGTTTTCCAACGTACCCTAACTATCCTATCACGCCAACAACCTCCATAACTATCGACAAGGCGACAGAAATTGCTCAAAGGTATCTTGCTTCACTCAACAATCCTGATCTGGCAGTCGGCGACGTTGAGGAGTACTTGCTGAACTTTTATGTGCAATACTACGAAAAAAGCACTGGTATAGGCGCCTTTGAAATGTTAATCGACAAATACACTGGCAATATTTACCCCGAACCTGGTCCCAACATGATGTGGAACACTAAATACGGCATGATGGGCGGCATGATGGGCTGGTACAGAACGCCAACAGCTGCTATGCCTGTCACTGTAGACCAAGCCAAAACCTACGCACAACAGTACCTGAATACTTATTATCCAGGCACAACGGTAGGTGAAGTGAAACCCTTCTACGGCTACTACCACATCATGGTCCAGCTTAACGGACAACATTATGGCATGCTCAGCGTAAACGGGTACACAGGCCAAGTCTGGTACCATACATGGCATGGCACATTCATTCAAGAGTGGGAAGGTTAACAGGAACCGATCGACCCCTTACTAAAATCTGTTTTGTCTTTTCATCTCCCTTTCAAAACTCGACTAAAGGACTTAAGACCAACGCGAGTTTAGACACAGCTATTCCGTTAATTCTATCTATAATTTTTTAAGCTCTAGGTTTTATCAGTCGGCACATTCATTCAAGAACTGGAATTAGACCAAGCTAAAAATAATCGCTCTAATCGGTTTTTGCCAAGAATAGTATGAACTTAAATTGCAGAGCTAGATTTTGAAGATGAACAATCCTTCTAAAGGTATATTTTTTTGTTTGGAATAATTATTCCAAACAGTTGTTTGTGTGGCGGTTGCATATGGAGAAATGGGATCTAATCATAATTGGAGCTGGACCTGCAGGGCTTACGGCTGGAATCTACGGCGTTAGAAGCGGATTAAAAACCCTGATCATTGAGGAGAAAATGGCTGGAGGAACAGCCGCCGATGCTCCAATAATCGAGAATTATCCCGGTTTTGAGAGGATAACTGGCGCAGAGCTCATGCAGAGGATTGCAGCTCACTGCATAGGTGCTGGCGTAGTAATCCACGAGTTCGAGAAGGCCATTAGCCTGGACCTGAAGGGCGAAGAGAAAATCGTTAAAACCGATAAAGCAGAATATGCGGCTAAAGCCGTTATTATAGCCACTGGCACAAGCTACAGGGAATTAGGAGTTCCAGGAGAAAAGGAGTTTAAAGGTCGTGGATTAAGCCACTGCGCTGTATGCGATGGCCCCCTCTTCAAAGGCAAAAGAGTTCTCGTTGTCGGAGGAGGAAACGCTGCAGTGGCCACAGCCCTATATCTGGCTGATTTGGCATCAGAGGTAAAAATCATCCATCGCAGAGATTCATTCCGCGCCCAAGAGAGTCTCATAAAAGACCTTTTTGGAAGAGGAAACGTTAAGGTCTTCTGGAATACCCAATTAAAAGAGATTAGGGGCGAAAGACTGATTGAAAAGGCTGTTCTTTTAAACCTAATAACCGGAGAAACATGGGAGCTTCCGGTGGATGGCATATTTGTCCAGGTGGGCGAGACACCTAACAGCCAAATAGCAAAAGAAGCCGGGGTTGAGGTGGATGAAAACGGCTACATAAAAGTCGATGTTCGCCAAAGAACAAACATACCAGGTGTTTATGCGGCAGGCGACGTTACAACCTATCCGGTTAAACAGGTTGGAGCTGCCGTAGGACAAGGCGTAACAGCCGCTCTGGAGGCTTATGGATATATCCGCAGGCCATACTACTATAAGCAATAGAAAACCAATAGAAAAATTCGGCAAAATTTTCCAAAAACAATATATTAAACATAAACCCTTTTCTAAAAACCTCATACGCTCATCAATGCTTATGTGGTGGCGTGGAGTTGGAGAAATACTCGATGAGCGAAGATCGTATTGCTGTTGTTAATATAAACCAGGACTACTGTAGCCGATGCTTAATATGCTACTCCATATGCCCCTATGAGGCTATCCAACGCGACTCCGAAACCGGTAAAGTTGAGATTAACATGCAAAAATGCCAAGTTTGCGGCATATGCTACAGCGCATGTCCCGTTTTCGCCATTGAAATAGCCTATTACAGCTATGACAACCTCGTAAAGTACGTTGAGGATATGCTGGGAAAAAGTAAGGCTGAAACACTTGTTTTTATGTGCCGCGGCAACTCTCCTTCGACACGTGAAATCGAAGAAATACTGGCAAACCAGGGCTTAAGCATTAAGGATTATATTCCGCTACGCCTTCCCTGTTCTGGAAGAGTTCCAACAGAATTCATATTTAAGGTTCTAGGTTTAGGCGTTAAGAAAATAGTTTCAATACAATGTGAAGATGAATTCTGCCGCTTCAAAGAAGGAACCAAAATCAACACAAGACGACTGGCTTTAGGCAGAAAAGTTCTTGAAGATTTAGGCTTCCCAGGAGACGCCGTCACAGTCATAAAGTATTCGCGAAAGGCAGTTTACTATACTGAAAAATGCGTTGGCTGCGACAAATGTGTTTTCATCTGCCCCTACTCCGCCATAGAAGCAGAACCCTTTGCAACACCTAAAATCCTTTATGAATATTGCATGGGCTGCGGCGCATGTGCCTTAGTTTGTCCCCACCATGCAATCCAAGTTAAAGGCTTCGAGTTTGAAGACGTGCTGAAACGTTATTGTGATACGGCAATCAAACTGAAGGCAGAAGGCAGAAGCCCATTAGTTTTGGTTTTCAGCTGTCAATGGTCAGAATTTTCTGCACTGGATAATCCAGAAAACATCTTTTCTAAAAGAAACTGCGTGGTGCTAGAAGTTCCATGCTTCAAAGCCCTTGACCCCGTTCACATAGTCAACGCGTTGAGGAATGGCTTTGACGGAGTAATGGCTGCCGTTTGCTCAGCTGAGGACTGTAAACTCCAAGAGGGAAGAGACACCGCCGAGAGAAACATGGCTGTCCTAAAAGATTTTCTGGGAAAAATGGGTCTAACAGAACGTTTTGAACTTTTTGAAGTTTCACCAAGATCCGCAGGCGAGTTCGAAAAGAAATTAGACGCTTTCACAAATAAAATCGCTTCAATCTCGTCCACTAAACTTTCAAAAAAGGAGGTGTGAAACATGTACGAAATTTTAACTGCGAAAGAGATCGCCCCTAAAATCAAGTTATTTGAGGTCTATGCTCCAGAAATTGCGGAGAAGGCCAAGCCAGGCCAGTTCATCATGGTAATCATCGGCGAGAAGGGCGAAAGGGTTCCCTTAACCATAGCTGGCTATGACAGGGAAAAGGGCACCATAACTTTTGTATTTAACGAGGTGGGCAAAACAACAAAGCAGCTTGGGCTCATGAAAGAAGGCGATCGAATATGGAACATCACGGGACCATTAGGACGCCCCTCCGACATCAGATATTTCGGCAAAGTTTTATGCGTAGCCGGCGGGGTGATGATTGCTCCAATGCTTTTACAAGTTAGAGCCCTACGCGAGGCTGGAAACACCTTAGTTACAGTTATTGGAGCGCGAATAAAGAGCCTCCTCATATTCAAAGATGAAATCAAAGCTTTAAGTCACAAGTTTTATGTAGCTACAGATGACGGATCCGAGGGTTATAAAGGCTTAGAATTTCTAAAAGAAATTCTGGCTAAGGAAAAGTTTGATCGCTGCATAGCCATGGGTCCCGTTTCACTGCTGAAGACTGTTTGTGATTTAACCAGGCCTTTTAATATTCCAACCATTGTAACCCTCATGCCCTTAATGGTTGACGCTATGGGGATGTGTGGGGTCTGCCGGGTAAATGTCGGCGGAAAAATGATGTTTGGATGCGTGGACGGACCAGAGTTTGACGGGCATCTTGTGGATTTCGACGAATTGGTTAAGCGTCAACGCATGCTTCTGCCCGAAGAGCGTTTAAGCGCCTTATTATGGGAGCTTGGAGGTGGCAAGCTTGGCTGAAAGTAAACCTAAAGTTAAGAAAAAGGCTGTTCCCATCCCAAAACAGCCGCCTGAGGTTCGCAAGAGAAACTTTAACGAGGTTGCTTTAGGCTACACTGAGGAACAAGCCATAGAAGAGGCTAACCGCTGTCTCCAATGTCCAAAACCCCAATGCGTAAAGGGCTGCCCAGTTGAAATTAATATTCCCGCCTTCATCAAGCTGTTGCGGGAGGGAAAATACGAGGAGGGCATCAGGAAAATTAAGGAGAAAAACAGCCTTCCAGCCGTCTGCGGCAGAGTCTGCCCCCAAGAAGAACAATGTCAAAAATTCTGCGTTTTAGGCAAAGTCGGCGACCCGGTAAGCATAGGTAGGCTTGAAAGATTTTTGGCGGACTGGGAAAGGGCTAGGGGTTTCGAAATTCCGGAAAAGGCTCCTCCAACAGGCAAGAAGGTTGCCATAATAGGCGCTGGACCTGCTGGTCTGACGGCTGCAGCTGACCTAGCCAAGCTTGGACACGAAGTTGTAATTTTTGAAGCCCTGCATCTTCCCGGGGGAGTATTGGTCTACGGGATTCCAGAGTTTCGTCTGCCAAAAAGCATAGTCCAAGCCGAGGTTGATTACATTAAAAAGTTAGGCGTGGAGCTTAAGCTAGGCTACCTCATTGGAAGAATATACACCATTCCAGAACTTCTTAAGGAAAAGGGATTTGACGCTGTTTTCATTGGAACAGGAGCCGGTCTACCGCAGTTTCTAGGGATACCTGGAGAAAATCTTGGCGGAATCTACTCGGCCAACGAGTTCTTGATCAGAGTTAACCTAATGAAGGCCTACGCCTTTCCGGTGTACGACACGCCTATAAGAATAGGCAGACATGTTGTAGTCATTGGCGGAGGAAACGTAGCCATGGACGCCGCCCGTTCCGCCCTGCGTTTAGGCGCAGAAGAAGTCTGCGTAGTCTACCGCCGCTCAAGAGAGGAGATGCCTGCGAGGAAGGAGGAAATCGAAAACGCTGAGGAGGAAGGAATAATCTTTAAGTTTCTATCCGCCCCCACACGTTTCATCGGCGACAATAAGGGCTGGGTTAAACAGATGGAATGCGTCCGCATGGAGCTGGGGCCTCCAGATGAAACTGGAAGACGTAGACCCGTTGTGGTTAAGGGTTCAGAGTTTCTCATGGACACGGACACTGTTATAATCGCTATTGGAAGAACACCTAACCCAATAATACAGCAGACAACAGAGGGACTTGAAGTTACGAAGTGGGGCACAATAGTGACAGACGAAAACGGCAAAACAAGCCTTGAAGGCGTCTATGCAGGCGGAGACATCGTAACTGGGGAAGCTACGGTTATAAGCGCCATGGGTGCTGGAAAACGGGCTGCAAAGGCTATACATGAATACTTGATGAATAAAAAGTAGTCCAATTTTTTAGATCCACTTTTCTGAATTTTCTTTGTTAAGTGAAGTGCAAAATTACGCATAAAGTTTTAATCCTGATGCTGATCATTCCAAGTTGCTGGTGTATAATCGTGGTTACTGTGCATCTTGACAAAATTTTTAATCCCAAAAGTGTCGCCGTTATTGGGGCAAGCGACGAAGAAGGATCTGTGGGATATGCTTTAATGAAAAATTTTCTTGACTCAGGCTTTGAGGGAGAAGTTTACCCTGTAAACATCCGAAAAAAGGAGATTTTGGGACTTAAGGCTTGCCAGACCGTGGAGCAAATTACAAAAACCGTCGACCTTGCAGTTATCGCAACTCCTGCAAAAACTGTTCCCGACGTATTGGAGCAGTGCGGTAGAGCTGGAATTAAGGGTATAATAATAATTTCTGCTGGATTTAAGGAGGTTGGCCCTGAGGGCAAGGCGTTAGAAGATAAACTCGTGGAGATTAAGCGAAAATATGGATTAAGAATTATTGGTCCGAACTGTTTGGGCGTAATACGTCCAAGCATCAACCTTAACGCAACCTTCATAAATAGGATGCCAAAGCCAGGTAACATCGCTTTTATCTCTCAAAGCGGTGCTTTAGGCGCAGCCATCCTCGACTGGGCTATCCACGAGAATATAGGCTTCAGCAATTTTGTATCTGTGGGTTCCATGATCGATGTGGATTTCGGGGATTTAATAGACTACTTTGGTACAGACCCGAAAACAAGGAGCATTCTCATGTATATTGAAGGAATAACTGACGCCAGAAAATTTATAAGTGCAGCAAGGCACTTCGCGAGAACAAAGCCCATAATCGTGGTTAAGGCTGGAAAATTCATTGAAAGTGCAAAAGCAGCTGCTTCTCACACGGGTTCGCTTACAGGTGAAGACGACATTTACGATGCAGCCTTTAAACGCGCCGGCATAGTGCGCGTTGAAGAAATAGCTGATCTATTCAACTGTGCTGAAGTTTTGGGACTTCAGCCCCTGCCAAAAGGGCCTAACCTTGCCATAATAACGAATGCTGGCGGTCCGGGAGTTATGGCCGCAGACGCGCTTATATCTAGAGGCGGCAAACTTGCAAAGTTGAGCCCGCAAACCATGGAAACCCTCAACAATATTCTACCTCCCTACTGGAATAAAGGGAACCCCATAGACGTTTTAGGAGACGCTAAAGCTGACCGTTACCAGGCGGTTTTGGAAGCCTGCCTCGAGGATGAGAACGTAGACGGAGTGTTAATTATCTATACAGCCCAAGCGGTGGCCGAGCCTTCTGAAATAGCAAAGGCTATAGTGGAGGTTTGCAAAAGCGATAGACACCGCAACAAGATAGTTTTAACCTCTTTTATGGGCTACAAAGCTGTAGAAGAGGCAAACCGTATTTTAAACGAGAATGGCATCCCAACATATTCTACTCCGGAACAAGCCGTAAAAACATACCTTTACATGTATCATTACAAGCGGAACCTTGAACTGCTTTACGAGACTCCTGAAGAACTTCCAGTTGACATTTCACCTCCAAAACGTCCAATATTAATAGCCATGCGGAACGCTGTCATGGAAGACAGGGTTATGCTGACAGAAGCTGAAGCTAAAAACCTTCTTGAATACTATGGCTTGCCTGTTGTAAAAACGTACGTTGCCAAGACCGCAGAAGAGGCGGTGCAGATATCCTCAAAGATCGGCTATCCGGTAGTGCTGAAAATTCTTTCCCCCCAAATCACCCATAAAACTGAAGCTGGAGGTGTTGCCCTCAACCTAAATGACGAAACTGAAGTCCGAGAGGCTTTTGAGCGGATAATTAAAAATGCTAAAGCCTGCAGCCCAGAAGCTGAAATCCTCGGCGTTACAGTCCAGCCCATGATTAAAAATAATGGCTACGAAGTCATAATAGGCTCCAAAAAAGATCCCATTTTTGGACCTGTAATCCTATTCGGGATGGGCGGCATAGGCGCGGAACTTTTCAAAGATTATGCCATAGGATTGCCGCCTCTAAACCAAACCTTGGCAAGGCGGTTAATGGAGGAAACAAAAGTCTATCAGCTTCTTAAGGGATATAGAAACATGCCGCCAGCCAACATTAAACTTCTTGAGGAAATACTTGTACGTTTTTCCCAAATGATTATGGATTTTCCCCAAATAATGGAAGTAGACATTAACCCACTTTTGATAAACGATAAAGAGGCTCATATACTAGACGCGCGGATAGCCGTAGATAAAGATTTAGTCTTCCGGAAAGTTGAGCCCCACCAGCACTTAGTAATAAGTCCATACCCCAAAAAATATGAAACTTTATGGAGGCTTCGAGACGGCAGAACTGTTTTATTAAGGCCGATAAAACCTGAAGACGAGCCTCTCTGGCTTGAAATGTTCCAAAACTTTTCTGAAGAATCCATACGCTATAGGTTTTTCCAGATAATAAGGGAAACACCCCATGAAGTGAGGGTGCGCTACTGCAACATTGACTATGACAGGGAAATAGCCGTAGTTGCAGAACTAAACGAAGGAGGCCGCAGGCGGATCCTTGGAGTTTCGCGGGTAAGCCTAGAACCGGACAGGCGTAAGGGCGAAATAGCCTTCATAGTGGCTGACCCATGGCAGGGTCTAGGTCTTGGAACCAAGCTTGTCGATTACACTATTGAAATCGCGAAGGATATGGGTGTTGAAACCTTGTATGCTATAATGCTTCCAGACAACTACCGAGCCATAAACCTCCTGAAAAACATGGGCTTTACGCTTCAAAGCCAAGAAGATGAAACAATTAAAGGGGTCTTAAATTTAAAGGAAGAGCTGCAGCAATCTGTGCTGGAAAAGGAATGCTGGAAAAATCAGGAAAAAGCTGAGCCCTTAAAGGATTAATAAAATTACATGTTAAACATAACATAATACTGGTATGATAATTTCTATACTTATTAACGGCTAAACTTAAATTAAAGAAATACAATAAAACTGAATCTCCACCAAAAGGTATCCATAGGATGGTGATGACATGGATAAACTTAAATTTGCATTCTATTGGGCGGCGAGCTGTGGAGGTTGTGAAATCGCTGTTTTGGACATTAACGAGAAAATCCTCGATGTGGTGGCAAAGGCGGACATAGTATTCTGGCCGGTGGCCATGGACGTAAAATATAGGGATGTTGAAGCCATGCCAGACAAGTATATAGATGTCTGCTTCTTTAACGGGGCCATCAGGACAGAAGAAAACGAGTATATGGCCAAACTTTTGAGGCAAAAGTCAAAAGTCCTCGTGGCCTTTGGTTCATGCGCTTGCGACGGCGACGTGGTAGGCCTTGGAAATTTATGGAACAGAGAAAAAATATTTGAAAGGGTTTATCTTGAAACTCCCTCAACAAAAAATCCCCAACGTGTAACTCCCCAAACTCGCTTTAAAGTAAAGCAGGGGGAACTTGAGCTTCCAGAATTCTACGACACGGTTAAAACATTAGCACAAACTGTTGACGTGGACTACTTCATTTCAGGTTGCCCCCCTCCAGTTCCAAGGATCATTGATGCTTTAGATGCGATTTTAAGCGGCAAACTCCCACCAAAAGGTTCCAGCTTCCTGCTTAACAAGGCGGTATGCGACGAATGTCCAAGGGAGAAAAAGGAGAGAAGAATAACTCAAGTTAAAAGGATTTACGAGATAGAAGACGACTTCAAAACCTGCTTCCTAGATCAAAACGTGATATGCATGGGTCCTGCAACCCGCGGAGGCTGCGGCGCCCAATGTTTAAAGGCTAACATACCCTGCACAGGCTGCGGCGGTCCAGCTCCCAACGTGCCAGACCAGGGAGCCGCCATGATAAGCGCTTTCGCCTCTATAGTTGATAACCCGAAAGTAATCGAGCAGGTCGTTGATCCGGTTGGAACCTTCTACAAGTATTCCTTGGCAAATTCCATACTTCGAAGGAGGGTTATGAAATGAAAGAGATAGTTATAAACCCCATAACAAGACTTGAAGGGCATGGAAAAATAACCATATTCCTAAACGATGAGGGCGACGTGGACGAAGCCTACTTCCAGGTTCCAGAGCTCCGGGGCTTTGAAAAATTCTGCGAGGGCCGAAGAGCAGAGGATCTCCCCATAATAACAACGCGGATCTGCGGAGTCTGCCCTGTAGCCCATCACATGGCAAGCGCTAAAGCCTTGGACGCTGCATTTAATGTTGAGCCGCCTGAACCAGCCAAAAAACTCCGTGAACTTATGTACTGCGGCTATTACCTTTACGACCATACATTGCACTTTTACTATCTGGGTGGACCGGATTTCGTGGTCGGCCCCGAAGCCCCTCCAGCAAAACGTAACATTTTAGGTGTTATTGAAAAAGCTGGCATTGAAATAGGCAAAGAAGTAATAAAGCATAGAGCCTATGGGCAAAAAATCACCGAAATACTGGGTGGAAAGGCAACCCATCCCGTCAGTGCATGCATACCCGGAGGATTTGCAAGACCTATAACCGAGGATGAGCGGCGGGAAATCGAGAGAATGGTCAGAAGCTGCCTTGAATTTGCCAAACTCTCTTTGAAGATTTTTGATGATATTGTGCTAAAAAACACCCGCTATGTTGAACTAATAAAAAGCGATGCATACACCATGAAGACATACTACATGGGCTTGGTGGACAAAAATAACAAGGTAAACTTATACGACGGAAACGTTAGGGTGGTAACCCCCAAGGGTGAAGAGTTTGTAAAGTTCCCTCCAAAGGAGTACTTGGACGTGATTGAGGAGCATGTGGAACCATGGACTTACGTTAAACTTCCATACCTGAAGAAGGTCGGCTGGAAAGGCCTTGTCGACGGCCCTGAAAGCGGCTTATACCGTGTGGGCCCCCTTGGAAGGCTCAATGCAGCTGATGGCATGGCGACACCCCTAGCCCAAGCCGAATATGAGCGTATGTACGCCACCCTAGGCGGTAAACCCGTCCACAACACTTTAGCCTACCACTGGGCAAGGCTCATTGAGCTCCTCTATGCGGCTGAAAGGGCCTTAGAGCTTGTGACAGACCCTGAAATAACGAGTAAAAATGTCCGCAACAAGCCTGGAAAACCTGGGGAGGGCGTTGGAATAGTTGAGGCTGCAAGGGGAACGCTGATCCACCACTACCAATTTGATGAAAATGCGCTGGCAAAGAAGGTGAACCTCATAGTGGCCACGGTAAATAACGCGCCAAGCATATGCCTCTCCATAAAGAATGCTGCAAAGGCCCTAATCAAGAAGGGGAAAGTAACTGATGGAATCCTCAATATGGTGGAGATGGCCTTCAGAGCCTACGATCCATGCTTTGCATGCGCAACCCACTATGCAATAGGCCAGATGCCCCTAGAAATTGAAATTTATGATAGCCAAAAGAGGCTCCTTCAAACTTTAAGGAGGTAAATTTAATGGAAGAGGCAAGGATAGGCGTCTTCCTAGCAGACTCTGGGGGGCAACTATCCAAAATTCTGGACTTTGAATCCATAACAGAATTTTTAAGGGGCATCCATGGCGTAACCCGAGTTCAAAGGGCAAGCGAATTCTGGAGGGGCGATGGGCTCAAAAAGATAATTGATGCTGTTAAAAGCGGAGAAATAAACCGCGTTGTCGTGGCTGAGGGCATACCTAAAATAGGTGAGATAGCAATAGCAAAATCCATTAGCTCGGCAGGGCTAGACCTAAACTTTGTCGAGGTTCTGGACTTAAAAGGCCATTGCGCCTGGCCCCACAGGGACTCGCCTAGGGAGGCCACTGAGAAGGCTAAGGCTATGCTTTTGGCGGCTATCGAAAAGGTTAGGCTTTCTCAACCCATAGAGAAGGCCGTCTTTCCCGCAGTTAAGTCCGTCCTTGTTATCGGCGGCGGAGTAGCCGGAATGCAGGCTGCAGAAGACCTAGCTGATATGGGCTTTCAAGTCTACCTTATCGAGAAGGAACCTTTCCTAGGCGGGTTAGCAGCGAGGGCTGTGCGCTTCTTCCCCACAGATGATTGTGCTGTTTGCATTCAATCCCCTACATCAGACCTTAAAACGGTAACTCATACGTCTAGAAAGTGTATTTACCGCTCTGGAATATCAGAAATTCCAAATCTGCAAATTTTAACAAACTCAAGGGTTATAAAACTTGAAGGTGAACCTGGAAACTTTAAAGTCACAATAGAGAAGAAACCGCGCTATGTAAATGATAAATGTGTGGCCTGCGGCTTATGCGCCAGTGTTTGCCCCGTGGAAGTGCCAGACGAGTATAATGCCAAACTTGCAAGGCGTAAGGCCATATACATGAACATGCCTGTTGTTTATCCCCCGCTCTATGTGATTGATGGTTCGGTCTGCAAGTTCCATGAATGCGCCAAATGTGTTGCGGTATGTCCTACAAAGGCCATAGATTTGAACCAGAAGGCCGAAACCATAACTCTTAATGTTGGAAGCATTATAGTTGCAACGGGCTTTAAGGAGTTTAATCCAAGCGTAATTAAGGAGTACCATTATGGTGAGTATCCAGACATCATAACTCATCTGGAACTTGCGAGGATGATAGATAGCTTTGGGCCTACAGGCGGCAGGATAATTAGACCTTCAGACAAGAAAGAAGCCAAACGCATAGTTTTCATTCAATGTGTAGGATCAAGGGATAGACGCTGGAACCCATACTGCTCGGGAATATGCTGCATGATATCCCTAAAGCATGCAACACTAATTAAAGAGGCCCATCCAGATGCTGACATAACCATATGCTACATAGACATTAGAACCACAGGAAGGGAGCATGAATATTACTATGAAAAAGCTAGGGAGATGGGAATAAAATTTGTTAAAGGAAGGCCTACTGAAATCCTCCATGACCCTGCAACAAACACGCTGGTTGTAGATGTTGAAGATGAAATTCTAAAAAGATTCCTAGAACTGGAAGCCGACCTTGTGGTTCTTGCAGCAGCCATGGTTCCAAATGACGGCTCAGAAGAACTTGCAAAAATCTTGGGCATAGAACTTGACAAGGATGGATTCTTTAAGGAATACAACTCTAAATTGAGGCCCACTGAGACAAAGATGAGGGGAATCCTCATCTGCGGAGGCGCAACCTTTCCAAAGGATGTTCCAACAGCTTCCCTTCACGCCCACTCGGCAGCGGTAAAAGCGGCCAAGTTCCTGAATGAGGGCAAAATTGTAAAGGACTTGAGGGTGGCCTATGTAAACGAGGACTATTGCGGAGACTGCGAATGCTGCCCCGTAACCTGCCCATATGGAGCCATAAGCCTTGTGCCCTCAGGAAACGGGCATTTTGTTGCAAGAGTATCACCGCTAAAGTGTGAGGGCTGCGGCATCTGCGTTGGAACATGCCCAGTAGGCGCCATAGAACTTAACCACTTAAACTCAAAGCAGATATCTGCGCAAATAAAGGCGCTTTTATCCGTTAATGAGACATCTAAGCCAAAAGTGTTAGCCATATACTGCTCGGAGTGCGGAGGCACTGCCTTAGACTCTGCGGGAATGACGATGAGTTATCCGGCAAATGTAAGAACATTGAAAGTTCCATGCACAGGCGTTATTAGAGCTCAGCATATTATTGAAGCCTTCAAAGCAGGAGCTCAAGGCGTCATGATTGTCGGATGTAAACCTGAAGGTTGCCACTACGAAGCGGGAAGCCAGATGGCCAAAAAGAAAGTTGAATTGACAAAGGCTCTTTTGGCTGCCTATGGCATAGAGCCCGATCGCCTTGAAATGTTCAATCTAGTTTACATTGAAGGCGACAAATTCGCCGAAGCCGCTAGAATGATGAGTGAAAGAATCGAAAAGTTAGGCCAGCTGGTCATTGCATAAATGTTCTGATGCGCTGGTGATTTTTGTGGAAGATAAAGGGGAAAAGTCAAACAGCGACTTTATCAAAAATGTAAAGGAAATGCTTGGCGGCGAAACCATAACCTCATGTTACCAGTGTGGAACGTGCGCCAGCAGCTGTCCAGTTGCAAAAACCACTGAACGCTTCAATCCTAGGCATCTCCTTAGGATAGCCCTCTTAGGCGAGGGGGATGAAATTCTCAGCGGCGATGCAATTTGGCTCTGCTCTTCATGCTACAATTGCCAGGAACGCTGCCCCCAAAAAGTTGAAATCGCGGAGGTAATTTTCGCATTGAGAAACATGGCCATACGCTCTGGGAAAATTCCCCAGATTTACATCGATTTTGCTAATGGTCTTATGAATGAGGGACGCGTGGTTCCCGTTTCAAAATTCGTGGAGAAGAAGCGACCTGATTATGGTCTTCCACCCCTTAAGCCAGCTGGTGTTGAACCATTACGAAAAATCCTCGCGGCAACAGGATTCGATAAGCTAATCAGCAAGAAAGGGTGAAAATAATGGCAAGCTATGCACTTTTTTTGGGCTGCACAATACCAGCACGACAACCACAATATGAAATTTCAGCCAGAAAAGCCTTGGCAAAGCTTGGAATAGAACTCATCGACTTGGAGAACATGACATGCTGCGCCCCTCCGCCCGTCAAATCCATAGACCTTGAAACAGGCCTTGCAATATCTGCATATAACATTTGCCTAGCTGAAGAAGCTGACCTAGACATTTTAACCCTCTGCGTAGGATGCTTTGAGTCCCTAGCCATGGCAAACACCCTTCTAAAAGAGAATCCACAGCTAAGAAAACGAGTAAATCAAATTTTGTCAAATGTTGGAAAGGAATTCAAGGGAACAAGGGAGGTTAAACATTATTTAAGCGTTCTCCTAAATGATGTGGGTATAGAAAAAATTAGGCAAAACCTTGTCAAACCCCTTTCAAAGCTTAAAGTGGCGGCTTTCTCAGGGTGCCATCTGCTTAGACCCAGCGAGCTGCTTCGCTTTGATGATCCGGAGCGTCCCCGCATATTCGACACTTTAATTGAGGCTTTAGGCGCAAAAAGCATACCATACAAGAATAAACTGCGCTGCTGTGGGGGCCTCTTAAGAGGCTACGCTGACGATGTAGCCCTAGCCATAACCAGAGACAAAATTGTAAACGCCTACAACGCCGGAGCAGACTGCATATCCACCCTTTGCCCTTTCTGCTTCCTCACATTGGATCTTGGACAAATGTTAATTAAAACCACATACAAGGAAGAGTATAACCTGCCAATAATCCATTACGCTGAACTGCTAAGCCTAAGCCTTGGTGTCGAACCAAAAGAACTAGCCTTAGACTTCCATAAGGTAAAACTAGACAAAGTTTTGGAGAAAATAAGCTGAAGACTTCCTTAATTTTTGCCGACATTCTCATATCTTATTTTTTTTGAATCAAGTCGCTGAAGATTCAAATTACAGAGTGCTTGTTTAATGCTAGGTGCTTCTGGAAAAGAATCATGAATATTAGGCTTATTTTTTCTTCAGGTTGCAATTGCAAAAGTTGTAAATGATACGAATTCTCTACAAGCGACAAAAGAATATTCGAAATGGCTAATTCTAGATGGAATTAACACCATACTTACCATGTAAACTGATTAGAAAATGTTAAAAGCGAAGCAGCTCGATAAATTTTGAGGGTTCCAGATGAAAATTATATCCCTTAAAGAGCATAGGTGCTTCTGCTGTAGTGGAGTTATCAAAAAAGGCGAAGAATGCTTTGTTTTTATCGTTAATCCTGAAAATCCAAGCAAAAACGAGTTTGACGTAATCTATACTTGTGCAAAATGCGCAGAGGAAGAGGCTTGTCGGAGGAGGATTAGGCAGAAGGGCGTAACCGTATAGCATTAACTTAATTTACAGTTGTTTTCAGTTTTGGAATTTCAACTTCCAATGCTTCATTGTTGTTACATTTCATTATCATGTTTTCAACTTGAAGCTGTTCAACGGGTAGGTTAAGCTTCCAACAATTGTTCTCTAAGCATATTTGTAAGCCATCATCAAACTTGTTAACTCTCACTCGCTGACTCCTACAGCGGCACTGTACTAAAACCTTAACATAGTTTTCATCTTCAAAAATATCTATTAACGGCTCCTCGAGATGGGGAAGTGGAATAAAGTATTTGACTGTCGGGTTTTCCTCAAACCTTTCTTCGATTACATATTTTCTCTTTAATAGTTTCTCCATGGGATCTATGGGATTCTCCTTTTTAAATTCGCCATTTTCTTCCTCCTTAAGGCTCTCAACTAGCTTTTTAGCTAAAACTTTACAGAAGACGTCTATATTGCGTATAGCTTCTTCAAAATCATCCATGACGTCTTCCTCAATTAAAATAATAATTATTATTTCATCCTATTAACTTTGTTACTCTAAACATGGCTGAACCATGCCTTATACTTCTTAAAAGTTACTTCTTTCCAATAGTCAATGGCAAGCTTCTAACATGCTTAACTACTCGAACAACGTCGCTAACATACTTACTTGGATCTTCTAAGGCCCTGTTTATGGCTATTTCAGCAATTGTTGCACCTTTGTCGGCTATTTTACCTAAACATGAGAGAATTGCGCGGATGTAGGGGATTTCTGGTGCTTCTCTCATGAGTCTGTTTGAATCTGTGTCAAGCATTTTCCTCATCTCTAAAAGCTGGTTTGCAACTTTCAGATCCCTTGTGAAAATGCATTCAATAGACTTCTGGAGAATTGTTTGAGTTAACTCGCTTAAATTGAATATTTTGTTAACAATACCTTCAGGAAGCCTACTTCTGTAAACTTCCATTTCAAGAACTTCTCTGGCAAGGTATTCAGAATAGTCCGCGACCAACTCCAAATATTGTAGTATAAGCCTAGCAGCTGGTATAAAAAGTACGTCCACCATGCCCACTTCCTCGGCTATTGCGGGCTTAACCTGAGCAGACAGTAGCAGACGCACGGCCAAATAGTATATTTTGTCCGCTTCGTCTTCCCGTGCAATGGCTTCTTCAACAATGTCGTAATTCTTTTCTTTGAAGCCCTGCATTGCCTCAGAAAGTATTGTTGAAGCTATTAATGCAAGCCTTCTAATAAGCATGTCAAGCTTAAACTTTGTGGAATCAATGGAGCACTGCAGGAGGATGCTTTTTGGGGTTTCTTCAAGGATGCCGAGCCCTATTAGCTTTTGAACTATTCTTCGCACCTCGTCTATGTGGTTTTTCCCAATGCGGCTTGTGGAGGTTATACGTATAACGTCTCGCCCCAGAATGTAGCTTCCAACAATTATTCTTTCAAGCATTCCGGGCTCGTTGCATACGTCAGCATTCACAACGTATTCTTCGGCTTCTTCTCTCTGGGCTATATGTCTAGGCATTATTTTTAGGGAACCGTCTCTTTCGGGCATTATAAATAATAGGTCTCGTGGTTTTATGCCTTGTTCTTTAATCCACTCGTTTGGAAGCGAAACAGTCATCGTTGAACGCCCAACTCTTTGAACTTTTCTTATTTCCATGGGCATCCCTATTTACCATTTTTACTTTAACACATTTATTTATTCTATATTTTCTATTTACGTGAGATATATATCTTTCGTTTTATTCTATATATCACGCAGATGTAAAGGAGGTTGATATAAAATGTCTGAATGGAAAACCGTAAGCATAAGGCAAGAACTAATAAAAGAAATCGAGAGGCTCATCAGAACAGGACGATACCGCAGCATATCCGAGTTCGTGTCAGAAGCTATAAGACTGCGCATAGAAGAGCTCATACGGGCGGAGGGAATTCCAGCCGCTAAGCGCGAGGAACTTTTGGCCATACCAGAACAGCTACTATATACGCCGAAGCACACATGGGCTCAAATAACACCTGAAGGAAACATTCGCGTGGGTGTTTCAGACTACGCTCAGAGGCATCTCAAAGGCATAGCAAACATAATGACAGACCCTGTTGGGAAGGAAATAGCCAAAATGGAGCCCTTCGGCGTTGCAGAAACATGGATGTTTATGTTCGACCTTTACGCGCCAGTTAGTGGCAAAATAGTGAAGGTTAATGAAAAGTTGAAGAATAAGCCCTACCTTATAAATGAGGATCCCTATGGCGAAGGCTGGATTGTAGAGATTAAGCCCAAAAACTCCCTAGTATTGGAAGAGGAACTAAATAGTCTGTTAAGTGCTAGAGAGTACAACAAGTGGGTAAGCAAACTTGAGGGAAGACTCCGCGAGTAGTCCATCATAGCCCCCCGTTTTCTATCCCAAATTTTAAGGTGCTTTAATGTTAAATGTTTTATTTACACTTTGGACGAATGATCATAACAAGTGTACCGAACTTAAATAGAAGAATAATTTTTAAAAATTTTATGCCAAATATACGCTAAATTTAACATGAATATCCATATATAACAAAAATTGTATACAAATTATGATGAAAAATGAATTATATAAAAAGTGTTCAGATTGAACTTGTAAAAAAGGTAAAGCCCGACAAACCTAAAGTTATTGGAATGAGAAAACGTGTTTGTTCAAATGGGAAAGTTCATAATATTTATACCATCAAATATGACGATGAATCTGTATGGGTCTCTTGTCCTGATTTTGGCTGGTACATGGATGAAGGAAAATTGCCAAAATTGGGGTGTGCTGACAGAAAGAAGCGTTGTACATGGTATTTATCCACGCATTAGATTATGCCATTGAAGCGGCATCTCCTTTAAACGTGCTGAAACTTTGTTTTCTGAGATCCTTATATTAACTTAAGCTTTGACTTACCACGCGCATGCCTTTCTCCATTAAACCTTTTATAAACTGAATTTTCTTTAACTCACAAGCATAAGCGCGTTTGTTATTTATTTTAGGCTTATCTTCCAAGATAAGCCCTGCTTAGTGAATGAAAGTCCTATATGGGGATGGCTTAATAATAGGGATTAAACTAAAAAATGCTTGATGCTTGTAGAGGAATTAAAAGATCTTTAGGCTCCAGAGAATGCAGCTTGCTTATCAAGCTTGATGGAAAATTAAGTGAATTGTCCAGTTCACAATTTATATGTTATTTATATGTTAATTTTTAAGTTATATTTATGTCAAGTTTGGTTTAGGTGGATAAATATATCGGATTTTACATTTAAACACTTCTAAGAAGGTTGATACATTTGACGGAAAAACTCTCCCAAGAAGTAAGGAAATTACCGCCTTGTAGAGCGGCATGCCCAGCCCATGTCAACGTTCAAGCCTATGTTGCTCTTATCCAAAAGGGGAAGTTCAAGGAAGCTGTTGAAGTCATAAGGAAGGATTTGCCCTTTCCGGCCATTTGCGGGCGGGTTTGCTTTAGCCCATGTGAGGATGCATGTGCAAGGGTTAACCTTGACCAAGCTGTGGCCGTACGCTCCTTGAAAAGGCTTGTAGCGGACATTGAACATGAACAGGGAAGAGTCATAGCTAAACCAGTGCCAAAGAAATATAGTGAAAAAGTTGCCATAATAGGTGCTGGCCCAGCTGGACTGGCAGCGGCCTACGAGCTTTCCAAGCTCGGCTATCCAGTAACGGTTTTTGAGCGTATGGCTGAACCTGGCGGGATGATGCGATATTGTATACCTGACTTCCGCCTTGAAAAGTTTGTTGTTGCAAACGAAATAGCCTACATAAAGGATTTGGGTGTTGAAATTAAGACTGGAGTGGAATTCGGAAAAGACATAACCCTTGAAAGCTTGAAAAAAGACGGGTATAAAGCTGTTTTTCTTGCTATCGGCACTCAACTTGGCATGAAATTGAATGTTCCAGGCGAAGACTTGGATGGTGTAATAAATGCGGTAGACTTTTTGAGGGCCATTGCTCTCGGCGAGAAAATCGCCGTTGGCGAAAGGGTTGCTGTTATTGGTGGCGGCAACACAGCCATTGATGCTGCAAGAATGGCTAAAAAACTAGGCGCTAGGGAGGTCATGATTCTTTATAGGCGTTCTCGTGGGGAAATGCCTGCACTTCCCCATGAGGTGGAGCTAGCCGAAAAGGATGGAATAAAGTTCTATTTCCTGGTGGCTCCTAAGCAGATTATAGGTGAAAACGGGCGGGTTAAGGCTGTTGAATGCTTAAGAATGCGCCTCGGCGAGCCCGATGAGAATGGAAGAAGGCGTCCAATACCTATAGCCTTTTCAGAGCATCAATATGAAGTGGACACGGTTATTCCAGCCCTGGGGCAAATGGTTGAAACATCTGTTTTGCCGCCGGAGCTGTTAAGCAAGGAGAAACGTGGGCCGTCATTGCAAGTTGACCCCTTAACCCTTGAAACTAATATTCCAGGAGTTTTTGCTGGCGGAGATGTTGCCACTGGCCCTGCAAGCATCATTGAGGCTGTTGGCGCTGGAAGGCGTGCTGCTGTCTCTATACACCGTTATTTGAGGGGCTGGGACCTGCGGAAGGATAGGGATGGGGAGAGGATTGAGGAAACTACTTGGGTTAAGGATTGGCGGTTGTTGGAGAAGAAGGAGCGAAGATATGATGCTCCCATTGAGAAGCCTCACTTAAGCTTTGAGGAGGCGAGGGAATATCTTGAAAGGTTGAAGCGTCAAGCCAGATTTGAGGCTTTTCGCTGTTTGGGTTGTGGTCCATGTGCAGAATGCCTTGCAAGTATGGAACTATGCGAGGGCGACAAGGCTGTCGTTGACGAGGGCAAATGTGTAGGATGCAACATCTGCGCGGTTGTATGTCCAGTTGAAGCCATTAAAAAGAATGAGAAGGGCGTGGCACATGTGAATGAGGACCTATGCAAGGGCTGCGGACTCTGCGCCGCGAGATGTCCTGAAAGAGCCATATCCATGAAGAAGCTTTCCGATGAACAGGTTTTAACCATGGTTTTAACAGCTTTGAAGAGGTGATATAGAATGGAGCCTTCTAAACCGCCAAAAATTGTCTGTTTCATGTGTAACTGGGCTTTCTGCGAAGAGGAAATGAGTGTCCCATACAATGTTAACATTATCCGCGTTATGTGTGTTGGAAGGATGGATCCAGCGCTAGTTATTGATACCTTCATTAATGGAGCTGATGGCGTCTTACTTGTCGGATGCAGGCCTCCAGACTGCCACTTTGTCAATGGAAACCTCCACGCTGAACGAGCCGTCAAAATGTTGAAGAAGCTTTTGGCTTTGACTGGACTTGAGCCTGAAAGGTTAAAGCTTATGCTAATCTCGCCCCTAGAGAACAAAGGATTCAGCCACTACGCCAAGGAGTTTTCCGTAGAAATTTGGAAGCTTAGAAACCCAACACTTGGGAGAGAGGGGCTTTTGGCCAATCTCAAGGCGGCTAAGGAGGCAGCCTCAGCCTTTAGACTCCGCGTTCTTCTTGGAAGGGAGAAGGAGCTGACAGAGTTTATGAACGCTTACGGCGAGAAGATCCCGGAAGAGCAGTTTGACGCTTTATTAGATGACATTGTCAGAGCGGAGTTCATACGCTACAAGATCCACTATTTGACAAAGATTAAGCCCCGCTCCGTAAAGGAATTGGCTGAAATTCTTGGAATCAAGCCTTCTGCCGTTTTGAGGCATATAACCAACATGAGGCGTAAGGGTATGATGGCCCTTGATCATGTTGAAGGTTACACGCCCTTATACAAGGCTTTGGAGGTGCAATAAAGGATGGCTGAAGGAAAAGTTGGGGCGGTTCTTGTTGTGGGCGGAGGCGTTGCTGGGATACAGGCGGCTCTGGACCTAGCTGATTCAGGATTCAAGGTATATATGGTCGACCAGTCGCCAAGCATCGGCGGCGTCATGGCTCAGCTTGACAAGACTTTCCCAACAAACGACTGTTCCATGTGCATTTTGGCTCCAAAGCTTGTTGCTGCCGGGAGACATCCGAACATTTCTTTGATTACTAACAGCGAAGTGCTAGGCTTAAGCGGAGAAGCTGGAAACTTCGAAGTGAAAATTCGAAAGAGAAGCCGCTACATAAATGAGGAGAAATGCAACGGCTGTGGACTTTGTGCTCAAAAATGCCCAGTTGAAGCTATAGACACCTACAATAAGGGCTTAACGGACAGAAGTGCAGTCTATGTGGAATTTCCCCAAGCTGTACCATTACGCTTCAAGATAGATCGTGAAAAATGCATTGGATGCAGAACATGCCAAGAGGTCTGTAAGGCTAACGCTGTTGAATACGACCAGAAGGACAGCGAAATAGTTCTAAATGTTGGCGCTGTGATTTTGGCCCCGGGTTTTGAACCGTTTGATGCACGGCTTAAGAGCGAGTATGGTTATGGGCGTTATGCAAATGTTGTGACTAGCATAGAGTTTGAACGCATATTAAGCGCTTCTGGACCTTACGGTGGGATTGTTTTAAGGCCTTCGGATGGTGAGATTCCGCGAAAAATCGCCTTTGTTCAATGTGTTGGCTCCCGCGATGCACAGCTTGGAAACAATTATTGTTCAGCTGCTTGTTGCATGTACAGCATTAAAGAGGCAATCATAGCCAAGGAGCATGTGCCCACAAAGTTGGACTGCACAATTTTCTATATGGATATACGCGCTTATGGAAAGGAGTTTGACGCTTATTATAAGCGGGCTAAAGAGGAGTATGGCATACGCTTTGTGCGTTCAAGGGTTGCCAGCATAACTGAAGACCCTAAGACCGGCAATCTGATTGTTCAATACGTAGGCGAGGATGAAACTCCGAGAACTGAAGAATTCGACATGGTTGTACTTTCAACGGGGATGCAGCCTCCAAAGGATGTGGAGAAGCTGGCTGAAGCTTTGGGAATAAAGCTTAACAAGTACCGCTTCTGTGAAACCAGCACCTTCACGCCTCTGGAAACCTCAAAGCCCGGCGTATTCGTCTGCGGAGCCTTTAGCTCGCCGAAGGATATTCCCGAAAGCGTGGCGCAGGCTAGTGGCGCCGCAGCGAAAGCCATGGCGATAATAGCGCCCGAGAGGGGTAAGCTTATCACCATTAAGGAGTATCCGCCCGAAAGTGATGTAAGCCAAGAAGAGCCCCGCATAGGCGTTTTCATATGCCACTGTGGCATAAACATCGGCGGCGTAATAAATGTTCCAGAGGTTGTAGAATACGCCAAGAAGCTTCCAAACGTTGTTTACGCTGAAGAGAACCTTTACACCTGTTCAGATGACACCCAGAAGAGGATTAAGGAGAAAATCAAGGAATACCGCCTAAACCGCGTGGTTGTGGCCTCTTGCACCCCGCGAACCCATGAGCCGCTTTTCCGAGAAACCGTTCGCGAGGCTGGCTTAAACCCATACCTTTTCGAGATGGTCAACATCAGGGACCAGTGCAGCTGGGTTCACATGCATGAGCCTAGAGAAGCTACTGAAAAGGCTAAAGACCTTGTCCGCTCCGTTGTCGCAAAGGCCAGGCTTCTGAAACCATTGAAAAACCCGACGGTCAACGTTACTCCAGTAGGGCTTATTATCGGAGGCGGAGTTTCAGGAATGACTGCAGCGCTGGAATTAGCCAACCAAGGCTTTGAAGTTCACCTTGTGGAACGCGAGAAAGAGCTTGGCGGGCAATTGCGAAACATCTATTATCTACTTGAGGGCGATAACCCTCAAGAATACTTGCGAAAACTCGTTAGAGCTGTCACCGAAAATAAGCTGATACACGTTTATTTGGGCGCTGAGGTTGTGGATGTAAGCGGCTTCGTCGGCAACTTCAAATCAAAGATCAGGCTTAGCAATGGCGAAGAAAGAGAAATTGAACATGGCATAGTCATTGTTGCAACAGGAGCTGTTGAGTATAAGCCTAAAGAATACTTGTACGGCGTTGACCCCAACGTTATAACCCAGCATGAACTGGAGGAGAAAATCGCTAAAGGAGAATTCAAAGCTGAGAAAGTGGTTATGATACAGTGTGTAGGCGCAAGGAATGAGGAACGCCCAAACTGTGCGCGTATATGCTGTGGACAAGCAATCAAAAACGCTTTGAAAATTAAGGAGTTAAACCCAGAATCTGACGTTTACGTTCTCTATAAGGATGTTAGGAGTTACGGCTTTAAGGAGGAATATTACCGGGAGGCAGCATCAAAAGGCGTTATATTCATAAACTACTCAGATGAAAAGAAACCGGAAGTAACAAAAGAGGATGGCCGGCTGAAGGTAACATTCTACGAGCCGGTGCTAAAACAGGAAGTTCAGCTGGAGCCGGACTACGTAGTCTTAAGCGCTGCAACAATTCCAAACCCAGACAATAAGCGAATAGCCGAAATGCTAAAAGTGCCATTAACGAAGGACGGTTTCTTCCTAGAGGCTCACATGAAGCTCCGGCCTGTGGACTTCCAGACGGACGGTGTTTTCCTATGCGGCATGGCTCATTCGCCGAAATTCATTGATGAAAGCATCTCGCAGGCATGTGCAGCCGCGGCGAGGGCGGCTACAATATTGTCTAAGAAGGCCCTTGAAATGGAGGGAATAGTGGCTAGTGTAGATGAAGGTTTATGTAGTGGATGTAGGATATGTGAATTTCTATGTCCCTACGGCGCAATTGAAATGAAGGATAAGGATGGCGAAACAGTCGCACATGTGATTGAAGCCCTATGCAAGGGCTGCGGCGTCTGCGGAACAGCATGCCCAACAAAGGCTATAAACCTCGGACACTTTACAACCGAAGAAATCCAAGCCCAAGTTAGGGCAATAATCAAGGAGATGGAGGCAGCAGCCGCATGACCGAACAAAAGGATTTTGAACCTAAAATTATAGGTTTCCTTTGCAACTGGTGCGCCTATGCAGGCGCAGACCTTGCCGGCGTAAGCCGAATTCAATATCCACCAAACATCCGCATTATACGCGTCATGTGCAGCGGAAGAATAGACCCTGCCTTCATACTCGAAGCCCTAAAAAACGGCGCTGACGGAGTTCTAGTGGCTGGATGCCACCTGCCCTCGGACTGCCACTATATTAGCGGCAATTTTAAGACTCTGAGAAGGGTAATGCTATTAAAGAGGGTGCTTAAAGATCTTGGGATAGAACCAGAACGTGTGCGACTGGAATGGATCTCCGCAAGTGAGGGAGACAAATTCGCAGCCGTAGTTAGAGATATGGTTGAACAAATTAAGAAGCTTGGTCCAAACCCGTTAAAAATGGAGGCGAAGAAATGAGCAAAACTAAAAGTGAAGCCCAAGAATATGCCCCGCCGGTAATAAAGGCCGAGGAGCTTGACCCTAAATTTAAGTATAAAATGAGTAAGATGCACGGTGCAGAAAAAATAATGGCCTGCTTCCAATGTGGAACATGCACAGCTGACTGTCCCATAGCAAGATTCAGCGAGTTTTACAGGCCCAGAAGAATAGCCCGCATGGTTCAGCTGGGTCTAAAAGATAGGCTCTTGCTGGACAGGGCTTTATGGCTTTGCTCATCATGCTTTACATGCGTGGATCACTGTCCCCAAGGCGTGGAAATCGCCGGCATAGTTCGAGTCCTTCGAAACATGGCTGTCGAAGACAAAAACATTCTCCCATTAGTCTATAAAGAGTTAGCCACAAACCTGATGAAAAGTGGTTTTGTCTACGAGATTCCGGAGTCGCGTCTACAAAAAAGGGTTGAGCAGGGGCTGCCTCCGCTTCCAAAGCCAAACGTGAAGGACGTTATGAAGATTTTCGAGGTTACTGGTTCAGCCCGCCTAATTGAAAAGGTTCAAACTATTGCGAAGGTGGAGAGTAAATGAGCAATCCCAAATATTTGTTGTTTCCTGGATGTGTAATACCCTATAGGCTTTCAAGCTACGAGATTTCAGCCAGAAAAGTGCTCGCCAAACTTGGCGTGGAAATTGTTGAAATGCCCGAATACAACTGTTGCGGCTACCCGATGGACGTTATAAACCACGATTTGATGTTAACGCTTGCCGCTAGGAACATATGCATAGCTGAGAAGGTTGGCTTACCAATAATGGCGCTTTGCAATGGATGCTTCTGCAGCCTAAACGAAACCAACAAAGTTCTAAAAGAGGATAGGAAACTCAGGGAGAAGATTAACGGTTATCTTAAGGAGGTCGGCATGGAGTTTAAAGGCACCACGGATGTTAAACACCTAATATACGTGCTCTCGGAGGATGTAGGCTTCGAAAAGATAAAGAATGCGGTAACCAAACCCCTGACTGGGCTGCGTGTGGCACAGCATAGCGGATGCCACGTTTTGAGACCACGTAAATATGTGGGACGAGACGACCCTGAGAACCCCGCAACCCTTAAAGAACTGATTAGGCTGACTGGCGCCGAATGCTTAGATTATATGAATGAGACTGAATGCTGCGGAAACCCAATAATAGGCGTTAATGAGGATGTACCCTTCAGCATGGCCAGGGAAAAGCTCAACAATGTTCGAAATGTTGGCGCCCAGGCGCTTATAACCGTTTGTCCCTTCTGCCACATAATGTTCGACCTAAACCAGCCCCGCATAGAAAGGGCATTTAACGAGAAATTCAATTTGCCAGTTCTCCATTACCCGCAACTTCTAGGCTTAGCCATGGGCCTCTCGCCAGAAGAGCTGGCCCTAAACGAGCTTAGGGTTAAGCCAACTGAACTATTAAACCAGATAGTTAAGGTGTAAAATATGGAGAAACAAAAACTAAAATTCGCGTTTTATTGGGCAGCCAGCTGCGGCGGATGCGAAATCGCCGTCTTAGACATTAACGAGAAGATCCTCGACGTGGTGCAAATCGCCGATATCGTGTTTTGGCCAGTGGCTATGGACGTAAAATATAGGGATGTTGAAGCCATGCCGGACAAGTACATTGACGTTTGCTTCTTCAACGGCGGAATCCGAAACAGCGAGCAGGAGCATATGGCGAAACTCCTGAGGCAGAAGTCAAAGATTCTTGTGGCTTACGGCGCATGTGCCCACCTTGGTGGCGTCCCAGGATTGGCTAATCTCCATAACAAGAAGGAGATCTTCGAAAAAGTCTACGCCAGAACCTTCTCAACAGACAATCCAAACGGCGTTTTACCCCAACCGAAAGTACATGTTAAAGAGGGCGTACTGGAAATTCCAGAATTTTATGACACTGTGAGAACCCTTGACCAGACTGTGGATGTTGACTACTACGTGCCAGGCTGCCCACCAGCAGTGGAACGCACAATATTCGCTTTGGAGGCCATTGCTAAGGGCGAGCTACCGCCAAAAGGCTCTGTGCTTGCACCCTTAAAGTCGGTCTGCGACGAATGCTCAAAAAAGAAGGAGAACAAGAAAATATCACGAGTATACCGTGTCTACGAGAAGATCGCAGATCCTGAAAAATGCTTGCTGGAGCAAGGAATCATCTGCATGGGTCCAGCCACGAGGGGCGGATGCGGAGCCAGATGCCTAAAAGCTGATATGCCATGCACAGGCTGTGGCGGGCCCTGTCCAAACGTCCTTGAGCAGGGTGCAGCCATGGTAAGCGCTCTAGCCTCAATACTTGGCCTAGAAGAGGAGAGAGAAAAATACACGGAGGAGGAGGTTGAAAAACTGATCGAACAGATAAAGGACCCTGTTGGAACCTTCTACATGTATGCTCTACCAGCCTCAATATTGCGGAGGAAGGTGATTCGTGAATGAAGGAAATAATCATAGACCCAATTACAAGACTTGAGGGACATGGCAAAATCGCCATATTCCTAAACGATGCTGGAGAAGTGGAAAACGCTTACCTGCAAGTTCCGGAGCTTCGTGGCTTCGAAAGATTTTGTATTGGACGAAAAGCCGAGGACATGCCTCTTTTGACCAGCAGAATCTGCGGCGTCTGCCCAGTGGCCCATCACATGGCTGGAACAAAGGCTTTGGACGCAGCGTTCAATGTTGAACCGCCAGAACCAGCTAAAAAGCTCCGCGAACTAATGTACTGTGGCTACTACATATACGATCATACGCTTCACTTTTACTACTTGGGCGGACCAGACTTTATTGTTGGGCCAGATGTGCCGCCTGAAAAGCGCAACATTTTAGGCGTTATTGAGAAGGCTGGCTTAAACATCGCTAAGGAGGTTATTAAGCATAGGGCTTATGGGCAGAGAATAACCGAAATCATAGGTGGAAAGGCTACTCACCCAGTCTGCGGATTGCCCGGAGGTATTTCTAAACCATTAAGCGAGGAGAACAGGCAGGAAATTGAGAAGATGGCAAAATCCGCTGTTGAGTTTGCAAAACTCTCTTTGAAGCTTTTCCACGACATTGTTCTGAAAAACACAAAATATGTTGAACTTATTAAAAGCGACGCTTATACCTTGCGTACATACTATATGGGCTTGGTTGACGAGAACAACAAAGTGAACTTCTATGACGGCAAGATAAGGGTTGTAGACCCCGAAGGCAGGGAATTCGCCAAATTTGAGGCTAAAAACTATTTGGAGCATATCGCCGAGCATGTGGAGCCATGGACCTACGTGAAACTTCCATACCTTAAAAAGGTTGGCTGGAAAGGCTTCGTGGATGGTCCCCAAAGCGGAGCCTACCGTGTCGGCCCTTTGGGAAGGCTTAATGCGGCTGAGGGCATGGCCACACCTTTAGCCCAAGAGGAATACGAAAACATGTACAAGACCTTGGGCGGCAAACCAGTGCATTCAACCTTGGCTTATCATTGGGCAAGGCTCATCGAGCTACTTTACGCCTCTGAGCGGGCTGTTGAACTCGTCAAAGACCCGGAAATAACAAGCACAAATGTTAGGAATAAGCCCGGCAAACCAGGCGAAGGCGTCGGCGTAGTCGAGGCTGCTAGAGGAACCCTTATCCATCATTACGTCTTAGACGAGAACGCCCTTGTTAAGGATGTTAACCTAATTGTTGCCACGGTAAATAATGTGCCCTCCATAAGTATGTCAGTGAGGAACGCGGCTAAGGGCTTAATTCACGGAGACAAGGTTGACCAAGGCTTGCTTAATATGGTGGAAATGGCCTTCAGAGCCTACGACCCATGTTTCGGATGCGCCACCCACTTTGCTGTGGGCCAAATGCCTCTTACATTAGAAATCTATGGCAGCAATGGGAAACTGATTAAAATCGTGCAGAGATAAGCTCCGATATCCCTCTTTTTCTTCTGCCCCTGGCGATTTTCTTGATAAAAAGCAAATTGGAAAAAGAGCTGAAGCCTTGGCTATCCGGCGCGGAAAGGGTTGTGATCGTTGGAATAGGAAATCCCATACGTATGGACGATTATGTAGGCGTTAAAATAGTTCAGCATTTACAGGGAAAGGTTTCAGAAAAAGTCTATCTCATCGAATGTGAAACTGTTCCCGAAAGTTACATCCACGAAATAGTCAACTTCAATCCAACACACATCCTAATAGTAGATGCTGCGCTATTAAACGCAAAGCCTGGGGAAGCAAAACTTTTCAGTCCGAATGTGCTGGAAAATTTTCCAGCGTTTTCCACTCATATACTCCCCCTTAGAGTTTTCTGCGATTATCTGGCTGGAACAACGGGGGCCAAAATAGCTTTGCTTCTGATACAGCCCAAGAACACGGATTTCGGAGAGGGATTATCACCCGAGGTTGAAGTTTCAGCAGAAGAAGTTTCAAAAACCCTACTCGCTGTCCTTCCTTAATAGTTCGATTTAAATTTGAAAGATCTGAGCCTTCAAAAGTTTAAGAAAGAATTAAAGACTTGATGATGCATGGAAAAAGGAAAAAGGTAAAGATGGAGAATTCAGGCTGTCGGAGCAGCTTTTAAGAGTTCCCTTAAAAGCTTCTTTGTGGACGCCATTCTGGATTTCTGGGCAAGGACATCTGTTGAAACCAGATCCAATGCTTCTTCTGGACACCATTTTATACACTGGGGGCCGTCAGGCTTGTCCTTGCAAAGGTCACAGACAAATACGACCTTCTTATCTGGATGTAGTGTGATTGCCCCGAAGTCGCAGGCTTCAATACACCAGCCGCATCCATTGCATTTATCTTCATCAACTATTATTGTTCCATCCGCATCTGATTGTTTCAACGCGTCTCTGGGACATGCGGCCACGCATGGCGGATCCTCACAGAGCCTACAAGTTAATGAGACATTGACTAACGGATTTAGCCTTACAACCCTTATTCTAGATTTCAATGGGTTGAATGCCTTCTCCTTGGTCCATGCGCATATGTACTCGCAGACTTGGCATCCTACACATTTTTCTGGATCCACGGAAACGAATTTCCTTTCATGAATCTTTACCATATGCTTCTCCTCCTAGTTCCTCTTGATTTTCGCCTCCACTATAGAGGTCAGGTCGTCCATGCCTAGTTCCTTAAGTTTCTCTGGTGTTGGTATGCCATCTCTTGTCCAACCTCTAACTTCATAGTAGTCGTCCAGCATCATGTTCAGCTCTTCCTGACTTACATATGCTCCTTTTGATGGTCCCTCGTCGGGCACCGGATAGTTCATAACCTTCCATGGTAGCGTATCATCCTTTCTGCTGAAACCTTCTCTGACATTTATGACTCTTGCAAGGTTGTTTATTCTCTCACCCTTAAGGCGCATCTCTTCAGGGGTAGTCTCAATTCCTGTTACAATGGTATAGAGCTTAGCGAAGTCCTCTAATTCCTTGTAGTATGTGCCTCTTGAGAACTTGCATACAATCATGGAGTCAATTATTGTGTAGACATCCTCTATGTCCTTAACAAATTTTGCTCTGCCCTTTTCATATTTTAGTCTGTTGAATTTGCCCTTAACATCGAAGGCGTAGCTGCCATGCCTATTATGATCGGCCCCTCTAAATGATACAGCATAGCCTAAGGCCGCCGTTTTAAGGCATCTCAAGTCATAGCCTGTAACCTCAACTCCCTTTATGTGCTGGGCTAGTTTCTCCGCGCCTTTTCCTATCTTCTCAGCGGCTATTTTCACTCCTTCAGCGAGGATGTCGCCTATCCCCTCACGCTTCCCCATCATTTCGAGAAGCTTTACCAACGCTTCATGATTGCCGAATTTGGCCTCTATTCCATTCATATCCTTCTCGGTTAATATGCCGTTTTCATAACAGTCCATGGCGAAGCCGACAATTACTCCTGCGCTTATTGAGTCCATGCCATAATAATTGCAGATTTCACTTCCTTTGATTATGGCGTCAAGCCTGTCCACTCCACAGTAGGGCCCTAAAGCCCAAAGTGGCTCATACTCAACCCTAGACATGGCGCCCTTATATGGGCCTTCCTTAACAACGCAAACGTGCTCGCATCTCATGGCGCAGGAACTGCATCCAATAATCTTCGCCACGAACCTTTCGTTCAGAAGTTCTCCACTTACCCTTTCGGCTCCTTCAAAATGTGCATTATTATAATTTCTCGTTGGCATGCAGTGCAGTGCATTATGCACTAGAACGTTTTCTGGAGTGCCTAATGTTCGGTACTTCTTTGTGGCCGGGCCTTTCATCCTTTCATGGAACTCTTTTACAAATTCTAGAAATTCATCTGGTTTGGCAACTTTAACATCGTTGGTCCCCCTCATCGCTATGGCCTTCAGCTTCTTTGAACCCATAACGGCGCCTAAACCTGTTCTGCCAGCAGCCCTTGAAGTTTCATTCATTATGTTTGCTATTCGGACAAGCTTTTCTCCAGCCGGACCTATTGATGCAACCCTTATGTAGAAGTCCCCGAGCTCCTCTTTTATTGCATCCTCAGTTTCCTGCGGGGATTTGCCCCACAAATGTGCTGCATCTAAAATTTGAACGGAATCATCGTCAATCCAGACATAGACAGGCTTTTCAGCTTTGCCCTTAAATATGACAGCATCATATCTAGCCCTTTTTAGTTCAGCTCCGAATGAGCCATGGGATAAAGATTCAGATATTCCATAACTTTCTGGAGACTTTGCCACAATAGCATGACCGTTCCCACCAGTAGGCCAGATGGAACCCGATGTTGGACCTGTCGCCAGCACCAGTGCGTTTTCTGGACTGAAGGGATCAACCCCCGGCGGAGTATGGTCCAGCCATAGTCGCATGCCGAGACCTATGCCGCCAATATATTTTTTGGCATAATCCTCGTTTAGCGGCTCCGTTCGTGTCTTGCCCGTTGTCAGATCCACAATAAGAATTCTGCCGGCATAGCCGTACCACATCACATTTTACCTCCAAACCCTTTTGAATTGATGATGAGGGGTTTTTCGATATATTAATCTATCTATAAGAATTCTCAGATCTGCATCAATCTAAAATGTTTAAATGTCTTCTATGTGAAACAGATATATCAAAGCATTCTCATATTAACAATAATGAGAACTAATGGGCGGGGGATCATGTTTGCGGGTTAAAGTTGAATATATTGGGCATATAAGAAAGTTAATTGGCAGCGAGAGAGAGGAAACCTTTGAGGTCCCCGAAGGCGCCCTTTTAGAGAACCTGTTAAACATGCTGGCTGAAAAATATGGTGCACCGTTCAAAGTAGCCGTCTATGAGCCCGGAGACACGGATCTTAAGCAGGGCTTTATAGCTACGGTTAATGGTTACCTCATTAACCAATTAGATGGAGTTAGAACGAAACTGAAAAATGGCGACCACATAATTCTAACATCTGTTGTAAGCGGAGGCTAAATTCCAGCCTCAGAATTTTGATGATAAGCGTTTTATAAACGTGTATTTCGATATTGTCCTAAAGGTGAAGTTATTGAGGCGAATAGATATTTTGAAAAGGAAAAGTTTTGAAGAAAAGGATTTTGATGGCTTCTTGTTATTTAATGAGGTTAACATTTTATATTTTTCCGGGTTTTACGGGGCATCATGCCTACTAATCCCAAAGGATGGCGAAAATAGGTTATACGTCTACAGCGTCAATTATGAGCAGGCCAAGGCTGAATGTAAAGATTTTAGAGTTGAATTGGTAAAGGGTGAGGAAAATTTTATAGATAAAGTTGCGGAGCATGTTAAGACCTTGAAAATTAGAATGCTGGCCTTTGACACGTTAAACGTCGAAAACTACCGCATACTTGCTGGAAGACTTAAAAATGAGGCTAAAATTAAGCCGCAAAGCGCCATTATATGGGGGCTAAGAAGAGTTAAGGATTCTGAGGAGCTTGAGCTCATGCGAAAGGCTGCGGAGCTAACCTCGATGGGAATGAAAGCTGCCTATGAGGTTATAAAGCCTGGCATTAGAGAATATGAGGTTGCTGCTGAAATAGAATATGCCATGAGACAGGGGGGCTCATGGGGAACGGCCTTCGAAACCATAGTGGCTTCAGGCCCAAGATCTGCATATCCCCATGGAGGATGCACTGATAGGCGTATTCAAGAAGGCGATCTTGTTGTTGTGGATATAGGCGCTGCATATCGCTATTATCGTTCGGATATGACTCGAACTTTCGTCGTTGGAGCACCGTCAGATAAGCAAAGCAAACTTTACGAGATAGTTAAACTGGCGCAGGAAAGCGCCATTAAAAACATTAGGCCCGGAGTGGAGGCAAAGGCGGTGGATGCCGCAGCCCGCAAAATCATAGAAGAGGCAGGCTACGGCGAGTTTTTCGTTCACGGCTTAGGCCATGGAGTGGGATTAGAGATTCATGAACCTCCAACCCTCAGCCGGAACAGTAGGAATAAGCTTGAGAGCGGCAACGTTGTGACTGTGGAGCCCGGTATATATTTGGTAGGCTTCGGAGGCATAAGGATTGAGGACACCGTTCTTGTAGGCGAATTTGGTGCTGAAAAATTGACATACGGTCAATATCCTTTCAAGGTTCCATAATAAATGAGTTAATTTATGAAATATGGATTAACTTTCATCAGCCTTAATAGATAACGGCGAAAATGCTGAAGCACTCCGCTTAAACAATTAGTATATGTTAGGAAAAATTTAAAAGTCCGGTTCCTAAAGCCCTTCTTAAGGGAGAAGACGGGCACTTTGGTGTAGTTTTTCTCCCCCCGAACCACATCCCGTCTTCTCCCTTGTTCTGGTAAAGCTTAAGGATTTGATTTTCATAATTTAACCGAAGGTTATGTGGGTGGGATTATGGTTAAGATCTTGATAATTTATGACTCCAAAACTGGAAACACGGAGAAAATGGCTTTGGCCGTTGCCGAAGGCGCCAAGCAAGTGGATGGCGTGGAAGTTACTGTTAAGAGGGTTGAGAAAACGAACCTTGAAGACCTTATAAATGCTGATGGAATAATGATCGGTTCGCCCACATATTTTGGGCAAATGTCAGCTAAAATTAAGGCACTCATAGACGAGTCTGTAAAGATTCATGGGAAACTTGAGGGCAAGGTAGGCGCAGCCTTCACAAGCTCCGGAGGAACAGCCACAGGTGCGGAGACAACGTTGCTTTCTATACTTCAGGCCATGCTAATTCATGGGATGATAGTGCAGGGTAGGGCCGACGACAAACATTATGGAGTGGCAGCCATAGAAGGTCCAAGTATAGAGGATCTTGAAAACTGTAGAGAGCTCGGAAAAAGAACAGCTTTACTCGCTAGGAAACTGGCAACTTAAGCTTTATATTAGGATTTTGTTGGCTAAATCGCTGTTTATGCTGCCTGAAAAGGATATTTATAACTAAGGCAGGCCTGAAGAGCTGACTTCAAAACCCATAAACGAGTGGGCCCGGCCGGACTTGAACCGGCGACCAACAGGTTATGAGCCTGTCGCTCTAACCTAGCTGAGCTACGGGCCCAGAGACTTGCCACTAAATTATTCGTTTTGAAAGTCCATTTAAATGTTTTCTATTCCCTGTGTCAAAACAATTTTAAGGAATTGGCTGTAAAACTTTAGAATCATGGAGACAAGTTGTGACTTAGAGTTGAAGGTTTTCACTCTGCCAAGCTGTTCCATCTGTTCCTTGGCTAAGCGTATTGCTTCCGAGGTTGCACAGAAGTTTGGTTTAGCCTATAAAGAAGTAAATATGGGCACGCGGGAGGGTTTAGAAGAAGCCCAACCCCATCAGATAATGAGCGTTCCAAGTATAGTTCTGAAGGACGAGGTTCTCGTTAGGGGACGTCTCATATCAAAGGAGCAGCTTGAAGAGGAAGTTCAGAAGAGACTTGAAAGGTGGAGGGCAAGAGCCAAAGCCGAGAAGGGATAAATTTGCATGAACAAAGAAAGGATTTTCTCGTCTTCCATTATACCGAAAAAATTAAGTCAAGCCTTATAGTGGCGTCAAGCCTCTTAGATTTCCTTGAAAATTTGAAAGAACAGGAAATCGTTGGAGCTGAAAAACTTCTAAAGGCATACTTTAACGCTTTGATGCTTGAGGTTAGCATAGCAGTTAATGCTACCAAAATGGAGGAGCTCAGGGAAATAATTCAAAAGCTTCAAAAGGCTCTTGAAGAAGCGAAAACACGCAATTACGATGTTGCTAGGAGGCTTATTTCTGAGGCCATATCAATGGCAACAACTCAGGGAAGCAGGTCCGCAGAAACCCTCAAGGCAATGGGTTTGATTTAAAGTTTTGCCTTTCAAAATGGTATAGGTATTCCTGCGCATATCCCGCGAACTTTCCAAAGTAGTTTCGCCCAAAAGAGCTTAGGAGTTCATATTCCCTTATAGTTAGGGAACTTTTTGAGACTATCCTCCGAAGAAAATTTCCGTCAAAGTGGCTTGCATAATGCCTTATTAAAGCGCGTTTTACCCATACATCCACCGGAAAAGCCTCCAGCTTTTCAAGGGAGAACAGCAGCACACAATCCGCAGCCTTTAAACCAACACCTTTTAAACTGACCAGCTCCTTTCTGGCTTCCTCGAACCCTTTGACCCTTAAGTTTTCAACATTCAGTTCGCCGCTGTAAACCTTTTTGGCAGCTTCTAGGACATATTTAGCCCTATAGCCCAATCCACATTCAGCCAGATCAGCTAAACCCGCCTTTGCTAGACTCTCAGCTTCTGGGAAGGTGTAAAAGGCGTACCCGTCAAATAAAACCTTATCACCGAACTTTTTGCATAGACAATGGAGCATCCGCGATATTGCAGGTATATTCTTATAGGTTGCGCATATGTATGAGATTAAGCATTCCCATGGATTCTGTCTTAAAATACGTAGACCTTTAACGGTTCTAACCACCTTCTGCATGTGTTGATCTTTTGCTATTTGACGTAAAATTTCTTGCAAATCATCCTTTAGGCCGAAATACTCCTCCACCATTTTTCTGGAGGCATTTTCAAATTCAAGTTTCCCATATACTTGCCTAATCTTGAAGACGCTTTCCCCAACTGTGCCATACCACCACTCGCCGATTTTGCTCCATCTGAACGTTTGTCCGCAACATAGAGTTGATTCTAAATCAAAGGGCTGATAGTCGTCAAGCTTAATTTCCTCCATAAAATCACGCTTACCCTTTATTTTCAGCTTTGGGCGTATTGACCTCCAATAGGCAAGCCTTTCCTTTCGCGTATTTGCTTCACGATCTTCATCATTAAATCTTTTGGAACTTTCTCCCAACCGTGGAAAGTGCATTGCCAAAAGGCGCGGCCTGCAGTGGCTGAACGCATCTCCGTTGATAACCCGAAGGATTCCGCTACTGGAATATAAGCCTTAACAACAGCTAAGATTCCCTTAATTTCTGATGATAATACCCTGCCTCTCTTCTTCTTTATAATGTTTAGGCATTCACCAAGCCATTGGACTGGAACAGACACCTCAATTCTATAAATTGGCTCTAGAAGTGTAGGTTTCGCCGTCAAGAATGACTCAAATATAGCGTGGTGTAGCGCGGGTAATATTTGTGCTGTTCCCCTATGCTCTACACTATCGGCAATTCTAGCCTCTAAAATTTTAATTTTTACGCCTCTTATAGGCTCCTGACATAATGGCCCGGCCCTGCATGTCCACATAAATCCATTGATCACAGTTTTCCTAACTTCATCATCTCCTTGAATACCTCCAGACAGGTCTAAAAGGACATTCCCGGACTTGTCAAAAGCAAGAATTCCTTTCGCCTCAGTTTCAGCCCATCCTGTTTCAATTAAGAGCTCTCTATCCACTTCACCTTTTCCAATGAGGTTTATAAACTCCTCTTCAAGGGGTTCCACTCGCACCAAAAACTTGTTTTGCCCGTTAGGGCTTTCCGCCGAAACAGTTGCCCCTTTTTCTTCGACGCTTTCCCTATAAACAACGCCGGGCTTGGATGCTACAATTTCCATCCCGCCAGCATATTCCCGTAGAAATTTTAAAGAAACCTCCAAGTGGAGCTCCCCTACCCCGCTGAGCAGATATTCACCTGTTTCCTCGTTCATGCTGATGAGGATGTTTGGATCTTCTATGGAAATTTTTCTCATGGTTTCTATTAAACGCGGCAAGTCTGCCGGGTTTTTAGGCTCAACTGTTATTGTCATAACGGGTTCTGATACATATTTTATCTGCTCAAAATGTGCAGTTTCATCCTTGTAGGCCACGTCAATAATGGTTTCACCCGCTCTAGCGGAATCCAACCCAGCTATTGCTACTATGTTGCCTGCACTCATTTCGGACACAGATTCCTTGAAAGGTCCCATGTACATGAAAACCTGCTTTACCCTATGATTTTCGCCTGAATTCAAAAGGTAAACCTCTTTGCCGGCCTTAACGGTTCCCGAGAAGATTCTTCCAGTTGCGACAAGCCCAAAATTCGGGTCCGCCTGAACCATTGTCACCCATATAACTGTAGGTCCGCGATCATCACATGCCATCATAGCCCTGCCAACTTCAGAATTCAAATTGCCTTTCCATATTTTGGGCAGCCTATATTTTTGGGCTTCAATAGGGTTTGGAAGCTTTTCAATAATCATTTCGAGGATAACTCTGGGAAGTGGAATGAACGTTTCAAGGCTTTCATGCCGATTTTTCTCGTAAGCATCAATAATGTCACTAAATTTTATCCCCCTTTCCCGCGCCATCTTTAATGTTAAGCCCCATCCGTCTAAAGCCGATCCAAAAGCTACACTCTCATTTATGGGATCCACTTTCCAAGATTCTACAAATTCAGGCTCGCCATAAATTTCAATTAGATTGTTGAACTCGCGTATTATGCGCTTCAGCTTTTCTTGTATTTCGCTTGGGTTAAGTCTCAACTCTCTAATGAGCCTATCAACCTTATTTATGAATAAAACTGGTTTAACCCTCTCCTCTAGGGCTTGTCGAGTAACAGTTTCCGTCTGAGCCATAATTTCCTCAACTGCGTCCACAACCACAACAGCACCGTCTATGGCCCTTAAGGCCCTCGTAACCCTGCCTGTAAAGTCCACGTGGCCGGGGGTATCCACTAAATTAATTACATACTGTTTTCCGTTGGTTTCATGCAGAAGCGATATGTTCGCTGTCTTTATAGTTATTCCCCGTTTCTGTTCTTCTTCTAAATAGTCAAGAACCCGCGCCTTTCCAGCTATTTTATGCGAAATTAACCCAACTCCAGCTAGAAGAGAATCTGTAAGCGTGGTTTTTCCATGGTCTATATGCGCCACTATTCCAACGTTGCGGATATGCTCCTTCATTTTCATTATTTCGATGATTTTAGCAGTCTGCCTAAATCTTGTCGAGGCTAAAATTCTTCCCCTCATAGGCACAGCTTATAGAAATGGTCAGACGTTTAATCTTTCCTTTTCGTCTCCATTTCTATCTGTTAAATATCGGTTATATGCAAAAGGTTAATATGACGCATTTTTTACATCCATGTAGCCTGTCTCTGTAAAGGGAAACTGATGCTGGGTTTAAATATAAAAGTGAATTTAAAGTTCAACAAAAGAGGATGCTTCGATAAAATGTGGAGGGTTAATTATGGGACGTTATAGGCAAATTGAGGAAATAGTAAAGCTGATGAACACTCCTGAAAGGATAAGGAACACCAGCATAATTGCCCATGTAGACCATGGTAAAACGACACTCTCAGACAGTCTACTAGCCGCCGCTGGAATCATAAGCGAACAGGTTGCTGGACAGAAACTTTTCCTAGACTCCTGGGAGCTTGAGCAGAAGAGGCAAATGACTGTTTTTGCATCCAACATAAGCCTAGTCCATGAGTATAAGGGGCAGGATTACCTCATAAACCTCATCGATACGCCGGGCCACATAGACTTCAGCGGCGCGGTAACTAGAAGCCTCCGTGCAGTTGACGGTGCCCTTGTTGTTGTGGACGCGGTTGAGGGTCCCATGACTCAGACCGAAACCGTCTTAATGCAAGCCCTTCGAGAGAGGGTTAAACCTTTACTTTACATAAACAAGGTGGATAGGCTGATTAAGGAACTGAAACTCACTCCAGAGGAGATACAGAAGAAATTTGCAAAGATAATTTTGAGGGTGAACAACATAATAGAAAAGTATGCTCCTCCAGAGCATAAAAAGGACTGGCAAGTTAAGGTTGAAGATGGGCGAGTTGCCTTTGGTTCAGCCCTTCATAAGTGGGGTCTAAACCTTCCCCACATGAAGGCTAAGGGAATAACCTTCCGCGACATAATAGACGCCTATACAGGTGATCCTGACGAAATAGGAAGAAAGGTTGAAGCCCTAAGCAAAAAGGCCCCATTATATGAACCTATCCTTGACATGTTCTGTGAACACCTTCCAAGCCCGCTGGAAGCTCAGCCTTATAGGCAAACCCAAATATGGCCTGGAGACCCCAAAAGCCCGGTTGGCCTCGCAATGGGTAAGGTTGACGCCAATGGACCCCTTCTTATGTGCATAACAACTATTGAGGTTGACCCCCACAGCGGTGTGGTTGCTATCGGTCGGGTTTTCAGCGGTACTGTGGAAAGAGGCAAAATAATACGTCTCGTAACCAGCCGCATGAAAGGCACAATACAGCAAGTTTACATGAGCATGGCTGCTGACAGAGTGATTGTGGAACGTATTCCAGCTGGAAACATTGCTGCGCTTTCAGGGCTTCCATCCGTCCGCGTTGGAGAAACCATTGCGGAAGAAGGTGTTGAAACGGTTCCTTTCGAGGCGCTTAAATATGTTTCAGACCCTGTGGTTACCGTGGCTGTTGAACCTGAAAACGTTAGGGATCTGCCTCTCTTCGACAAGGTTATTCATAAGCTCACCCTTGAAGATCCGAACCTCCACTTCAAAATAGACAAGGAGTCTGGGCAGTACCTTCTCAGCGGCATGGGTGAACTTCACCTTGAGGTTACAGCCTACCGCATGCAGGAGGCAGGTTTAAAGGTTAAGATAAGTAAGCCTATTGTCATTTACCGTGAAACTGTAGGCCGCGACTACAAGGGCGCACCTGTGCTTGGTAAGAGTCCAAACAAGCATAATAGGCTCTGGGTAACCGTTGAAAAACTTTCAGAAGATGTTATAGAAGCCATAAAAACTGGCAAAATAAATGAAATGCAGACCCGCGATGAGAGACAGAAGATTCTCACAAAGGAGTATGGATGGTCAACAGAGGATGCGCGCAACGTTGTGGCTATCGAGGGTGCAAACATACTTGTGAACAGAATCAAGGGAAGACAATACGTGGAGGAAGTTATTGATCATATCAAGTCAGGCTTCCGCGACGCTGTTGACACTGGGGTATTGGCTAAAGAACCCATGTACGGGTTAAAGGTGAACCTTGAAGATATCCTAATCCACGAGGACCCCGTGCACCGTGGGCCAGCTCAGATTCTGCCAATGACATGGCGCCCCATATGGTGTGCCTTCCTGATGAGCGAGCCTAAGCTTCTTGAGCCTATAATGAGTTTCGACTGTAAGGTTCCAAACGATTTTGTAAGCCCTGTTATTTCGCTTGTGCAGAAGCGTAGAGGCAGGATCTTGGACATGGCGAATGAGGAGGATATGGTTATAGTTAAGGCTGAAATTCCAGTGGCTGAATCCTTTGGAATGGCTGACGAGCTTAGATCGTCAACGCAGGGCAGAGCTTTCTGGGCAACCCAGTTCAGCCGCTGGGCACCAGTGCCCGAATCCATGCATGCTGATGTTATAAGGCAGATCCGCGAGCGTAAAGGATTAAGCCCAACACCGCCAAGCTATGAAGAGTTCTACGAAGAGGAATAGAGTACATCCCCTCTTACGCTTTAAATTCATAGTAAGTACATTGTGGAGAAACCTATTACATCGCCTAGCCAGTGGCTTATCATTATTGGGACGAGTTTCCTCTTTCTGGCGTAGACCCAGCCATAAACCAGGCCGAAAATTGCTGTAAATATGGTGTGTATTGATACGCTGTGCCATAGACCAAATAGCAAGGCTTGAAGCAGTATAGCCCTCCAAACCTTACCCTTAAACAGGCGTTCAAACCTTGTTTGTAGATAGCTTCTCCAAACTATCTCCTCACACACTCCAGCCGTAAGAGATGTCACTGCTACTCCATAAAGAACAAAAGCTAATGGCATTCTTCTGTACTCGCATATAAGCTGTTTCCACATGTCCTCGCCTTGAACCAGACCAATTACGTAGGGTTCTATTATTTGGAAAAGGAGGATGGATAACGCCAATAATGCAGCAACAGTGTAAACTGTGAGCCAAACCTCACCCTTTATTGGCCCTATTATTTGCCTCAAACTTTCTTTCTCAGATTTGAAAAACCATAACGTCGACCCAGCGAGGAAAACGTGATAAACCGACCAAAGCACCAGTCCATACATGTAAGTGTAGTATATGGGGCTTTCAAGATATCTGGGAAGGGAAACTATGGAAACTACGACCGCTGGAGTTATCAAAATGTTAAGTATTAAAGGTAAAATACTGAGCGTTAAAACATGAGAGCGTAAAGCCAAATGTCCCTCTAATAAAAGCTGCTAGTGAAAAATTAAACATTTTCTATATCTGAAAAATACGTGGTTCCGATGTATCTGATCATATAAAACCCAAAATAGGGAAAGTGTTACTTTTAAAAGCCTAAGAACCCTCAAGTGCTTCAGAAATCTCTTAACTTTTAAATTATTCTGGATCAATATAAAGGCGGAAATCTTTTTATGTAAAACTGCTTAAAGTTCTAAGCTTCCAATGGATTAAAGTCGTCTGAATGTACGAATGGTGATGGGCTGTGGAAAGGTTATTTGGATTGCCCCCTGAAAAGGCAAGGTGGCTTATGGTTTTTGCTGGTTTAGTTATAGAATTTTGCCTTGGAGCCATATATTCCTACAGCGTTATCGCTGTGCCTTTAAAGAGATTCTTTGAGGCTCCACCTCCAGACGGGCTTGGTTTGAAGATTTCAGCCACAGAAATGCAACTACCTTTCATAGTTTTCCTACTAGTATTTGCCCTCGTCATGCCCCTCATGGGCAGGTTCATCGAAAAGTATGGTCCAAGAAAAGTTTCAGTCATAGGTGCCATATTCGTGGGTTTAGGCTGGTTTCTTGCATCTTTAGCAACTTCACCAATGATGCTTATTTTCTTATATGGCGTGATCGGCGGTATTGGCGTTGGGATGGCTTATAACTGTCCAATAACAGTTTCTGCAAGATGGTTCCCTGATAGAAGGGGATTAGCGGTAGGTTTAACCGTCCTAGGCTTCGGAATCTCTGCTGCAATTGTTTCACCATTCGCCGATTTTCTTGCAGCAAGACTCGGAGTTTCTACAATGTTCAAGATCTTTGGAATAATGTTCTTCCTGTTGATTATTGCCTTCTCCATGTTCCTTCGTTTTCCACAATCAGATTGGAAACCTCCATACTGGAAACCTGTTCAATCCAAGGCCACCGCAAATATTGAGCTTGAAAGGAGCAAAATGGTTAAGACCTTAAGCTTTTATGCACTTTGGGTATGTTATTCTATCGGAACATTAGCCGGACTGATGGCCATAGGAGTAGCTAAACCTGTAGGTTTAGAGGTTGCAGAGAACGCTGGAATATCTGAGTCAGAAATTTCAAGTCTTCTAACAATTTTGGCTGTTCCATTCGCTTTTTGCAATGGTTTTGGCCGTCCCTTCTTTGGCTGGATAACTGACAGACTAGCTCCCATGAAAACGGCTGTTCTCTCTTTCATTCTCATATGCCTAGCTTCAGCTCTGATTTATACAAATCCAGCATCAATTATTGCGTATGCGGTTGCCTTCGCCATTCTTTGGTTGAATCTGGGAGGATGGCTTGCCATAGCCCCAGCAGCTACAGCCAGCTTCTTCGGGATTAAAAACTATGCTAGAAACTATGGGCTAGTTTTTACAGCATATGGCGCTGGGGCAGTTGCCGGCAATCTGCTTGCTGGACAAGCTAGGGATATATTCGGCGCCTATATTGCAGTTTTTCCATATGTAATTGTCATTGCGGTTATAGGAATAATAATCGCCCTGATAGGGCTAAAGTCGCCAAAATCAGAATAGTTTTATGGAAGAATTCGAGTATGGGGCAATGCCTTACGCAGAGGGCTGGCGTCAATGGTCCTGCTGTTAGCATATAGCTGTAAGTCTGATTTTATAATGTTCTGGGGGGAGTTAAGGAATTGGTGAACGTTTAGTCTTCTTTAAGGCGTATGTAACTCTAATTTTCTCCGGTGCATATTCGTTAAAATTCACAATTTTGGCCTCTAATCCTGCGTTTTTCCGGAGTTCATACACGAAATCGTCAAGGTAATTCCAAACTCCACAGGTCCTACAAAATGTTCCTTCAACATCTAATATAAGCTCATTCTCTTTCATGCAATAAGTTTCGCCTTAGCCTCAGGGCTTCTATACTTGTTATACTCCCTAATAGCCCTCAAAATGGCGCCCTTAAAGAATATTTTCGAGAGTCCCAGCATTTCTACGTATTCCCCACATAAAAATAGTTGAGGAATATGAAAAATCTTTTAGCTTCGAAAGTTTGAAAATTTTAGCTTAAGCTTTAGGATTTATTTATTAACATGCCAAAATTTAAGGCGAAGGAGCATGCAGTTATCTTTAAAGGGTTTGAGGGTTCCCGTTGATGGTCTAAGGTCTGAACATTTCTCCCTTATATTGTGCTACCCGAAACTAGATGGGGAGCATTTAGAGGAACGCATTAAAGAGCTGAAGGATTTAGGCGTTACAGCTTTAGAGTTTCAGGGAGAAAAGCAGGTTTTTAATGTGCCTGTTTTAGGTAAGGGATGTGTAGGCCTGGTTGTTTTAGCCTATAGAAATGTTGAAAAGGTTGCCTTGAAAATTCGAAGAACGGATGCCGACCGAGCGATGATGCAGCATGAAGCAGAAATGCTTAAAAGAGCCAATGCTGTTGATGTGGGTCCCACACTTTTCAGCGTTAGCAGAAACTTTCTCCTTATGCAGTTTATAGAGGGCGTTCTACTCCCTGAATGGTTAGAAAGGGTTTCAGACGCAGAACGCGTGAAGAGGGTTTTAAGGAACATGCTGGAGCAGTGCTGGCGCCTTGACAAGATCCATCTTGACCATGGGGAGCTCAGCCGCGCCCCAAAACATATAATTGTTGACTTTAATGACAGCCCCTTCATAGTGGATTTTGAATCTGCCAGTTTAAACCGTAAGCCGGCGAATGTAACTTCGCTATCCCAGTTCTTATTTATAAGCGGGAAGGTAGCTGAAAAAGTGGCTTTGAAAATTGGCGAGAAAAATAGGGACCCCATAATAGAGGCATTGAGGCGTTATAAAGCTGATGGAAACCGCGAAAGCTTTGAAAGAATTTTAAGGGTTTGCGGTCTTTAGGCCGGCGTTACGCAGGCTTATGTAACAACTTTATGTATTTGCCTTTTCTCTAACGCTTCTTTGATTTCCATGGCTATTCTTCTGCCTATATACATATTTTCCCCGTATTTGAGGTAGGCATATGGCGAAGTTCCAATTCCAACATTTGTCCCAGCCACTATGCGGGCTGAAATTTCAAAAGTGTAGATCTCCAGGTTATCTGTGATTACGGTTTCTAGGCAGAAGGGCCCAATAATTCCCGGGGGAGCAATTTCCTCTGCCACTCTTTGCACGTTATCCCCCATTCTTAGGAGTTCCGGTAGAAGCGACTCACGGAGTGTTAGCGGTATGTTGCCCACAATTGTGTATGTTGGACTAAAGCCTATTTCCAACTGCTCGTTTGCCGGAACCCGTCCTATAGCATCAACGGTTGACTCATAGCGCTTGTCCACGCCCAAAAACTCCACATCTTCACGCATTATGGATGAAAAATAATGGGGGTAAACGTTAACGCCTAAAACATACTCTTGAAGGTGTATTTTTTCCACATCTTCCTCGTTGAGGAGGCCGCGGCGAACCATTTCATCAACCCTTTTCTTGAAGGTTTCAGGTGAGTTAACCAAAAAATAGCCTTTCCCGCCTTTTGCTCCTGGAAGTTTTGCTATGGATAAGCAGTTAATATCTTCTGGGCTGTTAAAGGTTTTAGGGAGTTTAAGCCCAGCTCTGCTGAGCCACTCCTCCTGCATTACTCGGCTTGCTTCCCAGTGGAGGAGCTGGCGGTTTCCAAACATGGGCACGTAGAAGTTGTCCACTAGCTGTTCCGTGCTTAAGTAGGCGGTGAAAGAGCCGTGGGGCACAATCACCGTGTTAAGCTTTCTAAGTTTTTCCTGAACCTCTTCTTTAAGCAGTTCTGTGAAATCTTGCACTATTATGAGTTCATCTGCCAATGGAAACTTCTTATAAACAATAATGTCTTTTTCCCTACAAATGCAGACTGTTCTAAAGCCCTCTTCCTTGGCTCCTTTAAAAATGTTGAGGGCTGAGTGGGAGCCTATTGTTCCTATAGCCAGTTTCCTCAAGTCATACTTGCCTAAAAGTTCGGTTATCTCCTCTCTTGTTATCATGTTACAATATCCTCAAGCCTGTTTTCCTTTATGGCACGTTTAACTTCCATAGCCACTCTTCTCCCCGGACCCACTTCAAAACCATACTTGTACTTCATGTATGGCGAAGTGGGCTCCACGCATGGGCATCCTGGAACCCGGGGGCTGACGTCAAAAACGTAAAACTCTAAGTCCTTCGTAACCGCGCCCTGTAACGCAAAAAGCCCAATGATTCCCGGTGGGTACTCCTCCTTGCATGTTTGGACGAAGCGTTCTCCAGCCTCAAAGATTTTCTCTATTTGGCTTTCGCGCATGGTCACGCCCATATGGCCAATCTCGATATTTTGTGTGGCTATTCCAATCTCTAGCTGTTCTGCGGCTGGTAAGTCCAGAACACCATCCAAGTCGGTTTGTATTCGCCTATCAAACCCTAAGAGGTCTATTTCGTCTGTTAGGGGCGACCAGAAAAAGTTAGCGTTGAACTTTGCCCCGATCACATATTCCTCTATAACTGCCTTTTCAAGGGCTTCTGGGCTTATGATCCCCTTTCTGATGCGTTCTTCAGCCTTTTTCTTGAACTCCTCAGGGGAGGCCGCGTAGAAGAAGGCTCTTTCAATGGCACGCTCCTTTTCAGGAACCTTCACTATTACTAGGCGGTCTATCTCCTCATAAGACTTGAAGGTCTTAGGCGTTGGTATACCTGCTTTTCTAAGCAGATAATACTGGTTTCTGGGGACGTTGCGCTCCTCTGTTTTAAGCATAAACCTGTTTCCCATGATGGGCACTGAAAATCTATTTTCAATATTGTCATAGCCAACATAAACCGAAAAGGAGCGATTAGGCACAAAAATGGTGTTTAGGGCTTTTAGCTTTTCAATGTTCTCTTCCTTGGCCACTTCGGCGAATTTGTCTAGGAGAAGCACATGGTCAAAAAGATTCCGATAATAGCACGTATAGGTCTTTTCCCGGCCCTTTTGACACACTACAACAGTTTCAAAACCTTCCTGTTTGGCGCCATGGGCAATTTCCAAGGCAGAATGTGAACCTAGAACACCTATTCGAATGCTCCGCTCATCATATTCGCTGACAATTCTACTGATTATTTTCCGGTTGATCATGATTATTCACCAGCGTATTCCCTATACTTTTTCACGATTTCTGCAAGGCTTGGAGCATCAAATAGTTTACGGTTTGTTAAGGCATTAGCCGCAGCCATATACATCTGGCTTATTATCCTTTTCAATTCCGGGTCTAGCTTTGACGGTTTTATTTCAACAAGCCTTCTCCAATCTTCTATGCCCTGCTCCCTTGCCTTCTTTTTGGCCCTCTCCACGGCACTATACCATTCTGTGCGCTTATAGAACTGGCGGGCCACTTCCTTGCTTACATGGAGCCCTTGATAAGTGAACCTGCACTCGTCCAGCGTGCCTACAACATCCACAACCATAAGCCTCCTTAACGGATCGAAGGCTAACTCTATTTTCCCATCCTCGTTCTCCAAACCAGCCCTTGAGGCGATTTCTGTTATGGTATTGTCGACTTCCAATAGCGTTTCTTTAATTTCTTCGACTTCCGCGTCCGTTAAACCCGCAATTTTTTGGGCTTCAGTCCATGAGATGTACCTGTCTCCTTCCTCGAGTTTTGTGCTTACTTCAAATATTGGCCTAGGGAGTTTCTCGCCTGGCTTAGGCATGTGGTCTAGGCCTAAATCTTTAAGAGTTATTAATCCCTGCTCAAGCCGTTTGAAAACTGATGAGCCTTCAGGCAATCCATTTCTGTAGATTATTTCGAGAGGTATTAAGAAATTCTTTAAATTAGGAGTGTAAATGCTGTAATCGTATTGTAGTTTTCCGTTCTTAACGTAGGTTTTCGGTCTATAAACGTTTACTAGGCTTATTTCCATAATGCTTGAAGGCTCTTCCAGCTCGTCGAAGCGTACAACTTTGCATTTTGAGTTTACAAGTCCCTTATAATGGGTTCTAATGCTCTTCTCTTCAAGCCTTTCAAAAGCGTAGGCTCCCATGAGGCATAGTGCTGCGCCCTTACCTTCAATATGGTCTGGCATTTCTCCCCAATCGAAGACTGAATAGCGGTCTGAAAAGTGGAATCTGCCCACTCCCATGCTGTCAGCTGTGGGCTTCTTCAGCACTTCTAAATCTTTGACGCTTCCCATGCCTTTAAACCTTCAATTTTCTCACGGATTTATCTGCTTCTTCTATTTCCCTTTTCTTGGAAATCTGATATTCTCTTACGCGTTTAACTAATTCCCTATCTTCTAGGGCCAAGATTTTAGCTGCAGCTATGGCGGCTCCTTCAGGCTCTAAGGTGACGACAGAGCCTATCCCGCTGGGTACCCTAAGCGATGAGAATATGTCGGCTCCTGCAAACCTGTCCGAGTAAGGTGGACAAGCAATAACAGGCTTGGAGGTGTGGGCGTCAACAAAAGCGCTTAGCGCGTTGGATCGCCCAGCAACGGTTATGAAAACAACATTCTCTTCCTCATTTTCCTTTAGGATTTCAAGTACTTTTTCCGGGGTTTTATGGGCTGAAGCTACCCTAAACTGATAGGGTAAGCCAAAGGCTTCTAAGCATTTGCCTATTTCCCGGGCGAATTCTAAATCCTTTTCAGAACCCATGAGGATAACAACTTTTCCAGCCATCGATTTTTTACACCCTTCACGGTGCCTATGGTTTAGGTCTTATTAAAATTTTTAAGTTTGCAGTTAAACGCTTAATCTTGTGGGGAGGGGATAAAACCGCATGCCTGCACAAAAAAGGAGAAAAAGCATTATAGACGAACTCTTTGGAGGTTCCCCCTTCGAGGAAATGGAAAAGCTATTTGATGAATTCCCTGAAGACCAATTCAGCGGATACTCCATATCAGTTACTCAGACTCCAAACGGTACGAGGGTGAAGGTGAAGGCAGGCAAGGATACGGATGTAAATGCCCTTAGAAGGCAGCTTGAAAGGCAGTATCCTGGAGCCAAAATAGAAATTGAGGGCGGCAAGTCTGAGCCACTTATACGTGAAATATCCATAAAGCCTATCTGAGAAGAAAAGATTGAAGATAAAGACTCTTAGAACTTTGAGTTTTAGCTACTTTTTAATCTCATTCTCATAAATTTCAGAGACAAATTCGCCGATGGCAGGAGCCGCAGTTAAGCCAGGCGATTCTATGCCAATTAAATTTATAAAACCAAACAATCCTCTGTCAGCTTCATGTCTTATGATGAAATCCTTAAACCCTTCCCCGGGACCTTGAAGCTTCGGTCTAACGCCTGCAAAATCGGGTGTCAGCCCATACTCGTCAATGCAGGGCAGAAACCTTCTAACGTTCTCTCTAAACTCACGTTCGCTTGAAGTTACTTCGTAGCTGATGCTGTTCACGTAGTAGGCATTGGGTCCCAGTCTAACCGTCCCAGCTAGATCTAGGGTTAAATGTATCCCTAAGCCAAGCTTCTCCGGGGCAGGGTAAACCAGCATTTTAATGGGAGGTTTTCCCAAGAGCCTAAAGTAATCTCCCTTGCAATAGTGTATTCGGTAACCAAGTTTTTCAACGTCCAACCCAACCATGCCTGCTATTTTATCTGCGTTGAGGCCTGCGCAATTTATTATCGTATCAGCTTTTATTGTGAATTTTTCGCCTAGGCTGACCCCGGAAACCTCGTAGCCATCGTCCAATTTCCTTATATTCGTAACCTCTGTTTTTGTGACCAAAACCGCGCCTTTTCTGGTCGCTTTTGCATGAAAAAGGTTCATCAATTCGTCGGGATCAACTATGCCCGTTGAAGGCGAATAAATGGCCCGTTCAGCCTCAACATTTGGCTCCAATCTTTTAATGTCCCGCCTATCCAAGACTCTAAGCCCTTCTACACCGTTCGCCTCACCCCAACGCATGAGCCTTTCCAGCTCGTTTATCTCATCGTCGTTTGTTGCCACCGTCAATTTTCCCAACTTTTTATAGGGGATTCTATGTTTCTCGCAAAGCTCATACATTAGAAAATTGCCCCTTACACAAAGCTTCGCCTTAAGGGAATTGGGCGGATAATGGATTCCCGAATGAATTACACAGCTGTTATGGGTGCTGGTTTCCAGCCCAAACCTTGCATTCTTCTCCAAAATGTAGACTCCTTTATTACCCTCTGAGAGTTTTGCGGCTACAGCCAAACCCACTACGCCAGCACCAATTACAACGATGTTAGCTTCTACCATGAGAGGATGTTGAAGAATATGTTTCACAAAAACTTTAAGCCTTTAACTTACATGCTTTAAAGTGTTTTCTGAAACACCAGAACTTTTAAGTTTAATTAAAGTATTTAAAATCCTAACATTACAGGGTAATCGTCTAGTCGTGTGGGGTAGTCGTCTAGCTTGGTCAAGGATACCAGCCTGGGGCGCTGGCGATCCTGGGTTCAAATCCCAGCTACCCCACCATAACACCAGAAGCCCCATTCTTGTATCAGCCTATTTGCGTTTCCTGAATATTTTTATTCCATCCATTTCTGTCACGTATTCAAAGCCAGCCTCAACGAGCTTACATGCCTCTTCAACTGTTTTGGCTGTGGCAACGTGGTATTCATTGTTTTCAAAGTTCACCAGTTGAGTATACAGCAACGTGTTGTTTATGTTTCTATGTCCAAGCAGTTTCATAACGTGGAGAATGTCTTTAGTCTTATAGTATTCCATTGTGGCTTTCCAGTGGCGGAAAGTGTGGAACGTTATATTGTTGATCCTTGGGTTTTGAAGTTTAGAGGCGATTTTCACCCTTTGGCTTCTGAAGCCTCTTGCGAAATGCCTAAGGCTTCCAGGGAAAACTTCAGGCTGGCTTTTCGGCAAGGTGTTAAGCATCGAAACAAGTTTGTCGCTTATTTTTATCGCCCGCGGCTCCCCGCCTTTTTCAGGCGTAATCTTGACAATTTTGTTTTGAAAGTCTATGTCTATCCATTTCAGCCGCCAAGCCTCTCCACAACGGGCTCCAGTTTCTTTCAGAAGCTGCAGGAAAGCAGCCGTTTTACGGTTGCATCCGGCAATAAGCTGATCCAGCTCTTGCTCTGTCGGAATAAACGGAAGCTTCCTAACAGCCTTATATTTGGGTGGGCTCCAGCTTTTACCGAGCATTTTCAGAAAGCAGCTGTAAGCCTCAACAGCCAACTCCTTGGTTTTAACGTTCCAACAGTCTTGTTTTGCTATTACTTCCTTCACGCTTTCAGGCTCGAAGAGGCTGGCACCCCTCTTTGCCAACACCGAAAGCAGTTTAACCCTCCTTGTAATGGTGTTTTCAGCATAGCCTTCTTTTTTCATCCACCACATGAACTGAACCAAAACGCCTTTAACGTGCGCTGCTTGCTCTGTGGCTCCCGCAGCCCATTTTCCGCTTTCCCTTTGAACTTCCACGGCAAGAACCTTCTTGCCATGTGCATCGCTCCCATTTTTTGTCCGACAACTGTTTAAAGAACTTTCGCTAAAACGATAACCGCAATTTCTACATAGCCATCTTTGAGTTTGCGAACCGTCAGCTAAATAGCGCAAACCATCACGATAAAGGCTTGTTGAACCACATTCGGGACATGCGGGAGCCGCCACTTGCATTTACTCAACCCCCAAAGTCTTACGGATAAAACCGCTCAGCCGCCTCTTACCACCCGCCATTTCCAGAAGCCGTTTGTAAGTTTGCCAATCAACGCGGAAGCTTATGCGGATGTCCTTCACGTCTGCCTTCCTTGGCCTCCCCCGCCTATTTTTCGTCAGACTCGAATTTTCACTTTCAAGCAGCCTGCTCTCCGCCATCAAAACCCGCCTCCCTCCTCCATAAAGCGCCATTCCACATTAGCCATTGTTTTCTGCAGTTTGACAAAACATTGGTTGCAACGCCTCAGAACCTCGCCTGATGGCGTCTTTATCTCCCATTCAACGGCTAGCTGCCCGCAAAGTTCACACGGCTCAGCCGGCTTAACATGCCTATAAAGCATTACGGGTTTAGCCGGCTGTTCAGCTAAAGGCTGTGAAGTTTGTGCAGTTTGTGGATTTTGTGAAGTTGAGGTGACAATACACCCGAGCCTTTCAGCCACGTCTTTAACTTTTTCAGGCTTAAGGTAAACTTCAACTCCGGAGCCAACCCTCCGCTTATCTTCAACAAGCCCAAGCCGTTTAAGGGCGCGGCCGCACCATCTTGTGTTAAGCCACTTCTGGTCTTCTTCAAACATTCCAGCTAAAGCGGAAACGATATCCTTCACCTTATAGAATCCCTCTTTCTCAACGGTTTTCATTAATGTTTGAACAAGCAGAAGCTCAGGCGTTTCGGTGACGTTTTCCGTCCGCTTCTCTTTAGCCTCCGCTTCAGCCATTTCCCTCATTTCTTTAACGAGTTTTTCCTCTGGAACATATTTGTCGAAGAACCTGGCTAAGGCGAATATGGGACGCCAAAGTTCAAGCTCCCTCTCTGAAACGTTTGCATCCTCAACTACACAAACTTCAGAAACTGCACTAACTTCACTTGCAAACTGCAAGTAAAGCGTATAAAGGCTGTCTCTAATCTCCTGCCAACTCTTATCAGACTCTTTAGGCTCCCTGTCCGTTATACTGCGGTTTCGGCTCCGCTTCATGATGATTGTTATTCCCCTGTCCGCTAAAACATCCTCAAACCCCTGGATGTTCGCCAACATTTTAGGCGAGTAAACCTCAAACTGTTCCGGAACCAGCCTTTCGCCCCGAGTCTTCTCCGTCCGCCAAACTTTGGCTCCCCGCTTATACCCTGCAAGCAGAAGGTTGCGCAGTTCCTGAACCCGCTCTTTAACCGCCAGGTTTTCCGCTTCATCCAACAAAAGCGTGCATCGCCCGCTCTGAATAAGCCTGAAAAGGCTTGAAGTGCTAATGTTATTGCTGAAAACGGCGTTGAAACATATTAAGCTTGCAACCGTTAAAGTGCGGGTTTTACCCGTCTGCTTCAACCCATAAAGCAAAACGTAAGGGTAGCTTTCAAACAGGTGGAAAAAGTAGGTTCCAACGCTCCACAGGGTTATAAACTTGTAAACGCGGGGTTCCGGAAACTCGAGGAAGCTTTCCCAAGCCTTTTTAACGTTGAAATAGACATCACGCGGGTTTACTGTTCCACCTTCAAGCCAAGCCTTTATTCCATTAAGGCTCCACCTGTTCTCGAAATTGACAATTTTGTATGAAAGCCGCCACTTCAACTCTCCTAAAACCTTAGGGTTGCATAGTATTCTCCGCCTGTCGCTTGTTATGAAAAAGGGAAGCTCCTTTTCGCTCTGTTTCCCCTCTTTGTCTATAACCAAGCATGGCAGGGTAACGCCAACCACAGCCAAGCCGCCAACAAAGTCTATGGCTGGATGCACACGCATGCTTAACCCGTTGAACAAAGGCTTAACGTTGAACTCTCCAGCCTCAATAACATCTCCCCTTGTCTCTTTAAGTTCAACGCCAAGCCTTTCAGCCAACTGTTTAAGGCTGTAGGCTTCGCTGTCGTGGTAGTCAAAACCGTAAAACTTCAGCTTGTTTATTACAAACGAAGGGTTCCTGTCGGGCTCGTGGAACGGACAATGGAAAGTGTAGTAGCGGGGAGTTTCCCCCGCATAGTTGGGTTTAAGCCGCTCCAAAATCTTCTCAAGCCAACCTTGCAAAACCTCCATGTCCCCTTTAGCTTCCAGCCTGCTTGTCTCGAAAAGCTCCTCGACAACCCACCTGCTCCTATGGATGCTTTGAGCTAAAAGTTGCTTAAACTCCCCGAGGCTGTGCACAACCAAACAGTTGCGCGGCCCCACAGGCCCAACGACCCATTCAAGGCGCTGTCCCGTTTCAGGGTGGACGCTTGGCGGAGCCATAAACTGGCGGCCTTCAGCCAAAACCTCGAGCAGCGTTATGCTTTCTTTCCCCTTTGCCTTCTCAACCAATTGCCTCTCCTCTTCAGTCAAATCCTCGGGTTTAACTGTCACTTTCCTCGAGAAAGCCGCAACTTCGGGCGAATCCGTATAGAACACAATGCGGAGACCTGTGCTTGTTGTATGCGCCATGGCCCCACTTGCAATCCAAAAGTCAAAGTCGAAGCCAAGCAGCCGCGGCTCATCAACGTCCAAAGCGACTAAAGCAACCTCGCCTTCTTTCAGCCAACCCGTAATCACGCCAACGTTATCGCCTTCCCTAAAGTTCGCCTTAAACTCTTCAGGCATAAGCCGAAGATTTTGCCAACCCTCAATAAACGGGCGTTTCCCCTTTAACGGTATAATGCGCCATCCAAGCCTAAAGTATTCGCCTAAAACATTCACGACTTAAGCCTCCGAAGCCGTAGAGGCGGCTTTGGATAATACACAGCCACGGAGCCTTTACATTCCAGCTTCAGCTTGGCAGCTGCATCCTCGAGAAAAACATGGAGTTTTTTAACATCCTCGAGGCTTTTAATGCCATAGCGTTTAAAATGTTTCGGCTCGGCTTTGTTAAGCGGACATTTTAGATTAAGACACCAAGGCGAGCGGTGTATCCCTAAAGCCTCAAGCGCGTCTGGAATTGCCATAGCTTAACCTCTCAGAAACAAAGCAGCAAACGGCTTACCTTTAGGCCGTTTCTTTTCATCCTCTTCGAGCATAACTCGAAGCTTCTCAGGGTGATATTCCCAGCTTATGAAATAATGTCGGCAATTTTCAGCCTCGTAAGGGTTAACTTCTCCTTTCAACCTACATTTGTGAACGTTGAAATCAAAGTTTGCGCAGTATTCACACCTTACCATCTAGAACTCCCTCGCCTTGCTTTGTCTTCGGGTGCCATTGCCAATGTTTACCAAGCGTCCGCATGATGGACACAGCGCGATGATGTGCTCAGCCAAGCTTAACTTGAAATGGTTTCCAGACGAATCTGTAGCCTCGCAAGCTTTTGGCATTTCAACATAGACGTTGAAGTGCTTGCCGCAACGGCAAACCCCTGTAAGGTAAAGCCCTTGCGTTTCAGCCTCAAAGTTTTTAAGCACGTCCTTGTTAAGTTTTAATTGCTCTTTCCCCATTTTTTCCCGTCTCCGTGTTAATTATCGTTTTGTTTTAAAGCGCTGGTGAAAACTGTGCGTCTATCAAGGTCGTTGATTATGAGCCTTCTCACATACTCGCTTAGGCTTATGCCCATACTGTCAGCGATTTTTTTGACACATGCGTAGATGGATTTATCCACACATGCGCTTAGCACGGTCTTATTTTCTTTCACGTTGAACGCCTCCGTTTAATAGTATCAGCCCCCTGTATTTAAACTTTACTAACAAGTTCAACTCATATGTTAAACGTATTAGAAAAATTTATTAAGTCGAATTTATTAACATGTTAATAAAGAGGCTGAGTAAAATGGAGAATGTAAAGCAAAAAACCGACACCTTTGTTAAAACGTATAATCTGCTTTTCAACGAGCAGTTTAAAGCCCTAATGCTTGTGCTTTACAAACTGCATCAGCAGCCGCTTTGCACATGGAACGATTTGTTTGAGGGATCAGGCCTCAAACGCATGGGTGCAAGCACAGGAACAGTAAGCCGCGCCATTAAAGCCTTGGAAAAAGCTGGGATTGTGCAAAAAGAAAATGCGCCTTTCCCATTTAAGGCAAAGTATCGCTTAATTCAAAGGCTGCCTGAAATAGACGTTTTGGTTAACCTGATTGGTGATGTTTTAAGCTTGAGTGCTGCATCTCCTTTAATGCCTGAGCAATACCAAAAGTTGCTAGAGGAGCAGCCGAAAATTGCTGAGACAGCCTTCCTTTTAGTAGTAAAGGCGTTTGCAGGCGGCAAAGCGGAGCAAGCTGCGCTTGTAGGCTTTGCTCTGCTTGACTTCATGTTTCATTTGGCTGCCAATATGCCTCTAGATGTCCAAACGGAGCAGCTAGCTAAACTTGACAAAATTGTTCTGGAACGTTTAGCCTTAACCAAAGAGCAGCTTCTCGAGAAAACTCTGCTTGAAAAAGTGTTGCAGACGAAGGCTCCTTAATTTCCCATTTTTGGAAGGTTTATTAATGTGATTAACTTTGAATAATTTTGATGAGGTTTGAATATGGTTAGGAAGATAAGGACAACCATAAGCGTAGACGTGGAAGACGCGGAGTACCTACGCAGCTTGGCCAAGTCCCAAGGACTCAGCCTTGCGGACGTTTGTCGTCTAGCGTTGAAGCAGTGGATAAGCCAGCGGAAAGCCGCAAAAACAAGCCGAAACCAACAACAAAGCTGAAAACACGCATGGCGCCATGTTATTTACTATTCATTTATTTACGTTCTTTTCCTACTCCTAACAGGCATTTTAAAAGTCAAGTAATCAAGATTTATGGACTTTCATGATGGATTTCCTTTTATGCAATAAAAGGTAACAGAACATTGTCTTCCCCCTTTAGCATGTTCAAAACGCGCGCGTTATATTAATTAAAATATATGGAAACGCGCATATACGGCGGCAACAAGTTTAATGCTTTTTGAATCTTTCATTCCAAGGTAAAGGTTTGTAAGCGCCAAGCTTCTCGCTTGTTTCAGGTAATAAAGCCAGTTTCTGGAGGCTCCAGCGCACTTTAGCGATGGAACAGCCTAACTTCGAGGCTATACTCCAAAGGCTAACCCCTTGGCTCCGCAACTTTAAAACTTCGTAGTCGAACTCTGTTAGGCTTTGCCTCACCTTTTTCAGCTGTTCCTCCCTTGCTTTTTCCAGTATGATTTTAATTTTGGCTGCTTCTGAAAACTGTGGAAACTCTAAGCCGGCTGTTTTGAAAGCCATTTTAACCAAGTCTTCACCAAGCAAGCTTCGCCTGTTAACCGCTATCCTAACCGCGTTTCCGCCTATAGCCGTGAAGTTTAAAACGTTCCGCCCTTCAAAAAGGACGCGGAAGCCGTCCAAGCCGCTTGAAACCGTTAAAGCCAAGCTGTCCCTAACCAAATCTCTGAAAACGTTTTCAAAGAGGTTGACAACTTCCGAAGCCGGCTTGTCTGTCTCCAGGCGGTAAACGTCAAAATTGCCAACCCGCCCTTCAAACTCAACCTTCAACCTGCATCACCTCCCTTTCAATAATGTCGGCTGCATAACGCTTCAAGTAGTTAAAGCCCGTCTGAAAGCTTTCCAAGTCAAGGCGCCTTTGAACCCTGAAAGCGCCTATGAGGCTTGGATCCCGCTTAACAACTTCAGCTGCAACGGTTTCCCGGAAAAGGTGAGGCCAAACCATGGTGCTTAAGCCGCGGACAATGTTGAAGATCTGCCTTCCAGTCAAATGTTTGTCGGGGTAAATGATTAAACCCTCTCCGAACAGGCTTTTAACGCTTGGAAAAACAAACTTGGGCTTCGGTTCAAGCCCGTCCAGGAAGGCAAGGTAATCCAGTATCGGCTTAACATATGGATCTGAAAGCGGAACTGCTTTAACGCTTTCCGCCTGTTTCCCCCGCTTTTGGACAGGCGCGTTTGAAATGTCGAAGCCGCATTGCCTGCAAAACTTTGCGTTTTTAACGTTTTTAGCCCCGCATTCAACGCAAACCTTGAAGCTTCGCTTTTTCTTTTCAAGCCTGAACGTGATGTTGAGGAAGCCGTTTTCCACTTTGAAGTCGCCAAGCTGCAGCTGTGCAACTTCTCCCCGCCTTTTGCCTGTAAGCCTCAAAATACACAGCAAGGCCTTAGCGCGAAGCTTGAAAAACTCAGGCTTCAACTCTTCGGCTTTGGCAAGCATTTCGCGGAACTCCTCTTCAGACACCACAGTTTTACGTTCTCTTCTTTCCTTCAATCCTCTAACAAAAGTCACGCCTTATCCCGCCTTTTCCACCTTTCAAATTCTCTGTTTTGAAGCCAATACTCAAACAGAACCAAGCAGAACCAAAATAGAAAAAGCGCAAAAGCTATGTCCCAACGCCTAAGCGTAAACACACAGTAGCTTGTGACTGCACCAGCCAAAGCTGTAACAAAAACAAACCATTCATCAAATCCCATGTAGCCACTCATTCATATCGCCACCTTTTACGTTCCGGATACTCCTCTTCTTTTTTTCTAGAAAATATCCAAAACATTATTAAAACGAAAAACATGCCTAGAATTACTATGCCTGTTATGGTTGCCGTGTCAAATTCCATGCTTAGCCGCCTCGCTTATGTTTTCAAAGTTGCCACGCAAAATATGATAGCTGTCTCCGTCTTTGAGGATTAAGAGGTTAGGCTTATGTTCACCTTTACTTTGAAGCTGATAGCGGATAAGAACGCCTTCAACCTCTAAACCCTCAGAAACCTTCACCCTCACTTTTCGGCCTAGAAAAGCATGGATCAAGGGCCGATTGTTGTTTTCAGCTTTCCTCTTGCTTCTATAAAGGAGTTCGTAGCGTTCCATTCTCAAACACATTTAACTTTCACCTTTCTTTTTCCGTTTAAGCAGAACCTCGAGTTTCTCACGTGCATACATGCCTATAATGAAGCTACAAACGCACAGAACAGCTATGTAGGCTTCCTCATTCACCTCTCCATCCCCCCTCTTCTTTATGGGAAGAAAGGCGGATGAAAGTGTAACAAATCGCCAAAATGCAAACGGTTAAGGCGATAACCGGGAAGTTTGAAGCAAACCAGTTCACGAAATCCTTCAAGGGCTTAGGAGTTATGCCTGCAAGTTCACCCATAACATATAAAATGGAGAAAACAAAAGCGGAAAACACAAGCTTTTCAACAATCCACTTTAACAAGCCCATTTAAGCATGCTCCTCGTATAAACTAATGCGGTTTTGTTTAAACATCTTTGAATGAGAATAGCAACAACAAAATACAAAAAGGTTTTCCAGCATAGAAAAAGAGGGGATTTGCGGGAGATTTCTCCACTCTGCTGTGGGTTCAAATCCCAGCTACCCCACCACAAAGCTAGTCTTGAAACCTAGAAGAGGATGCCCTTATAGCAATAAATATGTTGATAAGGTATTTTCGTCCTTGTTTAGGCGGTAAATTTAATATTATCTAAAATTTCTTAACCGCTTGAAGATTCATTGGTCGCGTATTTCATGATTGTGAACCTTAAAAGGTGCTTTTCAAAGAGGATTCATGCATCCGGTGCAGAAAATGGCAGGCGTTTTAGTTGGATTTATTCTGTGCTTCCGTTCAATGTTGCGATAGGTCCCATCGGAACCCTTGTTCAGCTCTTAATTCTGCAACTTAAAGGATCCGTTGTCGACGTTGGCTTAGCTGTAACCCTTTTCAATTTAGTTAGCATACCTGCGGCGATGATTTGGGGTTTTGTTACCGATAATTTTCATAGGAGGAAACCGATTATAGTGGCAAGTTATATGGCAACTGCCATGCTAATTTTATCCTTCCTTTTCGTAAAAACTATTAATGAAATCTCGGTTCTGTATGCTCTGCTCTCCTTTGTAACAGCGGCTTCAACAACTCCTCTGAACCTTCTCGTTATGGAGACGGAGCGCAAAAATAAATGGGCGACAACCTTTGCACGTCTTTCTATGACCGCAAGCCTTGGGCAAACTTTAGGGCTGATTATAAGCACATTTTGGTCATATCTTCTTCCGCTCTATTTCCTTGTTGTCCCCCTTGGAGTTTTATCCATGCTTTCCGCAGGTCTATCTGCATTCATGATAAAGGAGCCCCACGTCATCTTTGAGCGGCATATAATGGTTATGGATAGGCATAGTTTCCTTCAGCGACTTCAAGCCCTCCCATACATTTTCTTCAGAATTCCAAAAATCGGCGACTTCAGAAAAATCTTCAGAACCATGCGATTCGAACTCGCTAGGCAACACCTCCTCCTGTATCTTTCAGTGTTTATGTTCTATTTATCATCAGGCTTATTCAACACTTCCATAGTTCCCTCCTTGCAGGCGAAGCAAATTTCAGATATGCTAATATTCCTTGCCGTGGCTTTAGCGATGATATGTCAAATGATGTCCTTTAGATATGCAGGCCCATACTGTGAGAGGAATCCTCTAATTAAAGTGGCTACGAGAGCGCTTGTTCTAAGGTCTATATGCTATGGAGTTATAGGCGCATCCGCCTATCTCCTATATGGAACCCTATATTTGATCCCTGTTCTAATTTTCTTACCGCTTGGAGCTGGACTGGCATATTCGCTGTACTATACATCCTCTTATGTAATTATTTTTAACACATTAGAGGACCGGCATCAGGGCTCCTCCCTCGGAGTTTTCAGCGCATTAGTTGGAATCGCCATAATGTTGGGGTCACTAATATCCGGTTTCATGTCCTTCCATCTTGGTTTTCACGTGACATTTGCTTTTGCCTCGATATTCCTGATCGTTTCAGCTTGGCTTCTTTTAAAAGTTAAGCCGCTAGTTTTATAGCTGCCCCTCTAAATGACGTATGACCGTCTTCCGCTAATTTTATCAGCATTCATGGAAACTTTAAAAGCGTGGCGAAAGCATGAGAGAAGGGCAATATTACTATACTTTCTGTGATGCCTGCAGTCAAACTCCAATGTGTGGTATGCGTTTTCTTGTTCAGGACAATTTTATAGCCAAAATTGAAAACTGGCCCAACTTCCCAAACTCTCCCCTCTGCATAAAAGCCTACGCCTTACGGGACTTACGACACCATCCGGAGAGGCTACTTTACCCCATCAAGCGAACTCAAAGCAAGGAATCTAGGAATTCAGGGTGGGCGAGGATTTCATGGGACGAGGCCTACGAGATCATAGTTTCAAAACTTAAGGAGATAAGGGACAAGTATGGATCGGAGTCTGTAGTTTTCTACGTTGGAAACCCGAAGGAGCCCCGTGCCGCCGTTCAGAGGCTATGCTATACCTTCGGTTCTCCGAACTATGCCACTGAGAGTTCCGTTTGCAGGAAAGCCGCTGAACTGGCAGAGCTTCTAACATATGGCTTCCGAACCCTAGGCAATCCTCCAAGAGCCTAAACAAGGCTTTGTGTTATCTGGGGCTCAAATCCAGCATGGTCAGCCCCGTATATGATGGTTAGAATGTTGAAAGCTAAAAAGAGGGGAGTAAAATTCATAGTTATAGATCCACGAATAACTCCGACCTCTGAGAAGCTTGCCAATTTACACTTGCGGGTGAGACCAGCCTCGGATGGAGCCCTAGCGCTAGCAATGATAAACGTGCTCTTCAGAGACGGGATTTACGATGTTAATTTCGCCGAAAAATGGATCTTCGGCCTTAAAGAGCTAAAGGAATATGCAGAGGCCTTTTCCCCAGAGAAAGTTGAAAAGATCACATGGGTTCCTGCCAAAATAATAGAGGAAGCTGCCCATTTAATTGCGGAAAACGCGCCTGCGACATTTTGGCTTAGCCCCCCAGACAACAATCCATTGTAGAAACGGCGTCCAAAATCACAGGGCAATACTTTCACTTATAGCGCTAACCGGATGCATGGATGTTCCCGGGGGAATCATCATACCTGCCCATCCTCCGCTTTATAGCTGGGATTCAGGAGATCCGGAATTCTGCAGAAGGACAGATATTCTGCCAAAAATTAGGGACAAGCGGCTTGACCTCCAGTTTTTCCCGATATGGGCAAAGTACCTTTCTGAGGTACAGATTAACATGCTTCCGGAATATGTCAGGTCTGGAAAGGTTAAGGCAATTCTCATGTGGGGCGGCAATACAATGATGTGGCCTCAAACTCGGGAGTATCAAGAGGCCATCAAAAGCCTTGAATTCGCTGTTGCAGTGGATTACTTTTATAGGCCGTGGACCCATGACTTTGTAGACATAGTTTTGCCTGCGGCAACATGCTTAGAGAGGAGGGCACCCTTCGCATTTCTCCATGGAAGGGTCTACGGCAGAAAAGTTTTAGAACCCCTTGGAGAATGCCGGGAAGACTGGCAAATAGCCTTCGATATAGGCGTAAGACTCGGATATGCTGCAGAGTTCTGGAATGGCAATGTTGATGAAGGGCTCAACTTTATTCTAAAGAAAATCGGATTAAGCCTAAATGATCTGGAAAAAAGCTTGGAGTCCGGCGTTAAGATTCCCAGTCAAGAGGTTTATAGAAAATATGAGATTGGTATGCTGAGAGCTGATGGAAAGCCTGGCTTTCCTACACCCAGCGGAAAAATTGAAGTTTATTCAACAGTTCTTGGAGATTATGGTTTTGATCCCCTCCCGGCTTTTAGGATGCCCCTTCAGCCGACGAAAGAGTATCCTTTGATACTTACAACTGGCTGCAGGGTTCCATTTTACGCTCATAGCAGGTGGCGCGAAATACCAAATCTTAGAAGGTTCATGCCCCATCCCGTAGCCAACATAAGCCCGAGGGACGCCGCAGAACGGGGAATAAAAAGCGGCGATAATGTGATTGTCAGCTCACCATGGGGCAGCATTAAGGTGAAAGCCAATGTAACATCCATGATGCTCGAAGGGATTGTGGACGTGCTGCATGGCTGGGCTGAAGCTAATGTTAATGAGCTGATTCCCAGAGAATGGGATCCTATTTCAGGTTTTCCGCCATTCAAAGAGGGCATTTGCGAGGTTAGAAAGGCTTCGTAAGCGTTTACCTATTTAAGAAAGGTTTATTTTGTTGAGCGGACTTTCTTTGAAAGTCAAGGGCGGAGAAAATCCGCTGGGATGTAACCGTTTAGGTTGAACCATAAACTAGTGGAGGTGAGAATGTGGCATACAGATACATTGCAGAGGCTTGGAAAAAACCAGACGAGTCTTTTGTAGGGGAGATTATGCGCCAGAGACTTGTGGAGTGGCGTAAACAACCAGCTGTTGTTCGTATTGAAAAACCTACACGCTTGGATCGCGCTCGAAAACTTGGTTATAAGGCTAAGCGGGGTTTCGTGGTTGTTCGTGTCAGGGTTAGACGCGGAGGCTTTAGGAAGAAGAGACCTAGTTCAGGAAGAAGACCGAAAAGGATGGGTGTGAGCAAATATAAGCTTGCCAAGAGTTTGAGGCTTATTGCTGAGGAGCGAGCTGCAAGGAAGTTTCCAAACCTTGAAGTTCTTAATTCCTACTGGGTTGGCGAGGACGGCCGCCATAAATGGTTTGAAGTTATACTAGTGGATCCTAATCATCCTGTAATAAAGGCTGATAAGGACATAAACTGGATATGCGAAAAACAGCATAAGGGAAGGGCTTTCAGGGGACTTACCAGTGCGGGCAAAAAGGTTAGGGGTCTAAGGAATAAGGGTCGGGGAGCTGAAAAAGTTAGGGCAAGTAGGAAAGCGGCTACAGAGGAGTAGTTTAACCATGGAAAACTTAAGACCTGTGGTTTTCAAGAGAGGTGGAAAAAAGCGGACTGGAAGGGGTTTCAGTGTTGGAGAACTAAAAGAGGCTGGACTATACTTAAAGAGGGCTTTAAAGCTTGGGCTTCCGGTAGATCCCAGGCGGAGAACTATCCATGAGGATAATGTTAAGCTTCTCAAAACATTTCTAGAAAGTGGAAAGTCGTTATCCTCTGAGCCTAAGGAAGTTAATGTGGAGAAAAAGGCTAAAAGCTGAAAGAATAAAATAGCTTTTGATGATGTAGTTTTGTCTTCTAAAATTCCGGTAAATTGCATGGATGTACGGGTGTTCGTCCATGCCACAGAGGAGGAGGATAAAGTCTTAGCGGCACTTTGGAACGTCTTACCATCAAACCTCCAGGGCAACGTGCCGCTTAAAAAAACAAACCTTATGGGCCATCATGGCAATCCAATAACCCTTTTTGAGGTCAAAGTTAAGGATAAGAATCATATCAAAGCCTTTCTTGAGCATTTGGCTTCTAGGCTAAGCAGCTTGGATAAGGAAGTTTTAGGCCGTGAAATTGATCGGCATATTGATGGCTCAAGCCTATATCTAAGGCTTGATAAGCAGTCGGCTTATCTAAATGAGGTTAAGCTTGGCACGATTGATCCTATACATTTTCGATTGCGGTTTGGAAAGTCAGGAGCAAAGGCAATAATTAAAGCTTGTAAGGAAATTGGGATTATCCCATGAGGAGGATTTTCGCCGATCTCCATTTAAAACCTAATTTAGCCGATATGGAATTGGCCGAGCGTATGCTTAGGAGGGCTGCGTATTTTGGTTATCGCTTGGTGTCCGTTCCACTTGCTCCAACATTAACCCTCAGCCAAAACAAGCAGCTTATTGAGCAGCTTACGGCCTTATCAAAGGAGGTTGGGCTTGATTTTGTTTCACGCCTAGATGTTAAGCCTAAAACTTCTAATGAACTTCTTCGGATTTTGAGGCGATTTAGGAGGAGCTTTGAAATTATTGCTGTTTTCTGTGAGTCTAAGGCTGTTGCAAGGCAGGCTGCAAAAGATCGTCGTGTGGATCTTCTAAATTTTTCATCAGACCCCCGTAAAAGGTTCTTCGACGAAGCTGAAGCTGAGCTTGCGTCAAGGGGTTTGGCAGCTCTGGAGATAGACATTGAGTCCATAATAAGGTTGGAGGGGGCGGCTAGAGTAAAGTTATTGGCCGCCCTTAGAAAGGAGGCGGCGATAGCCAAAGCCTTCAACGTGCCGGTTGTTGTTTCAAGCGGGGCTTCTGAGGAGTTGACTATGCGTAGACCCTTAGAAGCAGCGGCCTTAACCATGCTTTTTGATATGGACAGATCCTTAGCATTAGATGCCATCTCAAAAGTTCCAGCCGCTATTGTGAAACGGAATAGAGAGAAGTTAAGCCCAGAGTTTATCTCGCCCGGCATTCGATTGATAAGGAGAGGTAAAGATTGCTGATGAAATTGCGAAGCCGCTACCTAGCCTTAAAGGTGGATTCCCCTGGTCGTTTCAGCTCAAGGGAAATTATGGAAGCTCTATGGTCCGCTCTTCTGAGGCTTTTCGGCGAATATGGAGCAAGCAGAACGGGCTTAAGGCTTATTGATTATGATGAAATGAATCACGTTGCAATAGTACATGTATCCCACAAAGAGGTTGAAACTATTAGGGCAGCCGTAGCCTCAATAACCCAGATAGAATCAAAACCCGCAGCAGTTCATATAATAGCAGTTTCAGGAACAATTAAGGCCCTAAGAACAAAGCTGAAGGCTAACGCTAAACGTATCAGTCCTAACATGCAACAGTAACCTCTTTAAAACAGCGTGTGCCAATATCCCTAGGGGATGAAGACGCCGTCCCAGACTGAGCTTTATGCAGATGAGGACTTCACACCGTCAGACCCCCGCATTATAGCTGGAAGCATTAATATGAACCAGCCATAGAAAACATACTTGCAAAATATGGTTTAGCAGGAGCTGACGGACCTCCCCAATTAACTTTTTAAACACGCTGAAAGTCTTGGTTTTTGGCACCATATGAATCGCCTTAGGATAATTCCCAATTAAGCTCATAGAAAAAGCCGGAAATCCCAAGATGGACGCTGACCATGCATCTGCCAATCACAAAATCATTTACTTAAAAATTTAGGTGGGCCGGACCGGACTCGAACCGGTGACCTTCCGCGCGTCAAGCGGATGTCCTAACCGTCTAGACGACCGGCCCCTTTGCCGCTAACGTCCGTTAGCCGTTGACAACTAGTAGTATCCATAATTTTTAATTGTTACGGTGCATGTCGGAGCATCCCTTTTCGAATAAATATTTAAGTCCAGTTTCTAGATGTTATAGTTAAACCGTGCCGGGATGGCGGAGTGGATAACGCGCAGGCCTTGAGAGCCTGTGGCCTTTATGGGCCGCGTGGGTTCGAATCCCACTCCCGGCGCTTCTGCTTTACCAGAGTGCAAAGGCTTAGCCTTCATATTCCTCGATGTGAGAGGAGCTGTAAAGCAAATGTTATACGAAAGCTTTCCTTTCTAAAGATGACTGCTGATGGATGTCAGTTTCCACTTTGGCGTCCGTTGGGGTGACTATCATATTCTCTTGGATGCACCGGATGCCTAGGATGCTGGTCAAGATATCTAGGTGAGGGTATGGAGAGGTACCGCGGCGTCAAGTTCAGGGTTGTCTTTATGGGTAAAAACCCTCCAGATGACGAAAGGGTCGGAGAACTGGCATCGTGGTGCAAAACCTTTCACTCCTATGGTCTGACACCGGTGGTTGAAGGGCGCTCCATGGGCAATTTAAGCTTCAGAATAAATGAGGGAGTGAATGAATTCATAATTACCGCTTCAGGTCTCGGACCAAAGGACGACCTTTCGCATGGGTGCTTCGTTAAGGTTGTTGGATGTGATTTTAAAAGGAAAATTGTTTACGCCTTTGGGGTTAGGAAACCTAGCTCGGAAAGCATGCTTCACTATCGAATTTATGAGCTGAGGAGTGATGTTAATGCAATATTTCACGGCCATAGCGAGGAAATTCTCAGGGCCGCGGACGGCATGAACCTAATTCGAACTAAAAGCTGGCACCCCTATGGAAGTTTGGAGCTTGTGAAGAGCATAGAGGAGGTTTTGGACAGGAACAACTTCATAATCATGAGGAGACACGGATTCTTATCACTCGGAAGTAGTATGGACGAGGCTGGAAAGCTGGCCATAGATATACTGCAGAAGATTAGGAAGGACTCATGATGCCAAGCTACTACTGATATTTGATGGCTAACGTTTCAGATTGTAGAAAATGGAAGTGAAGCATTACACATTATCTTCAAAACCTTACTGCTGATCTGGATGGTTTTCAAAGTACTTTTCAAACTGCTCGGCATACTTATATCCTGTGTCAGGGAATAAAAGCACGTATACTCCCTCTTCCTCAGCAATTTTATGGAAGGCATGAACCACGGCTCCGGCACTCAACCCTATAAGAATGCCCTCTTTCCTTGCAATACTCATGGAGCCTTTGATGGCTTCATCCTGTTTAACATCCACTATTTCGTCGAAGCATACCTTATGGAACCATTTCATGCCCGTTTCAATCCTCCTGATTCCAGGGATCACGTCGTTTGGGGCTGGTTGTACGCCGATAATTTTAACGTTATCTCCGTACTTGGTTTTGAAGTAGTAGGATATGGCGCTCATGTGCCCTGAGGTGCCTAAACCTCCGATTATACATGTAGGTTTGAGTCCTACACTTTTCAGTTGCGCGTCTATTTCCTTGGCTGTGGTTTTCAAATGTATTTTGAAGTTAGCATCGTTCTCGAACTGGTTAAGATGAGTGCCTCTATGAGCTTTTGCTTCTGCGTCCACCTGGCTTATGGCTTCAACTGTTAATCCCACTGGAAGCCTAATAACTTCGGCGCCTAGAACCTTTAGGTATATGTCGCTTACTTTCTGTACATATTTGGGTATGAAGAGTTTGGTTTTTATTCCAAGCATGTTTGCTATGGAGGTTAAAGCTATGCCTGTGTTTGTGGACGTAGCCTCATAAATTACTTCTTTTAATTCACCTTTCTCTTTGGCCTCGTTAATCATTGCCCAGCCTATGCGGTCCTTTACACTGTTGCTGAAGGGATTATAACCCTCAAGCTTGGCCCAGACGCTTCGCTTTTCCTTGGATAGGGAGTTCAGTCTGACGAGGGGCGTGGGCCATCCTTCATAAAGCAATGCCAATGTGCTATTGTAAACCTTAAGTTGACTAGGAGTTCCCGGTTCATGGGTTGTCGTTAAATTCTTTAAGGGAACATTTATCTTGTATGGTTTAACTTCCACCTCGAAACTCTTCGGGGGTAATTTCGGCCCTTTAATTCCCGCGTTCAATATGACCTCCTTTGTGATAGGCTTCGAGTATCCTTTTGCAGGTTTTATTTTCAACTCTTCAATATCCGCTTTAAGGGCTGGGGCTCTCTCCACCGAAAGCAAGTCAAGCGCTTGGAAGGCCTCGTAACCAACTAGCAGCACGTTGGTTTTTTCATCTAGCAATAATGGAACGTCTACGAGCTCTGTGCTTAAGAATTTTGAATATTGTGGCAGAGTATCCTCAAGTTCAACCTGCATTGCGGTTTTTACATCTTTCATCTCAACGAATGTTAGTCCCCTTTTTAGCATACTTAATGGGGCGTCCACTTTTTCCTCGATCGCCGAAATATGCAATAATTCGTTATTGCTCCTTATCATATGCTTTGAGGACTTCGGCGGAAGCTTTTTGTCACGTAGCCCAGCCTCAATTATGTCCTTCTTGGTCAACTTTTTGCTTTCATGCCACGATTGGACCAATATGCTTGGAGAATTATAATCAACGTAGACAACAGGTATTATTCTGCATCCTAGCCTTTTGAGGGCTGCGTAGCGGTGTTCTCCATCAACAATTATGTTTGTATTTTTATCAACTACGATTGCCCTTTCAAGAATCCTGCTGGACTCAATCTCGTTCATGATGCTCTCTAGAAGTTGCATGTCTATCTCCTCGTGTTGTGAAAGTTTGTCCAATTCCACTAGGTAGATGTCCATAGCCTCAAAGGGTCTAAAGTTTTCTTCAGTTAGATTGATTTTAGCCACATTGAACCCCGCGTAAGTCATTTAACACCGTTAAAAATATATAAATTTGTTGCCAATATAATTACAGATCAAAATGAAACCTCCATGCGTAGTTGTTGTGAAATATATACTTCCAGCCATAAGATTTCTAGTAACTAAGGAACTTGTTGAGAAGTACAACCTGAGGAAGATTGACGTCTCAGAAAAAATGGAATTAACACCAGCAGCCATAACCCAATATTTCAAGGGCGAAAGGGGCGTCATGCTGACACAGGAACTAATGCAATCCAAGGAAACGATGGAAAAGGTTTCAGAGGTTGCTGAAATATTGGCGAAAAGAGATGTCTCCGTAGACTACATCATAGAAAAGATATGTGAAATTTGCATGACAATGAAACATGAGAAGATAATCTGTAAACTTCATCAAAAAGACTTGCCAGCCCTCGAGGAATGCAGATGCCCTACATGTCCACCTGCGGTTACGTCTAAAACCACATCATAACGTGCAATTTTGCCCTATAGCCGCTAAGGTTCTTATACCTTCAGCCTTAACGTTTACCCTTACAACTTTAATTGCTGCCCCACCAAAAAGCTCTCTTGCCGCCTCTTTAGCTGCCTTCCTTGTTCTATAGATGCCCTTAAGCTCTATCCATGGAAGACTTTCATCAACCTTTACCCATACTATGTACAAGGCTTTCACCTTCATGCTTAAATTAAACAGGAATAATTAAAATGGTTATGAACTTCGAATATGAATTCAAAATTCATAAGGCATTTTAATTTTCTAAGGCGATTTTTTGATTGCAGGGCGGGGATGTTGTTGAACAGTCAAATTCTTCAAGCTTGCAAAGAACTTGTTGACGATGCAAAGATGAGCTGCACCGAACTTGTTTTTAAAGAAATATGTCTAGATATCCTTCATAAGGCAAGACACGTGTTAACTGAAAGGCAGTTTAAAGAGCTTACCGCCTATGTCGCAGAAAGAATGAAAGAAAAGGTTCCCTTTGAAGCAGCAAGGGAGTTAGTAGTTTCTAAGCATGCCTAACGGCATGAATGTAGCCATTTGGCTTCGCCATCAACCCGCCCTGCCAAACCATAGCCTATAGCCTAATTGAGTTTGTATCCTATTTTTCGCAGAAATTCCTTTCTGGCTTTGGCGTCTTCATCTGTTTCTATACCTTTGCTCTTTAATCCGTCGATTACCCCTGCAATACCCCTTCCCTGTTCGGTCTCGATAATTATGACTTCCAACGGATTTGCCGTAGCTGCATATATAGTGCACACTTCAGGAACATTTTTAATCTTGTCTAACACGTTTATGGGATAAGCATTTTTTATGAAGATTATAAAGCTGTGGCCACATGCGATTTCAAAGGCTTTTTCCGCTGCAAGCCTTGTTAATTCCTCATCGTTTCCTTCACGCCTTACAAGGCAGGGACCTGAGGACTCGCAGAAGCCTATCCCAAATTTTATATTTGGAACGGAATTAACCAGCGCCTCGTACAGGTCTTCAACGGTTTTTATGAAGTGGGCTGTACCTAAAATGACATTGCAGTCCTTCGGCACTTCGATTTTAACTTTTTTAAGCTCCAGCATGGCTTAACCCCTTTTAGAATATTTGATCGGAAATTGCTTTTAAATTTGACAGCGGCTTTCTATTTGCTCTTCTTTATAAGAAGCCAGTTTTTGTCTCCCCTAAACCTTATTAGAACGTAGTTGCCGCTTAATTTCTCTCCCTGTAACGTGAATTCTATCTTGTTTTCGCTTCTATTCTTAAGAATGTAAGTGCCTTTATCCCATATCTCCACTTTACCAGCGCCATACATTCCTTCAGGAATTAAACCTTCAAAGTCTATGTAGCTTAAGGGATGATCCTCAACCTCCACGGCGAGTCGCCTTATTCCAGGCTTAGAGGGCGGCTCCTTTGGGACAGCCCAGCTTTTTAGGACATTATCCATTTCCAACCTGAAATCATAATGTAAATGGGTTGCTTGGTGGCGTTGAACAACAAATCTTCCGGAGACCTTGTCAGACATATTTTCACCAGACTTATGAAAGTTTTTGATTTAATAAATTTATGATTATGCTTTTTGCTTAGGTTGTTGAATGTAAGTTTCAATCCATAAACTTTTTTGGGCGATTTTGTATGATTTAATGTGATATCATAAAAGATGATAAAATTGTATGAACCTGCCACGGGTCCCTTCATCAAAGTTACACTCTCCAGCGAGGAGAATGATGAAAAAGTGAAAGAAGTGGAGGAATGGCAGAGGACTTTCGATGCAATACCTGATTTGGTGTTTATCGTAGACAGGGATTTTCGAGTTTTAAAGGTAAATAAAATGGTGTGTGATGTTCTCCAAAAAAGTCTGGAGGAACTTATAGGCAAGCATTGTTATGAGATTCTTCACGATAGAAATGATCCATGTCCAGACTGCCCTCAAATAGAGGCATCCAAAACCAAAAAGGTGGAGTCTAGGGATATCGTCAACTCTAAAGTAGGTAAAATTTACCATACAACGGTTTCTCCCATCCTAGACGAGAAGGGCGAACCCACCCGGTACATACATTTTGCAAGGGACATTACTGAGCAGAGGAAAATGGAAGAGGCATTGAAGGCTAGTGAGGAAAAATATAGAGAGTTGATTAACGGCATGAATGATACTGCATGGGTTATAGGGTTTGACGGAAAATTCATCGACGTTAATAAGGCTGCAGTCAAAGTTTTAGGCTATTCTAGAGAAGAGCTGCTTAAAATGGGTCCCCAGGACATCGATGGAAGCCTAACCAAGGAGCAGATAATGGAGCTTATTAAGCGAATGCCCGAGGACAAAATACAAGTTTTTGAGACAACCCACATTACCAAGGATGGCAGGGTAATTCCAGTAGAAATAAGCTCCAGCCTTGTGACTTATGGCGGAAAACGCGCAATCCTAAGCATAGCAAGGGACATATCGGAACGTAGGATGGCTGAAGATAAGATTAGCCAGATAATGGAGAAGTTGCGTCTTGCTAATGAAAAAATTATGGTGGTTGGAAAGTGGGCTAGACATGATGCCAGAAACAAACTTTCAGTGATCAAGAACAGCCTTTACCTGGCTAAAAAGAAACTGCCGAAAGATCATCCGGTTCTAAAGCATCTGGAAGAAATTAACGCTGCATGCAATCAGATTATTGAGATTTTCAATTTTGCAAGTGCCTATGAGATGATTGGCGTGGAGGAACGGTCATACATTAATGTTGGTAAAATCTTCGATGAAGCCGCTGCATTAGTCTCAGGGTTGGAGGGTATCAAGATAATAAACGAGTGTCATGGTCTTGAGGTGCTGGCGGATTCGCAGCTCCGTCAGCTATTCTACAACGCGATTGAAAATTCCATAAGGCACGGCGAGAAAGTCAGCCAGATAAGATTATACTATAAAGACGAGGGAGACGCTCTAAAGCTTATCTACGAGGACGATGGTGTGGGAATATCCGACGAAATAAGAGCCCATCTTTTCAGGGAAGGCTATGGAAAAGGGACGGGCTACGGGCTTTACTTAACAAAGAAGCTATGTGAAATATACGGTTGGAGAATTGAGGAAACAGGCCAGTATGGTAAGGGCGCCCAATTCACAATGACCATTCCTAAAACGGACACGAAGGGTCAAATACTCTACAAAATCTATGGTTCTCCATAGTAAGCCCTATGCCATAAATTCTGGAGAAGAAACCAAAATAAAATCTTTCTAGGCGCTTATAAAACATAAAGCCTAAATTGGGGTATGTAACTCAAAAAGGCTGGAAACGCGGGCCGGTAGTTCAGCTGGTATGAACGCCCGACTTGCACTCGGGAGGTCGCGGGTTCAAATCCCGCCCGGTCCACTTAATTTTTTAAGCGAATCCTTAAATATGAATATCCACATATCCTTATTGATGTATATGAGGGCTAA